>OKWL01000004.1_pt1 | contig 570124 bp, 561 predicted proteins | sample 1607171 | NCBI WGS metagenome assembly OKWL01 (sample SAMN07501049, study PRJEB24779) | human gut metagenome
CAAACGAGAGCAAACGCAGGAGCAGAGAACAGAAAAGGATAGCATGTATGAACTGTCCGCAAAAAATGACCGACTGATGCCGGGCGTGAGGGTGAACTGATCTTCCGTCTGGTCTATGAACACGCCGGATGTAAGAAACCGATGGAACGCCTCTGGATTTCCAGTATGGAGGATGCGGCGATCCGTGACGGGTTTGAACACCTGCGTCCTGGCAGCGATTACGATAAGCTCTATGACGCGGCGGTCTGCCGGGCCGGGGCTGACTGGCTGATCGGCATTAACGCCACCCGGCTTTTCTCTGTCCTGTATGGCGTCACGCTCAATGTGGGGCGCGTCATGTCACCCACGCTGGCCCTTCTGGTACAGCGGGAGGCGGATATTCAGGCATTTACGAGCAAGCCCTTCTATGTGCCAGAGATCACATGCGGCGACTTTACTGCCTTTGGGGAAAAGCTGTCCGGGAAAGAGGAAGCTGAAAAAATCCGCAGGGATTGTGACGGGCAGGCTGCTTCGGTGCTGTCCGTGGAGAAGCAGGTCAAGACGGTGCAGCCGCCCCGCCTGTATGACCTGACGACTTTGCAGCGGGAATGTAACCGCATCTATGGCTATACGGCACAGCAGACCCTTGATTATGTACAATCCCTCTATGAGAAAAAGCTGGCGACTTATCCCCGGACGGACAGCCAGTATCTGACCGAGGATATGCAGGCAACCGCCGCTTCCCTGGTTCTTTGGCTGCGGGAACATATGCCATTTGGAAAAGGCTGCGCCGGGGAACCTGATATTGACCGTGTAACGGACGGCAGCAAAGTCACCGACCATCATGCGATTATCCCTACGGTGGAGATTGCCCGGACAGATTTATCGGAGCTCCCTTCCGGGGAACGGGATGTACTGACGCTGATCGCCGCAAGGCTGCTTTCTGCCACGGCCCAGGCGCACCGGTTCGAGGCGGTAACGGCGGTTCTGGACTGCCAGGGTAATTCCTTTACAGCAAAGGGAAAAACCGTATTGCAGGCCGGATGGAAGGAAGTGGAACGCCTCTACCGCATGGGATTAAAAGAATTCAAGCCAGAGGATGACGGGAACACGGACGCCTCCCTCCCCGTGCTGCAGGAGGGGCAGATATTTGAAACGGTCTCTGCCAGCGTCCGGGAAGGCAAAACCTCCCCGCCAAAGCATTATACGGAGGATTCCCTTCTGGCGGCTATGGAGACCGCCGGTGCCGGGGATATGCCGGAGGATGCCGAGCGCAAGGGATTAGGCACCCCGGCCACCCGTGCGGCCACACTGGAGAAACTGGTCTCTGCCGGATTTGTGCAGCGGGAGAAAAAGCAGCTTATTCCAACGGAAAAAGGTACGAACCTGATCCTGGTCCTGCCGGACAATATTAAATCGCCTACGCTCACCGCAGAATGGGAATCCATGTTGAAGCAGGTGGAACGTGGCGAGCTGGCTGCAGATTCCTTTATGGGGCAGATTGCGGATATGAGCCGGACGCTGGTAAAGGAGCATACCGCCCCGGAGGAACGTTTTACCGGTCTGTTCCCGGATGCAAAGAGAAACGGGCGTGAAGCTGTCGGCACCTGCCCCCGCTGCGGCGGAACCGTATATGAGGGTAAAAAAGGCTTCTTTTGTGATAACCAAGACTGTGCTTTTGCGCTGTGGAAAGACAATAAATTCTTTTCCGGCAAGAAAAAATCCATAACTAAATCTGTGGCGGCGGCCCTTCTGAAAGAGGGCCGCGTTTCCATGTCCGGGCTTTACAGCGAAAAGACGGGAAAGACCTATGACGCCGTGGTGCTGCTGGATGATACAGGCGGCAAATATGTGAATTTCAAGCTGGAATTTCCGGCTAAGAAAGGCAGGCGGAAATGAACGGGCAGCCCTCACGGGAATTAACCAGGCAGGAACGGGCAAGGGTCCGAAGGCTGGTAACAGACCTTTGCGCCAACCATGACAATCAGGATAGGCTCTGCCTCCCCTTAGACTGCCCCTGTTATATGCTGCATAAATGGTGGACCGGCTCTTTCTGCCGGTACTTTCAGGAGGCGGTGCTGCCGGTGGACCCGGCGCTGGAATCTTCCATTACCGGCGAGGACACTTCCCTGAAACAAAAAAACTGCCCGGTCTGCGGCAAGGCATATCTTCCCACCACCAGCCAGGCGTATTGTTCGGATTCCTGCCGCGCCTTTGCCAGACGGAAATCCGAGCGGGAACGCAAGCGCCGGATCAGGAAAAATTAAGGGTAATATGTCCGCAACTTGGTCAAAAAGAGGCTTGCTTTTTAAGGCTTTCGGACCCCGGTTTGAAGTGAGGCTGTATTAGAATACTCTGACGCCCCAAAACGGGTGTAAGTTGCGGACAAATCAATGGACGGGAGGGATGCAGATAGAAAAGACATCGATTACAAAGGAGCTTATGCGGATTGATACTAGGAGGCAGGTGATTGATATGTAGCAGATTGATAACCGGCGCTTTATGTATAACCCGAAAACAGGCATATTGGTCTTAGGCTATCAGTATGCAGCTACAAGTACAATGGTTTCCAGCCATGCCAACGAACTGGCCGACGCCGGGATCACAAAAGGCTATGATGATTTTGTCCGGGGCTGGATCGGCACTGGCGGAGACTACCCCAAAGGGGTGATCCACTTTGCCCCCTGTGTGGATAAAAGAAATATCATGCTGTTTGACCAGGCTTTTGACACACTGAAAATGTTTCAGGAAAGCGGCGCGCTGGCGGGCACGGTGGTCCGTGGCTTCGGGGAACGCTGGGAGCAGCCGTTATCCGATATTTTCACGGATATGCGGGAACCGGGGCAGAAACCCTCTGTCCGCAGGCAACTAAAGAAACAGCCGGAGGCAAAAGCCAGCCGGCAGAAAACCAATCATCAACAGGAACGATAGGAGGCGGTTTATTTGAATATCAATACGATCACAACCGATGACCTGCGGCACATGGAGGGCAAAGACGGCCTGATCTTGCAGGGCTGCGGCGGGGATTTGAAGGAATGGGTGGACGGGATCAATGAGATGTTCACCGAGGCAGGAATTTTGAAGGACGGCAGTAAATTTGAGAATGTTTCCACTTTCCAGTATGGAGAGCTTACCTGTCTGCTCTACCCTTTCGAGGATGTAAAGCTGGACATTGGGAAACTTGCCATGTGGCGATTGCAGACCCATGATACTTTCGGCGGCACCTGGCTGTCCGATTTTGTGCCGAACCGTCTGGGCGGCTTTATCGGGGAGCCTTCGCCGGAGCCGGAAAAACCGGATTGTGCACTGATCGGCCAGGACGGCAATATCTTCAACCTGGTGGGAATTGCTGCCCGGACCCTGCGGGAGCATGACCTGAAGGATCAGGCAAAGGAAATGAAGGACCGGGTGTTTGCTTGCGGCAGTTACGGGGAGGCGCTTTGTATCATTGGCGAGTATGTCAATATCACGGATTCCGAAGCGGAGCCGGAGCACAGGCCTTCCCTTCGGCAGCAGATAAAAGACGCAAAGCACACGGAGACGCCCCAAAAGCAGAAACTGTCAAAACAGCAGGAACGATAAGGAGGATCAGAATGGGAAAAGAAACAACCTACGGCGTATGGGCGGTGCGCAGCGGCGCTTCCATCTTCGGCCATGCCGAGGCGTGGTGCAAGGAGGATGGAAAACCTTTGGAATTTGACACCCGCGAGGCTGCGGAGGCTTACGCCAGGGAAATGAACAGCAAGACCACCGCTAATGTCCATTATTACGCACAGGAGAAAGAACCGGAGCCGGGCGCCGTCAGAAAGACTTCCGCACAGGTGCAGCAGGATTTGGATGCCCGTGTCCATGAGGAAGTGACACCGAAAAATGACGCGGCAGAAAAGCAGAACGAGATTCCCGGCAGACAGGTCATGCCGGAGGCGGACCCCTTGATGGAAATCCGCTCTGCGGTCCACAGCAACTATGCGGGCATGGTCGCCATGCTGGGCGCGGATAACCGGGTGTACCTGGGGCGTGAGGAACGCTACCACTACCAGGATATGCAGGCGTCTTATTATGACAATCAGGACGACTCCCTGTGCTTTGTCTGCGACCAGCCGGATATGTACTATTTTCTCTATGGGGAGGGCTGGGCGCATACCCAGGCGGAAATGCTGGAGCGCGGCCTTACCCTGCGCCAGTATGAGGAATTTGCAAGGCTTCGGGACGGCGTGCTCTCACAGTTCACACCGAGCCGGGAAATCCTGTTCGCCGGGCAGCCCTTCCAGCCGCCGGAGAGCTATCTGCGCAATGCGGAACTCTACGAGGAAGGCCAGACCGGAAATTACAATATGCTGGATGGCAGGCTCAACAACGAACCGCCTGTGCGCCCTGACCTGACAGACGGGCAGACGTATGAAGAAATCCAGGAGCTTGCCCCGGAGACGTTGCCGGAAGAAAAAACCTCTCTTATGGAAAAGCTGAAAGCAGACCGCCCAGAACATGAGGCCAGGCAGATTGCCCCTCCTGCTCTGGAAAGGGAACGCTGATGGCGGCGGTAAAATTCGAGGGCGTGGACGTACTGGACTTTTTAGGGAAGGTTGTAGAGCTGCACACACAGCATTATAAGGATGATTTTGACCTGGATAAAGAGCTGATACAAAATCTTGCAGCCTGCAGAAATGGAGAAAATGAACAGCTCTTATGGATGTCCAGGACCTGCGGCACGTACTGTTTATGGGAAAGGGATGTTTACCTGCAGGACAGCCACGAAAATAAGGTGTGGCGGTTTTACCATGAGCAGACGAAAGATTCTATCCTGGCGTATGCAATCCGGCTGGATGGCATACAGGACGGGAAAGTCACCGGCTGTATCTGGCCTCTCGATTATCACGCCCATGTGGAACGGGTCAGGCTGCTTTCCTGTGCGATTGAAAAAGTATCGGTATTGTTCCAGGATGGCACACAGTTGTCTTTTCCCTATGATTCCTATATCCAGCAGATCAGCATGCTTAAGGCAGAACACGGAACTTCCAAATGCGTGACCTGGTTGCCGGAAAGCGAGCGGGAATTACAAACGATCCTGCGGCGGGAGCACGTTAAGCGGGATTACCATGCAAGGCCCGGCAATATTCAGGAATATATGGACAGCTTGAAAAAAGACACCATGCGGGGAAAACTGGAAAAGGCAAAGACGGCAGCAGCCTCCACCCCTAAACCGTCCTCTCATAAAAAGGAGCCGGAACGATGAAGGCCGGGCATAATAAAAAATCCATCCGGGTGGAATTCGTCATGTCTGAACAGGAGGCAGAGCTGGTAAAGGGACGCATGGCGGAGCTCGGCATTACCAACCTCTCCGCATATCTGCGCAAGATGGCGGTGGACGGTTATATCATCCATCTGGATATGAGCGACATTCAGGAAATGATACGGCTCCTTCGCATTTGCTCCAATAACCTGAACCAGTACGCCAGACGCGCCAATGAGACCGGCAGTATTTATGCCGCTGATGTAGATGACCTGCGTACCCGGCTAGACGGTCTGTGGGATGGCATGAATAAGCTGCTGCGGGGATTTGCGAACATTTCGTAAACAGGAAAAAACGCCGTTGCTTTCCGGAAACCGGCACGGTAGAATTTTGATAGAGGGGCAAATATGTTTCTCTTTGAAACACCCTTCGGGCATACCTGATTGTCCTGAAAAAACGGACATGGAAAAGGAAAGGAGGCAGGCGTATGCGTCTGATTGGTAAATTGCTGGCACTTCCCTTCGTAGTGGTTACGGGGATTCTCTATCTGGTGTGTAAATTTCTGGTGGTCGTTTCCGGCGCCGTGCTGGGGATTTTATCAGGGATCGTATTTCTGGCGGCGCTGGTGCTGTTCTTCGCAGCCGGGTTCTGGCCGGGGCTTTCATGGCTGGTGATTGCGTTCCTGATCAGCCCCTACGGTCTGCCAATGGCGGCGGCCTGGCTGGTGGGGATCATCGGCGGCGCAAACAGCGCACTAAAGGATTTCGTATTTGGTTAAACAGTTTCGGCGGGGCTCACATTGGCAGCCCCGCCCTTTTTCTATAATTCGGGCTGTCTGTGATGGCAGCTTTTTTGATTGGAGGGATTTCATTGAAAGACACAACACCAATTTATTTTCATTCTGCCACCTATGCGCATGAGCATGGGGAGCTGGATCAGTACCGTGCTTCCCACAAGGCAAACATTGCGTGTAAGGAGGCAATCGAACAGGCCATTGCGGACAACTACCGGGACAACCGTTTAGGCTCCGCATGTGTGCAGCAGGTCTTACAGCAATTTGATCCTGACCGGATTTTCTATGTCCTTGCCAACACGGTCCAGCAGAAAGATTATGACGGGCGGATTTCCCGTGATAACAAAGCGTGGGCACAGACAATCCCGGTCTGTGAGGATAAGGATGGTTTCGGATATGACCGGAATGTTTGCTTTGTTGTTGACCGCAGCCATACGGGACTGATGGATTTATTTCTCACGCAGGCAAGACGGGAGTATGCGCTGACACAGGAGAAACCTTCTGTCCGTGACAGCCTGAATAAAAACATCGGGCAGCAGGCGGCTCACAGTGATAAACCGAAAATGAAAAAAGAACAGGAACGATAATAGAGCCGGTTTTACAGTAAGGGGGTGATGGGATGGCGACCACACGGCTCATGCCGCTGCACGTTGGGAAAGGCCGGGATGTTTCCACGGCCATAGCGGATATTATTGACTATGTGGAAAATCCGCAGAAAACCGATTTTGGAAAATTCATTTATGGCTATGAGTGTGACACCCGGATCGCTGATGCGGAGTTTCTTCTATCCAAGCGCCAGTATGCGAACCTGACCGGACGTAACCGGGGCGCGGACGATGTGATTGCCTACCATCTCCGGCAGGCGTTCAAGCCTGGCGAGGTCACGCCGGAAGAAGCGAACCAGATCGGGTGTGAACTGGCATTGAAGCTGACAAAGGGAAACCATGCTTTTGTTGTCTGCACCCATGTGGATAAACACCATGTCCATAATCACATCATCATAAATTCTACCACACTGGATTGTCAGAAAAAATTCCGCAACTTCTGGGGTTCCACCTGGGCGATCCGGCGCATGAATGACAAGCTGTGCCTGGAGCATGGGCTTTCCATTGTGGAGAATCCGAAACCCAGCCGGGATCATTACGGCACATGGATGGGAAGGCAGAAACAGCCTTCCCACCAGGAGCAGCTACGATGGGCTATCGACACAGCTCTGGAAGAAAAGCCGAAGGACTTTGAAGAACTTTTGAAGAAGCTGGAGGCGGCTGGGATTGAAGTCAACCGGGAGCGGAAGTACCTCCGTTTTCGCCTGTCACCGGAAGATAGATATACCCGGTGTGATACGCTAAAGGGCGACTATACCGAGCAGGCCATCAAAGAACGGATCGCCGGCACCCGGACAGCGAAGCCACGCCGTACCTCTCCACAAAAGCCAGTCTCCAAAGTCGGGCTGCTGGTGGATATTGAGGCGGCAATCCGTTCCGGCAAAGGGCCGGGGTATGAACGCTGGGCGAAGGTTTTTAACTTAAAACAGCTCTCCCAGGCGGTGATCTATCTCAAAGAGCATGGCGATATGAGCTATGAGGATTTGCAAAAAAGATCAGATGCCGCTACCGCCAGCTTCAATGCGTTGTCGGTACAGATCAAGGAACTGGAATCACAGATGGCCGCCAACGGGGAGCTGCAGAAACAGATCGTAAATTATGCCAAGACGCGGGCGGTCTATGTGGAATACCGCAAAGCCGGCTACAGCAAAAAATTCCGGGCGGCGCATGAGACGGAAATCCTTCTGCACCAGGCGGCGAAGAAACACTTTGACGAGGTTGGGATTACAAAGCTGCCCTCCGTCAAATCTTTGCGTGAGGAATACGCCGGGCTACTGGAACAGAAACGGAAAGCCTATTCTTCTTACAAACAGGCCAGAGCTGATATGAAAGAACTCTATAATGTCCGGGCAAATGTGGAGCATTTGCTGGACATTCCCACCGGACGGGAACCGCAGAAGGAATCGCAGAAGTCGCGGCAATAGTTTTCCTTCTGCTTTCGGTTTTCAGCGTTCCAACGGAACGCGCAGCCATCACCGCAGGTGATGATCTCAGGGGTTTGGGGACATGTCACCAACAAGCATTTTGGCAGGAATACCGGAAACGGATTCCTGCCAAAATACGCAATCTTACGGAAGATTGCATTGCTTGCCATTTTGTGGTGACTAGGAAAAAGTTCTCATACCATGAACAACATTGATAGACTGAAAAAAAGGCGGTATAATAGGATGTAGCAAGTAACATATAAAGCTGTGATGAGATAAAAGTACAAATATAGTTGGAGTAGGTGGTGAAACGATGTTTAGAATAGGAGAATTTTCAAAGCTGACACAAGTATCTATCCGTATGCTTCGATATTATGATGAAATGGAGCTTTTGAAGCCTGCAGAGGTTGACAAGTGGACGGGACACCGACTGTATTCGGTGGAGCAAATACCGCGTCTAAATAAAATCCTGTATTTGCGGGATAGTGGACTAAATGTTTCAGAAATCGCGCTTGCCCTGACGATGGACGATAAACCACTTCTTACGCAGCTCGACAAAAAGCGCATAGAGATAGAAAATGCAATACAGGCCGAACGAGAAAAACTGCGGAAGATTGAACTTGCAAAAAGTGAAATACAGGGTGGTAAAGGAGAACTGCACTATAACATCTCCGTTAAGTCGATCCCCCCGTATCAGGTACTATCCTTGCGGAAAGCTGTACCAACCTACTATTCCGAGGGCGACTTATGGAAAGAACTTTCTACTTTTACAGGTGCGCAAAAAATAGAAATAATGAGTAATACATTTTCCATTTATCACGATACTGAATTTCGGGAGACAGATGTTGATATTGAGCTATGCGCTCCGGTAAAGAAAATGGGAAAGGCAAAAGATCCATTTTGTTTCCGCATGACAGAACCAGTCCCGTATATGGCTTGCACAATGGTCTATGGCGATTTTGCAAATATAAAAGGAGCTTATCTTGCCTTTGCCGAATGGCTGCAGAAAAACAGCGAATACAAAATGTCTAACCCTATGCGTCAAATTGTGCATAGAGGCCCGTGGAATGAGAGTAACCCTGAAAAATATTTGATTGAGCTTCAAATACCGCTGGAACACACATGATTGTACAGACTTTGAAATGTCCCGCTAAAAATGCAGGGCATTTTTTATTTTTCCCTGTTGCATCTCACATGATGTGAGGTATTATACTGGATTTACCAACAAAGCAAGGAGGAAAAATATGACCTATCAATTAAAAGCCATTGGCAAAGTAAAGAATGATGAAAACGGCACATTTATTCAGTTAGAGCCGGAGTACATTCCCGGACTGCAGGCCTTAGAGGGCTTCAGCCACATCAATGTCCTTTGGTGGTTCAGCGATTGCGACAACGACGCAGACCGGAATGAATTACAGACAGAACAGCCCTATAAAGGCGCACCCGAAGTCATGGGGGTATTTGCGACACGATCTCCTGCGCGTCCGAACCCTATTGCATTAACAGCGTCTGAAATTATTAACATTGATTTCACCAACGGTATGATTCGTGTTACATTCATTGACGCAAATGACAATACGCCCGTACTTGACATCAAGCCGTACACTCCGAGTTTTGACAGGGTTGAAACACCCGGTGTTCCCGCATGGTGCAGCGAATGGCCGAAAAGTACAGAAGCGTCCGGCTATTTTGATTGGGGACAGGTATTCAAATTTTAAGAGGGGAGTGGCTTATGAAATTACAGGATTTTGTTCAGAATAAACCTGTTCTTGAAACGGAACAACTTATCCTGCGCCCTCTGCGAAAAGAAGATGTTTCAGATTTGAAAGAATGGCTGGGTGACAGTTCTATTTATCAGTATTGGGGAAAACGCCCAGGAAAAAGTGATTTAAACCCGGAATTGCTTTTTCAAAAGCCGGAGAAACCCACAAAAAGTTTTCATTGGGGTATTGTTCACAAACAAGATTATAAAGTTATCGGGGATATGTGGGTGTATCTCATTGAAAATGACCGCATGGCAAAAGTAGCATTTCGCCTTTCTCCTGCCTATCAAGGCAACCGACTTATGACAGAAGCGTTGGCGAGAGTAGCTATCTTCTGCTTTGAAGAAACAGAATTGCAGCGTCTTTGGGCTGATGTTCATATCTGTAACATTGCGTCATTCAAAACTCTTGAAAAAGCGGGCTTCAAGCGTGAAGGGCTTATTCGTGAGGGAAAAATGGTAAACATCTACTGCGATTATTATTTATATGGCATGACAAAAGATGATTACATTGAGGCGATGGATAAATCCCAGCACCCCAGCCGGAACAGTCCGTGATCCCCGGTATCGGCAAGGATGCTCCAGCCCGGCCTGTTCCGCAGGCTGAGGCCGAAAAAGTGGAGAAATCCCCGCGCAGGATAAAAAGGCGGAGCTGACAGAAAAGGCTACAAAGCGCCGGGGCTGTCCCTCAGGGAGGCAAAGCCGAAAAGGGGGCGGAGCCTCACAAGAGCCGTCCGGCCAAGGTTGACAAGGCGGCCCTTGACGAGTCCCCGTCCCCCGGCGTGGGGAGTCCCCCAACAAGCATTTTTGCGGGCTCCGGCCACGCAAAAATAGCAAGTATGTCCAAACTTGCCCTGCTTGCCGTTTCGGGTTTTACGCACTATAATTACTTTCAAAAAATTTTTCTGATATTCTAAGTCCTTTTTGGAAAAATTGCGTTAATATAAGTAGGACACCAAAACAGGAGGCAATACAATGAAATTTTTTACAAAAAAAAGCGCGCTTGCTCTGATAGTTGTTTCCACACTATTGTTCAGTTTAGCTGCCTGTGAGGACGACACACCAGAAGTTAAGGTATATTCAGATCGTGTTTATGTAAGCGATCATCTTTTTATTTCAACTGGAGATAACAGTGATACTCTCCCGGACGGTTACACCTCCATTGGAACAGTAGAAACTTTACTTTCAAAAACAGAACCAGTAGAAAGCAATAACGCTTCAAACTGTTTGGAAGTTGGAAGCGAGTTATATTTACCTGCTGGCATTAATCTTGATGATATGACTTCTTCTATAAAATTATATGGAGAGGATAATACTAATGATGAATATGAAATTTTTTCTTTAATGTTTGTGATTGATTAGAATGTATCTATGCCACAAAAAGAGGGAGGAAAGTTATATCACAGAATTTGCACTTATCCAAAAAGCTCAAAAGGGCGATACAGAAGCGTTAGAAAAGCTTATTGACCGATACTATGACAATATTTTTTCGTTTTTATTTCGCAAGGTCGGAAGCATAGAACTTGCAGAAGATTTAACCCAGGAAGTTTTTCTACGACTGGTTAAAACACTATCGCGTTATCGTCCTACGGGGAAGTTTTCTAACTATGTATTTACGATTGCAGTAAATGCAGCAAATGATTATTTTAGAAAAAATAAATTATTTATACATGAGGAACTCAATTCAATAGATATTGATGCAGGGATAGATATTGAGGGGATTTTGATTGAACAAGAACAACACATTCGTTTGAAAGAAGCGTTAGGAAAATTACCTGATATGCAGAAAGATGCAATCCTTCTCCGCTACTTTCACAACATGAAAATTAAGAATATTGCAAAAATAACAGGAACAAATCCATCGACTGTAAAATCACGCATTAGTCAGGGTCTAAATAAATTAAAAATAATATTGTTGGAGGACAAATCCGAGTGAAAGATAATCAATCATTTTACGATTTTATATCCGCTTATCCGATAGTTAAAGCAAAAGATTGTGTCAAGCAAGACACAATCAAGAAAGCGGCAGAATTGTTATCGCAACAGACAAAATATGTAGGTGCAAAGCAAAATTTTGTACTAAATCAACTCAAGAGTATTTCAAAGGTGTTTTGGTTCATACAATTTATTTGTTTTTTGCTATTCCTCGTAAACTTTACGACTACACAAAGATTAAAAGATATTCAAATACTTTTCCTAACAATAGTCCCGGTAATGACTTTTTATATTCTGCCAGAACTATTTAAAACCCAGTTTTATAACATGGAAGAAATAGAAGCGGTCTGTTTTTTTAGCCCGTTCAAAACACTGGCAGTAAAAATGACATTAGTAAGTAGTTGTAACTTTTTAATTATTGGAATTATGTCATTGGCGTTTGGCATTTATCATCAACTTGATATTTTAGAATTGTTGTGCCGTGGACTAATTCCATTTAATATTTCGATTGCTCTAACTATTATAGTCTTTGATTTTATAAAAGTCACTTCGCCGTATGCTATGTTATCTATATCTGCATTTTTAACTTTGGCGTTACTCCAGATGCGTAATTTCTCTTTTCTACTGGATAATACATGGCTGGGTGTTTACTTCGGAAGTGTTCTCTTGATGCTGTTAGCTATTGGAATAATGGTGATCCAGTTCAAACATATGGAGGAGCGTTGTTATGGTGCTTGATATAGATAAAATTAGTAAGCGATATAAAGACAAAATCGCAATTAACCGTTTTTCTGTTTCCTTGCGCCCAGGTGTGTATGGTCTTTTGGGACCAAATGGCGCAGGAAAAACAACTCTTTTGAGAATAGTCTGCGGACTTACCAGACCAGATAGCGGGAGTATATTTTATGACGGGAAACCAATTCATGATTTAGGGGAACAATACCGAAAAATTTTAGGATACCTGCCACAAAATTTCGGTTACTATCCGAATTTTACTGTCCAGCGGTATATGGAATATATTGCTTCATTGAAAGGGTTAAATAGGAATTTTAGCAAGCGTAAAATTAGTGAACTTTTAGAAATTGTCGGATTGCAGGAAGCTCCAAAAGCTAAAATTTCTTCCTTATCTGGCGGGATGCGTCAAAGGTTAGGAATTGCTCAATCTATGCTGAATGACCCTGATGTTCTTATTTTGGACGAGCCCACGGTGGGGCTTGATCCTACTGAACGTGTGAAATTTAGAAATTTAATCAGCACAATTTCACAGGGAAAAATAACTATTTTGTCCACTCATATTGTTTCAGATGTTTCTTATATTGCCGATGATATTCTTTTAGTCCAGCATGGAGAATTGCAATATTTTGGAGATGTCCAACAACTTACAACAGCAGTTGAAGGGAAAGTTTGGGAGGTGCTTGTTGAAAACCAGCAGGCTAACAAGATCGCACAAGATTATATGGTTAGTAATATGCACCATACTCCGCAAGGAGCTATATTGCGTATTATTTCAGACCACAAGCCCTTTCAGCAAGCGAAAGCAATTACGCCCACTTTGGAGGATGCGTATTTGTTCCACACAGGAGAAAGAGGCGGTGAATTATGAAATTTGAACTGTATAAAATTTTTAAAAAGAAGATTGTACTAATTTTTATTGGTGTAGGGTTATTATGGCTTTCCCTTTCTATATTACTTCCAGTCTTGCAATACAGAACATTTACTGAACAAATGGAGCCTTTGACTGGAATAGAGGCTATTCATTATGATCGGAATTTGCAAAATCTGTATGCTGGACAATATACAGCAGATGAATTTGCACCATTGTATGCAGAATATAAAAAAATATATAATAATCCAGACTACCAGCGTTCAGACAATGGGGATGGGTATTCCTTTTCTCTATCGGATCAAAACACTACTCCACTAACCGATGAAGCTTATTATAAATATCTTAATCGGTATGGAGTGATTGCCAAAATTGGCAATCGTGCAAACGCATTACCCTTGTATATAGAAGATGCAAAAATATCTGGAAGTGTAGCAGAACTTTATGAGGGTTCAATCGTTCAGTCATCGGCGGAGGATAATCTTGTACCTCCTGTTGATTTAGAAAATCCTATTGTCCAAAAAGTATTAGGAATGTATGATAACTTGAACACTTCCTTTTATGGCGAATATCTCGATGGCTGGGAGTCGTTTTTTAATACTGTTCCTATATTTTTTCAATACATTGTGGGGTTAATCATTCTTATTGGAGTTTCCCCTATATTTGCCGAGGAAAGACATTCTGGCTCTGACAAAGTGTTACTGACAACACAATACGGAAAAAGCAAGTTAATCCGAAACAAAATTGCGGCTTGCTTCTTATTTGCAACATTTGTTTTTGTCCTTTTTTTTGCTTGTTCTGTATTTGTGTGTATAGCAGCATATGGAACATCCGGCCTAAAGGCCAGTATTCAATTAGTCGCACATTGCACTTTGTCCCCATATAACCTTTCTATTGGCGTTGCACTCATTTTATGGGGCCTGTTAGGATGGGGAGCTGCTTTGGTGACTGCGGCTGGAGCATTGCTAATTTCAGCGGCTAGTCCAAATGCTTTTGTGGCGTTTATTCCCTCACTTGTTGGATATATAGTGCCAGTAGTAAGTTTTGCAGAACTGTCCCCTACAATACACCGATTTATGCAACTACTACCGATAAATATAATTGGAGCCATAGATCGCCTTTTTAGTATGTCTGATTTCTATAATATTTTTGGTTTACTGATAGAGAAAAAGATTGTTTGTGTAATTGTATGGGTCATTCTTATTGTACTTTGCGTTGTTTTTTCTTCTTATCTCTTTAGAAGCAAAAAAGCATCAAATTGATTAAGGCTACTTTTGGACAAAGTGGGACTGTTGACGAAGCGCCTGTTCATTTATTACACGCTGCATTTTCCTAATCAAAAAGCGCATTGCGTGAAAAGCCCGGCAAAAAATAAAATGATATAATTTGAACATCAAATATAGGAGGTGCCGCAATGTACGCATATGAAGCAATCGAACAATCCTTGACTTTTATCGAGGAACACCTGACAAAAGAAATTTCAACGGAAGAACTGGCAAATACTGTCGGTCTGTCCCCCTTTTATTTTCAGCGCTTGTTCAAGCGGCTGGTAAATAAACCGGTTCAGGAATATGTGAAGCTCCGCCGTCTGGCAAACGTTATTGAAAATCTGAAAAGTACCGAACAGAGGATTCTTGACGCTGCTTTGGACTATGGCTTTTCAAGCCATGCGAATTTTACACGGGCTTTCAAGGAAACGTATGGGATTACGCCTGAAAACTACAGGAGGGATTTACCAATGCTCAATACATTCGACAAGCCGGAAGTTTCTATGAATTATGTTTTAGTAGACGAAGGGGTTCCGCTGGTGGTAGGAAATATCGTCTTGGAAATCCAGAGAAAGACATTGGAAAAACCGGAAATTTACCTCGGTCTGGAAACGGAAGTTCGCATTTCTGAACAAATCCCGGTTGGTGAAAGCACAGGTGTAGATGTGCCAGGACAGCTTTGGAATCGCTATCACATGAAGAAGGCTTCAATCGCAGCCAATCTAAATACTACTGTAGAAATGGGAATGTCCCACGCGAAAGGTACTGCACAAAACCTTTTCACTTATTTTGCAGGCGGACTTGTTCAAAATATTCCGGACCGGCTGCAAGATGGTTTTGTTAAGAGAGAACTCGCGGCAGGAGAATATATCGTTTGCAAAGTCGAAGCAGAGAATTTTGAGGATTTGGTAACGGTTGCTTTAGACCAGGCCAGCAAATACCTTTTTGGTATATGGTTGCCTCATCACAACTTAACCACGGAGCCTTTTTCGGCAGAAAAGTATTACCGTGGCTTGGAGGGTATGGCTTGTATGGAAATCTGGGTTAAGCCCCTGCCGCTGAAAAATAAAAGCTAAGGAGGAATTTAGAATGGATTGGAATGCGCTATATTCAAATGAAAAGTTTCCATCGCCGGAGCAAGTCACAGAATACATTAACAATCCGTTATGGACAGATTTTAATAACCGTATTCAGTCTACCTATCGGATTGAACCCTGCATGGAATACAGTCGCTGTTCCATGCAGGCAGGCTGGAATATTAAGTATAAAAAAGGTGGAAAGTCTCTTTGTACGCTCTATCCGATGCAAGGCTATTTTATCGCTCTCGTGGTTGTAGGAAGTCGTGAACTTACGGAGGCAGAGTTTCTTATGCCGCAATGTTCCGACTATGTGCAGACAGTATTCAAAAACACGAAAACCGGTAATGGACAGAAATGGTTGATGCTGGATGTAAGGGATAGAGAAATTATGGATGATGTATTTAGCCTCGTCAATCTCAGAAAGCGTATACCGTCATAACAGGAAATGAAAACGCAATATTCGACAAGCCCTAATGAAGATAATTAGAGTTTATGTAGTGTTTTATTTCATCTCATTTTTCCGTGTTGACAATTTACTGATTTTTTCAAAAAAATATATCAGGGTGACTCCGAAACAATATAGAAAATTATATAACGCTTAAAAGGAACTTTCGGCATAGAGCACAACAACACAACAGGAGTATTAGTTGATGGTAAAAGAATAAATACCCACGCTGACGGAAAGGAGGTGGCGACATGGGAAGTTAGCTGTATTTGATATATCTGAATCTGGCGGCAGAATTGCGGAAAAGCTGCTCGTGTTGTTAAGCGCCCGTCAGCGTCAGGAGTTAGTAAATTATCTTCTCGATTCTCAAAAGCAACAGAAGAATTCTGCCGACAGCCCATTCGCCATTTCCGAAACTAATAGGGGGCAGACAGTCATTGATGAACCGTTTACAGAGATTCGCATGGGTGATTTATACTTCTGCCAAGAGCAGCGACTTGTATATATTGGCGAGCAGGAAATCGAATTAACTGCTAAGGAATTTGACATTCTTGCTTTGTTGATCACCCACCCAAAGCGGGTATTTACTTATGAGTTGATTATGGAATTGGTCTGGAATGAGGATTATTCCTACTATTCCCGTAAAGCCATCAATAACCATGTGAGTAATCTGCGGAGGAAACTGAAAACTACGCAGGATTCCCCGAACTACATTAAAAGTGTTGTCAGCATTGGTTATAAATTTGAAGTGCCGTAACAAAGGTCGCAAGGTAAGATTCTGCTTGCCCTGTGGCCTTTATTAGATATGGTAGGTGGTGAAGGGACATTAGGGAGAATTTACAGCTTGTGCTGCAAGGGAAAATTATCCCGAATTATTTTTCCCAAAATAGAAATTATAGGAAATTGACAATGTAAATGTCTAAAAAGTTATCCCGAATATTTTTTAAGAAATGCCTTTGTTACTGGCTTTCTATGAAATATTCGGGATAATCTGATCTTTGGTATAACCATTTAGTGAAACCCAAGAAAAAATTCTTGCACCACGCAACAGCATTGATAGACTGAACGAAAGACGGTACAATAAGGATGCAGCAAGTAACATATAAAGCTGTAATGAGATAAAAGCACAAATATAGTTATAGTAGGTGGTGAAACGATGTTGCGGATAGGAGAATTTTCAAAGCTGACGCAGGTATCTATTCGTATGCTCCGCTATTATGACGAGGTGGGCATTCTGAAGCCAGCAGAGGTTGACAAGTGGACGAGACACCGACTGTATTCGGTAGAGCAAATACCACGCCTAAATAAAATCCTGTATTTACGGGATAGGGCTGATGAATACATTAACGGTTCAGATTGAGGAAATTTTAATCAGGGAACAGATTTGCAGCTGAATGGGAGGTGTGGGAAATGCTGACCTTTGAAAAGGTTCTGAAAGTGTTTCAGGCATATCTGGATGATGATCCTCTGTATGAGGTGGTTTAGACCAGCCACGGTTATACATTGATGGCATGGGAACCCAACCGGAATGACTGGTACAGCGCCGAAATACAGAAAACCCCGGAGGATTTACGGAACACCTTGTTGGGTACATATGCTAACTTTTTGGAAGATAAGATTACCGGAAATGACCGTGACCTGACTGTGACAGAAACCGGGGAAATCCAGCAGAGGTGCCGGGAACTTTTGGAAAAGTGCCGGGGAATTTGATTTAAAAATGCCAGAAGGAGGCCGCGATTATGCGTCCTCCTTCTGTTTCGCAGTCTGTTTCATTTTAAGCGCCCCGTCTATGGCACCTTCGATAATCGGCAGATATTGTTCATGGCAGAGTTTCAGCTTGTGGCTGACCCGTTGCCGCTGTTCGCTTTCTTCCCGCATGATCTCCGGGTTAAAGTACCGCTCTACGGGAAGTCCGCAGACCTTAATCAACTGGATCATCACAGGCAGGATCGGAATCGCACCTTGATTTTCGATGTTGGCAAGATACCGCATTCAATACCAACCATTTCTGCCAATGTTTTTCATGCAAGACGCTTGGCCTCTCGTGCGGCTTTGACATCTGCACCGAAGGTTTCAAAACCGGGACAATCTTCAACTTTCGCCATATAGCATCACCCTGTTACATTGTATAATTCATACTTTGCCCATGGAATGTTGCTATATGCAGTATAATTAAAGTTTACAATTCGTATTTCGTTTCTTGCATTGTTCGAGAAAGAGAACTATAATGTACTCTGTGGAGGTGCGAAATGGACTATATGACATTGAAAGAGTCCGCCGAGAAATGGGGCGTGACACCTCGTAGGGTAAATTATTATTGTGCCGGAGGGCGTATCCCCGGCGCTGTGAAGATGGCTGGTGTTTGGCTGATCCCTAAAGCTGCGGAGAAGCCGATTGATGGCCGGACAAAACAAGGGAAGGAGCAAAAGCATGAGTAATATATTACTTCTTGAAGATGATTTGAGCCTGATTAACGGGCTTTCTTTTGCGTTCAAAAAACAAGAATTTGAATTAGTTGTTGCCAGAACCCTCAAAGAAGCAGATAGTTTGTGGGTGGATGGAAAATATGATTTGCTGGTGCTTGATGTATCCCTGCCGGATGGCACCGGATTTGAATTTTGCAAAAAAGTACGGCAAGTTTCCAAAGTCCCCATCATTTTTTTGACGGCGGCAGATGAAGAAATGAACATTATCATGGGTTTGGATATTGGGGGAGATGATTATATTACAAAACCGTTTAAGCTGGGAGTGTTAGTATCCAGAGTAAATGCACTGCTTCGTCGGGCAAAAGATTTCAGCTCCGCAGATACACAACTGGAATCCAACGGAATGAAAGTGCTTTTGCTACAAGGGCAGGCGTTTAAGAATGGAAAGCTATTGGATTTGACTGCCGCAGAATATAAGTTGCTGTGTCTGTTTATGAGAAACCCGAACATGGTACTTACCAAAGAACAAATTTTAGATAAGCTATGGGACTGCGATGGAAATTATATTGACAGCAGTACCCTTACCGTATATATGAGGCGGCTGCGTATAAAAATCGAGGATAATCCGAGTGAACCGCAAATGCTCCTAACAGTTCGGGGAATGGGGTACAAATGGAATGTGACCCAGTGAGGTGGCCTATGAAAATATTTGCAAACAAAGAAATCAAAAAATTGTTTCTTGCAGTATCCGTTATTTGGGTAGCCCCCCTTCTGTTGACACAAGGGTTCTTGTGGTGGTGCTACCAGCGGTTTTCTTTGTTCCTATTGTTCGTTTTCGTATTGGCAGGAGGAGCGATATTGACGGTGGGGTGTTCTTATTTCAACAAGCAAAATCAAGTTATGGAACAGGCGGTATCACAGATCAATGCGTATCTTGACGGAGATTACAATGCCCGTATTGAATGTGATGAGGAAGGCGAACTATATCGGTTGTTTCATACTGTCAATTCTATGGCCGCTGTCTTAAATGCTCATGCAGATAACGAACTTCGGGAAAAGGAATTTTTAAAAAATACAATCTCGGATATTTCCCACCAACTGAAAACACCACTGGCTGCTTTGAATATTTATAATGGTCTGCTTCAGGACAGGGATATGGAATTGAGTGCGGTAAAAGAATTTGCTGATTTATCTGAACAGGAACTTGACCGCATTGAAATACTGGTGCAAAACCTGCTCAAGATTACAAAACTGGATGCCGGTGCCATCGTGTTGGAAAAGGCCACAGAGAATGTGGCGGATATGATGCGGGATATTGAACTGCATTTTGCATATAGAGCCAGACAGGAAAAGAAGAAAATCATTCTGTCTGGCTCGGATTATCTTTCTCTTTTCTGTGATCGTGATTGGCTGTCTGAGGCAATCGACAATATTGTGAAAAATGCGTTTGACCATACGGGAAGTGGTGCTGTCATTGGCATTACATGGAAGGCGTTGCCATCAGGTGTTCAAATTGTGGTAAAGGACAATGGATGTGGCATCCACCCGGAAGATATACACCATATTTTCAAGCGTTTTTATCGCAGCCGTTTTTCAAAAGATACACAGGGTATCGGTCTGGGCCTTCCGCTTGCGAAAGCAGTCATTGAAGCACATGGAGGAGCAATCGAGGTAGACAGTGAACTAGGCAGAGGGACAAGTTTCACGATAAATTTTCTGATTCCTACAAAATTGTAGGATGATTGTAGGGTTACAGTAATATTTCAGTGCTATTCTTTCAATCGTAGACAGGAAATAAAGCTTACCTGTCTACATCGCAAGAACATAAGAAAGAGGTGTTTGCACTATGAATTTATTAGAGGTCAAGAATATTTGTAAGACCTATGGCAGCGGTGAAACTGCTGTAAAAGCGCTTAGGAATGTTGGCTTTTCTGTTCCTAAGGGAGAATATGTGGCAATCGTCGGAGAATCTGGTTCGGGTAAAAGCACACTGCTGAATATGATCGGTGCTTTGGATGTGCCGACGACCGGCAAGGTGTTGATTGATGGCAAGGACATTTTTTCCATGAATGACCGAAAACTGACGGTATTTCGACGCAGGAATATCGGCTTTATCTTTCAGGCGTTTAACCTTATCCCGGAGTTGACGGTGGAACAAAATATTATTTTTCCGCTGTTGCTGGATTATCAAAAGCCGGACAAGCGATATTTGGAGGAACTGCTGACGGTTTTGAATTTGAAAGATCGTCGTAATCATTTACCCAGTCAGCTTTCCGGCGGTCAACAGCAGAGAGTGGCGATTGGCCGTGCATTGATTACCCGTCCTTCTCTGATTCTGGCAGACGAGCCAACAGGAAATTTGGACTCACAAAACAGCAGTGAGGTCATAGCATTGCTCAAAGAAACATCGAAAAAATACGAACAGACCATCATTATGATTACCCACAACCGCAGTATTGCGCAAACGGCAGACCGGGTATTACAGGTATCGGATGGCACTTTGACTGATTTTGGGAGGTGCCGTGAATGAAAAGCTATCTTAGTCTCATTCCCATCTCCGCTAAAGTCCACCGCCGACAAAATCGTATGACGCTGCTTTGCATTGTATTTGCTGTGTTTATGGTAACAGCAGTATTCAGTATGGCAGAAATGGGCTTTCGGATGGAACAGGCTCGATTGGTTGGTAAGCATGGAAGTTTCTCTATTGGAGACTTGCTCGGCAGTTCAATGGGACAAACCCTTCTTTCTGTCGCGGTTGTTCTGTTCCTGTTGATTTTGGTTGCAGGCGTTTTGATGATTTCCAGCAGTATGAACAGCAGCGTTGCCCAGAGAACCAAATTTTTTGGAATGATGCGCTGCATTGGTATGAGTAAGCAGCAGATTATTCGGTTTGTTCGTTTGGAGGCATTGAACTGGTGCAAAACGGCTGTACCCATCGGTCTTATTTTAGGGGTTGTTACAACATGGGGGCTGTGTGCGGTACTGCGCTTTGTAGTCAGAGAAGAATTTTCTGATATTCCCCTCTTTGGTATCAGTATTTTTGGCATTGTCTGCGGTATCTTTGTTGGACTGATTACTGTACTGATTGCCGCAAATGCCCCGGCGAAACATGCTGCGAAGGTATCTCCCATCACAGCGGTGTCTGGAAATGCAGACCACGGAAAAACAATGCGTCATTCCCAGTATACAGGATTCGGAAAGATTGAAGCCCTTCTCGGTATCGGCCATGCGGTCTCCGGGAAGAAAAATTTATTCCTGATGACAGGTTCTTTTGCACTTAGCATCATCTTATTTTTGAGCTTTTCCGTTATGATTGATTTTGTGGATTATTTGATACCTCAGTCAGCTGCCACATCAGATATTGATATTGCAAGTGCTGACGGTAATGCGATTCCTCGGGAACTGCTTACATCCATCCGTGAAATGGAGGGAGTGAAAGAGGTTTACGGGCGGCGTAGTGTGTTAGATGTTCCAGCCGGATTAAACGGCGATACCGGCTTTTCTGGTACAGTTGATCTGATTTCTTATGATGATTTTGATTTGCAATGTCTAAAAAAAGACGGTGATTTGAAAAGGGGGAGTGATTTGTCCGAAGTTTATGGAGACAGTCATTTTGTTTTGGCGACATCCGATCAAAACAGCACATGGGAAATTGGTGACACCATTCAAATTGGGGAGGAAACCCTTACCATAGCAGGGTTGTTAAAAAAGGACCCATTTAGCGAGGATGGATTAACAAACGGAAAACTCACATTGATTACTTCTGGTGAAACATTTATCCGTTTGACAGGAAATGAAGATTATTCTCTTGTGTTGATACAGACAGCGGGGAATGTTACGGACGAAAATGTTCAAGCAATTCAAAATTCCGTAGATGCATCATATAGTTTTCGAGATAAACGCGACGAGCGTACTACGGGAACTTATATGGCTTTTGTTTTCTGTGTTTATGCGTTTTTGGCGATTATTGCACTGGTAACGGTAATGAATATCATCAATAGCATTTCTATGAGTGTGTCTGCCAGAATGAAACAATATGGGGCTATGCGGGCAGTGGGAATGGATGAATGGCAAATGACAAAAATGATTGCTTGTGAAGCATTTACCTATGCTGTCTTTGGGAGTGTTGTTGGCTGTGCGATTGGCTTACCGCTTAGCAAACTGCTGTATGATTTCCTGATTACAGGACATTTTCCATCTGCGGTATGGCAGTTTCCAATTACCTCTTTGGGCATTATTCTTTTGTTTGTTTCGATTGCAGCAATCGCAGCTGTATATGCTCCGGCGAAGCGGATTCGTAATATGTCGATCACTGCAAACATCAATGAATTATAGTTTTATATTTTAATCTGCCGGACGACGGCAAAAGAAAAAAAGCCGTCGTACAGCAGACACATTTTCACGCGCCAATGGAACGGCGGCTTTGACTTTCAGAGCCGCCGTTTCTTTTTGCCTAAAATAGAAACCCGACAACCCTTATGCAATCAGCAGGGGCGGCATATAGGAGGATGCCGTCATGTCTGCGTTAGTGGTTCATAATACCCATGAGTTACATCAATTAAAAAAAGCTTGGTTCCTGTATCGGATCAGTACGGTCAGCAGTATGCACTATATCGTGTAATCAAACAGCAAAATACATTCCATTAGGATAATGATTTAATAGATTTCAGATTATCTCTTTAGAAGTGTTTATATGCCGGTATAGCCCGTATTTTCAGGCTTTCCCGGTATTTTTTTATCGGAAGAACCTCACATATTTTTCCATAACCCCTCAAGTTTTTGCGGTCAAAAGTAGTAGAAGCGGTAGTAAAATACCTGCGTACTACTAAGCAGCGGCCTTGGTTTTCCCGGCGTTCTCCACGGCGGGGGCGGCAACTTCCACGGTGTTCTCCACGGTGGTTTCCATTGCTTCCACGGCCTTTTCTGCCTTGGCCGCTTCCAGCCGCGCCATTTCCGCCTGTGCGGAATGGAATGTGGCGTGAGCGTAATAGTTCAGCGTCATGGTGATATTGGCGTGTCCCATGATGTACTGCAACGCCTTGGGGTTCATGCCGTCATTCGCCATTCTTGTGCAGAACGTGTGCCGCATGGTGTGTGGCGTCATTACTGCTGGCAAAGGCTCCTTGTGGCACTTGTTAAACTTCTTGGCAAGGCACTTGAACATTGCATCATAGTTTACCGCTACTTTCGGCAGGCCGTCCCGGTTCAGAAACAGGAAATCACTATATCCGTCCACCTGGATTGACTTGCCCTGTTTGCGGTTCTTCAACACGCGCTGGAACGCTTCATACGCTGCTGCGCTCATTGGCACCTGGCGAAATCCGCTGTCTGTCTTGGGCGTTTCGATATAGTAGCCATCCTCCGTACTTCTTAAAAGCTGGTGGTCTACATTGATAAATCGCTGCTCAAAGTTCAGGTCAGCGGGGGTCAGGCCGCATAGTTCGGAAATACGAAGTCCCGTTTCCAGCAGGATTACAACCTCGTCATAATACTTGGAATAGACGGCTATCGCCCTGCATGAAGTCCAGGAGTTCTTTTTCCTGTGTTGGGGTTAGTGGCACTTTTGGTTCGGTATCGTCGTTGATTATTTCGCTGATCTGGAAGTCAAAAGGGTTCTTCCGCAAGCAATCGTCCTGAACCGCCATGTGGAAAATGGCTTTCAGGGAACGCTTGCTGTTGCAGATTGTGTTGTAGGCCACGCCCTTTTCCTGCATACGCAAGGCCCATTCTTTGGCATCAGACAGCTTCACGCTGTCGATGCTGGCCGCCCCCAGCTTATCTTCGGATAGAAGTTTCATCAACTGCTGGCGTCTTTTTTGGGTTCCCCGCTTCACATTTCCCCGCTGTCGGATGTACTTGGCATAAAGCTGGCAGACCGTCATTTTCTTGCCGATGGGGTCTATCCCGTCGGCAATGTCTTTCTCTATCTGCTTGATCTTCTCGCGGAGCGAAATATCAGGCCGCTTCCCGGCAGGGATTTTGTCAGTGGGTACTAACTTCCATGAGTAAACAAACTTCGGTTCTCCCAAAGTGTCCGTATATTTGTAAGCATATCTTCCGTCTGCGCGCTGGCTCTCTCCAGATTTCAAAAGGCGGCCTTTGCTGTCACGCCTCTTTACATCTCGTTCTTGCTTTGACATATCTCGTCATGCTCCTTTCCATGACGGAAAGAGCCGCATATATGCTTGTAACTTATTATAGCATATCTGCGGCCCTTTTTCACTATCAGATTGCGTCCAGGGTGTCAATTATTTTCTCAAATTGCTTCCGCTTGATCTGGATGCGGTTGCCATTCATAATGACCCAGCCAGCGGATTGATTTTCTTCGGCCAGTTTACGCAGTTTGTTTTCCCCGATACGAAAATATTTAGACGCTTCCTCTATGGTCAGCGTGTATTTTTCCCAGATAGGCACATCATTACTGTTCATAATGCAGCCCCCTTTCACTAAAATAAAGGTTGGTGCTACGAAAGGGGCATAAATCGGACGGCTGATGGCATCAGCTCCACAGGAATTTCACCTCGGCCCATGCTTGTGGGTGCGCCGCGCAATGCTGTGTGGGCGTTCAACGCGGGAGTATCGTTAGCGTATGCGCCGCTGCTTGTGAGCTGCCAACTCTCGGTGTAAATGGTTCTCGCTCACTCATGTGATATGAGGTCATGGCGCATCCACCGACGCGGAACATACAGAATGTGTCCGTTGCCCTATACTGCGCCGGTGGCCTCCCATCGGGCTTTCTTTTTCAAGGTGCTGCCAGCGGCCCGCCGTGGGTTGGTGAAACAGGGAAAGGGTTAAGCTGTTTCAGCCTCCGGGGGCCGGTTCGTCACTTCGTCGTGACGATAGCGTGGATGAGCTTGATTTCCAGACGGCGCTTCATGGCCTCGTCCAGACACACATGAGGATAGCCGTTCTCGTCGTAGAGCGTCCGGGTACACAGCTTGTTCATGTAACCGCTGTAATACCGCAAAACACGTTCCACGGCTTCGGCGTCCCCAGCGCGGGCGGCCTCGATCACCGAGAGGGGCAAAAGCTCAATGCCCTTGTAGTTCGGGTTGTTCATCCGCGTCTAACCTCCTTTCGGCATCAACGCCTTTAGCTGTTTCCGCAGCTCCGATAAGGTCTTTGTCCTGTGCCGCTGGACGGCGCTTCGGGACATTCCCATGAGGCCGCCGATCTCGCCGTCTGCTAGTTCCAGAACACAGTGCAGAATTAAAATACTCTGCTCCATGCTGGGAAGCGCGGCAAAGGCTTCGGCTACAAGCTCATTGTCGATATGTAAATCACAGCCATGCGACGAAAAAGTAAAGCTGTCGCTGGGGTAGTGATCTACTGTAAAGAGCTTGTCCAAATCTGTCTGCGATAAAGAACCGAGCGACACTTCACGGTCACGGCGGCGCTTCATATCGCGAAAATAGTTTTGGGCCTCGTTACGCAGTACCGTCTTGCAAAAAGCATCGAACAGGCACCGCTCGTCATAGTCGCGGGGGATAGCATCCATCTTTCTCACCCCCTTTCCATGGGGGATTTAGGTGGTTCTCTCCCTTTCCGCTAACAAGACACCAGCAAGGCCGCCAGTTACCCGCTAAAGACCTCCTTTTTGAAAATTTCTCAAAGAATTTTTCCGGCCAGGGGCGACAGCCAAAATGCGACAAAAATCGCCCGGCAGATCGTAGACCCACCGGGCGTTGATTTGAAATGCTTTGTTGTTTATTTACATGGTATAGTACATACTCATGGTCGGAATATTCCTGTGGAGGGGCAAGGCTTTTTTTATGCGGTAGAAGTGGATTAGATCATAGTGATAGCAAAACAGCATGGCGGCGGCCTCCCGTGGGCCGCCATGCCTTTATCTGTTGAAAATGGATAGAAAGAAAGCGGCGGCCTTGATTTCTCAAAGCCGCCATATGGGAATAGGTGCATGAAAATGCTTCTGCTCTGCGACGGCTTTTTTTCTTTTGCCATCGTCCGGCAGATAATTTCAATATTCGGTTAGAGTGTCGTTATTCGACGTTAAGTTCTACTAATATAACCTCTGGACGATTATTAAAGCGGAATGGAATAATACTATTTCCAAGGCCGCGGCTAACAACCATATTTGTTATTCCGTCTGTATAAAGGCCAGAATCGTATTTAGGAAACAGCCCTTGATTGGGAGCAACTATCCCGCCAATGAAAGGTAATCGAAACTGCCCTCCGTGTGTGTGACCACTTAAAACCAGATCAACACCGCAGCATACATAAGTTTCAAACAACTCTGGCCGATGTGATAGCAGAATTATGTAATTATTATTGTCGTCAATGAGGCTATTCATTTTTGCCTTGACCATGCCTGGAACCTCATTAAATATATCGCCCTTAATCGTAAAGTCAGGATCAGAAATCCCGATAAGGGTGAGCATTTCTCCGCCACATTCTAACTGTAGTGCTTCATCCTCAAGGATCGTAACGCCAGCCATTTCAAGACCTGCTTTGAGTTGACCGTATTGTGAACAGTTAGCTTCGTGGTTTCCTGTTACATAGTAGACAGGGGCTATTGGGACAACTCCTTTTACAAAATCAAGTGCAATCTTAATATCTGTATGTCTGGCATCAATCAAATCACCAGTTATCACAATAATGTCTGGTTTGAGTTCGGACAGAATTTCTATCAATTTTGTATTGCCTTCCCCAAATTCGGTATTATGCAAATCAGATACTTGTACAATCCGAAAATTAGAAAAGACCGATGGCATACGATCGCTGGAGATATTAACTGTACTTACCATCAATGCTGAGTTGCCCCATATCGTATGGATTATTAAAATCAACAGTATAGTTGTTAATATACCTACTCTTACCAATTTTCTGGGGGAAAGTGCTTTTTTCATTTTTTCTCTCCTTGCTCAACTTAATTATAAAGAAACCAGCTTACAAACAGGTGAATTTCAGCTTACGAATTTGTAAGGCAAAAGCGGGTGGCTTCTAAAGCCACCCACTTCCAAAACAGAATCATTGTGCGCTGATTGTATCGACGATAGACATACCACGGATTTTCTTGATCGGCCCATGTACTGCCAGAATGACGGAAAGCGCAACGATCAGGATGATAATGCCTAATTCCCTCCAGGGAATTGTCCAGGGGTCGCCCCAGTGAGAGCTTATCAGCAAATTAAAGAGGGCTTTATTGCAGAGCAGTCCCAGCACAGTACCAATGATACAGCCGGCGACTGCATAGGTGGACGCTTCTGCAATAACCATTTTGGAAAGCTGCCGTGTGCTTAACCCGATAGCCCGGAAAGCTCCATACTGCTTTGTTCGGGCCGCAACACTCAAAGCAATACTGTTTATGATGTTGAACACCGTAATCAAGGCAATTAAAATCAAAAACCCGTAAAGGAATAGCCAAACACAATAATAGATGCCCAATGTGCTGCTGTTATCTATCCGTTTATCGACAAAGCTAAACCCGGCCCCATAAGTGCGGTGTATAGCATTTATGTCCGCATCCGTGGCGTTGGATGATAATTGTATATCAATAATGGTGTAGTTTTCTTTCCCTGTGATCTGCCGGAATGTATCTTCGGAACAAATGATGATTTCCGCATCCCCGGCATTATTAAACGGACTGGTCGAGAGCATCCCGACAATTTCTATTTCTTCGGACTGACCCCCAATTTCTACGGCTACTTTATCGCCCGGCTGTATTACGCCCTGCGAATCATACACGGTCAGACCAGTGTTAAACTCGTTTTGTACCGTTTCCAGAGAACCGGCCTGTAAATAATCAGACGCCCATTCAAATTGCTGTTGTTCATACGAGATCAGGATAACCTTTTTTTCTGTCCCGTTCACAGTAATGGGAACATCATACGCAAACATCCGGCCATAGACCGCATCCACAATCGGATTTTCTTTTAGTTGGCCGATAAAAGCCCTGTCAACGGAACAAGTATTGTCCGGGCTTACAATGGATATATCCGGCACCCAGGGGTACAGCGGCGTCAAGGTATGGTTCATAAATGTAATCGTCACAGAAAAGGTCAGGAATAGGACAATACTAAGAGCAAAAGAACCTACCATCAGGACAAAATTCTTACGGCTTGACTTTGCATGGTGAATCCCAAGAGAAGTATCTACTTTTAGCCGTTTTGTATTTGCGGCTTTGCGGACGGGCTGCAAATCGTTTGCATTGCCGGAAACTGCCGACAGCGGAGAAACCTTTGACGCCCTTTTTGCGGGAGCGCGGGCGGCCAGAAGTACCGTCAGCACTCCGACAACAATTCCTGACAGGATGCTCGGTACACTGATACTGAAAGCGGGCATAGCTCCAAAGTATTCAGGACTAAGGAAACGCAGGACAAAGCATAGAATCCACGTCACAACAATGCCACATAAGACGCCCACAGGGATAGCAAAACGGCACCAGCCAAGAGCTTCTTTCCGTACCAATCGCATGACCTGTTTCGGTGTTGCGCCAATACAGCGCATCAAGCCGAAAAATTCCGTTCTTTGTGCGACATTGCTATTCAAACTGCTTGCAATCATCATGATGCCTGCGAATAGAACCAGGACAAATAAAACGGCTGCGGCAATATAAACCTGCATCATAAAAGAATTTGCACTTTGACCAAGCAGGCCAAGCAGCTTTGTATTTTCCGAAACCTGCTCGTCTGTCAAACCAAATTGCGCTTTCAGGTCTGAAATTCTGTTTTGAACATTTCCAGTGTTAGAAAACTGAACGTAAAAAATGGTGTTATAGTCTATCGGCTCCCCATCCGTGACACCGGGATAAATGGAGCGAAATTTCTCTGTTGTTATAAACACGCCATAGTAATCGCTGCTCATAAGGTGCGAGGTGTTTTCTACAAAAGCTGATACGTTGAAAGTAAGTTTGCCGCCATCGGGAGTGTCTATGGTGACTTCATCCCCAATGTTTAAGCCCATCATGCCTCTGGCATTTTCTGTTACCATTGCTTCATCCGCTGTTTGGGGGAAATGTCCCTCGGTGAGCATATCGGGGAATATTTTTGTGAAAAAACTTTCGTCACTTCCGCAGATAACCGCAGATGTTCCATCTAAAGTATATCCCTGTTCACCGCGAAAGTTAAAAACGCCATACGAAGAAAGCGCCGCAACATCCGGGCGCACAGCTATGATTGCTGCATCTTCATCACTGATATTCTGTATTCCAATATGCCAATTTCCCGTTTCCGTCTGCGTTGCGATAATCTGGCTGCGTACAAACATATCCGCCATACCGAATATGGTAGTCACAAGAAACACCGCCAGAATAATACAGAAAATGGACATTCGATTTTGCTTTTTATGGACTTTTGCGGATATGGGAACAAGATCAAGATAACGCTTCATTCGCTTTTCCTCCCAAATCCGTCAAAACACCGTCTGTCACCCGGAATACCCGATCAACCGATGCGGTCAAATTTTTGTTGTGGGTAATCATAAGGATTGTCTGCTGATAATGCCGGGATGCCTGTGTAAGCAGATCAATAACGTCCTGGCTGTTTTTGCTGTCCAGGTTGCCGGTAGGCTCGTCCGCCAAGATCAGTTTGGGTTTCGTAATCAAAGCCCGTCCAATAGCGACGCGCTGCTGCTGGCCGCCGGATAACTGGCTCGGCAAATGGTGGCGGCGCTCTGTCAGCCCAAGCAAATCTAAAATATCATTGATTGCCGCAGGGTCAGGCTTGCGGTAATCCAGAAGCAGCGGAAACATAATGTTTTGCTCCACATTCAGTTCTGAAACAAGCTGAAAGGATTGGAAGATAAAACCGATGTTGCGCCGTCTGAAAATAGTGCGCTGTTCTTCTTTCATGGAAAACAGGTCTTGCCCGTCAACCAAAATATCGCCGGAAGATGGAACGTCCAAAGCGCCGATACAGTTCAGCAGGGTACTCTTGCCGGAGCCGGACTCTCCCACGACAGCGGCAAACTCTCCTTTGTCCAGCGAAAAGGACACTTTTTTCAGGGCGTCTACCTTTGCTTCGCCCTTACCATAAGTTTTGCATAAGTTGTGTACTTTCAAAATTTCCATAGTATCAATGCCTCCTTTCCCTAAAGAATAGCAGGAGCAACTTACAAACAGGTGAATTTGACCTTACAGTTCTGTAAGGAAAGAGAGCGTGAAGGTTGTGCCTGCGCCTAATTCACTTTGCACAGAGATGACGCCTCCTTGTCCCTCGATAATAGATTTAGCAAGTGAAAGCCCCAGCCCAACCCCTTGTGTGTCAAGAGAATGTTTACTGCGATAAAAACGCTTGAAAATATGATGTATGTCCTCCGGGGCAATGCCGCCTCCGTTGTCTGCAATAAAAATCCGAAGCATGGCCGGGGTATGTTCCCATGTGATACGGACTGTCCCGCCAGACTGTGTATGATCTAAAGCATTTTTGACGATGTTTCCGATCGCTTCACCTGTCCATTCCATATCACAGACAAGTAGCTGTTCCGGGTTCCCATCCATGAGGATTTGCTTGTTTTCATTTTTAGCCCTGGTGGTCAACTCGTTTATCGAATGAGCAATCAGCTCCGTCACACGGCAACTGCTTTTCTCAAAGACAATATTGCCGGTATCTAACCGGGTTATTTTCAGCATAGATAGTATTAACTGTTCCATACGCTTTAGGGAAATTCCCATTTTGCCCGAAAACTGCTTCACCGTATCAGCGTTTTCCGGCTCATTTTCAATAATTTCCTGGTACATGGTGAGAGCTGCCAGCGGTGTTTTTAGCTGGTGGGAAATATCGGATATGGTATCTTTCAAAAATTCCTTTGCTTTGTGTTCCGTTTCACTTTTGGATTGCAGCATGGTAGCAAGCTGCTCCACAGAGGAAAATATCTGAAAGATCGCTCCCTCGTTATTCTGTGGTAAATGGCAAGAATAATCGCCGTTGATATAGTTGGTCAGCACTTTATCCGCTTGCAGGTATAGACGTTTCCTTTGCCAAAAGAAAACGAATGTGCCGACAGCGAGAACGAAAAGCAAAAATGCGGCAATGGCAATCAGGGCATAAGACGTGGATTGCTGAAATTGATGGATAAAAGACAGCGTATCATTTTTCGTTTGTTCCCCAATGCCTGCGGCTGCCAATAACATTCTCCCATCGTCGCTGATCTCTGTATTATTGAGCGCAACGGCAATCACATCTCTTGAAACGCCCTGTTCTAAAAGTGAAGAAGCAACCGCTTCATCGTGGGTAAGGTACAAAGTTTTTGCGTTGTTGATCTGACTTATTCCGAAGTTGATACCTGTACCTAAAAGCAAGAGGGCGAAAAAGGCCAGAAAGAAGCAAAAGCCCCTGATTTGTTTATCACGGTACAAACTCATGCAAACACCTCTTTCCATTGATAGCCAAACCCACGGACTGTTATCAAATGCTCTGGATGGGAGGGGTCTGTTTCTACCTTTTCGCGGAGCCTTCGCACATACACAGATAAGGTGTTATCATCAACAAAATTTCCTGTATCGTCCCATAGCTCATTCAGAATTATATCTCTTGTGACGACACGGTTTGCATTTCTCACCAGCAGGCAAAGCAAGCGGTATTCCGCACTTGTCAAATCCAGTATTTTCCCTTTTAAGGAAACACGGCTTCCCAAGAAATCAATCGTAATATCCCCACATTCGATAAGAGCGTTTTGCTCTCCGTTGGACACACCGGCCCGGCGAAGTAATGCCCGAATACGGGAACACAATTCCCCTAATTTGAAAGGCTTTGTGATATAATCATCCCCACCGCTGTCCAGTCCGCGAATAACGCTGACTTCTTCATCGGATGCAGTTAAAAATATAATCGGTATCTGCTGATTTTGCTTTCTCACTCTCTCGCAGACATCAAAACCTGTTCCATCCGGCAAAGTAACGTCCAGAATCAACAAGTCATATTTACTTAGCTCCGTCAAATGCTGTATGGCCTGGTTTACAGTGCGGGCAACTTCAACATCAAACCCATTCTTTTTCAAAGAGTAGATCAATCCATCAATAAGGCTTACATCATCCTCCAATAGCAATATCCTATTCATGTTTCAATTCCTTTCCTTGTTTTGTCCGACCATCAACCGGCTTTTTCGCCGTTTTGGGAATAAGCCAGATCGTCGCCACTTTCATAGCGCCGGGGATGCGCCCCGCAGCGCAGTAATAATTTATCCATCGTGGGGTCACACCCCATTTTTCACTTGCTTCTTTTAGTGTCATGTAGTCCATGCTCACACCTCCACAAGCTACATTATAATTCTTTTGCTCGAAGAAAACAACCAACATAATATGAACAATACACTGTAATCGTGGAGCATATCGCAACAAGGCCTCCAACCTACGCATTTTAGGTATGAAAACGTCTGAAATTTTAAGGCTTTTTCGGCGTTGTCGCTGGGGCGGCGGTATTCAGCTCCTTTCACAGTGAATTTGACCGCCGCAAGGTCGGTCAGCTTGCCCGGCTGATAGGGACACTCTGCAAACCGGCAGAATTGATATTTCCAGTCCGGGCGATAAAAGCGGCAGGTGCCGCAATCCTCCGGCGCGTCCGCCCCGCCGCTGTCGTAGTGATCGAAACCGGGCTTTTCCTGCATCAGCCGTTCAAAAGCCCAGTCAGGGCCGGAAGTAAATAGCATGGCGTCGCCTCCTTTCCGTATTTGGACATAAAAAAAGCGGCGTCCTGTTCTCCCATGATGGGAAAGAGGAACGCCGCGTTTACGGTGTTGTATTCAATTCGGTTGATGATGTGCCGTATTGGGGTGTCAGGCATTTGCAGGAGGGTCAGCATATATGCGGCTCAATCCAAAAGTAGTAAATTGGTAGTAAAATGAGTTCTCATATCCTGCGTTTTGCCTGTATTTCAGGGCTTTTCAGAGATAATCAGAGTTTTTATATCAAAAACTGCCGCTGATCTCTGCTGCAAGTGTTTGGATGATGTTGCTATGGATGTTTTATATATGACGGGCAACGATCATGCACTGGAGGAAGCCGACCCGCTGGAACTGGCCGAAATCAAGCGGCGAATGAAGCACATTATTCTTAACTTGCCATACACTTGTCAAGTTTCTTGCGTTATAATAAAGGTGGAGGTGTATGGTATGCAGATGAACAGGCTGTTTCAAATTGTTTACTATTTATTGGAAAACGGAAAATCCTCGGCTCCTGAACTGGCGGAAAAATTCGAGGTTTCTACTCGGACCATTTACAGAGATTTAAATACCATTAGCGCAGCAGGAATCCCAATTTATGCTACACAGGGAAAAGGCGGCGGTATCTCTTTGATGGGAAATTATGTTCTGGACAAGTCTATTTTTTCAGAAAAAGAGCAGGAACAAATACTGATTGCCTTACGGGGCATTGCTTCCACAGAAGGTGAAAATGCGGATGAACTGCTTTCTAAATTGTCAGCACTCTTTCAAATTAAATGGACGGATTGGATAGAAGTTGATTTTTCAGACTGGAATAAAAATAAGGCGGATCAGATATTTGGTGAGATTAAAAAAGCTATTTTTGACAGAAGCATCGTCACCTTTTCTTATTTTAGCAGTAACGGTCAGTATTTATCTCGCTCTGTGAAGCCACTTAAATTGATCTTCAAGGGCAATGACTGGTATTTATATGGATTTTGCCTTTTAAGAAATGACTACCGCTTTTTTAAATTGACGCGCATAAAAGATTTGGTAATTTCCGCTGAAACGTTCATAAGGGACGTGTCGGACTTGCCAAAGGATAAAATGGAAATGCCTTATTACAATACGGTTTCTGTTACTTTGAAATTCTCTCCGCAAGTTGCTTTTCGCGTGTATGATGAATTTGCCGAAAGCATTACAACAGATCAAGAGAATAATCTATATGTAACCGCAGATTTACCGGATCATGAAGTCTTATATCATTATCTGCTTACCTTTGGGGATAATGTTGAGGTGATTTCCCCATCGCATATCCGGGCTGGGATAAAAGAAAAGGTATGCTCCATTCTAAAAAAATATGAAACATGACACAGGATTTCAAGTTTTGTTTGTTATACTTGTTTTAGAAACAGAAACTTTTAGTATACAGTCGAAATGAAAGCACAAATACCCATACTGACGGAGGGGGTGATGACATGGGAAATTAGCTGTATTTGATATATCTGAACCGGGCGGTATAATTGCAGAAAAGCTGCTCATGCTGTTAAGCGCCCGTCAACGTCAGGAATTGGTAAACTATCTTTTCAATTCCCAAAAACAACAAAATAATCTGACCGACAGCCCATGCGTCATTTCCGAAACTTATAAAGTGCAAACAGTTATTGATGAACCGTTTACAGAGATTCAAGTGGACGATTTATATTTCTGTCAAGAACAACGGCTTGTATGTATTAGCGAGCAGGTAATTGAATTAACCGCTAAAGAGTTTGACATTCTTGCGTTGTTAATCACTCACCCGAAGCGAGTATTTACTTATGAGTTGATTATGGAATTGGTCTGGAATGAGGATTATTCCTACTACTCCCGCAAGGCAGTCAATAATCATGTAAGCAATCTGCGGAGGAAGCTGAAAGTTACGCAGGATTCCCCGGACTACATCAAGAGCGTTGTTGGTATTGGTTATAAATTTGAAGTGCCATAATATAGGCTCCCGGCTATCGCTGAGTTTATCATCAACACATATGTATTTGTCTTTATACCAATATGTTTTTAAGGAAAAGCGAATGCAAGTTAATACAAAAAAGCAGCTAGAATAAAAATCTAAGGAGAGAAAAATGAAATTCAAAGTAACAAGAATACTCGCATTTGTTATGACTCTTATGCTGTTATCTTTAGTAGCTTGTTCTAACAAACCCAAACAGAATGATGCAGCTACAGACACAGTACTCTCGGACTCAGAAGCAATGATCTCCGCAAAATCATCACAATCTCCCAATAGTGCAGCACCAGGAAATACCTCGTCATTGGCGCAGTTTGCAGATGTTCGCGGTGGTTTTTTTACAGGAGATAACGTGCTATCACCAAGTGAGTATAGGGCTGAGGATATGTACACATATCAATTCAACGAGCATACTGTTTTTACAGGTAATGAAACACTTCAGCAAGAAATTATGGAAAATGGCAAAAACCCCGGACTTGGCATACGCGCTTTGCATGGGCAGGGTATCACTGGCGAAGGTGTATCAGTTGCAATTATTGACGAGGCTATTTTTTTAGAACCGCCTGAGTTTTCAGACAGAATTGTGGATTACTATGAATGTTATGATGTACAGTCACAAGGGGGGATGCACGGCAATGCCGTTATCAGCATATTGGCAGGAAGAACCTGCGGCGTTGCTCCTGGCGTGAAGGTTTATTATGTCGCAGTTCCTTCGGGGTTTTCTGATTCGGCTTATTGGGCGGACGGCCTAAATTGGATTATAGATAAGAATGAATCCCTACCGGAAAAGGATAAAATACGTGTAGTTTCGGTATCTGCAAATCTGTCAGGGTCAGACTGTGATTTTGAAAATCAAGAAAAGTGGGAAGATGCGGTTGTGCGCGCAAAAGCGGCGGGAATTTTAGTGATTAGCTGTAGCGTTGGAACGGATACTCATTTTACATCGGGTGGATATTACGATTACACAGACCCCGATAATATTAAAAAGATACGCAATGGTTGGTGGAGCTACGGACAAAGCAAATCGGAACCGATGCAAGAAGGGTTCATTTCCATACCTGTCAATTTCCGCACAACAGTGGAGCAGTATGATGCGGGGGACTATTTCTTCCGCTATGGAGGACAGGGCGGTGAAAGCTGGGGCGTTCCATATGCTGCTGGGGTGCTTGCACTTGGATGGCAGATAAACCCTCAGCTAAGCCCAGAAGAAATAAAGAAAATTCTTATTGACAGCGCCTACGAAAATCAATACGGCGAACATATTATTTATCCCTCCGCATTTATTGAAATGGTAAAAAATACACTATAATCATGCAATGAAAAAGCGGATACCATTAATTTTGCGGGATGGTTTGCTTTCGTTTTTTGGTAAAAGGTGTATCAGAAATCTTTTTAGAGAGGAAAAAGCGTTTTGGCTTTTACCTCTCTTTTTACATTGCATAGTGGGAGTTTGAAGAAATAATAATAACGAGATAAAAAGGTTTTCCGGCAACGTACAATACGCCTGTCTGCGATTTTGCAGATAGGCGTATTGTACGTGTAAGGTTGATTGGAGCTAGCCTACATTGTGGATAGGCTTTTCACTCACAATAATTCTTTGGAAAACGTATTTTATACCTACCTTACCAAAACCATGATGGTTCAGGAAAGAATATAGAATTTACCCCTATATAATCTCCCCAAAAGGAGGCTGATGAAGGATAAGCCTTCTGCGCTTCCTTTTCGGGGAGGGCTGATAAATGCTGCCAAAGGGGAATATTCAACAGAAAGGTTATTTTGCATATAGAGCTTTATGCGCCGTAATCCATGTGGTGTGGATTGCGGCGTTTTTAAGTTTGACTGCATTTGAAGAAATACATTATTATCCATCTTCCTGCGCGCCTAATTTTTTATGGGCGCGTATTTCATATATAAGCGGCTGTTACAACAAGGGTTATCTGCGCTGCCGCTCCCCACCCTCTAATTTCGATTTTGCTTACCAACCTAAAAATCGAAATTGGAGGAATTACCCATGAAAGAAATCAATCTGCGGGATTACTACCCGTTTTATACACAGGACGTTATTGTTGAAGTGCCGGACGAGGTGGCTAATCTGCTCCGAGAGTATAAGCTGGCTGAAGCCGCCTATGTCCTGCGTACATACCGTCATAAGGCATATTTTTCCCTGGACTACGATGCCAGCGTGGAGCGTGATGCGCTGGTGATCGTCCTGACACCGGCCGAAATTCTTGAACAAAAGGAGGAAAATGCCCGGCTGTATCAGGCACTTGCTTCCCTGCCGGAGAAACAGCGAAACCGGATCACCTCGCATTTCCTGCTCGGCATGAGCATATCGGAAATTGCAAAAAGCGAGGGTTCTGGCGTCAGCTCTGTGCATGAAGGAATCCAGCGCGGACTCCGGCGTCTGAAAAAAGTTTTAGAAAAAATGGAAACAGACCCCGAAAATAATGCCCGAAAATGAAATGAATAATAGAGGGACATATTCGGCGGGACAAGCCTGACGGGTGTGGACGGCAGCACACGCTCCGGCCCGCCCAACTGAAATAATGTCATAACTGCCACGCCCCTCGCTTGCTCCTTGACAACCGAATATACGCTGTTACAGGTACTTTATTCTGTGTTCCGAGCGGCAGATGGGGCGGCGCGGTGACAGACAGCCAGGGAGGTGATGAATCAGGCTGTCCGAGCGATAAACGCAACTCACGAAAACGGCTGTGGCAGGCTGGACGCGATGACGGCACAGATCATAATGGTACTTCTTCACGGCTCCCTAAGGACTTGGGGAGAGTTCCTGCGGCGTGCGTCTGCTCTGGCAAAGCGGCGGCGTATGCGGGGCTATGATGCGGATAAGCTCTCCGCAGCCTGTAACAGCCCCGCCCTGGTAGATCAGGGCTTGCCGGGGGGCGTGGCAAATACGGCAGCTAATCGAAATCAGATATAATGGGCCGGGTCTGTGGTCTTAGATACTGCAGGTCCGACCTATTCATGTGGTTTTGATGAAGGAATATGGAAATCACGGAAAGGGGGTATCAATACAAAGTATCTCCGACAAAAGACAAAGTAACGCGCTGAAAGTTATCCCATGATATGGTATAATCAGAAAGATAGATTTTTGAAATTAGTACAAGAGGCGGTATGCAGCATGAAAATATTATATGTTACAGATTTGCATGGAGACAAGAACAAATACAGTAAAACGCTGGACATTGCCATTAAGAAAAATATCGGCATCATTGTGAATGGCGGGGATATGCTTCCTAAACTCGGTGAAAGACATCTGGAGCAGCCTTCGTTTATCAATGGATTTTTAAGGGACTATTTTTCGGAACTTGAAAAGCACGGCATTACATATCTTGCCATGCTGGGGAATGACGATCTTCTGTCAGTGGATGGACTGTTTGATGCAGTCTGCGGGGAATTTGGAAATATCCATAATATAGCCGGTAAAAAGGTCCGTATCGGTGAATATGAGTTTATTGGAATGAACTATATTTTAGACCATCCTTTCGGGTGCAAGGACAGGGTTGTCACAGAAACGCATTATATTCCGCAGAGGCAGCTAAGCCCTGTTGCCGGTATTTCCAATGAATACGGTTATGACAGGATATATAACTGGTTGGAGTATTCAAGGACAGAACTTCCATATATGTGCGATATTCTGAAAGATTTGCCGGAACCGGAAAATCCCAGGCAGACAGTCTATGTGATGCACATGCCTCCTGCCGGATTGAGGCTGGGACAGCTTTTGTATCAGGATTTGGATATAGGCTCTGTGGATATTTATGATTTTCTGAAAGGGAAACAGCCGCTGCTTTCCCTGCATGGGCATATTCACGAAAGCCCTGATACGGAAAAAGGGAAATGGATAAACCAGATACTTGACACGACCTGTATTCAGACGGGTCAGACAGAACTTAACGATAACAATATGGTCTATGCGGAGATAGACTTGCAAAGTAGGGAGTATTCGCGGAAAATAATAAAAGTATAATGACAGGAAAGTGCCAGAGATGGTGCTTTTTTGTTACCCGGAAATGAGGTGGAACATGGAGAACCAAAAACAGTCAGACACGATCCAGATAGGGAACACGACATTTTATGTAACCGCAACTTTTTCTGGAACGGTCCAGTTGCAGCATTTGATAAAAAGACTGATACAAAAGGAAATTGAGCAGGAAAACAGTGCCGGTTAGCCGAAAAAACAACGCAGCAAATGGCTGAAAAAAGTTTGGAAACATGGTATAATCATAGAGTACAGAGTAGTTTGTTTGCTGTTGGAAAGGAGCAGAAATGTTAAAACAGCAGACAAAACTTCCAGTTAGATTATATGCACGTTTATCCAAAGATGACGGGGATGCTGATAAGGAAAGCAACAGCATTACCAACCAGTTGCAGATGTTAAGGTATCATGCAAAGGAAAAAGGATTTGAAGTGATCGGCGAATATGTGGACGACGGAATTTCCGGGACTACCTTTGACAGACCAGACCTGAACCGTATGATTAAGGATGCTATGGAAGATACAAGGCCAACCGGTATCATGGTCAAGGATATGTCGCGTTTCGGGCGAAACAATGCCATGTTCATGTACTATGTGGAAGAAATCTTCCCAAACAATGACATTTTGTTTATTGCCCTGAATGACGATGTTGACACAAGGTTTGATGAAAATGAAATGATGCCGTTCAAATCCATTATGAATGAGTATTATGCCCGTGACACATCAAAGAAAATCCGCAGCGTCAAGAAAACAATGGCTTTGAATGGCGGGTTTTGCGGTTCCTTTGCCCCATATGGTTATATGGTCGATCCAAAGAACAAACGCCAATTACTGGTTGACCCGGAAACAGCGCCTACCGTCAAGCGTATTTTTGAATTATCGAAGCAAGGCAACAGCGTACATCAGATTGCAAGGGCTCTATGCGAGGATGGAATTTTAATCCCGCGGGCATACCGGGCAATGAAGAACGGCACACTGGACACAAGCACCGGATTCAAGTTTCCGACAGACTGGGTAGGGAAAAATGTAAAAATGATTTTGGAGAATCAAGTGTACCTGGGTCACATGGTGTCCCATAAAACACAGACAAAATCATTTAAGAACAAAAAGCTGGTATCGGTTCCTAAAGAGGAATGGATCATAGTCCGAAATACCCATGAGGCTATCGTGGACGAGGAAACCTTTGAGCTGGTACAGAAATTTATCAGCGTGAAGAAACGCCCCAACAAGACAGGACGCCCTAACATGTTTGTAGGACTTGTGAAATGCCCGGATTGCGGCCGCAATATGGCGTTCTCAAATCCAAATGGAAGGGAGCCGCGATTCCGCTGCAGGACCTATGCGAGAAACAGCAATCTTTGTACGACGCACGCAATTTCGTATGACGCATTACAGCAGATTGTTATGGGCGATATTCAGAAACACATTAAGAGCATGGAAGCCCTGGGCGATCAGTTCATTGAAGAAATGCACGAATTGAGCGAAAAGGGCGGTGGCCAGAAAATCAAGCAATTCAGGCAGGACTTGGAAATAGCTGAAAAACGGATCGCGGAAATTGACAGTGTAATTATGAAGCTATTTGAGCAGAATGCTTTGGGGAAGATTTCAGACGAACGTTTCGAGAAAATGTCATCGGCTTATGAGAACGAGCAGAAAGAGCTCACCCAAAAGAGGGATGATTTGAAAGCAAGGATCATAGCCGAGGAAAAGAAAACCCAGAGCACCAATCAATTTTTGGAAACCATACGCAAGTATGAAACTGTAACAGAGCTGAACCGTTCTATGCTGGTAGAACTGATTGATAGCATTTATGTGTATCAGGCAGAGGGAACCGGCAAAGATCGCAAGCAAAAAGTAGAAATTAACTATCGCTTTCTTGCGGGGTCTCAATGTGGTATTGCCTGATGGAAATGGCCGTTGTGGACGGCTAATCATGAATCAACGCCTGATAAATAATGGATGGCTTCCGATTACTATTGAGGATCAATCAAAATATAGACAGGCCTTTCGTAGATATGACAGGTCACAGGATACCTCTTTACTTGTTTATGTGATATGTAAGGGTGAACTTGCATCCATTGAGCGTGTAAAAGAATTAGAACGAAAGCTGGAGAGAACTATGGCTGAGACAAGGAGTCATTAATGACCCCTTGTCTCACGTAGTTGTAATATCCTACTTGGAAGTAGGCAGTAGTGAACAGAGCCTATGCTGCGTTTTTCAGTGAGAAGTTTTTATGTGTGCCGGACATGACGTAATATCAGTGGTTGAAATTTGCCCGGAAGAGCAAATAATTAGAGACACGAAGCTTTAGGTCAGAAAGTAGATGATAGTATGTATGGCATTAGTGAAAAGGAGCGGTACATATTAGCTTTTTATAGATAGACATAAAATTATTTATATATGTTTCTGTATGTCATCTTGCATTACGATTTTTTATGAATTGATTGTATGATAATATTTCAAGGTAATAAAGAAAAAACATGGAGCAGAAATTCCTACTGAGACAAGAGGCAAAAGTCCAGTAAGAGGAGCTAACAGCATATTCAGATGTCATTCTTCTGTGAGGTTCCAAAGAAACTACCCTGAAAGGCGGTTCCATGTCGGCAAAGATTGGTCAGTTATATTTGATAGACCTGTTATGCTAGAAACTTTAAAACATCCAGAAACAATAATTAGATGAAATCCAAAGCTGTTGTGGAGAAATTATATTAGAGAACATACTCTGGCAGGGTTATAAATGTGGCAGTGTCATTCATTGGAGGATGATAAACGAATGAAAAATATAAGTGTAATGATCAAACCAGCATCCGGAATGTGCAATATGACATGTGATTATTGCTTTTACTGTGATGAGGCCAAAAAAAGAGAGAAGAAATCTTATGGACTTATGAGAGAAGAAACATTGAAAAATATAATCAGAAAGACGATGCTTCAGGCAGAAGGAGTTGTCAGTTATACATGGCAGGGAGGAGAACCTTCTCTGCGTGGATTGGATTTCTTTCAGAAAGCAGTCTGGTACCAGCAGAAGTATAATCGCAGCCATGTACGTATCATCAATGCTTTTCAGACAAATGGATATGCTACTACAGATGAATGGTGCCAGTATTTTAGAGACAATCATTTTCTGGTTGGATTATCAGTAGACGGTACACGGGAAATTCATGATTCCATGCGTCATGATAAGAAGGGGAATGCAACATTTCTGAAAGTAGAAGAGACTGCAAGACGGCTGGATAAGTATGGTGTGGATTATAATATTCTTACCGTAGTGACTCCGAAAGTTGCAGATTGCATATACAATATCTATCAGACGTACAAGAAACGAGGCTGGAATTATCAGCAATATATAGCCTGTTTGGATCCATATGGAGAAGGACATGGAAAAACACCATATTCAATCTCGCCGGAACAATATGGAAAGTTCCTTTCAGGTTTGTTCGGATTGTGGTATCAGGATCTAAAAAATGGATGCCATCCATATATTCGACAGTTTGAAAATTATGTGGGACTGGCGGCAGGTTATATGGCTGAATCCTGTGAGCAGCGAGGAAGTTGTGGCGTGCAGTATGTGGTAGAGGCAGATGGAAGTGTATATCCGTGCGATTTTTATGTAATGGATGATTTTTATCTTGGCAACCTAAATACAGATATTCTTTCGCAGATTGATGAAAAACGAGAACAGATCGGATTTGTATACCGTTCGCTTAAACTGGATGAAGAGTGCAGGAAGTGTAAATATTTTAGGTTATGCCGTGGAGGCTGCATGCGGAATCGGGAACTGCATGAAAATGAAGAAATATATCGAAATAACTTCTGCAAAGGATATCAAATATTTTTTGACCAGTGGTATGAGTTGATCATGCAGCTGGGAGCTATGGTAAAAAAATAATAAAATTGGTTTGATTATTTATCAGGCCACCATTCGGGAGTATTTGAAGTTAGCAAAGACTGCTGGAATTCTGTTGGAGGAATTCCAGTGGTCTTTTTAAATACCCGGCTGAAATAAAGGGGGTCGGAGAAACCTACCATAGGTGCAATGTCTGACAGGTACATTGTATTTGTTGAAATTAGATCTTTGGCTTTTTCAACTCGAAGTTCAGTAAGATAACGCATTGGAGCAACGCCCATCCGCTTTTTGAATATGTGAGAAAAATAGCCGACACTTAATTTACAATATTTTGCCATTGATTCAACATTCCAGTTATCTTTATAGCGTTGGTGAAGCTGCATAACAAGTCGGTCAATAGAAAAGTCGTTTTCTAAAGGAGAGAGAATCTTTTGATGGGAGCGGGCGATGATGGCTAATATCTGAAGTAAATTACTTAAGACAACATCTTCAAAAAATGCTTTTTTTAATTGCAATTCAATAATGGTTTCCTGGAAAAGAGTTTTTAACTGTATATGCTCCCCGATATAGCAGTTTTGTAGCTGGTATTTATTGATTATATTTGTACAGTTACTACCAGTAAAATGAATCCAATAAACTTCGGGATATTCCTTTGCATAATAGGAATAGGTTTGAGGCTCCTGCGGACGGAAAAAAAGGATATTTCCAGCACCTAAAGCCTGCCATTCCTTATTTATATAGTAGTGTCCGGCACCTTTATAAATATAAATAAGCTGATAATCGACTCTACCTGCAGAACGATTCTGAGAGTAATCCTTTGTTTTGAAAACCTGCATACCACAACAGTTGACTGATAATGGACTTGAATCATCTGCAAATCCAGTTGCACGTCTTTCATTTCTTAAATGCCCCGAAACATTAATCATAAAAATCCTCCCTCCTTTTGAAAAATGCCCTTCTATTAAGATAAATATAGCATAGAAAAGCAGATTTGTCCATGCAAAACACAAAATTAGACATGGAAATGCAGGTATATAAGCAATATATTAAAATCAAGGGATGAGCAGAATAAGCCATAACACCTTAAACTGAAGGAGGATATGATATGAAGAAACAACTGATATTTCTGATGACGGATACAACCAGAAAAGATATGGTCGGATGCTATGGCAATCCAAGGATAAAGACACCAAATCTGGATCGCCTGGCTGAGGAAGGAATCCGTTATGAGAATGCATATACCTGCCAGCCAGTCTGTGGGCCAGCCAGAAGTGCAATCTTCACTGGTACGTTTCCACATACCAACGGCATGGTAACAAACAGCATTGCCATGGGGGATAATGTGAAGACGGTAGGTCAGAGACTGTGCGACAATGGCATTAATTGTGGCTACATTGGTAAATGGCACCTGGATGGTTCGGATTATTTTGGAAACGGACGATGTCCGGAAGGTTGGAATCCAGATTACTGGTATGATATGAAAACTTATCTGAATGAATTAAGCGATGAGGATAAAATGAGATCCAGAGATCCAAAAGAAGCATATAAAGAAGGTTTTTCGGAAGAATTTACTTATGCACACCGCTGTTCAAATCGTGCGATTAAATATCTGGAAGAGCATAAAGATGAGGACTTCTTCTTAAGTGTATCTTATGACGAGCCTCATGGACCTTCTCTCTGCCCAGAACCGTTTAATCACATGTATGATGGTTTTAAGTTTGACAGTTGTCCGAATTTCCAGGATGATCTATCTAAGAAACCATTAATGCAGCAGCTTTGGTCTGGCAAGAATTTACATGCGGCAGAAGATGAAATTAATCAGCCTTCTGATGGATTATCCTTATTCCTTGGATGTAATTCTTTTGTAGATTATGAGATTGGACGAGTATTGGATAAGATTAAAGAAGTAGTACCGGATGCGATGGTGATATTCACGTCTGATCATGGAGATATGTTAGGAGCACACAGGCTGTTCTCAAAGAACGCAGCGGCATACAAAGAAGTGGCAAATATCCCATTGATCATCAAAGGCGGAGTAAAGGGATGCGTAGTAGAAACGATGGCATCCCATATTGATATTGTTCCGACGATCATGGATTACTTTGCACTTCCAATTCCGAAATTACTGGAAGGAAAGAGCATGCTTCCGCAGATTTATGATCCATCCAAAGAAATCAATGATGTAGTATACACAGAATTTACTAGATATGAAATTGATCATGATGGATTTGGTGGTTTGCAGATCATGAGAGCAGTGATATCCAAACGTTATAAACTGGTCATTCATCTGTTGGACAGTGATGAATTCTATGATTTGGAGAAAGATCCATATGAGATGAATAACCTGATAAACGATGAAAATTATACAGAAGTCAGGAATGCAATGCATGATAAGCTGATTGCACATATGAACAACACAAGAGACCTGTACAGGGGGTATCAGTGGAGTATGCGGCCATGGCGAAAAGATTTTGTACCGAATTGGGAGAATGAAGGTTATACAAGACAGAGAGAGAATGAAGAGTATGAACCAAGACAGCTGGATTATGATACAGGACATCCAATGAAATCAGCAGTCAGAAAGAAATGTTAGAGGGAGAGGATACGATGGAGGAAAAGAAATATTTAAAATGGTATAACAAAGTGGGCTATGGTTCTGGAGATATTGCAGGTAATGTAGTGTTTGCATTCCTGTCATCATTTATCATGATTTATCTGACCAATACAGTAGGACTAAATGCTGGTGTGATCGGTTCGCTGATTGCTGCATCAAAAGTATTGGACGGTATTTCAGATGTTATTTTTGGTTCTATGATTGATAAAACACATACGAAAATGGGTAAGGCAAGACCTTGGATGCTCGGGGCATATTTGGGATGTGCAATCACGTTAGTCGCAGCATTTTCTGTACCCACTACCATGGGTAAAACATCACAGTATGTCTGGTTTTTTATTACATACTTACTGCTAAATGCAGGATTCTACACAGCAAATAATATTGCATATTCTACATTGACAGCCCTGATTACAAAGAATGGAAAAGAACGTGTACAGATGGGATCTATCCGTTTCATGTTCGCATTTGGTACAAGTTTTATCATTCAGACAGTTACCGTGGGTCTCGTTGAAAAACTTGGCGGCGGAGCTTATGGTTGGAGAACTATCGCAATCATCTATGCTATCATCGGTCTGATTTCCAATACAATTACTGTATTTTCTGTAAAAGAACTTCCAGAAGAAAAACGCAGTAATGGAGATACAGAAACAGTAGAAGAAAAATACAGCCTGATCGAATCTATCAAAATGTTGATTCACAATAAATATTACCTGGTAATCCTTGTAGTAGATATTCTTCGTCAGACTTATTCAGCAATCATTAACATGGGAATCTATTACATGACATATGTACTTGGAAAAGCAGAACTTTTGGGGACATTCTCTGGTGCCATTAACTTGGCATTGATCATTGGTCTTGCATTCCTGCCGGCTTTGGTTGCCAAATTCAAAGGATATTATAAACTAAACTTCTCTGGATATCTCATAGCAGCTGCAGGACGTGGAATTGTAATTGTTGCTGGTTATATGGGAAATGTTCCGCTTATGTTAGCAGGTACTGCAATCGGAGCAATTGGCATGGCTCCCTGGCAGGGCAACTTAAATGCATTAGTTGCTGAATGCTCTGAGCATACATTCCTGCAGTACGGTAAGAGAATCGATGGAACTATGTTTTCCTGCACATCTATGGGATTAAAAATTGGTAGTGGATTTGGAACAGCAATCGTTGGATGGCTTTTGGACTTCGGTGGATTTAATGGAAAACTGGCAGTTCAGTCACAGTCTTGCATCAATATGCTTCATTTTATGTATCTGTGGCTGCCAATGTTGATCAATATCCTGGTTGCTCTTCTATTAACACAGTTAAATGTAGAAAAGGCAAACGAAAAATTGAGATTGCAGAAGGCGATTGAGACAAAGTAAAAAAGGAAGAGGCGGTTCTTTAGAGACCGTTTCAAGTTTAACATAAACTGAAAAAACTGATATAAGATATGTCATTAGTTACTCTGGGCAGAACCAATTTTTTGAGTTGTCCTTGCTTGTATTATAATGCAGTTTCCGGACATGTCAAGCAGGGCTGGTCAGACCAGCCCTGTCAGCCCGGCCGCTGCTTATAATCCTGCCAGCCTTTCTTCAAAAAACATCTCCAGCTGCGAATGGATCTGTCCCCAATCCTGACGATGGCCTCTCCATTTTTTCGTGATATCTATCATGACCAGATACAGCATTTTTAGCAGGCTTTCGTCGGAAGGAAATACAGTTTTGGATTTTGTGACCTTCCGGAGCTGGCGGTTAAATCCCTCGATAGCATTCGTAGTATAGATCAGACGATGGACCGCTTCCGGATATTTGAAATAGGTTGATAGATTCGCCCAGTTGTCTTTCCAGGATTTCGCTATTTTCGGATATTTTCCGCTCCATTTTTCATCAAAGCTGTCCAACTCCGCCAGTGCGATCTCTTCTGTTGGAGCTGCATATACACGTTTCAGATCAGCCATCAGAGGCTTGAGTTCTTTGTAGGAAACAAACTTTGTTGTATTCCGGATCTGATGGATGATGCACTGCTGAATCTCTGTCTCTGGAAATACCGCCTCAATTGCCTGAGGAAAGCCTGTCAGACCATCTACGCATGCAATCAGGATATCTTCTACACCACGTTTCTTTAGACCGTTCAAAATAGAAAGCCAGAATTTCGCACTTTCGTTTTGCCCAACATACATGCCGAGTACATCTTTATGTCCTTCCATATCGATCCCGATAGCGATATAAACCGCACGTTTTACAATCCGGCCTTCGTTGCGTACGTGGTAATGGATGGCATCCATGAAAACTACCGCGTAGATTTCTTCCAACGGTCTTTCCTGCCATTCTTTCACAAGGGGAAGGGTCTTATCAGTGATCCGGCTAATCGTACTGTCAGAAATTTCGATGTCATTCGTGGTCATTCCTTTGGCATACATGGAGATGATCTTTTCTTCCATGTCCTGAGTGACTGTATTCTGGTATTTTTTGACAATCTGTGGTTCAAATTCACCTTTCCGATCCCTGGGGATACCAATCTCCATATCGCCATAACTGGTATGCATGGTTTTCTGGGAGTGACCATTTCTGGAATTATCCGTATCTTTGTTCCGATAATCATACTTGGAATAGCCGAGTTCTTCGTCCATCTCCTGATCGAGAGCGCCCTCCAGGATGATAGACATCATATCCCGCATGATGGAATTAACGTCTGTTCCATCTTTGACCGTTACATTGTTCTCTTTCAGATAATTGCCCATCATTTCCCGAAGGGCTGCTTTTTGTGGGGAATCTTTTTTCCTTGCCATAAAATAAACCTCCAAACTGGTAAATTTATCTTACATCAGTTTGAAGGTTTACACAAACTTTAGGATACTCCCGGACTTTATGCCCTTTTACACTCCCCAAATGTATCTAAATACAATAAAAGACCATCGACTATGCCGATGGTCTTTTAAAAGGGGCTTTTTCACAGCCCCTTTCATCATTTCTTTAATTGTAGACCCAGAAAATCCTTTAGTGCGTTCTGGATGTCTTCAGCAGTCTGGATATCATACTCCTCCAACAGCTGGTATTCCATACTCTGATTTAATTGCTCCATTCATTTCATTCCCATTTATTTCTAAAAATAATTCCACTTTTCGTAATTTTGAAATGGTCAATCATAAAGAAAAATTTCGTAGAGCTCAATACTCCATGTTTATAGAATAACTCAAAAAATCATGATTTTCAAGGTATAATTTTCATTTTTGAGAGTTTTTTTCGGAAACAAGCCATTTTTTATGCCTTCAGAAAGGCGTTTTCGCTTTATTTCCTCCAAATAACCAGTACAGGAGAGTTTTAACGCCGTCAAAACTGCCGTCAAACTTGACAATCTGCAGAGAATTTTTATGTTAGACAGTGACAGGAACGTATTTCAAAGGAGGTTTTTTTCATGAGTAGAAAAGGAGAGAACATTTACAAAAGAAAAGATGGGAGGTGGGAAGCACGGTATTTGAAGAAGGATACTCTGGATGGCAGGCCCCATTACGGATATTGTTACGGAAAGTCTTACAGTGAAGCAAAAGAAAAAGTCACCAAAGCCAAGATGGGAGTTATTGAACGCAGGCCCGCAGTGGAAAAAGACGGGAAAAAAGTCTTTTCATACTATTGCGATGAATGGCTTTTATTAAAACGGAGCAAAGTAAAAAAATCTACTTTAGTAAAATATGAAAATATGCTGGAAAATCATATCAAGCCACAACTGGGGAGACAGTTGGCAGAAACTTTTTCAGAAGTCAAGATAGAAAGGTTCAGCCACGAATTGTTCCGCAAAAAGAAACTTGCTCCCAAAACAGTAAAAGATATCCTGGTGGTCCTCCATTCTGTGTTAGATTATGCTCAAAAACAGGATAGCTCCATCAAATCCCCAGACATCGTATATCCGAAGGAAAACATAAAAGAAATGCGGGTCTTGTCTTGTGAAGAACAGCAGCGCTTTAAAAACTATTTGCTGAATGATATGGATACCTGTAAATTTGGCGTGTTTTTGGCATTATATACCGGACTAAGGATTGGAGAGCTTTGCGCTCTGACCTGGCAGGATCTTTCACTCAAGGAACATACGCTCCGGGTAAGCAGGACGATGCAGCGTTTAAAACGGCTGGAAGATACACAGGGCAGAAAAACAGCGGTTGTGGTCGACCGTCCGAAAAGCGGAGCATCTGTACGGATCATCCCATTAAATCAGGATCTTGTAGCTCTTTGTAAAATATGGGAGACGCAAAATCCGGCGGCTTATATCCTGACCGGGGAGAAAGGTCGTTATATAGAGCCCCGGACTCTGCAATACCGTATGGCGCATTATACAAGAGAATGCGACCTCAGTGGAGTACATTTTCATACGCTGCGCCACAGCTTTGCGACACGCTGTGTAGAGGTTGGTTTTGAACTAAAAAGTCTGTCCGAGATCCTTGGCCATTCCAACCCACGAATCACGCTGGAGCGTTATGTCCATTCTTCTTTGAGACTCAAACGTGAAAATATGGAAAAGCTGAATGGGATATAAATCCATACGCCGTCAAAAAGAGCCGTCAAAGGATAGAAAAAGATAAGAAAATCCTGCAAAACAGCGTGTATCTCGCAGAATATTGAGCTCTGTGAAAGAGTACAGGGAGATATATTAATATTATGATTCCCCAAAAAGTTAAAAAAAATACTGACACAAAGGCTGTAAATAAAAGTGTGCGTCGTGTCGGGCTTTTTAGGTTCCCATAAGCGTATACAGGTAGGGAGGTTTAAGTATGAATCATCATAATCCATTGAGAAAACGAAGCGTTTTAAAAAGTTTTCTTTCAATTTGTATGACTGTGCTCATGCTCTGCAGTTTTCCTTCTTCTGCTTTTGCGGAGAGTGCGGATAATGGCGCAGCAGGTGCGGTGGGACAACAGCCTGTACCATCCGCCGCCTATAATCTTTATCCGGAGGAAGCGTTGTACAGCAGCCCGCCAAAAGCAGAGCAGACGGTGGAGCCGGCAACGGCACCGGAAGCAGAACCGCCGGTGGAGTCGGCACCGGAAACAGACAGTTTCGCCGGAACAGAGGAGTCTGAAGGTACGGAAGCAGCCGCTGAAGAGATGCCGGCTGAGGGAGAGGAACCTGACAACTCTGATGGGGCGGATGAAACGGGGATTTCTTCAAGAGCGATCAGCGGTCCGCAAGAAGTCCGGGTTGGAGAGACCATTTCATTAACAGGTTCGCGAGGCAACTTTCATCGGTGGTCTGCAGTTGGTGAAGGACAAGTCACCTTTTCCGCTACGAACAACCAGACGGTCCAGATTACAGGTGCTGCTGCCGGAACGGTCACCATCAAGCATACCTATGGATCCAATACTGAAATTTATACAATACAGGTGACTGCGAATGATGGTAAGTATGCCTTGTATATGTATACTCTGATCCCGGGCAGGCAGGAAGGTTCTGATCCAGATCTGGATAAGGTCTGGAACGGAATGGGAGTCGGCAGTGTGAGAAATGTGAATCCACCGTCCTCTTATCAGATAGGAACGATCGTAGATGACGGATATGGAGGACAAGGCGCTGTCATTGAATATAACAGTGAGCAGTTTCCTTTTATCACGGTGGATGGAAAACCTTATTACTATGCACAGACAGCGGATCAGAAGTACCAGGAAGGTTATTATACGGTCAACTGGATGCGGGTGATCGTATCTGACGGCGCAAATGCCGGAGGGAATAATAAGAATCCGGTTATCAACAGCGGGATTACAACGTTCCATCTGGATGGCGTGGTAACCTTAAATGAAAAAGACCGCTATACAGTGAATTTTGCCCTGAAGGATGCAGGCGCGGCTGATTTTACGCTGGTAGATCCGGAAACCTACAGTAAACGTGTGGATGCCGGATTTGATGCAAAAAATCTTCAGCGTCCGGATGTGCGCGAGCCAGACACCTATCCGCAGACGAAATTGGTGGGTGGCGTAACGTACAGACTGGACTGCTGGTATAAAGATGAAGCCTGTACGCAGAAAGTAAGCTGGGATATAGAAACGATTGATCAGAATACTACATATTATGGAAAGTATGTACCTGCCGGCAAGAGCATTACCGTGGAAAAAGATGTTACCGGAGGCCTTGGGGACAGGGATAAAGCATTCGCATTTACTTATAGCTATACGGATGCAGGCGGAGACATACAGTTGGGCAGTTTCCAGTTAAAGGATGAGGCGGTCCATACCCTTGAAAACATCCCGATTGGCGTGGAATTGACACTGCAGGAGACAAATGCCGGAGGTTATACCACGACTGCAGAGTATGGGACTCAGACAGTCAATGCACCGGAAGGGAAAACAGAGGAAGTCAAGACCATAAAGGTCACGATCGATGGAAACACAGACTTGATTCTGGTGACCAACCATAAAGATGCAGAACCGGATATGGGGATATACCTGGGTTCCTCGCCGTTTCTTTTACTGTTTGCCGCTGTGATGGCCGTAGCAGTCGTGCTGGTCATCCGTAAATGCAGAAGGCGGTATCTTTAGATGACGGAGGACAGTGGCTGAAGTGAGAAAGAAGAAAGTGCAGAAAGATAATCCCAGGGCAGTAAGACAGGCAATGATGCCGGAGGGCAGGCAGGGAGCAGAGCCGCAGCCCGTGAATCTGGAGCATGAACGGCTGATGGAATGGCTACAGACCGTAAAGTTCAAAAAAACGGTGGTCGGCGGGATTGATGAAGTGCAGATGTGGAAGAAGTTAGAAGAGCTGGACCAGCTTTACGATGCCGCCATCCGTGCGGAACGCGCGAGGTATAATGCCCTGCTTGATACCTATAAAAAAACTTCTAACACTTTACTCCGCAAATATAAGCAGCAATTGGCAGAACTCATTTCCGAGAAGAATAAACAGAAGGCTGTGCCAGGGGGAAAGGAGCAGGGTGATGCATACCGAACTGACATCTGAATGCTCGCAGGTCATCCGGAAACGGCGGGATCAGGCAGAAATAAGGAAAGGCTATGCCAGACTGGCAGGACAGGTTCTGGCAATAGCAGTGACCGGCTTTTTGCTGTTTACGCAGGTGTTTCTGGCCACCCAGGCTTCGGGGAATGATATGTTTCCGGCAGTGAAGGACGGAGACCTTCTGATTGGATTCCGTTTACAAAAAGAATTATCAAAAAATGATATCGTTATCTATGAGGCAGAAGGGCGGCAGAGAGTCGCCCGGATCCTTGGTAAAGAAAACGATGTGATTACATTAGATGACACAGGCTCGCTGCTTGTGAATGGGACTGTCCAGGGCAATGAGATCCTTTTCCCGACCTATGCAAAGGAGGGGATGGAGTATCCCTATACGGTTCCCAAGGGCTGCGTTTTTGTTTTAGGAGACTACCGGACGCAGGCTGAAGACAGCCGTGATCATGGCTGTGTGAAACTGGGGGATGTGAAAGCGAAAGTGATTACGATCCTCCGCAGACGGGCGCTATAAGCCTAAAGTGGTATATAGGCGGAAAACGCTTATATAGATTAAAAATTTTATATGGAGGTACTTTTTTATGAAAAGGACAAAAAAATTATTTGCAGTTCTTCTTGCAACAGTGACAATGCTCTGTATGGGCACGACTGCTTTTGCAGCAGAAGGAGATGCTGCAAACACAGATGCAACAAGTGTAACGATCACAAAAAAATATGTAGCTGCCAATGAGGGGACAATATCACCAGCAGAAACTTTCACATTGACCCAGCAGGGCAATGGTGTAGTAGAAGATGGGGAAGCTGCCAGCGCTCCGGCACTTGGAGCCGTCACAGGAGCAGTATTTGCGGAAGGTGCTGCAGCAAAAAATGGTGCAACCGCCAAAATCACAGTGAACCTTCCGGAGTATACAAGCGTTGGTGTCTATACCTACACACTGAAAGAAACAGATAATAAGACTGCTGGTGTTACATACTACAGCAAAGATATCAAACTGGTCGTAACCGTTATCCAGGGAGAGGACGGAGAATTAAGGGTCGCCGGCGTACATACAGAAGATGAGGGCCAGGTGAAATCTGACGAGATTACCAACATTTATTCTGCTGGTACCTTAAAAGTGAGCAAAACAGTGACCGGTAACTTAGGTGATCGGGATAAATACTTTACCTTCCAGGTTGCCTTAACAGGCGAACAGGATAAAAATTATGCAGATTCTTATGCAGTTACAGGCGGTTCTTACAAAGAAAATCCGACAACGGTAAAAGTTGGAGAAACTGCTGTTTTCCATCTGAAACATGGAGATACCATCAGTATTTCAAATCTGCCTTATGGAGTAACTTATACAGTGACAGAGACAGCAGCAGAAGGCTACACAACTGAAAAGACTGGTGATAGTGGAAGCATCAATAGTGCAGAAGCAACAGCAGCATTTACGAACACAAAAGAAGGCGATATCGATACCGGAATCAAACTGGACAGCCTTCCTTACATCTTAGTATTTGCCGGAGCACTGGCACTGGCAGTTATCATGGTGATCAGAAAGCGCAGGATCAGTGATTAATGAAAGCATGGTAAAGGCAGGGAGGGCTGCATGAAAGCCTCAAAAGTATTTTTGAAAACGGCAGATGTCATGATCCGTGCAGCGGTGATTTTTTTCCTGGTTATTGCGGGACTTTATTCCGGATATGCATTATGGGATAATGCGCAGATATATGCCGCCGTGGATGACGTACAGTCTGAACTGCTAAAGCTGAAACCAGATACTGCGGAAGATGGGGGTGCTTCTTTTGAGGAACTGCGTGCGGTCAATCCGGATGTGTGTGCATGGCTGACACTGGATCATACAAACATCGATCAACCGATCCTTCAGGGGAAAGATAATCTCAGCTATATTAATACGGATGTGTATGGGAACTTTGCAATGGCGGGGAGCATTTTCCTGGATTCCGGATGTGACAATGGGTTCCGGGAACCGTATGCCCTGCTGTATGGGCATCATATGGCGGACCATAAGATGTTTGGCGATCTGGATCTGTATGAAGACCGGGTGTTTTTTGACCAGAATACCACAGGGGAGCTTATCCTCCCGGACCGTACATACAAGCTGAAGATATTTGCCTGCCTGCGTGTGAAAGCATCGGAGGAAGCTATCTTTACGCCGCAGCGGTGGAAGACGGATAACAGTGGACTAATCGAGTTTGTGGAAAAGAATGCCATGCATGTCCATACGGATACTATGGAACAGATCGGCTCCACAAAAGAGTTCTCACAGATCCTGGCGATGTCAACCTGCTCTTCGGAGTTTACCGAAGCGAGGACCGTCCTTTTGGCGGTTATGGCACCATATGGACCAGAAGTGTAAGGAGGAGATGAAAACGAAGATCAGAAGATTTCCTGCGGTACTCATGCTTATAGTTCTGTGTCTGACAGTTTTTCCGGTTTCAGCTTTTGGAGCCGGAAATGCAGAAGTAAAGATACCTGTCAGTGTGGAACTGTCTGGTGAGATACCTGCGCAGGATGAAACCTATACGGTGAAACTATCGGCATTGGACCAGGCTCCTGTGCCAAAGGATGATACATTAAAGATTACGGGGGAGGGGGCATCCGCCTTTCCTGCTATTTCTTACAGCAGCCCAGGCATATATGGGTATAAGATCAGCCAGCAGGCCGGCAGCCATGGACGGGGACATTACGATGAAACCGTTTATTATGTAAGAGTGACTGTGACAAACGCGGAAGACGGCGGATTGGAAGCGGCAGTGGCAGCACATACGGATGCCGGGATGACAGGAGAAAAACGGGATATCGTATTTCAGAATATGTATGATGCGGTCCCCAAGCTGCCAAAACAGGATCCCCCCCGGAAACCAGCGGTGAAGCAGACTGCAGATGCAGTCAGGACAGGAGACACCACGCACCTGTTCTTATTTGGCAGTCTGCTGGGGATCTCATGTTTGGGCATTTGTCTGGCAGCCGGTATAGATCACCGGAAACGGCGGAAAGAAAGGTTATAACTGGCGTAAACAAAAGGATATTTATGTTTGACCAGAAGCAGTGCTTTTAGGAGTGCTGCTTCTGGTCTTTCTAACAGAAAAAAGTACTTGGAGGTGGAAAGAAAGATGGATATTTTTTCCCTGAGAATAGACGAATATAAGAATGGCCAGCTACGTGGAGAGGTCCAGCATTTTCCTTCGCAGAAAAAGATCGCGTATAACGGCCTGGTGGATGCGGTCTTAAAAATGGACCGCATACTGGATGGGAGCAGCTTTCTGTGGGTAGGACCTGAACCGCTGCGGCATTTCCAAAAGGAAAACAGAAAAAGTGTTTCGGCAGAGGCGGGGAACACAAAAACCAGGAGAACAGCTGGAAGATCCAGCAATGAAAAATCCAGCTATTTGATCCACATTTATTATCGTAGAAACAGCAGCTGGCAGGGAGAAATCATTTGGTACAATGAGAAAAGGAAAGAAGATAAACAATATTTCCGCAGTGTTTTAGAGCTGCTGCACTTGATATGTTCCTCTTTTACAATAGAACAGTAAGAATGCCTACCAATTTGTCATAACGCGTGGCTCATTGAGTTATTCCGGAAATTCATTTGTGTTTGCAATACGCTTATCCACAATGCCCTGTTTCGTACCGGAATTACATGTGGATTATATTTCTCGGACTGGTCCGGTGTTACTGTGCTTTGTAGATATCTCCCTGGAGGATTGCCAACCCCTTTTGTAGGGATTCCATAAGAATACTTTTAAATTTAGGATAGCGGTATAGCATGACAGTGTTATACCGCTTTTTCCATATATATTGACTTCTTCGTGCATCAAATTCATTCTGACGAATCTGTGACTCTGTAAATGCATCTATGTATTTTTTATCTGTTATCACAACACCTTTTGAAGACGCAACCCAATTATGAATGATAGAACCCCTTTCTTTTCATGCAGCAGCTTAGAGTACGGTAGCTAAAGTTACAGGAAAAGGCTTTTGTGAATATGTATCTGGAAGGCAGGATTAGCAATGAGGCAAAACGTATCTGTGATGCCACTCCACGAACTGAATAGTCAGCCGGGTTTGGAAAGAAGACAAATCCATTTTAAAAATCCGAATATTAGGAAACCTATCCGGCATGGAGAAATGTTTGTGGCGGAGAACGGTACGGAAACAACCTCAACCGACGTAGCCACCGCTACGCCTCATTCGGACGCCTTGCACTCGAATATACACCCTGCGTTGATATAGCAGTAATTTATTATTCGTTGTACTAGGACACTATGATATGGATATTGTTTAGTTCATACTGTTTTACCTGATATTAATAATTTTCTAACAAATATATGCTAGATTGCCGAGCAGTACGGGAGTTATTATAGTTTACGGATATCCCAAGGAGCTGCTCTGTTACGTGAGTTCAAAGGCCGCCCAAATGAACTGAGGGAGTTTTTGGATTTACCTGTTTTAAAAACTTCAGGAAACACAGACCAGAAAAGAGTTATTCAATTCAGGCCTGTGCAGGAGGAGAAAGTTTATGTTCAAAATGTTGAATCCACGGCGGTTTTATCATGCGGTGGGAAGACGCAAATTTCTGGAATTTGTCCTGCTTGCAGTATTTGTCCTGTTTTTTTACGGTCCGCTGCTCAACATGCTGATGTTGGCTTTTGCCAATGAGTACAATGTGCCGCATGTCCTGCCAGAACAGTGGGGGATTGAATGGTGGGGGTATGTTTTTGGACAGGAGAGCCTGGTATCTTCTATGATTCAATCCTTTATTGTCGCCATTTCCACAACAATTATTTCTATGGTTTTCTGTATTCCGGCTGCATATTCCATTGCTAGGTTTAAGTATAGGGGACGGAAAATTTTTATGTTGTCATTCCTTTTGACCAATGCATTTCCGAAACTGGGAATCTATACTTCCATCGCAGTTTTGTTTTATAAATATGGTCTGATGGGTACGTATCCGGGCGTTATCATTATCCATATGATTAACTCCATGATGTTTATGGTATGGCTGCCTTCCAACGCGTTCCGCAACGTACACCGGCAGCAGGAAGAGGCTGCCCGTGATGTGGGAGCAGGCCCGATTCGTACTTTTTTTAAAGTAACCTTCCCCATGGCCATGCCGGGAATCGCAGTGGCGACGCTGTACACCTTCCTGGGGTCCATGGAAGAGGCACAGGGAACTATGTTGGTGGGGCTTGCCCGAATTCAGACCATGCCCGTGGCAATGTATGGAATTGTGCTTGACAGTTCCGCTGTTCAGATTGGTGCGGTGTTTGCAATTTTGCTGATTATCCCCTCTGCGGTGATGATTTTCCTCATGAGAAAATTCATTGGACCAGAGGCCATTGCAGGCGGATTTAAGATGAAATAAGAAAAGTTTTGGGAGGAAAGATATTCATGAGCAATATGATGACAGGCAGCAAAAAGGCCGCAGCGGCTGGTACTGCTGCAGAGAAGCGGAAAGTAAAATTGGAAATTAAAGATATGACCAAGCATTATGATAACGGAGACGGCGTTGAAAATATCAACTTGAAGATTTATGAGGGCGAGATCGTGACCTTTTTGGGTCCCTCCGGTTGTGGAAAGTCCACAATCCTCCGGACCATTGGGGGATTTCTGGATGTGACTTCCGGCGATATTCTCATTGATGGACAGTCCATCGTGAATCTGCCCCCAGAAAACCGTCCTACTGCCATGGTTTTCCAGAGCTATAACCTGTGGCCTCATATGACTGTTTACGAGAATCTGGCATTCGGTCTGAAGCTTCGCAAGATTCCGAAAAAAACTATGGACGAGGATATTAGAAAAATCCTGGCGCTGGTTTCTATGAGCGGAACCGAGAAAAAATATCCCGGACAGTTGTCTGGTGGTCAGCAGCAGCGTATTGCCATTGCTAGATCCCTGCTTCTGAAACCGGCCCTTTTGCTTCTGGACGAACCTTTCTCCGCACTTGATGCCAAAATCCGTCAGCAGATGCGCGAAGAACTGAAAAGAATCCAGAGTAGCCTGGGAATCACTGTAATCTTCGTAACTCACGACCAGGAAGAGGCAATGGCCATTTCTCACCGAATTGTAGTTATGAATAAAGGGAAGTTCGATCAGGTGGGAACACCGGATGAGATTTATGATCAGCCGGCAACTCTCCATGTGGCATCCTTTATCGGAGAGATGAACTTTATCAAGAAAGACAATTACACCATCGCGGTACGGCCGGAGGATCTGCTGGTGGATAACGAAAATGGTGAAATTGAGGGAACAGTAAGTACTATTATGCTGATGGGCCATTATGTACTGATTATGGTTCAGGTGGGCAGTAATATAGTCAAATGCTATGTAAATCGTGAGATTGGTGATCAGCAGAAGGAAGGTAAGAAAGTGAAATTGACCGTCAGTAAGTCTACGCATTTTCCATTAAGCGCCTGATTTGCATAATATTTGAGTGGTACGGGAAACGGTATTTTTCCTCTGCGGAAGACTTATATCTATATATAAAAGAAAGGATGAAAGAGATGAAAAGACTGAAAGTAAAATCATTGCTGGCACTGACAATGGCCGGTGTGCTGGCAGCATGTATGGCAGGCTGCGGGGAATCCAGAAAATCAGGAGAGATTTCTGAGGCTTCTGCCGCTGGAGAGAAATCCACTGTAACTATCTGGGCAACGGGTTCTGATAATGTACGTCAGGTATACGAGGCGCTGATTGAGGATTTCAACAATAACTCCGACTATGCGGATCAGTATACTGCCAAATTGCAGTTTATGCTGAGCGGTACGGGGACTCAGTCTATGACCGATATGCTGGCTGCCGCTTATCAGGCAAAGCAGACAAATACGGATTATGACCTGGTAGATTTGGGAGGTGATGATCTTTCTGCTGTAATTGCCAGGATGGGAGAGGAAGCATTTGTAAAGCTGGATGATTCCAAGATTCCCAATGCGGAGAGAGTATCCGGAAAGAGCAGTGTAGCTACTGATTACGTACAGCCCTACAGAGGAACCACTGTAGTCCTGGCATATGATTCGGAGGTGGTGGAAACTCCGCCGGCAACCATGGATGAGCTGGTTAATTGGATGAAGGAAAATCCAGGCCGTTTCGCTTACAATGCACCTGGAACCGGTGGAGCAGGAGATTCTTTTGCACGTACCGTTGTATACAACTTATTGCCTGAAGAGGCTATAACTTCTGATGATCCCAGCTGGAAAGAACAGTGGGACAAGGGATTTCAGCTCCTGACAGACATGCATCCGTATATGTATACTTCAGGTGGGAGTATTGTATACCCTAACAAGAACCAGGGAGCATTGGATCTGCTGAATCAGGGTGAAATCGATATTTGTCCTATGTGGGCCGACATGGTGTTGTCCCAGAGAACAGAGGGAACTTTGAAAGACACTATCAAGATTTCTCAGATTGATCCTTCATTTACCGGTTCGCTCCAGTCTCTGGCAATACCTACGTTTGGATCCAATGAGGAAGGAGCTTATATGTTCATAAATTATATGCTGACAGACGCTGCCCAGGAGATTTTGGTAAAAAAGATGGCGGCTATTCCTCTGGTAGATACAAGCAATCTGGATATGACCGGATATGAGGATGTTATGAATCTGGATGTAAGCAGCTTCCGCATCATGTCCATCGGAGATTTGGGAACTGATTTCAATGCCCGCTGGGACAGCGAGATTGGAACACTGGGATAAGTCAGGAAAGGATTGAAACATGAGTAAAGATCTAAAAAAAAATTTGATGGCTTATGTGATGGTGCTTCCGGCATTCCTGGTGGTGATACTGACGGTGGCCTACCCGATTGTGACGGCCGTGAATCAAAGCTTTCACAACAGTGAGACAGGAGATTTTACCTTGGCCAATTACACCTATTTCTTTACGGACAAGGCTCAGAGAAATAACTTGCTGTATACCCTTTATATTGTGGCAGTGACAGTGGTGATTGCTATTGCGGTAGCTTATCTGCTGGCATTGTATCTGAGATTCATAAAATCAAGAATTTCCAAAACCATCGGTATGCTGTACCTTCTGCCACGCTTTGTGCCGTCCATGTGTGCTGTGTACGCCATGATTACTATTATCCGTGACAGTGGCCTGATTAACCGGATTGGACAGCTTCTCGGTGTGGATATCAATATGGGAATGATGTATCACGCTAGCGGAATTATCACCATGAATCTGTGGTTCAATATTCCATTTGCTGCTATGATGATCGCAGCGGGCCTTAGCGGAATCCCCGATTCCATTATCGAGGCAGCCAGCGATGTGGGTGCTGGCAAACTGAGAATTTTTTGGAACATGATCCTTCCCTTGTCTTTAAAGGATGTGGTGGTAGCAGCTACTTTTGTGTTCATGTCCAACGTGAGTTCCTTTACCACCCCTTACCTGATGGGAGGGAACGCACCGAAGATGCTGGGCATCTCCTTGTATGATCAGTTTAACAGATACATGGACTATAACCGGTCTGCGGCGTTGTCTGTGATCATGTTCCTAATCTGTTCAGTATCTGCTGCTGTATATATCTACTCAAATCTGAAAGAAAACGATTGGGAGAAGTAAATAAAGTGAAGAATGGAATAACATTGATTACAGCACATTCCGGTGCAGACGGAACCTGTGAAAACAGTATGGAATTTGTTTATTATGCACTGACCACCTCTGCGGATGTCCTGGAATTGGATGTGCGTAGGGACAAGGACCATAACCTGGTTATTGCTCATGATGAGACTGACGGCGGGGCAGTCAGTCTCCGGGATGTTTTTATGGTTATGAGAAAGCATACCGAAATGCGTATGAACTGCGATTTAAAAGAATATGGACTAGAACTGCCGGTATTGAGACTGGCAGAAGAGTGCGGGCTGTCCCCGGAACAGATACTGTATTCCGGAAGTGTTAGACCTCTGCGGATGGCGGAACCCTGCCCCTGGAGGGAGGTAGAGGTCTACTGGAATGTGGAAGAATGTATTCCGGACTTTTGCGGGGATACTGGTCCGGATCATCCGAAAGATATCAGCACGGAGAGTACAGCCGAAAAACTGGTAGCCGCCTGCCGGGTTTGCGGAATCAGCACTGTAAATATCTGCGAAAAATTTCTCAATGAAAGCTTTCTTTCCGTAATGGAGAAAAATGGGATCGGGATTTCCGCTTGGACGGTCAATGAACCTGTCCGAATCCGCCAGCTGCTGGGAATAGGAATACGCAACATCACTACCCGAAATCTGAAAGAGGCCCTCATGCTGCGCCGGGAAGGAAAAGTGTTATGATTCTTCTCAGAGAGTGTTACCGGTGGAAACCGGAAGATTCAAAAACCAATGTGAGGTTTTCTTTTGAGTGTCCCGAGGAGGTTATATGCATTCGTATTCTTTTCAGTTTTGAACCAGACGCACTGACGGTACCGGAGGCCTGCCTCCCCATGATAGACAGGGCTGTCCGCCGATATTATGATGGAAGAGGTTTGGAGTATGATCAGATTTCTCCGGAAAGTATCGGCTCTCTGAAAAACTTAATTACGATTTCTCTGTCAAAAGACGGAAGTTATCTGGGAAATGCTCACCGCTGGCAGAAAAATCAAGTACATGAGATTACCAAGACGAAAGCTGCCCCCGGGTTTGTATGCCCACCCAGGGTGGCAGGAAAATGGGAGGGCATGATTCACCTGCATGCAGTTTGCACGTTGAAATGTGAAGGCAGACTGATTATAGAAGGGAGGGTGTCAGATGCGTTGGTATCCGGTTGAGCTTCACACGCATACCTGTCACAGCGACGGAACTTTTACCGTGGAGGAACTGGTGCAGGCTGCAAAGATGAAAGGCTACCGGGCGCTGGCCCTCACAGATCACAACACGGCCTCCGGTACACCCGAACTGATTGAAGTGGCCAGAGAGCAGGGAATCCTTCCGGTTCGCGGACTGGAGTGGACGACTTATTACGGCCATATGGTGGTACTGGAGGAGAACGGCTATACGGACTGGAGAGACGTAAAGCCGAATGAAATAGACGAGGCCATCCAATCGATTCATAAAAACGGCGGAATTGTGGGCATTGCCCATCCTTTTTCCTTGTCCGATCCGATTAATACCGGATATCACTGGGCATTTCAGATAAAGGATTGGTCTCTGCCCGATTATATAGAGGTATGGAGCCGGAATTATGCGCCCCACCGTCTGCAGAGTCTGCGAGCTTTTGAACTCTGGGATAAGCTTCTGTCAGAAGGCTATCGAATCACTGCCATGACTGGACGGGACTGGCATAAAGATGACTGCTTTCCCTGCTGCTATACCTGGGTGGGAACGGAAGAAGAGTTGACAGTGAAAGCAGTTATGGATGCCGTCAGAGGTGGAAACATCTGCCTAACTGCAGGCCCTCTTCTGACTATGGAAGCTGTTACGGGAGGAAGAACGATCCCCTGCGGGGGAATTATTCCGGCGGGTGAAAAAGAACTGGAGCTGTATTTACAGATTCAGTCGGATGTATTACCTGGTGTCTGGGAAAAGAAGCAGGTTCGCGCCGGGGAGATTCGCCTGATTGCCGACGGAAATGAAGTGGATCGATTTCCGGCAGGTGTTTCCTGTATTCGTAGGGTAAGAGTACCGGAAAAATGGCTGCGTGCGGATTTATTCGGAAGCTATTACGGATTGGAAGACTGTAGGATTGCACTGACGAATCCCGTATATGTGGAGTAATGCAGCAAGCCAATAGAATAAATCCAAACGCGGTTCCATCCGATAAAGAAAAAACAGGGGACAGAAATACCTACTGAGACAAGATGTCATTAAAGATACCTTGTCTCATACTTTCTATAAGTACTGTTAAATTCGGTTTAGGTGTTATTACAATTTGGTCATCCAGTTCGGACAAGTCACCCGCTGTCCGTCGCAGTATTGAGTGAGAATAGGCTGTCTTACGCCCGGTCTTGAGAGATAGTCAGCGAACAATTCATCCACAACCTGGGAGATGCTGTCAAAGATATTCCTGCCGTTTATCCACTTGTGGTCAAAAGCAGTGGAGGAGGTGATAGTAAAATCATAGCCCTTGTTGCGGTACCATTCGGTATAGACACGGTTCAGGGTAAAGGACATGATCGCCAGCACATTGGCACGGATGGTCTCTGTGGGCCATGTGGCGTAAATCTCACTGGAAGCCACGTTTTTGATGTAATCCCGGTAACGCACATAATAATTCTGAGCAGTAGGGTCTGTGGGGGCGCCGTCATGCACCACTATGAACTCCGGTACGACCACCCGGCTCAGAACGATCTCTCCGGATTCATCCATGGGTTTGATCTCATCCTCGGGTATCTTTTGCGGATATGTGCCGAACAGGGTATGTGCCGGAATGACAATACTCTGAAAGGTGTTTTCCGGGGTCTGAGCCTGAAGCCTTGCTGTCTGCAGCGCGGTGACTTCGGGCAGTATTTCCGCGCCGGAGATATCCACAGGTTCAAACCCCTCCGCTTCGATGTGGAAGGTGTATTCTGCGTAGGGCTGGTACTCCGAAGGCTCCATGCTGTACTCCAGGGGCGGTGCGGGAAGGAGGATCTCCGCTGTCAGGCCGTTGGCATCCGTTTTCAGCTCATCAATGACAGAAGAAGGGTCTCCTGTATAGGTGATATCTATTGTGGCGTTTTCAATAGGAGTATTCCTGATGGCGGAGAGCACGGAAATTCTCAGACCCCCTTCATCCGGGTGATCCGTCTGCATGGCTCTAATGGGAAAATAATTCATAGGTAAAACCTCATGGCAGTTCGTTGGTTTAGGATATGCAGGCAAATGAAAAATGTGACAGAATGATTGACAGAAACCTTTCTTTGTGCTAGAGTGTGATTCGATATAAAGATTTACGGACTGGAGGGCAGATCATCATGAAAAAGATGCAGAGTGTTTGTTATATGGTTGCATTCTTTCTTTGTGTTCTGTGCCTCTTTTTTGTTTTCTCACAGAGACAGGACAGCAGAGGCGCGGAGGGCGGACCTAGAGACATCACCGGTCAGACAGCCATCACCCGGGCCGGTCATGGGGAATACCCGGACTGCTTTCAAAAAGAAGAAACGTTTTCACGCCCCAATCTCGGAGAGAATAAGGGAGAAGAGGATCATTTCCTCAGGCTTCTTCCTTTGTTTTTGGTACTATTTTCCTGTGCCCTTGTTTTTCTGTTTTCCGGAGAGACAAAGGCTTCTCTTTATGCCTTTTTCAGGCTCAGCTTTCTGCTGAACGATCCCCCTTTAAAACGGATTTTTATTGTCCAGTACAAGGACGGAAAGAAGAGACTTCCCCTTTTTATCTGATTTATAAAAAATGAAAAGTAGCGTTTCAGCGGCTCTATGGGTACGGAAGCGTTACGATCAGAACAGAAAGCAGGGAAATCATGAAAAATAAAAAAACACATATTTGGATAGCACTGGGAATCATTGCTGTCTTTCTTTTCATTGCCTTTTTTGGCTGTGGAAGTGATATAAAAGGAATCCGGGATATGCGGTTCGGCATTGACATCAAGGGCGGCGTGGAGGCAGTTTTTGAGCCGGTGGGAATCACAAAAAAGCCCACACCCCAGGAACTGGAAGCTGCCAGAAATATCATGGAAGGACGGCTGGATGCCAAAAATATCCTGGACCGGGAAGTGACTGTGGAGAAGCAGGAGGGCAGGATACTTGTCAGGTTCCCCTGGAAATCCGATGAAAAAGACTTTGATCCCCAGCAGGCCATAGCGGAACTGGGAGAGACGGCAAAACTGACCTTCCGGGATGAAAACAACAAGGTGCTGGTGGAAGGGCAGGATGTTTCCAGCAGCTCTGTGGTACAGAGCAGGGATACAAGGGCATATGAGGTAGAGCTTCATTTCAACAAAAACGGCACGGAGAAATTCGCCAAAGCTACGCAGGATAATCTTGGAAGGAATATAGGGATCTATATGGATGACACTCTGATCTCAAACCCTGTGGTACAGCAGAAAATAGAAGGGGGAGAGGCAGTCATAAACGGCATGGCATCCAGGGATGAGGCACAGGCGCTCTCTGATAAGATCAATGCAGGCGCCCTTCCGTTTTCCATGAAGACCAGCAATTACAATACCATCAGCCCCACACTGGGAGGCCGGGCCTTAACATCCATGGTGGCTGCCGCGGTGACGGCTATGGTTTTGGTGTGCCTGTTTATGAGCTTTTACTACAGACTGCCCGGGATACTGAGCTGCATCACGCTGCTGTTTCAGATGTCCCTGCAGGTGCTGGCCATATCGGTTCCTCAGTATACCATTACACTGCCGGGAATCGCGGGGCTGATTCTCTCAGCAGGTATGGCGGTAGATGCCAATATCATCATAAGTGAGCGTATCAGTGAGGAGCTGATGCATGGCTTATCGGTAAAGGCAGCAGTCAAAAAGGGATATCAGCGGGCTTTCTCCTCTGTGCTTGACGGCAATCTCACCACAGCGGCTGTGGCTGTTATACTTATGATATTCGGTTCGGGAACGATGCTGAGCTTTGGCTATACCCTGCTTACCGGAGTTGTGATCAACCTGTTTGCAGGCGTATGGATGTCCAGGACTATGCTCACCTCTGTGGTGCAGTATGAATTTTTTAAACGTCCATCCATGTTCCGCAGGAAAAAGGAGAAAAAGATCCTGGATTTTTCAGGAAAGCGGAAATGGATCTTTTTATTTACAGCCTGTGTGCTCCTTACAGGAACCATACTTAGCTCGGTAAACGGTATGAAGCTGGATACACAGTTCACAGGAGGTGTGATCCTGAAATATACGTGTTCGGGGAAGGCCGATACAGAAAAGCTGAGAGAGGATGTGGAGGCAGTGCTGGACCGGCCTGCCAATATCCAGATCACAGAGGACCCGGCAAGCGGGCAGCAGAAACTGGCGGTGACTTTGGCCGGCAACAAGGGGATTTCACCAGAGGAGCAGCAGGAAGTGACAAAAGCACTGAACGGGGAGGAGGGACAGGAATACAAGCTGTCGGAGACTTACGCGGTGGAGCCTTATATTGGGGCAAAGGCATTGAAAAATTCCATCATTGCCATTGTACTTTCCGCCCTGTTTATTGTCATATATATAAGGATACGGTTTTCCGCTATGTTCGGGCTTGCAGCGGGTATCACAGCAGTTGCGGCACTTCTGCACGACATTCTCATTGTGTTGTTTGTGTTCGGCGTGTGCAGGATTCCGGTGAACGATGCCTTTGTGGCAGTGACTCTGACCATTATCGGCTATTCCATCAATGACACCATCGTTTTGTACGACAGGATCAGGGAGAACCGGAAGAACAGTAAAAAAGAAGAGACGCTGGCAAAGCTGGTGGACAGAAGTATCACAGAAACTCTGGGGCGTTCTGTCAATACGGCATTTACGGTTGTGGCGTGCGTGTTCATTATTTATCTGTTCTCCGTATTTTACCATATAGAATCCATTCAGGTATTTTCCCTTCCGCTTTTGGCGGGGATGATCAGCGGATGCTACTCCTCTGTATGCATTGCAGGCCCTCTCTGGGTGTGCTGGGAAGAGCATAAGCAGAAAAAGAAGAAATAAAGGAAAAGGGTGTTTGAGATGAAGGAAACACAGAGAGAGACAGGAATACCTTTCAGTGCAGGTGCGGTCCTGATTTCTGTGGGAGTGGTTTACGGGGATATCGGAACCTCTCCCATGTATGTTATGAAATCCATTATAGCAGGAAACGGGGGAATGGCCGGGATGGGAGAGAACGTCATATACGGAGCGCTCTCCCTGGTCATATGGACCATTATCCTGCTGACAACAGTCAAATACGTACTGATCGCCATGCAGGCGGATAACCATAATGAGGGCGGCATTTTTGCCCTGTTCAGTCTGGTGAAAAAATGTGGAAAATGGCTGGTCTTTCCCGCTATGATAGGAGGAGCCGCGCTGCTGGCGGACGGTATTTTAACACCGGCGGTGACAGTCACAACAGCCATTGAAGGCCTCAGGAGTATTCCGTGGGTCTACGCAGTGCTGGGAAAGGATCAGGATAAGATCGTGGTCATAACCCTGGTGATCATCGCTGCGCTTTTTCTGGTGCAGAAAGCGGGAACCAGCTCCATTGGAAAAGCGTTTGGGCCGGTCATGACCCTGTGGTTTCTGTTCCTGGCAGCAGCCGGGTGCTTTCATATCATGGGAAATCCGGGGATCATCCGGGCGCTGAATCCATTGTGGGCCTTGAAGATCCTGGTAAGCCCTGATAACCGTATGGGATTCATGATCCTTGGAAGCGTGTTTTTAGCCACCACAGGGGCAGAGGCACTATATTCGGATATGGGGCATGTGGGCAGGCAGAACATCTATGCCAGCTGGCCTTTTGTGAAGGTGTGCCTGATCCTGAACTATCTTGGACAGGGAGCCTGGATGCTCTCAAACCGCACCGGTGAAAGCCTGGAGGCAATACCGGATATGAATCCATTTTTTGAAATGCTGCCTGAGGAGATACGGCCTGTGGGGGTGATGCTGGGAACTGCTGCTGCGATCATCGCGTCCCAGGCTCTGGTCACAGGTTCCTTCACTCTTGTTTCTGAGGCCAGCAGGCTGGATCTGATGCCTCATATGCAGATCGTGTACCCATCCATGATCAAGGGGCAGATATTTATCCCATTGGTGAATCTGGTACTGTGGGTCTCCTGTTCTCTGCTGGTGCTCTATTTCAGGACCAGTGCCCATATGGAAGCGGCATACGGTCTTGCGATCACACTTACCATGCTGATGACCACCCTGTTATTGTTTGTTTACCTGAACAGGATCAGGAAAAAGTCTTGGTCTTCCTGGCTGTTTCTGCTGTTTTTCGGAGGACTGGAGGGAACCTTTTTCCTTTCCAGCCTGAGCAAATTTCAAAGGGGCGGCTATGTGGCCTTGTTTATCGCTGCTGTGCTCTTTGGAATTATGGTGGTGTGGTACAGAGGAACCGCCATAGAGAATTCTCAGGCGGTTTATCTGAAAGTCCGGGATTTTGTGGGACAGTTGGGCAGGCTGAAAGAGGATACCAGTATACCGATCCAGACGGATAATCTGGTTTATATCACAAAAGAAACACGGGTTGAGGAATTGGACCGGGATATTCTGTATTCTGTTCTGGACCGTCCAAAGCGCGCCAAAGCTTACTGGTTCATCAATATACAGGTCACAGACCAGCCCTATACCAGAGAGTATACGGTGGAGAATTTCGGAACGGATCATATATTCAAAATCCAGCTCCGTCTGGGGTTTAAAGTGGACCAGAGGATCAATGTGTATTTGAGGCAGATCGTGGAGGAGTTGATCGACAGCAATGAACTTCCCTCCCAGGAACCGAAATATTCCATCTATAAGGACGGTGAGGTGGGCAGCTTCCAGTTCTGCCTGATCCGGAAACTGCTCATACCGGAAAGTGATATCTCTCCTGCAGGGCGCGCTGCTGTCTCATTGAAATATGCCATACGCCGAGTGGCCGGCTCCTCTGCCAGATGGTATGGCCTGGAAAATTCTGCCTTGATCCTGGAATATGTTCCGCTTTTCATTAAGATGAAAAATCTGCGTCCCCTCAGGCGGATCTGATCGTTAAAATATGAATAAGTAAATGCAAAATAAAAGTTTATATTAAAACTATAAAAATAGTCATAAATAAGATATGGATACGCACTGACATTTCCTGCAAAATAGTAAAAAAGGAGGAAATGACATGAGCGAAAATATCAATGCACAATTAATGGAGCTGGGGCTTAACATAGCCTATTACAGAAAACTGAAAGGGATGACACAGGCACAGCTGGCGCAGAAGGTTGGTATCAGCAGGACACATATCAGCAATATTGAAGCACCTAAGATGGCCACACAAATTTCAGTGGAAACACTGCTGAAAGTGGCTGATGTACTGGAAATTAAGACATGGAAACTGTTCGCATTCCGCAGCGATATCAATATATTATAAAGGGATGAGAAAAATACTGATATTTGTTGTTGAAAAATACCATTGGAAGCGCTAAAATAGGAATCAGATAAGAGACAGAAAGGACAAAGAATTTATGAAACGTTCAGAAATCAATGCAGCGCTGAAAGAGATGGAGGAGATGGTCAACAAGTGCTGTTTCAAGCTTCCGCCATTCTGCCATTTCACCCCGGAAGACTGGAAGGAAAAAGGCGGCGAGTACGACGAGATCCGTGATAATATGCTGGGCTGGGACATCACAGATTACGGCCTGGGCAGGTTTGATGAGGTGGGATTTTCCCTCATTACCCTGAGAAACGGCAATCTGAAAATGGACAAGTATACAAAGACCTATGCAGAAAAGCTGCTGTACATAAAAGAGGGACAGATGGCCCCTATGCACTTCCACTGGAACAAGATGGAAGATATTATCAACAGAGGAGGCGGCAATGTTCTGATCCGTGTATATAACTCCACAGAGGACGGCCAGTTTGCTGACACGGATGTGACGGTAAACTGTGACGGCAGGGAATTCACAGTACCTGCGGGAACCCAGGTTAAGCTGCAGCCCGGTGAGAGTATTACGGTCTATCCGTACATGTACCATGATTTTGAACTGGAGCCAGGCACAGGCCCGGTACTTTTAGGTGAAGTTTCCATGTGCAATGACGATGAGAATGATAACCGTTTTTATGAGCCTATCGGAAGATTTCCTGAGATAGAGGAAGACGAGACACCATACCGTCTGCTCTGTACAGAATATCCGAAGGCAGAATAAAGCTCGAGGAGAATTGAGACAAAGAGCTGTCAGGCCGGAGAGAGGAATTCTTTCCGGCTGGACAGCTTTTGTTTGTGAAACCTTTACTATGTTACTGCCGGCGCCCGGGGAAGTGCCGGTGAGAAAAAACGGAGGATTTTTACATATGGCAAAATACATAATGGCCTTGGACGCAGGAACAACAAGCAACCGATGTATTCTTTTTAACGAGAAGGGCGAGATGGTGAGTGTGGCCCAGAAGGAATTTACACAGTATTTTCCCAAGCCGGGATGGGTGGAGCACGATGCCAGTGAAATCTGGTCCACACAGCTTGGCGTGGCTGTGGAGGCTATGCAGAAGGTAGGCGTGGAGGCAAAGGATATTGCGGGGATCGGCATCACGAACCAGAGGGAGACAGCCATCGTCTGGGATAAAAATACAGGGGAGCCGGTATATCATGCCATTGTGTGGCAGTGCAGGCGGACCTCAGAGTATTGTGACTCCCTGAAAGAGAAGGGGCTTACTGAGGTGTTCAGAGCCAAGACAGGGCTGATCATCGACGCCTATTTTTCAGGTACCAAGGTGAAGTGGATCCTGGATCATGTGGAAGGGGCCAGAGAGCGCGCCGAGAGAGGAGAACTGCTTTTCGGAACCGTGGAGACCTGGCTTATATGGAAGATGACCAAAGGTGCGGTCCATGTGACAGATTATTCCAACGCATCCAGAACACTTCTCTATAATATAAACAAGCTGGAGTGGGATGAGGAGATATTAAAAGAACTGGGGATTCCCAGATGCATGCTGCCTGAGGTGAAGCCTTCAAGCTGCGTCTACGGCATGGCAGACGCAAGCTTTTTCGGCGGAGAGATTCCCATTGCAGGTGCTGCCGGGGATCAGCAGTCCGCTCTGTTCGGACAGACCTGTTTTTCAGAGGGAGAGGCAAAAAATACATATGGCACAGGCTGTTTTCTGCTTATGAATACAGGGGAGAAGCCTGTATTTTCAAAAAACGGGCTTGTGACCACCATAGCGTGGGGACTGGACGGCAAGGTGAATTATGCGCTGGAGGGTTCCGTGTTCGTGGCGGGAGCAGCGATCCAGTGGCTTCGGGATGAACTTCGCATAATCGACAGCGCGGAGGATTCCGAATATATGGCAAAAAAGGTGAAGGACACTCACGGCTGTTATGTGGTGCCTGCGTTTACAGGACTGGGGGCACCCTATTGGGATCAGTATGCAAGAGGGATCATTGTGGGACTTACAAGAGGGGTGAACAAATATCATATCATCCGTGCTACCCTGGAATCTCTGGCCTATCAGGTGCATGATGTGGTGAGGGCTATGGAGGCAGATTCCGGGATACCTCTTGCTTCCCTGAAGGTGGACGGCGGTGCCAGTGCCAATAATTTCCTTATGCAGACACAGGCTGATATGGTGCAGGTTCCGGTAAAGAGGCCGCAGTGTGTGGAGACCACTGCCATGGGCGCTGCGTATCTGGCAGGGCTGGCTGTGGGTTATTGGAAGGACAAGAATGAGATCGTGAAAAACTGGGAGATCGAGAGAACCTTCCATCCGGTTATCTCTATGGAAGAACGGGATAAGAAAATGAAGGGCTGGGAGCGAGCCGTGAAATGTTCTTATGGATGGGCAAAAGAAGAAGAGTAATTTAGTTGGCAGTGCCGGCAGAGTAAACAGGCAGAAGTCCCCGGATAACGGGGATTTTTGCTGTGAATGAAAATGGAAAGGAAATGTGGTATGAATAGAGAAATGATGAGGAAAACAGGCAGTATGCAGCAGATGGCATATGTGAGAAAGGTGACCTTTGAAGAAGGGGCAGCAGCGGGGCTTAGGGCTTATGAGGTGAAGGCAGGGGAACTGGCTTTTACGGTGGCTGCTGACAAATGCCTGGATATTGTGGAAATGTCATATAAGGGGATAAACCTGAATTTTCTCAGTAAACCGGGTCTTATGAACGGGCAGCGGTTTGACAGCAGCGGGTTTGAGGCTCAGAAGAGTATTATGGGAGGTATGTTTTTTACCTGCGGTACCAGCAATGTAGGCAGGCCGGATCTGACACCGGACGCACCTCTTCCCATGCATGGATATCTGCGGTCAACGCCGGCGCAGCATGTGTGTGCGGATGCTTTTTGGGATGGGGATGTGTACCACATAGTGATCTCCGGGGAAATGCGTCAGGCGGCCTTGTTTGGAGAGAATATTGTGCTGAGAAGGACTATTTCGGCAGAGCTTGGAAGCAGTGAGGTTAAAATACATGATGAGTTTGTAAATGAGGGATTCGGGGAGGAACCCTTTATGCTGCTCTACCACTGCAATGTGGGATATCCTCTGCTGGATGAGGGAAGTGTGATCGAAGTACCGGCACTGGAAACTGTGCTGAAAGGGGAGAGAGAAAAGACAAGGCTTCCCTGGAACTGTGTGGAAGCGCCGGAGGATCTGGTCCCGGAACAGGTGTTTTACCACAAAATACGGTTTGACGAGAACGGCAGGGCATGTGTTAAAGTGAAAAATCCAAAACTGGGAATGGGAATCTGTGTGGAATTTCCAGAGGAAGAGCTGCCGAATTTTACACAGTGGAAGTCCATGGCTTCAGGGGATTATGTTATAGGGCTTGAACCCTGCAACTGCCATGTGGACGGACAGAAATGGGAAGAGGAGAACGGGACCCTTCGCAGAATCAGAGCGGGGGAGAAAAAGACCGTGGAGCTGGTGATCCGGGTGGAGTGAATCAGGTGAAAAAGGAGGATATTTGTGTCATGATAAATGGGGATGAGAAGGAAGCCGGGGAGCGTCAAGTATTAAAGGAGAAGGGGAGTATAGCTGAAAGGGACAGGATGTTTGGAGAATGCCATGCACATATTTTTATGGATGGAGTGAATTACAGACATGCTGTAGAGCGGCATTTGAACGGCGTGGATGATCGCGTGATCCGGTGTCACTTTAAGAGGTATCAGGAGAAGGGCATCACCTTTGTAAGAGACGGGGGAGATGCTCTGGGAGTCTCCAAGAGGGCCAAGGAGATTGCCGGGGAGTATGGAATTGATTACAGGACGCCGATTTTCGCAATTCACCGAAAGGGGTGTTATGGGGGGATCGTGGGGATGGCGTATGAAAATTTAAAGGAATACGCAGATCTGGTAAAAGAAGTGAAAGCCCATAAGGGAGACTTTATTAAGATCATGACAACAGGTATCATGGATTTTGATACAGATGGAAGGATCACAGGGGAACCGCTGCCGTATGGGGAAGTAAAAGAGATGGTGCATATTGCCCATGAAGAGGGATTTGCTGTCATGTGCCATACCAATGGTGCCGGTCCTGTGGCGGACTTGGTGAGAGCGGGAGCAGACAGTGTGGAGCATGGGAATTATGTGACAGAGGAGACACTTCAGATGATGGCGGAATCTGATATTGTCTGGGTACCCACCATCACTGTGGTGCCGAATATGTTTGGCTGCGGCAGATTTTCAGATGAACTGCTGCATGAGATTTATGAGAAGGGGAAGAAGAACATCAGGAGGGCATTAGAGCTTGGAGTGCACATGGCTTTGGGCAGTGACGCGGGAGCTTATCTGGTTCCCCATGGCCAGGGACTGCTGGATGAATGGAGATGTTTTCAGGAATGTGCGGAGGATGAAACTGTCTTAAAAGCACGTATTTTTGAGGGAGAGGAAAAAATTAGAAAAAAATTCAGATTTTTTTAGGAAAAGGTATTGACGAATACAAAATTTGGTGATATACTTTCACTTGTCGTTCGGAAGTGATAACAAAGAGCGACAGAGAAAAGCGGGAGTGCTGGAACTGGCAGACAGGCTAGACTAAGGATCTAGTGGTCGCAAGATCGTGTGGGTTCAAGTCCCATCTCCCGCATTAGAGATGCCCTGTATCTGAGAAGATACAGGGCTTTTTCTGCCCTGAAATAAAAGGCTGTTAATGTGGAAGACTGCGGTATTCGGAAGGGGTATACCCTTTATGTTTCTTGAAGGTAATGCAGAAGCTGTTTTCACTTTGAAACCCACAGGCAAAGCCGATGTCTTTTACAGTGCGGTCTGTGGTCTTCAGATAATAGACTGCCTGTTGGAGGCGTATGGAGATCAGATAGCTGTGTGGCGTCATACCTGTTTCTTTTTTAAAGCACCGGATGAAGTAAGACAGGTTCAGGGACACATGATCCGCAAGCTCTTCCATGGTCAGGTTGGAGGAGAACCTTTGCTGCATATAGGATATGGCACGTTCACTCACTGTATTGTCACGCTCACTGACTGCATTGTCTGATGAGGTGAAAAGAGTATAGTCCGGCATTTCAAGGAGAAAAGAGAGCAGGTCCGTGATATATTTGGAGAGCCAGATTTCATTATAGGGGACATGCATGGCAAAAATGTCCAGCATGTGCTGCAGAGGTCTCAGAGCCTGCATGGTCTGGCTTTTGGGGAGCTGAAAGACATATCCGTTCTGCTTTATGATCCATTGGTAATAGCTTCCTGCGGAAATGCCGTCAAAATGGATCCACTGGATCTCCCAGGAGGAATCTGTCCCATAGGTATGGGGCTGATAACAGTCGATACAGCAGAACTCATCTTCATTCAGATGAAAATGCTTTCCGGCATAAGTCAGATAACCGGAACCGGACCGGACATAGAGCAGCAGAAAGCTGTCATAGCTGGAACGCTCTACGTGGTAGGTGCGGTCACAAAAAAAATGTCCCAGACAGATAGGATATAAGAATTCCCGGCGGATCAACGCTGTTGGGGTACAGAAATAGATCTGTGATCCTGGTAAAGGGGTTGAAGCAGATGTTTCCATAGGTTTAGCCTCCTGACTCTTTTTACACCTTCTAAGATATAGATTTTTTTTACAGGAGTCAATGGGAATCGGCAGTATATAGTCAATTTTTTTATATATAATGTCAATTCACTGTAATGAAAAACCTTTTAGTATGGGTTATGATATAGAAAATTGACAAGTGTTCTAAAGTCAATAACAGAGTGTAAAAGAGAGAACAGGGAGTAAAGGAGAATACTTATGGAATACGGTATAAGCAGCGCGGATAAGCTGATATTACGTGAGGTGGCTAAAAAACATAAGGAACTTGCAGCGCAGGAGAGAAATGCAGTCCTGAAAGAAAGGTGGTACAGACACAATGCCCTTCAGGGGGAAATTCCCATGGTGGTGCTGGAGTCATGGGGATTCAACAATGAGGTCATCACCCCCAGACTGAAATGCACCGGGGATTTTGCGAGAAAAGTGGAGTTTGATCTGTATCAGGATTTTGTGGGTCAGGAACTTTTTGATGATGACAGAGTGACGCCGGACTGCTTTGAGATGAATAATGATACTGAGTTCAAGTTGTACGGATTGGACATGAAGAAAGAGTTTGCCACAGGAAAAGAGGAGGAGGATAGTGCAGGCATCAGTGTACGTTTTCTGCCGGTGATCGAGAATCTGGAGGATGATTTTGAGAAAATAGGGGCAAGTGTGTTTTCTGTGGATCTGGACAGCAGCAGGAAGAAGCTGGAGGCTGTGACAGATGCTGTCGGTGATATTCTGCCGGTCAGAAGAAAAATGGACTGTCTCTACAGCGTACCCACCCAGATGCTGATCCACTTGATGGGAATGGAGAATATGATGCTGAACATTGCCCAGTATCCGGAGCTTTTTAAAAGGATTATGGACCAGGCTGCGGATGATACACTGGCCTATTATGATCTGCTGGAGGAAAAGGGCTTGATCCTTCCAACTACGGAATACGAAAGTGTGGGCCAGGGAACTTTTGCTTTTAACACAGAGCTGCCAGGTCAGGAGACCTTAAAGGAGAGAAAGCTGACCCGCAGGGATGTATGGGGATATATGGATTCCCAGGAGACACTGAGTATCTCCCCGAAGATGTTTGAAGAGATCATTTTCCCCTGTTATGAGAAGATTGGTTCCCAGTTTGGCCTGCTTTCTTATGGGTGCTGCGAGCCGGTTGACAAGGTGTGGGACCGCTGCATCAGCAAGTTTAAAAATCTGAGGAAGGTCTCCATCTCTCCCTGGTGCGACGAAGAATTTATGGGAGAACGGCTGCGCGGCAGCAAGGTGATCTACCACAGAAAACCGGCAGCTACCTTCCTGGGTATCAGCGGTAAAGAGCTTGATGAGGAGGCATTCCGGTCCTATATAAGAAAAAGCCTGCATGCGGCCAGAGGATGTAAGATGGAGATCACTCAGAGGGATGTCTATACCATTGACAGGAATGTGGAGAAAGCACGGCGCTACATACAGGTCATCAGGGAAGAGATTGAGGACCATTGGAAATAGACCGGGAAATAGAAAATATCATTTGAAATGAAGACAGAGAAGAGCGTCTGCGCAGATACTATGCGCAGGCGCTTCTCTTTTTCCCCAAAAGTGTATCGCTCTCATACAGTGATTTTCAGATATGTTCTGGAGAGTTGTGGAAATGAGCGGATATTATACAAATGAGCCGGATATTGGATAGGATGGAAATGGGTTTTTTGTTATGATAGTTCTATCAAGAGAGAAAGGCAAAGGAGGAACGTGGAGATGAAAAATTTAAAAAAGATTTTAAGCCTGGCGCTGGTGGGAACCATGGCTGTGTCTGTATTGGCCGGATGCGGGGAGGCGCCGGATGACGGCAGCGGCAAAAAGGAAGAACAGGGAACTGTAGAGAACAGCGGGGACGGCGGCAAAGTTGTTTTGTCTTATTGGGGATGGGACTCCAACTTCTATAAGCCTATGATGGAAGCTTTTCAGAAAAAATACCCGGATGTGGAATTTGAGATCACAGAGGTAGCTTCCGCTGATTATGTGACAAAAGTACAGCAGTGTATCGCGTCCGGAATGGAGCTGCCGGATATCTTAGTGTCAGAGGCTAATTACAGAGGACAGATGCTGAGTATTGATATGTGGGAGGATTTGACCAAGGAACCTTATAATCTGAAAGATGATATGTTTTTTGACAGTTACCTGAATCAGATGAAAAATGCGGAAGGAAAGATTTTGTGTGTGGATCAGACGGTGTGTCCGTCAGCATTTGCGTATAAAAGAGATTTGGCTAAAGAGTATCTCGGCACAGATGATCCGGATGAACTGGCTGCCATGCTGCCGGATATACAGGGGTTCTGCGATGCGGCCCAAAAGGTGCAGAAGGAATCAGGAGGCACAGTGAAATTGTTTTCAACGATCGGAGCAGTGGCAGAATGGCTGCGGGGAAAAGAAGCGACATCACTGGTGAATGAAAGTGGTGAAGTAGATTTTACAGGAAAGTATAAACAGACCATTGCGGATGCCTGCCAGCTTCGCGATGCGGGGGCTATTGATGTGATCGAGCAGTGGTCCGCTCAGGACAATGCCGCTTATGCAGAGTCAAACCATATTTTCTTTCCGGCAGCTAACTGGTCCCTGGAGTTTTCCATCAAACCCAATGATCCGGAGGGAAGCGGAAATTGGGGAATGTTCATCCCAGAAGGAAACAGCTTTTCCTGGGGAGGAACTGCAATGGGAATATCCAAAGAGAGTAAGAACAAAGAAATGGCATGGAACTTCATAAAATTCTGTACTATGGAAGACGAAGGGATTCAGGAAATGAAAGAGAAGGTGGATTATTATACCCCTTACAAAGCCCCATATGAGAATCCGGAATATACTTCAAAAGTAGATGCGTATTTTGGAGGCCAGGATGTGGGAAAACTGCTCTATCAGGATATTATGCCCAAAATGAAAATTGCTCAGAGAACAGAATACGATGGCGTGGCCAGTGAGGTGATGACCCTTGTATTGAATAATATTATTGCGGATGAAGGCGTGACGGCGGATCAGGCATTGGCACAGGCTTTGGAGGAAATGCAGAATCGTTTGCCGGACGTGGCTGTGAAATAAAAGATGACGGCAGAGGCTGCTGCACAAAAATCAGGATTGATTCTTTGCTGCAGCAGCCTTTTTATGACAACGAAAAAATCTCAGGGCATCTTTTTTGTTGTCTATATGATTGGTAAAGGAGAATGTTTATGAATAAACTGCAGGCAGGTTCAAAAGGGCTGAGAAAGTATACACTTTATTGGCCGCTGTTTTTTCTTGGTCCGTTTATTATCTGTTTTTTGGCATTTAATCTGTTTCCTATTCTGTTTACTCTGCGGACCAGTTTTTTTGAATGGGACGGTATGGCAGATAAGGTATTTGTGGGATTGGCTAATTACAAAAGAGTTCTATTGGAAGACGCTAATTTTAGAAAGTCTATTGTATATACGCTGAGGATCATGCTGCTTTCGTATCCCATATCCATTTTTCTGGGGCTGTTGATGGCGGCGTGTCTGAGTAATCTGAAGAGAGGGAGACATGTGGCTCAGACCGTGAATTTTCTGCCTTATATTACAACCCCGGTAGCCATAGGTCTGATATTTTCCTTTCTGTTTGACTGGTCAACCGGTATTGTGAATAAGATTCTCATGGGGCTGGGGCTGATCGACAAAGGGATGAACTGGCTGGGGGATCCAAAGTTGGCATACTTTGTAGTAGCCTTTATGATCATCTGGAAGAGTACCGGTTATTATATGGCAATATACCTTGCAGGAATCACGTCCATTTCGGAGGATGTGTTTGAGGCAGCCAGAGCGGACGGAGCCAGCGCCTGGAAAATATTCTGGAGAATCACCATTCCCATGCTGAAGCCCATCACGGTTTTTGTTGTGGTTACCAGTATCATAAGCGGGCTTCAGATGTTCGATGAACCAAACCTTCTTTTTAACGGCAGCGGTATGGGATCAGCTTCTGTGGGAGGGCCAAACCGCTCCTGTCTGACTATTGTCTGGAATTTTTATGATGTTTCATTTAAAACTACCAGCAGGCTGGGATACGGCTCTGCGGTTGCTATTGTGTTGTTTGCTTTAATTGTGCTCTGTGCTGTTATCGGCATGAAACTGATGAACCGGAAGGAGGAAGGATAAATGAAAAAAAGAGTTGCCAAGATATTCGCAGCAGCAGCATTGCTTCTGGTCTCTATCATATCTCTGTACCCGTTTTTTACCATGATACTCATGTCAACTTATAAGACGGAAGAGATATTTAAAGGGATTCCATTTCTTCCCTCTGATTATTTTATGAAAAATGTGAGCATTGTCATGGAATCGGGGTTTGTAAGAACGTACATAAACAGTCTGATTATCTCTGTTTCAGCCACCATAGGCTGTATACTGATAAGCGCTATGGCAGGATACGCTCTGAGTGTATATCCTTTTAAGTGGAAAAAGGCTCTTTTTAGTTTTGTTATGATGACAATGATGGTTCCGTCACAGATTGGAATCATCGGCTATATGATTGAAATGAAGACGCTGCGTCTTGCAGGTACCTTATGGCCTATGATTTTGCTCTGGCTGGCTTGTGGTTTTGGCGCCTTTTGGATGACACAGTTTATTCAGGGAGCATTGCCCATAGAGATCGTGGAATGTGCGAGGATAGACGGGTGCGGGGAGCTGAAAATTTTTTTCCGCATTGCTCTCCCATGTATGGTATCCGGTATTACCACACTGGCCCTTTTGATCTTTCTATGGTCCTGGAACAGTTATCTTGTCCCATTGGTGTTTGTCAATAGTCCGAAGCTTTATACCATACCTGTCTACATCAGGAGTCTTGGTAATGCCTATCGGACAGATTATGCGGCACAGATCACAGGACTGCTGCTTGCAACAATTCCCCTGATCTTAATGTTCATCCTCGGTTCCAAGAGTTTTATAAAGGGTTTGACTGCAGGAGCAGTCAAGGGGTGATGAGACTTGGTAAATAATACCTGAAATTGTATTGGGGAAGGCAGGGTGGTATGATGAAGGAAAGGAAAGTTACCATGACAGGATAAGAGGTGTTTTAATCTATGGAGCAAATCAGGATTTTTCTTGTGGATGATGAACCTATGGCGATCCGCCATATAAAAAGGGTACTGGGTGAAGAGCAGGAAACTTATCAGATTGTAGGGACTGCAGAAAACGGCAGGCAGGTTCTCGAGAAACTGGAAGCCTGCCGCCCGGATATGATCTTGGCAGATGTGTGTATGCCGGTTATGGACGGGCTTGAACTTGCAGGGGCAGTGAAAGAGCATTATCCGGAAATCAAAGTGATCCTCCTGACCTCCTACAAGGATTTTTCTTTTGTGCAGCAGGGGATTGCCCTGGGAATCGCCGGCTATATGATCAAAAATGAGATCACAAAAGAACAGGTGGATTCGGAAATAAAAAGGCTCTTTCTCCAATCAAAAATGGAGAAGGAGAAAAACAGGACGTATTTTGAAAAAAACTTACTCAATTTTTTAAACCATGGGGAAAAGAGTATTGTCACATTTACCGCGCCGGAGGGCTGTGCAATCAGTTATGCGGTAATATCCATTTTTCGGAAGACACCTATCCGTCTCTCAGAAATGGAAGAGAAAGAATTCAGACTGGATGAAAATCAGATAGAGACCATTGTCCACTCAGAGAATATGAAGTGCAGAGCTGCAGTCAAAGTGTCATCCGTCTCTTACTGTCTTATTTTTTATGTGAGAAATCTGCCAAGCGAAAGGCAGCAGCAGGAACAACTGTGTGCCGTGGCCGGCCAGATAGAAGGATTTCTAAAAGAACAAAAGGAGGAATACATGCTGCTTGTTTCTCCTGCCAATTTAACATTTGATGAAATACCGTCTTGTTTTCAGAGGCAGAGAGTCTGGGAGAGATATACACATATGCTGAATAAGGGGCACGTGTGGTATTCCTGGGAATATGAGAAGGAAAAAAACATGGGGCAGCAGGTGGATATCTGGAAATGGATGGAGGAAATTGTGGACCCTGTCAACAGGGAGTGGAAACTGGACACAGCCGTGGAAAAACTCCGCAGATACAGAGATACTATGCCTGCGGAAACATTTCTCCATATCGCAAAGCTTTTGTACCAGGAGCTTTTGGCAAAAAGGAAAAAATCCTGTCTCTCCACTAATGAGCTGGAAAAGAGGATAAAATACGATTTTCAGAATGCCGAAGGACTGGAAAACTGGCTGTCCGAAGAAATCAAAAAGACAAACCGTGAAAGTGAGACAGAAGGTGCACAGTCCTATTCTGAGTATATAAAAGGCGCACTGGACTATATTCACGGAAATTATGAAAAACAGATTTCACTGGAGGATATCAGCAGATATATAGGAATCAGTGAGAGCCATCTCAGAAGGAGCTTTCGCAGGGAAACCGGTATGACGGTGGTGGACTATATTACCAGATATCGGATTGAAAAAGCAAAAAGACTTCTGGAGACAGGACAGTATGTAATCGGCGAAATCTATGAAAAAGTGGGGTTTTCAACCAGTCAGTATTTCAGTATAGTGTTCAAGCGATATGAAAAAATAAGTCCGGGGCAATATCAGAAAAAGTGGAGCAGTCAGCGGGAATGAAGAGAAAAGGTATTAAATCCAAAATATTAAACCATATACTGTCCCTGATCCTTTTGTCCTTTCTGGTAATTGGGGCTGTCTGTTTCTACTCGGCACATATTATATTAAAAGAACAGGCTGTCAGCGGTGAAAAGCAGAAATTGGAGCAGTATGTACAGCATGTGGGATATATCCAGGAAACCACGGAAAACCTGGCACGTTTAGTAGCCCTTGATAAGACCGTGCAGGGATTGTTTGGCAAGAACACGGAGGATTCCTTCAGCCGTCTGCGTTACAAAGATGATCTGGAGAGGAAATTAACGGAATACATGCTTTCCCAGATAGATTGTGTCTGCATTTCCATTCTGGGAGACAGTATGTGTTACTCAAAGGAAAGAACCAGCTATGATTTTGAAAATGCTGTATGGTATCAGAAATTTAAGGAGTCAGGCAGCAGGACAGGCTTTGCACCTCCGGGAAACATAGCTGTCATAAAAGCACGTTATAAAGTTGATGTGCTGCCGTACATTTTGACCTGCTATGATGCTACGGGAAAAAGCAGTGAGCCTGTTGACATTGTGGTGGAGATACGGAAGGAGCAGTTTGCACAGGAGACAACCATTGACGATGGTCTGGTCCAGGCTTTTTTATTGTATGACGGGTACGGAAACCTGCTTTCAGAAAAAGGAAAAAGTACAGTTGCCTATAAGGAACTTCCGGAACTGAAAGAGAATGGGAATACAGTCGTAACAGAACTTGACAATGGGAATATTCTTCTGGTCAACGGCAGTATGAAAGGGGAATGGAGATGCGTGGCGGAAATATCCGTACAGTCCATGAACAGAAAGATTGGAGATTCCTTAAAGTTTATCCCTATCTGCATGGGAATTACAGGACTGCTGCTTTTGATCATCCTGTATCAGGATGTGGACAGGATCACACGTCCCCTGCATAAACTGTCTGCTGCAAGTAAGTGTATAGGAGAGGGAAATCTTGACACAAGAGTAGAAATCAATACCACAGATGAAATTCAGGAATTGGGGGATACCATCAATACTATGGCAGAAAACCTGCAGCGGTACATAAAGAAATCCATTGCGTATGAAAAGGATATGGTCAATATGGAAATTGACCGGCTGATGCTGCAGATAAATCCGCACTTTATTTATAATACGCTGAGTACGATCTCTTATATGGCGGAGGAGGAGGGAAATGACAGGATTGCCCGATTTTCCAATGCGTTTATTGTCCTTTTGCAGGATACGCTGAGAGCAGACACAGACAATTATTTTACTACACTGCAGCAGGAGATTAAAAACGTGGATAATTACGTTACTCTCCAGAAATTTAAATATGAGGACAAGGTGGAAGTGTTTTATGAAATTCCCCATGAACTGTTGGAATGCAGAGTTCCCAATATCTTACTGCAGCCCATTGTGGAAAATGCGTTATTTCATGGAATCGTTCCCAAGACAGGGCCAGGCATGATCATCATTCTTGCATACCATGACAAGGGCAGACTTTGCATCTGTGTTCAGGATAATGGAGTGGGAATGGAGGAGGAAAACCTGCAGGCAGTTTTGCAGGACAAAAAGCTGACCACAGGAACACAGCGTAAGATCGGTGTGGGAAATGTAAGAAACAGAATCCAGTATATTTACGGAGAAGAATACGGATTGGAGATAAAGAGTATATTGGATGTGGGGACAAGTGTTATCCTCCGTCTTCCGTGTGAATATGAGGAGAAAAAGGAAAACATGTAAAGGAAATTTCAGAAAGGCTGTTTTTTAAATCAGATTTCGTGTATAATATCCTGGACGGTCATAAGAAGGAACCGTCAGGAGGAAAAAATTATGCTTACGATCGGATGTCATTTATCCTCAGCCAAAGGATACGAGGCTATGGGGAGAGAAGCGGTTAAAATACAGGCGAATACCTTTCAGTTTTTTACCAGGAACCCCAGGGGCGGCAAAGCAAAAGAGATTAGCCCGGAGGATGTGGAAAGATTTTTAAAGCTTTCTGAAGACCAGGGATTCCCCTGTATTCTTGCCCACGCGCCCTATACATTAAACGGCTGTTCCGCAGATGAGGGGATCAGGGAATTTGCCAGGAATACCATGGCGGATGATTTGAAACGGATGGAGTATACACCGGGAAACTGTTATAATTTTCATCCGGGCAGTCATGTAAAGCAGGGAGTGGAAGCGGGGATTTCCTATATCGCGGATATGCTGAATGAAATCCTGACAGCCAAACTGAGGACCACAGTGCTTTTAGAGACCATGGCAGGGAAGGGCAGTGAGGTGGGCAGAACCTTTGAAGAGTTAAGAGAGATCCTGGACAGGGTGGAACTGTCAGAGAAAATGGGGGTCTGCCTGGATACCTGCCATGTGTATGACGGCGGATATGATATTGTCAATGACCTGGACGGGGTTCTGACAGAATTTGACCGGGTCATTGGACTTGACAGGCTGAAAGCCGTGCATTTAAACGACAGCATGTTCGGACTCGGGAGCCACAAGGACAGACATGCGAAGATTGGGGAGGGGAAGATCGGATTTGAGGCTGTGAAGCGGATTATCAACCATCCCAAACTCAGGAAACTACCCTTCTATCTGGAGACTCCCAATGATCTGGAGGGATATGCAGGGGAGATTGCCATGCTGAAAGAGGCCTATATAGAGTAAAATTACGGGAAGTATGAGTGAATTTCCCGGCAGAGGAAAAAGTTTGACTTCTCTGCCGGGAATTTTTTGCTGTTTATGAGGTAATGTGCGGGGAAAGAAAAAAAATGCGATTTTTTTGCCGGAGAAAAAGGAAATCCCTGTTTTATGCGTAATAATGAATATGAGAAAGTTTTTTTACTGGCTTTGCTTTTGAAGAGAGAAGGTGAGCTGCCGAATGAATATCCGTGAGGAAATGGAACAGCGGGAGATGGAACTTTTAAGTCCTTACGCTGCCCACAGCAGGGACAGCAGGGGCAGGGACCGTTATGAGGAGGAGTGTGATATCAGGACGGTCTATCAGCGGGACCGGGACAGGATCCTGCACTGTAAGTCATTTAGGAGGCTGAAGGATAAGACACAGGTGTTCCTGGCACCTCAGGGGGATCATTACAGGAACCGTCTGACCCACACCCTGGAGGTCTCCCAGACAGCCAGAACCATTGCAAAGGCTCTGAGGCTGAATGATGACCTGGTGGAGGCCATTGCCCTTGGACATGATCTGGGCCATACGCCCTTTGGACATGCGGGGGAGAGGGCACTTGACAGGGTATGTCCCCTTGGATTTGCCCATTACCGGCAGAGTATCCGGGTGGTGGAGCGCCTGGAGAAAAACGGCGCGGGACTTAATCTTACCTGGGAGGTGAGGGACGGGATCCTGAATCACAGAACCAGCGGTTCTCCTCATACCTTGGAGGGACAGATCGTACGGCTCTGCGACAAAATTTCCTACATTCATCACGATATGGATGACGCTCAGAGGGCAGGGGTTATCACAGAGGATGATATTCCCATTACCCTGCGGCTTTTGCTGGGTGAGAATACAAAAGAACGGCTCAACACCTTCATTCATGATATTGTGGACAACAGCAGAGGGAAGGATGCCATAAGCATGTCCCCTGAGATCGAGGAGGGACTGCGGGACCTTCGGAACATTATGTTCCAGAATGTCTATCTGAATCCCATTGCTAAAGAGGAAGAGGAAAAGGCAGAGAACCTGGTGGAAGCCCTCTACGGCTATTACAGTACCAGACCGGGCAAAATGTCCGAAGAGTACAAACGGCTGCTGGAGGACGGTGAGGAGATGAACCGGGTTGTCTGTGACTATATTTCCGGTATGACGGATCAGTATTCCATGGAGAAATTCAGGGATATTTTTGTTCCGAAAGGATGGAGTGTTTACTAGATGTATTATTCCGATGACGTAATTGAAGAAGTCCGCATGAAAAATGACATTGTGGATGTCATTTCCGGTTATGTGCGGCTGCAGAAAAAGGGCAGCTCCTACTTTGGCCTGTGCCCTTTCCACAATGAAAAATCACCCTCCTTTTCCGTAAGTCCGGGTAAGCAGATGTATTACTGCTTTGGATGCGGGGCAGGAGGAAATGTGTTCACCTTTGTAATGGAGTATGAGAATTTTACCTTTATCGAAGCCGTCAAATATCTGGCAGAGCGGGCCGGCGTGAAGCTTCCGGAAGGGGAATACTCAAAAGAGCAGAGGGCTGCCTCGGATCTGAAGACAGTTCTTCTGGAGGTGAACAAAAAGGCTGCCTCCTACTACTATTATCAATTGAAGCAGGAGGGCGGCAGGCAGGCTTATGAATATCTGAAAAACAGGGAATTGTCAGATGAGACCATAAAAAATTTTGGACTCGGCTATTCCAGCAAATACTCGGACAGCCTGTACCGGTATCTGAAAGGAAAAGGCTATTCTGATACTATTTTAAAAGAATCCGGACTTTTCTCCGCTGATGAGAGATATGGAATGCACGACAAGTTCTGGAACCGTGTCATGTTTCCCATTATGGATGTGAATAACCGGGTGATCGGCTTCGGAGGCCGTGTTATGGGCGATGCGAAGCCCAAGTACCTGAATTCTCCGGAGACGAAGATCTTTGATAAGAGCCGCAACCTGTACGGGCTTAATATTGCCAGAAGATCGAGAAAAAACTATCTGATCATCTGTGAGGGGTATATGGATGTGATCTCCATGCACCAGGCGGGCTTCACCAATGCGGTGGCTTCCCTGGGAACTGCCCTTACAAGCGGGCATGCCAGTCTCATGAGCCGTTACACAAAGGAAGTGCTTCTGACCTATGACAGCGATGAGGCCGGGCAGAAGGCGGCACTCAGGGGAATTCCCATTCTCAGGGAGGCGGGCATCAAGCCCAGAGTGGTGAATCTGGCTCCTTATAAGGACCCCGATGAATTTATCAAGGCTCAGGGACAGGAGGCTTTTGAAAAGCGGCTTACTGAGGCCATGAATTATTTTCTGTTCGAGGTCCAGGTCATGGAACGGCAATATGATCTGGCGGACCCGGAGGACAAAACAGAATTTTACAGAGCCATTGCAAAAAAACTGCTGGAATTTCCGGAGGAACTTGAGCGTAACAATTACATGGAGAGTATTTCCCGGAAATACCAGATTCGTTATGAAGACCTGCGGCGCATGGTGAATAACCTGGCGCTTTCGGGCACGGCGATCTCGGCTAAGCCCAAGACACCGGTAAAAGAGCGGAGACAGGAGAAGAAGGAGGACAGCAGAGATGCTTCCCAGAAGCTGATGCTGACCTGGCTTACTTCCTATCCGAAGATGTTTGATACCATAGAGGGGTATATAGGCCCTGAGGATTTTACTACGCCCCTGTTTCATCAGGTGGCAGAGCTTTTATTTGAACAGCACGAACAAGGGGACGTCAATCCGGCAAAGCTTTTGAACCGGTTCACTGACAGCGAAGAACAAAAGGAAGTTACATCCTTATTTCACGCAACCCTGCATCTGGAAAATGACCAGGAGCGCATGCGCGCTCTTCGGGAAACCGTCTGCAGGATGAAACGGGACAGCATAGCGCACCAGAGCCAGACTCTGGCGCCGACGGACATTGCAGGCCTGCAGAGACTTGTAGAGGCAAAAAAACATCTGGAAGAAATTGAAAGTGGAAAGGTAACACTGCATATTTCTTTTGATTGAGGCAAAGATATAATTAAGTAATGAGAGGATGGAACATTTTATGGAAATGAACATGGCGAAATTCAGCGAGAAACTGCAGGAACTGGTGGAGCTGGGAAAGAAAAAGAAAAATGTCCTGGAATATCAGGAGATCAATGACCATTTTAAGGAAATGCCCCTGGACCCCGACGCCCTGGACAAAGTATTTGACTATCTGGAGTCCTGCGGTATTGACGTGCTGCGTATTCCGGATAGTGATGAGGATGTTTTTATCATCAGTGATGATGACGGTATCAACCTGGACGAGGAAGAAGAGGTTGATGTAGAGAATATTGATCTTTCTGTCCCGGAAGGCGTCAGCATCGAAGACCCTGTCCGTATGTATTTAAAGGAGATCGGCAAGGTGCCTCTTCTGTCCGCGGAGGAGGAGATCGAGCTGGCAAAGCGCATGGAAGAGGGTGACGAGGCAGCCAAAAAACGTCTGGCAGAGGCCAACCTGAGACTGGTTGTCAGCATTGCAAAACGTTATGTGGGACGCGGTATGCTGTTCCTGGATCTGATCCAGGAGGGGAATCTGGGTCTTATCAAGGCAGTGGAAAAGTTTGACTACAGAAAAGGATACAAGTTCTCCACATATGCTACCTGGTGGATTCGCCAGGCGATCACAAGGGCCATTGCAGACCAGGCACGTACCATCCGTATTCCTGTGCATATGGTGGAGACCATCAATAAACTGATCCGTGTGTCACGTCAGCTTCTTCAGGAACTGGGCAGAGAGCCGCAGCCGGAAGAGATCGCTGAAAAGATGGATATGTCTGTGGACAGAGTCCGTGAAATCCTGAAAATTTCCCAGGAACCGGTATCTCTGGAGACACCGATCGGTGAGGAGGAAGACAGCCATCTGGGAGATTTTATCCAGGATGACAATGTGCCGGTGCCGGCAGATGCCGCTGCCTTCACACTTTTAAAAGAGCAGCTTGTGGAGGTGCTGAACACTCTTACAGACAGAGAGCAGAAGGTTCTCCGCCTGCGTTTTGGCTTAGATGACGGAAGGGCCAGAACCCTGGAGGAAGTGGGCAAGGAATTCAATGTGACCAGGGAGCGTATCCGCCAGATCGAAGCAAAAGCACTCCGCAAACTGCGTCATCCCAGCCGCAGCCGCAAGTTAAAGGATTACCTGGATTAAGGATGGGCAGTATGAAGAATGTGCAGCTTTCGGACAGGCTTCGCGCTGTGGCATCCCTGGCGGCACCCGGCAGCAGGATTGCGGATGTGGGGTGTGACCACGGCTATATTCCTATTTATCTGTATCTGGAAGGAAGGATACCGGGAGCCATTGCCATGGATGTGAACCGGGGTCCTCTTCTTCGGGCAGAGCAGCATATCAGGGAATACGGTCTGGGAAAATACATAGAAACCCGCCTCTCTGATGGTGTCAAGGCTCTTGCACCGGGTGAGGCGGATACGGTCATCATAGCCGGCATGGGCGGTCCCCTCATGGAGAAGATCCTGACAGAGGGCAGAAGTGTCCTGGAAAGTGTATCGGAACTGATCCTCCAGCCCCAGTCTGAGATCGGCGCGTTCCGGCATTATCTGCTGGAGCATGGCTACAGGATCACAGCCGAGGATATGGTTTTTGAAGAGGGAAAATATTATCCCATGATGAAAGTCCTTCACGGGGAACAGAGCTATGGGGATGAGACGGAATATCTCTTTGGCCGAGGCCTTCTTGACAGCAGGAATCCGGTTCTTGAACAATTTCTGCTAAAGGAGCAGTCATCTGTGGAAAAGATCATGGGGCATCTGAAAAAGACAGACACCAAAGCAGGCAGGGAGCGGCTTTCGGAACTGGAACAGGAGCTGTGCTATATCAAAAAAGCACTTGCGCGCTTTTAAGAGCAGGAATCACAGTTTACAGAGGAATCACAATTAACAGAGGGATCAGACGGAGGATAGAATATCCGGTGTCTGTCATTGACATGTGAGGCGGCAAAAATGAAATGTAAAGATATCATAGAAATTCTGGAAAGAGAATATAACCCGTCCTTTGCGGAGAGCTGGGACAATGTAGGCCTTCTGGCAGGGGACAGGGAGAGAGAAGTTAAAAGGGTTTTTCTGGCGCTTGATGTGACGGATGAAACCCTGAAAGCGGCCATTGATTTTAAGGCGGACATGATGATCACCCACCACCCCCTTATCTTTTCCGGTATGAAGCGTGTTGTGGCGGAGGATTTTATCGGCCGCAGGATCATTGGCCTGATCAGCAGCCATATCAGTTATTATGCCATGCATACGAACTTTGATATTCTGGGTATGGCGGATTTGAGCGGGGATTTTCTCAGGCTTTCAGATCGTGAAGTGCTGGAAGTGACATTTGAGGAGGGGAATCGGAGAGAGGGGATCGGAAGGATCGGCTCTCTGCCAAAAGAAATGACACTGAGGGAATGTGCGCTCTTTGTAAAAGAACAGTTTCAGCTTCCCCATGTAATCGTTTACGGAAATCCGGATACCCGTGTGGAACGGGCGGCTGTCTGTACAGGCTCGGGAAAGAGTCTGATGGGAGATGTCATTGGCAAAAAAGCACAGGTTTATATTACCGGTGATGTGGATTACCACACGGCCATTGATGCTGTGGCACAGGGAGTGTGCGTCATTGATGCGGGACATTATGGAACCGAGTATATATTTATGGAATATATGAGACGGGAGCTTGCCGAAAAGCTGCCGGAACTGGAAGTGGGCAAGATGGAAGTCCTGCATCCCTGTACGGTTCTCTAAAGGCCGTCAGGATGCAGCCGCGCAGTTTGTCTGAATTGTCAGACCTGATACACCCGGCAGGCAGGGACAGAATAACTGACATGTAAAGTGCATAGACTGATATAACTGGTTTGATCTGTAATGCACCATAACAGTTCAGCCTGTCTGAACTGTTACGATGCACAGGCGAAACAGAGGAGGTATACATGAGCGACAGAAATATAGCGGTGAAGATTTTGGGAAAGACAAAAGAATATCCGTACGGCACTCCATACGCAAAGATCGTGGAGGAATATGAGGGGACAACCCGATACCCCATTGTGCTGGTGATGAAAAACGGCAAGCTTTGTGAGCTGCATAAAAAGCTGAAAAAACCGGGTACTCTGGAGTTTGTGACCACTGCAGATGAGATCGGGCATAAGACATACAAGAGAAGTGCCTCTCTGCTGGTTCTGAAGGCTGTCTATCATGTGGCAGGCCATGAGAATATAAAGAAGGCTGTTCTTCATTATTCTGTCAGCTCAGGATATTATTTTACCATTGACGGAAATGTAACGGTAGATGAGGAATTTTTGGCTGAGGTCAAGAGATACATGCTGCAGCTTGTGGAGGAAAAGATACCGATCCTGAAGCGGAGCGTAAGCACGGACGAGGCGATTGAGATATTCCACAACCATGGTATGTATGACAAGGAGAAGCTGTTCCGCTACCGCAGGGTATCCAGGGTGAATATTTACAGCCTGGATGATTTTGAGGATTATTTTTACGGCTTTATGGTAAATCACACAGGATATCTCAAATATTTTGACCTGTATCCCTATGACGAGGGTTTTGTACTTCAGCTCCCGGAACAGAAAGATCCGGAGAGCGTGCCGCCGTTTTGTCCGCAGCCGAAAATATTCCAAGTACAGAAGGAATCCGGTCGCTGGGGAGAAATGATGCAGACGGACACGGTAGGCGACTTGAACGGTCAGGTGACACAGCAGGGGGCCAATGAACTGATCCTCATTGCCGAGGCGCTGCAGGAGGGCAAGATATCCAAGATAGCAGACCAGATCGTGGCGGCAGGTGATAAGAAATTTATTATGATAGCAGGGCCGTCCTCCTCGGGGAAGACCACATTTTCCCACAGGCTCTCCATTCAGCTCTCAGCACACGGACTTCATCCCCATCCCATCGCTGTGGACAATTATTTCCTGAACAGGGAGCAGACACCTTTAGACGAACACGGGAATTATAATTTTGAATGCCTGGAGGCTATTGATATCAGGCAGTTTAATGAGGATATGAACGCCCTTCTGCGCGGGGAACGGGTGGAACTGCCGTCCTTTAATTTTAAAATCGGCCAGAGGGAATATAAGGGGGATCATCTGCAATTGGGAGCAGAGGATATCCTGGTGATCGAGGGTATCCATGGGCTGAACGACAGACTCAGCGAGAACCTGCCAAAGGAGAGTAAGTTCAAAATCTATGTGAGCGCCCTGACGCAGATCAATATTGATGAGCACAACAGGATTCCCACCACAGACGGCAGGCTCATCAGACGGATCGTCAGAGATGCCAGGACCAGGGGAACCTCAGCAAAGCACACCATTGCCATGTGGAACTCGGTGAGAAGAGGGGAGGAGCAGTACATCTTTCCCAATCAGGAGTCAGCGGATGTGATGTTCAACTCAGCTCTGATCTATGAGCTGGCCGTGCTGAAAATGTATGCAGAGCCTCTGCTCTTTGGGATCACGCCGGAGGAGCCGGAGTACAATGAGGCAAAGCGTATCCTGAAATTCCTGGATTACTTTGTGGGAATGCCCGCTGATGCTGTTCCCCATAATTCCATACTTCGGGAATTCATCGGCGGAGGATGTTTTGATGTCTGATTTTTGCTGTTTACAAATTTGCGTCACTGTGTTAAAATGACGTTTGTGTCAAGTAGAATGAATAATCGCGGCTGGCAGGACCGAAAGGGGCCAGGTGAGGAAAGTCCGGGCTTCGCAGGGCAGGATGCCGGATAACGTCCGGTGGAGGTGACTCCAAGGATAGTGCAACAGAAATGTACCGCCAGTGGTTCACTGGTAAGGGTGGAAGGGCAGTGTAAGAGACTACCGCCTCGCTGGTAACAGGGAGGGCATATGTAAACCCCATCCGAAGCAAGACCGAAAGAAAAGCAATGTGGCTGCCCGTCACGCTTTTAGGTGGGTCGCTTGAGTCTGCTGGTGACAGCAGAACTAGATAGATGATTATTCATGACATAACCCGGCTTACAGTTCTGCTTGGGATATGATAACGGATGTAGAAAAACGGCGGGGATCCGGATCAAATCTGGTCAGATCAATATGTCAGTTTTATATGCAGCCGTGATCCATAAAACGCCTGGTATGTATGGCTGATCTGGACTTTAACAGGTTCACATCAGATATGCATACCAGGCGTTTTGCGTTTTATGGTTCTTACTGCTGTCCTAAAAGGTAGTCGATAAACTGCTGGGCGGTGCGGCCGGAGAAGCCTCCGTGCTGGAGTTCCCAGGCATTGGCTTTTAAGAGAAGCTCGTCCCGGTCCATGGTGATGCCGCTGCGGGCAGCCAGAGAGGTGACGATTTCCTGGAATTCCTTTTTATCCGGTGAGCCGAAATAGATGGTGACACCAAAGCGGGAGACCAGGGAAAGCTTTTCCTGAACCGTGTCGTTTGTGTGCAGGTCATCGTTTCTGTCCTCTTTGTCACTGAAACGTTCACGGACCAGATGGCGGCGGTTGGAGGTGGCATAGATCAGGATATTGTCCGGTTTTTTCTCCAGACCGCCTTCGATCACGGCTTTCAGGTATTTATATTCAATTTCAAAATCTTCAAAGGATAAGTCATCCATATATATAATAAACTTGTAGTTTCGGTTTTTGATCTGGGCGATCACATCATTTAAATCCTGGAACTGGTGTTTATAGACTTCAATAATGCGGAGACCCTGGCTGTAATACTGGTTCAGGATGGCTTTGATGCTGGAAGATTTTCCTGTACCCGCGTCGCCGAAGAGCAGGCAGTTGTTTGCCCGTTTTCCCTGGATAAAAGCCTCTGTATTGTCTATGAGCTTTTTCTTTGCGATTTCATAGCCTACCAGGTCATCCAGTTGTACATGGGCTATTTTGGTGATGGGGACAATGCGGACATTGGCTTCTGTCTGCAGATGTTCCAGGCGGAAGGCTTTGTGCAGACCCAGCTTGCCCACACCGAAATCCTTATAAAATGCCACCATGTCATCCATGAATTCTTCCACGTCGTCCGCCTGGCCAAGCCGTCTGCTGAGGGTACAGATGCGGTCACGGATGCGCTTGTTGAACAGCTTGCTGTTCTCGTCCACATTGGTGTAGTCGCAGATAAGGGAACAGCAGGAGGTGCCAAGGACATTGTCAAGGACGGTCAGGTCAAAGTCGAACAGCTCCTTAAATATGGAGAAATCGTGTCTTGCAAAGTCATTGATGCTGCCTTTTACAGGGCCTACGATCTCACAGGCGGTGCTGAAGGCATTTTCGTGGTTGACAAGGAGAAAAGTCAGATAGTTGTGCCAGAGATTACCGGCAAAGCCAAAGGAGCCTGCCATCTCTACCAGCTGGCCTGCGCATTGGCAGAACAGCTCTTTTTGTTCCTTTAAGGACGGGTCTTTTGCTTCACAGGCGGAGAGGATGGAGAACATACTCTCCAGTGTCTCTGCCCGGTCAAAATTGCGGTATATGATGCATTCGTTGATGTTTTTCATGGTTCTTCCTTCTTTTGTTTTAATAGTTTCCGTGTACACGAAGATTTTGGGCCTCGGACTTCAGTCCCCGCAGGGCATTTTTAACGGTGCTGTCGCTTAAATTCCCCTCAAAATCCACGAAGAAGCGATATTCCCAGTTGCGCTCCATGATGGGGCGGGATTCAATCTTTGTCATATTCAGTCCATTGTAGATAAAATGGGAGAGACTGTTGTACAGACTTCCGCTCTCATGGGGAAGTTCATAGCTGACGCTGATCTTGCGGGCATCCCGGCAGTATATTTTCTTTTTCGTTACGATAATAAAGCGTGTGGAGTTATTTACATTGGAGTAAATGCCTTCCTGAAGGACAGCCAGGCCAAAATGATCGGCGGCGTAACGGCTTGCAATGGCTGCCTGGGACGGGTCCTTGTCGCCGGCTACTTTTTTGGCGGCGGCAGCGGTATTATTCCACTCCATCTGCTGCCAGTCCCTGTGCTCCTCCAAAAACTCTCTGCACTGCATAAGGGCCTGGGGATGGGAGTAGACGGTGCGGATATCAAAGAGAGATGTGCCTGGAAGTCCCATAAGTACATGCTCGCAGGGAATGATCTGTTCCCCCACGATCACATGGTCATACTCTGTGAGCAGATCATAGATATCCTGGACAATGCCTGCTGTGGAATTCTCAATGGGGAGTACGGCAAAGTCAGCCTTTCCTTTTTTGATCTCTTCCATGGCATCCTTCCAGGTGTCCACATGAAAGCTTTTGATCTGATCGCCAAAGAACGTGTGCATGGCAGCAAAGCTGTAGGCACCCTCCACACCCTGGAATACAACCGTGGCGTTTTCCTTTTTCAGGTCCTCTATTTTTACAAAATCTGATTTTTCCTCGATGCCGTTTTCCTGCAGCAGTTGATACTGACGCTTGCGGCTGATGGACATGATCTGTTCAAACAGTTCCTGCACACCGCATCGGTTAAAATCATTGTGCGCTTTGCTGCCAAGGGCCTCCAGCTTTTCCTGTTCTCTGTTTTTATCAAAGACAGGTTTTCCTGTCTCAATCTTAAACTGCGCCACATCCTCACAAATTTTCATCCGCTCCTCAAAGAGCTTTACAATCTGGGTGTCGATCACGTCGATGTCCTTACGCATTTTTTGTAAATCCAACATACTTTTGTAACCTCTCCATTTCTGAAATTAAATCCGCCCTGTTTTTTCAAGAGAAAAGAAAGTACGGCAGGCGGACTTTCTTTTCTTTATCATACACCGGCACTTTACAGTACGCAAGTCTTTTATATAATTTCGTAACTGTTGCCAAATGAATCTTACAGCAACTGTAAGTGTATTTTTTTATAAAGCTGTGCTATGATCTGAGCAGAAAGCACAGGAGGTAATCTTATCTTATGGAACCCATTTTAAATATTGAAAACCTGACAAAAACATATGGTACTTTGCCGAACCAAACCAAGGCCCTGGATGGGATCACATTTCAGGTGATGCCCGGAGAATTTCTGGGGATCATGGGAAGCAGCGGCTCCGGAAAGTCTACGCTGCTCAACTGTATTGCGACGGTGATCAAACCCACCGGCGGCAGTATCGTGATGGATGGCAGGAATCTGCAGTCCATAGGCGGCAAGGCATTGGCGGAATACCGGGGAAAAACCGTGGGCTACCTGTTTCAGAACTTTGAACTGCTGGACAATCTCACCGGCCGGGAAAATATTCTGCTGCCTGCTTCCCTCCACAATGTAACAGAAAAAGAGAGTCATATGCGTCTTATGCAGTTGGCGGAATATCTGGAAATTACGGATGTACTTGACAAATTTCCCATGCAGATGTCCGGCGGTCAGCAGCAGCGTGTGGCAGCAGCCAGAGCTATGATCCTCCTTCCTAAGCTGATCCTTGCTGATGAACCTACAGGCGCATTGGATAGTAAAAGCGCGAAAAATATCATGGAAAAGCTTTCCGGTCTGAATGGGGATGAACAGGCCACTATTTTGATGGTGACCCATGATACCAACGCCGCCAGCTTTTGCAGACGGATCCTGTTCATCCAGGATGGAGTGATTTTTCATGAGCTTCGCCGCGGCGATGAAAGCCAGCAGGATTTCTACCGGCGTATCCTGAAAGTTATGGCTCAGTTGGGAGGTGGCAGCTGCAATGTTCTCTGATCTGATACTTAGAAACAGCAGACGCAGCCGCAAAGAAAACGGGCTGTTTTTCGGTTCTTTAGTCATTTCTATTGTGGCTTTTTATATAATCCTCTCCATATCCAAGCAGGATGTGATGATTTTTCTTGCGAAAATGGAAAGTGATGCGGTAAATCGTCTGCTGCTGATGATACCCGTTTTCTACGTGATAACATTGGGAATCTTGTTTTTCTTGATCTATTTTGCCTGTAAATATCAGATGGAGCGCCGCAGAAAAGAGTTCGGCGTCTATCTGATGATGGGGATGCGCAGAAACAAGCTCTTTATTATGCTTCTTGTGGAGGATATTTTGAGCAGTAGTTTGGCTCTGGTCATGGGACTTCCGCTTGCGGTGCTGCTCTCCGAACTCATCAGTCTTGTCACAGCCAAGCTTGTGGGCATGGGGATCATCGGACATCAGTTTACCTTTTCTCTGTCTGCTGTATGTTTTACCATTGCGGGATTTCTCGCCATTAAGCTGACAGCGTTTTTGATCCTCAGCGGCAAGGTCAGCCGTCAGGAGATTGGCACTCTTTTGGCTCATTCTTCCGGTAATGAAGAAAAACAAAAGCCGGCATTTGTCTACGGGATTTGCGCAGTTTTAGGCATCATAATGCTGGTAGCTGCCTATACTATGGCTATTCGGGGGATTGCTTGGTACGCGGCAAAAATGATGCTCCTTACCCTGTTTCTGGGGCTGTTGGGAACAATTCTTCTGTTCTATGGAATGCGGGCGGTGATCGCCTTACTGGTAAAAGCGGGAAAAGCAAGTCGAAGGCTTCATGTCTTTTCATTCCGTCAGATCCAGGAAACTGTCATCCGCCAGTCTACGTCTATGGCCATCAGCTCTCTGTTGATCTTGGCAGCGCTGTGCTGCTTTGGCGCCGGTATCGGAATAGCAGGTACCAGACAACTGGCAGGGGATCATGTGCTGGATTATACTTTTTACGATTATAACACAGAGGAGCCGCAGGATATCCTTCCCAAAATACAAACAGTGTTGAAGAAAAACAAGCTTGAAAGTCAATTTTCCCAGCTCTTTGAAATGCGCATAGGATACGTCCAAACCACAAAGGATTACAGCGATGTGTTTCAGATGGATTCTGTTATGGAGTCCCTTAACAGCCTCCCGCAGTCGGAGGATCGGGATGTTCTTTTAAATAATCTGAGCTATGATAGTAATCCGCGCCTTATCTGTCTGTCAGATTATAACTGTCTGCTGAGGGCCGCTGGTAAGCCTGTACTGACACTGGCAGAGAATGAGGCTGCCGTCTATCGGGATCCCGGATTCACGAATGTGTCCAGAACAGCCATGCTCAATAAGATCCTTTTGGGCCATCCCCAGGCCGTGCTGAATGGAAATCCCGTGTATCTGACCGGGGAGATCCAGTCTGTGGATCTGGTGACAGACCAATCTATCACCTTGTCTTTTGCACTGATCCTGCCTGACGAGCAGTTTTTACAATATACAAATGGAGACTATGAGGTTTATATCAACGGCATCATGAATAGGGAAGCTGCCGGGGCCGGCAGCCTGATGACCGCAATCTCTGACATGAACACCCGGCTGGATGGGATCTGCCTTCCGGAAATGGGAATTGAATATGAAAGCTATCTGCAAAATATGGGGCGGCAGTTATTCTACATGGTGGCAGCCAGCTACATTACCATCTATTTGGCCATTATCTTTCTGGTGGCAGCCAACACCATCATGGGCGTTCAGTTCCTGATGGATCAACAGAAGACGGGCCGCAGATATCAGACACTGGTACATCTTGGCGCTGCCTACAAGGATATTTGCGCATCTGCCCGGAAACAGATCAACTGGTTTATGGGGCTGCCTGTCTTTGTTGCGGCAGTCAGCAGTATCTTTGGAGTCAAGGCATTGTTTGCAGGTGTGCTTCCCTCCCTGATACAGGGAGCACAGGGAGAAATGCTGGTGGTGTCTGCCGCTATGATTTTTCTGCTGTGTGTGGTAGAATATATATACATGGCCGTTATCAAGCGTTCCAGCGACCGGTATTTGCTGACGCTGATGCAGCCGCAAAGAGAAGAGTGACGAAGGAGGGCTGTCATGAAGAGGATTGCAGTTGTGGAGGATGAAGTCTATATGCGGGAAGAACTCTGCAGTATGCTGAAGAAGGCAGGGTACTCCGTTTTGGAAATAACTGCATTTGAAGATGCCGGGGAGCAGTTGACAGTCATCAATCCTGATCTTGTGATCCTGGATCTCAATCTGCCGGAAATCAGTGGTTTTCAGATTTGCCGGGATCTCAAGCAGAAAACATCCATTCCTGTTCTGGTCTTGACTTCCAGAGACCAGATGGCCGACGAATTACATGCCCTCCGGCTTGGAGCGGACGAATACCTGACAAAGCCCTGCCGTAAAGAGCGGCTGCTGGCCAGGATCACCAACATTCTCAAGCGATACGAAGGCCGCCATAATCTTCTGGAAGGGCAAGGGTTCCTGCTGGACCGCGGGACGTATACTTTATATATAAACAACACTTCCGTGGTGCTTCCAAAAAATCAGGGAAAGCTTCTGGAAGCATTACTTTTTGGGGGAGAGGAGCTGGTAACTTCTGAGCAGCTATGCAGGGCACTCTGGGATACCACGGAGTTCATAGACGAAAACGCGCTGCAGGTTAATTTGACCCGTCTAAAGAAAACCATGGTGAATTTAGGCATGAAGCAGAAAGTGGTGGCTGTCCGTGGGCTGGGCTACAGACTGGAAACGGAGGGCAAGCCATGAAACAGTTCTGGAAAATCTTAAAAAGATATGCTCCGTGGCTTCTTCTGCTGCTGCTCATAGACGGCTTTTCCACATTGCTCCTCTGGCTTTGCGACGCCCAGGCATTTCAGTTTCTTATGGGACTCATTGTGTTGGCAAGCCTTGTGCTTTTTTCAGCAACCGTGCTGTTTTTTTACATCAAGGAGCGGCAGAAGCAGGCATTCTTTCGGGATTTTTTAACGGAGCCGGATGCGGTGAGCACGGAAAGGCTGCTGGGTGCGGTGAGTCAGCAGGAGCAGGAACAGCTTCATCTTCTGGCGTCTGTGCTGCAGGAAAAGCAGAGCAGGATTCAGGAGATGGAGAAATCTCTTCGGGATTATGAGGACTATGTGGAGGGATGGGCACATGAGATCAAAACTCCGCTGTCTCTGCTGACCATGATCCTGGATAATCGGGGTGATGAGCTTTCTCCTTCTTTGCAGGCAAAATTAGACTATGTGCGAAGCCAGCTTCAGGAGGACATTACCCAAATGCTTTACTACGCCCGGTTGGGGAGCAGTACAAAAGATTACCGGTTTGAGGCGGTTGATCTTCAAAGTGTCTTGGAAGAAATCATGGATGATCATGCACCTCTTCTGGAAGAAAAGCAGTTTGTTGTTGAAAACCGGTTGCAGTCTGAAACCGTCTATACAGATCGCCGGGGCCTTCAGTTCATGTTGGGACAGATCTTCAGTAACGCTATCAAATACAGCGGTGATGCCCCTCGCCTTACCATATCCGTGCAGCACGCCGCAGCGGCGGAAATTCTGACCATTGCAGATAACGGTATGGGAGTCAGAAGTTACGACCTGCCCTATATTTTTCAGAAGGGTTTTACCGGCGACTCCACCGACGGCCGGAAGAAGGCCACCGGCATGGGATTGTATCTCACAAAAAAGATGGCAGGTGATCTTAATCTGCAGTTGGAAACAGAATCCCAATGGGGAGAGGGATTTTCAATTTCTATTATTTTTCCCAGAGTTCAAATTAACTGAATAGTTACCTGAAAGGTTACATAATTTCAGCTTTTAGAATCCATAATAATAAGAAAAAACAGGAGATAAAAGCATGAAAAAGCATACCTTTCTGCTCTGCGGCACTGCCGGCTGGTGTATGGAGATTTTATGGACCGGGGTCCATGCTATTCAGAAAAAGGACTTCCGGCTGATCGGACAATCCTCTATCTGGATGTTTCCCATTTACGGAATGGCCGCCTGTATCAGGCCGGTATCAAAAAGCCTGAAAGGGTGTTCCACCTTTCTGCGGGGCAGTATTTACATGACCGGAATTTTTGCGGCGGAGCTGACCAGCGGCGCCCTGCTCAAGCGTTTTCATATGTGTCCCTGGGACTACAGCAAGGCAAAGCTGAATTACAAAGGGCTGATCCGTTTAGACTACGCACCGGTATGGTTTGTCACAGGGCTTTTTTTTGAGAAAATACTGTCCGATAATTCTTGAAATTACCCCTGAACTGGTATATGATAGTACATGGTAATCACGCAGGAAGAACGTTTTTGTGTGACTGCAACATGAAAATCATATACACAGAGTTACGATCCGCAGGACTGCCAAAGCAGCTCTGGGGATAGAGTAATTACACAGGAGGTAATCTATGAGACACTTGATGAGTCCGCTGGATTTTTCCGTGGAAGAGCTGGATAAAGTCTTAAATCTGGCCAATGATATTGAAAAGAATCCGGAAAAGTACGCTCATGCCTGCGACGGCAAGATCATGGCGACTTTGTTTTATGAACCGAGTACAAGAACACGTTTGAGCTTTGAATCCGCTATGCTTCGTCTGGGCGGCAAGGTTCTGGGATTTTCCAGTGCAGATTCCAGTTCCGCGGCAAAAGGTGAGAGCGTTGCCGATACCATCCGCGTAGTTTCCTGCTATGCAGATATCTGTGCCATGCGTCATCCGAAAGAGGGTGCACCGCTTGTGGCATCCATGGCATCTGAGATCCCTGTCATCAACGCCGGAGACGGCGGCCACCAGCACCCGACACAGACCCTGACCGATCTGCTCACGATCCGTTCTTTAAAAGGACGCCTGGACAACATCACCATCGGTTTGTGCGGAGACCTGAAATTCGGCCGTACCGTTCACTCCCTGATCGAGGCTCTGGTCCGCTACACAGGTGTAAAATTTGTCCTTATCTCTCCGGAAGAGCTTCGTGTCCCGGATTACATTAAAGAGGATGTGTTAAAGGCCAGCGGCCATGAATATGAAGAAGTGGAGCGTCTGGAGGAAGTCCTTCCCAAGCTTGACCTTCTCTACATGACAAGAGTGCAGAAGGAGCGTTTCTTCAACGAAGAAGATTACGTCCGCATGAAAGATTTCTACATTTTGGACAAAGCCAAAATGGATCAGGCAGGACCGGACATGCTGGTACTGCATCCCCTTCCAAGGGTAAATGAAATTTCCACAGAGGTGGACAGTGACCCGAGAGCCGCCTATTTCAAACAGGCGCAGTACGGAGTCTATGTCAGAATGGCATTGATCCTCACACTACTGAAGGAGGTGGACTTATGTTAAATGTTGGCCGTTTAAACGAAGGTGTGGTACTTGACCACATCAAAGCCGGAAAATGCATGACCATTTACAAAGACTTGAAGCTGGACAAGCTGGACTGCTGTGTAGCCCTCATCAAGAATGCCAGAAGCAAAAAAATGGGCAGAAAAGACATCATCAAAGTAGAATGCCCCATTGACACCCTGAACCTGGACATCCTGGGCTTCATTGACCACACCATCACCGTAAATATTATAAAAGACGGGGAAATCGTCCAGAAAAAAGAGCTTGAGCTTCCAAAACAGATCACAAATGTGATCCAGTGCCGCAACCCCCGCTGCATCACCTCCATCGAGCAGGAATTAGACCACGTCTTCATCCTGGCCGACCCGGAGAAAGAAGTCTACCGCTGCAAATACTGCGAAGAAAAATACCGCGGCAACCGCAATAAATAATCCGATGCTTTAAAAAACCAGGAGGAGCCGCGCCGGAGGGTGCCGGGGGCTGGGGTCTGTTGGCGAGGCTAAGCGGAGCTGCCCGAAGATCCACTGGCTGTGAGCACTTAGTGAAGAAGGCTCTCCTGATGAACTTAGTGCGAACGCCAGTTAGCTGAGGGAAGCGCAGCCTCGAGCCAACAGACCCCAGCCCCCGGCACCCTCCGGCGCGGCTCCTCCGTCCCCCTTTTTAAATCACCCCTTCATTCTTCTCTTCCAACACCCGGATCCCATGATAAAAAAACTCATTCAAAGGCGTCTCCACCCCCACTTCTTTCCCCATGCGGATCACAGCCCCGGCAAAAATATCCACTTCCGTCTTCCTCCCCGCCTCAATATCCTGCAGAGTAGAAGGTTTATTCTCATAAGGGATTTTCGGAAACAATTTCCTCTGGGCAATGATGTCATCCTCAGACAATGCAATCCCCTTTTTATTGGCAATGGCCACCACCTCTCTCATGGCTGCCTCCCGGATCGCGTTGGCATGTTCACTGACAACCCATGCCCCGAAGGGGATCCCGAGGATAGCCGCGCTCTGGTTTTCGCTCACATTGCACATAAACTTATGCCACATATCATAGACCATGTCCTTTGGCACAATACATTTTATCTTTGCCCGGTCAAACAAATCTTTGACTGCCTGTACCTGGGGAGAGATGACTGTATTGTCCTTTTCGCCGATTTCAAAACGTGCCGATTCCTGCCGGAAGCTGACTTCATTTCCCTTCATTACCACACTGACCCGGGCAATGGAGTAGAGCAGATGTTCCCATCCGTAAGTCTTGGCCACCACCTCTTCGCTCTCCACACCGTTTAAGGGACACATTAAGATCGTGTCAGGCCCCACCTGGTTTTTTACATCCTGTACGGCCTGTTCAAGACCGCCCATTTTTGTGATCAGAATCACCAGATCGGCAGGCTCCATTTCCTCCTCCGGGGATACCACATGGAAATACAGAGGTTCCCCATTGACGATAATACCGTTTTTCTCCAGCCGTTTTTTGCGCTCGCCTCCCGCGATGATACGCAGATCACTGTATTCCAGCGCGTATTTAAAATGGGATGCCAGAAAGCTTCCTATGGCTCCCAGTCCGATGAGTGCAACTGTTTTGATCTCTCTCATATGTCTGTCCTCCAAAACAAAATATTAGATTCTTTTTTATTTTATCCTTAATTGACCGGTTCTGCAAGAAGTATCCGAACAACAGCAGAACTCTGCTGTGAAGCCGGATGGCTGAATCGCATCATATCCAAAACAGAACTGAATTATGGATATGGAAAAAGAGATACGGATGTGTTAATATGTATTACAGTTGGCTTTAAACTGTAAGGGTTGGGACTCTTGCAGTTATAGGCTGCTTTTTATGTCTGGAAGCCATGCGCACAGCATGTCCCGGACAGAATGAAATTACTAAAGTAAGGATGGCGCAGAGATGAAACAGAAAAAAGAGACAGATTTGGGCAGGGAACCTATAGGACGGCTGTTATTTCGGCTGTCAGTCCCTGCCATTACAGCGCAGGTGGTCAATGTGCTCTATAACATGGTTGACCGAATGTATATCGGACATATCCCCGGCTACGGAGCACAGGCGCTGACCGGTGTGGGTGTTACGTTTCCCCTTATCATGCTGATTTCCGCATTTGCGGCACTGGTGAGTATGGGAGGCGCGCCCCGTTCTTCTATCATGATGGGAAAGGGAAAGAAGGATGAGGCGGAGGAGATCATGGGAAACTGTGCTATGGGGCTTCTCATAGCGGGAATTCTGCTGACCTTGTTTTTCTTGATATTTTCCAAGGATCTGCTGCTTTTGTTCGGGGCAAGTGAGAACACGATCTCATATGCCACCGCGTATATGCAGATTTATGCAGTGGGTACTTTGTTTGTGCAGGCGGCACTGGGTATGAACGCATTTATTACAGCCCAGGGATTTGCCACAGTCAGTATGCTGAGTGTGGTCATCGGGGCTGTGTGCAATATTGTCCTTGACCCTATTTTTATTTTTGCAATGCATATGGGCGTGCGGGGGGCCGCGCTGGCCACGATCATTTCTCAGGGTGTGTCTGCTGTGTGGGTGATCCGGTTTTTATGTGGAAAGAAGACCACCCTCAGACTTAAAAAGAAATATTTAAGGATCTCACCCAGGGTGTTTTTTCCGTGTATGGCGCTGGGGCTGTCACCATTTATCATGCAGTCCACGGAGAGCATACTGAATATATGTTTTAATTCTTCTCTGCTGAAATACGGAGGGGATATGGCAGTGGGTGCCATGACCATCCTGTCCAGTGTGATGCAGTTTTCCATGCTGCCCCTTCAGGGACTGACACAGGGATCCCAGCCTATTGTGAGTTATAATTTCGGGGCAGGGAATCCGGACCGGGTGAAAAGGGCTTTTTTCCTGCTGTTGCGTGCCTGCGTTCTGTATTCGGCAGCGATTTGGGCAGTGGCAATGTTTGCGCCGGGAGTGTTTGCGGCTGTCTTCACAAGTGATCCGGAGCTGACACGGACTACAATATGGGCCATTCGGATCTACATGGCAGTATCCTGTATATTCGGGATCCAGATCGCCTGCCAGCAGACGTTTATCGCGCTGGGAAAGGCAAAAGAATCCATTTTCCTGGCCCTGCTCAGAAAGGTGATCCTTCTGATCCCCCTGATCTATATACTGCCGCTATTTTTTGCGGATAAGACAATGGCGGTATTTTTGGCGGAGCCGGTGGCGGATACCCTGGCAGTGACAACGACTGCGATCCTGTTTGGAGTGCAGTTTCGGAAGGTGCTCAGAGAGATGAGAACAAGAAAGGCCCGGTAGGGCGAAGATGCAGATAACGGGAAGGGAATGTCCTCAAGGGCGATCCCTTCCCGTTTGAGCGTTTTGGGGAAACAAGGCAGGGATGAAGAGAATACAGTATTGACAGAGGGACCCGATGTGAGTATAATGAACGTTGTTCAGTTTGAGACGGAAGCAGTTCGGCATAGATTTTTGCCCGTGACCGTGAGGGGGTCAAACTGCTGTGACGTATATACAAAGAACAGGAGGGTACAGGCTTGAATACAGTTGTGACGTCCCGGGAGGACATATTGAAGACAGCCGGGGATATGGTGAAGGAGGGGAAGACGGAGAGGATCAGCATGAGGGGACTCGCCAAGGCATGCGGGATCTCGGTGGGGTCTATCTACAACTATTTTCCCACGAAGAATGACCTGATGATCGCTGTGGTTGTGGAGCTGTGGAAGGAGATTTTTTGTGTACCTCTGAGTAATATAGAGGGAGAGAGCTTTCTGGGAGTTGTGGAGTTCATTGCAGAGAGGATCAGGAAGAACAAAGGGGGAAATCAGGGGTTTTTGGCAGAGCATTCATTCGCCGTGGGGGATAAAGAGAAGGGACATTTGGTGATGGAGGAGTATCTGGGACATATGAGAGGTGAGCTTCTCGGCGTGCTTGTGGAGGATAAAGCTGCCCGGAGGGACATCTGGTGTGAGGGGTTCTCGGCAAAGGCGTTTGTGGAGTTTGTGGTGGATTTTCTGGTGGAGGATCTGATGAGAGGCAGAGAGAGATCTGTATTTTTAAAAGAACTGATCCTGCGTGTGGTCTATGGAAAAAATCAGGAGGGCTTGTTATGAAAGTGAGAAAAAATTATCTGCTGCTTATTGCGGCGTTTGTCTGGGCAGTGGCCGGGGGAAATATCCTTAGGATCGGTGTGGAGGCTTACGGGGCGTATGTGGGAGTGCTGAATGTCCTGTTATCGGCTGCGGTTTATCTGGTGTTCCAGGTTTTTGTATTTGGTAAGATGGTTCGGAAACATACGGTGAGGATCGTGGGATATGAAGAAGAAATGCAGTTTTTTCTCAAGTTTTTTGATAAAAAGGCATTTTGTATCATGGCGTTCATGATGACATTCGGGATTGGCCTAAGGGTGTCAGGATGGTGCCCGGAGGTGTTCATAGCTGTGTTTTACACAGGACTGGGGGCTTCGCTTTTGACTGCAGGTGTTTTGTTCCTGGTGAATTTTACCGGTGTTATGAGAAAGAGTGTCCGGGAAGCGTAAAACGGAGGAAAATAAATTTCAGATAGGCATTGAAAATTGAAAACACTGGTGCTATACTTGCTTTCAAACACGCTCTAGGCTGATAAGCCGGTTCGGTTTGAAACAGGCGGCTTTATGAATAAGTGTTCCGGCTTGTCCGGAGCACTTTTCTATGCACGGGATTCTTTTTGCAGGCCTGCGGACATCGGGCACTCTCCAGCCGGAAAAATCACATCATAAAAAGGAGACTATGGCAGTTATGGAAAAAGATATGACAAAGGGCAGCCCCTTTCGGCTGATCCTGGCTTTTACGGTTCCCCTGATCATCGGAAATGTATTTCAGCAGCTCTATAATATGGTGGATGCCATTATTGTGGGACGTACGGTGGGGGTCAACGCGCTGGCGGCGGTGGGCATGTCCGGCAGTGTTGTGTTTCTGATCTTGGGATTTTTGAATGGACTGACAACAGGATTTACGGTGCTCACCTCAAGGACTTTTGGAGCGGGGAATATAGACGGAATGAAGAAATCCGTGTATTCGTCCTCTGTGCTGGCTGTTGTGGTTACCGTGGTCCTGACTGTGATCAGTGTGGCCGGGCTGAAAGGCCTGCTGCATTTGATGAATACACCGGAAGAAATCTATCAGGATGCCTATCAGTATCTGTTTGTAGTGTTTCTGGGTATCTGGACCCAGGTCCTTTATAATCTGCTGGCAAGCTTTTTAAGGGCACTTGGGAACAGTAAGATACCTCTGTATTTTCTGATTTTGGCTGCAGTGCTGAATATTTTCCTGGACCTGTTTTTTATCTTAGTTATGAAGATGGGAACAAGAGGCGCAGCCGTGGCCACTGTGATCTCACAGGGGATTTCCGGTATCTTATGTCTGGTGTACATAGTGAAAAAGGTACCGCTTCTGCATATGAAGAGGGAACACAGAGTTCTGGAGAAAAATTCTGTCCGCTTTCAGATCAAGGTGGGCATTCCCATGGGACTTCAGTTTTCCATCACCGCTCTGGGCATCATGATCCTGCAGAGCGCGCTCAATGGATTCGGAGCCAGGGCAGTGGCGGGATTCACTGCCTCCACAAAAGTCATGCAGCTGATCAATCAGGCCATGATCTCTATCGGCGTCACCATGGCGACCTATTCCTCACAGAATATCGGGGCGGGAAGGTTCGACCGGATCAGAAAAGGGGCCAGAGTTTCCACTGGGATGTCTGCTGCCTATGCAGTGCTGGTTACGGTGATCCTGCATTTCTTTGGAAAATATATGGTGCGCATGTTTATTGACGGAGGCCAGACAGATGTACTTGGATACTGCGAGATGTATTTTTCCATCATCGCGCCGTTTATGCTGATTTTGGGAACTATTTTTATATACAGGAACATTCTGCAGGGAATGGGATTCGGTTTTGTGCCTATGATGGCAGGGGCGGCTGAACTGGCGGCGAGGACAGCCGCAGCCTTTACCGCCCGTCATTTTGGCTCCTTTGAGGGAATCTGCTGGGCGGATCCGCTGGCATGGGTGGCAGCGGCAGCGCCTCTTGTGATCACGTACCTGTGGAGAATGAAGAAATTGGAGAGGGAAGCATATGAGAGAAAATAAAAAGACAGCGGGACATCTGATGGCTTTGTTTACCGTAGTGGTGTGGGGAACTACTTTTATCTCCACAAAGGTACTGCTTCGGGAGTTTACTCCTATTGAAATTCTGCTCTTTCGGTTTCTCATCGGTTTTGCGGCACTCTGCCTGGTGGATCACAAGAGATTGAAGACAAAAAAGGAGAGTCATGAGCTTTTGTTTGTGGCTGCGGGGATCAGCGGTGTCACCCTGTATTTCCTGCTGGAGAATATTGCGCTGACTTTTACCTATGCCTCTAATGTGGGCGTGATCGTGGCAGCAGCGCCTTTCTGCACGGCTATTCTGGGATTTATTTTCCTGAGGGATGAGAAGCTGAAGGTTGGTTTTTTAGTGGGATTTGTGATCAGCATAGGGGGGATCATCCTACTCAGCTTCAACGGACAGAAGTCCTTTCACCTGAATCCAAAAGGGGATGTGTTGGCGCTTCTGGCCGCGGTGGTGTGGGCCTGTTATTCGGTGCTCATAAAGAAGATCAGCGGCTATGGGTATCAGACCATTCAGATAACCAGGCATGTGTTTTTCTATGGGATCCTTTTTATGCTGCCGGCCTTGTGTTTTATGGATTTTCACTGGCAGTTTTCCAGGTTCAAAAATCCGGTGCTGCTGGCCAATATCCTGTTCCTGGGACTGTGTGCCTCTGCCCTGTGTTTTGTGACCTGGAATCTGGCTGTGAAGATCGTGGGGGCTGTGAAGACAAGCGTATACCTGTATCTGGTTCCGGTGGTTACCATTGCGGCGTCAGTCCTGGTCCTCCATGAGAAAATTTCCGCAGTGTCTGTTCTTGGCACTGCAATGGTACTGACAGGACTTGTATTGTCAGACAGAGGCCGGGCCGCGGCGAAAAATAATTAGAAAATGTTGGCAAAACAACTTTTTTAATTGAGTGAAAAGTGTATAATGATAAAAAAAATAAAAACCGTTTTTCGGGCTGTCCGAAAGACGGTTTTACAATATTGGGAAAAGCGGGGATAAGCAGAAATGAGAGAGATAGAGACAACAAAAGCGGCAGGACATATTCTCTGCCATGATATCACACAGATCATAAAAGGAGAAAAAAAAGGACCTGTGTTCCGGAAAGGCCATGTGGTCAGGGAGGAGGACATTCCTGTCCTTTTATCAGTGGGCAAAGAGCATCTGTATGTATGGGAAAAGACAGAGGGGATCCTCCATGAAAATGAGGGGGCCCAGATCCTCCGGGATATCTGTAAGAATGAATACATGAGCGAGTCGGAAATAAAAGAAGGCAAAATAGAGCTGACGGCCCAGACAGACGGGCTTTTCAAAATAGACAGAAAGAAGCTGCTGGCAGTGAACTCCCTGGGAGAAATGATGATCGCTTCCCGCCATGGGGATTTTCCGGTTAAAAAAGGAGACAAGCTGGCAGGGATGCGCATCATTCCCCTGGTGATCGAGGAAGAGAAGATGGAGCGGGCAAAAGAGGCAGCAAAAGGGGCGCCTGTTTTTCAGATCCTGCCCTACAGGGAGAAAAAGGCAGGCATTGTGACTACGGGCAGTGAGATTTCCAAGGGCCTGATACAGGATACCTTCGGACCTGTGATCGAGAAAAAGCTGGGCGAGTTTCCAGTGGAAATCATGGGACAGGTGTATCCGGGCGATGACAAAGAGAAGATCACAGAGGAAATCCTTGGGTTTATTGAGCAGGGCGCAGATCTGGTGGTCTGTACAGGGGGAATGAGTGTAGACCCCGATGACCGCACACCCGGAGCGATCAAGGATACAGGCGCTGAGATCATTTCCTATGGGGCACCGGTACTGCCGGGAGCCATGCTCTTAGTAGCCTATTACAAAAAAGACGGGAAAAACATTCCTATCGTAGGGCTTCCAGGGTGCGTGATGTACGCCAAGAGAACGGTATTCGACTTGGTACTGCCCAGGATCATGGCAGATGACCCTATTGAAAGAGAAGAACTGGCAGCTCTTGGAGAGGGCGGACTGTGTCTGAACTGCGATGTCTGTACCTTCCCCAACTGCGGATTTGGAAAAGGAAGATGATATATGGCTGACAGAGAAATGTATCTGCAAATCGCCGGACTGTTTGCCGGGCGGGATGAGATCACCATTGAGACCACCCTTTCAGGCGGACATGCAGGAGAGAAAAGAATTCTGACCGGGGAGGAGCGGATGCTTCCTCCGGGAGAACATGTATACAGGGAGACCCTTTATGGGAGAAGCCGGGCGGTCGTCTGCGGCGGAGGCCACGTCTCCCAGGTACTTGTACAGTTTTTAAAAATGCTGGACTTCTATGTGACTGTGATCGACGAAAGGGAGGAGTTCGCCAACAAAGAACGGTTTCCCCATGCGGATGAGATCCTGTGCATGGATTTTGATGAGGGACTGGAAATCGGAAGCTTTGGAGAACATGCCTATTACATTATTGTGACCAGAGGGCACAAAGATGATTACCGCTGTCTATGTTCTATTTTGAAAAAGAAAAGAGATTATGTGGGCATGATCGGCAGCAGAGGAAAGGTTGCCCTGTCTTTTGAAAAATTGCGCCGGGATGGTTTTGAGGAGGAAGAGATCAGGAAGATCCACGCTCCTATCGGCCTTGCCATCGGTGCGCAGACGCCTGCGGAGATCGGCGTGAGCATCTGCGCGGAGATGATCCAGGAGAAAAATAAATACCCCCGCAAGACTCTGGAGGAGGATGTTCTTAAAGGAATCAGGGATGAAAATGCGGTGACTATGGTAACTGTGGTGGAAAAATCCGGTTCTTCCCCCAGGGGAGAGGGGACCAGGATGGTGGTGTGCAGGGACGGAAGCATATACGGAACCATCGGCGGCGGTCCCATTGAATTTGCCGCTGTGAAAGAAGCCCGGGATTTTTCTGATCCAGGGGGCTTTTCCATCCGGGAATATGACCTCTCCAATTCCAAAGCGGCTACTCTGGGAATGGTCTGCGGCGGAAGAGTCAAAGTGTTGTTTGAAAAGCTTTGAAAGCAGGCTGATCGTTTTATGTCCGCCGGGCGGGATGTGCACAAGAGATTTGACGGACAGAAAAACAGCGGCCGGCTTTGGCTGAGCTGGGAATAACACGGAGATTGACAAGAGTCAGGGAGGATGTATTTATGAAAAAAAGAACAGCAGGTCTTTTGGGTATTTTTTTGGCGGCAGCCTTGATGACTGCAGGATGCGGCAGTGACAGCGGCCAGGATACGACAAAAGATACAGAGCAGAAAACAGAGGCAAAGGACAGTGCCGAATCGAAGGACACTGCAAAGGAAGATGTCAGTGCAGCCGATGAGAAGGCGGATGATACGGACAAAGCGGACACGGAGGAGCCTGTCACCATTTTGATGGCAGCAGCAGCCAGTCTGGAATATTCCATGAAGGATGAGCTGATCCCCATGTTCCAGGAGCAGCATCCGAATATCACGGTGGAAGGGACCTATGACAGTTCAGGAAAGCTTCAGACACAGATAGAATCCGGAATTGACGCTGATCTATTCTTCTCTGCGGCGGAAAAGCAGATGACAGCCCTGAAAGATGAAAACCTGATCGACGGGGATTCCATACAGAATCTGCTGGAGAACAAGATCGTGCTTGTGGTTCCTTCCGATAAAAAGGACGCGTACACGAAATTTGAGGATGTGGTGAACGCAGAGACCATCGCAGTGGGAGACCCTGAGAGCGTGCCTGTGGGACAGTATTCCCAGGAGGCACTCACAAGCCTGGGACTCTGGGATCAGGTATCAGCAAAAGCCAGCCTGGGAACCAATGTGACAGAAGTGCTGAACTGGGTATCTGAGGGAAGCGCTGATGCCGGTATTGTTTACGCCACAGATGCGGCTACCAAGAAGGACAGTCTGGCTGTGGTTGCGGAAGCGCCTGAGGGAAGCCTTGCGCAGAAGGTGCTTTACCCCGCAGGTATTGTGTCGAGTTCCACAAAAAAGGATGCAGCACAGTTATTCCTGGACTTTTTAGCTTCTGACCAGGCATCTAAAGTGTTTGAGGAGTATGGATTTACACCAGTGAAATAGAAATCTGGTGTGCTCCTTCACAGGGATCAAAATTATGACGAACAGGCATGGCCGGTATGCATGAACCGGCTGTGTCATTATTCTACAGGGGGATAGGCAGATATGGATTACTCACCGATATGGATATCAGTTAAGACGGCAGCACTTACGATTGTCATCGTTTTCTTCATTGGCTTGGCGGCAGCCAAGCTGGTGGCGAGGCTCAAAAACGAGAAGGCAAAGATGGTGCTGGACGGTATTTTCACCCTGCCTTTGGTTCTCCCACCGACTGTGGCCGGATTCTTCCTCCTATATTTATTTGGGATCCGGCGCCCCATCGGGGCTTTTTTTGTTGAGTATTTCGGAGTCAAGATCGCATTTTCCTGGGGGGCAACCGTGCTGGCGGCAGTGGTGATCGCATTTCCGCTCATGTACCGTTCTGCCAGGGGCGCCCTGGAACAGGTAGATGAGAATCTGATATTTGCAGCCAGGACCCTGGGATTTTCTGAGTGGAGGATTTTCTGGAAGATCATGTTTCCCGCAGCGCTGCCGGGAATCGCAGGCGGCGGAATTCTGGCATTTGCCAGAGGACTGGGTGAGTTCGGGGCCACGGCTATGATCGCTGGAAATATTGCCGGCAAGACGCGGACACTGCCTCTGGCTGTCTATTCCGCAGTGGCGGCAGGGGATATGGAGACTGCTAACAAATATGTGGCCATCATTCTGCTGGTCTCTTTTTTGGTGGTGGTCCTTATGAATTATTTTACGGCAAAAGAGAGAACATACGGAAAGCGGGGAAAGAAAGCATGAGTCTGCAGGTGGATATCAAAAAAAGCTGGAAGGGTTTCTCCCTGCAGGTACGGTTTGAGACAGGGGAAGGACTTCTGGGTATACTGGGGGCTTCCGGCTGCGGCAAGAGTATGACCTTAAAGTGCATTGCGGGGATTGTGACACCTGACGAGGGGAGAATTTTATTAAACGGCAGGACGCTTTTTGACTCGGAGAAAAAAATAAATCTGAAGCCAAGAGACAGGAAAGTGGGATATCTTTTTCAGGATTACGCCCTCTTTCCCAATATGACGGTGAGGCAGAATATAAGCTGTGCTGTCAGGGGAAAGGAAAAGGAGAAACTGGCACAGGAGCAGATACATAACTTCCAGTTGGAGGGATTGGAGGACCAGTATCCGCATCAGCTTTCCGGCGGACAGAAGCAGAGGACTGCCCTGGCCCGTATGATGGCCAATGAGCCGGAAGCCCTTCTTCTGGATGAACCGTTCTCTGCCCTGGACTATTATCTGAAGGAACAGCTTCAGGTACAGATGCTGGATTTTTTGAAGGGATGCAGGAAAGATATGATACTTGTCACCCACAACAGGGACGAAGTGTACCGCCTGTGCGGGAATCTGATGATCATGGACAGTGGGGAGAAGATCAGTATGGGACCCACAAAAGAAATCTTTCGTTATCCCGGCTGTGTGGCTGCCGCGCGGCTGACAGGCTGTAAAAATTTTTCCAGAGCCAGAAAGCTGGATGACACCCATGTTGAGGCCATAGACTGGGGTTTTGTGCTGAGTGCAGAGAAGCCGGTTCCGGATGCCGTTTCTTTTGTGGGGATCCGGGCACATTACTTTACAGCATCCAAAGACGGCAGCCGGGAAAATACCTTTCCCGCGGAACTGGTGGAGACTGTGGAATCACCCTTTGAGATGAACGTGGTCATCCGGAAAAAAGGTATGACAGGGAAAGAGAGAAGCGAACAGATCTGGTGGAAGATGGCAAAAGAAAAGTGGGCGGATATGGAAGGAAGGATTCCAAAATTCCTCCATGTTTCTCCGGAGGATGTACTGCTTCTCACAGATCACTGATCACAGGGGGCTGCCCCGGAGGGGCTTTTGCCCGGCAGGAATCTCAAAAGGCCATGGGGCCAAGGGTTTAAAGATATTTGACAACAGACTGATTACGGCGTAAACTAATAAAAACATTTATGCCGAATCCATACAGACCTGCGCGGCAGAATGTCCGGGCAGGCTTTTTATGTTTTGGTGCACATAAAACAGGCGGAGAATATGAACGCCTTGTGGGACAGGAGAGGATTATATGGAACAGGATTTGAGAAGACAGGTTTTAAACATTCTGGAAAAAAACAGCAGGCTTTCCCCAGCAGAGATCGCAGTCATGACAGGTACAGATGAGCAGACAGTGGCAGATTTGATCTCCACACTGGAAAAAGAGGGGATCATCTGCGGATATCACACGCTCATCAACTGGGATAAGGAAAATGATGATTCCGTGACAGCCCTCATTGAGCTGAAGGTGACACCCCAGGGAGGGGACGGATACAACAAGATCGCAGAGCAGATATACCAGTATCCCCAGGTGGAGACACTGTATCTCATGTCAGGCGCTTATGATTTTCTGGTGCTGCTGAGGGGAAAGAGCATTAAGGACATTTCACTTTTCGTCTCAGAAAATCTGGCATCTATTGAGGAGGTGCAGAGTACAGCCACATATTTCACCCTTACAAAATATAAGGAGCAGGGAGTCAACCTTGCAAGGAAAAAACAGGACGGAAGAATGGTGATCACTTTATGAGAGAATTTGTCACAGAAAAAGTAAAACAGATCAAGCCATCCGGTATCCGGAAGTTTTTCGACATTGTCAGTGAAATGCCGGATGCCATCTCTTTGGGGGTGGGAGAACCGGATTTTGACACGCCCTGGCATATCCGTGAGGAGGGAATCCGTTCCCTGAAGGCCGGGAGAACATTTTATACCTCCAATGCAGGATTGATGCCTCTAAGACAGGAGATCAGCCGATACATAAAGGACAGACTGCAGCTTGACTATGACCCGGAATCAGAGGTCATGGTCACAGTGGGGGGAAGCGAAGCCATTGACATTGCCTTCCGTACAGTTCTGGAACCTGGGGATGAGGTGGTCATCCCGGAACCTGCCTTCGTGTCCTATGTGCCCTGTGTGCAGCTTGCAGGGGGCGTGCCGGTGACCATTCCCTTAAAGGCTGAGAATGAATTCCGTCTGAAGCCATGGGAACTGGAGGCCGCCATAACACCTAAGACAAAGGCGCTGCTTTTATCCTATCCGAACAATCCTACCGGTGCCATTATGACAAGGGAGGACCTGCAGGCACTTCTGGACATCATTGAAAAGCACGATCTTCTGGTGATCTCCGATGAGATATACAGCGAGCTGACTTATAATTCCAAACATGTGAGTATTGCGTCCCTTCCGGGAATGCAGAGAAGATGTGTGGTCATCAACGGATTTTCAAAGTCCTATGCCATGACAGGCTGGAGACTGGGGTATGCCCTGGCGCCCCGGGAGATCATGGAGCAGATGGTGAAGCTTCATCAGTTTGCCATCATGTCGTCCCCCACCACAAGCCAGTATGCTGCCATAAGCGCCTTGAAAAACGGGAATTCCGACGTGATGGAAATGCGTCTTGCCTATGACCAGAGAAGGCGTTTCCTCCTTCACGAGATGGAAAGGCTGAGGATTCCATGCTTTGAGCCAAGAGGGGCTTTTTACATATTTCCAGATATCACAGAATTCGGCATGAGTTCTGAGGAATTTGCCACAGAGCTTCTCAGGGAGGAGAAGGTGGCAGTGGTTCCGGGCAGCGCCTTCGGTGAGTGCGGGGAGGGATTCATTCGGATATCCTACGCTTATTCCATAGAGGAGCTGAAGGCCGCCCTGGCCCGGATCGAGGCTTTTTTGAAAAAAATACGTCAAAATAAGTAGAAAATACTGGACAATTGGCGGATCAGATTATATTATAAGTTTTATACTTTAACCTGCAAAAGAGGCCGTGGGCCGGCCTCTTGGTCATTCTGTTCCGGTACATAAGACCAGAATGCGGATTGGAGAATAAGGAGGATATGAAAGTAATGAGAAAAGTAGTAAAATTCGGCGGCAGCTCCCTTGCCAGCGCAGAACAGTTTCGGAAAGTCGGCGATATTATCCGCGCTGACGAGAGCAGAAGATATGTGGTGCCCTCTGCACCGGGAAAGCGTTTTTCCGCAGACACGAAAGTCACCGATTTATTATATCAGTGCTACCAGGCAGCAGAGAAGGGCGGAGCGGAGTTTAACGCTGTTCTTTCCGAGATCAAGAGCCGTTATCAGGAGATCATAGACGGCCTGGAGCTTTCCATTTCCTTGGAAAAGGATTTTGGCATTATAGAAGAAAATTTTAAAAAACAGATCGGGGAGGAGTACGCAGCCTCCCGGGGTGAGTTCTTAAACGGCAAGGTTATGGCGGATTACCTGGGCTTTGAGTTTGTGGACGCTGCCCGTATCATCCGTTTTGACGGGGAGGGACAGTTTGACGCGGAGATGACCAACCGGCTTACCAGAGAGTGCCTGAAAAATATGGAGTATGTGGTAGTACCCGGCTTTTACGGCGCCATGGAGGACGGTACGGTTAAGACCTTCTCAAGAGGCGGTTCCGATATCACAGGATCCATTGTCTCCGGCGCGCTGGATGTGGACTTATACGAGAACTGGACAGATGTATCAGGCTTTCTGGTGACAGACCCCAGGATCATCAAGGAACCGAAAGTTATTGACACCATTACTTATCGTGAGCTGCGTGAGCTGTCCTATATGGGGGCCACAGTGCTCCACGAGGAAGCAATCTTCCCAGTAAGAAAAGCGGGGATCCCCATCAATATCAGGAACACCAACGCGCCGGATGACGCGGGAACCATGATCGTGGAGGATACCTGCAAGAAACCAGCCTATACCATCACCGGTATTGCGGGCAAAAAAGGGTTCTGTTCCCTCTTTATTGAAAAATCCCTGATGAATTCAGAGATCGGCTTCGGCAGAAAGGTGCTGCAGGTTCTGGAGGAGCAGGGTATCTCTTTTGAACACGTGCCCTCAGGCATTGACACCATGACGGTATTTATCCATCAGGATGAGTTTGCGGAGAAGGAACAGCAGGTGATCGCAGGGATTCACCGCATGGTAAACCCTGATTATATGGAGCTGGAATCAGATTTGGCACTGATCGCAGTGGTTGGCCGCGGCATGCGTTCCAACAGAGGAACCGCAGCCAGGATCTTCGCAGCACTTGCCCATGCCAACATCAATGTCAAGATGATCGACCAGGGCTCCAGTGAGCTGAATGTCATCATCGGCGTGAAGAACGAAGATTTTGAAGGGGCAGTCAAAGCCATCTACGATATTTTCGTGACAACACAGCTTTAAGAAAAGAGGATATAAAAACAGCATGAAACTGGTTATCATAGAGCCGCTTGGGGTGGAAAAGGAAAAACTTCTGGCAATAGCCCGGGAATATGTATCTGCCCAGGTGGAAATTATATATTATGACACAAAAGTCACGGACACGGCATCCCTCATTGAGAGGGGAAAAGATGCGGATATCATTGTTGTATCTAATCTTCCCATGAATGGGGAGGTGATCCGCGGATGTGAAAAGCTAAAGCTTCTCTCTGTGGCATTTACCGGCGTGGACCATATTGATCTGCAGGCGTGCAGGAAAAAGGGTACTGTGGTGTGCAACTGCGCCGGATATTCCACGGCTGCGGTTGCGGATCTGGTGTTCGGCATGCTGATCGCCCTGTACAGGAATCTGATCCCCTGTAATGAGGTGGTGAGACATGAGGGAACCAAGGACGGCCTTGTGGGTATGGAGCTGGAAGGGAAAAAATTCGGAGTGATAGGCACCGGAGCCATCGGTATGCGCACAGCAAGGATCGCCCAGGCTTTTGGCTGTGAAGTCTTAGCTTGGAGCAGAACCAAAAAAGATATGCCGCAGGTGGCCTATATGCCGCTGGAGGAGCTGCTGGCAGCCTGTGATATCATCTCTCTCCATGTGCCGCTGACAGAGGAGACACGCGGGCTCATCGGAGAGAAGGAATTGGCTCTTATGAAGGAGAGCGCAGTGCTCATCAATACAGCTAGAGGCCCGGTGGTGGACAGTAATGCCCTTGCAGAGGCACTTCAGTCAGGAAAGATCGCGGGTGCCGCTGTGGATGTGTTCGAGACAGAGCCTCCTGTTGCGTCCGACCATCCGCTTTTGCAGGCTAAGAATCTGATCGCCACTCCTCATGTGGCGTTTGCCACAAAAGAGGCGATGGTGAAGCGCGCGCATACGGTCTTTGAAAACGTAAAAGCCTGGGAAACGGGAAAAGCGCAGAATGTAATATAGAGCTGACAGTAGGAGGAAGCAAAATGAACAAATATATGAATATGAACAACAAAAACATGAGCAGGAAAAACGGAACCCTGAAGTGGGTGGGGCTTGTGGAGCTGATCATGGGTGCTTTGAACTTGTCAAACGGTCTGTTGTCCATGTATGTCCTGTTCTCACAGGGCCAGGCAGTGCTGGATGAGATACAGAAGAATAATAATATTACAGTGACCATGTCGGAAATGACCATTTCTGTTTTGGTGACAGTGGTGCTGGGAGCCGCTATGCTGGCTGCAGGTCTGATCGCCATGATGTTTAACGGCATCAAAGGAAAAGAGAAGCTGCCGTTTGTCATGGGGATCATTCTTCTGGTATGCATCCTGGCATCCAATATCATCAATATTGTCATGCTGAGAAGCTCGTTCAGTCTCTCCTTTATCTTGTGGGTAGTGATCCACGGCCTGTATCTGTATGGCGCTTACCGCAACAAGCAGAATATAGAGACTGAGAATCTGTAGAAGAGAGTGGATAAAATGGAAGTTTACAGACATAAGACCCAGTATTATGAGACGGACCAGATGGGCATTATCCATCACTCCAACTATATCCGCTGGTTTGAAGAGGCCAGGACAGACTTTCTTGAGAAGCTGGGGATGGGATATGACAGGATGGAGGCAGAGGGGATCATAAGCCCTGTGCTCTCCGTGTCCTGTGAGTACAGGACCATGACCCATTTCGGGGAGACTGTGGCTGTTGCCGTTGCCCTCACAAAGTATAACGGCGTCAGGCTGGAGTTGGAATACACGGTCACCAATACCGACAGCGGGGAAGTGCGGGCAGTGGGAACCTCAGAGCATTGTTTTTTGGACAGGGAGGGCAATATCCTTTTTCTGAAGCGAAGCAGTCCTGAGTATCATAAAATGCTGGAAGCATATGCGAAAAGATAAAAAAATTTCCGGATACTCTTGACAAGAGGCCGGAATTTTTTTATACTGTAAGTGTACTAAGACACATAGTACACTGGATACACACAAACAGGAACAAGAAGAAAAGAGGAAACTCTATGATTGTGATTGATTACCAGAACCGAAAACCCATTTACGAACAAATTGTAGAGCGTTTTCAGATGCTGATCGTAAGAGGCGTGCTGGAACCGGATTCTCAGATGCCGTCTGTCCGTTCTCTGGCAACGGAGCTGTCCATCAACCCCAATACGATTCAGAAAGCATACACCATTCTGGAGCAGCAGGGATACATTTACCCCGTTAAGGGAAGAGGGAATTTTGTGTCCGGCGGCAGGAATCTTGTGGAACAGAAGAAGGAAAACTTCTTCCAGAAGCTGAGGATCGTTATCAGAGAAGGGATTGAACTCGGTGTAACAAAAGAGGAGTGTGTGGGCCGGACTGCGGCGCTGTACGAGGAGGTTAGCCATGATTAGAGCAGAACATTTGTCTAAAGCCTTTGGGGAGATAAAGGCTGTGGACAACATTGACATTGAGATTCCGGATAACAGCATATTTGGCCTGGCGGGAACAAACGGTGCAGGAAAGAGTACCTTTCTGCGTCTTTTATCCGGTGTTTTGAAACCGGATCAGGGGAGTATCATGATAGACGAAAAGCCTGTCTACGAGCAGGAGGAGATAAAGCGGGAGATTTTCTTTCTGCCTGACAGCGCATATTTCATTCCCAATGCCACAGGACGGTCCATGGCGGACTGGTACGCAGTCTATTATCCAAAATTTGACAGGAAGCGGTTTGACGAGCTGGCGAAAAAGCTGGATTTGGATACCGGAAGAAAGATACATACCCTTTCAAAAGGAATGAAGCGTCAGGTATCCATGCTCCTGGGCGTCTGTGCGGGCACAAAGTATCTCTTTTGTGATGAGACCTTTGACGGTCTTGACCCGGTGATGCGGCAGGCAGCCAAAAGTATTCTGGCCTATGAAGTCACAGAGCGGGAGTTTACCCCTGTGATTGCCTCCCATAACTTAAGGGAGCTGGAGGACATCTGTGACCATGTGGGGCTTCTGCACAAGGGCGGTGTTCTTCTGTCAAGGGAAGTGGAGGATATGAAGCTTCACATCCACAAGATCCAATGTGTGATCCAGAATCCTGTGCTGGAAGAGGAGCTGTTAAGGGAACTGGAAGTGATACAGCACGAGAAACGGCTGTCCCTGATGACTCTGGTCGTCAGAGGGGAAAAAGACAGGATCATGGAGATCGTGGAGAGCAAGTTCCCGGTATTCGCGGAGATGATTCCGCTGACCCTGGAAGAAATCTTTATCAGTGAAACGGAGGTAGCGGGATATGACATCAAAGATCTCTTTTACTAAGATGGTGCTGCAGAATGTGAAGGAAAGAGGTGCATGGCTTCTTGTCTCATTTCTGGCAATGCTGATGGCGCTTCCGGTCCAGACTATGATGCGGCTGGACAATGTGGCTGCTTACGGCCTGAAACCAAAGGAGCTGGAAAAGGAAGCAGCCAATGTATTTTTGAATGTCACAGGATTTGACAATATTTTTCTGCTGCTTTTGGTGGTGGTCTCTGCCTTCTGCCTGGGAATGACCGGTTATATGTACCTGTACTCCAAGGAGAAGACCGATTTTTATCACAGTCTGCCCCTGAAGAGAGAGCGGATGTATTTTGTGCCTTACGTGAGCGGGATACTGATCTTTGCCCTGCCTTATCTTTTGAACCTGCTGCTGGCACTGCTTGCGGGAGCTGTCAAGGGGACTTTTCCCGAGGGCGCGGTTTCCATGGCCTTTGGCGCGTTTTTGAACCATATAGTGTTCTTTCTGGTATTTTATCACGTGGCTATACTGGCTGTGATGCTCACCGGGAATCTGTTCACAGGCGCAATGGCATATGCCGCTTTTCTGAGTTATGGATTTATCATAAAAGAGGTTTTTATAGGAATGTCGGAACGGTTTTTGCAAACCGTGGTGCCTTCCATGCTGCAGGGCGGGTCTGTCAGCATCTTCAGATTATCCTTCCACACAGGCGGATGGACGTTTTCCCCGCTGTATGCCTATTACCGGGCAATTTCGGATGCGGTAGGCATATCGAGCAGAAATATCCCATGGCTGTATATGGGGATCGGAGCCGCATCCGCTATTGTGGTTTTGGCTCTTTGTATTCTGGTATTCCGTCTGCGTCCGTCGGAAAGTTATCACAAGGCAATTGCTTTTAAGAAGCTGGAGCCGTTTATAAAGACGGCAGTGGTATTTCCCTTTTCTGTTTTGTTTGCCCTGGGCATCAGTTCAGGGATCGGAAAACACGCATTCGGGTGGTTTGTGGTGATCCTTGTGTTCACTGCCTGGGTATTATCCACTGCCATGGACTTTTTGTACCGTATGGATATCCGGGAAAGTCTGCGGCCCCGCATCTCAACAGGTGTAGTCCTGGGAATGCTGGCGGTCACCACGATCATTTACCGCTTCGATGTTCTGAAAGCAGATACCTATCTCCCGAAAGAGGACAAGATAGAATCTATGTCTGTCTATATTGAAAAGATGAACGGTCTCTACAGTTATCCGTATGATTCTGCCTATAACAGAGGAAGCAGCCAGATGAAAGCGTATCTGGACAACACCAAATTTGAAAAATTCCAGGATATTTACAGCCTGGCAAAAATGGGTGTGGAGGTCCAGAAGGATAACGACGGTTTCCTGAAACTGAAGGATGAAGAGTCAGTTCTCTATTACTGTGTGAGATATCATTTGAAGTCAGGAAGAGATGTGTACCGGTACTATGAGATCAAGCAGGATGATGCGGCAGTTTCCCTGATGGGAAAGATTTATGACAGTTGGGAATATAAGGAGCAGACCCTTCCTGTGGAATTTATAGATGAGGAGAAGATCACAGAGATTTCTCTTAAAGATATCCACACTACCAATAAACAGGTTACAACCTCAGAAGAAATGATGAGGAAAATATTCAAGACCTACAAAAATGAATGGGAGAGCCTGAGCTTTGAGGAGAGTACAAGTCAGCAGGTTGTGGGATTTTTGTATGTGGACAGTCTTATGGAGGATAAGAACCTGAAAGATTCGGATTCCTCTGTGGACTATGGAAGTGTACAGACACAGTCCCTCCCTCTGTATGAAGGATTTGTGAACACCAGAAAGCTTTTGGAGGAGGCAGGATGCCCTGTCTATACTGCAGAAGATGTGGACAAGATAGAAAAAGTGGTGCTGACTTCAGCAGATGAGGTTGGAAATGAGGAGGACTTTACCTTCACAGAACCGAAGGATATAAAGGAAATACTGGAAAAATCCATGTTTGACCAGTACAGCAATCCCGCCACGGACAGCTATCCTAATTATTCAAAGAGTGTCCGTATTTACTGGAAGGATGATACAGGTGAGTCAAAAGACAGAGTTTATCTTGGCAAAGACCTGCCCTCCTGTGTAAAAAAGGTACTGAAAACCGAAGATTGACGAACCGTCTGATATAGATAAAAACAGGGGCTGCCGCAGGAATATGCGGCGGCCCTTTGTCGTGGTTGACAAGGCGGGAACAAAGAGGGTAAAATATAAATATCAATGATTCCGGCCCCAGTGATATCCGGCGGAAGGAAGAGGAAAACAACATGAAGAGACAATTATCCTTTGAGAATGAAAAGGAACTGATACTGGTGGGAAAGGCACTCTCCTCGGAGATCCGGATCCGGATCCTGAAGCTTCTGGACGAAAATCCCCTGTGTGTCAATGAGATCGCAGAGATCCTGCAGATCCCGCCCTCCTCAGCAGCTTTAAATGTGCGGGTGCTGGAGGAAGCTGGGCTGATCCGGACTGAACTGAAACCGGGAGTGCGCGGCTCTATGAAGCTCTGTATTCGACAGAACGAGGAACTGGTGATCCATCTGCAGCAGTTGAGAGGCAAAAAGCATGAGGAGATCATCTCCATGCCTGTAGGCAATTATGTGGACTATAAGATCACGCCCACCTGCGGTATGGTCAATGACGAGGAGTATATTGACGGAGAGGACGAGCCAAGGTGTTTTTATGACCCCAGGCGGACCACGGCAAAGCTGGTCTGGTTTTCTTCCGGTTATCTGGAATACCGGTTTCCAAATGCGGGGATCCAGGGGAGCCGGGTGAAGCGTCTGGAAATTTCCGCGGAGCTGTGCTCTGAGACAGCGGATTATGATCTGGACTGTCCCTCAGACATTACGCTTTGGGTCAACGGTGTGGACGCGGGAACCTGGACCTGTCCAAGTGATTTTGGAGGCAGAAGGGGCAAACTCAATCCTGACTGGTGGGAGGATAAGAATTCCCAGTATGGTAATCTGAAAAAATGGGTCATGGACCAGAACGGAACCTATCTGGATGGAGAGAAGGTGAGCAGTGTGCCCGTATCCGGGTATGACCTGGTGGAAGGCCCTTACATTTCCGTGCGTATCGGTATTAAGGAGGACGCGGCCCATATCGGTGGTGTAAATATCTTCGGCAGCAGTTTTGGGGACTTCCCACAGGATATCCTTATGCGGATTGAATATTGAAAAAAATATTTCCTGTGCTATAATAAAAGAACAGGAAAAATGTTTTAAAACAAAATTATTATAACGAATGCCCTGACAGACGGCACTCGTTGTATAGGAACATAGGAGGTAGGGAGGATGAAGCGAAAACTGCAAAACCGGTTTTGCGAGCTGTTTGGCGCTGACGGCGACATCCGTTTCTATTTTTCACCCGGCCGTGTGAACCTGATCGGGGAGCACACAGACTACAATGGAGGACATGTATTGCCATGTGCCCTCACGAATGGTACATATGGAGCGGCAAGGGTCCGGAAGGACCGGAAGCTGCGCCTTTACTCTGAAAATTTCAGCAACGCGGGGGTTTTTGAGACCAGTCTGGATGACCTGGCATATCATGACAGGGCGGGATGGACCAACTACCTGAAGGGGGTCATCTGGACATTCTGCACCAAGGGCTATCCTGTGGAGAAGGGTCTTGACCTGGTGATCGGGGGCAATATCCCCAATGGCTCAGGGCTTTCCTCCTCCGCCTCCATAGAGCTTCTTATGGCTATGGTTTTAAAAGATTTGTATGGCTTTTCTGATCTGACAAAAACAGATATGGCACTCTTTGGACAGTATGCGGAGAACAAGTTCTGCGGTATGAACTGCGGGATCATGGACCAGTTTACTGTTGCAATGGGGAAGAAAGGCCATGCCATTTTCCTGGATACCAGCAATCTGAATTATGAATATGTGCCCGTCAAACTGGGGAATGCGTCCCTTATCATTTCTGTCAGCAATAAGAAAAGAAGGCTGACGGATTCCAAGTATAATGAGAGGCGAAGGGAATGCGAGGCAGCGCTCAAAGAGCTTCAGTCAGCAGTAAATATCCGTTCTCTGGGAGAGTTGACGGGGGAGGCCTTTGAGGAGGTCAGGGAGATCATCAAAGACCCGGTGCATTTAAAGCGGGCACGTCATGCAGTCTATGAGAATCAGCGGACCATACAGGCGGAAAAAGCGCTCAAAGAGCGTGACCTGAAGCTGTTCGGCAGGCTTATGAATGAGTCACACATCTCGCTGAGAGATGACTACGAAGTTACAGGAAGGGAACTGGACACCCTAGCGGAAGCAGCCTGGAACCAGCCCGGTGTACTGGGATCCCGCATGACAGGGGCAGGCTTTGGCGGCTGCACGGTCAGTATTGTGGAGAATGGCTTTGTAGACGCGTTTATACGGAATGTTGGCTCTTTTTATAAGAAAAAAATCGGTTACAGTGCGGATTTCTACAAGGTGGAGATCGGTGCGGGTGCCGGAAGAATCGGATAACAGGAAGGGGAAATACTATGTTGAACAACAGTATTAAAAAACTTGTGCAGTACGGATTGGAGACAGGCCTGGTGCCTGCGTGTGAGAGAAATTATACCATCAACCTGCTTCTGGACCTGTTCCGTCAGGACGACTACGAGGAGCCTGAGGAGGAGTACAGAGATGTGGATCTGGAGGAAACCCTGGACGAGCTGCTTTGCGAGGCTGTAAAACGCGGTCTGATCGAGGACAGCATCGGTTACCGCGATTTGTTTGACACAAAGATCATGAACTGTCTCATGCCGCGTCCGGCACAGGTGCAGGCTAAATTCTGGAAGGAATATGAGAAATCCCCGGAGACAGCTACAGATTTCTTCTACAAGCTGAGCCAGGACAGCGATTATATCCGCCGCTACCGTATTAAAAAGGATAGAAAATGGACAGTGGACAGCCCTTACGGCACCATTGACATCACTATCAATCTTTCAAAACCGGAAAAAGACCCAAAAGCCATTGCAGCGGCTAAAAACGCAAAACAGAGCAGCTATCCCAAATGCCTTCTCTGCATGGAGAACGAGGGATACGCAGGCCGCCTGAACCATCCGGCCAGAGAAAACCACAGGATCATACCGATCACCATCAATGAGAGTGGGTGGGGATTCCAGTATTCCCCTTATGTATATTACAATGAACACTGCATCGTGTTTAACGGACAGCATGTCCCTATGAAAATCGAGAGGAACGCTTTTGTAAAGCTCTTTGACTTTGTAAAACTGTTTCCTCACTATTTCCTGGGGTCCAATGCGGATCTGCCCATAGTGGGCGGCTCTATCTTAAGCCATGATCACTTCCAGGGCGGACATTATACCTTTGCCATGGCGAAAGCACCCATGGAGGAGAGTGTTGTCATACCCGGGTATGAGGACGTGGAGGCAGGCATTGTACACTGGCCCCTGTCTGTGCTTCGTATCCGCCATAAGGACGAGAAGCGCCTTATAGATCTGGCAGCGCATGTACTTGAGAACTGGAGAGGCTATACAGACGAGGAGGCCTTCATTTTTGCTGAGACGGACGGGGAGCCTCACAATACCATCACCCCCATTGCCAGAAAAGTGGGAGATACCTTTGAACTGGATCTGACACTCAGAAACAATATCACCACAGAGGAGCACCCCCTGGGTGTCTATCATCCTCATGCGGAGTACCATCATATCAAGAAAGAGAACATCGGTCTCATTGAGGTTATGGGGCTGGCGGTACTTCCCGCAAGGCTGAAAGACGAGCTGGAACTGCTGGCATCCTACATTCTGGAGGGCAGAGATCCGGCAGAAAATGAGATGCTGGAAAAGCATGCCGACTGGGTAAAAGAATTCCTGCCAAAATACGGGGATATCAATGAGAACAATGTGATGGATATTCTCCAGGAGGAGGTAGGACAGGTCTTTGTCAAGGTGCTGGAGGATGCAGGCGTGTACAAATGCACTCCTGAGGGAAGGGCTGCGTTCAAAAAATTCCTTGCTACATTATAGATTATTGGTTATAATAAGATACAAAAAAGACAGGTCGAGCGCCTGTCTTTTTTGTTAAAGATATGCTATACTAAACTATATTGCTGACAGAAGAGAGTGTGAATACAGAATATGAAGGAAAAAAGAGTGGCAGATTCCCAGACGGAGCAGACGTATCTCATGCGTCCCAAGTATCTGAATGGCTACGGCAAGCTTTTCGGCGGGCAGCTCATGGGCTGGATCGACGAGATCGCCAGTATTGTAGCCATGCGGCACAGCGAATCTGAGATCACGACTGCTGCCATAGATAATTTGAATTTTAAGGAGAGTGCCTCTGTGGACGATGTGATCGTCCTGAGAGGAAAGATCACCCATGTGGGGCGTACTTCCATGGAAGTACGGGTGGATACCTATGTGGAGAGCCGCCAGGGGACCAGAAAAATCATTAACCGGGCCTATGTAGTCATGGTGGCGGTAGACGACTGCCAGCATCCCATACCGGTGCCGGGACTTCTGGTAGAGACTGAGGCGGAGAGAGCCGAATGGGAGGGCGGAGAGAAGCGCTATGCCCTCCGCAAACAGCGGCGGATAGAAGGATATTGACCAAGAAGGAGATTAAAATGAGCGAAAAAATCCTGCTGATAGACGGACACAGTATACTGAACAGAGCTTATTACGGCCTGCCTGAACTTACCAACGCAGAGGGGCTTCACACCAATGCCATATATGGTTTTTTAAACATTCTGTTCAAGACCATAGAGGAGGAGAAACCGGATTATCTGACGGTGGCTTTTGATCTGCACGCGCCTACTTTCAGGCATGAGATGTACGATGCTTACAAAGGCACCAGAAAGCCAATGCCCCAGGAGTTAAGGGAGCAGGTACCGGTGATGAAGGACGTGCTGGCCGCCATGGGTGTCTGCATGATCTCCATGGAGGGGTATGAGGCAGATGACCTCCTTGGAACCCTTGCAAAGAAAAGTGAGGCAAAGGGCATGGAAGTGACCGTCCTCTCCGGGGACAGGGATCTTCTGCAGCTTGCCAGCAGCCATATCTGCATCAGGATCCCCAAGACCAGGTTTGGCAAGACCACAGTCGAGGATTATTTCGCAGATGATGTAAAGGAAAAATATCAGTTAAGCCCGGAGCAGATCATTGAGCTGAAAGCACTCATGGGCGATGCGTCTGACAATATCCCGGGGCTTCCGGGAGTGGGAGAGAAGACGGCAACGAAAATCCTGCTGGAATACGGAAGTGTGGAAAATGCCCACGCCCATGCAGAGGACATTAAGCCCAACAAGGCAAAAAATGCTTTTCTGGAGCATTATGATCTGGCTGTTTTAAGTAAAAAGCTGGCTACCATCAACACGGACAGCCCTGTGGAGTACGACTGGGAAAATGCGCGGATCAGGGATTTTTATACCCAGGAAGCCTATGAGTTTTTCAAAGAACTGGAATTCAAAAACTTCCTTTCCCGTTTTGAGGATACCAGTGCCCCGGCAGAGGCTCAGAAAAGCTTTTCCACTGTGACAGAGCTTGATAAAGCAGAGGAAATCTTTGCAAAAGCCAAGAAAAAACCGGAGCTGGGACTTCATATTTTGAAGGAAAACGGGGCGTTTCTGGGACTGGGTCTTGCCTGGCAGGAGGAGGACAGTGTTGTGTCATACTGCTTCCTGCCCCAGGGATTTCTGACAGAGCCTTATCTGCTTGAACAGGCACAGATGCTTTGCCGGGAGGCTGCCATGGTCTCCTCCCTTGATGTAAAGTCCATGCTGCGCCAGATGGATCTGGAGAACCATACAAAGATGTTTGATGCGGGGATCGCAGCGTATCTGTTAAACCCGCTGAAATCTTCCTACACTTACGACGACATTGCCAAGGAGTACCTGGGAGAAATGCTTCCCGCCAAGGAAGACCTGCTGGGAAAACTGAATTATACAAAGGGAATGAAAGAACAGGAGGAACAGGCTGCCTTATCTGTCTGCTACATGGCATATGTGGCCCTGAAAAGCAGGGAACCCCTTAAAAAGGCCCTGGAGGAGACCAAGATGCTGCACCTGTTCACTGATATAGAGATGCCGCTTCTCTTTACCCTCTCCGATATGGAGAAGGAGGGAATCCGTGTAAATGCCCAGGCCTTAAAAGAGTATGGGGACCAGCTCTATGTGAGGATCCAGGAGCTGGAAAAAGAAATTTACAGGGAGGCAGGGGAGGAATTCAATATCAATTCTCCAAAACAGCTTGGAGTCATTTTATTTGAGAAGCTGCAGCTGCCCGGCGGCAAGAAGACAAAGACAGGATATTCCACAGCAGCGGATGTGCTGGAGAAACTGGCACCTGATCATAAGCTGGTGGCCGATATCCTGGAATACAGACAGCTTGCAAAGCTGAAATCCACCTATGCAGACGGTCTTGCAGTCTATATCGGGGAGGATGAGAGAATCCATTCCACCTTTAACCAGACCATCACCGCCACGGGGCGTATCAGCAGCACAGAGCCGAACCTGCAGAATATCCCCATTCGTATGGAACTCGGAAGGCTGATCCGGAAGGTGTTTATCCCAAAAGACGGATATGTGTTTACCGATGCGGATTATTCCCAGATCGAGCTTCGTGTGCTGGCCCATATGTCAGGGGATGAAAAGCTGATCCAGGCCTATCAGGAGGCTCAGGATATCCACCGTATGACTGCGTCCCAGGTATTCCACGTGCCTTTTGATGAGGTGACGGATCTGCAGAGGCGCAATGCCAAGGCTGTCAACTTTGGGATCGTCTATGGAATCAGTTCCTTTGGCCTTTCCCAGGATCTGAGCATCACCAGGAAAGAGGCGGCCCAGTATATAGAAAAATATTTTGAGACATACCCGAAAATCAAAGGATTTCTGGACGGGCTGGTGGCAGAGGCAAAAGAGAAGGGATATGTGACCACCATGTTCGGCAGAAGACGTCCTGTTCCTGAGTTAAAATCCAGCAATTTTATGCAGCGATCCTTCGGCGAGCGTGTAGCCATGAATTCGCCGATCCAGGGGACCGCGGCTGATATTATCAAGATCGCCATGATACGGGTATGGAAAGCGCTGAAAGAACAGAATCTGAGATCACGTCTGCTTCTGCAGGTGCACGATGAACTTCTGGTGGAGACAGCAGAGGAGGAAAAGGAGCAGGTATCCGCGATCCTGGAAAAAGAGATGAAAAATGCCGCCAGTCTGGCTGTATCACTGGAGATTGATATGCATACAGGCAGCAACTGGTACGAGGCAAAATAAATACGCAGATCAGATCAGACACGGCAGCTCAGATACCTGAACTGTTATAAGGGGAGTACAACGGATAAAGGAGGAATTGTTATGAGAGTCATAGGTGTGACCGGAGGGGTAGGCTCCGGAAAAAGCTTTGTACTAAATTATATTGAAGAGCATTTTGACGCGCGGGTGGTAAAGGCAGATGACGTGGGGCATCTGCTGATGATGCCCGGACAGGTGTGCTATGAGCCGGTTGTCCGGCTTTTTGGAGACTGGATCGTGAATGAGGACGGGTCTCTCAACAGAGAAACCATCGCGCAGATCGTATTTGAAAAGAAGGATATGCTGGAAAAACTGAATAAGATCATTCACCCGGCAGTGAAGAAATATATTGTCAAAGAGATCGAACGCTCCAAAAAAGAGGAGACAGAATTCTTCTTTATTGAGGCAGCTTTATTATTAGAAGATAATTATGATGAAATTTATGATGAAATGTGGTATATTTATTGCGAAAAAGAAGTGCGCATGGAGAGACTTCGCCGGGACAGGGGTTATTCTGAGGAAAAAGCCCAAAGAGTGATGGAAAATCAGCTGTCTGAGGATGAGTTTGAAGCCAGGTGTGACTTTTTACTATATAACGACGAAGATGTGGCGCATACCTATCTTCAGATTGAGCGAAGGATGAGAACATATTATGAATCTATGTAGTATTGCCAGCGGAAGCAGCGGTAATTGTATTTATGTGGGCAGCGACAAGGCGGGCATTCTGGTGGATGTGGGGATCAGCGGCAAGAAGATCGAAGAGGGACTCAACACCATTGACCGTACCACTAAGGACTGTGACGGTATCCTGATCACCCATGAGCACTCTGACCACATCAAGGGTTTGGGCGTTATCTCCAGAAAGTATAAGATCCCTATTTACTGTACCCAGGGAACCATGGAGGAGATGCAGCGAATGTCTACTCTCGGCAAGATGCCGGAAGGCCTGTACCGGGTTATACGGGCAGATGAACCCTTTTCCATAGGGGATTTGGACATACATCCCTTTGACATCTCCCACGACGCGGCAGAGCCGGTGGGCTACAGGGTGAACCATGGAGGCAAGTCAGTGGGGATCGCCACGGATTTGGGCAAGTATAATGATTACATAGTGGAACAGCTACAGGGACTGGATGCCCTTTTGCTGGAGGCAAACCACGACGTGAATATGCTGCAGGTGGGAAGTTATCCCTATTACTTAAAACAGAGAATCTTAGGAGAAAGAGGCCATCTGTCCAATGAGTCCGCGGGCAGGCTTTTGTGCCGTCTGCTCCATGACAAGATGAAACAGATCATGCTGGGTCATCTGAGCCGGGAGAACAACTACGAGGCACTGGCTTATGAGACTGTATGCTCAGAGGTGACCATGGGGGAAAATCCATGGTGTTCCTCAGATTTTAAGATTTCCGTGGCGCACAGAGACTGTGCATCGGAGCTGATCACCGTATAAAAGATTGCCGTAACGGTTCAATATACACTCGGTTACGGTCAAAATTCACCATACAAATAAGAATACATCTGCGAGGAGAAAAAAATGAAGAAGACAATTATCAGTGTAGTAGGACAGGATACCGTAGGGATCATTGCCAGAGTGTGTACATATTTGGCAGAGAACAATATTAACATCCTGGACATTTCCCAGACCATCATTGACGGTTATTTTAACATGATGATGATCACAGACACCAGCAGATCAGAGAAGAAGCTGGACCGGATTTCAGAGGAGTTATCCAAACTGGGTGAGGAGATCGGAGTTATGATCCACGCACAGCATGAGGATATCTTTACGAAAATGCACAGAATCTAAGCTGGAGAACCCGGGAAAGGACAAGAGAAAAATATGATTAACATTTTTGAAGTAAATGAGACCAATAAGATGATAGAGCAGGAAAATCTGGATGTGCGTACTATTACCATGGGTATCAGCCTTCTGGATTGTATTGATTCCGACCTGCAGCAGGTAAACAGAAAAATCTACAATAAGATCACCACCCTGGCAAGGAACCTGGTGGAGACCGGCGATGAGATTTCCGGAGAGTACGGGATCCCTGTTGTGAACAAGAGAATATCCGTAACCCCCATTGCACTGGTAGGTGGTGCGGCCTGCAAAGCGCCGGAGGATTTCGTGACGCTGGCAGAGACTCTGGACCGGGCAGCAAAAGAGGTAGGGGTAAACTTTATCGGCGGTTATTCCGCTCTGGTCTCAAAAGGCATGACAAAGGCGGATGAAATGCTGATCCGTTCCATTCCGGAAGCCCTGGCAGCCACAGAGCGGGTATGCAGTTCCATCAATCTCGGCTCCTCCAAGACAGGCATCAACATGGATGCCGTGAAGCTCATGGGAGAGATCGTACTGGCCACTGCCCAGGCTACAAGGGAGCAGGATTCCCTGGGATGTGCAAAGCTGGTGGTGTTCTGCAACGCCCCGGATGACAATCCTTTTATGGCAGGCGCTTTCCACGGAGTGACAGAGGCAGATGCCATTATCAACGTAGGTGTATCAGGACCGGGTGTAGTGAAGACGGCTCTGGAAAAAGTGCGCGGAAAAGATTTTGAGGTTTTGTGTGAGACTATCAAGAAGACAGCCTTCAAAGTGACACGTGTAGGCCAGCTGGTAGCCCAGGAGGCGTCAAAGCGTCTCGGAATCCCCTTTGGCATTGTGGATCTGTCCCTGGCACCTACGCCGGCCATCGGAGACAGTGTGGCGGATATTCTCCATGAGATCGGTGTGGAATATGCAGGCGCGCCCGGTACAACAGCAGCCCTTGCGCTTCTCAACGACCAGGTGAAGAAGGGCGGCGTTATGGCCTCCTCCTATGTGGGCGGCTTAAGCGGTGCGTTCATTCCGGTCAGCGAGGACCAAGGTATGATCGATGCGGTTAATGCCAATGCCCTGACCATAGAGAAGCTGGAAGCCATGACCTGCGTCTGCTCTGTGGGCCTGGACATGATCGCCATACCGGGTGACACCAAAGCAAGCACGATCTCCGGCATTATTGCAGATGAATGCGCCATCGGTATGGTGAACCAGAAGACAACGGCTGTTCGTCTGATCCCCGTTATCGGAAAAGGTGTGGGGGAGACTGTGGAGTTCGGAGGGCTTTTGGGCTATGCGCCGATCATGCCTGTGAACCAATACTCCTGTGAAGCATTTGTAAACAGAGGCGGAAGAATACCAGCTCCTATCCACAGCTTTAAGAATTAAAAACAGAGTGATAATACAGGGACCGGGTTCCGTTGATGGACCCAGGTCCCTGTATTTTTTTAACTCATGGAAATTTTCACCAGAAAAAGTGAAAAAGTTGTTGACAAATTATGTTAGCGTGTGCTAACTTATAAGTAGTTAGAAAAACCTAACTTCGATGACGATGGATAATGAAGGAGTGATGAATATGCCTTTGACTATGGCTTCAACAGGAGAGACAAAGCAGATCAAAAAAGTAGGCGGCAGAGAAGAGATAAGACGTCACCTGGAGAATCTGGGCTTTGTGACAGGTACTGACGTGACCGTTGTTTCCCAGTTAGGCGGAAACGTGATCGTCAGCGTGAAGGATTCCAGGATCGCCATCAGCAGTGAGATGGCCAACCGGATCATGGTTTGACACAGGTTCCGGTTCTGAGATAGATTTGGGCCGCGCCTGATCAAAGGCGGGGTTGTATAGGAAGAGGAGGATATGCAGACATGGAGACACTGCGGAATGTAAAATGCGGACAGAGCGTTAAAGTGGTTAAACTACACGGAGAAGGCGCTGTGAAACGCCGCATCATGGATATGGGGATCACAAAGGGAACGGATGTCTATGTGAGAAAAGTAGCGCCCTTTGGTGACCCGGTAGAGGTTACGGTGAGAGGCTATGAACTTTCCCTTCGGAAGGCAGACGCGGAGATGATCGAGATTCAGTAGATATGCTGCCGGCTTAAGAGCTGCGGCATTTTTTCAGGGCTTATGGTTAGAATACCCTAACCATATTTTTTGAAAATAGGTTAGCGAAAGCTAATCTGGAAATACACAAAGGGGTGATAAGCCCGCCTTATGCACAAGGATCCAAAACATTTATGCAGAGGGAGAGAGATAGAGGAGGAAGAGAAGATGTCAGTTAAAATTGCGCTTGCGGGCAACCCGAACTGTGGTAAGACTACGTTGTTCAATGCCCTTACAGGGTCCAACCAGTTTGTGGGAAACTGGCCCGGTGTTACAGTAGAAAAAAAGGAAGGAAAGCTGAAAGGAAACAAGGATGTGATCATCATGGACCTTCCGGGGATTTATTCCCTGTCTCCTTATACACTGGAGGAAGTGGTGGCCAGAAACTATCTGATCGCAGAGCGCCCTGACGCCATACTGAATATTGTAGATGGCACGAACCTGGAGAGGAATCTGTATCTGTCCACCCAGCTTATGGAGCTTGGCATTCCCGTGATCATGGCAGTGAACATGATGGATGTGGTGGAAAAAAACGGAGATATCATAAAGATTGGAGAATTATCCAGACAGCTTGGATGTGAAGTGGTTGAAATCTCCGCTTTGAAGGGAAACGGGATCAAAGAGGCGGCTGACAAAGCGGTGCGTATAGCCGGAAAGAAAAGTGCAGGCGCGCCGGTCCACAGATTCCAGAAACGTGTGGAGGAAGCGCTGGATGAGATCGAATCTTTGTTGGGCAGCAAGATTCCGGAAGGTCAGAGACGCTTTTACGCAGTAAAGCTGTTTGAGAGAGATAATAAAATCGGTGAGACCACAACAGGACTGCCGGATGTGGAGGCGATCATCGCTGCTGTGGAAAAAGATTTGGATGATGACTCGGAAAGTATAATCACCAATGAGAGATATACATATATAGGAACAGTTATAAAAAAAGCATACACGAAAAAAAGCAGAGGGAAGATGACCACCTCAGATAAGATTGACGGGATCGTCACAAACCGTTTCCTTGGCCTTCCTATCTTCTTTGCTGTGATGGCACTGGTATATTATGTGTCTGTCAGCACCGTAGGCGGATGGGCCACAGACTGGGTGAATGATGGCGTGTTTGCAGACGGATGGAATTTCCTGGGTATCTCTTCTCTGCACGTCCCTGCCATACCCGAACTGCTGAACAACGGATTGGAAGCTGTCAACTGCGCAGCATGGCTTCAGAGCCTGATCGTGGACGGCATCGTTGCCGGCGTTGGCGCTGTACTTGGATTTGTGCCGCAGATGCTGGTACTGTTTCTCTTTTTAGCCTTCCTGGAGGGATGCGGATACATGGCCCGTGTTGCCTTTATTATGGACCGTATCTTCCGTAAATTCGGCCTTTCGGGAAAATCCTTCATACCGATGCTGATAGGGACAGGATGCGGTGTTCCGGGGATCATGGCCTCAAGGACCATAGAGAACGACAGAGACCGCAAGATGACCATTATGACCACCACATTCATTCCGTGCAGCGCAAAACTGCCGATCATCGCCCTTATTGCAGGTGCCCTGTTCGGCGGCGCATGGTGGGTGGCACCCAGTGCCTACATTGTGGGTGTTCTGGCTATCATCTGCTCCGGTATCATTTTAAAAAAGACCAGGAAATTCTCCGGGGACCCGGCACCTTTCGTTATGGAACTGCCGGCATACCATATGCCTACCGTGGGAAATGTTCTGCGCAGCATGTGGGAGAGAGGCTGGTCCTTTATCAAAAAAGCCGGTACGGTGATCCTTCTTTCCACTATATTTATCTGGTTTACTCAAGGATTTGGATTCGAGAACGGCTCCTTCGGCATGGTGGATGATATGGATCATTCCCTGCTGGCAGCCATCGGAAAAGGCATTTCCTGGCTGTTCATCCCTCTTGGATGGGGAGACTGGAAAGCGGCTGTGGCAGCAGTTTCCGGACTGGTTGCAAAAGAAAATGTGGTCGGTACCTTTGGTATCCTTTACGGATTCTCAGAAGTGGCAGAAAACGGTGCGGAAATCTGGGGAACTCTTGCGGGCAGCTTTACAGCAGCAGCAGCTTACTCCTTCCTGGTGTTCAACCTTTTGTGCGCGCCCTGCTTTGCGGCAATGGGAGCGATCAAACGTGAAATGAACAATGCAGGCTGGTTCTGGTTTGCTATTGGATACCAGACACTGCTGGCTTACTGCTCAGCCCTTGTGATCTACCAGATGGGACATCTGCTGGAAGGCGGAGCGTTTGGAATAGGAACGGCAGCGGCAGTCATTATCATAGCAGTATTTCTGTATTTGCTGTTCAGACCCTATAAAGAAAAAAATGCTTTGGATATAAAAATGAAAACAGGAAAAGCCGCGAAGGCGTAAATGCCTTCCGGCCTGTCCGGAAAGGTGATATCGTATGAATGCTGGAACTATGATCGTGCTTCTGATCCTGCTCTGTGTTGTGGGCCTGGTGGTAAGGAAAATGGTAAAGGACAAAAAGGCAGGCAGGACATGCGGAAGCTGCGGCGGAAACTGCAGCTGCTGTCATGGAACAGAAAAACAAAAGTAAATACACACGCTATAGGATAACGGGAGGTTTTTGTATGTCATTTACAAAAACTGTCCCGTTTTTTTGTGTGCGTACAGTCTCGTACAGGTTGGAAGCAAACAAGTCCTGTTCAAATTTTCTCTGAGCCGAATCAGACAGAAGCTTCCGGTGATCCGCTGCTTTGGTGATAAGGGGAATCCTTGTGTTTGCCTTGATCTCCCGAAGGAGGCCGCTGCCTGCTCTGCTGAAACCTAAAATCCGGGCGTAAGGGACTGGGGAAAGCGGAGACATATCCTCCTTTATGTTGAGAAGTACATGCAGAAGCGCGCGGCTGATCCGTGTATATGTCAGCTCCCTTGTCTTTAACAGTGATAAAAACTGGGAGAAGCTTCGGAAGTCATTCAGACGGGCATGGATACGCCTGGCTAATTCCGGAGATAGATCCGCGTATGTGCCAAGTTCCTCTGGTGATTGCAGCATCAGTCTGTAACGGAGCAGCAGGGAAAAATCATCCTCCCAGACCGGAGATTCGCAGGAAAGCCTGCGGGCTGCCAGCAAAGCGGCTGACTCCGGCATGGTTTTTGTGAGGATTTCTTCGTAATTGACCAGTGATCTTCCATTTTCAATAGAATTTTCCCTTAAATGTTTGCGGATCGCAGTGGCGCTTGAAAGAGAACCGGACAGGTGGCCGTCATGGTATCCGGCACCGGCACGTTTCAGGGCAGTTGGCTGTATGTGGCTGTTTGACCGCAAAAGAGCCTTTATATATTCCAAACCGAGGATATTGTTGGGGGAATCTAAAAGCTCCGTGAAACATTCCGGATGATGCAGTGCGGCAAAGGCACTTTTCCGGGCAGCGGGAAAGGAATATCCTTTTTTTAAGAGAGAACGAAGCTGCTGCTGATAAGCTGTATCCTCCTCTAAAAGGACTTTTGCACACGCAGTCAATGCCCTGACATCCCCGGATTCACTTCCGAAGCAGAGGGCGTTTACACAGCCAAGCTGATCCAGCACAGAGACTGCGCCGGAGGCAAAATACTCCGCGCTTGCACATGCGATGGAAACAGGAAGTTCCAATACCAGATCTGCGCCTTCCAAAAGAGCCATACGGGTGCGAAGATACTTATCAAACAGTGCAGGGGCACCTCTCTGTACGAAATCACCGCTCATGACGACGATAAGATGATCCGCGCAGGTCAGTTCTCTGGCCTTCTCAAGATGGTATGCGTGTCCCTTATGAAAAGGATTGTATTCGGCAATGATTCCGGTGATTCTGCTCATATGATCTGTATTCCCTTCTGTGTTCTCTTTTAATCTTATGATTAAATATAACAAATTTTCTGTCTGCGGACAACTGTTCCGTATCCTCACATTACCATTTTATATTATTTATATCCATGTTCCCAAAAGAATACAAAATTTCCCCGTAAATTTAAACGGTGCCCTTGTACCATTTTTTGAAAAGATGTATAATGATACCAAACGCGGCTGTTTCAGCCGTGAAGATGTATGATAACGGAGGAAAAAACATGAACGTATTAGTAGTAAACTGCGGAAGTTCATCCCTGAAATTCCAGTTGATCAATTCTGACACAGAAGAAGTAGCCGCAAAAGGATTATGCGAGCGTATCGGTATTGACGGAAGACTGGTATATCAGCCTGCAGGCGGTGAGAAAGAGACAACAGAAGCAGCAATGCCCACACATACAGAGGCCATCAAAATGGTTCTGGACGCATTGGTAAATCCGAACACAGGTGTATTAAAGAGCCTGGACGAAGTAGAAGCCATCGGTCACCGTGTGCTGCACGGCGGTGCCAAAATCTCTGACTCCTGTGTGATCGATGACGAGGTTATCTCTGTTATTGAAGAGTGCTGCGATCTGGGACCTCTGCACAACCCTGCAAACTTAATGGGTATCCGTGCGTGTATGGAACTGATGCCCGGCAAGCCCAACGTAGCTGTATTTGACACAGCATTCCATCAGACCATGCCGGAGAAAGCATACATGTATGCGATCCCTTACAAATATTATGAGAAATACAAGGTCCGCAAATACGGTTTCCACGGAACTTCCCATCGTTTCGTATCCAAAGAGACTATTAAATTCCTGGGACTTGACCCGGACAACTCCAAAGTGATCGTAGCTCATCTGGGCAACGGTTCCTCCATCAGTGCGGTTGTGAACGGTAAATGTGTGGACACCAGCATGGGCCTGACTCCTCTGGAAGGCCTTGTAATGGGAACACGTTCCGGTGATCTGGACCCGGCTGTCCTGGAGTTTATCTGCGGAAAAGAGAACATCGATGTAAAAGAGATGGTACGCATCCTGAACAAAGAATCCGGTCTGTTAGGACTGTCAAAAGGCCTGTCCAGCGATTTCCGTGACTTGAACGAAGCGAGAGAGCAGGGCAATCCGGATGCCAAGAGAGCTGTTGACTGCCTGTGCTACCGCATTGTAAAATACATCGGTTCCTATGCGGCAGCTATGAACGGCGTGGATGCCATCGCTTTCACAGGCGGTATCGGTGAGAATGCCATCCCGGTCCGTGAGACAGTGGTTAAGAGCCTTTCCTATCTGGGTATCACTCTGGACGAGGAAGCAAACCAGAAGCGCGGGGAGAACGTGATCATCTCCACAGCAGATTCCAAAGTGAAAGTTGCCGTAGTTCCCACCAACGAAGAGCTTGCAATCTGTCAGGAAACAGCAGAATTAGTCAAGAATCAGAAATAATAGTTGACAAATAGAAAATCCCTATGTATAATTTACTAGGTGTGATTAGGAGACTATTATGCTAATTGATTTATCAGAAATTTTATCCCTGGAAGGAAAGACACAGGTCATAGAAGCGCCTGTTTCCATGGATTCCTTTCAATCGAAACTGGGCAGCTTTCCTGTGAAGGATAAAGAGCCTGTGATTCTTACCATTACGAATACTGGCAAAAAGGTTCTGCGTCTGGAAGCAAGAGGCAGTGTTACTCTGTCCATTCCCTGCGACCGCTGTTTAAAAGAGGTCCTGGTGGATTTTCCATTTACACTGGAAAGAGATATGGATATGAAGGTTTCGGAGGAAGACAGGATAAAAGACTTAGATGAAATGAATTATGTCACAGGTTGTAGCCTGGATGTTGAGCAGTTAGTGCATAATGAGATTTTAATCCGTTGGCCTTTACGGGTCCTGTGTAAAGAGGACTGCAAGGGAATCTGCAGCCATTGCGGCAAAGATTTAAATGACGGCCCCTGTTCCTGTGAGCAGGAAAGCCTCGATCCGAGAATGGCAGCAATCCGTGATATATTTAGCAAATTTAAGGAGGTGTAACTATGTCCATCTGTCCAAAAAATAAAACTTCTAAAGCAAGAAGAGATAAAAGAAGAGCAAACTGGAAAATGAGCGCTCCGAACTTAGTAAAATGCAGCAAATGTGGAGCTTTAATGATGCCACACAGAGTATGCAAAGCTTGCGGAAGTTACAACAAAAAAGAAATCATCAAAATGGGTGAAGAATAATCAGAACTATTCGGCTGACCGAATAGCTGCGGATCCTTCATGCATGAGAAAGGCCTTCTGGACAACCAGGAGGCCTTTTTGTAATATTTTTGTAATAAAATCATAAAAAACCTTGCGATTTATGTGAAAACAAGTTAATATATAACTGACATTACGCAGAATAGTTATTGCTTTTCTATTAAAAGGAGGAAGACGAATGAATAAATGGTTGAAGAAAGGGATTCTGCTTCTTGCAGTCGGATGCCTTACTTTTGCCGTGACGGGCTGCAGCGGGGAAAAGGTGATGGACAAGGTGCTGGAGAAGACAGACCCCAAGCCGGATAATACAGAGAAAAATAGTGATAAGGAAGAGGAGAATAAGACTCAGGAACCGGAAGTTGAAGTTGCAAAACCGGAATTTACCGCGAATCTGAGTGGCTCCGTTACGTATAAGACAGGAGACAAAGCTGAGGCTCTGAAGGTGGAGGCAAAGACATCAGATAAAGGTGTCATCACATACCAGTGGTATCAGAGCCAGACCAACACTAACGGAGGCGGAACTCCGGTGGAAGGTGAGACAAAGAATACATTCACACCGCCCACAGGTGAGGCAAAGACTATGTATTATTACGTGGTGGCAACCAGCACCATCGGTTCTTCCACCAATGGAATAACCAGCGATACGGCAGAGGTTATCGTATCCGACGATGCGGAAAGCAAAGATGCCGAGAAGAAGGCAGAGGATAAGAAGAAAGAGAAGAAGGAGGAGAAAAAGACCTCCGGAACCTGGACAGAATCAGATAAAGGCTGGTGGTATGATTACGGAGACGGCACATTCCCAAAGAGCCAGTGGCTGGAGATCGACGGCAAATGGTATGCCTTTGATGATCATGGCTATATGAGAAAAGGCTGGTATCAGGAAGGCAGCACCTGGTATTATCTGAAGGATGACGGTTCCATGGCAGTAGATACCGACGTGGAAGGCTATCATCTGGGCAGTGACGGGAAGATGCAGTAAATACGCAGATCTGCGAAATAGTTAAAAATCGTGAACAGTAATGGCGGCTGCTGTAAAAGATACTTCTTTTACAGCAGCCCTCTTGCGGTTTTATGGGATGTCTGGTAAAATTATTTGCAGAATACAGGAGGCATAATATGGAGAATATGACAATTGTGGCAGTGGATGCCATGGGAGGCGACAATGCACCGGCGGAGATTGTCAAAGGTGCAGTGGACGCAGTGAAAGAAAAAGCAAACCTGAAGGTACTTCTGGTAGGCCAGGAAGAGGCCGTAAAAAAAGAACTGGAGGCCTGCGGCAATCCGGGGGAGAGGATTGAGATCGTCCCTGCGTCCCAGGTGATCGAGACAGGAGAACCGCCGGTAGCCGCGATCCGGGGCAAAAAGGATTCCTCCATTGTAGTGGGAATGAAGCTGGTAAAGAAAGGGGAAGCAGACGCTTTCGTATCCGCAGGAAGCTCCGGAGCCATCCTGGTGGGAGGGACAACCATTGTGGGCAGGATCAAAGGCGTAGAGAGAGCGCCTCTGGCTCCGCTGATCCCCACAAGAGATGGTGTGTCTCTCTTGATAGACTGCGGTGCCAACGTGGATGCCCGCTCTTCTCATCTGGTACAGTTTGCCCGCATGGGTTCCATTTACATGGAACATGTTATGGGTGTCAAAAAGCCCCGGGTGGGAATCGTGAACATAGGCGTTGAGGAAGAAAAGGGAAACGCCCTGGTAAAAGAGACCTATCCGCTGCTGAAAGAATGTGAGGACATTAATTTTATCGGAAGTATTGAGGCCAGAGAAATCCCAAACGGCGCGGCGGATGTCATTGTTACGGAGGCCTTTGTGGGCAACGTGATCCTGAAGCTATACGAGGGTGTGGGAGCCACTTTGATCTCAAAGGTAAAGCAGGGCATGATGACGACTCTGCGCAGCAAAATAGGTGCCCTTCTTGTAAAACCGGCACTCAAATCCACATTAAAAAGCTTTGATGCCAGCGAGTACGGCGGAGCGCCGCTTTTAGGACTCAAGGGGCTTGTGGTGAAATGCCACGGAAGTTCAAAGTCCATGGAGGTAAAAAACTCCATCATACAGTGTATCTCGTTCAAGGAACAGAATATCAGTGAGCGGATCGGAAAGAATATCATTTCATCAATATAAAGGGTGGCCGCATTCCGTGAAAGTACCGGAAGCGGACGGAAACAGATAAAAAGAAAGAAACATAAGGAGGAAAAGAGATGGAACTGGAAAAATTACAGAAGATTATAGCAGAGGTTTTAAATGTGGACACACAGGAGGTTACCATGGAGACCACATTTGTAGAAGACCTGGGAGCCGATTCTCTGGATATTTTTCAAATCGTCATGGGTATTGAGGAGGAGTTTGATATTGAGATCCCCACTGAGCAGGTGGAGAAGATCGTATCTGTGGGCGATGCGGTGGAAGAGATTAAAAACCTGATTGGTTAATGACATATCGGATGCCCTAAATCCGGCTGCCAGATTCAATCTGAATCTTCCAGGGGTTTGGCGGCATCCTCTTTTGCTTATAATATTAGAAGTGCGGGACAGATCCCGGAAAGGAAAGCTATGAAAAACTTGAAAAAACTCATGGAACTGGAGGCAAAGACAGGATATAAATTCCAGAATTTTGATCTGCTCATAAATGCCATGACCCACAGCTCCTATGCAAACGAGCACAGGATCTCCTATGTGGGCAATAATGAACGACTGGAGTTTTTAGGGGATGCAGTGCTGGAACTGACATCCAGTGAATTTTTGTTTGAAAAATATTCCCAGATGCCTGAGGGTGAGCTGACAAAGAAGCGCGCCAGTATAGTCTGTGAGCCTACACTGGCCCTCTGCGCCAGAGAACTGTCACTTGGGGAATATCTGCTTCTGGGTAAAGGCGAGGAGGCCACAGGAGGCCGCAGGAGAGATTCCATTGTGTCTGACGCCATGGAAGCGCTGATCGGTGCTGTTTACCTGGATGGCGGTTTTGCTAATGCAAAAGAGTTCGTTCAGAAATTTATCCTGAATGATATTGAGAATAAACAGCTCTTTTATGATAGCAAGACTACACTTCAGGAAATCGTACAGGGCAGGTATGAGGAGGATGTGCGCTATGTGCTTCTCAAGGAAGAGGGGCCTGACCACAACAAATCCTTTTACATGCAGGCACTTCTGGGAGAAAAGGTGCTGGGAGAAGGCTGCGGCCACACAAAGAAGGCGGCTGAACAGCAGGCAGCTTACTGCGCCATCAAAAAACTGAAAAATGACAAAGGTGATTTATGTATCTAAAGAGCATTGAAGTGCAGGGATTTAAATCCTTTGCCAATAAGATAACATTTGAATTTCATAACGGCATCACCGGCATTGTAGGGCCAAACGGCAGCGGTAAGAGCAACGTAGGCGACGCGGTCCGCTGGGTACTGGGTGAGCAGAGCGCGAAACAGCTCCGAGGAGGCAATATGCAGGATGTTATCTTCTCCGGTACGGAGACGAGAAAACCTCTGGGATTTGCCTATGTTGCCATTACCCTTGACAACAGCGACCACCAGCTCCCTATTGACTATGAGGAAGTCACCATAGCCAGAAGGCTGTACCGTTCCGGGGAGAGTGAATACCTTATGAATGGTACCTCCTGCCGGTTAAAGGATGTCAATGAGCTGTTCTATGACACCGGTATTGGAAAAGAGGGGTATTCCATCATCGGACAGGGCCAGATCGACAAGATCCTAAGCGGCAAGCCGGAGGAGAGAAGAGAGCTTTTCGACGAGGCAGCCGGGATCGTGAAGTTCAAGCGGAGAAAAGCCTCTGCCCTGAAAAAGCTGGAGGAGGAACAGCAGAACCTGACCCGTGTCAGCGACATTTTATCGGAGCTTACAAGACAGTTAGCGCCGCTGGAACGCCAGTCTGAGACTGCAAGGGTGTATCTGAAGAAAAGAGAGGAATTAAAAAGTCTGGATACCCAGATGTTCCTCTCCGAGATGGAGCGGATCAAAGGGCAGCTTCGTGAGGTGGACGGCAAGTATACAATTGCCCAAAATGACCTGGTGGAGACCACAAAAAGCTTTGAAACCACCAAGACAGAGTATGAACAGTTGGAAAAAGAGCTGGAAGACCTGGAGGAGAAGATACAGCAGTTTCGGGAGGAGTCAACCCAAAAAGCTCTTCTCAAGCAGCAGTTGGAAGGTCAGATCAATGTCCTGAACGAGCAGGTCCTCTCAGCCAGACAAAGCGGTGAGCAGTACCGGGAACGGGTAAAGCACCTGGAAGGGGAAATCGCCAGACGCCGGGAGGATGCGGAGAAATATACCAGGGAAAAAAAGGAACTGGATGCGGGTCTTGCCCAAGCGGAGGCAGCACAGGAAACGGCAAAAAAAGAATTCCGGGATCTGGCCATAGAAATACATAAGTTGGAGGAAAAAATTGAGGAGGACAAGAATGAGATCATAGAAATCCTCAATATGCGGGCCTCTACCAAAGGAAAGATGCAGCGTTATGACGCCATGATGGAGCAGATTTCCCTCAGAAAGACAGAGTTAAACCAAAAGCTCCTGCGCCTGAAGAGCGAGGCAAGCCAGCAAAAGGATGTCAAAGAGCGCTATGAGAAGGAACAGCAGGAGATAGAGGAGAACATAGAAAAGCTCACCAGACAGAGTAATAACAGTGAGGATGAGATCAAACGCTGCCAGGCACAGATCTCTAAGGCCGGCAGGGAGCTGGACATTGGACAGACAGCCTATCACAGAGAGGCATCCCGTCTGGAATCCCTGCAGAACATCACAGAGCGCTACGACGGTTACGGCAACAGTATCCGCCGTGTTATGGAGCAGAAGAAACATGTTCCGGGCATCCGGGGTGTTGTGGCGGATCTGATCAAAGTCCAGAAGAATTATGAGACAGCCATTGAGACGGCTCTGGGAGGCAGTATTCAGAACATAGTTACAGACAATGAGGGAACCGCCAAGGAACTGATCACCTTCCTGAAACGCAATAAGTACGGCCGCGCCACCTTCCTGCCTCTTACCAGTATGAAAAATAAAAAGCCCTTTGCCAATGCCGCGGCTTTAAAAGAGCCTGGGGTCATTGGGGTGGCAAGTGAACTGGTGACTGTGGACAAGGAATATGAGGGACTGACCAATTATCTGCTGGGCAGAACTCTGGTGGTGGATCACATTGACCACGGGATCGCCATTGCCAGAAAGTACCAGTATACCATTCGGATGGTGACTATAGAGGGTGAGTCCCTGAACCCGGGCGGATCCTTGACCGGTGGTGCGTTCAAGAATAACAGCAATCTTCTGGGGCGCCGAAGAGAGATCGATGAGCTGCAGAACAGCGTGGAGATGCTGAAAAAAGATTTAGAGGAAAAGCAGGCAGAGCTGGATGGTTACCGGGAAAAGAGAAATCATTTCCGGGACGAGGTGGCACGCCTGGGAGAGCTTCTGCAGGAACAGTATCTGCGTGACAACACCGTGCGCATGAATCTGCAGTCCATGTCTGCCAAAAAGCAGGAGATTGCAGACAGCTATGAAAGCCTGAAAAGGGAGAATGCGGAGCTGGAGAAGCAGGTGGCGGAGATCTCAGAGAACAGTGATTCCATCCGTCTGGAGCTGGAGACGAGCGCTGCCCAGGAAAAGGCTCTGGAGGATGCCATCACCGGGAATCAGGAAATCCTGGATGAGAAGAAAAAGCTGGAGTCAGAGCGCTCCAAAAGTCTGGAACAGGCACATCTTGAGACTGCAAACCTCACGTCAAAGCGGGGATTTTTGGAGGAAAACCTGTCAAGGCTGAAAGAGGAGACGGATGATCTACAGTCCCAGATGGAATCTCTGCAGGGCAGCCTGGAAAACGGCAGGGCTGATATGGAGAAAAAGGTCAGGGACATTGAAGAGATACGGCAGACCATTGCAGAGGCAGAGAAGGAGGCCGTGGAGGACGAGGCAAAAATGCAGGAATACCTCCAGCGCAGAGATGAGATGAACCGTTCCCACAAATCTTTCTTTGACAAGCGCGACGAGCTGTCGGCCAGAATGAATCTTCTGGACAAAGAGTGTTACCGCCTGACAAGCCAAAAGGAAAAACTGGAGGAAAACCAGGAGAATCAGGTCAACTATATGTGGGAAGAATACGAGATGACCTATGGCCAGGCACTTGGCCAGGCTCCGGGGGAACTTCTGGAACGCTCAGAGATCAAAAAGGCTCTGGGAGTTGTGAGAGATGAGATCAAAAAGTTGGGCAATGTGAATGTGAATGCCATTGAGGAGTACAAGGAGCTGTCTGAGCGCCACACCTTCCTGAGCACCCAGCACGGGGATCTGGTGCAGGCGGAGCAGACACTTCTGGGGATCATAGATGAACTGGATACGGGAATGCGGAACCAGTTCGAGGAGAAATTTTCACAGATACGTGTTGAGTTTGACAAGGCGTTCAAAGAGCTGTTCGGCGGAGGAAAGGGTACGCTGGAGCTGGATGAGGACGCGGATATTCTGGAGGCAGGCATCCGCATCATATCCCAGCCTCCGGGGAAGAAGCTGCAGAACATGATGCAGCTCTCCGGCGGTGAGAAAGCGCTGACGGCCATTGCCCTGCTGTTCGCCATCCAGAATCTGAAGCCGTCCCCCTTCTGTCTGCTGGATGAGATCGAGGCGGCCCTGGACGATTCCAATGTTACCCGTTACGCAAAATATCTCCACAAGTTGACAAAAAATACACAATTTATTATTATTACACATAGAAGAGGTACCATGACGGCTGCAGACCGTCTGTACGGTATCACTATGCAGGAAAAAGGTGTGTCCACACTTGTTTCCGTCAATCTGATAGAAAATGATTTGGACAAATAGGAGGGCATATGGCAGAGGAGAAAGAAAAAAAAGGCTTTTTTCAGCGCCTGGTGGCGGGACTTTCCAAGACCAGGGCGAATATTGTATCCGGTATAGATTCTATTTTCAGCGGATATTCCAGTATTGATGATGATTTTTATGAAGAGATAGAAGAAATCCTTGTTATGGGGGATTTGGGGATCAACGCAACCACCCGTATTGTGGAGGACTTAAAAGCCCAGGTGGCTGAGAAGAAGATCAAGGACCCGCAGGAGTGCAAGCAGCTTCTCATGGACAGCATCAAATCCCAGATGGCTGTGGGGGAGACTGCCTATGAGTTTGAACACCGCAAGTCTGTGATCCTTGTTATCGGCGTCAATGGGGTGGGCAAGACCACATCTGTGGGCAAGCTGGCAGGCAAGCTGAAGGACCAGGGGAAAAAGGTCATTTTAGCGGCGGCAGATACCTTCCGCGCGGCAGCGGGGGAGCAGCTCACCCAGTGGGCAAACCGGGCCGGTGTGGAGCTTATCGGAGGACAGTCAGGTGCTGACCCTGCAAGCGTGGTCTATGACGCCATTGCGGCGGCAAAAGCAAGGGACGCGGATGTGCTTCTGTGTGACACAGCAGGACGCCTTCACAATAAGAAGAACCTTATGGAGGAGCTGAGAAAGATTTACCGCATCATTGAGCGGGAATATCCGGAAGCTTATCTGGAGACCCTGGTTGTTCTGGACGGCACCACAGGGCAGAATGCGCTTTTACAGGCCAGACAATTTAATGAGGTGGCCAATGTGACAGGTATTATTTTAACGAAACTGGACGGAACGGCAAAAGGCGGAATTGCAGTTGCAATCGAATCTGAGCTTGACATTCCGGTGAAATATATAGGAGTAGGAGAGAGCATTGACGATTTACAGAAATTTAATTCCGATGAATTCGTAAACGCGCTTTTCGACATCAAGGAATAAAGGAGAAAAATTATGCTGACTCTGGAGAAATTTGAAGAAGCGTCTGAAACAGTAAAAAAAGTGACGCAGGACACCAAGCTAGTCTACAGCGACTATTTCAGCGCGCAGACCGGCAACAAAGTTTACCTGAAACCGGAAAATATGCAGGTGACAGGAGCTTACAAGCTCCGCGGCGCCTACTATAAGATCAGTACACTGTCTGAGGAGGAGAGGGCCAAGGGCCTGATCACCGCCTCCGCAGGCAATCATGCCCAGGGAGTTGCCTACGCCGCAAAAGCTTTCGGCGCAAAAGCTGTCATTGTCATGCCAACCACCACTCCGCTGATCAAAGTGGAGCGCACCAAGAGCTACGGTGCGGAGGTAGTCCTCTACGGAAACGTTTACGATGAGGCCTGTGAGTATGCCTACAAGATGGCAGAGGAGCACGGATATACGTTCATCCATCCCTTTGATGACCCGGCAGTGGCAACCGGACAGGGAACCATCGCTATGGAAATCATCAAGGAACTGCCTCTGGTTGACTATATTTTGGTACCTATCGGCGGCGGCGGTCTGGCCACAGGGGTTTCCACCCTTGTAAAACTGTTAAACCCCAATATCAAGGTTATCGGCGTAGAGCCTGCAGGGGCTAACTGTATGCAGATGTCCTTAAAAGAGGGAGAAGTGGTGACACTGGACGGTGTCAACACCATTGCGGACGGCACAGCGGTAAAACGCCCCGGCGACCATATCTTTCCGTATATCCAGAAGAATGTGGATGAGATCATCACAGTGGAGGATTCAGAACTGATCGTGGCATTTTTGGATATGGTTGAGAATCACAAAATGATCGTGGAGAACTCCGGTCTTCTCACAGTAGCTGCCCTGAAGCATCTGAAATTTACAGGTAAAAAAGTGGTGTCTATTTTAAGCGGCGGTAATATGGATGTGATCACCATGGCCTCAGTCGTTCAGCTTGGACTGATCGCCCGTGACAGGATCTTTACAGTTTCTGTTCTTCTGCCTGACAAGCCGGGTGAACTGGTGCGCGTGGCTACTGTCATTGCACAGCAGCAGGGCAATGTAGTCAAACTGGACCACAACCAGTTTATCAGTGCCAACCGTTCCGCCGCTGTGGAACTTAAAATTACGATCGAGGCATTTGGTACGGACCACAAGAACCAGATCATCAAAGCTTTGGAGGATGAAGGGTACCGTCCAAAACAGATCACAGCAAACCTTTAATTACTATGAAGGGGTACATAAATAAAATTGCTCCCGCTAGTTTGGTATTGGCATTGGCTCTGCTCCTGAGTGGATGTAAAAATACAGAAGATGTGGGTGTGTACGTCCAGGCATGTCTCGACTACCGGTACCAGAAAAGCGCAGAAAAGTATTGCGAACTGACGGGTATTTCCCTCTCGGAGGCGGAGGAGGATTCAGCAGAGCTTTTGGAGAAAAGTGTCTTAAGGGCAAGAGAACTGAATTTTTCCTCTGATGAGAAATACACAGGTTTTGCAGATGCATGCAGGAAGATACTGAAAAAGGCTGATTATCAGGTGGGTGAGACGCAGAAAAAGAAGGCAGAAAAAAGCAGCTACCTGGTAAATGTCACTTATCATCCTTTGAATGTGGAGGAAACCATAGGTATGGAATACGATTCCGCTCTGGAGACGGAGAGTATACCGTCAGACGGAGAAACGCTGTATCTGGGGGATGTGATGACAGAGGTTCTTGACAACACGCTGGAGACGGTGGAGTACGGGGAAGCGGAGTCCATGGAGATATGTGTGAAGGAACAGAACGGCAGACTGGCCATTGAAGAGGATGAACTGGGCAGGCTGGATGAGGCATTGTTCGGAATCACCGAAGTGCAGGATGCAGACTGAATAATCTTTAAAAGCAAAAAAAGACGAGAGCTGCCGGAAATGAAACCGGACAGCAATCGTCTTTTTTTATTTTTATTTTTTGCGGTCACGCAGATATGAAAGCAGAACTCTTATTTTACAGTGATCAATTCATATTCTTTCTGTCCGAGTCCAATCTTCACTGCGTGCTCAATGGATGATTCCCAGTTGGTCTCAGGGAAAATGGTGTGGAAATGGTCATGGTGATGACCTTCCTCAGATAACTCTCCGAGAACACTGTTCTTGATCTCCGGCTGTGCGTTGACTGCGTCAGCGCAGGCAAGATCCAGGGCTACCGGGTCAAAGGACGCAAACATACCGATATTTGGTACGATCGCCGCATCGTTTTCCGCGTGGCAGTCACAGTATGGGGATATATCGATCACAAGACTGATGTGGAAGCTTGGACGGCCATCCACAACGGCTTTTGTGTACTCTGCGATCTTGCAGTTTAAGATGTCATTGGACTCATCGGAAGCCGGCTGTACGGCATCCTTGGGACAGACACCGATACATCTGCCGCAGCCTACACATTTGTTGTGGTCAATATAAGCTTTTTTGTTCTCAAACTGCGGAGCATCATGTGCGCAGACTTTTGCACACTGCTTGCATCCGATACAGAGATCCTGGTCCACATGAGGCTTTCCGGCACTGTGCATTTCCATTTTGCCTGCACGGGAACCGCAGCCCATACCAATGTTTTTTAGGGTACCGCCGAATCCGGTGGCTTCATGGCCCTTAAAATGGGTCAGTGAAATAAATACATCTGCATCCATTACGGCACGGCCGATTTTTGCTTCTTTTACATACTGGCCGCCCTCTACTGGTACCAGAGATTCATCCGTTCCCTTCAGGCCGTCTGCGATCAGGACCTGGCAGCCAGTTGAAATGGGGTTAAATCCGTTCAGATTAGCGCTGTCCAGATGGTCAAGTGCGTTTTTCCTGCCGCCCACATATAAAGTGTTGCAGTCTGTGAGGAATGGCTTTCCTCCCAGTTCTTTTACCACGTCTACAACAGCCTTTGCATAGTTCGGGCGAAGGAAAGCCAGGTTTCCAGGCTCTCCGAAATGCATTTTGATCGCAGCGTATTTGTCCTCAAAATCAATTTCACCGATGCCGGCTGTTTTAATCAAACGCTGAAGTTTTGTCAGCAGGTTGTCACCATTTTTTACACGAAGGTCTGAGTAGTATACTTTAGATGCTGTCATTTGTTTCTCCTCCAATCTATGTATTCTGGAGATAATTTTAGCATTTAACATTATAAGATACAAGACAAATTATAAAAAACCGCAATATTTGAACAGTATCCGGCACAAATGTCAATTTCTGACGTTTTCAGTCCACTAAAAATGTGATAGAATAAGTATCAGTGTGAAAAACAAAAAGTATGCCATACGTTTGAGGAATAGAGAATTGCAGTTGTGATGCAGCTTGTGATAGACTGAGTTGTAGATATATAAGAATACCGGTTTTTGAAGATGAGTAAATTAGTTCTTAAAGATAAATAAACCGGATTTTTGAAATACTTTGGAATCGGTTTCCTAAAATACACAAAGACAGGAGAAGAAATATGAGCAGAAAATTATATTTGGAATGTTATTCAGGAATCAGCGGGGATATGACAGTCGCCGCCCTTACTGATTTGGGAGTGGAAGAGTCCTATTTAAAACAGGAGCTTGAAAAGCTGCATCTGGACGGATATGAGATCAGAATTTCCCGGACAAAGAAAAATCAGATCACAGCGGCAGATTTTGATGTGCTGCTAGCAGAAGATGGAGAAACGCACAGCCATGACGAGGCCCATGCGCATCACCATCATCATCACCATCATTCCCACAACAGCGGCTCTGCTCCTGCCGATGTGAAGGAGCATGGTCATGAGCACGGGCACAGTCACAGTCATTCCCACAACAGCTACAGGGAGATTTATGAACTTATCAGCCAGTCGGAATTGAATTCTAATGTGAAGGATATGAGCCTGAAAATTTTTCGTGTCATTGCGGAAGCGGAGGCCAAGGTCCACGGAATGCCTGTGGACCAGGTGCATTTTCATGAGGTGGGGGCTGTGGATTCTATTGTAGATATCACGGCAGCGGCTATCTGTATGGATAAGCTGGGATTTGACAGCATCATAACCTCTGAACTCTGGGAAGGGAAAGGGACTACCTGGTGTCAGCATGGCAGAATTCCCGTACCGGCGCCTGCAGTGTTGGAGATGATGGCAGAGCACAGGGTTCCGGTCAAGTTCGCTCCGGTGGAAGGGGAAATGATCACCCCAACAGGTGCGGGGATCGTGGCGGCACTCTCTGAAAAAGGAAAGCTTCCCGATGGCTTTGTCATTGAAAAGGTGGGTGTGGGCGCAGGAAAGAAGGATTTCCCACATGCCAATATTCTGCGTGCCATGATCCTGAACACAGATGCAGATGTGGCCTGGAATAAGAAGAAGGAAACAGAACCCGCAGAAAAGCAGAAGGATGATGCAGATGATAAAAAGCCCGTTCAGGTGACAGGGGAAAGCGGACCGAATGGACAAAATACAGTTTCTGTGCTGGAGACAAATGTGGACGACTGCTCCGGTGAGCAGTTAGGGTATGCCATGGAATGCCTGCTTGAGGCAGGCGCCCTTGATACCTCCTGTATACCTGTATATATGAAAAAAAACCGTCCTGCCTACATGCTTCAGGTCATCTGCAGACCGGAGGATGAAGAGAAAATGGAGACAGTTATTTTCCGGGAGACTACCAGTATCGGACTCAGGAAGTACAGGGAGGAGCGCAGTATCCTTCCAAGAGAAATGATCACAGTTACTCTTCCGGGAGGGCATGAAGTCAGAGTTAAAAAATGCAGCCACCACGGACAGGAATTTTACTATCCTGAGTATGAAGATGTGAGGGCTGTCTGTAAGGAGACAAATCACAGCTTTTTGGGGATTTGCAGAGAGGCTGCGGTGTCGGCGGATAAAAAGAAAATGGGAGGCTGAAGATGAAGCGAGACTTTACAGAAAAAGAAGAAAAATTGTTTTCCATCATGAGACAATACACCAGCCGGGATGTCTGCATTGCTTTTTCCGGCGGTACGGACAGCAGTCTCCTTTTGAAACTGGCTGTGGAATGTGCAAAAGAAGATATTAAAATATATGCCGTAACCTTTGATACGGTACTGCATCCATCCTGCGACCTGGAGATCGCAAAAAAGGTGGCAAAGGAGATGGGAGCCATACACAAGGTAATATTTATCAATGAACTGGAGGATTCAGGCATCAGGCATAATCCGGTGGACAGGTGCTATCGGTGCAAGAAGCTGCTGTTTGAAAAGCTCATGGATTTTGCCGGGGAGATTTGTGCGGGTGAGGTTCTGGAGGGAACCAATGAGGATGACCTGCATGTATATCGTCCGGGGCTTAGGGCTGTGCGGGAGATGGGGGTGAAAAGTCCTCTTGCCGAAGCCGGCCTCACAAAACAGGAGGTGAGAAGCCTGGCAGAAAAGCTGGGAATCTCTGTGGCGAACCGCCCGGCAGCGCCCTGCCTTGCCACACGTCTTCCCTATGGAGCAGACTTACAGACAGATATTCTCAGAAAGATAGAGGCCGGAGAAACATATTTAAAGCAGGCCGGATTTCCGGTGGTAAGACTGCGTCTTCATGAAAACATTGCAAGAATTGAGATTCCAGTATCTGACTTTTCCTCTTTTATAGAAAAAAGGCAGGAGATAACAGAGCGTCTGAAACAGACAGGATTTTCTTATATTACTTTGGATATGGAAGGTTTCCGGAGCGGAAGCATGGATGAAACACTGCCGGAGGCAGGAACGGAAAAATAATACATGTTTCTTCAGCTAAAGCATGGATGAAATGCGGCGGGAGGGTTACTGTTCAAAAACTACACTTTCAGTATACTGTGAAAAGCAGCGCCGGAGACAGGAAATGGAAAATATTATACGTTTTTGCTTGCAGGCAGGAGAAAAATGGTATATCATATAGGCAATGGAAAAGAAAATATAAAATATCTCAAAAACGAGGGCGCTGTGAAGCTATTAGGCTGCACAGTACCCTCGTTGTACTTCCGGCAAACGTTTATCTATGTAATAGGATACTTCCACTTTTTAGGAAAGCCTTTACTTACTTTTCAGGAAAATCTTTGTCAGGGAAGCATAAGAATATGGGTATAGTCAAGTCGTGCAAACACGTCATTGGCTTTTTTTTGATTCTGCAAAATGATCGCAGGGCTTAATCCCGCAATCCGGACAGCGATGGTGGGAAGCAGGTCCAGCAGCCTTTGGAAATCACTGCTGTTTATATCCACATCTTTGTTCTGCAGTATTAATTCACGTCTGGCACCGTACTCTGCGGCTGCGCACCAATAGTAGGATTCGGGTGTAATATCCACATGAAAATATTTCAATATTTCCACCTGCTTTTTCCTGACCACCTGGTGGAATTCAGGGGGAACCAGATTGCTCTCGTTGACTTCCAGGTGAAAGGAAAGTATACGGGAATCGCGGAAAATCTGTGTCATCATAATATTGGACTGGAGCATGTGGGCCTGCAGCTCATTTTCAAGAAGCCCCTGGGCCTGTATTGCAAGAAAGTCCTTGATCTGATAGAGATAATCCATATATATTTTGTTCAGAAGTTCCTGTTTTTTAAAATGATAATTCACCAGGCCCACCGGGACATCTGCTTTTTGGGCAATCATCTGGTACGTGGTTTTTTTATATCCGTTTTCGTACATCAGACGGCGTGCAGTCTGATAAATCAATTCCTTTGTCAAAATTCCGTTGGCATACTGCATGTAATCCCCCCTTATTTTTCTGCGTAACTGTTACTTTTCTGCATCCATTTTTTACATAATATCACAGATTACGTGGACATGACAATGGAAACCTGATATAATGAATATTATATAAAATTTAATTTATTCAAAATTGAAAGGAGGAAAAACAGGCAGAGCCGCTGTTCCTTTTGCGTTTGGCGGTGTGCTTTGCCATGCGCAGGATAAGGCTGTATAGGACAACTACAAACGAACAGCAGCCGTGTAACTTTCAACGGTTGGGAGAAGGAGGATAAAATGGGAGAGCGAAAAGAAAAACTGGGAGGATACCTGAAAGTATCCTATGGTCTAGCGGATTTAGGATTTATCTTTATGGTTACCATGTCGAATACTTATCTGCTCATGTTTTATACAGATGTGGCAGGCATTACGGCAGCGGCGGCGGGTACACTGATGATGGTGGGAAGGATCATTGACAGCTGCAGTCCGCCGGTCATCGGCGCAGTGATTGAAAAGAGTCATATGAAATGGGGGAAATACAGGTCCTGGCTGATGATCGGTGCACCTCTTATTTTTATTACCAATGCGCTTATGTTTTTGAATAACAGCATTACCATGCCGGCAAAGGCGGTTCTGGCCTGTATTGTCTATGCGGTATTCTGTATTTCCACTAATATAGCCTATACAGGATATACCTCTATGAATTCATCGCTTACCAATGACCAGAAAGAAAGGGTTCAGCTCTCTACCTTCCGGGGTCAGGGAAATGCCCTTGGAAAATGTCTGGCCGGTTTTCTGCTGATTCCGATGATCACCATATTGGGCGGTGAAAAAGAGATGAATGCCCGGGGATTTTTCCTGGCCTCGCTTGCAGCCGGACTCATGTGTGTGCTTTTGTACGGAAACTTAGCCTGGGCTTCCAAGGGAAAGGATATCCAGAGTATACCGGGGAATACAGGGGCAAAAGACAGCCTGAAAGTGGGAGAAATGCTGGGACTTGTTTTTAAGAACAAGAATCTGATGCTGCTGTTTTTGACAGATGTGGCCCGCATTCTCAGCATGTTGGTCATGTATGCCATGTTTCCCTATTTTTTCAAATATGTGGTGCATGATATCAACGGTGCGGCCCCGTTTTTCGGGATCGTCAATATTCTGGCTTTTGTGGGGGCCACCAGTGTACCCCTCGTGACCAGATATTTATCCAAACGGAACGCCTACATAACAGGTAATCTGATACTTGCGGCGGGGATGATCTTGGCTGTTTTATTCAGCAGCAGCGTCACGGCTATCATTGCCCTTATCTCTATGGGATATATCGGTTATTCCTGGGGAAATGTGGTGAACACATCTATGTATGCCGATACTGTGGATTACGGAGAGTGGAAGACCGGAAAAAATGCCAGAGGTTTGTACTTCTCCATGTTCCAGCTCTCCATCAAGATAGCAGCAGTGTTCAGCACCGCCATTGCCGGTTTTGGGTTGTCCATGGTTGGATATGTGGCGAACACAGAGCCGACGCAGCAGGTCGTCCACGGAATCCGTGTCATTTCCATGGGGCTTCCTGCAGGACTTTTGATCTTGGGGGCAGTGCTGCTTATGTTTTATGATCTGAGTCAGAAGAAGATGGACAAGATCCGGGAGGAACTGGAAGAGAGAAAAAGCTGATGCCTGTTCTCTGCATGATGCAAATTTATAATAGATATATGCTTCATCCGGCAGGGAATACATATACAAAATAGCAAAAATTACAGGGGGTTGAAAGCGGGATTTTTTGTGATTATTACATATTGTCTGATGCAGGTGCTTATGATATGTTAAAAGAACAAAAGGTACTGCGGATATGGATGTAAGTGATAATATCATATTGCTGATGGATGATGTTACAACAAGCGGTAATTCTCTTTATGCATGTAAGGAGATCCTTATGGATCATGGTGCTAAATCTGTGGAGATGTTCGCTCTTGGAAAAGCAATATAGGAGGTATTATATGTATCAGAACTTTTCTGAAAAAGATAGACAAAAGGTGGAAGCTGCTGAAATATTGTCATCCCAGAGCCGTAAATTAGGAATCGAATATTGTACAACTGCCGATGATAAATATCCCGTCAATCTGAAAAAAATAAAAAGCCCGCCGCCGGTCTTATATTATAAAGGAAATATAGAGGTTCTTAACAGAAGAAAAAGTATAGCTGTAATTGGGACAAGAGATATCTCGGCGGCTGGTACAGAATTGGCCAGGGAAGCAGGAAAGATAAGCGGAAACCGGGGATTTAACCTTGTAAACGGTTTAGCTCTTGGATGTGACAGGGAAGCATTTGTGGGATGCCTGGATGCAGGAGGATGTCTGGTAAGTGAATATCCGATCAGCAGTCAGCCTAAAAAGTACACATACGTAGAGAGGGACCGCATACAGAGTGGAATCAGTAATGCAGTGATCATGGTGGAGGCAGATCTGAAAAGCGGCACCATGCATACCATTGACTTTGCCAGAAGCCAGTCGAAAAGATTGCGTGTTATTACCATGAATTGTTAAGACATAGAACAGGGAATGAATTCCTTTTAAAAAATGATCTGGCGGAAAAAATTTCGGACCGTGAGCAGCTGTCTTCATTTTTAGAAGAGGTAAACTGCGAGAAGGAGTTTACACAGCTTACACTGTGGTAAGAAAAGCGCCGCTTTTGCAAATATATGACAGATAAAAAAATTTTGATTCTGTCAAGAAAAAATACTTGACACCGATAAAAAGATGTTGTATGATACACAAGGTGATGATGAGTGGAAAAAATTGTAGAACAGACTTTATTATACGATTTCTACGGTGAGCTTTTAACAGAGCATCAGCGCAGAATATATGAGGATGTAGTGCTCAATGACTATTCTTTGAGTGAGGTGGCCGAAGTTTTGGGAATCAGCCGGCAGGGTGTTCACGACAATGTGAAACGCTGCAGCAAAATCCTGCAGGATTACGAGGACAAACTGCATCTGGTGGAGAAGTTTGTGAGCATTAAAGAAAAAATCCACCGCATCCGGGAATTGACCGGACACTGTGAAGCCATGAGTAAACAGGAACTGGTCACAGAAGTGGAACACATTTCCCAGGAAATATTAGAGGAGTTATAGCAGATGGCATTTGAGAGCTTAACAGATAAACTTCAGAATGTATTTAAAAACTTGAGAAAAAAAGGCCGTCTGACCGAAGCCGATGTAAAAGCAGCGCTGAAAGAAGTAAAAATGGCACTTCTTGAAGCTGATGTAAGCTTCAAGGTGGTAAAACAATTTATGAAATCCGTTCAGGAGCGGGCAGTAGGTGCTGATGTCATGTCAGGATTGAATCCGGGCCAGATGGTGATCAAGATTGTAAACGAAGAGCTGGTCAATCTGATGGGCAGCGAAACTGCAGAACTGGCGTTAAAGCCGGGAAGTGAGATAACGGTTATCATGATGGCCGGTCTCCAGGGTGCAGGTAAGACCACCACAACAGCAAAGCTGGCCGGCAAGCTGAAGTCAAAAGGACGCAAACCTCTCCTCGCAGCATGTGATGTATACCGTCCGGCAGCTATCACCCAGTTACAGGTGAACGGGGAAAAACAGGGCGTGGAGGTTTTCTCCATGGGCGATAAGCAGAGACCTGTGGATATTGCGAAAGCGGCGTATGAGCATGCCAAAAAAGAAAAATTCAATGTTTTGATCCTGGATACCGCGGGCCGTCTTCATATAGATGAAGACATGATGAAAGAGCTTGCAGACATTAAGGAAGCCATTGAAGTGGACCAGACCGTTTTGGTAGTAGATGCCATGACAGGTCAGGACGCGGTAAATGTGGCAGAGACCTTTGGAGATAAAGTAGGCATTGACGGTGTGATCCTCACCAAACTGGACGGCGACGCCAGAGGCGGTGCGGCATTATCCATCAGGGCGATCACAGGCAAACCTATTCTCTTTGTGGGTATGGGTGAAAAGCTTTCGGATCTGGAACAGTTCTATCCGGACCGTATGGCATCCCGTATTCTGGGAATGGGCGATGTTATGAGTCTGATCGAGAAAGCCCAGGCTAATCTGGATGAAGAGAAAGCCAAGGAGATGGAGCAGAAGTTCCGTAAGAATTCCTTCGGTTTTGACGACTATCTGGAGAGTATGAACCAGATGAAGAATATGGGCGGTTTATCCAGTGTCTTGAACATGATACCGGGTATGGGCAGTCAGATAAAAGATATAGACAGCATGGTGGATGAAAAAGATATGGCGAGAAAAGAAGCCATGATCCTGTCCATGACACCAAGAGAACGCTCTCATCCGGAAATCCTGAACCCATCCAGAAAAGCGAGAATCGCAAAAGGTGCAGGAGTGGATATGGCGGAAGTCAACCGTCTGGTCAAACAGTTTGAACAGGCCAAGAAAATGATGAAACAGATGCCCGGACTTATGGGCGGAAAAGGTGGTAAAAGAGGAAAATTCAAACTTCCCTTTTAACATATAGAAGAAAATAAACCAGGAGGTGAATGAGATGGCAGTAAAAATCAGATTAAGAAGAATGGGACAGAAAAAGGCTCCTTTCTATAGAATCATCGTTGCAGATTCCAGATCCCCGAGAGATGGTAAATTCATCGAAGAGATTGGAACATACGATCCGAACCAGGATCCCAGCGTTTACAAAGTAGACGAGGAGGCAGCAAAAAAATGGCTTGCTAATGGTGCACAGCCTACAGAAGTTGTTTCTAAAATCTTTAAAGCAGCTGGTATCGAAAAATAGGATTCCGGGAGGTAGCTTGTAATGAAAGAATTAGTAGAAGTAATTGCAAAGTCTCTTGTAGATTATCCGGATGAAGTTGCGGTAACGGAAACAGAAGAGGACAATGCCGTTCTGGTAGAGCTGAAAGTGGCTCCGGCAGACATGGGCAAAGTCATCGGACGTCAGGGAAGAATTGCCAAGGCAATCCGTACCGTAGTGAAAGCTGCATCTTCCAAAAGCGACAAAAAAGTAGTCGTAGATATTTTACAATAACTGTACCGACTGCCTTCCTAGAGTGTGTTTGTCAACACACTCTAGGCATATTTTTGGTACAGGCGAGGAATACGGCGGATGATATCCGTCTTGTGTAAGCGGGAGCTGTCGCGGTAAGTTTACTGCACCAGCCCCCTTTTTTCATTACAGAGGAATACGGCTGTAACTGGCCTGCCCCGGTGCGAAAGTCTGGCTGTCAGTACCCTTTATTCTGATAGCGCGATGTATTTATAATAGGAAGGAATTCGATTATGGAAGATTTGTTACAGGCAGGTGTGATCACCACCACCCACGGAATCCGCGGCGAGGTAAAGGTGTTTCCCACCACTGATGATGTGCATAGATTTGAAGACCTGGACAGTGTACTGCTGGATACAGGCAGGGAATATATGAAACTGGAGATTGAGAATGTCAAATATTTCAAACAGTATGCCATACTGAAATTCAAAGGAATTGACAACATCAACGATATAGAAAAATATAAGGGCAGAAGCCTCTATGTGACCAGAGACCAGGCCATTCCTTTGGAAGAGGATGAGTATTATATTGCGGACCTCATGGGACTTGACGTATATCTGGAAAGCGGAGAGAAGTTTGGTGTCCTGAAGGATGTGATGGAGACCGGAGCCAATGACGTTTACATTGTGGAGACAGAGGAAGGGAAAGAAGTGCTGATCCCTGCGATCCATGAATGTGTATTGGATATTGATGTTGAGGAGAACCGGATGGAAATACATCTGATGGACGGGCTTCTGGATTAGACTGCCCATTGATTTTGCGGCGGGCAGAACAGCAGGTTGAGAATATCTGCGTTGATATATTGGTTACTATTTGTGCTGCCAACCGGCAGCGGAACGGAGAATACTATGAATTTTCATGTGTTGACCCTATTTCCGGATATGGTACGGCAGGGGCTGGATACCAGCATAATCGGCCGAGCCATGAAAGAAAAACATATTTCGCTGGAAACTGTCAATATCCGGGATTTTTCCGATAATAAACATAACAGAGTTGATGACTATCCATATGGCGGAGGAGCCGGCATGGTTATGCAGGCGGAGCCTGTCTACAGGGCTTATTGTTCCGTTGCTGAAAAATCCCTGGCAGCGGGCAAGAGCAGAAAGCCCCGGTGTATTTATCTGACTCCCCAGGGGAAGGTATTTAACCAGACTATGGTGGAGGATTTTGCCCAGGAGGAGGAGCTTATTTTTCTCTGCGGACATTATGAAGGGATAGATGAGCGGGTTTTAGAAGAAATCGTGACGGATTATGTCTCCATTGGAGATTATGTGCTCACAGGCGGAGAACTGGCATCTATGGTCATGATAGATGCCATCTCACGTTTTGTACCGGGTGTTTTGAGCAATGAGGAATCCGCCCAATTTGAATCCATGCAGGATAACCTGCTGGAATATCCTCATTTTACGCGGCCTGAGACCTGGCACCATAAGAGCGTGCCGAGGGTTCTTCTGACCGGTGACCATAATAAAATTGAAGCCTGGAGATGGGAACAGTCTCTGAGGCGTACAAAGGAGAGGAGACCGGATCTTATGGAGAAAAACAAAACTTTGACAGTGGCTTATTTCAGTCCCACAGAAGGGACAAAACGTGCAGCAGAAATTCTGGCGGGCATGTTGTCACAGAATCCGCAGTATTTGGATTTGACCAGGAGAAAATTGAGAAAACAAAAACAGAGTTTTACAGAGAAGGATCTGCTGCTTGCCGCGGCCCCTGTTTACGGCGGACAACTGCCCAGAATGAGAGAAGCGTTATTTGTAAATCTGCATGGAGAGAATACGCCCTGTATTCTCATGTCAGCGTACGGAAACCGGCATTATGACAATACTCTGGCTCAGATGCAGAAGATCCTTGAGGACAGAGGGTTTTACTGTATCGGGGCAATTGCACCGGTTATTCCGCATATATATTCTGAAAAATTGGGAAATGGGCGCCCGGATGAATTGGACATACAGGAAATCCGTAAGTTTGCGGTGACAGTGAAGAAACGTCTGGAAGAGAAGTTTCATGGACCCATAGAGCTTCCGGGAGTAGCAGAGCCGGAACCAAAGCAAATGAAGCCTGTGGCAAAGTTCTGGGATTCCGAAAAGTGTAATGGATGTCAGGCCTGCGTTCAGAAATGTCCCGCTGCGGCTATTGACAAAGAAACGTACACAGTGGATGAGAGCTTGTGTATCAACTGTATGAGATGCGCAAAAATCTGTCCCTCAAAGGCCAGAAGTTATGACTGTGGGGATGTTCAGAAATATCTGGAGTCTAATTTTACGGCGAGACGGGAAGTTGAGTGGTTTTAAATCGGTGAAATCACTGGAAGCATAGTATTTTAACTTTGCTTTCAGTGATTTTTTATGGAGCCGTGTATTTAGGAAAACAGAGAGAAGCTTGTCTGCTGTTTTCATTTGTATCACGTATTGGAGTCGGAACAGTCATCCGGAAAGCTGCTTCCAGGTTCCGGGTCTCCGTGCAGCCGGTTGATTTGAACCAGACACATTAACAGAATTCCAAACATGGAGCCGACCAGGAATGATATAGCGATAAAAACAATCATAGGATAAACCCAGCCCTTCTTATCATAATATTTGTGAATAAGTTGTTCTAATATATATTATATTGCAAATACGGGATGTTTATTCAGTAATAGGAATATTAGAAGGATAATCTGACAGATTTATATTTACAATAAGTTTTCTGGAACCAGTGAGAGGAGAAGTTCTTTATCTGTGTCTGTTTAAGGAATATGGTATTTAGTTTACTGCTTTTAAATATGAAGTGATAATGTCGATCAAATAGGTTAATTTATCCGATGGACAGGTTTCAATCAATGTTTTGACAGAATCGGAATCATTAAATGATTTCTGTTCACCAAACAACAGATAATCCGTGTTTATATGTAGAGCGGATTTGAGCTTGCACAAGGTTTCCAAGGACATTCCTTTTTGCCCTAATTCTAAATCATAACAGAACCGAGGTGTGATATCCGCCATTTCAGCCAGCTCTTCCCGGGTATATCCCATTAGTTCCCGTTGCTGCTGAATCCTTTTTCCTATACTAAGCTTATCTAGTGTACCCATTTTTTATCCTCCGTATATTTTTTTAGTGGAAAAATATCCCTTTGACTACGATACCAGAAATTAAATGGTTAAAAATGAACTGCAAGGAGATAAAAAATGTGCTCAAGGTTCGTTTTCATTACCGCTGTAAAAAGATAAAATCAAAGTTGCAATAAAATGTAATTTTTTGACAGGCACTTCTAACCGTTTTATATATTATGATGCTGAAAGTGCTGTTTTTTATGCAAATGGATTATCGAAAAGAAACATTATATAAAGAGCGGTGCCGCTTATGAAGAGAATGCAGGAATGTGCCTCATAATTTGATCACGGGGAATAAAATCCCTTGTATTCAAAAGAAAAATGGCGGAAAGCTCAGTTTCCTTAATTTGACGAACGGAGGGTGAATAATTCATGGATTACATTTTAGATGGCCGGAAACCATAAAAAGACAAGAGGGCTTTTATGTTTTTTGAAGAAAAAGAGGAACCTGCAGAGAGTATTTTACAGTGATCCGAAAATAGATGTATAGGAAAAGATGCATCCCGTTGCTTGACATAATATGTCAAACGCGATAGAATGTACAGGAACAAAGGAAAAAATAGGTGATTATTGGCTGGCGCTCCGTGTGAAAACAGCCCTAGGTTACAGGGTGGGGTGGTCAGCTTTTCCTATACGGCTGGGTTAAATGTACAAGATTATCGGATAATTGTATAAGACGATTCTGCCAAATGCTGTAGGTTACAGCAAAATCATTGAGGGATTTGGGAGTCAGTTATGTATCAGAAAAATGGAAGTAGTTGGTTAAAGCATTTGGATTTCATCGTACTGGATTTAATCTGTATGGAAGTTTCATTTCTGCTGAGCTATGTCTTTAGAAACGGGAAAATGTTCCGATTATCCGATGACAATTATCGTGACGTAGAGATCATCCTGTTCTTTATCTTTTTTGTTGTTGTGTTTTTTAATGAGAGCTATAGTGGCATTTTGAGGAGAGGTTATTTCAAAGAGTTCGTAGCTGTATTTAAACACGTGACTTATATTATTGCCATCATGCTGGTATATCTGTTTTTTATACAACAGTCTTCTACATATTCCCGTGTTATTTTTATCAGTATGTGGGGCATTTATGTTGTGTTGTCCTATGTAACAAGGCTGGCATGGAAAGAAAATATTAAGAAAAGAGTAGATAAGCAGGAAGGTAAGCGTTCCCTGCTGCTAGTGACATCCGCAGATGTGGCATCTGAAGTTGTGAAGACAATTCTGAGAAATAATTTTGAGAACTTATATCTGGATGGGATTGCTATTATTGATGTGGATATGATAGGTAAGAAGATTCTGGGTGTACCTGTTGTGGCGGATAAGGACAACATGGTTTCTTATATCCAGAAGAACTGGGTGGATGAGGTGTTTTTTAATCCATCAGAAAAGACAGTTATTTCTAATGAAATGATTAAAAGCTGCGCAAGTATGGGTGTAACGATACATATGAAGCTGGCTAAGCTGGAAGTTCTGGGCAATAACCAGATCGTGGAGAAGATGGCCGGTTATACTGTGCTATCAAGCAGTATTAAGATGGCCTCACCGAGAGACATGTTTTTTAAAAGAACAATGGATATTGTTGGAGGCTTTGTTGGTGTTTTGATGACCGGAATACTGACTTTATTTATTGCGCCTATTATTAAGATAAAATCACCGGGGCCTGTATTTTTCTCACAGATTCGAGTTGGAAAGAATGGTAAGAAGTTCAAGATTTATAAATTCCGTTCCATGTATATGGATGCTGAGGCGCGGAAAAAAGAGCTGATGGAAAAAAATAAGATTCAGGATGGTCTGATGTTTAAGATGGATGATGATCCCAGAATCATTAAAGGGATTGGGAATTTTATTCGGAAGACTTCACTGGATGAGTTTCCTCAGTTCTGGAATGTGCTGAAAGGGGATATGAGTCTTGTTGGGACAAGGCCGCCGACAGTGGATGAATGGGAGAAGTATGAGGTGCATCATAGGAAGAGACTGGCCATTAAACCAGGTATTACCGGGATGTGGCAGGTTAGTGGGAGAAGTGAGATTACGGATTTTGAGAGGGTTGTGGAGTTGGATACGGAGTATATAACTGGTTGGAGTTTGGGGTTGGATTTGAAATTGTTGTGGAGGACTGTTGTGGTTGTTTTTAGAGGGGAGGGGTCGATGTAGTTGTCAAATATTATTAGATAAGTAATAAATTATATTAACATAAGCATATTTTCAAATGTTTTAATTGTCTAAGGAAGAGATGTGCCGCAATGGTTGGATGATATATCTTATATTTTTTATGATATTCAAAAAGATACAAAGTTCCAAAATAAGAACAAGATTACAAAAGTGGTGAGTTTCATTTTACATCGAGTAGTATATGAGGGAGAAATTATTAATTATGGCGGGTAAGAACTCTAAAGGGGATAACATTTTAAAAAGTGACTATAAAAAAAATCTGAGCATTGCTATGTTAGGCCATAAACGAATTCCTTCCAGGGAGGGTGGCATTGAGATTGTTGTAGAGGAATTAGCAACTAGAATGGTTAAACTTGGACATAATGTTACATGTTATAACCGTAAAGGACATCACGTAAGTGGTAAAGAATTTGATTGTGACCAATTAACTGATTATAAAGGCGTTAGACTTAAATCAGTTTTTACTTTAAATAAAAAGGGACTTGCTGCTATGACAGCGTCAGTTGCAGGTGCGTTTTGCGCGGCTTTCGGTAAGTACGATGTGGTGCATTTTCATGCTGAAGGACCATGTGCTATGTTATGGTTTCCTAAATTGTTCGGAAAAAAATGTATAGCTACTATTCATGGATTAGATCATCAAAGAGCTAAGTGGGGAAAATTCGCAAGTACATACATCATGCTGGGAGAAAAGTGTGCGGTAAAATATGCAGATGAAATTATTGTTCTTTCTGAAGGAGTGCAAAATTATTTTATGAAGACATACGGAAGAAAAACCAGATTTATTCCTAATGGAGTTGTGAGACCTCAGATTAGAAAAGCCGATATCATCAAACAAAAGTATGGCCTTGAGAAAGATAGTTACATTTTATTTCTGGGAAGGCTAGTTCCTGAAAAGGGATTAAGATATTTAATTGAAGCATTTAAGAAAGTAAAGACAGATAAAAAGCTAGTTATTGCAGGTGGAAGCTCAGATACAGAGGAGTTTACAAATGATCTAAAAAAAATGACAGAAAATGATAGAAGAATTCTCTTTACTGGGTTTATTAGGGGACAGGAATTGGACGAGATTTATAGCAACGCATATATTTATACATTGCCTAGTGATCTTGAAGGAATGCCTCTCAGTTTATTGGAAGCAATGAGTTATGGAAACTGCTGTTTGGTTTCTGATATAGAGGAGTGCGTTTCAGTGGTTGAAGATAAGGCTTTAGTATTTAAGAAGTCTGTTGTTACAGAACTTCACAAGAAATTGCAAAGCGCGTGTGATGACGAAACAATGGTAGCAGCATATAAAAATAAAGCAGCGGATTTTATATGTAGTAAATATTGTTGGGATGATGTTGTTGAGAAAACGTTAGAAGTATACAGAGGGTGAAAGAGCGAATGAGTCCTTCACACTAATAGGGGATTGGAAACAAAGCAAGGAACACAGAGAAGAATAACGATAAGGAATCGAAAATATGCGAACTCTATTTGTGAATAAATTTCTGCATCCCAACGGTGGATCAGAAACCTACATTTTTAAGCTGGGCGAGGCACTGGAACAGCACGGACACGAAGTCCAGTACTTCGGTATGGAACACAAAGGTCGTTGCGTTGGCAACCGGGCCAATGCTTATACAAGCGACATGGACTTCCACGGCGGATCGAAACTGAGTAAGCTGACCTACCCGATCAAGACGATTTACAGCAAAGAGGCACGAGTACAGCTGCGGAAAGTTCTGGACGACTTCCAGCCGGATATCTGCCACCTGAACAATTATAACTACCAGCTGACACCGTCCATCATTCTGGAAATCGTGAAGTGGCGGAAAGAAACTGAAAAAAACTGTAAGATCGTTTTCACGGCGCATGACTACCAGCTTGTCTGTCCGAACCATATGCTGAACAATCCTGTGACCCATGAGAACTGTGAGAAGTGCCTCGGCGGTCACTTTATGAACTGCACTAAGGGCAAGTGCATCCACGGCTCGACTGCAAAGTCTGTAATTGGCACGATGGAAGCGGAGTTCTGGAAATTGAAAGGAACATATCAGTATATCGACACGATGATCTGCTGTTCTGAGTTCATGAAGAACAAGATGGACAGGAATCCGCTGTTTGCGACTAAGACAGTGGCAATGCACAACTTCATCGACAAGGTGGAGTGGAAGGATGTGCAGAAGAAGGACTACGTCCTGTACTTCGGCCGCTTCTCTGAAGAAAAGGGCATCGGCACACTCATCAAGGTCTGCAAGGAACTGCCGGATGTGCAGTTCATCTTCGCCGGTACTGGTCCGCTGGAGGAAAGTATTAAGGGTGTAAGCAACATCAAGAATGTTGGTTTCCAGAAAGGTGAGGCACTGGAAAAGCTGATTCGAGAGGCACGGTTCTCCATTTATCCGTCTGAGTGGTATGAGAACTGCCCGTTCTCTGTGATGGAATCCCAGATGTACGGTACGCCGGTGCTGGGGGCTGACATCGGAGGTATCCCGGAACTGATTCAGGTCGGTAAGACCGGTGAGCTGTTTAAGAGTGGTAGTACGGAAGAGCTGAAGAATAAGATTCAGAAGCTCTGGAGTGATAAGAAGCTATGTGAAAAATTTAGCGAGAACTGCAAGGGCATCAGCTTCGATACAATCGATGAGTATTACGAGAAAATTATGAAGGTGTATGGTGGGAAAGTTAAGTAAGAATGAAAGTACGGTGTTGAACCATTATCCAGGGTTGGATGTAGTGCGTGTTGTAGCAATAGTAGGAATTGTATTAATGCACGTGCTGTCTAATGGAGAGTATGGACTTAAAGGATTTCTGTTTGAGAAGATTATCGGGACGGCGGGGAATTTTACCATTTTATTTATGATGGTAAGTGCTTTCGGCATGTGTTGCGGATATTATGAAAAATTTAGAAACAGAACAATCGATATGGAAAGATTCTATAAAAGAAGATACGAGAAATTGTGGCCTTTTTTTGCATTGCTTTGCATTTTGGATGTGGTCATTTCACCAAGCAAAAATAGTTTATACGAAGTTTTTGCAAATTTTACATTAGTGCAAGGACTATTGCCAAATCCACAGATTAGTGTAGTTGGTGTGAGTTGGACGCTGGCAGTTATCTTTGTGTTCTATCTACTGTTTCCGTTCTTCTGTTTTTTACTGGGCACAAAGCAGAGAGCATGGGCGGGGCTTATTATTGCCGGAATATATAATGTGCTTTGTCAATTGTACTTTTTCGATGAACAGCACATATTGAACAACTTTATAGAAAGAGAAAATATTCTGTATAGTGCTGTGTTTTTTATGGCAGGTGGTTTGATTTATCTCTATCGAGAAAAGTTGAGCAATTTAAAATCTGTGCCCGCGATATCTCTTGCATGTGCAGCCGTTGTTTATTATTTTTTAAACCAAAATGACTTGGTTATGACATTTTTTTCAGTGACGATTATTGCTTTTGCAATAACAAGATCTGGAAAGATTGGAAGTGGCAAGTTGGTGAAGTGGCTAAGTTCTATAAGTTTTGAAGTTTATCTGAGCCATATGATGATTTACCGGATTTTGGAAAAGTTGAAAGTTAATCATCTGTTTGGTATAAATGCAGTTTCGTATGGTTTTACTGCGGCTTTAACTTTAGCAGGTGCAGTTGCGTTTTCCTATGTGGCAAAGCAGCCAATATCGAAATTTATGAAATATAAGAAAGAGAGAGTTGATCATGTCTGAAGAAAAGAAATTAAATGGTACGGTCATAGTCACTTACCGTTGCAACGCTCGTTGCTCCATGTGCAACCGTTATAAAGCACCTTCCAAGCCGGAAGAGGAAATCAGTATCGAGACTATCAAGAAATTGCCGAAGATGTACTTTACGAACATCACCGGCGGTGAGCCGTTTATCCGTACTGACCTGAAGGATATCGTGCGTGAGCTGTATAAGAAGTCTGACCGTATCGTTATTTCCACTAACGGTTTCTTCACAGACCGTATCGTTGATCTGTGCAAAGAGTTCCCGCAGATCGGTATCCGTATTTCCATCGAAGGTCTGGAGCAGACCAACAATGAGATCCGTGGCCTGCAGAACGGCTATCAGCGTGGTTACGGTACGCTGAAGAAACTGCGTGAGATGGGCATGAAGGATGTTGGTTTCGGCATGACCGTTCAGGACAAAAATGCTCCTGACCTCGTTCCGCTGTACAAGATTTCTAATGAGATGGGCATGGAGTTCGCAACCGCTGCTCTGCACAACAGCTTCTACTTTGTTGAAGGGAAGAACATCATCCATGACCGTCCGATGGTTGCTAAGAACTTCGAGAATCTGGTCAACGAATTGCTCCGCAGCAACAGCCCGAAGAAATGGTTCCGCGCTTACTTTAACCATGGTATGATCAATTACATCTATGGTCAGAAACGCCTGCTACCGTGTGACATGAGCTTTGATACCTTCTTCATTGATCCGTATGGCGATGTTATGCCTTGCAACGGCACCAAGGATAAAGAAGTCATGGGTAACCTGAATACCCAGAGCTGGGACGAACTGTGGAACAGCCCGGAAGCAGAGAAGGTTCGTGCAAAGGTTCGTTGCTGCGACCGTGACTGCTGGATGATTGGCTCTGTTTCCCCGGCAATGCACAAGTACATCTGGAAGCCTGCCACTTGGGTTCTGGTACATAAATGCAAGGCACTGTTCACCAAGCACCCGTACTCTATGTACGAGCTGAAGATTTGCCGCGATTATCGTGACGGTAAAGTCACAAAAGAGGAACTCGACAAGTGCAGCACCTGCGATATGAACTGTGTGATCAACAATGGTCTGAGTGAAGCAAGTAAAGAGCAACTGAAGCATAAGACCGGCGAGGAAATCGTGGATGCTGATATCGCACATCAGATAGAGAATAAATAAGGAAGATAATAATATGACGGTAACAGTTTTAACCCCTACTTTTAACCGAGGGGGGGGATTGGAAAAGCTTTACGAGTCGCTAAAAAGACAGTCTTGCAAGGATTTTGAGTGGCTTGTAGTTGATGACGGAAGTACTGACGGTACGGATAATTTGATTGGACAGTTGCAAGAGAAAAGCGAATTTCCAGTACGATATATTTATAAAAGTAATGGCGGAAAACATACGGCTTTGAATGTAGGAATCCAAACCATTTGCAGCGAACTTACATTTATAGTTGATTCGGATGATATTGTGACAGATGACGCAATTGAATCGATTCTAAAAATCCACAAGAAATATAGAGAACAGAACAATATCTGTGGATATGCGTTTCTTAGGGCGTTTCCTGATGGAAAAGTCAACGGTAAGAAGTTTGACATAGATGAACAGATTGGTTCCTATATTCAGGTGCGTGTAAATGGAAATGATACCAGTGCGGACAAAGCCGAAGTATTTAAGACCCATTGCTTAAAGGAATTCCCATTTCCTGAGTACCCAAATGAAAAATTCTTGGGTGAAGATCTTGTTTGGGTCAGAATGGCCGGAAAATATGAAATGGTACATATTAACAAGGTTATTTATATAGGAAATTATCTTGAGGGCGGTTTGACGAACAATCGACGTAAGCATAATATTGCTTCGCCGGTAGGATGCGTACACCGCGCAGAGGAGTTTATGGAGCTAGACCTGAAGATTAAGTACAGGATCAAGGGTGGGCTGCAGTATATCGCATATGGGAAATTTGCACGGTTTAGTGTTGTCGATTTGATTCGCAAATCAAAACACAAAATTCTTGTAATAGCGTGTGTGCCGGGTGGTTTGTTCTTGCATTCTAGATGGAGTAAAGCGCAGTAATCGAATTGTTGATGCCCTGATATCTTTCGTCAGTAAATGATGGGAGATATTTAATGAAAGTGCTTGTTATCAATCCGATTATGTATACATCGGAAACCAAAAATATAAAAAGAGCTGTGTCAATAAAAGACACAATGATGTATGATTTTGCTTGGCATTTCACGAAATGGGGCATTCGATAACGCTGGTTGGTGGAGAGCCATTTATGCCGGAGACGTATCAATATATTAAAAACAATTGTTCGGAATATGACCTTATTATTACGAGCGAGGTCTTTTCTCTGAATTCTCTGATGGCATACCGAGCTGCACCAGACAAAACAATCATTTGGCATGAACTTGCAAAGCATAATACTATTATGAAGAAAGTGCCATCAAAAATTTGGTACGGGATTGTAGCAAGATTTCTTATGAAAAATGCGAAGGTTGTGGCACGATCTGCTGAGGCAAGAGATTTTGTAAAACAGTATTGCTGGAATACAGATGATAATGTAATCAATCACGGTGTTAATCTCGACAAGTTTAAGGCGGTCACAACGAAAGAAGATTGTTTTGTTGTTTGTTCACAGTTGATTGAACGCAAGAAAATCGATGGAATTTTAGAAAAGTTTGCAAACTACTTGAAACAGTATGATGCAAGCTGCCAGCTGTACATTATTGGTGAGGTGAATTAAAAGAGAAACTTCAAGCAATGGCACAGACACTGGGCATTGCGCAGAATGTGACCTTTACCGGGAAAATGACGCATGATGAATTGTTGCCGATTCTATCTAAAGCAAGAGCAATGCTTGTAAATACGGTAAAAGACAACAATATGATTTCCATTGTCGAATCAATTGCGGTGGGAACGCCTGTTGTGACAACAGATGTTCCGTTGAATGCATCGTATATAAAGGAATATGGCTTGGAATTGCAAAAAAACAATGGGATGAAAATGATTTGCACGATGTAGTTCTCAACAATGCAATGTATGTTGGAAATTCCATGGAATATCGCTATAAACTTTCTACGAAACAGAGGGTAGAACAGTTCTTGAATGTAAAAATGTCAATGTGATTATGGAGGAAGAAATGTATTCGATAGCGTATGTTGTGCCCTATTTTGGAAAGTTTCCAGGGGGATTTCAGTTTTGGCTTTTAGGCTGCAAATGTAACCCATCAATTGATTGGCTGATTTTTACGGATGATAAGACTCCCTATGATTATCCGGAAAATGTGAAGGTTACTTACTGGTCGTTTGATCAGATGAAGAAAAAGGCGCAGGCAATTTATGATTTTCCGATTTTTCTGGAACGCCCGTATAAGCTGTGTGATTTTAAGCCGGCGTATGGTGAGATTTTTGCAGAGGAACTGAAAGGATATGATTTTTGGGGTCACTGCGATATCGATTTGGTGTGGGGTGATATTCGGAAATTTTATACAGATGATGTTCTAAGCTGGTATGAAAAAGTAGGCTTTAATGGACACTCTAATCTGTATAAGAATACGCCAGAAGTGTGTGCTCGGTATAGAACTCATATAGATGGAAAAATGTACTATAAAGATGTCTATTCTGTTGATAAAGGATTTGCATTTGATGAGCCGGGAATGGATGACATCTATGAAGCACTCCATATTCCGGTTTATAAAAAAATTGACTTTGCAAACCTGCTAAAGTATGATTATGGATTCTTCCTGGACTGGGGTAAGGAAGAAGATGCTTACAAGAATGAGCATCAGGTTTTTACATGGCATAATGGAACACTTCTCCGCCATTACTTGGACCATGGTAAAATAATGGAAGAAGAATATATGTACCTGCATTACTGGTGCCGTCCGACGACTTTTGCCATCAAAGAATATAATGAGCAAAAGAATTACCTGATTTATGCGGATACAACTACAGATAAACCATTTGTGTTGACACCTGAACTGATTCTGAAAAGAAGTCGCCGTAGCAAAGTGAAGTATTATGCGAAGGTGCTGTGGTTTAATCGGAAAAAAATTACTTGGGAAAGAATTGTATTCAATGTAAAGGGTATGCTGAACTATAAAAAATCTGAAGAATAAGGAGGAACCAAGAAGTGGGATTATATAATGTATATGATAAATTTCGCAGATATTGGCGACAGATTCATATGCTGACGATCCGGGATGGATGGAAAAAGATGGCGTATATAAAAAAACATAATATGTTTGGCGCGGTGGGTGAAAATTGCTATTTCCAGTCTAACGTGTTACCGGCAGAACCATTCTTGGTTTATCTCCATGATAACGTGGCCGTTTCAGCTGGTGTGAGAATTATAACGCACAGCGCCTTGAACACTGTGTTCAACCATGAGGAAAAAACAGATCAGTATTTGTGCCGTTTTGGAAAAGTTGAAATTGGCAATAACGTTTATATTGGAGCAGATGCAATTATCAATTATGGAGTGACTGTGGGAGACAATTGCATTATTGCAGCCGGCGCAGTGGTAACAAAAGATGTTCCTGCGGGAAGTATTGTTGGCGGTGTACCTGCACGTGTGATTGGTACATATGAAGATGCAAAAGAAAAGGCAAGAATATTTTCAAAACCGTTTTTCGAAAAGGGTTTGAGAGAACCTTGTACCGTCGAGGAAATGATGCATGTCCAGTAATATAAAATCTAAAAGATATCTTTGGGTTGACAATTTAAAACTTTTTGCCTGCTTATTGGTTGTTGTGGGTCATTTGTATATGTCTATAATGGCAGGTGGCTGGATTAGTGAAAACAATATTCTATACTGCTGGCCAGTTCAGACGGCATACACATTTCATGTACCACTGTTTTTTGTTTGTAGTGGCTTTTTATATCAAGCAACTGCTCCGGATAACTGGAATGCAAAAAAACATATTGGGAATATCAAGAAAAAGGCAATTGCTCTTGGAGTGCCTTATGTGACTTTTTCATCAATTACGCTCTTAATGAAAAATGTGTTTTCCGCAGAAGTTAACAATGCCGCGCCGCCTTTTTTGAAAACACTTTTTTTAGAACCGATTGCGCCATACTGGTATTTGTACACACTGTTTTTGCTGTTTTGCATAATTCCGCCAGCGGTGGGCAGAGGAAAAAGGAATACGCTTGTCAGGATGACTGCTCTATCATGCCTGATTAAAGTCATTTACGTCGGTTGGCTTGCAAATAAGGCACTTCCAGATTTATTGGCTAAAGTTATGACAAGCGCACTTTGGTTCTGCATTGGAATGTTGATCACAGAATTTCCTTTCAAGAAAAGCAAAAGGGTAAGTGCTGTAGCAGCAGGAAGCATATTTGCGGCAGTTGTTATTTCTTATTTTGTTTATAGTTTGCCAAATGAAAACAAGATGGTTCAATTTCTCTTTGCGGCTGTTTTTGTGGTGACAATTACATACTTTTTTCAAAGCAAAGAGCATTACAAAGAAAATGGTTTAGTCAGTCGTAGCGTAAAATATTTTATGCCGGTGTATGTTCTGCATACAATCGTAACCGCTGGCATGCGGACCGTTCTGCTGAAAATCGGAATTACTTCAGGAATTTTACATTTTGTGATTGGCCTTTGTGTAAGCATTTTTGTTCCGATTGGTATTTACGCGATTGCAGAAAAGCATTGGTGGTTGCTCCTGTGGTTTGAACCAATAAAGGCAATCAGAATCAAAAAGCAGGGAAAAATCAAAGGAGGAATATCATGAAGATAAAACAGCTCGTAGAAAAAAGCATTCGGCAGAAGACGCTGTTCACTGATGCTTTCGGGTATTCATTAACCAAGACGGGATTTGCGGATAAGTATCTTGCAGGTCAATTGACTATGTATAAAGCCTACTCGTGGCTGAAGACGCATTTTGAAAAAGAACTAGATAAAATTCAAAACGACAATTCATGGGAAGAAGCTTATACAAAAGCTGAAAAGCGTGTGTGGATCTGTTGGTTTCAAGGAATGGAAAAGGCCCCGAAAATTGTGCAGGAGTGCTATCAGTCTGTTTGTTATTGGATGAAGAACTGGAAAATAACGGTTATCACTGCAGATAACATGAATGAATATGTAAAGTTCCCGGACTTCATCCTAGAAAAGTGGAGAGCGGGAATTATCAGCAACACTCATTTATCAGATTTATTAAGAATTGAACTTCTTATTCGATATGGTGGATTGTGGCTAGACAGCACAACATATCTGACAGGAAAAATGCCATCTTATATTATCGATTCGGATTTCTTTGTGTACAGAAATGGCTGGATGGATATGGAAATGATTAATATGGGAAGTTGGTTGATCTATAGTGAATATACAAATAACAGACTTCTTTGTGAAACACAAAAACTGCTATACGATTATTGGAAAAAATATGATTACATTAAAAACTATTTTCTGCTCCATATGTTCTTTCGGATGGTAACAGATGCAAACCCGGCGCTGTGGGAAAAAGTACCCTTAATCAACCATATTGATTCACATTTGCTGATGCAGGATCTTCCAAAAGCGTACAATGAGGATCGGTGTAGGCAAATTATGAAACTTACATCTGTGCATAAATTAACCTATAAGGTTGAAACGCCAACTGAATCAACGGCGGAGCAGTTGGGGTGGTTGTTTCAGAATAAGGGAGAACAGGGATGAGAACATATAGTGACAGAGGAAAAGTGAAAATTAAAGACCTGATCTGGTATATTATTGTTACTTTCCCGCTTACATCTATTTTGAAAGTGTATGTCGGACCGCTGAATTTGATCCTGACAATTTTGCTGTTTGCACTCTTTTTCTATAATTATTATAGAACGGAGATGTTCAAGGGTGAAGTGCTTCTGTGTTTTTATGCAGTGCTTGGCGTTGGAATGAATGTGGTAATCAACAGTTTCCATTTTTATAGCACAAACATGGTATTTTATTTTCCTTTTTTAATATTATATTTCATGTTTTTTCTGAAGTATCAGAGTGATTCAATTGATTTTTTCAGGAATCATAAGCAGTATGTTGATTTTATTATTGCGTTATGGACTATGACGATTCTTGTTTCACTTCCGCTTTCAAGCAGCTATGTTTATGAAGGTGAAACAAGAGGATTTGTCTCTTTTGCAGGGACGACATTCTTGCTTTGTCCAATCGCTATCTTTGCATTTGCATTAATGGCTGTTCAGTACAATCTTTGGCATAAAAAAAGATATGTGATTGCAATGTTTGTGCCATCGTTGTGTATTATGCTTGGTACAACAAGAACGTATCTGGGCGTTCTGGCGTGCGCATGGATGCTGTTTCTTTACACGCAGATAAAAAACAAAAAAATGTACTTTGCAGTAGTTGCTATTGCAGGAGCCGTTTTGCTGGGGGTTATTCTTCTTTCTCCGATAAAGCAAAAATTTATTGCAGCATCAAGCCGAACGGAAATCGGAATCAATCCGTTGGCTGCATTTACAAGTGGGCGGTCAACTTTTTGGACGTATGATATTTTAACAATGATAAAGAACAATCCGATTCGTATCTTATTTGGAAATGGAGTAAATTACTTATTTAAAATTAATTATGCTCACTTTGGAAATCCCCTTTGGGCACATAATGACTTTATCCAGATCTTTAGTGACTATGGAGTATTGGGCTTACTGGTTTATCTCGGAATGTTCAAAATGCTGTTTAAAAAGACATTTCGAGAAATAAAAATATCAAAGATGGCTGCAATGATGTTGATTGCCATCTGGGCATTTAATGCGTTTTTTAATATGTTCTATACATACTTTTGTGCGACGCTTTCTTATCCGTTCTATTGCATGATTATTAAAATCGACGCAATCAAACGGGGGGGGTAACCCTTTGCAGATGGATTAGAAAAATCATCAGGAATCTGTTACATAGATTGACTTGTGCTATCCACATTCAGCTTGGCAATTATAAAATAATTGCGGAATGTGAGGCGGCAGCATGAGTTGGTATGTAAAGATTGGGCGAAAAAGCTATCATTCACATACGGTAATCAGCATATTGGTTCTTGCCACGATGATATATTTTGAAATGTGTGGTGGTAGAAGCTATTTTGATGAAGGCTTGGCACTCGTCTGCATGGTTTATGTCACGATTCTCTTGATAAAGAGGAAATTGGACGCAGCAGATCAGATATCGGTGTTTCTTTTAATTGCTGTGATAGTCATTGGTGTGGTATCTAATATTCTGAGCAAACTTGCTTATACATGGTTTTCGGTTTTTGTTGATGTTATCTCGGAAACTAAATTTTTGTGGACGCTGTTTGCTTTTAAATATTATATTATATCTACGGTGTATGAGGATATGTCTCGAGCGTTGAGACCGCTTGCAAAATGGTTCTGCTATCTGGCTGGTGTATTTGCCGTTATCTCACAGTTTGTAAATCTTGGCATGACAGAAAACGAAAGATATGGAATTAAATCTTATAATTTTATATTCCCGATGAGTTTTCAATTCCTGGCAGTTGCATTGGTTGCCATTGCGGTGCTGTCCAAATCAAAGGACAATAAAAGTAATCGAATGCCTTATGCAGCTGTTTGTATTGGCTTGATCCTGGCAACAAAAAGTTCGCCGCTGTTGTTTTCTGTAATGTTTGTGTTCCTTTTGATTTACTTCCAGAAGAGAGCACAGCTTAAGACACGGACGGTTGTTTTTATGGCAGTAATCGTTCTTCTTTTAGGAACTTTCCAAATCCAAACGTATCTGATGAATGTCAATGCGCCGCGCTATCTGTTCTTCTATTATGGAGGAAAGACGGCAAATACATATTTCCCATTTGGATCAGGCTTTGCAACGTTTGGATCGGATCAGGCAGCAAGAAATTATTCACGACTGTATTATCAATATGGATTTAATAGCTTATTTGGAATGAACACAGAGGATGGATCTTTCTTAAGTGATACATTCTGGCCAATGGGCATTGGACAATTTGGGTGGATTGGATTCGTTTTATATGTGTTAATTTATGTAAGAATTTTCTTCTCGTTTAAGAGAATGAAGTTGAACTCAGAACAAAAAGCGTTTTTGTATGCGGGTTATATGCAGTATATCATTCATGCAGTCGGTTCAGCGATTCTTTCCGCATCGGCAGGTATGATTGGTGCAATTGCGCTCGCGGCTGTGATGAAACCTGCAAATGAAAAAAGAATAACACAGGAATAGTACATAGGAAGATTATGGAAAAATACAAATATCTCTTAAAAAATGTTGGCATCATGACTTTGGCCAACTTCGGAACCAAAATATTATCCTTTTTAATGGTTCCACTTTACACAAATGTTTTGTCAACAGAGGCATACGGGGCATTTGATATATATCAAACGACGCTCTTTTTGATTGTTCCAGTTCTGTCTTTGAATATTGCAGATGGAATTATGCGCTTTTCATTAGATGAAGAATATGATAAGCGAGAAGTTTTTATGGTCGGCGTTCGACGGTATGTTGCAGCTTGTCTCTTATGTGTTTTGATTGTTGCAGTTAATCAAATCTTTTCCATAATCGAAACACTGACATTGTTTCCACATTTTTTTGTTCTATATTTTGTCACAAGTTTGATGTCGGATATTCTAAACAACTATGCACGAGGAATTGAAAAAGTGTCCGATGTTGCTGTGGGCGGTATCATGGGCTCTGTTTCAATGCTGTCGCTGAATGTTTTATTCCTTCTGGTTTTTAAGCAGGGACTTGTTGGATATTTTATTGCAAATTGCTTATCGTTTGCATGTACAGATCTTTATTTGATTATCAAGCTAAAGATTTGGAAAGTAATCCGTTGGAAAAAAGAAAACCAGACATTGAAGAAAGAGATGATTGCATACAGCGTTCCTATGGGTCTGGGTAATATCGGATGGTGGGTCAATAATGTTTCAGACCGATATATCGTAACATGGATTTGTGGTCTGGCGGCGAACGGAGTGTATTCAGTTGCATATAAAATTCCGTCGCTTCTATCAATGTTTCAGCAGATCTTTAATCAGGCATGGATAATATCGGCAGTAAAGGAATATGACCAAGACAGCGCTGAATTTTATAGCACGATTTACAAAGCCTACAATATGTGTATGGTGATTACATGCTCCGGATTGATACTATTTGACAAGTTGATAGCTAAAATCCTTTTTGGAGCAGATTTTTATGCGGCTTGGAAATATGCGCCTTTCCTGATGATTTCTGTGGTTTTTGGGGCAATGGTTCAGCTTTTGGGAGGTATTTTTTCAGCCGCAAAAGAGTCAAAAGCATTTGGAAATACGATATTGATTGGCGCTGTGGCCAATACAGTTATGAATGTTGGACTTGTGTATGTATGCGGACCACTTGGTGCGGCTATTGCAACATCTTTGTCATATATGTTGATTTGGATGCTGAGACTTTATAAAGTTACACGCCGCATGAAATTGAATATTATATTGCATCGGGACGTTATGAGCTATATCTTACTGTATGTGCAGGCAGCGCTGCTAGTGTATTATAGCAATGGCTGGCGAGGATATAGCATGCAGCTTGGAGTAGTTATTTTAGTTATTGTACTTTATTATAAGGACATCAATAGAATTTTGAAGAAGATATTAGCGCGAATCAAAAAATAAGGTTGCGGAAAGGAAAATTACGAAATGCAGAGGGAACGAAATTCAAGCATTGAAATTCTCAGGATTCTGGCCATGCTTGGGATCGTAATAATGCACACAAACGGAACGGTTATGGAACATAGTGTTGGCTGGAAATTAGGATATTGTTTCAATGGAGAATCTCTTCTGCAGATTGTAAAGGCTTTTATACCTGTATCAACGAATCGCTATTGGTTTATAACCTGCTATATTCTGTTAATGCTGTTTGCGCCTTATCTGAATAGCGCAATTGATTTGATGAATCAAAAACAATTTACACAATTGTTGATGAGTATGATTTTGGTGTTCGTCGTTGCACCGACTGTATTATATTACAGTGTTCTGGGGGGAGAATGTTATAAATATGCTCCTGCTGTATTTTCTTGGAGCATATATAAAAAAATATAACTACTGTGACAAATTTAGGAATAAGCTGCTTGTAAAGATTTTTTGTTTTACAACGCTGGCAAATATTGCACTGAATCTATTAATAAGTATGCTTGCTGGGGGAAAAGCACATATTCCGTTTGCAAGAGACTGCAGTGCATTTGTTATGATAGAAGCCACAACACTTTTGATGCTTTTTTTGAAACACGAGTTCCATTCGGAATCTGTTAATAAAATTGCTAAACATGTATTTGCAGTATATCTCTTTGAAGGGGCAATCCGGCAGACTGCCGTGTGGCATTCTCTGGTCTGTCTGAATCCGAGAAGGCCGCCAATGCGGAAGCACTGGTCGGTAAGAACGCCATGTCCGGCTTCCTTGCTCTGATGAATGCCAGCCAGTCGGATATCGAAAAACTCAGCGGTGCCATTGAAAACTGTGATGGTGCTTCTGAGAGCATGGCGGAAACCATGCAGGTCAACTTAAACGGTCAGCTCACCATTCTGAAATCTCAGTTGGAAGAGCTGGCCATTTTTTTGCCGATCTTCTGATGCCTGCCATCCGCAAGATCGTATCTGCTGTGCAGGGCTTTGTGGACAAGCTCAACAGCATGGATGACAGCACCAGAGAAACGATCATCAAGATCGCACTGCTGGTGGCATCCATCGGACCGTTGCTTATTGTTCTGGGTAAAACGATCTCGACTGTGGGAACAGCGATGCGCGGCTTCAGCTCTCTGGCAAAAGGCATTCGGCTGCTCATCACCCATGTGGGCAGTGCAAGCGGTGTATTCGGAAAGTTGGGAGCTGTGCTGGGCGGTCTGTCCGGGCCAGTTGTTGCAGTGGTAGCAGTCATCGGTACGCTGGTGGCAGCTTTTATGAACCTCTGGAATACCAACGAGGAATTCCGTACTGCCATTACCGGCATCTGGAACGACATCGTTTCCAAGGTGAAAGGCTTCTGTGACCAGCTGACCCAGCGGATCAACGGTCTGGGCTTTGATTTCAAGGACATCACCGATGTGCTGAAGACCATCTGGGATGGCTTCTGCCAGGTGCTTGCACCGCTGTTTGAGGGCGCATTCCAGAATATTGCTACCATCCTCGGCACTGTGCTGGATACCCTGATCGGTCTGTTTGATGTGTTCTCCAATCTGTTTCAAGGCAACTGGAGCGGGGCATAGGAAGCGGCAAAGGGAATCTTCTCCGGCATCTAGGATGGAATCAAGTCCATCTTCTCTACAACACTGGATGCTTTGAAAAGCGCACTGGATATCTTCCTTGGCCTGTTTGGTACAGACTGGCAGACCGTGTGGGGAAGCATCAAAAGCTTCTTCGAGACGGTATGGAATGGCATCAGCAGCTTCTTTTCTGGCACAGTTTCTGCCATCCAGACGGTGGCAACCACTGTGTTTACGGCAGTCTCCGGATTCTTCACGACTGTCCTGACCACGATCCAGACGACCTTCAGCACCATTTGGACTGCCATTTCCACAGCGGTTTCGGCCGTGCTGAATACGATCCATACCACGGTGACGACTGTGTGGACAGCGATTTCTACCGCGATTACCACGGTTATGAACACCATCAGCACTACGATTACTACGGTGTGGAATGCCATCGTTGCCTTTATCACGCCGATCCTGAATATACTTCAGACGATTTTTACCACGGTCTGGACAGCAATCCAGATGGCTATTTCCACGGTATTGACCGCTATTCAGACTGCCGTGACGACCGTATGGAACGCCATCGTGTCGTTCCTGTCTCCGCTTCTGACCGGAATCCAGACCCGGATGACAACGGCATGGACTGCCATCAAGACGGTTATTTCCACCGTGCTTTCTGCCATCCAGACGGTGGTTTCTTCCATCTGGTCGGCAATCAGCAGTAGGATCAGCGGAGTGGTGGAAGGCATCCAGACTGTGATTTCTTCTGGCTGGAACGCCATGAAGACAACGGTCACAAATCTCAGCAATGGGATCAAGACAGCGGCGACCAATGCTTTCAATTCTATGAAGTCTGGTATCTCGACCACGATTTCTGGAATCACCACGACCATCTCGACTGGCTTCAACAATGCGGTTTCCTTTATCAAGGGGCTGGCAGGGCAGGCGTTCTCGTAGGGCTCCGATATGATTGGCAACATCGTATCCGGTATCCAGTCGAGGATTCAGGATGTAGCAAGTGCGGTCACCGGAGTTGCAGATAAGATCCGTTCCTTCCTGCATTTCTCTGTGCCGGATGAAGGACCTCTGGCAGACATGGAAAGCTGGATGCCGGACTTCATGCAGTGGCTTGCAAACGACATCAACGCTAACACCAGCCTTGTGACAGCAGCGGCAGAGAATCTGTCCAGCACGTTGTCCAACGCCATTACCAATTCTATGAAAGGTGTGGAGCAGGCATACAGCCAGAGCTGGGCTGCCATCAGCCAGACCGTGAAAAGCGGCACATCTGGTGTAAGCGCAGCGATGAAGTCGGCGTGGAGTGCCATCACGACCAGCACAAACACATCCTGGAATAGCATCAAGTCCAACATCCAAGCCAGCTTTAACGCTGTGAAGGCTAATGTGACATCTGCAACGGCGGCAGTAAAAACTTCCATGACGAGTGCATGGGATGCGGTGAAATCTCTGACCACTTCCAGCTGGAACGGGATCAAGTCTGTGATCGTGACAGCGTGGAATGGAGTCAAGAGCCTGACCACTTCGGCAACGGCAGCGGTGAAAACTTCCATGACAAGCGCATGGAATACAGTGAAGTCGCTGACAAACACCAGCTGGAACGGAATCAAGACGGTCATCACGACTGCATGGAACAGTATCCGAAGCCTGACGACTTCTTCTGTGAGTGCAGTCCGCACGTCAGTGACAAGTGGATGGAGTGGGGTGCAGTCTTCGACCAGTTCCTCTTTCAACAGTGTGAAGTCCACGGTTTCCTCGGCGATGTCGAGCCGCGCTCTACGGTATCTTCCGGTGTGGCGAATATCAAGAGCAGTTTCAATTCACTCAGCTCGATTGCATCTTCTGCTTACCGCTGGGGTGCAGATATCTGTTCCCAGATGGCGGCAGGTGTCCGGGCAGCGGCAAGCTCTGTGATCGCAGCAGCAGAATCGGTGGCATCCAGAGTCCGGAGCCTCCTGCACTTCTCTGTGCCGGATGAAGGACCTCTGTCCGATGCCGATGAGTATATGCCGGACTTCATGAAACTGCTGGCAACCGGCATCAAGAAGAATGTCAAGAGCGTAGTCAAAGCGGTGCAGGGGCTGGCTGGCTCCATGAGTGATAACCTCACGACCCCGGTCGACTCACTTGGTGACTGGATGGATTCGGTGGTCGGCAGCTTTGCTACGACCATCCGCAGAAGCCAGAGTGGTTTGGTTCGGCAGCAGGAAGTGTGGGACACGGCATCCAGTCGCAGCTCATGTCCGGACTGTCTGGTCTGAAGACACAGTTCCAGGGAATCTGGACGGATCTGCAGAGTATCACCAAAGCCGCAGTCAGCAACATGAGTGAGGAAGTCCAGCAGGGATTCTCCGGAATGAAGAACGCTATCGGCGAACTCAGCCAGCAGACCAGCTCTCTTGGCAGCTCGATCCGCAGTCTTGGCGATACCTTCAACTCGGATTTCCTGAAGAATGTAGGCAGCGGCATCAACAAGATCGGCAACACGGTCAATGATGTCATGGGCATCGTGGATAAGCTCGGCTCCATGAAAAACACCATCGGAAACCTTGGTGACACGATGAAGAACCTCGGCAATGTGCTGGGAAGTGAATCTGGCGGTGGTCTGTTGTCGAATATTGGCAGTTTCCTGTCGAAGATCGGAAACGCAGACGGCGGGCAGATCGTCTCGAAGTTCGGGAACCTGATCTCTGGTCTGACCTCGAAAATGGGAGGACTGGGAGAGGGAATCTCCGGGGTGCTGTCCAAACTCGGAAGCCTTGGTTCCAGCGGTGGTGGTATCCTATCCAATCTGGGCAGTCTTGCGACCAGTGTTATTTCTAAACTCGGCGGTGTCGGTCTTGGCATCAAGGCTCTGTGGGATAACTGTGACAGCTTCCGTGATGGTGTGACGAATATCTGGAACGGTATCAAGAACACCTTTGCCAACGGGCTGAATGCCATTAAGAAAGGTGTATCGAATGCCGCTTACTTTGTTGGGAATATTGCTTCTTCCATCTGGGGCGGCATCAAGAATGTAGCTTCCTCGGCATGGAACTGGGGCAAAGATATCGTCAGCGGCATTGCTGGAGGTATCAAGAAAGGCGTGAGCTGGGTCGGAAATGCAGTCAAGAGCGTGGCAAACGGTATCCGCTCGTTCCTGCATTTCTCGGTCCCGGATGAAGGACCTCTGGCAGATGCAGACACCTATATGCTGGACTTCATGAATCTGCTGACCAGCGGCGTGAAGAAAGGCGAGGGTAGTCTGATCGACCAGATCAGGTCGATGGCGGCAAAAGTACAGCAGGGAATGGATGGTATCAGCTCGTTTACTCTGCCGGAACTGACCCTGCCGCAATTGATGACTCCGGTTGGAACTTTCCGCAGGCGGCTCTTGCCGGTGGCGGAACCACGGAAACCACAAACCTTGGCGGTGTGTATATCACGGTCAACGGCTATAACGCTCGCAACGATGACGAACTGGCACAGACTGTGGCAGATAAGATCAATGGAATGATCCATGAGGATGATTCTGTATTCAAGTAAAGGGGGAGATGCGTATGGGCTACAATGCTCCAAATCAGGTGGTATCGCAGTTTCAGCTCAAGGGCAGATATGCCAGACAGTATCTGTCTTTTGCAGGAAAGTCCAGTAAGGACTTCCTACTCTATCTGTCTGGTCCCGGTGTGTACGATACCCCAGCAGCGGATGTGGAAAGCACTCCTGTTCCCGGCCGGAATGGTGACATCATTACGGAAAAAGCGAAAGCCGGACAGCGCAGATACCAGAACGTGGATATCAAATACAAAGCGTTTTTCTTCAATGGACTGCCGGCCAAGACCGCAGCGGTCAAGGCGTGGCTGCTTTCCCCGGCAGGGTATCAGAAATTGCAGGACACCTACGACCCGGATTTCTTACGTATGGCAGTTTGCAAGGTTGCCATTGCCTTTGATGTGACAGCACAGAAGGCAGCTGAAATGGAGCTGACCTTCAATTGCAAACCCCAGAGATGGAGCGTGGAAGGCCAGAGGACAATCGTGCTGGATGGAAGGACAACGCTGAGGAATCCGTTCTCTTTTCCGGCACAGCCTATCTTCAAAGTCTACGGAGACAGCGGCGGCGTGTTGTATGTGGGAGAGCAGAAGATCACAATCCACAGCATTCAGGACTATGATTGCTCAACTGTGAGACACATAATGCCTATAATGCCTCCGGTTTTTGCAATGAGACCATCCTTTCGGATGATTTCCCAGAATTGCCGGGGGAAAAACGCAGATTGCATGGACAGGCGGTATCCGGACAGTGGAAGTCATTCCACGCTGGTGAACGCTTTGAGGGGAGGGACAGCCGGTGATTCCATGTTTATATGATTCCAGAGAAATGACCTTTGACCATAATGGGATCGGAAAACTGGCAGATGCACAGTCCTGTACGGTGACGGAAAAACGAAACGGAAGCTACGAACTGAAGCTGGTTTGTCCGGCAGATGGCATCCATGCGGAAAGTCTGGAGGAGGGAAATATCATCCTTGCAAAGCCATCCGATACCGGGCAGAGCCAGCCGTTTCGCATCTATAAGGTCACGACCCCAATTGATGGAAAGCTGGAAGTGCAGGCAAGACACATCTCTTACCAGCTCAACTTCATCACGGTTTCGCCATTCTCGGCGGGCGGATGTCAGGCAGCTCTGAGCAGCTTGAAAAGCCATACTGCTTCGGACTGCCCGTTCTCCGTCTGGACGGATGTGGAATCGAATGCGACTTTTGCGCTTGGGTGAGGCGTTGGAACAGCATGTGAATGAATTAGAGCCTTATGCGTTTTATATTGTGGACAGCTTTGGCATGATGAAACGCAAAGATTTGACCAGGCTCTTTTATTTGGTTGAGCACAATCTGAATGAAAAAATTAAGATTGGTTTCCATTCGCATAATAATATGCAGTTAGCATACTCGAATGCGCAGAGTTTGGTTGATCTGCATTCTGATGTTGATGTTTGTATTGCAAATGAAGAAGATGAGCGAGATGGATATTTATCCAATCTACCCAAAGATGGATCTCTCTAAACCAATGTATGTCTTTACCTACTTCGTAATGCCATTATAGACGCACCAAATCAGACATGGTCTATTGACATTACATATATTCCAATCAGATACGGATTTCTGTATCTGACTGCTGTGATCGACTGGAGTAAAACCGGGCAGAGATATCGGACATGTGTTAATATGTGCATACAATTCCAAGCTCATATACATATAGCGGATTTACATTTTGACGCTATCTTTTTCTTGCACCTTATAATATTTAAGGGTAAAATACTATAAAGAAAGCCACATAAACTGTCTAGTGTAGTGACACCAACCTTGACGAGTAAAAAATAAATTTTAAAAAACCTCCCACTTTACGTGGGATTGCGAGATAATAAAACTGACCAGAGAATTATTTCTTCGCAACCGCATAAAGAAAGCAATTTGGTGATATGTCAAGAGGAAAATGAAAAAGATTTTCTGGGAAAAGGGTAACCTTAATAGACCTACGGCCTGGTGAGAGCGTAAGTTCGATATTTGATATGGATTACCTACTCTTTTCCGGAGAGTAGAGTTGGCCCTTGTCCAGCAGACCAAAGAGCAGACGTATCAATTTACGGGAAGTCAACGCGAGTGCTCGTTTATGCTGATGGTTTCTTGTTTCAGCATATTTCTTGTCATAGAAGGTTTTGTATTCAGGACAGTGTCTTATAACACTTCCGGCAGCTTCTATGATGTAGTAGCGCAGGTATCTGTTGCCAGCTTTGCTCATGTGTTTGTCTTCGGCTACGAAGTCGCCAGAGTCATTATCGTTCCAAACGATACCACAGTATTTTGCGAGAGCATTGGCATTAGGAAAAGCCTTAATGGAACCCATTTCGGCTAAGATACCGGCTGAATAAACTTTGCCGATTCCGGGAATGGAATTCAGTACAATGCTGTCTCCGAATGAGTATTATCAATATATAACAAAGGAAATTATCCTTTAAAAGGGATAATACAAGAACCTAAAAAGGAATAAGAAATGTAGCAATATCTATACAGAACATATTATCCCGTCTTCTTAAATTTGTCCTTGACATGGGGTACACTTTACCAGATACGTTTTGGATAAGAGTGCAGAACGAAGGGAGGTGAGTCCGGAACCGGTAGAACAACAGGATCGTAACGGAAAATCCCAGGGAGCTTGTGTGCTTTTATAGAACCGAAAAGGAGAACAGGCGTGAAAATGCAGAATGAAACTGGGATCATTCCATTAAAAATATATTTACTCGTCAGAGCTGGTAGTGACACGTTGATAATTGAACTAATTGTTTTTGTTTGATATAATTCTCATAGATGATAAAATATGTCTATGGAGGATATTGCTATGCAGAAAAAATCGTACTTGTCATGGATAATTTGAACATACACAATCCTGCGTCTCTGTATAAAGCATTTCCACCAGATGAAGCCCGGCGGATCATAAAACGATTTGAAATACACTATACACCAAAGCATGGAAGTTGGCTTGATATAGCGGAAATCGAATTAAATGTAATGACAAGGCAGTGTCTTTCCAGGCGAATCGCTTCTATTGAACATCTTCAAAAAGAACTGTCTGCATGGGAAAAGGAACGTAACAGCAGTCAGGTTAGCGTGAACTGGCAGTTTAAAACGAACAATGCACGTACAAAATTGGTCTCCCTGTATCCTGATTTGTAATCAGGATACAGGATTGTTAGTTCAAATATCATCGTGTCGATACACTGGATAATTATACCTTAAATAAAGAAAGGATTTCCACATGGATAACTCAGCTGAAACAATAACCCTTAACAATCTATGGGAAGTAATCGTCTCCCATCAGGGAGAAACCTTCTACACAAAGAAAATGCTTCCCTTTACTTATACTATCAAAGGTGGTGAAATGTTTACAGACCGCAGGGAACGTTCCATAACAAAAAGTACTTTTGAAACAGCGTATTCAAAAATAAGAGAAAATCCAGGTAAAATAACCGGTCCAAAAGCCCTAAACATGTACGGCGCACCCTATGTATGGGCTATATTATCAAAAGTAACAGACATATGTAATGCTTAATGACAAAATATGTACATCAAATAATATCCCATTAGAACCTGAAAATCTATGACCCTACATCCGTATTATAAGTGAGGTGACAATAACCATGCCCGGCTACATCATCCACCTAACTGCAGCGAATTTCTTCCTGAATTCGCTGCCATTTTCCCACTCCCTAAACCAACCAAAAGCCAAAAACGCCTTCCTGGTTGGCAATTTACTTCCTGACACTGTAAAAGACAAATTCCATTCTCATTTCCGAAGTCCTGACACACTACAGGAAATTGTTCAATATCCCATACTGCAAAAGTTTCTCAATAAATATCAGGGACTTCTATCAGACTCCAGTGTCCAGGGCTATCTCTTTCATCTATACACAGACTACCGTTTTTTCACCGAATATATGCCCCGTATCGTGCGCTATACGGACAGCAGTGGAAGAGAAACCACAAAGAAAGACGATATTGTCTGGGCAGAGATCCAAAAGACAAAGAAAAAAATAAAAGTAACGGACTTTTTTTCTGAAGACTATTACTATGGCGACTACACCTGCATGAACACCTGGCTGGTGGTCCATTACAGGCTGCCTGTTCAGTTGGATACGAATGTACAGAATCCCGGTATTGAAGAGGTATGTTATTCAGATATATCAGAAATCCTTGAGGAATTAAAGTCCTACCTCCTTATGCCTCCGGAGGAGGCAGATCATCTTGCTGTTTTTAATAGGAAGGAACTTCTTGATTATATTCATTTCATTGCCAATCCTAAAGAATTAAAAAAAGTAATTGATTAATGATTTGTGTAATGTTAATATAATAATGTTGTTTGAAATGGGAAAGAATAGAAATTATGGTATAACTGCTCAGTGGATCCGCGCAATTATTCGCTGACCGCAAACAACCTTGAGCAGCAGACAAAAATTCTATTTCCAAAAGTGATTTTGTACGGATTTTTGTCCGTAACTGTGAAAATATTGGACAGTTACATGACAGCAACACTTTCTTATTTTAAATATATACGAGAGGAATGGAAAGAAGATGAAAAAAGGATTAATTGCTGCAGCAATTATAGTATGCATCGGAATTACAGCTGGTACCGTATTTCTGGTACTTAATCGGGACAAGACAGCACCGGAGATAAAAGTTCCCGCGGACAATACGCTGACTTATGTGGCGGGACAGGATAAAAAGCTGCTCCTGGAAGGTGTGACTGCGGTAGATGACAAGGATGGAGACGTATCAGATACACTTATGGTGGAATCGGTTAAACCAACTTCTGATGGAACCCAGGCTGAAGTGACTTATACGGCCATGGATAACAGCCGCAATGTTGCAAAAAAGAAAATTCTAGTAAATTATAAGGCGTCCGGTGAGCCGGCTCCGGCAGAAGATGGTCAGACACCGGAAGGTACAGACGCAAATCCTGAAAATGGAGAAGCAGGGGCAGAAGCCCCGGCTCCTGAAGATGAGGGCGAGGCGCCTGCGGATGTTCCGGCAGATGCGCCTGTTGACCCAGCCGCTGCAGAGCAGCCTGCGCAGGACACAACAGGGAGTGCAGAAGCAACTGAAGCGGCAATCGCACAGCTCCCGGCCGGAAGCCCCCAGTTCAGGCTGAACCAATATGAGGTGACTTTGCCTGTGGGAAGCAAGTTTGATTACAGTACATATATTCAGGATATCACTGATGATAAGGACGACAGAAGCACTCTTTTCAGACAGATACAACTGCAGAATTCTGTGGATACAAATACACCCGGAAGTTATGAAGTTGTCTATTATGTTATTGACAGCGATGGAAATCAGTCAAATACTGCCATTTTAAAGGTAAATATCCAGTAGACAAACAGAGCGCTTTCATTTATAATGGTGGGTGAATTTATGGTAAAGGTGGGTAAGATTATTGATAATAGACACACACTGCCACATTTTGCCCGGTGTAGATGACGGAGCAAAGAATGCGGATGAGACACGCAAGATGCTGCGAATGGCATTTAAAGACGGTATCGATGAGATCATTGCCACGCCTCATTTTAACTGTGATATGGATGCATCCGTTCTGGAGAAAAGGATGGGGGCGTATCTGCGTACCTGCAAATATGCCAGGGAAATGAATCCAAAGTCCAGGATATATCTGGGAAATGAACTGTTTTACAGTGAAGATGTGGTGGATGCCCTTGACAGGGGCGATGCACTGACTCTGAATGAAACAAAATATATTTTGGTGGAATTTCCCGTTTACGCGGAATTTCGTTATATACGGCACGCTGTGCAGCATCTGCAGTATGCCGGCTATATGCCTGTGATCGCTCATATAGAGCGGTATCAGGGGATGAAGAAGGAAGATCAGGTTGCAGAGCTGGTTGGAATGGGAGCCTGCATGCAGGTCAATGTTTCCAGTGTCATGGGCAAAGCAGGCTGGAGCACAAGATGGTATTTATTGAAATTAATGAGGCACGGACTCGTTCACGTACTGGGCACAGATGCCCATGGAGCGGCACACAGACGTCCGGAGATGAGAGACTGCCTTTCTTATATAGATAAGAAAATTGGTAAGACATACAGGGAAGAAATCAGCACAATAAATCCGTCAAGAATTATCAGAGGAGAATACATAAGTGGATAAGTTAGAGATCAAAGGAGAAATTTCATTATCAAGCCGGGAACGAGAAGTTTTCCGTACTTTGAGAACCAACCTGGAGTTTACAGGTGTGGAGAACCGGGTTATTGCAGTTACGAGCTGTACACCCAACGATGGAAAAAGTACAGTTGCTTATAATCTGGCACTGACTTTGGCAGAAAGCGGCAGAAACACGCTGCTTATTGACGCGGATATGAGAAAATCCGTATTGGTTCATCGTTTGAGAGTTGAAGGAGTCCTTAAAGGACTCAGCCATTACCTTTCCGGTCAGGCTGAATTAGGGGATGTGGTATACGGAACAAATAAGAGAAATCTTTTTCTGCTTCCAACCGGAATTTTCCCCAGCAATCCAACAGAGCTTCTTGGGAATGAGAGACTTCAGAAACTGCTCACAGGTCTGAAAAATACATTTGATTATATTATAATTGATACACCGCCTCTTGGAAGCGTGATCGATGCTGCGGTAATTGCCCAGGTATGTGATGGATCTATTCTCGTACTGGCGTCAGATAATTCATCAAGAGCAGAGGCAAAGGGCGTAGTTGGACAGCTTAAGGCGGCCAATAGCAATCTCCTCGGTGTTGTTCTCAACAAAGTGGATGTACATACAGGAAGCTACTACGGTAAGAAGTATGGCGGATATTATGGAAATAAATACGGCGGATACTATTAAGATCAACAAGACACCGTAAGAAAAATTTTCAATGAAAGAGGAACAAAATGAATAATAAAGAATACGATGACGAAATTGAGATTGATTTAGGTGCCCTATTCCATGTACTGCTGCGCAAGTGGTGGCTGATCGGTATTTGCGCAATTATGGGCGGAGTGATCGCGTTAGGCGGTACAGCACTTCTCATCACGCCTAAGTATGAATCAAAGGCCCAGCTTTATATTTTGAATAAGACTACAAGCGTTACATCTCTGGCAGATATTCAGATCGGCAGTGAATTGACGGCCGACTTTGAGGTGATCGCCACCAGTAAGCCTGTTATTGATGCCGCTATAGAGCGTATTAAAGAAGAAGAGGATAAAACATTTTCCAGGGAAGAGATATTGGATGTTCTTACGGTAGTCAATAAATCCGGTACACGAATTCTGGAAGTTAAGGCTGTAGATGAGAATCCAGCAGATGCCTGTATTATTGCTAACGCAGTTGCTGAGGAGACGGCAGACAGGATGGCATCCATAATGAAAGCCGATCCGCCAACAACCGTAGAGAGTGCTGAAGTATCAGAAAAGCCGGTCAGCCCCAGCCTGATGAAAAATACTGCGATCGGTATTTTACTGGGTATCCTGCTTGTATGCGGAGTGCTTACCGTGAGGTTTATCATCAACGACAATATCAAGACAGAAGAAGATGTTGAGAAATATCTTGGTCTTTCCACATTGGCTATTGTTCCTTACGTGAAAGGCAAAGATAAGAAGAAAGATGAGCTTCGCAAACTGAAAGAGGCAGACAATGGAAAAGAAAAGAAGAAGTAAATGGTTCTGGGTATTTTTGATCATATTCCTGGCGGCAGCAGCTTTTGCTGTTTATTACTACGTAAGCCAGCAAAAGAAAGAAGAGGTCTATGATAAGCTGAAAGAAAACAATAAGACAGAAGAGCCGGAAGTCAAAGAAGAACCAAAACAGGAACCGGTGCAGGCGGTACCGGAAGAGCCTGAGGCAGAGCTTGTGGACATTCCCATTGATTTTGCCGGACTGCAGGAAATGAACCCAGAAATTTATGCATGGATAAGGATTCCGGGTACAGAGGTAGATTACCCCATCGTGCAGCGTCCTGAAGATGATGCTTATTATCTGGATCACACCATAGAAGGGGCTGAGGGACTGCCGGGATCTATTTATACAGAATCCCTCAATAAAAAGGATTTTACAGACAAAAATACAGTGATTTACGGACATAATATGAAGGACAATACCATGTTTGGCAGTCTGAAGGATTATAAGGACAGCGCTTATATGGATGAGCATTCCGAGGTGTATATTTATACACCGGAACATATTTTTACCTATAAAATCTTTGGGGCAGTTACTTATGACAGCAGACATATTATGGTGGCTTTTGATTTTGCCCAGGATGAGCAGTATCAGGCATATCTTGATTCCCTCAGCCAGGTGAGAAACATGGCGTCTTATATCAACACCGATATACCGGTCACAACAGCTGACAGGATTATCACAATGTCAACCTGCAACGGAAATAATGACCAGCGGTTTCTTGTAGAGGCGGTATTGATTGATGAAAAGTAAAGAAAAAAAGAGACTGGTTGTGATTCTGGCGGTTGTTATCCTTTTACTTTTGATCGCGGCGGTTGCCTTATATGTTGTAAAGAATAACAGCAGGGCCAAGGCAGTTACCGAGAATATGAAGAAAAGTACAGCGGCGTCGGTTTCTCAGGCCGGTGACGATACCATTACTTACGATGGTCAAAAATATGTGTATAATAAAAACCTTACCAATATTTTGTTCATGGGTGTGGATAAAAAAGAGACAGTCACTTTAAAGGATACTCCGGGAGTGGCAGGTCAGGCAGACTGTATTATGATCATATCTCTTGATAAGGAATCACAGACAGCGCGTATTTTGCAGATTTCCAGAGATTCTATGACAGATATTGATATCTATGATGCCAATGGAAATTATTATACATCTGTCAATGCGCAGCTTGCCACCCAGTATGCCTACGGCAATGCAGAGCAGAGCAGCTGCTGGGCTATGAAAAAGACTGTTTCGGAACTGCTTTTTGATCTGCCTATTGACGGATATGTGTCATTGAATATTGATGCCATAAGTACCATGAACGATGCTGTCGGTGGAGTTGAAATCACCATACCGGAGGATTATACGGTTATTGATCCTGCATTTGTAAAAGGTGAGACAGTGAAATTGACCGGAGCACAGGCGGAAAAGTATGTACGCTACAGGGATACTGACCAGCAGGGCAGTAATAATGGCCGTATGCAAAGGCAGGTACAATATATTCCGGCCCTGATCTCAGCTCTTCGGAATAAAGTCGGAGCGGCCGGTGATTATTATGAGGCGTTTTATCCTGTGATCAAGCCTTATCTTGTTACAGATTTGAGTGCAGATCAGATCAATGATTTGGCGCGCTATCAGCTTGATGACAGCGGGACAGAGTATGTTCCCGGGGAAGCTGTCGCAGGGGAAGAGCATGAGGAATTTCATGTGGATGATGAAAAATTGCAAAAATTATTGATAGAAATGTTTTATAAACTGCGAAAGTAGTGTTGTTACCTGATTTTCGCAGGAAGAACAAGTGAACAAACCCGTGATTCCGGTAATAAAAAGGGATTGCGGGTTTATTTTTGTCCTTGTCGCTAAAAGTAAGCTATCCTTGACTAAGTGCGCAAATCTTCACGTTTATCAGCGGACAGACATACTGAAAACATATTTTAAGAAATAAGAACAGCCCTCTTATTCAAAAATATTATGCGGCTGTCACAGACGGCTTTTTGGAAAACAGGGATGGTCAGTCTTGAATAAACCGGTGTTTTGATAAAGGTGTTTATATGAGTCTGTTTTTGAGTTTATTCAGACAGCTTGTTTGCTATAGTCCATTATAAATAGGGTGAAAAATAGGAAAAATTTATCCTGAACACGCACATATGGTAGTGTGGAACTGCAGGAACACAATATATCCCCTGGGAGGCGATTGTGGGGGAAGAGCAGGAAGAATTTGATGCAAATGGTGAAAAATTACAAAAATTAGTGATAGAAATGTTTTACAAATTACGAAAGTAGTGTTATAATAACTTCAAGCTTGTTAAATGTAATAAAGCAAGAAGAAACAAAAGGAGGATTTTATCATGAAGAAACTCATTGCTTTAGTGTGCGCAGCTGTTATGACTGTTAGTTCAGCCGTTGCAGTATTCGCACAGCCAAGTGTACAGGTTACAGGTGTTGTAACCAAGGCTCAGTCCGCTACAGACGCTAGTGGTAACGCAGTTACTGTAGAGATCAAAGCGGTTTCTGACGAGCACAAAGCAGCAGTTGAGAACATTAAGAAAGAGGAAACTCTGAAAGAGGTTCTCGGCGCTGACTTCAAAGAAGGTATGCAGGTTGTAGATGTTAAAGACATTTCTGTTCCGGACGGAACAACTTTCCCTGTAACCATCACATTTGAGGTTGCTGGTGTTACAGAAGGTTCTTCTGTTGCAGTTCTGCACTACAACGGAAGCGCTTGGGAGAAAGTAGAAGCGAAAGCTGGTGCTGGTACAATTACTGCTACCTTCACATCTCTGTCTCCTGTAGCATTTGTTGTTGACAAAGATGCAGCAGCAAAAGCATCCACATCCCCTAAAACAGGTGAAACAAATGTTATGATGTGGACAGGTATCGTAGCTGTTATTGCAGTAGCTGGAATGGCTGTTACATACAAAAAAAGAAGAGAAGCATAATTTATAATGCTTAAGAACCCGGGCGAAAGCTTGGGTTCTTTTTTTTGTTTTTAACAAAATTAAAAAAAAATCCTTGACAGTGACCTTACGTCACCCTTTATAGTAACCTTATCAGAGAAAAAGTAAAGGAGAATACTATATGAAAGTATTAGTAACAGGCGGTGCCGGTTTTATCGGAGGAAACTTTGTACATCATATGGTGAATAAATACCCGGATTATGAGATCGTGAATTTGGATCTGCTCACCTATGCCGGCAATCTGGAGACTTTAAAACCAGTAGAAGATAAACCGAATTATAAATTTGTCAAAGGTGATATTGCGGATGAACCGTTTATTATGGATTTGTTTGAGAAAGAAAAATTTGACATTGTAGTGAACTTTGCGGCGGAGAGCCATGTGGACCGTTCTATAGAAGACCCGGGAGTTTTCGTTCAGACAAACGTTATGGGAACGAGAGTGCTTCTGGATGCTTCAAAAAAATACGGTGTAAAGCGTTACCATCAGGTTTCCACAGATGAGGTTTACGGAGATCTGCCTCTTGACAGACCAGATCTGTTCTTTACAGAGGAGACACCTATACACACTTCAAGCCCGTATTCATCCTCAAAGGCCAGCGCGGACCTGTTTGTACTTGCCTATTACAGAACTTTTGGTTTGCCGGTGACCATATCCAGATGCTCCAACAACTACGGACCATACCATTTTCCGGAAAAACTGATTCCGCTGATGATCAGCCGCGCGCTGGCAGATGAAGAGCTGCCGGTATACGGAAACGGTGAAAATGTGAGAGACTGGCTGCATGTATCAGATCACTGCGAGGCCATTGACCTGATCATCCATAAGGGCAGAGTCGGTGAGGTTTATAATGTGGGCGGACACAATGAGCGGACCAATCTTCAGGTGGTACAGACCATCCTCAAAGCCCTGAACAAACCGGAAAGTCTGATCAAATATGTAAAAGACCGTCCGGGACATGACATGAGATATGCCATTGATCCTACTAAATTGGAAACAGAGCTTGGATGGAAACCGCAGTATAATTTCGATACAGGAATCGCCCAGACCATCCAGTGGTATCTGGATAATGAAGACTGGTGGAAACACATATTAAGCGGCGAGTATTCCAATTATTTTGACAGCATGTACGGAGAGCGTCTGGCGTAAGAAGAGATATCTGTGGTCACCGAGCGGACAGCAGTCTGTAAGCAGAGGCAGAATGGAGGGATTCTATGGCGCATTATTATACCACCGGAGAATTTGCCCGTATGGCACATGTGACGATCAGGACGATCCGATATTATGATAATAAAGGTCTTTTAAAACCCAGCTTTGTCAATGAATCGGGATACCGTATGTATTCTGATGAGGATTTTCTAAAACTGCAGAAAATCCTCTCCCTGAAGTATCTGGGATTTTCTTTAAAAGAAATCTCCAATATGACCATCCATGACACCAGTTCTGACATTCTGCAGTCCTTGAAGATGCAGATCGATCTGGTGCAGAAGAAAATGGAGAATATGAACCAGATGGAGCATGCACTCCAGAATACCATGCAGATTGTCCAGCAGACAAATCAAATCGACTGGAATGAAATCCTGAATCTGATCCATCTCACAGATATGGAGAAAACGTTGGTGGAGCAGTATAAAAATGGAGCCAACCTGAACATCCGTATCTCCCTCCATGAGCAGTATTCTACCAACCCCAAAGGATGGTTTCCCTGGCTGTATGAACAGATTGATTTTACCGGAGTGCAGAATCTTTTGGAAGTGGGATGCGGCAATGGAGAACTTTGGAAACAGGTTCCCGACAATGTACTCCAGGGGAAATATATCTGCTTATCCGATGCGTCGGGAGGGATGGTCCATGACGCGGCGGTGAATATCGGCAGAGAAAGAAAAAAGTTTTTTGATTTCAGAGTCCTGGATTGTCAGGAGCTGCCTTTTCCTGACGGTCACTTTCAGCGGGTGGCAGCCAATCATGTGCTTTTCTATGTGCAGAATATGGCAAAAGCGCTGGAAGAGATCAGCCGTGTTTTAAGCGGAGACGGAGAGTTTTACTGCAGCACATACGGAACAGGCCACATGCATGAGATCACTGAGCTGGTGCAGGAGTTTGACCCAAGGATTTCTCTGTCGGAAGTGGCCCTGTATAAGCTGTTCGGTCTGGAAAACGGGCAGAAACTGTTGGAGCCGTATTTCTCCTCAGTGGAGAAACGCATGTATGAAGACAGTCTGTGGGTGGACAAGCCGGAGCCGCTGCTCGACTATATTTTATCCTGTCATGGGAATCAGAGTGAGCTTCTGTATCCCAGGCAGAGAGAGTTTAAAAAGTTTTTGGAAGAAAAGATCCGGAGGGATGGGGGCATTTCCATCACAAAGGAAGCGGGGATTTTTATTTGCAGGAAATAGATTTTACCCGCAATTGCCAGGATACCAGACAATTGCGGGAAGAGAAAGGATGAAGGTTATGAGAGTTTTAGTGACAGGTGTAAAAGGACAGTTGGGACACGACGTAATGAATGAATTGGCTAAGAGAGGCCACGTGGGCGTTGGTGTTGATGTAGAGGAGATGGATATTACAGATCCCCAGGCATGCAGAAAAGTGATAGGGGAGGCAGATGTGGAAGCTGTTGTCCACTGTGCCGCTTATACTGCGGTCGATGCCGCCGAGGATAACATAGAGGTCTGCCGGAAAGTGAATGCATACGGCACAGAGAATATTGCGAAGGTCTGCCGGGAACTTGGACTGAAAATGATGTATATCAGCACAGACTATGTGTTTGACGGCGAGGGAACAAGACCCTGGGAACCGGATGATGAGAGAGAGCCTTTAAATGTATATGGACAGACCAAATATGAGGGCGAAGTGGCAGTTACAGACAATGTGGAAAAATTCTTTATTGTGAGGATAGCCTGGGTATTTGGCGTGAACGGCAAGAACTTTATTAAGACTATGCTGAATCTGGGCAAGAACCATACGGATATCAATGTAGTGGAAGACCAGATCGGATCTCCCACTTATACCTATGATTTAGCTGTTCTTCTTGTGGATATGATCGAAACTGAAAAATACGGCTTCTATCATGCAACCAATGAAGGTCTCTGCAGTTGGTTTGATTTTGCCTCTGAAATATTCCGTCAGGCAGGTATGAATGTAAAGGTACATCCTGTAAGTTCTGAGGAATTTCCGGCAAAGGCAAAAAGGCCTCATAACAGCCGGATGAGCAAAGATAAGCTGGAGGCCAATGGCTTTAACCGCCTTCCCGCATGGCAGGATGCGCTGGCCCGTTATCTGCAGACAGAAGAACTGCAGAAGCTGCTTCATGATAATTGATGATATAAGGTAACTATTCAGCAGGTCTGCCCATTTACTGCGCCGACCGTAAGAAAACCTTCAGCAGCCAGGCAAAAATCCTATAGACAACGGCGGTTCTGTGTGGATTTTTGTTTGTAACTGTGAAGGCACAGTTAAATATGCAGCAAAAGAGGAGGAATACTGACACTGGAAACAAAAAACGGTATTCACGCCTCTTTTGACCGAAATTTTAAAATACAGGAAGAAACAGAGGTACAGAGTATGAAGGGAATTATTTTAGCAGGCGGATCAGGAACAAGACTGTATCCACTGACCAAGGTGACATCAAAACAGCTTTTACCTATATATGACAAACCCATGATCTATTATCCGCTGTCCGTACTTATGGAAGCAGGGATCCGTGAGATCCTGATCATATCTACGCCGGAGGATACTCCCAGATTTGAGGCTCTTTTAGGCGATGGACATCAGTTCGGTATTGAGCTGTCTTACGCAGTACAGCCAAGTCCGGACGGACTGGCGCAGGCCTTTGTCATTGGTGAGGACTTTATCGGAAATGACGGGGTTGCCATGATCCTGGGCGATAACATTTTCTACGGACATGGTCTGAAAAAGAGGCTGTGTGCTGCCGCTTCCCGCACAGAAGGCGCTACGGTGTTCGGCTACTATGTGGACGATCCGGAGCGGTTCGGGATTGTGGAATTTGACAATGACGGAAAGGCAGTTTCCATTGAAGAAAAACCGGCACAGCCAAAATCCAATTACTGTGTGACAGGTCTGTATTTCTATGATAACAAGGTGGTAGAATATGCCAAGAATCTGAAGCCTTCCGCAAGGGGAGAGCTGGAGATCACAGACTTGAACAGGATCTATCTGGAGCAGAATGAATTAAATGTGGAACTTCTGGGACAGGGATTCACCTGGCTGGATACAGGGACACATGAGTCACTGGTGGAGGCGACTAACTTTGTAAAGACCATGGAAGACCACCAGCACAGAAAAATCGCCTGTCTGGAGGAGATCGCTTACCATAACAAATGGATCTCCCGGGAAAAGGTTCTGGAAGCATATGAAATTTTGAAAAAGAATGAGTACGGTGCTTATCTGAAAGATGTACTGGATGGAAAATACCTGGTATAGCGGAAGGGAAACACATTCTGAAAGCTGCAGAAAAAGGACGCTTTGGTGAGACACTGACAGAATAGGAGTACCTAAAATTGGGACAGTATGCAGAACAGTTGATTCGCTGTGTGATACAGGATGTGGCAGATGTGGGGAAATATTTTTTTGCCGGGCTTGCTGTATTTCTGGCGGCTGGGATTTTTTCTGCTCTGGCAGTAAAAGTACGGGGAGAGAATGGAAAGCGGATCAAAGGCTGCCTGGGAACCGCTGTCATGGCAGGTTACCTTTGTATGCTGCTGTTTATTACCTTCTTGTCAAGAGAGCCGGGAAGCAGGGGTGGAATTGACTGGATTCTCCTTAGTACACTGGGCAGCGGCCCACGGGGGGATGCGTTTGTCCTTGAAAATGTTCTGCTGTTTATACCGTTTGGAGTGCTGTTGCCGGCAGTCTCTGTAAAAATGAGACGATTTGGGCGCACTTTTGGAGAGGGCTGTATACTCAGCCTCTTCATTGAGTGTTTCCAGTTTATCACAAAAAGGGGATATGCCCAGACAGATGATGTGATCACGAATGCGCTGGGAACAGCTTTGGGATATCTCTGCTTCAGGATTTTCTTTCACTTTTTTACTAAAAAAGCTGTGGAAAACGGAAGGTAAGAGGAAATTACAGGCAGGCATAAAGATATTCGGCAGGACGGCGGCTGTCTCGGTATTTTCATGCGCAGGCCTATAAAAATACCTCCCGGGACAGTGGCTGTGAAGAGTAACGAACTGTTACCGATTACAGAATATAATAGAAAAAACTGCTTGCAATCTCCAGCTGTTCATAGTATAATTATACTCGTTGTAAAAAAGAGATGGTCCTCTGCTGCTTACTGCATTAAGAACATCCAGAGTATAAGGAGAAAAGTCATGAACGAAATTATCAAAAACATCGAAGCTGCTCAGATGAAAGCAGAAGTTCCGCAGTTCAATGTGGGAGATACCGTAAGAGTACACGGTAAGATCAAAGAGGGTAACCGCGAGAGAATCCAGATTTTTGAAGGCGTTGTGCTGAAAAAACAGGGCGGAAGCAATCGTGAGACCTTCACTGTAAGAAAGAATTCCAACGGAATCGGCGTTGAGAAAACATGGCCTCTGCATTCCCCGAATGTAGAAAGAGTGGAAGTTATCAGACGCGGTAAAGTAAGACGTGCAAAACTGAACTATTTAAGACAGCGCGTTGGTAAAGCAGCTAAGGTAAAAGAATTAGTAAAATAATAATGTATAGAAACAGGGACACATACTTATGTATATGTCCCTGTTTCTAAATGGATAAGAGGATGCTGCCATGAAGAAAAAAGAAAGTAAAGGACCGGAGTTTTCCAAAGACGGCAGGATGCGTCCGCTGCTTTTATGGGTATTCGAGATAGCAGTTGTCCTTGTACTGGCTGCAGTGGTGTCCATTTTCTTCTGCCAGACCATTGTCATGCAGGAGGGCGGTATGGAGCCTACTCTGGCTACAGGGGACAAGGTATTGATCAATAAAGTGTCGTACAAGTTGGGAGAACCCAAGAGAGGTGATATCATTGCCTTTAAGAAGGACGCCAAGGAGCACTCCAGTATGCATGTAAAACGGGTCATCGGCCTGCCGGGGGAAACGGTGCAGATCAAAGACGGGCTGATCCTGATCAATGGGGAGACCTATATGGAAAAGAAAGATTTCCCCAAGATCAGCAATCCGGGCCTGGCAGAGACGCAGGTCACACTGGGGAAAAATGAATATTTTGTACTTGGCGACAACCGGAACAACAGCGAGGACAGCCGTTTTGCAGAGGTGGAAAATGTAAAGCAGAAATATATAGTGGGCAAAATATGGCTGCGTGTTTTCCCCTTTGGAAAAATTGGTTTTATCAAGAGCTGACAGACAGAGAGGAACAAATATGAATTATCAATGGTATCCTGGACATATGACGAAAGCAAAACGTATGATGCAGGAGAATATAAAGCTGATCGATCTGATCATTGAGGTGGTGGATGCCAGAATCCCTGTCTCCAGCAGGAATCCTGACATTGATGAGCTGGGCAAAAACAAAGCCCGGCTGATCCTGCTGAATAAATCGGATCTGGCGGATGAGAGGCAGAATGAAAAGTGGACCCAGTATTTTATGGATAAGGGATTCTGTGTGGTAAAGGCAAATTCCAAGAGCGGAGCAGGCATCCGCCAGGTACTTCCTGTTATCATGGAGGCCTGCAAGGAAAAAATCGAGAGGGACAAGCGAAGAGGAATCAAAAACCGTCCCATCAGAGCCATGGTAGTGGGTATTCCCAATGTGGGAAAATCCACATTTATCAACTCTTTTGCAGGAAAAGCCTGTACCAAAACGGGAAATAAGCCGGGTGTCACAAAAGGAAAACAGTGGATCCGCATCAACAAAAATGTGGAGCTTCTCGACACACCGGGAATTCTCTGGCCAAAATTCGAGGACCAGAGCGTAGGCGCGAAGCTGGCCATGGTTGGCTCTATAAAGGATGAGATCCTGAACCTGGAGGAACTCTCCCTGGAGCTGTTGGGATATCTCCATAAATATTATGAAGGTATCTTAAAGGAGCGCTATGATGTGGAGGAATCCGATGACCGTGTAAAAATGCTGGAGGCTATTGCTGTAAATAGAAATTGTCTGCAGAAGGGCAGCGAACTTGACTATGGAAAGGCGTCCAATATTCTGCTGGAGGAGTTCCGAAACGGAAAAATCGGCAGAATCACGCTAGAACAGGTTTGAAACCCGCAGTAAAGGGCACATATAAGCAGAATATACTGCACGGCAGTTCAGCACTCCTTGTGATGTGAGAGGCATCTGTGAGATGCTGGACGGTAAGTGTGAAGCAAAGGATGAGACAAAAGATGAAAAGTATTCAGGAAATCCGTGCAGAGTTTCAGAATGCGGCAGAGACAGAGCTGGATGCTCTTTGCCGTGTTTATCTGGAAGATGAGCGGAAAGGCGTACGGGCTCTGATCGAAAAGGTCGAAAAGCGCCGGGAAAGGCTGGAGACGGAGCGGGTACGTATTGAGAAGATGAAAGCCTATGAGTATCAGTATGAGCATTTGGGCTATGTCTGCGGAATTGATGAAGCCGGGAGAGGCCCTCTTGCCGGCCCCGTAGTTGCGGGAGCCGTAATCCTTCCAAAGGACTGCAGGCTCCTCTATTTAAATGATTCCAAGCAGCTCTCAGAGAAAAAGCGGGAAGAGCTGTATGAAGTGATCATGGAAAACGCAGTCAGCGTGGGTGTGGGTTATGCAGGACCTGCCAGAATTGATGAGATCAATATTCTGCAGGCTACATATGAAGCTATGCGGGAGGCGGTTTCCAAACTCACGGTCCGCCCTCAGATCCTTTTGAATGACGCGGTGACCATACCCCGGATGGATATTCCCCAGGTTCCTATTATAAAGGGGGATGCCAAGAGCATTTCTATTGCGGCTGCCAGCATTGTAGCCAAGGTGACCAGGGACAGGCTCATGAAAGAGTATGATAAAGTGATGCCGGAATACGGGTTTGCCTCCCACAAGGGATATGGGGCTGCGTCTCATATAGAAGCCATTAAGAAATACGGCCCGTCTCCCATCCACCGGGCTACTTTTATCAAGAATTTCGTAGACTGAGGATGACAGCATATGAAAAATTCCACAAGAGAGACCGGGACCCGGTATGAAGAGAAGGCGGCTTTGTTTCTGGAGCAGCAGGGATACCGGATACTGGAGAAAAATTTTCGATGCCGGAAAGGCGAGATTGATCTGATCGCTATGGATCAGGAGTACCTTTGTTTTGTTGAAGTAAAATTCAGGGAAAGTTCTGACTGCGGCGGTCCGTTTCTTGCAGTGGATAACAGAAAACAGCGCCGGATATGTCAGACGGCGCTGTTTTATCTTATGAAAAGAGGAATGTCAGAGGATACGCCCTGCAGATTTGATGTGGTGGGGATCACACCGGATGACACTGCACTTATCAAGGACGCGTTTCCTTATCATATATAGAACATATAGAAAAGAAGGGAGAGAGGGGAAATGAAAACGGATACAGGCGAAAATATAGAGATCAAATGGAAGACCGGTGTAAAAGGCCGTATGAATGTCCGCCAAGCCAGCGGTGTCCCTTACCTGACGTACCCGGTTTTTGAACAGATCCCGGGTATCATACACGGATTTTCCACCAGACTTGGCGGAGTGAGCCGGGGGGACTGCATGTCCATGAATCTGAGCTTTTCCAGAGGTGATCTTGAGGAGAATGTGAGGGAAAACTACAGAAGGTTTGCCGGGGCTGTGGGCTTTTTTCCGGAACAGATCGTCTGTTCTGACCAGACACATACCACAAATGTGCGTGTAGTCACTGAGACTGACCGTGGAAAAGGGATTGTAGTCCCCAGGGATTATACAGACGTTGACGGACTTGTGACCGATGTTCCGGGCCTGGTGCTGGCCACATTTTATGCGGACTGCGTTCCCTTATATTTTGTGGACCCTGAAAAGCGGGTCATCGGCCTGTCTCATTCCGGTTGGAAGGGAACTGTGGGCAGGATAGGAAAGGTTACTGTAGAGACAATGCAGAGGGAATACGGATGCAGACCAAAGGATATTCTGGCGGCCATAGGGCCTTCTATCTGCCAGGAATGCTATGAGGTCAGCGAGGACGTGGCAGAACAGTTTATGAGGGCATTTCCGGCTTCAGAGCATGGGAAAATCCTGAAAGAGAAAGGCCATGGCAAGTATCTTCTGGATCTCTGGGCGGCCAATGCACTGATATTTGCGGAGGCAGGCATCCTTGCTGAGCATATTTCATATCCGGGAATCTGTACCTGCTGTAATCCTCAGTTTTTGTTCTCCCACAGGGCCAGTAAGGGAAAAAGGGGAAACCTGGGAGCTTTCCTCGGATTACGCGAATTCAATTGACTTAATGCATAAAATTCATGGTAGTTTTTTTGTGAATATTACATAGTTGTTACAAAAAATGTAAAAAAGCTTTGCATTTAGTAATCGATGTGTTATAATTAGGCTCGTAATAAAAAAGGAGCTTAGAATATGAGAAATAAAAAATGTACAAGCTTATTTTTGACATTCCTGATTGCAAGTCTTACCATAACTCCGGTATACGCTTCTGCAACGCAGAAAAAGATCACAGAAGCGGAACAGCAGAAAACTGAGACACAGAGTAATTTGAACGCCTCACAGGATAAGATTAGCTCTCTGGAAGCCAAAAAAGGTGATCTGGAGGCATATCTTACGGAGTTAAACCAGCAGCTTACGGACCTGAGTAAGAACCTCTCAGATTTACAGGAAAAGTCAGATGCTAAGCAGGCAGAGTTACAACAGATCGAAGAGGAACTGAATGATGCCAAGGCCCGCAGGGAAGAGCAGTATGAGAGCATGAAGCTTCGTATTCAGTACATGTATGAGAACGGCAATGATTCATACATGACTATGCTGACAGAGGCAAAGGACTTTACTGATTTTCTGAACAAGGCAGAGAACATTATGCAGCTCACAAAGTACGACCGGAAGATGCTGGATCTCTACAAAGAGACGCAGCAGGAGATTGAAGAAAAAGAAGCCGGTGTTAAAAAAGAGCAGGAAGCGCTTGAAGAACTGAAGCAGGAAAGTATGGACAAGCAGGTGGAGGTTTCCGACCTGGTGAGAAATACAACCAAGCAGATCGATACATATAGTTCACAGATTGACAGTGAGCAGAGCGCGGCAAAGGAGCTGCTTGAGAAAGTTAATTCTCAGGAAGCCGTGATCGACAGTTTGATGAAACAGCAGAAGGATGAAGAAGCGGCAGCAGCGCTGGCAGCGCAGAAAGCCCAGGAGGAAGCAGCAAGAAGGGCAGAGCAGGAAGCCGCAGCACAGCAGGCGGCCGCACAGCAGAGTGCCTCACAGGAATCCTCCCAGAGCTATGATGAAGTACAGGAAGAGACTTCCTCCAATATAGAGGGGTCACAGGAAAGTACAGAGCAGGAAAATACCTCCTCAGATAATTCCCAGGGTTCCTATCTGGGCAGATTCAGGCTGACCGGGTATTGTAACTGTGCCCTCTGCCATGGACAGGGATACACAGCCAGCGGTACAGTTCCCCAGGCGGGAAGAACCGTGGCTATGAACGGTATTCCCTTTGGAACAAAGCTTCTGATCAACGGAAGTGTCTATGTGGTGGAAGACAGAGGTGTACCTTACGGCAATGTAGATATCTATCATGACACACATGACCAGGCACTTTCATTTGGTGTGGGATATGCAGACGTATATCGGCTGAATTAAAAGAATACCTCCGTACAGGCGTTTTGATGCGCTGTGTGCGGAGGATTTTTTGTTACAGGTAAAAAAGAGGAAGCGGGATACGGATTTAAGAAAAACGATTCAGAAGCTTATTGATCTTCTTAGTTGTTGAGCGTACCTTTTCTACAGAAAGGTCATGATTCAGGATATCCATGATACTCGCCAGATATTTGCTCATATCTGCTTCCAGATAATACGGACGGTTCAGAAGGTCAGGATTCCTGTAGTTCAGGTTCGTGGTGATGACCCGGTAGATATACTCTTTTTCATAGTATTCATCAAATTTTTCCAGACCGTCAGTGAAGAGTCCGAAAGTGGTGCAGACAATGACGCGTCTGGCCTTACGGTCCTTTAACTGTTTCGCCACATCCAGCATACTCTCCCCTGAGGAGATCATGTCATCTATGACGATCACGTCTTTTCCTTCCACGGAATCCCCTAAGAATTCATGGGCAACAATGGGGTTTTTGCCGTTTATGATGGTGGAGTAGTCACGGCGTTTGTAGAACATTCCCATATCTACACCCAGAATATTGGAAAAATATACAGCGCGCTGCATAGCGCCTTCATCCGGGCTGATGATCATCAGGTGTTCATTGTCGATCCTGAAATCATCAATAGATGCGCACAGTGTTTTTAAGAACTGATAAGTGGGCATAAAATTGTCAAACCCGGAAAGAGGGATGGAATTCTGTACCCGGGGATCATGGGCGTCAAAGGTGATGATATTGGACACACCCATCTGCACCAGTTCCTGCAGAGCCAGAGCACAGTCCAGAGATTCTCTTTTGCTTCTCTTGTGCTGGCGGCTTTCGTAGAGGAAAGGCATGATGACATTGATCCTGTGTGCTTTTCCGGTAGCAGTGGCAATGATCCTTTTCAAATCCTGGTAGTGGTCATCCGGGGACATGTGGTTCACATGTCCGCTGACTTTATAGGTCAGGCTGTGATTGCATACATCCACCATGATAAAGAGGTCCGTGCCGCGCACGGATTCATTGATGATGCCCTTCGCTTCACCTGAGCCGAAGCGCGGGCACTTGCAGTCAAGTAAAAAAGTATCTGCTGTATAACCGCGGAAATTAAGTCCGGACTGATTGTGAGAATCTAATTCCTTTCTGAATTGTACCAGATGGGAATCCACCTGCTGGGCCAGCTCGTTGCAGCTGTCCAGGGCTGCTATTTTAATAGGAGCCACCGGAATGGACTTCTCCAGTAAACTGATATTGACCATAATGACCTCCGTTAGAGTTTTTTTGACATATAATTACACATTAAGTTATAACATCTGAAAGTGAGCAGCGTCAAGGAAATTATTGCTTTTTTTATGCTTTATTGGTATGATAATAAATAGCGGGCATAAAAAGACCCGTTTAGAAATGAGGAGAAATTGTGAAAAAATGCAGACATATCATCCGGGAAGTGGAAGCCGGGAGCATTGCCGAGGAGCTGGAGCTGGCTGCTGGGGATGAGCTTCTGTCTGTCAACGGACAGGAGATCGAGGATGTCTTTGACTATCACTATTTGGTGAATGATGAGTATATAGAGGTTCTTGTACGAAAAGCAAATGGAGAGGAATGGGAGCTTGAGGTTGAAAAGGATTACCAGGAGGACCTGGGAATCGTATTTGAGAACAGTCTCATGGACGAATACCGTTCTTGCAGCAATAAGTGCGTCTTTTGTTTCGTTGACCAGATGCCTCCGGGTATGAGGGAAACTCTCTATTTTAAAGATGATGATTCCCGTCTTTCTTTTCTTCAGGGGAATTATGTGACACTTACCAATATGAGTGACCATGATATTGACAGGATCATCCATTATCATCTGGAGCCTATTAATATTTCATTCCACACTACCAATCCGGAGCTTCGCTGCAGAATGCTGCACAACCGTTTTGCCGGGGATATATTTTCAAAGGTGCAGAAACTGTACGAGGCAGGAATCGAGATGAACGGCCAGATCGTGCTCTGCAAGGGGCTGAATGACGGCAGAGAGCTTGAGAGGAGTATTGAGGAGCTGGCAAAATACCTGCCCCATTTGAAAAGTGTTTCTGTAGTACCTGTGGGACTCAGTAAGTACAGGGACGGATTGTATCCTCTGGAGTCATTTGGAAAAGAAGATGCCGAAAATGTGATTTCCATGATTGAAACATGGCAGAAACGGTTATATGAAGAATATGGGTTACATTTTATCCATGCAAGTGATGAGTGGTATCTGACGGCAGAACGGGAGCTGCCCCCTGAGGAGAGTTATGACGGCTACCTGCAGCTTGAAAATGGCGTGGGAATGCTGCGGCTGCTGGAAGGTGAAGTGCAGGAGGCAATGGCCAGGCTTTTGGGAGATGGAAGGAAGCTGGAGGTATCTTTTGCCACTGGTCATCTGGCATATCCGTTTATCCGCAGGTATGCGGACCGGATCGAAGCGCTTTATCCCAATGTGAAGATCCATGGATATTGTGTGGAGAACCATTTTTTTGGAGAGAAGATCACAGTGTCCGGGCTATTGACCGGACAGGATATTATGGCACAGCTCCATGGGAAACCTCTTGGAGAATACCTGCTTCTGCCCTGTAATCTTTTGAGGAGCGGAGAGAATGTATTTCTTGATGATGTAACCGTAGAGCAGGTGGAAGAACAGTTAAATACTCCCGTCAAAATCGTGGAAGAGGACGGCGCCTCCCTGGTGTCAGCTTTTCTGGAAAAAGAGGCGGGAAAAGCACATAGAAGGAGACAGATGTATGAGCAAACCGATAGTAGCAATTGTTGGACGACCTAATGTGGGAAAGTCCACACTTTTTAACGCCCTGGCAGGAGAGAAGATCTCCATTGTAAAGGATACGCCGGGTGTGACCAGGGACCGTATTTATGCGGATGTGAGCTGGCTGGATAAATCCTTTACCCTGATCGACACCGGTGGTATTGAGCCGGACAGCAAGGACATTATCCTGTCACAGATGCGGGAACAGGCACAGATCGCCATAGATACCGCGGATGTGATCATTTTTATCACCGATGTGCGCCAGGGTCTTGTGGATTCAGATGCCAAGGTGGCAGATATGCTTAGAAGAAGCGGCAAACCTGTTGTCCTGGTGGTTAATAAGGTGGACAATTTTGACAAGTTTATCATGGATACCTATGAGTTTTACAATCTGGGGATCGGAGAGCCGGTACCGGTTTCCGCCACCGGAAAGCTGGGTATTGGCGATATGCTTGAAAAAGTGGTGGAATATTTTGATGAAGACGCGGACGACGGCGAGGAGGAAGAGATTCCTAAAATTGCGGTGGTGGGAAAACCCAACGTGGGAAAATCTTCTTTGATCAACAAGCTGATCGGAGAATCCCGCGTCATTGTATCTGATATTGCCGGAACAACCAGAGATGCCATTGATACAAAGGTGGAGTGGAAGGATAAGGAATACATTTTTATCGACACGGCAGGACTGAGAAGAAAAAGCAAGATCAAAGAGGAGCTGGAGCGATACAGCATCATCCGTACAGTGACGGCTGTGGAGCGGGCGGATGTGGTGGTCATGATGATCGATGCCACAGAGGGCGTGACAGAGCAGGATGCGAAGATCGCGGGAATTGCCCATGAGAGAGGCAAGGGTGTCATCATTGCAGTGAATAAATGGGATGCCATTGAGAAAAATGACAAGACGATCTACAAGTTTACAAATAAAGTGAGAGATGTCTTATCCTACATGCCGTATGCGGAGATCATTTTTATTTCCGCGGAGACAGGGCAGAGAATACCGAAGCTTTTTGAGACCATTGATATGGTGTTAGAGAATCAGACGCTCAGAGTACAGACAGGTGTGCTCAATGAAATCATGACAGAGGCCGTTGCCATGCAGCAGCCGCCTTCTGACAAGGGAAAACGCCTGAAACTGTTTTATATTACCCAGGTGGCGGTCAAGCCGCCCACATTTGTTATTTTTGTCAATGACAAGGAACTGATGCATTTCTCCTACACAAGATATCTGGAGAATAAGATCAGGGATACCTTTGGATTTAAGGGAACTTCCCTGAAATTCATCGTCAGGGAACGCAAAGAAAAGGAGTAGGATGACAAATGCTGGTACGAATTGTAAGTCTGCTGATTGGTTATGCGTTTGGTCTGTTCCAGACCTCTTATATTTACGGCAGAAAAAACGGAATTGATATCCGGGAACACGGAAGCGGAAATGCGGGGACCACAAATGCGCTCCGCACTCTGGGCAAGAAGGCAGGGGCTGTTACCCTTCTGGGTGACTGCCTGAAATGCGCCCTGGCGATCCTGGCAGTCTATCTGCTCTTCGGCAAAAGCCATCCGCAGCTGGTAAGGCTGCTGGAGCTGTATGCCGGTGCTGGATGTATACTGGGTCATAACTTCCCTTTCTATCTGCATTTTAAAGGAGGAAAAGGGATCGCAGCCTCTGTAGGTCTGGTGGCAGCTTTTGACTGGCGTCTTTTTTTGATCTGTGCCGTGGTATTTTTTACAGCTTTTTTCCTGAGTCACTACGTGTCTCTGGGATCTCTGCTGGGATATTTCTTTTTTGCGGTAGGCGTGATCGTCTCAGGGCAGATAGGCAGATATGATGTAGACCCGGGCGTTTTGCACGAGATGTACATACTGGCGCTGTTTCTGATGGCATTGGCCTTCTGGCGGCACAGGCAGAACATTGTGCGTTTGATCCGCGGCAATGAAAATAAAATTTATCTGGGGAAACATTAAACAGTTTTGATGGAGGGATAGCATGGCAAAAGTAAGTGTGATTGGTGCAGGAAGCTGGGGAACCGCCCTGGCTATGCTGCTTTGCGGCAACGGACATGACACGGTTCTGTGGTCCCATAGGGAGGAACAGGCAGAAGAGCTTCGCAGGACAAGGGAACATAAGGCGAAACTGCCGGGTGTCAGACTGCCGGAGGGTATCACGATCACCAGCAGTCTGGAGGAGGCCCTGGAGGGAAAAGATGTGATCGTCCTGGCAGTGCCTTCCGTGGCAGTCCGCTCTACTGCCAGGAAGATGAACCCTTATATCCGTTATGGCCAGCTCATTGTAAATGTGGCGAAGGGAATCGAGGAGCATACGCTCACAACGCTTACGGATATGATAGAGGAAGAGATACCGAATTCCCAGGCATGCGTTCTCTCGGGACCAAGCCATGCGGAAGAAGTCAGCAGGAATCTGCCTACCACCTGTGTGGTGGGGGCAAAAAGAAAAGAAACCGCGGAATATCTGCAGAATATTTTTATGAGTACTTCGTTCCGTGTGTACATCAGTCCCGATATGCTGGGAATTGAATTGGGCGGCGCTCTGAAAAACGTTATTGCCCTGGCAGCAGGAACAGCGGACGGACTTGGATATGGGGATAATACAAAAGCAGCACTGATCACCCGCGGTATGGCAGAAATCGCAAGACTGGGAATTGCCATGGGAGCGAGTCCTGATACTTTTTACGGACTTTCCGGAATCGGCGATCTGATCGTTACCTGTGCCAGTGTCCACAGCCGTAACCGAAAAGCGGGATTCCTCATGGGACAGGGGCGTACCATGCAGGAGGCCATGGATGAGGTGAATATGGTGGTGGAGGGTGTTTTCTCTGCAAAGGCGGGAAGAGAACTGGCAGAAAAATACCAAGTGGAGATGCCTATCATTGAACAGGTGAACCGGGTGCTCTTTGAGGGGAAAACCCCGGCGGAGGCAGTTTCGGACCTGATGGTAAGAGATAAGAAAATTGAATCCTGGGACTGTAGTTGGAAATGAGGGCGTGGTATGCCCTCATTTCTTTTCTAAAGAATTCTTTAGATAACGTTTAGAAAAGTTTTCGGATTTCCAAATTGACAACTTAAGAATTGTGATGTATTGTTGTACTAATGATGTAGTACAATGATGAAAATTGCACTGCATTGGAAGATGCAGGGGAGGATGTGTGTATGGAAAATAATACAGAAGTGAAAAGAGAAGATACAGTGCAGAATCTGATACAGCTCTCCGGAATCTGCAAAATATACAATCCGGGTGAGAATGAAGTGCGGGCGCTGGACCATGTGGATCTGCAGATCGACGAGGGAGAATTTGTTGCGATCATTGGGCAGTCCGGTTCAGGGAAATCCACACTTATGAACATGCTGGGATGCCTGGATGTGCCCACGGAGGGATCGTACTGTCTGCATGGGCAGGATGTTTCCCACCTGAGGGATAATCAGCTTTCAGAGATCCGCAACAGAGAGATCGGATTTATCTTTCAGGGTTTTAATCTGATAGCGAATCTGAACGCCCTGGAGAATGTTGAGCTTCCTCTGATCTACAGAGGTCTTGGCAGACAGGAGAGAAGGCAGCTTTCCCGGGAAGCCCTGAAAATGGTAGGTCTGGAGAACCGTATGGATCACAAGCCGTCTGAGATGTCCGGCGGGCAGCAGCAGAGGGTTGCCATAGCAAGGGCCATAGCCGCCAGACCTCCCGTGATACTGGCAGATGAGCCTACGGGTAATCTGGATTCTGCATCCAGCAAAGAGATACTGCAGATCCTCAGGGGACTTCACAATGAGGGCAGGACAGTGATCCTGATCACCCACGATGACGGCATTGCGGAACAGGCACGCCGTATTATCCGCATTATGGACGGAAAAATCGAATCAGACAGATTAAATGACCAATACGAGGAAGGAGCACATCATGTTGAGAAAGAATAAGGAGAATCTTCCCGACACTGTGAATACAGGAAAGAAAAAGAAAAAAGTGCCGCTGATCATCGGCGGTGTTGTTGTTGCTATTGTTGTTGTGAGCTTTGCGGCGTCCAAATTGACACCAAAGGCTCTGCCCCAGGTACCCGTAAGTGCTGTGACGAAAGAGGATCTGACGGCAAATGTGGATACTAGCGGTACTGTGGAGAGTCTCAAGACCAAGACGTACTTCTCCCCTGTGAATGCCACCATATCCCAGTATCCCTTGAAGGTAGGAGAAGTGGTAAAACCGGGGGATTCCCTGGTTGCATTTGATGTATCCACGCTGGAGCAGGATAACCAGAAGGCACAGCTGAATGTGAGCGCTACGGTTAACGGCGCAAAGGACAGTGTGGCAAAAGCCGCAGAGACACAGCAGAAGGCAAATGAAGCTGCCGGTAAAGTTCCTACACTCCAGGCTAATGTGGACAGCTACCAGGATTATGTGGCATCTTTAAAGACAGCCATTGCGGACAGGACAAGAGAACTAACCGACTGGGCAAAACAGGAATCTACAGATGCCAGCGTAGCGCTGACCCAGGCACAAGCAGATTTGACCAAATTGCAGCAGGATTTGGAGGGCCGGAAAGCAGAGCAGCAGCAGTTAAATGCTCAGGCAGAGGAACTGAAGGCTGCGATTGCAGAGGCTGAGAAAAATAATCAGGATACCGCTGAGTTAGAGAGACAATTAAGGGATTTAAATGCTCAGGCAGAAAATATGAATCCCGCCATTGATGATCTGACTTCGCAGATGAATGACAAGAACGATGAAGTGACGCAGCTTCAGATCAACCAGATCGAGAGCCAGTCTGCCTCAGACCCCACAAATGACGCACAGATCGTAGCGTGGCAGAATGAGCTGGACAGTGCCACTACAGAACTTTCAGATATGCAGTCAGAGCTTGCGGAGCAGAAAAGTCTGGCAAAAAGTGCGGACGGTGTACAGGTAACGGATGCGGCCAAAGCACAGATGCAGGCCACCAATAATATAGCGGAGCTGGAAGCGGCATCCTTAGAAGAACTGCTTGAAAAAGGAAAACAGGGGCTTCAGGCAGAGTTTTCAGGGATCATATCCAAAACGGATGTATCACAAGGCTCTGCGGCCTCACAGGGTATGGAGCTGATCACCGTTGCCAGCAATGAAGAAGTGGCTGTCAATGTAACCGTGTCCAAATATGATTATGACAAGCTGAAAGAAGGCCAGAAGGCAGCCATCACCATAGCGGATCATACATACAAGGGAACCGTCTCGCGCATCAGCAAGATGGCTACCACCAATGAAAAAGGCGCACCGGTGATCTGGGCAGAGGTTAAGATCGACAATCCGGATGACAATATCTTCCTGGGTGTGGAGGCAAAGGTTTCAATTGAGACAGGCAGCGCAAAAGGTGTTGTGAGTGTTCCCGTCAATGCAGTGAATACAGGCAAAGACAGCACTTTTTGTTATGTGGTCAGGGATGGTGTGATTGCAAGACAGGATGTGGAGACCGGAATTTCTTCCTCCGAGTATACAGAGATCAAGAGCGGTCTGAAGCTTGGTGATTCCGTGATCTCTGAGCTTCCGGATGGATTTACGGAGGGCATGAAGGTGGATGAGAAGGCTGAAGGCAGCACGTCCGGCGCGCAGACTGCAGATGCGGTAAAGGAGTAGCCTATGGCACAGTTAGCAGAATACTTGAAGATGGCCCTGCAGAACATCAGGGCAAACAAAGGCCGCTCCCTTCTGACCATGCTGGGAATTATCATAGGTATTTCCTCTGTCATCACCATTATGTCTGTGGGTTCCGGATTTCAGGGCGAGATGAACAGGCAGCTTAATTCCATTGCAGGAGGACAGATATGTATTTATTCTAATGAGGAAGGAAGCAAAAGAGAGGAATACATGAATGCGGAGGATTTCGCCGCCATTGAACAGAAGATTCCGGGAGTGACAGGAACTTCCCCGGTATTTTCAGATACAGGGACCACCCAGTCCGGAAAAGGACAGTTTGATTTGGCTGTAACGGGCGGAGGAACGGCACAGCAGGAGATTTCCAAGTGGAAAGTTGTAAGCGGCCGTTATTTTAATCAGAGTGATATTGATACAGGGAATAAAGTTTGTGTTATCACGAAAAAAGACGCTGTTTCCCTTTTCGGCACGGACGATGTTCTGGGAATGAATCTGGAATTCAGCATTTATCAGAATACTGTGGATTTTACTATTATTGGAATCGTGGAGCAGGAGAATCTGGGAAATATGGTCTCCATGGATTATGGTGACACGAAAAGGATTTCAGCGGACATCCCTTATACGGCCATGGAAAACTTTGGCTACGATACTTCAGAGACCAGTTATCTGTACATTACAACAGATGGCAGTGCAGATACAGGTGAGGTGGCAAATGAATCAATCGCGCTTCTGAACCAGCGCCACTACAGTCAGGGAAAGTCATACTTTGACATGGAAGATTTCAATGATCAGATGCAGCAGATCAACTCCATGCTGAATATGATCACAGGATTTATCGCTTTAGTGGCGGGAATCTCTCTGCTGGTAGGCGGTATCGGCGTTATGAACATTATGCTTGTGTCCGTGACAGAGAGAACAAGGGAGATAGGCATCAGAAAATCCCTGGGAGCCAGAACCTCCTCTGTCATGGTTCAATTCCTTGCGGAATCTGCCATTATTGCATGCATCGGAGGTGTGATCGGGATCATTATCGGTGTGCTGCTGGCCTATGCGGTCTGCTCCATACCTGCGCTGGGATTTGCGCCCGGGATCAAGGTGTCTACCATTCTGGTGGCCACACTGTTTTCCTCCGGTATCGGTATCCTGTTCGGTGTATACCCTGCCAGAAAAGCAGCTATGCTGAGTCCCATCGAAGCACTGAGGAGAAATTAAAAAATATCAGAGATGAGAATAAAAAGTACCGCACAGAGCAAAATACTCCTGCGGTACTTTTTTGTGTAGGAAAACCCAATATGTACAATGAGTCAGGATATCAGTCCTTATAGTAGGGAATCATATCCTCAGGAATGCCGGCAGTACGGTGGTGGGCATCCATAGCAGTTATGGCTTCCATCTCTTCCTCGGTCAGGGAAAAGTCGAAAATTCCTGCATTTTCCTGTATGCGTTCTTTATGTACGGACTTGGGAATGACAGATATCCCCTGTTGGACTGCCCATCTGAGTCCTATCTGAGCAGTGGTTTTCTGATACTTTCTGCCGATCTCCAAGAGCAACTGGCTGTGCAGATAAGCACCCCGGGCAAGAGGCGCATAGGCCTGTACCGCAATTTTGTTGTCTCTGCAGTAGGACAGCAGTTCCGGCTGATTGAACAGCGGATGGAATTCAATCTGGTTGACAGCGGGAACTACATCGGAAATCTTTTTCAGCATTTCCAGGTCGTGGATATGAAAATTAGACACGCCGATGGATTTTACACGGCCTTGGGACTGAAGCTTTTCTAGGGCCTTCCAGGTGTCTGTATAACATCCCGGTACAGGCCAGTGGATCAGATATAAATCCACATAATCAAGTCCCAGGCGTTCCAGGCTTCTGTTGAAGCTGTCCTCCACATCGCCGATCCTCTGTGCGGTATTCCATATTTTCGTGGTAACGAATAATTCATCTCTTGGTATGGTAAGTGCCTTGATCCCGCGTCCGACACCGTCTTCATTTTTGTAAACAGAAGCGGTATCAATGAGACGATAGCCGGCATCTGCAGCATCAGCGATCGCCTGTTCCACTTCGTTCTCACCGACGGCTTTGTAGACTCCCAGACCCAAAAGCGGCATCTGGCGGCCATCGTTCAGCATGATTTTTTCGTTGAAAGACATAACAGCCCCTCCTTTAAATATTACCTTAAACACTTAGACAGTTTACCATAGAAATGTGAAATATTTACTCCGAATTTATTAACTTTTTAATAAATCCGTGCTACTATTATAAGAAGTGCAAGCTAAAATGCAACGAAATGCCAAAATATGGCAATGGAGGACAAAGAATGAAATTTTTTCATATGGCGGACCTGCATCTGGGGAGAAAGCTTTTGGGAGAGCCGCTGTGGAAAGAGCAGCAATATATACTCAGTCAGGTTTTGAGCATGGCGGATGAAGAAAAGCCTGAGGCCCTTCTTCTGTGCGGGGATATTTATGATAAGTCCATACCCTCCTCAGAGGCTGTGGGACTGCTGGATTGGTTTTTGGAAGAAATGTCCGTCCGTGGGATACAGGTGTTTTTGATCAGCGGCAATCACGACGGGGCACAGAGGCTCCAGTTTGCCGGAGGAATCCTGAAAAAAGAGGGAATACACATTGCAGGTACTTTTAAGGGGCGCCCAGAGCACACGGTACTGTCTGACAGATTCGGGCCGGTACATATCTGGATGCTCCCTTTTCTGCGTCCGGGCATGCTGCGTCCTTTTACAGAGGAAGTTCCGGAAAATTATCATGAGGCCGTGAAAACCGCGCTGCAGAGTGTGAAGCTGGATGAAAGTGAGAGGAATCTGCTGCTGGCTCATCAGTTTGTGACTGCCGGAGGGGAAGGCCCGGATATTTCTGATTCGGAACAGCTCTCCCTTGGGGGTATTGACCAGGTGGATGCCTCTGTTTTTAAAGGGTTTGATTATGTGGCCCTCGGACATATCCACAGGCCGCAAAAAATCGGTGATGTAAAGATACGGTATGCAGGATCTCCCCTGAAATATTCTTTTTCCGAATGCAGTCATACAAAGTTCGTGACAGTGGTAGAGCTGAAGGAGAAGGGCAGCCTGTCCATAAGGAAGCTTCCCCTTACGGCTAAAACCGGGATGGCTGTTTTAAAAGATACCATGGAGGAACTGGTTTCAGATAAATACAGGAAATACAGAGAAGGATATTATCTGTCCGTTGTGATGACTGACGAGGAGAGTCTGGAACACCCCATGGAGCGTTTGAGAAAAATATTTCCCGGCATGCTGGAATTTGCCGTCGAAAACCGTCGAAGCAGATCCGGGGGGATCTCAGGCAGTGCAGAGCTTCAGTGTCTGAAAAAAACGCCACTGGATCTGTTTGGAGAATTTTATGAGAAACAAAATGGAATTACCATGTCAGAGACGGAACAAGAGCTGTTGAAAAATGTGATGGAAACCATGGAGGGGGTGGAAACATGAGACCGGTAGAACTGGAAATGGAGGCCTTTGGCCCCTATGCTGACAATACCTGTATTTCTTTTGAAAACTGTGAAAAGGCAGGTCTGTTTTTGATCTGCGGAGATACGGGATCCGGAAAAACCACCATTTTCGACGGCATTGCTTTTGCCCTGTATGATGCGGCCAGTACGGAGGTAAGAAAACCGGAAAATCTCCACAGCGATTACGTGGAAGAGAAATCTATGAGCAAAGTGCGCCTGCTTTTTTCACACAAAGGGGAGCGGTATCAGGTCACCAGAACATTTAACCTGAACAGGAAGCATGAAGCGCTTCTGGAGTGCCCGGATAAAAGTGTGCTGACAGGAAGAAAGGCAGTGAATCAGAAGCTGCTGGAGATTCTGGGGCTTGATTACCGCCAGTTTAAACAGGTCTCCATGATCGCCCAGGGGGAATTCATGAACCTGCTGCTGGCAAAAAGTGATATGCGCAGCGAGATATTCAGGAAAGTTTTCGACACGGAATTCTACAAACTGATTTCCGACCGGCTCAAAAGCATGAGCATTCGGGAGCGGGAGGAAGAAAAGTTAAGGGAGGAGCGCCGCAGGCAGGTCCTGGAGTCCTGGGATACCCTGCACCCTGACTGTTCACTGGCGTACAGGGAAAAGGAAGAGGTTTTTGAGGTGCTGGACGGCCGGATCCGTTTGCTGCAGGATAATGAGAGGAGCGGCAGAAAGGAAGAACAGCGCCTGGAAAAAGAAAAGGACAGGGCTTTAAAAAATCTGGAGCGTATCCAGAAGGACAATGAAGAACTGAAAACCCTCAATGCCCTGAGACAGGAGCTGGAAGGGACAAAAGTGCGGGCCGGTGAGATCAGGGAGATGGAGAGAAGGCTGTCTGAAGGAAAGAGGGCAAATGCTTATATTAAGCCTCTGGCAGAGGACTGTGCAGTGAAAAAGAAAATACTGTCTGATGAGGAGAGCCATATACGGGAGATAAAAATCCAGGCGAAGGAGCTGGAGCAGGAGAAAAAGGCTCTGCATACCCAGATGGCTGCGGCAGAAAGGGAAGTTAAGCTTGACGCGGAGATACAGGCATTGACAGAACAGCTTATGGTCTATGAAAAATGGCAGCAGGAGGCAGAGGTCCTTTTGGAACTGGAGGCAGAGAGGGAGGAGCTGCTTAAGAGAGCAGAGGATCAGATCACTGTGCAGACGGAGCAGGGAATCGCCTATGAAACTTACAGGGAGGAATTTTTCAGAAGCCAGGCAGGCCTGCTTGCCAGGAATCTGGAGGAGGGAAAACCGTGTCCTGTATGCGGTTCCCCGGTACATCCCCAAAAGGCGGCCAGTACAAGGAAAGAGATGAGTGAAGCTGCGCTGAAAGAGCTGGAGGATCTGAAGGAAAAAACTTCCGCAGAACTGCAGAAGACTATGACGGTCCTGGCGGAGAATAAAAAAGAATGGCAGACCAGAATGGAACATCTGCGCAGGGAGGAAGGGCTTGCAGGCAAAAAAAACGGAGATGCTGTGTGCAGGAAAGCAGCATCGTTGATAAGAGATACCGGCATGCGCCTGGAGAAGAAGAGAGCAAAAAGCTGTCCGGGCCTTCCGGCCTTGGAGACTGTCAGAAAATGGACAGATGAAAATGCGCAGCGCCGGGCAGCAGCCGCCAGGGAGATACAAATTTGCGAGAAACACGTGGCAGAGATGACAAAAGAAAGAAAAGAAGCGGAGGAGAAGCTGCTCCTGGAAGTAAAACGGCAGAAATTCAAAAGCAGGGCAAAGGCCATGGAAGCGTGTCTGGAACAGGAAGAGACGGAACGAATGGAAAAAGAGACGCAGGCTTATGAAGATCATGTGAAAGATCTGCAGATAAGGATCAGGAGTCTGGCGCCGTCCCTGCGCGGAAAGAAGCTATGCTCTGAGGAGGGCGTGAGGGAACAGATGCAGCGCGCGGAACAGCAGCTGAAAACTGTGCGCATGCAGCTTCGGGAAGAGTACAGTGCCCTGGAAAGGGCAAAAGAAGTGCGCAGACAGCTTCAAGTATTGTTTGAGGAGAGCAGCAGGACAGAGAAGATCCGTCTGGCTCTTCAGAATCTTTCCGACACAGCCTGCGGAAATCTGAAGGGAAAGCCGAAAATATCCCTTGAGCGCTACGTGCAGTCCGCTTACTTTCGTATGATCACAAAGGAGGCAAACAGTCGGCTGGAGCATATGTCTTCTGGCAGATATGAACTGCTTGTCCGGGAGGAAAAAGAAAATCTGCAGTCCAGATCCGGACTGGATCTGGATGTCTATGATTACCATACCGGGAAAGTGAGGAGTATCCGTTCCCTTTCGGGAGGAGAGAGTTTTCAGGCAGCATTGAGCCTGGCACTGGGAGTTTCCGGAGTTATCGGTCAGTTCGCGGGCGGGATCCGGGTAGAAACGGTTTTCATTGACGAGGGCTTCGGCAGTCTGGATGAGCAGTCTCTGGAGACCGCTGTGGAGACCTTATCCGCTCTTTCCAGAGAGGACTGTCTGGTGGGGATCATTTCTCATGTCCCGGAGCTGAAAGAGCGCATAGAATGCCGGATCGAAGTGGAAAAAAACAGAGGCGGAAGCTCCGTGTTTTTCACCTCTTGAACCTCTAAAAAAACATAAGAATAACTTGATAAAACAGCCGAAAGCATGTATAATGAATTTATTGATAAATTATTGTCATTTACTGCGCCCAAAGCGGGAAAAAGCAGTAGGGAAAGGATGGAAAAATGCATTTAATCAACGACGAAAATGGCAACATGGTTCCTCACGGACATGACCATGAGCATGACCATGTTCACAGCCATGAACACAGTCACGGCTGCAGCAGCTGTTCAGAAGGCGAATGTGGCGGAAATTGTACAGAGGAAGTGGTAGCGCTTTTGAACTATATGCTTTCCCACAACGAGCATCATGCACAGGAGCTTGACCAGATGGCAGACAATCTGTCAAAGCTTGGAATGGAAGATGCGGCCAAGACCATCAAGGAAGGCGTTGCTGATTTCCAGAAAGGAAATATGCGTCTGGGCCTGGCACTGACACTGGTAAAAGAACATTTGAAGGAGGCGTAGGCTATGTGTCTTGCAACTGTACAGAGAAGCGATGACAACACTGTCATCTGCAAAAATGTAAGCAGAATTGACGTAGATGGCGAAAAGGTTATCTTACGTGACATTATGGGCGAGGAGAGAACTATTATTGGCAGAATTCTGATGGTAGACCTTGCTAACAGCCTTGTTAAGCTGGACTGCCAGTAAAGCAGCAGAAAAGTATGGAGGACTTTCTGTTGTGCCAACAAACGATTTTAGGGCTTAGGCCTTAAAAATAAATAAACAAAGCGGAGGTAGTAACTATGAAATTATCTGAAGCAATGAAGAACAAAATGCTCCTTTCTTTTGAGCTGTTCCCACCGAAGACAGACAAAGGTATGGAAAATCTTCCGGGAACCATCGAGCATCTTTGTAAGTACCAGCCGGAGTACATTTCCTGTACATACGGTGCGGGCGGAACCAATGTGGGCAAGAACATGGATGTGTGTAAAATGATCAAAGATGCCGGAACAATCCCGGTAACACATTTTACATGTATCGGCAATACCGCAGAAGGAATCAAGGAACAGCTTCAGAATTACCTGGACAACGGCGTAGATCATATGCTGGCACTTCGCGGTGACCTTCCATTCGGATGGACAGGAACCGGCGGAGATTTTGCTTACGCTACTGATCTTGTGGCTTATGTCCGCAAAGAATTCGGCGATAAAATTGAAATTGCTGTAGCGGGTTCTCCGGAAGGTCATATCGCATGCCGCAGCCTTGAGTCTGATATCGCTGTCCTGAAACAGAAACAGGATAACGGCGCTGACTACATCATGACTCAGCTTTGCTGGGATATGGAACAGTTCAAACGCTGGATGGATGCTATCCGTACTGCAGGCATCACAATGCCGATCGATGTGGGAATCATGCCGATTCTGGATCAGGCTGCTACGATCAATATGGCGCTGTCACGCAACGGCTGTGTAATGCCGCGTAAGCTTTGCGAGATCATCTCTAAAAACTGGATCTTCCCGAATCCGTTCGACAAAGATCCGTTCGACGCTGCTGTTGATGAAAAGAAAGCAGCATTCAAAGAGGCAGGTATCGAATACACCATCAGACAGATTGATGAATACCGCGCACTGGGCGTTAACGGCATCCATCTGTATGCTCTGAACAAATGGAAAGACGTATCTGAGATCATTGACAGATGCGGTCTTCGCACACTTGTTTAAAATGTATTAAAATCATATTTTAGGAGGTGCCCTTTTCATGGCACATGTAATTGCAATTGCCGGCAAAGGCGGCGTGGGCAAGACGACCCTGACAGGACTTATCATCCAGTATCTGGCTGAAAAAGGCAGGGGACCGATTCTTGCAGTAGATGCAGACGCGAATTCAAACTTAAATGAAGTTCTCGGCATGGAGCTTGAGGCGACTCTGGGGGATATCCGTGAGGAAGTGGCCCGTGCAGAGATGTCAAAAGAAAATCCTATTCCGGCCGGAATGACAAAAGCCGATTATATGGAATTCAAGTTTGATGATGCGTTGATTGAAAATGATGATTATGACCTGCTTGTCATGGGACGTACCCAAGGAAAAGGTTGCTACTGCTTCGTGAATGGACTTCTGCAGGCTCAGCTTGCAAAGCTGCAAAAAAATTATCCATATATCATCGTGGACAATGAAGCCGGTATGGAGCATATCAGCAGAGGTGTTCTTCCGAACATGCAGACAGCGATTCTGGTCAGTGACTGTTCCAGAAGAGGTGTTCAGGCGGTTGGCAGGATCGCGGAACTGATAAAAGAGTGTGACATGCACCCGAAGCAGGTTGGTCTGATCATCAACCGGGCACCGGGCGGGGTACTCAATGCGGGCACAAAAGAGGAGATAGAGAAACAGGGCCTCACCCTTTTGGGAATCGTACCGCAGGATGAAACTGTATATGACTTCGACTGCGACGGTACACCGATCGTGAAGCTTCCGGCAGATTCACCGGTGAGAACAGCGATCCGGGATATTGTAGACAGGCTGGAGTTATAAAGCCGGGGAAGCGGACCCGGATAAAAAAGCAAAAAGAGGCGAAAAACAAGGAGGATATTCATGAGTGAATTCAAATTAACCACAGTAGAAGAATTTGAAGCTGCTACTGCACGTCTCCTGGAAACAGGTGCAAAAGTCGGCGCTGACGCTTGGCAGTTCCGCGTAAAAAATCAGACACCCCATTGTAAATTTGGCGAAGAAGGCGTTTGCTGCCGTATCTGTACAATGGGACCATGCCGTATTACAAAAAAAGCTCCGAGAGGAATCTGCGGATGTGATGTACACGGTATTGTAGGTCGTAACTACCTGAAATTTACAGCAGGCGGTTCTGCAACACACTCTGACCATGGCCGTGAAATCTGCCATACCTTATATGAATCAGCAGCTGATGGCTGTTATAAGGTAAAAGATCCGGATAAATTGATCCGTATCGCAAAAGAGTGGGGAATCGAGACCGAAGGAAAAGATATCTATGATCTGGCACACGAAGTTGCTGAGACAGGTCTGATGGAATATGGTAAACCTTTCGGAACTCAGAGATTCTTAAAGAGAGCACCGGAATCACAGCAGGAACTGTGGGAAAAGAATGAACTTGCACCAAGAGCAATTGACCGCGAGGTTTCCTGTTCCTTACATATGAGCCATATGGGATGTTCTTCCAAACCGGAAGCACTGGTAAAACAGGCTATCCGTGCAGGCTTAAGTGATGGATGGGGCGGTTCTATGATGGGAACAGAGTTCTCTGACGTACTGTTCGGAACTCCGAAGCCAATCGAGACAGAAGCAAACTTGGGCGTTATGGTTGAGGATAATGTCAATATCGTTGTTCATGGACATGATCCGAGTCTTTCAGAGATGATCTGTGAATTCGCAGATGATCCGGAAATGATCGCATACGCAAAAGAGCAGGGTGCAAAAGGCATTACTGTATCTGGTGTATGCTGTACTTCAAATGAGGTTGCAATGCGCCGTGGTATTCCTATGGCCGGTAACTTCCTGCAGCAGGAAAACGTTGTTCTGACAGGTGCGTGTGAAGCTATCGTTGTAGACGTACAGTGTATCTTCCCGGCACTTGGTCCTTTAAGCAAATGTTTCCACACAAAATTCATCACAACTTCTCCGATCGCTCAGATGCCGGATTCTGAATTTATCAGATTCGATGCACATACAGCAGGCGAGAAAGCAAAACTGATCGTTAGAACAGCTATCGAGAACTTTAAAAACAGAAAACCGGAACTGGTACATATTCCGCAGATGAAACAGAAAGCAACTGTAGGATATTCCACAGAAGCAATCGTAAAAGTTCTGGACGGCGTTACCAACTCACAGGTAGATGAGCTGGGAACTACAAAACCGTTATTAGAGTGTATCACCTCTGGTGTTCTCCGCGGTGCTGTTGCAATGGTTGGATGTAATAACCCGAGAGTTCGTCCTGACTTAGCTCATATTGAACTTATGAAAAAACTGGTTGCCAACGATATCATCATCATCGCATCAGGATGTTCTGCACAGGCTGCTGCAAAAGCTGGTCTGATGGACAAGAGAGCGAAGGATGTATGCGGCGCCGGCCTTAAGAGAGTTTGTGAACTGGCTGACATTCCGCCGGTACTGCACATGGGATCCTGTGTTGATATCAGCCGTATGCTGGTTCTTGCAGCTACCCTGGCAAAAGACTCAGGTCTGCATATCTCCCAGCTTCCGGTTGTTGGCTGTGCTCCTGAATGGATGTCTGAAAAAGCAGTTTCTATCGGTAACTATGTAATCGGTTCCGGTCTTGATACCTTCTTAGGTGTTGACCCATATGCCTGCGGTTCCAGCGAAATGGTTGAAATCCTGACCAACGGAACAAGAGAATGGGTAGAGGCTGCGTTTACAGTTGAAAAAGATATTGAAAAATTAGGCGATGCTATGATCGCAAGAATCGAAGAGAAGAGAGCTGCTCTTGGAATCTAATCTTTATCAGGAAAGGTGAATGACATGAAAATTGCAGTGACAGGAAAAGGCGGCGTTGGAAAGACTACTTTTGCTGCGACGCTGGCGCGCTTATATGCGGATGAGGGAAGAAAGGTGCTTGCCGCGGATGTGGACCCGGATGCGAATCTGGGACTGGCACTTGGGTTTGATGATGAAACCCTGGATTCTATTATTCCTATTACAAAGATGCGGAAGCTGGTGGAAGAACGTACCGGGGCCAATGAGGAAAATCAGTTCTACCGGATCAATCCCAAGGTAGATGATATCCCGGATACATATTCCAAAGAAGTAAACGGAGTCAAGCTGCTTGTGCTTGGTACTGTGGAAACCGGCGGCGGCGGTTGTGTATGCCCGGAACACGTCATGCTTCGCAGGATCATCAATAATTTGGTGCTCCACAGGGATGATGTAGTGATCATGGATATGGAGGCTGGATTGGAGCACCTCGGCCGGGGTACGACAGAATCCATGGACCAGTTTATCGTGGTCATTGAACCGGGTGCCAGAAGCGTACAGACCTATAAGAATGTAAAAAGGCTGGCAAAGGACTTGGGCGTAAAACAGGTTCGTGTTGTGGCTAACAAGGTTCGGAATGAAGAGGATGAAGCTTTTGTAAAGGCACATATACCGCAGGAGGATCTGCTGGGATTCATTCACTATAATACCGAAGTGATGGATGCGGACCGTCAGGGCAAGTCTCCATACGACTTCAGCAATACTGTAAAAGAGGAAATTACAAACATTAAAAACATAATCGATCAGGGATTATGAGAAGGTCAGGAGGAAGAGAACATTGACATTATTTGAAACCGTATTTAGTGGAAATGACGCTGTCTATGGATTAACAGAAGGCGCTATCAATGCTGCCATTGAACAGCACGGTGCTGACAAGGCTGTCAGCTTCCCGAACACCGCTTACTGCTTACCATGCTACTACGCAGTGACAGGTGTGAAGGTTAAAACTTTAGGAGAATTAAAAGAAGCTTTAGGTGTAGTAAAAACTCTGATGACAAGAGAGATGAGATTGAATGACGTATTTATGTCAGGTGTTGCAACTGCTCTCTGTGCAGAGTTCATCGAAGTTCTGAAATATATTGACGGTGCAGAACCGTATGCAGAGCCTTGCTACGGACATCTGGCAGATGCTGTGATCCGTGAGCTGGGTGTACCCCTTGTAACAGGTGATATCCCTGGTGTTGCTGTTATTCTCGGAAGTGCTCCGACAAAAGAAGAAGCAGTCGCTCTTGTTAAGAGCTATCAGGCACAGGGTATCCTGGTAACACTGGTTGGCGGCGTGATCGACCAGGTTGCAGAAGCAGGCATGAAGACAGGTGCAAACTTACGTGTTATCCCGCTGGGAAAAGACGTGACAAGCGTTATCCATGTAGTATCCGTTGCTTTAAGAGCAGCACTTATCTTTGGTAATGTAACACCTGGTGATGCAGCGAATCTGATGAAATACACCTTTGAGCGTGTACCGGCATTCGTAAATGCATTTGCTCCTCTGGACGATGTGATCGTTGCCTGTGGTGCAGGCGCTATCGCACTGGGATTCCCGGTCATCACAAACCAGGAAGGCGTATCCACAGTACCGAAGAGCCTTATCTTACAGCCAGATGTTGCTAAATTCAACGCTACATCCCTGGAAGCACGCGATATCAAGATCAAGATCACTAATATCGATATCCCGGTTGCATTCGCATCCGCATTCGAGGGTGAGATCATCCGCCGCGGCGATATGCAGGTTGAGTTCGACGGTTCCCGTGTAGACTGTGCAGAGCTGGTACAGTCAGCAGAGGCTACAGAGATCGAAGACCACAAGATCACTGTGATCGGACCGGAAGCAGACGAAATGGAGCTTGGCAGCAAGAACAGCATTGCTTATGTTGTAAAAGTTGCAGGAAAGAACATGCAGTCAGACTTTGAGCCGGTTATTGAGCGTAAATTCCATAACTATATCAACTGCATCGAAGGTGTATACCACACAGGACAGCGTGATATGCAGCGTATCCGTATCAGCAAGGATGCATTCAACGCAGGATTCCGCCTGAAACATATCGGTGAAGTTCTGTACGCTTCTGTAAAGAATGAATTTGATGCTGTTGTTGACAAATGTGAGGTTGTTATCTACACAGATCCTGCAGAGTGTAAGAGAATCCGTCACGAAGTGGCTATTCCTACATTCAACAAACGTGATGACCGTCTGAAATCCCTGACAGATGAGTCTGTAGATGTATACTACAGCTGTATCCTGTGCCAGGCATTCTCCCCGTCACACGTATGTGTGGTAACACCGGAACGTCTGGGCCTGTGCGGTGCCGTTTCATGGCTGGATGCAAAGGCTACTAACGAGCTGGATCCCAACGGACCTTGCCAGGTTATCACTAAAGAGAAATGTATTGATGAGAGAATCGGTGAGTACGAGGATGTTAACGAAGCCGTACGTAAATTCTCCCAGGGTGCTCTGGAAGAGGTATCTCTGTACTCCATCATGGAAAAACCAATGACAAGCTGCGGATGTTTCGAGTGTATCTGTGGTATCGAGCCATTCTCCAACGGTGTAGTTATCACAAACCGTGAGTATGCAGGTATGACACCACTTGGAATGACATTCCCGGAACTGGCTTCTATGACAGGCGGCGGTGTTCAGACACCAGGCTTTATGGGACATGGTAAACATTTCATCGGTTCCAAGAAGTTTATGAAGGCAGAGGGCGGTATCGAGAGAATCGTATGGATGCCTAAGGAACTGAAAGAATTTGTTGCCGAGAGACTGAACCAGACAGCAAAAGAATTATACGGTATCGACAACTTCACAGACATGGTTGGTGATGAGACCATCGCAACAGATCCGGAAGAATTAGTTGCATTCTTAACAGAAAAAGGACATCCGGCTCTGGGTCTGGATCCGATGATGTAAGATTTTGGAAGACAAAATCGCTTAATTGTAGTATCATGTAAACGGTGAATGCGCGTTTTACCGTGTTCACCGTTTATAAAAAATATATTAAGGAGGCTAATGAGAAATGCCGTTTAATCAAAAACCACAGAAATTCAATGCAAACATAAACACAGTTGAAATTGGCTGCGGGGACAAAGCAATCAAATTAGGAGGGGAATGTACATTTCCTTTTTACACATTTGATGCTCCCACGGAGAATGCACCAAAAGTAGGTGTGGAAATTTCCGATATGGGGCTTTCCAATGTACCGGGAATCCAGGAATATTATGCAGGTGCTACCACAATGGCCGAGATCGCAAAAAAAGCGGAAGCAATGGAAGGTGCGGACTTCGTTTGCTTACGTCTGGAAGGCGGGGATCCAAACGGCTCAGACAAATCCATTGATGAACTGATCGCAGTTGTCAAGGAAGTCGGAGAAGCTGTTTCCTGTCCTTTAGTTGTTGAAGGTTGCAAGAATGTGGAAAAAGATTCTGAATTACTGCCAAAAGTAGCAGAAGCACTTCAGGGCAAAAACGTTTTAGTCCTTTCTGCAAGAGAAGAAGATTACAAAGCAGTTGGTGCAGCAGCAGGCCTTGCATACAACCAGAAGGTTGGAGCAGAATCCGCAGTTGATATCAACCTGGCAAAACAGCTTAACGTTGTTACAACCCAGTTAGGCGTAAAAGCTCAGGATATCGTAATGAACGTTGGTTCTGCAGCAGTAGGTTATGGTTTTGAGTACGTGGTATCCACAATGGACCGTATTAAAGGTGCAGCTCTTTCCCAGAATGATAACATGTTACAGATGCCTATCATCACTCCGGTTGCCGATGAGACATGGGGAGTAAAAGAGGCTATGGCTTCTGAGGAAGATATGCCGGAATGGGGACCGCTGGAAGAGAGAGGTATCAGTATGGAAGTACAGACAGCAGCAGCAGTTTTAGCTTCCGGTTCTGACGCTGTCATTCTGAGACATCCCAAATCTGTTGCAACAATCTCAAAAATGATTAAAGAATTAGTGTAATCGTAGAACAGGAGGATAAAAACAAATGGGATTATCAGGTATTCAAATTTTTAAACTGACACCAAAAAAGAACTGTAAAGAGTGCGGCTGCCCAACATGTATGGCTTTCTCCATGAAAGTGGCTCAGGGTGCTCTGGAAATTTCCAAATGCCCGCATATGTCTGAGGATGCTCTGGCTCAGTTATCTGAGGCAACAGCACCGCCGATGAAGACCATCAAAGTCGGAAGCGGTGACAATGAATTTACTTTAGGCGGCGAGACTGTTTTATTCAGACATGAAAAAACATTCGTTAGCAAAACAAGATATGCGGTTTCACTGTGCACATGCATGGATGATGCTGCAATCGATGCAAAACTGGCAGCAATTCCGAAGGTAGACTACGAGCGTATCAGCGAGAGAATGTTCGTTGAAATGATTTACGTGAACTACGAAGACGGCGCTGACAAAGACAGATACGTTGAAATCGTAAAGAAAGCAGCAGCTCTTGGCAGAACTCTGGTTCTGGGCTGTAAAGATGCAGAAGCAGCAAAAGCGGCGTTAGCTGTATGCAAAGACGGCAAACCTGTATTAAACGGTGCAGATGCTTCTAACTACGCAGAGATGAGTGCAGTTGCCACAGAGGCCGGCGTTGTACTTGGCATTACAGGTGCTGACTTAAATGAATTATATGATACAGTTGCAGCTCTGGAAAAAGCAGGAAACAAGAACCTGATTCTGGATGTTGGAACAAAATCTGTAAAAGAAGCTTACGGCAATGCAGTTCAGATCCGCCGTGCGGCTTTAAAAGATCAGGACAGAACTTTCGGTTACCCGACTCTGGTAAACCTGGCAGTTCTGGCACATGGCGACAGAAACATGCAGCAGGCACTGGCTTCCCTGTTCACAATGAAATATGGTTCTATTGTGGTTATGGAGCAGCTTGATTATGCAGAAGCTCTGCCGTTATTTGGTCTGAGACAGAATGTATATACAGACCCGCAGAAACCAATGAAGGTAGAGCCGGGTATTTATGCGTTAAATGGTGCAGACGAGAATTCTCTCTGTCTGACAACCGTAGACTTTGCTCTTACATACTTCGTGGTATCCGGAGAGCTGGAGCGTTCCGGAGTACCATGTAACCTGATCATCAGTGATGCAGGCGGACTTTCTGTATTGACTGCATGGGCAGCAGGTAAATTATCTTCCACTTCTGTATCAAAATATATTCAGGAAAATGTTGAAGATAAAGTAAAATGCAGAAAACTGATCATTCCGGGTAAAGTTGCTGTATTAAAGGGTGATATCGAAGCAAAACTTCCGGGCTGGGAAGTGATCGTTGCCCCATTGGAAGCAGTTCAGTTAGTAAAATTCTTAAAGGATATGACTGCATAAAAACTGCATAAAAGAGCAAATACAGGCTGGCAGGGAGAAAGCTTATTCTGCGTTTTTCCTGTCCGGCCAGAATGAATAATTTAAAAGGAGAACTATTATGGCAAAGTTTGTTACAATTGGTGAGAGAATTCACTGTATTTCCCCGTCTATCCGCAAAGCGATGGCAGAGCGTGATCCGGAACCAATCTTAAAACGTGCAAAAGAGCAGCTGGAAGCAGGTGCAACTTATCTGGACGTTAATATCGGACCGGCTGAGAATGATGGAGAAGATTTAATGAAATGGGCTGTTCAGCTGATCCAGTCCAACTTCGACAACGTTCCTCTGGCACTGGATACTGCCAACAAAAAAGCGATCGAGGCAGGTATCTCCGTATACAACAGAAGCAAAGGAAAACCGATTGTAAACTCTGCTGATGCAGGCGGAAGAATTGAGAATATCGACCTGGCTGCAGCAAATGATGCTATCGTAATCGCTCTTTGTTCTGCAGAAGGTATTGCAGCAGACAATGACGAGCGTATGATGCACTGCCAGAACATGCTGGAAAGAGGTATGATGCTGGGTATGGAGCCTACAGATCTTTGGTTTGACCCGTTATTCCTGGTTGTTAAAGGAATGCAGGACAAACAGATGGAAGTTCTGGAAGCTATCAAAATGTTCAGCGATATGGGTCTGAATTCCACAGGCGGTCTGTCCAATAACTCTAACGGTATGCCGAAACATATTCGTCCGATCATGGATTCCGCAATGGTTGCAATGTGCATGATGCAGGGATTAACTTCTGCAATCGTAAATCCATGTGATTTAAGACTGATGGAAACCATTAAATCCTGTGATGTATTCAAAAACAACACATTATACGCTGACTCTTACCTGGAAATCTAATAACAGAATAGGTAGGATCGTGTAACAAAAAAGCGCCGGGGATATTTTTATCGCCGGCGCAGATAAAAATATACAGAAAGGCTAAATTCCTATGTTCAAAGTGACTTTTAAGTTTGAAAACGGCGAAGACGTCACAACTTTCGCCCAGGAAGGAGAAATCCTTTTAGAAGTAGCGAGAAAAACGAATGTGGCTATCGATGCCCCCTGTTCCGGAAATGCTTCCTGTGGTAAATGCAAGGTAAAGCTGGTGACAGGTGAAATGAATTCTCCAAAGACACGCCATATCTCTGATGAAGAGTATGCGGAAGGTTGGAGACTGGCATGTGTGAGCAAGCTGACTGGTGATGTGGAGGTACAGGTACCTGATATTGCATCCGCTTACAGAAGCCGGATGAAAGTCGCAGATTTGAGTTCCAGGGAGGAGATCGCCATATTTGAACAGGCGAAGTCTGATGTGGAAGCAGCAGGAATAACCTTGAAGAACAGTTTAGATATTATCCATGTGACAATGGATGAGCCTACTTTGGATGACACCATGCCGGATAATGAACGTCTTATGCGGGCGATCAAGAGGGATACCGGAGTACAGAGAGTACGTCTGCCTTACTCTGCCCTACGGAAAATTTCCGTTGTTTTCCGCGAGAATCATTTTGATGTTCAGTGTATTGTGCGCAGGACAGCAGATGATATTTTCGTGTATGATATTTACGGCAGGGATGAAAAAGTAGTGATCGGTGGTTTGGCTATTGATATTGGAACTACTACTGTGTCTGCATTGCTTATCAATATGCAGACAGGCGAGATTCTTGGAAAGGCATCAGCCGGGAACGGTCAGATTCGTTATGGTGCGGATGTAATCAACCGTATTATTGAATCCATGAAGCCGGGAGGAAGTGAAAAGCTGCAAAATGCAGTGGTTGACGAGACTATCAATCCTATGATCGAGCAGATGTGCCGTTCCTGCGGATTTAGTCCGATGCATATATATCGTATGTGCATTGCGTCCAATACGACGATGAACCATCTGCTTACCGGAATGAACGGTGACCCCATTCGTATGGAGCCGTATATTCCGACTTTTTATAAAACCAATTCACTGTTTGCCTCTGATATTGGGATCAGGGTGAATCCGGATGCTCATATAATATTGGCGCCGAATATAGGCAGTTATGTGGGCGGAGATATCACAGCGGGTACTTTGGTAAGTATGCTGTGGAACCGGCCTGAATTTTCCCTGTTTATCGATTTGGGTACGAATGGCGAGCTTGTATTCGGCAACTCTGATTTTATGATGAGTTGTGCCTGCTCTGCAGGTCCTGCTTTTGAAGGCGGGGATATCAGCTGCGGTATGCGCGCGACGGACGGCGCTATCGAAGCCTGTACCATTGATACAGAAACAATGGAGCCAAGCTGCTCTGTTATCGGAGATGAAGGCGAGAAACCCATAGGTCTCTGTGGTTCCGGTATTATTGATGTGATCAGCGAATTATTCCGTACTGGTATAATCAATCCGAAAGGAAAGTTTATCCGGGAAGGAAAGCGTGTCCGCCATGATGAATATGGCATGGGCAGCTATGTGCTCGCCTTCGAGGAGGAGTCGGGCAGTGTCAAGGAAGTGGAGATCAATGAGGTGGATATTGACAACTTTATACGGGCAAAAGGAGCTATTTTCTCGGCTATCCGTACAATGCTTGTATCCCTGGATTTTGATATTTCCATGATTGACGATGTTTATGTGGCCGGTGGAATCGGCAGCGGTATCAATATGAGAAATGCCGTACGAATTGGTATGTTCCCGGATATTCCTCTGGAGAAATTCCATTATATTGGAAACTCTTCGCTGTCCGGTGCATATACAATGCTTCTTTCAAAAGAAGCAGAGCAGAAGTGTTATGAAATCGCGTCCAATATGACTTACCTGGAGCTTTCCGCTGTGCCAAGTTATATGGATGAGTTTGTAGCCTGCTGTTTTATACCACATACGGATACGTCTTTGTTTCCGTCTGTAACAGAGCAGTAGCGGGAACGTATTGCGGACTTACTATTGTTACGAATAAATAGACTGACTGAGGTGAAAAGATGGATTTTGAATACGCAAAGGACAGTAAAGAGCAGCGTCCTTATGAACATTATCTGAACGCATACAGAGAGATGGACCCGAAAGAAATCAGTGGGCGAACAGGCATTCCTTATGATGAGGAAAAAGGGCTTTTTACCGTGAAACTGATGGGAAGTACATACCAGGTATCTTTTCCGGATTATGAAATTCATCACGTGGAGGATTCCATTGGAGTATATCCGCTGGAGGAGGCCATGAATGCTAAGATTCTCATTGTCCGTTTTTTGACAGAGAGAAGCGCAGCACCTGCATCAGGGAAATTCCTGACTTATCATGATGTTCCCTGGGGTGAGGTTTACTTCAGGCAGTTCCAGGGCAGATGCCTGTTTCGTCTGGCATTCGGCTATGGTAATAAGCTGTCTGTGTTTCAGAAGATCATGGAACACCTGGGAGCAAAAAAATGTTCAGAGGGAGACTGTTCCTATGAACTGGAATTTATGGACAATCTGTATGTGAAGTTTATCTTGTGGGAAGGGGATGACGAGTTTCAGCCTTCCGCACAGATATTGTTTTCTGATAATTTTGCCGTCACATTTGCCGCGGAGGATTTGGCGGTTGTGGGCGATATCAGTATTAATATGATGAAAGCGTTAGAAAAAAAGTTGTAAGAAGTTGTCTTAAAAAGACTGTTATAGTAGAGTAGGTATTACGCGTTAAGTGTCATGGGATGGGAAGTTGTCCATGAACGAAGGCAGCCGTAAGGCTCCACGATGTAATATTGCGTCCGCTACTACATTAAAGACAGATATGAATTCTTCTCTTTGGTGTAGTAAACTACTATGCCATAAGTACAATACGAGTAGGGACAGTTATGCTGTTCCTTGAAGACAACAGAAGAAGGAGGATTTATATCTGATGAAAAAAGTGAATAATGTAAAAGTTTTGGCATTTACGGGTGTTCTGGTGGCAATGAGTATTATCCTGACCAGGGTAGTTGCGATTCCCATTGGTACCAGTATTCGGCTTACCGTAGGTCAGACTCCGGTATACCTTTGTGGTTTTTGGTTTGGCCCTTTGGTAGGGGGTATCTGCGGGTTTTTGTCTGATTTCCTTGGGGCGGTCCTTCAGGGTTATGCGCCAAATCCCATGATTTCTGTCACTGCTGTTCTGGCTGGTGTGCTGCCTGGACTGTTTCGGCATTTCTATGCTAAGAAACTGGAGATTTGGCATGTACTTGCAGTGATCGTTGTTCATGGAATCGTAGGCTCTCTTGGATTTACATGTCTTGGACTTCATATGTACTACGGAACACCGTGGGTGGTTTTGTATGCCCAGAGATTGGTTCAGACACCGCTCTTGGCAGCTCTGAATACTCTGCTGGTGTTTTTCCTCTACAAGAGTCCCTTGACTGCTATGGTAAATAAGAGCACTATGCTGAAAAATGGGCCTGTAAATGTATCTGATCATGCAAAATAATTCCCTCAGGGAATTTTATATAAAACCGAAGTGATTCGGTAATTAAAGAAAGAGAGGTATGTGAGAGATGGGATTTTCAACTGTACCATGTAATGAATTTGTGGAAGTATTGGCATCAAAAGCACCAGTTCCAGGCGGCGGTGGAGCATCAGCTCTGGTTGGCGCAGTGGGAACGGCCCTGGGCAATATGGTGGGCAGTCTGACTGTAGGTAAGAAAAAGTACGCAGAGGTAGAAGACGAGATGTGGGAGCTGAAAAAGAAATGTGATGCCCTGCAGGCGGATTTCTTACGTCTGATAGAGAGAGATGCGGAGGTGTTTGAGCCGCTTTCAAAAGCATATGGAATGCCTCGTGCAACAGAGGAAGAAAAAGCTGAAAAAGCAAGAGTAATGGAAACCGTTCTGAAGGACGCATGCTCCGTACCTATGGAAATTATGGAAAAGTGTTGTGATGCCATTGAAGTGATCGTGGAATTTGCAGCAAAAGGTTCCACATTGGCGATCAGTGATGCAGGCGTAGGCGCAGCCTTCTGCAAAGCCGCTTTAAAGGGTGCCAGCCTGAATGTGTATATCAATACAAAGTCTATGGCTGACAGAGCTTATGCGGAAGAACTGAATAAAAAAGCAGATGCAATGCTGGAGAAATATACGAAAATCGCTGACGATACCTTTGACAGCGTACTTTCCAGACTGAAATAAGAGGGCAATGAACAATTACGATAATTGTATGATGCCTTATGTGACATGTGCTGCAGCGTAAGCTGCAGAGTGTCTAAGAGGCCAGGATAAAAAGATGCAGGAGGATTCATAGAGAAATGGCAAAGAGATTACTTGGTAAAGAGGTAACAGCAGCATTAAACGAAAGAATTAAAGCGGATGTGGCAGCACTGGAGGAAAAAGGGGTAAAACCTACCCTGTGTATTATCCGTGTGGGTGAAAATGAAAGTGATATTTCCTACGAGAGAGGCGCAACAAAACGCTGTGAAACACTGGGTGTTGCATGCGAAAAGATTCTGCTACCGGCAGATGTAAGCCAGGAAGAGTTACTGGCAACGATTGATAAGGTGAATAAAGATGACAAGATCCACGGCGTTCTGTTATTCCGTCCGCTGCCAAAACACCTGAATCAGTCTGTTATTGAAAATGCACTGGATCCGGCAAAAGACGTTGACTGTATGACAGATGGTTCCATGTCAGGTGTATTTACAGGCAAGCATGTAGGTTTCCCGCCCTGTACACCGCAGGCTTGTATGGAGATTCTCGACTTTTACGGAATTGACTGTACAGGTAAAAAGGCAGTTGTTGTAGGCCGTAGTCTGGTTGTAGGAAAACCGGCAGCTATGATGCTGATCAAGAAAAATGCAACTGTTACAATCTGCCACACCAGAACTGTGGATATGCCTTCTGTAGTAAGAGAGGCAGATATTGTTATTGTCGCAGCAGGTCGTGCCGGTGTTATTGACGATACCTATTTAAGCGCAGGACAGACAGTTATTGATGTTGGTATCAATGTGAACGCAGAAGGAAAGCTTTGCGGTGATGTTGATTTTGAGAAGGCTGAGCCTGTTGTAGATGCCATTACTCCTGTTCCGGGTGGTGTTGGAAGTGTTACGACTTCTGTACTGGTTGGACATGTGGTAGAAGCTGCGAAACGTAAATTTGCTTAATTAAAGAACAGAGTATATTGGAATATAGTTTGACTGCCCCTGGAAATTCATGTATGTGGATTTCCGGGGGTTTTATATTTTTTTCAGAAATATTCATAGTATTATTCTTGACAATTTTCACGGAAAGCAGTATGGTGCCCTATGATAACTTTAGAGGTTATCTTTACAAAAATAACAAAGGGTGAAAGAAATGAAAAAGTTTAAACTTCGATGGCTGCTGTTTGTATTGTTGTTTTTTCTTGTCTATCTTATAGCGGGAGCTGTAGGTCCATTCATACATTACACAAAGGTGTCAAAGGAGACAAAAAAGAATTTTGCTGCATCAGATTGTTACAGAGACAGCATAGGAGTAGACAGAGCAATGCTGCTTGAGACAAATAAGAGCGCATGGGATGAAAGAATTCGGCTTTTTAATCAGGCTAAAGAACGGATCATACTTTCTACATTTGATATGAGAGACGGAAAGAGTACACGGGATCTCCTTGCAGTCTTGTATCACAGGGCCGAGGAGGGTATTAAAATAAAAATTTTGGTTGACGGGGTAAGCGGTAAAATCCGCATGGAAGGGAATGAACTATTTTATGCCCTGTCTTCGCATCCAAATGTGGAAATAAAAGTTTATAATGAATTAAATCTGGCTATGCCCTGGAAGACCCAGGGTAGAATGCACGATAAATATGTCATTGTAGATGAATTGGCCTATATTCTTGGCGGAAGAAATACATTTGATTATTTTATCGGAGATTATCCAAACAAGAATATGAGTTATGACAGAGAGGTGTTGATCTATAATACGGATCCGAAACTGGGCGGTGAGGATAAAAGTTCTTTGTATCAGGTGGAAGAGTATTTTGAACATATGTGGAAGAAAAAGGAATGCAGGCTGTTTCACGACCAGGAAAGTCTGAGGGAAGATGATAAGACAAAGAGTATGATCCACATGCTTACCAGAAGATACGAGAAGCTGAAAAAAGAGAACGCGGATTTATTCAAGGACTGTGATTACGGTGAAATAACCTGCGAGACGAATAAAGTGACACTTCTTTCAAACCCAACAGGGGTATATGGGAAAGAGCCTGTACTGTTTTATGAACTGTCCCAGCTTATGAAGCAGGCAAAGGATAGGGTTATTATCCATACCCCCTATGTAGTCCTGAATGGATATATGAAGAGAGAACTGGCAGATATTGCAGGGAAGGTGCAGAACAGCAGAATGGTGATCAATTCTGTGGAAAACGGTGACAACTTTATGGCATCCAGTGATTATCTGTATAGGAAAAAGGGTGTATATAATACCGGGATTTCGATTCTGGAGTATGATGGAGGAGTATCTTATCACGGAAAATCCATAGTGATCGATGAGGATATGTCAATTATTGGTTCTTATAATATGGATCTGCGCAGCACATATGTGGATACTGAACTGATGCTGGCAGTACAGAGCAGGAAACTGACAGAGGAATTGACCGGATACATGGATGAGATGGAAAAGGACTGCAGAGTAGTGACCGGACCGGATACCTATGAAGTGCCGGAGCATATACAGGTAGAAGAGATTCCTTTTTGGAAAAAGACTGCTATGCGTGCAGTTGGATTGATCATGCAGCCTTTTCGCTGTATGGTGTAAAGAAAACATTTCCAGCACTACCGAAGCAGTTGTGGCTGATCATCTATGAAAAGATGGAGATGCAGCTATATCTATGGTTTTCATAACAGTCTCCCGGATGTATAATTAAAATAGGAACAGGAAAACGTGCAGAGGATTACCGGGAAGGGAGTTGGTATTATGTCGATACGTGGTGCTGTAATGGTACCTCATCCGCCCCTTATAATTCCGGAGGTGGGAAGAGGACAGGAGGTGGGAATTTCGGCTACAATAGCGGCTTATGAAAAAGCCGCACATCATGTGGCGAAGCTATGTCCGGATACTGTTGTGGTGACGACACCCCATTCTGTCATGTATGCGGATTATTTTCATATCTCACCGGGAAGAGAGGCAGAGGGAGATTTTGGAAAGTTTGGTGCAAAAGAAGTACGGATCAAGGCGAAATACGATATAGAATTGCGAAGTCAGCTCTGCAGCCTTCTAGACAGGGATGGCTTTATGGCCGGAACCAGAGGAGAGCGGGACAGCCGGCTGGATCATGCCACTATGATACCATTGTACTTTCTGGAAAAGCAGCAGGTCAGATACAGGATACTTAGGATTGGATTATCAGGGCAGACACTGGAGGCACATTATCGGCTGGGGGAGTATATCAGCAAGGCCGCTGATATACTGGGCAGGAATGTTGTCATGATCGCCAGCGGGGATTTATCGCATAAACTTTTGGAAGCTGGTCCTTATGGTTATCAGAAGGAAGGGCCTGAATATGATAAAAGAGTCATGCAGGCCATGGGAACCGGAAATTTTGGTGATTTATTGGACTTTCCGGATGATTTTTGTGAGAAAGCAGCAGAGTGCGGCCACAGGTCTTTTGTGATCATGGCCGGGGCTTTTGATGGAACTTCTGTGAATTCAAAGCGATTGTCTTATGAAGGCCCTTTTGGAGTAGGGTATGGGATTTGTACATATGAGACGGTTGGAAAGGATAATACAAGAAGATTTCTCAATCAGTATGAAGAAATGCAGAGACAAAAGCTGGAACACAAAAAAGCCTCTGAAGATGCCTATGTCAGGCTGGCAAGAAAAGCTTTGGAGACTTATGTGAGAACAGGAAAAATGCCGGTGATTCCGGATGATCTTCTGGAAGAACTACGCTCTAAACGTGCAGGCGTGTTTGTCTCTCTGAAGATGCATGGAAGGCTGCGCGGATGTATTGGAACAATTTTGCCGGTGACAGATTCGGTGGCAGAGGAGATAGCAGACAACGCTGTAAGTGCCGGATGCCGTGATCCCAGATTTACACCTGTTAAGGAAGAAGAGCTTGATCAGCTTGTCTACAGTGTAGACGTTTTGGGGGAAACAGAAGAAATTGCTTCGCCGGAGGAACTGGATGTAAAGGAGTACGGTGTGATCGTATCCAAGGGGAGAAAGAGAGGTCTGCTGCTGCCCAATCTGGAGGGTGTGGATACGGTGGAAGAACAGATATCCATTGCCATGCAGAAAGCCGGTATTGATGAAACAGAGACTGGAGTTAAGCTGGAACGGTTTCGGGTGATCAGACACAAATGATAAGGCGAAACCAATGAAAACGGGGTGTCTTATGAAAAAAGAATGCGGAGTTTGTATGCATCACTGCAGACTGGAAGAAGGGCAGACAGGGCGATGCAGGGCCAGGAAAAATGTTGAGGGCAGAATAGAATCTGTCAACTATGGAAGATGTACGGCACTGGCGTTGGATCCCATAGAAAAGAAGCCGCTGTGTAGGTTTTATCCGGGAAAAAGGGTGCTTTCAGTGGGCAGTTTTGGCTGTAATCTGTCCTGTCCGTTTTGTCAGAATCATGAAATCTCCATGGCTGGTGAAAATGGGGCGGACTATATATATTTGAGTCCAAAAGAGTTGGCATCACAGGCAGAAGCGCTTAGAGAGCGGGGAAATATTGGAGCTGCATTTACATATAATGAGCCTCTTGTGGGATATGAATATGTGCGGGATGCAGCCATGGAAGTAAGAAAAAGAGGAATGAAGAATATCCTTGTCACGAATGGAGCGTTTACGGAGGAAACAGAGGAGGCTGTGCTGCCCTATATAGATGCCATGAATATTGATTTAAAAGGTTTTACAGAAGACTATTACGAAAAATTGGGAGGAGACTTGGAAACAGTAAAGGCATTTATAAAAAAGGCGGTGAGAGCATGCCACGTGGAGATAACTACGCTGGTGGTGCCGGGAGAAAACAATTCTGTGGATGAGATGCGGAAATTGGCTGAATGGGTGGCTGCTCTCGATTGTGAGATACCTCTGCACGTGACCAGGTTTTTCCCCAGATGGAAGATGAGGGACCGGGAGGCAGCGGATGTGGGGAATGTATACCAATTAGCAGAGGAGGCAGGAAAGTACCTGAAGTATGTGTATACAGGTAACTGCTGATTAGGTGCTCCGGCAGAGCGTTGTGTCTTAGTGGAGTACCTTACTGGAATTCGGGCATGTGTTTTCGATACCATAGGGGCAGCATATTGCGCTGGCAGCGGGGATTTTTGCGCTGTTCAATGCCAATAGTCTGAAAGAAAGATTTCCAGAGACCCACATATGGGTCAAAGCGATCCTTTGAGGCCTCCATGTAAGAGAGTTCTTCCGTTGTTATAGGCGTCAGGAAATAGTCGCTGTCAGCAGGATGTACGACAGAAATCATACGCGTTTTATCTATGATCATCCAGTGCTCCGAGGGCATACGGTCCTCAAAATTAGGTGCAAGTATGGTAAGGACATTGCACTTTGGTTCAATGATTGAGAGCAGAACCTGGTTTTTCAGTCTGGAGAAACGGACAAATTCCCGAAAGAGATGGGCCTCATTGGCAACCTTGCGGTTCAGTTCAAAGACGGCGGATACGGCGGGGTTACCCAGCATCTGGGATGTCTTTTCTCCATAGACAAAACCGAGGATCATGTATCGGTAGATGATATCAAGCTTATCGGAACTGTCGGACATGGCAGCACGGTAGATGTCATGGTATGACTTTTCAGAGATTTTCTCCCGGATGGAGCGTATCACTTTTTGGACTTTTTCTTCATCGGGGTCCACGTGTCGGTATTCGCAGAAGAGTTCCGGGGACCAGATGGGTTCTGTCTGGAGTTTTATGTTGCTGTGGCCCAGACGGGCGGACCAGGCCACGTAGATACAGGTCATCATGGATTCAAAAGTGTCTTGGCAGGTGAATATTACCATTTGTTGGCTCCTTTCAATGGATTATAAGGGACGGGAAACTCACAGGGAAGAGGCCAGGGGCGCTGTGTCTGCAGTGAGCGGAGCGTTCCGCTGATCCGGAGCTAACCTGCTGCCATTCACTAAGTTCATCGCCAATGGGCTCTTCACTAAGTGACTGGCGCAGGTGGATCTCCGGGCCGCTTCGCGGTTTTAAATAAAATCATAATTGACCGCTGAGGGTTTTCAGGGGATCCTCCGGGGCAGGGGTGGTCAGGTTCAGGTCATCGAAGAGGGAGAGCTGACGGTAGGTCTGGGGGTGGTCCAGAGACCAGGTGGTTTTTTGGTCCGTGGAAGTGAGCTGGCGGGTGATAAAGTCTTCTTCGATAGGGGTGCGGTAGAGCATCTTGCCGCTGCAGGTGATAAAGTATTGGGCGCGTTTCAGGACGACGCCCAATTTTTTTAGGGCCGGGAAATCCAGACGAGTGGTCCGGCGGGCCTGGACGATCCGATAGGCGGATTTGTTGCCCAGGCCGGGGACTTTCAGTAAATCTTCGTAGGAAGCGGTCTGAATCTCTATGGGAAACAGCTCCAGGTGGCGCAGCGCCCAGTCGCATTTGGGGTCCAGGAGGATGTTGAAGTTTGGACGGCCGGGATCCAGAAGATCCTCAGCGTGGAAGCCGTAAAAGCGCAGAAGCCAGTCCGCCTGATACAGGCGGTGCTCCCTCAAGAGAGGAGGTGCTGTGTCCAGGGAGGGAAGGTCAGAATCTTCGTTCAATGGAACATAGGCAGAGAAGAAGACTCGTTTTAAATCAAACTGCTGATACAGGGATTGTGTTACCTGTAAAAGCTGGTAGTCGTTTTCCGGGGTTGCACCGATGATCATCTGTGTGCTCTGGCCTGCGGGGACAAAGGAACGGCTTTGGGAAGCAGGCAGGGAAGGCGCGTCCTGGCGGAAATAATAGGACGGACTTCCCACAAAGGAAGAGGGCGCGGTTACAGGCCGGGTCATGGAGGCAGAAGGGCGGATGACGGCAGAGGTAGCTGTCTCTGCTTTTTTTGTAAGAGAATGAGGACGAGGTCCGGCAGCGGTTTGAGAATCTGTCAGTGAGCCGGAACCGAAAGTGCCGGTGATGGTGTCTTGTTTTTCCTTTTTATCTTTGAAGATGGAATTGGAGAGATAGCGGTTGGCGCTGCTCCGTTCCATCTGGGCAGACTTACCTATGGAGAGCCGGTAATCTGTGATCCCGTGCTGTATCTGCTGAATGGGTTTTAAGATATTCTCATGGCTTTTTCCGGGAGCCAGGGCGTGAAGGGACTCTCTGGTGGGAAGTTCCATGTTGACGCTCATGCGGTCAGCCAGGTAACCGATCTGTTCGATGATTTCCGGGGCGGCTCCGGGGACGGCCTTGGCATGGATATAACCGCGGAAATGGTATTGGGTGCGCAGCAGATAGAGGCTTCTGTACATCAGTTCCATAGTGTAGGTTGGATTTTTTACTACACCGGAGCTTAGAAAGAGTCCTTCTATATAATTTCTCTTATAAAATTCTACGGTAAGACTGCAGATCTCTTCCGGAGTGAAGGTGGTGCGTACCTTATCGTTGGAACGGCGGTTCAGACAGTATTTGCAGTCATAGATGCACTCATTGGATAATAAGATTTTTAAAAGGGAGATACAGCGGCCGTCAGAGGCAAAGCTGTGGCAGATGCCGGCTGCTACGGAATTGCCCAGACTCCCCTTTTCCCCACGGCGGTCAGAGCCGCTGGAGGTACATGCCACATCGTACTTGGCCGCATCTGATAAAATTTTCAATTTTTCTTCCAGGGTTAGGGATGATGATAGGTACATATTGCTCAAATCCTTCCGAATGTATGTTCTGTTTACAGGGTATCACAGGGAGAGAATGATGTCAAGAACAAATGTTCGATAATGGGCGCTTTTAATTACTATCCACAGCTACTGTCCTGCCAGGTGCTTTTATGCCCCATCGCATGAAAATCCCGAGACAGCCGGCGCGATATGGAGCAGAATACGCCATATCTGTACATCATCTGCACAATGCGGGTTGTGCCGCCGGGAATGGAGTGAAAGGTAACAGGAAAAGGAATATTTGAAAGGTTGGCAGCATATAATTTAGCAGTACGATAAGGGGGTATTTTAATGGATACATATAACATTTATAAAGACATACAAGCCCGCACCAGAGGAGAAATTTACATAGGGGTAGTGGGGCCGGTACGGACAGGAAAATCCACGTTCGTCCGCCGCTTTATGGAGCTGGCAGCACTGCCGAACATGGAAGAGACAGCACAGAAAGAGGTAAGGGATCAGCTTCCTCTGAGCGGCTCCGGAAAATTGATCACAACAGTGGAGCCGAAGTTTATTCCGAAAGAAGCTGCCAAAATTAAGATTGGCGAGGACGTAACAGCAAAAATCCGCCTGATAGACTGTGTGGGGTATATGGTGCCTGATGCGGCCGGAAATATGGAAGACGGCAAGGAACGAATGGTGAAGACCCCCTGGTTTGGATATGAAATACCTTTCCATCAGGCAGCGGAGACAGGCACAAAAAAAGTCATTGAAGAACACTCTAATATCGGCCTTGTCATCACATGTGACGGTTCTTTTGGAGAGATTCCCAGGAATAATTACATAGAGAGTGAGGAGAAAACCGTTGCCGAGCTTAAAAAGGCGGGAAAACCGTTTTTGATCCTGGTAAATTCCCAGAAGCCATACAAGGAGGAGACACTTGCCCTGTGTGAGGAGCTGAAACAAAAGTATCAGGCAGGTGTTCTGAGTGTAAACTGTGAACAGCTCCGCAGGGATGATGTGACAAGGATCATGGAGAAAATACTGTATGAATTTCCTATTGTGCAGATGGAATTTTTCATACCGAAATGGGTGGAAATCCTTCCCACAGACCATTATCTGAAGGCAGAACTGCTTGACTGCATCCGTGAATTAATGGGGAAGATGAGATATGTGAAGGATGCAGCCAGGGATAAAATGGTTCTGAAGTCCAAGTATGTGCGCAATCTGGTACCGGAAGCTCTCGACCTGTCCACCGGAAAGGTGAGGATCCGGGTGGATATGGATGAGAACTGGTACTATGCTGTTTTAAGCGAGATGACAGGGGTATCCATTTCTGATGAATACGAACTGATCCATACCATGCAGGAGCTGGCTAAGATGAAGGAAGAGTATGTGAAGGTGCGTGAAGCAATCTCTTCCGTGAGAGGAAAGGGCTACGGCGTGGTGACACCGGATAAATCGGAGATCAAGCTGGAAGAGCCTATGGTTATTAAACAGGGCAGCAAATACGGTGTGAAGATCAAATCAGTCAGCCCGTCTATTCATATGATCCGGGCCAATATCGAGACAGAGATCGCACCGATCGTGGGAAGTGAAGAGCAGGCAAAAGACCTGATCGAATACATCAAGACCAGTGATGAGCGGCAGGAGAGCATATGGCAGACAAATATCTTCGGCAAATCCATTGGCCAGCTGGTTGAGGATGGCATTCACACAAAACTTGTTCAGATCAGCGATGAAAGCCAGGTGAAACTCCAGGATACCATGCAGAAAATTGTAAATGACAGCAAAGGCGGGCTGGTATGCATTATCATCTGATGGTAAAGTGTTGTCGCTTCTGTTCAAAGAACTGGGTTTGGGCAGAGTGTTGAGTGTGAAACAGCCGGCAACAGTTCAGATGGGTCTGCGCATTTTCTGCGCGGATTGTATGAACAGATAGTGCCGGAAGACAGCCGGTCCATGGAGAAGCGTTATTCGTGGCCCGATATGTAACCGTTCAATTTTCCTGAAACGCAGCAACAGTTGTTGTTACTGTTCACATATATTATCCCGCGAGGCGTTTTGCGTAGCAAAATCCCGAGTTAGCCAGCGCCAAAATACAATTCATTGCATTTTGTGTGCAGCGCGAAGCGTGTTACTGTACAAAAACTACACTTTTAGCATACTATGAACAGTAACCAGTTGTTTTGTATAATATGTCGGAAGTTTTCTTTTACATTGACTTTTCCTGGGGAAAATTATATAATTACAACAGTGATTATATTGCCCGGAAACGTTACGGAAGCAGGTGAAATTCCTGTGCAAGTCCGTTACTGTACAGCCAGATACGTGCGGAACCGGAGAGGGGGACGTCTGCGGCAACCGGACAGTTCAAAACAACAGGATAAGTGTGTTATTTTTCTATTCTGCTGTTACCCATAAGAAAAAGAATCCGTTGTCAGTTTTCTGGCAGCGGTTTTTAATTTGGAAAAAAGATGCGGCTTATTGTAGCCGATTCGGAGAAATGAACATATGACACATAAGACTGGTCTGGAAGACTATTATATCATCAGGAATAATAAGAAAATGCGCTTCGGCTATACCACCGGAACATGCGCAGCCGCGGCTTCAAAGGCTGCCGCGCAGATGCTGCTATCAGGAGAGGAGATCCGGGAGATTCCCTTTCTGACGCCAAAAGGAATTTTGCTGAATCTGGAAATTCTGCATATAGAAAAGGGAGAGGATTTTGTATCCTGTGCTGTGCGCAAGGATGCGGGAGATGACCCGGATATGACAGACGGACTGGAAATATTTTCCAGGGTAAAGAAAATCAGGGACTCCAAAATTGTGCTGGACGGCGGCCCCGGTGTGGGGCGTGTTACAAAAAAAGGCCTGGAACAGCCGGTGGGAAATGCGGCGATCAACAAAGTGCCCCGCAGTATGATCTTAAAAGCAGTGGAGGATGTCTGTTCTGAATATGATTATGAAGGCGGCCTGGAAATCATCATAAGCGTTCCAAAAGGGGAAGAGGCAGCCAGGAAGACTTTTAATCCGAGGCTTGGCATTCAGGGCGGTATCTCTATTCTGGGTACTTCCGGTATTGTGGAACCCATGAGTGAGAGCGCACTGATAAAAACCATAGAAGTGGAAATGCGGCAGAGGATAGAAAACGGCAGCCGCTTTCTTCTGGTGACTCCCGGTAATTACGGCTCTGCATATCTGAAGGAGCATATGGACCTTCCCCTTGAGGAAGCCATGAAATGCAGCAACTACGTAGGTGAGACCATCGACATGGCAGTTTCTATGGGCGTGGAAGGCATTCTTTTTGTTTCCCATATTGGAAAATTCATAAAAGTGGCAGCAGGTATCATGAACACCCATTCCCGCTGTGCAGATGCCCGGGCAGAGGTTTTAGCTGCCAATGCCATGCGGGCAGGAATATCTGCAAAAACCGCACTGGATATTTTGAACACAGTCACTACGGATGAAGCATTAGTTCTCATTGAAAGAGAGGGAAAGCTGCAGGATACCATAAAGGAGGTAACAGACAGGATTTCCTATTATCTGCATCACCGTGCGTATGACAGGATGAAGCTGGGTGCTGTGATCTTTTCAAATGAATTCGGTTATCTGGGAGAAACTAAAAAGGCCGGGGAACTGATGACGCTCATAAGAGAACAGAATACAAAAGAAGAGTAGGCTTCCAAAAGTGAAGAGAGGGCAATAAGAAAACAGGCTTCAAAAAAGACGAGACAGCAAAGACAAAGCAGACTTTAAAAGGAGACAGAGCTGCAAAAGCAGACTTTAAAGAGAAAACAAGACACAAATAGATAAAGGAGAAAGACAAAGATGAAAGGTAAATTATTTGGATTAGGGGTGGGACCGGGAGACCCGGAACTGCTGACACTCAAGGCGCTTCGTCTGATCAGGGAGAGCGAAGTGATCGCTGTACCGGGCAATGACGTAAAGGAGAGTGTGGCCTACAAGATAGTAAAGGGCGCTTATGAAGATCTGGACAAAAAAGAACTGATCCCCATTGCCATGCCTATGACAAAAGACCCGAAGGTTTTGGAGGCAAATCACGACAAGGCTGCGGATGATGTGGAGAACTGGCTGAAAGAAGGAAAAAATGTAGCCTTTTTGACCCTGGGAGATCCCACTGTGTATTCCACTTATCTCTATGTACATAAAAGAATCGCGGAGCGGGGATATGAGGCAAAGATCGTTAGCGGCATTACCTCCTTCTGCGCAGTGGCAGCCAGACTGAATATGGGGCTTGTGGAAATGGCAGAGCCGCTTCATGTGATCCCTGCCACATATAACGCGGATACCATGGATGACATCTTAAAGCTTCCGGGAACAAAAGTGCTGATGAAGACAGGTAAGAAACTGAAACAGGTGCGTGAAAGCATACTGGAAAGCGGACAGGCAGCAGTTATGATCGAAGACTGCGGCATGCCCACAGAAAAAATATACACAAGTGCAGAGGAAATACCGGAACAGTCCGGATACTATTCCCTGATCATTGCAAAGGAGAAGAAGACATTATGATACATTTTGTTGGTGCGGGCAGCGGTGCCCCTGATTTGATCACTCTGAGAGGAAAGAAATTTCTGGAGGAAGCGGATATCATCATCTATGCGGGGTCCCTGGTGAACCCCCAGCTTCTTGAATATGCAGGAGAGGGCTGTGAGATATATAACAGCGCAAAAATGACCCTGGAGGAAGTTCTGGATGTTATGGGCAGGGCCGAGAAAGAGAACAAAATGACAGTGCGCCTCCACACAGGAGATCCCTGTCTGTACGGTGCCATCAGAGAGCAGATGGATGTGCTGGACGAAGAGAAGATTGCCTATGATTACTGCCCCGGGGTAAGCTCTTTCTGCGGAGCGGCTGCAGCTCTGGATCTGGAGTATACTCTGCCGAATGTATCACAGAGTGTGGTCATAACAAGAATGGCAGGCAGAACACCGGTGCCGGAGAAAGAGAGCATAGAGTCCTTTGCGGCACATCATGCAACCATGGTGGTATTTCTGAGCACTGGTCTTTTGGAGGAGCTTTCCAAGCGCTTGATCGCAGGGGGATATACCGCAGATACACCGGCGGCGATCGTGTACAAAGCCACCTGGGAGGATGAGAAATCCTTTGTATGTACAGTGGGCACCCTGGCCGAGACTGCCAGAAAGAACAATATCACCAAGACGGCTCTTATGATCATCGGTGATGTAGTGGCACACAACGGATATGACCGTTCCAAATTATATGATCCCGGTTTTACAACAGAATTCAGAAAGGGTACGGATTCCATATGAAAGTTTCCATTATCAGCTTCAGCCGCGCAGGATACCGCCTGAGCGAAATGCTCTACTGGGTGATGAAGGAGCGCGGATATGAGGTGGAGTCATATACAAAGAGCAAATATACAAAAAAAGTCATGGACGAGTCACAGCTTGAGGTGGACGACAGAGCTTTCCGCAATGTAAAGCAGTTTGCCAAACCTGTGGACGCCTCCATTAAAGAATGGGCCGGTATGCGGTTCCAGGATTCGGATGCTATTGTGTTTGTGGGAGCCTGCGGGATCGCTGTGCGCAGTATAGCCCCCTTTGTGACCAGCAAGAAAATAGACCCGGCAGTTATTGTAGTGGACGAACAGGGAGGCTTTGCCATTTCCCTGCTGTCCGGACATATTGGCGGAGCAAACGAACTCACAGAGGAAATTGCTGATATCATTCACGCCACACCGGTTATCACCACGGCGACGGATATCAATAAAAAATTTGCAGTGGATGTGTTTGCCAGAAAAAACGGGTGCTATATTTCTGATATGGATTTGGCAAAAGAAATCTCTGCAGCGCTTGTAGACGGGAAGGAAGTTGGTTTTGCCAGTGATTTCCCGTGGATAGGAGATATCCCTTCGGAACTTATCCTGCTGGATGAGGAGAAAGAAAAGCCGGAAATCGGTATCTATGTGACTGATAACTACCAGAAGCATCCCTTTGTCCATACCCTTTATCTGGTGCCTAGAGTGGTGACCGTGGGAGTGGGATGTAAAAAAGATACTCCTAAGGAAACAGTGGAGCGGGTCATCCGCAGAGCCTGCGATGAACTGCTGCTGCCCTCTGTGTCCATGGAGCGGGTGGCAAGTATAGATCTGAAAAAAGAGGAGGCAGGCATCATAGGATACTGCCAGGACAGGAATCTGCCGTTTGTCACTTTTACAAAGGAGGAACTGGCATTGGTGGAAGGTACCTTTGCAGAGTCAAAATTTGTGGAAGAGGTGACAGGTGTTGACAATGTCTGCGAGCGAAGCGCGGTTCTCGGCAGCAGCCAGGACGGTGTGAAGAGTATGCTGATTTTAAGAAAATACGCGGAGGACGGTGTGACCGTTGCTCTTGCAAGAAGGAAATGGAGTGTGCATTTTGAATAAATTATACGTGGTGGGCATCGGTCCGGGTGCCTATGAGAAGATGACGATCGAGGCAGCAGATGCCCTGAAAAACAGTGATGTGATCATTGGATATACCGTTTATGTGGACCTGGTAAAAGATCATTTTCCGGGTAAAGAGTTTCTCACAACACCTATGAAGAAGGAAGTGGAGCGCTGTGTCATGGCTTTTGAGGAGGCCATGAAAGGAAAGACAGTTTCTATGATCTGCAGCGGGGATGCCGGCGTATACGGCATGGCCGGCCTGATGTATGAGGTGGGTACAGGATATCCGGGTGTGGAGCTGATCATCATTCCCGGTGTCACCGCAGCAACCGGAGGAGCGGCAGTGCTGGGTGCGCCTTTGATCCATGACTTCTGTCTGATAAGTCTCAGCGATCTGCTGACGCCCTGGGAGAAGATCGAGACGAGACTGACGGATGCCGCACATGGGGATTTTGTTGTCTGCCTGTACAATCCGTCCAGTAAAAAGCGCCATGATTACCTGATGAAAGCCTGTGACCTGATGATGAAATATAAATCAGAAGATACAGTGTGCGGAATCGTGGGCAATATCGGAAGAGAAGGGGAAGAGATGAAGGTCATGACCCTGAAAGAGTTAAGGGAGACAAAAGTGGATATGTTTACCACGGTCTTCATCGGCAATTCCCAGACAAAGGAGATCGGCGGCAGAATGGTGACGCCGAGAGGCTATAAAAATGTGTAAAGTTCTCGTGTTTGCAGGTACCACGGAAGGGCGTAAGATCGTAGAATTTCTGGACAGCCAGTCCGTACCGTCCCACATCTGTGTAGCGACAGAGTATGGGGAGGAACTGCTGCCAAAGAGCGGGCATATGACAGTCTCCCATACCCGCCTGACCGAAGAGGATATGGAGGCGCTCATGCGGGAGATACAGGCGGACCCGGTCATTGACGCAACCCATCCCTATGCGGCTGAGGTGACGAAAAATATCCGTTCTGCCTGTGAGAAAGCCGGATGCAGGTATGTAAGACTTCTGCGCGGCGGCAGAGAAGGTGATATGAAAAAGGACAGGGCAGTTTACGTCTCCAGTGTGGATGAGGCGGCTGAGTTCTTAAAAGGCACCAAGGGGAATGTGCTGGTCACAACCGGAAGCAAGGAAATCGCCAAATATACGGTGATCCCGGGATACAGAGAAAGAGTATATGCCAGGGTTCTCTCTCTGGCAGACGTGGCAGCCCAGTGTGCCGCGCATGGATTTGAAGGAAAGAATTTGATCTGCATGCAGGGGCCTTTTTCAAAAGAGATGAACAGAGCCATGATAGAGCAGCTTGACTGTAAATATCTGATCACAAAAATGTCGGGTGCCACCGGCGGATATCAGGAAAAACTGGATGCTGCCTGGGAGACGGGATGTATTCCCGTAGTGGTTGGAAGGCCTCTTTTGGAGGAGGGGATTACCCTTTCCCAGTGCAGAGGAATGCTCTGCAGTCAGTTCTCTCTGCATCCGTCCCAGGAGATTTCCCTTGTGGGGATAGGCGTGGGCAGCGAAGATCTCATGACTTCGGAGGCTCAAAAGGTGCTGAAAGAGGCGGAACTGGTCATCGGCGCCAGGCGGATGGTGGAAGCCGCGGCCTTTGAGGGGCAGGATACCTGTATGGAGTATGACAGTGATAAGATCAGCAGGTACATAGAGACACATCCCGAATACGAGAAGATCGCTGTGGTATTGTCCGGGGATGTGGGCTTTTACAGCGGGGCAAGGAAACTGCTGGAGAAGCTTTCCGGGCATAACGTGAGGATCGTATGCGGAATCTCCTCCCTGGTTTATTTCATGGGGAAGATCGGCAGATCCTGGGATGATGCGTTTATCACCAGCGCCCATGGAAGAAATGCCAATCTCACGGCAGCGGTCCGTACCCATGAGAAGGTTTTCGCTATTCTGGGCAGCAGAGACGGCGTGTCTCTTCTGGCAAAAAAACTGCTGGATTACGGAATGGAGCAGGTGCGCCTGTTTGTGGGGGAACAGCTCTCCTATGAGCAGGAGAAGATCATTGCCGGTTATCCAAAAGATTTTGTCTCTTATACAGGAGATCCCCTGAGTGTGGTGTATGCGGAGAACAAAGCCTTTGTGCCGGATCCTGCCACTCATGGCATCCGGGACGAGGAATTTATAAGGGATAAAGTACCCATGACAAAAGAGGAGGTGCGCACCGTATCTCTTGCAAAACTGGGACTTTTCAAAGATTCCGTCTGCTGGGATGTAGGAGCCGGAACTGGGTCTGTCTCTGTGGAGATGGCCCTTCGGGCCTGTGAGGGAAGGGTCTACGCCATTGAGAAAAAATCTATGGCCGCGGAACTTCTTCAGAAAAATAAGGTGAAATTCGCTGCAGACAACCTGATCGTTGTGGAAGGGGAGGCACCTGAGGCGCTGGAGCAGTTGGAAGCGCCTACCCATGCGTTCATCGGAGGTTCCTCCGGGAATATGAAGGCCATTATGGAACTTCTGCTTCGCAAAAATCCCCGTGTGAGGATCGTGATAAACTGCATTGCCATGGAGAGCGTGGCGGAAGCGCTTCGCTGTTTAAAGGAGCTGCCGGTCACAGATACGGATGTGGTGCAGCTCAGTGTGGGAAGGGCAAAAAAGGCAGGCCCATACCATATGATGATGGGAGAAAATCCAATCACCATCATTTCCTGTACAGGTGAGATCAGATAGGAGAGATGCTTTATGAAAATACCCCGCGTACTTCTTTGTGCCGGTGCCAGCGGCAGCGGCAAAACCTTGATCACCTGCGGAATTCTGCAGGTTTTGAAAAACCGCGGGCTGAAGGTGGCCTCCTTTAAGTGCGGGCCTGATTATATTGACCCTATGTTCCACTCAAAAGTCATTGGGACCAAGTCCAGAAACCTGGACACCTTCTTTGCAGACAGGGATGTGGTGCGATATCTGCTGGCAGAAAACAGTCGTGGCATGGACCTTGCGCTTATGGAGGGCGTCATGGGATATTACGACGGAGTGGGAGGGACCACCAGTAGGGCAAGCGCCTATGAACTGGCAAATGTGACGGAGACACCTGCAGTTTTGATCGTGAACTGCAGGGGCATGAGTGTGTCCGTACTCCCTTATATCAAGGGGTTCATGGAATACAGAAAAGACAGCCGGATCGCCGGTGTGATCCTGAATCAGATGACAGCCATGCTGTATCCCAGGGTCAGGAAAATGATAGAGGAGGAACTCTCGGTACCTGTTCTGGGATATGTGCCTAAGGTGGAGGAGTGTGTACTTGAAAGCCGCCATCTGGGTCTTGTGATGCCTGAGGAGGTGGAAGGGTTCCGGGAAAAGCTCATGAAACTGGCAGAAATACTGGAGCAGACACTCTGCATAGACAGGATTTTAGAGATTGCAGGGGGTGCCCCCGAAATTTCAGAGGATAAGCCATGGAAAGAGGGCAGTGCTTATGAGTTCTGCCTTCCTGAACGGATAAGGATCGGCGTTGCCAGGGATGAGGCGTTTTGTTTTGTGTATGAGGACAATCTGAAACTGCTGGAGCAGATGGGCGCGGAAATTGTTTATTTTTCGCCGGTCCATGACAAAAGGCTTCCGGAAGGATTAAATGGTTTGATCTTTTACGGAGGGTATCCGGAGCTTCTGGGAAAAGAACTAGAAGATAATTACACGATCCGCCGGGCAATCCTGACAGAATATCAGAGGGGAATCCCAATCCTGGCAGAGTGCGGCGGTTTTATGTACCTGCATGAGTCCATGGAAGATATGGATAAAAATCCATGTGACGGTGTGGGAATCGTACCGGGACATGCTTACAGGACAGAAAAACTGGGACGGTTTGGATATGTGACACTGACCCAGAGAGAGGGAACTGTATTCGGAAAAAATATTGGGAAGAGTCCCGCCCACGAGTTTCATTATTTTGATTCCACATCCTGTGGGGAGGATTTTCTGGCAGAGAAACCAATGAGCAGCAGGTCCTGGAACTGCCTGCATGGGTCTGAGCATCTGCTGGCAGGATTTCCGCATTTTTATTACTACGGTAATCCCAGGCTGCCGCAGGCGTTTCTGGAGAAATGTCTGGAATACAGGAAAATGGGGAAATAAAGGGCAGAGTTTCGGTGAACAGCAAAATGCTTGGCAGCAGCAAAATACTGAGCAGCAGCAAAATACTGAGCAGCAGCAAAACACTGAGCGGCAAAAAATATATACAGAGGAAGAGAGGAAAGGAATATGAAACTGGAAGAGGCTTTAAAAATGATCGAACCGGTCAACGAGGAAGTGATGGAGGAGTGTAAAAAACGCTGGGACAGTATTGCACATCCCCTTCACAGTTTGGGCAAGCTGGAGGATCTTTTGGTACAGATCACAGGTATCACAGGATGCCTGGATATTCATCTGGAAAAGAAAGCGCTGGTTCCCATGTGTGCGGACAACGGCGTAGTTGAGGAAGGCGTGACTCAGACCGGACAGGAGATCACGGCACTGGTGGCAGAAAATTTCCTGCAGACAAAAGCAGTCTCCAGTATCATGTGTAAAACCGTCGGAGCAGAAATCTTCCCTGTAGATGTGGGCGTGGCAAAAGATGTGAGTATTTTAAACCGCAAGATTGCCTATGGGACAAAAAACATGACAAAAGAACCGGCCATGACAAGAGAGCAGGCGGTCCAGGCCATTGAGACGGGAATCGAGATGGTAGAAATGCTGAAAGAAAAAGGCTACGGAATCATTGCCACCGGAGAGATGGGAATCGGTAATACTACCACCAGCAGTGCTGTGGCTTCCGTGCTCTTGGACATGCCTGTGGAGAATATGACAGGGCGCGGCGCAGGCCTTTCAAGTGAGGGTCTGAACCGTAAGATCAATGCCATTAAAAAGGCGGTTGCTGTGAATAAACCGGATAGAAAGGATGCAGTTGATGTGGTGGCAAAGGTGGGAGGATTTGACATTGCTGCCATTGCGGGACTGTTTTTAGGCGGTGCGGCTCTTAAGATCCCTGTTGTGATCGACGGTGTGATCTCCGCCACAGGAGCCTTGGTCGCGGCCGGGATCTGTCCAAGCGCAAAGCAATATATGATTGCCAGCCATGTATCAAAAGAGCCTGCGGGACATCTGCTTCTGGAAGCCCTGGGAAAGGATGCCTGCCTGCACTGTGACATGTGCCTGGGAGAGGGAACCGGAGCCGTGGCGTTCTTTCCGCTTCTGGACATTGCCACGGCTGTATTTTATGGAATGAGCGACTTCGGCGGCATCGGCATGGATGCCTATGTGCCGTTAGACTAAAGGACAGCGGGGCAAAATATGATAACTTTGGTGACAGGGGGAAGCGGAAGCGGAAAATCTGCCTATGCAGAGGATGTACTGACAGGCTTTGGTGACTGTGAGAGGATCTATATCGCTACCATGTACCCCTTTGATGAGGAGAGTAAAAAGCGTGTGGAACGCCACAGGCGTATGCGGGCTGAAAAGAAATTTACAACCATAGAGTGTTATACAGGTCTGAAGCATGTGCAGGTGCCGAAAGGCGCCTGTGTGCTTCTGGAGTGTCTGTCCAACCTGACGGCCAATGAGATGTTTCAGGAAGACGGCGCTAAGGAGAGGACTGTGGAGGCGGTTCTGGAGGGAATCGCTTCCCTGGAAGTCCAGGCAGAAGAGCTGGTGATCGTGACAAATGAAATTTTTTCAGACGGTATCGAGTATGATGAGGAGACCAGGCGGTACCAGAGTTACCTGGGGGAGATCAACCGGGAGACTGCACGCCGGGCCTGTCAGGTGACAGAGGTGGTGTATGGCATTCCCCTCATATACAAGAGTAGAACAGATAAGGAAGACAGGATGGGGGAAACAGACCATGAGACAGAGTAAGGCGGGACAGTTTTGGAACAGTTTTAAGATAGCTTTCTCTATGTATTCTAAGATTCCTATGCCCCAGAGTGAGTGGACAAAGGAAAATATGCGGTATGTCATGTGCTTTTTTCCGTTGATCGGTGTTGTGATCGGCGGACTTTCCTGGCTTTGGGGGACCTATGCCTGGAATTTTCTGGACAGCCGTGTCTTTATCACCATTGTGCTGCTCCTGATCCCGGTTCTTGTCAGCGGAGGAATCCATTTAGATGGGCTTTTGGATACCTCAGATGCCCTGAATTCCTATCAGCCCAGGGAGAAGAAACTGGAAATCTTAAAAGATTCCAATGCAGGTGCCTTTGCCATTATTGTGGGAATCTGCTATTTCCTCCTATATTTTGGCGTTTACAGTGAACTGACCGCAGCAGGGCTTCCGGTTGTGTGTATGGGATTCGTACTCTCCAGAGGGATGGGGGCGTTTTCTATAGCATCCTTTCCCATGGCGAAGAATACGGGACTGGCAGCCACTTTTTCAGACGGCGCCCAGAAAAACGCGGTCAGAGTGGTCTCTGTTGTGTTTGCCCTGGTATCGGCAGTGATGATGGTTCTGTATCAGCCGGTGATCGGAGGCTTTGCCGTATTGGGCGCTGCACTGGAATATCTGTACTATTACCGCATGTCCATGAAACAGTTTGGAGGGATCACAGGCGATCTGGCTGGTTTCCACATGCAGATCTGTGAACTTGCCATAGCCCTGTTCACGGTGATCGGTGAGGTGGTTGTGCGCTGTCTGTAAAATCGTATTTGAGTTGTTTGGCAAATGCCCGGCAGGCCGGCGGGAATTTTCGGATATGTTTTGGAAAAAAGAATGGAGGAAAGACATATGCAGTTGATCATAGGCGGAGCGTTCCAGGGAAAGAAGGAATATGCAAAGGTTCAGGGAATTGAGGAAAAGGATATGAAGGACGGAGCCAATGCTTCCTATGAGGATATCTTCACCTGTAGATGCCTGTATCATTTTCATGAATGGATCCGTGCAAGACTGCAGGAAGACAGGGATATGTCCCATTTGGAGGAGGAGCTGCTTCGGGTAAATCCTGACATTGTGCTCATAAGCAATGAATTGGGATATGGTGTGGTGCCTGTGGATGCCTTTGACAGGAAATACAGGGAGGCTGTGGGCAGGATCTGCACCAAGATGGCAGCCGCGGCAAAACGTGTTGTCCGTGTGACCTGTGGAATCGGGACGGTGATAAAAAATGCTTAAGATCCTATTGATCCGCCATTCCATGACGGCGGGGAACAAGCTGGGCCGTTATATCGGCGCCCGCACAGACGAGCCTCTCTGCGAAGAGGGGATCCGTTTGCTTGAAAACTTTTCTTACCCGCCTGTACAGCGGGTTTTTGTAAGCCCCATGAGGCGGTGCAGGGAGACCGCAGAAATTCTGTTTCCGGGAATAGAAAAAGAGACAGAAGAACGTTTGAAAGAATGCGATTTTGGGATATTTGAGAATAAGAATTATCAGGAGCTGTCAGGGGAACCCCGATACCAGGCATGGATCGACAGCAACGGAACCCTGCCCTTTCCGGAAGGGGAAAGCCAGAAGATGTTTCAAAAGCGGTGCGTGGAAGGTTTTGCCCGGTGTGTGGAGCAGTGTCTGAAGGAGAAACTGCACACAGCAGCTTTTGTGGTGCACGGGGGAACCATTATGAGTATTTTAAGCGCATGCGCGTATCCGGGCAGGAGTTACTTTGAATGGCAGGTAAAGAACGCACAGGGTTACGAAGTATGGGCTGAAGAAACAAAATGGAGAGATAGCCAAAAGATAGAGGTGACCGGCAAATATACACAGGAAGGATTTGACAAGACATGGTGAAATGGACAGCACTGGCCCTGATACTGGGCTTTTTGATAGATTTGCTTTTGGGAGATCCCAGATGGCTGTATCATCCTGTTCGCATCATTGGAAACGGGATATCGCTGCTTGAAAAATTACTGAGATCTGTTTTTCCTAAAACCGCAAAGGGGGAAAGGACGGCTGGTTTTTTCCTGGTGCTGTTGATCTGTATTGGAAGCGGAGGGATCACATTTCTGCTTTTGTATCTGGCATACCATATCCACACAGTTCTGGGAATCGTGCTGGAGACGTTTTTGTGTTATCAGATGTTGGCAGTAAAATCGCTGAAGGATGAGAGTATGCGGGTGTTTGAGGAACTGAAAAAGCAGGACCTGCCCGGGGCAAGAAAAGCGGTTTCCATGATCGTTGGGAGAGATACCAAAAGTCTGTCTGCAGCCGGTGTGACAAAAGCGGCAGTAGAGACTATTGCGGAAAACACATCCGATGGGATCATAGCGCCCCTTTTTTACATGGCTATAGGGGGGCCTGCCCTGATGTTTCTGTATAAGGGGATCAATACCATGGATTCCATGGTGGGGTATAAAAATGACAAATACCTGAATTTTGGCCGGTACGCTGCCAAACTGGATGACATCGCCAATTATATACCGGCCAGGATCAGCGCCTGGCTGATGATACTTGCCTCAATGTGTGCCGGCTTTGACTGGAAAAATGCGAAGAAGATATTTTTGAGAGACCGATATAATCATGCAAGTCCCAACTCTGCCCAGACAGAGGCAGTCATGGCAGGCGCGCTGGATATCCAGCTTGCGGGAAATGCTTTTTATTTCGGAAAATTATATGAAAAACCCACCATCGGAGATGCCCTCAGGGAAGTGGAGATAGAGGACATTCCAAGGGCAAACCGCCTTCTGTATGTAAGCGCTGCCCTGGGGACTGCGTTTTTTGCACTGATCCGTATGGGGATTTTTATGTTACTGTAAGGAGAAAACAGATGATAAGTTACCATGCACATGGCGGTGATGTCTACCGCCATCAGAATGTGACGGATTTTTCCGCAAACTGCAATCCCTTCGGCACGCCTGAGTCTGTAAAACAAGCTGTGGCCCGGGCTATGGAGCAGGTCTGCCATTATCCGGATGTAAAATGTGAGCGGCTCAGAGAAGCCATCAGCCGTTATGAAGGGGTTCCGGCAGAGCAGATCATCTGCGGAAACGGTGCGGCTGATTTGATCTTTGCCCTGGTGCTGGCATTAAAGCCGAAAAAGGCTCTGCTTCCTGCGCCGACATTTGCGGAATATGAGCAGGCTCTTGCCACAGTGGACTGTGAAATGAAGCGCTATGTACTGAAAGAGGATACCGGATTTTTTGTGGGAGGGGATTTTTTGGAGTGTATCACAGAGGAACTGGATATGGTTTTTCTCTGTAATCCCAATAATCCCACCGGTGTGCTCATGGAGCAGGATTTTTTAGAGGAAGTGCTGCTTCGCTGTCAGAAATGCGGCTGTATCCTTATGCTGGATGAGTGTTTTGTAGATTTTGTGGAATATCCCAAAGAGCATACCATGAAACCGTTTTTAGAACAAAATCCAGGCCTTTTTTTGCTCAAGGCTTTTACAAAGCGCTATGCCATGGCAGGTGTGAGACTGGGATTTGCCCTGTGCGGGAACGGGCCGCTGCTTGAAAAAATGCAGTTGGTGACCCAGCCCTGGAATGTGTCCGTTTTGGCTCAGGAAGCGGGAATCGCGGCTCTTTCGGAGAAGGAATACGTGGAAAGATCCATGGAGGCCATACACAGGGAGCGCACCCGGCTTTTGGAAAGCATGGGACATCTGGGATATCAGACCTTTGCCTCCAGTGCCAATTACATATTTTTCAAAGGACCGGAGAATCTTTATGAGCAATGTCTTGAAAGAGGCATTTTGATCCGGGACTGCAGCAACTATTACGGACTGTCCAAAGGGTATTACAGGATCGCTGTAAGGCTAAGGGAAGAAAATAACAGGCTCCTGCAGGTGCTTGAAGAGATACAGGCCCCGGACAGCCGGGAGGAATGATAAATAGATACGCCAAGAGAAAGGTAGGTAGCAGATAATGGCAAAAGCAATTATGGTGCAGGGGACCATGTCCAATGCGGGAAAGAGTCTTCTGACGGCTGGACTGTGCCGTATTTTTAAACAGGACGGATATAAAGTGGCGCCTTTTAAATCACAGAACATGGCACTCAATTCCTTTATCACGGAGGAGGGCTTGGAGATGGGACGCGCGCAGGTGATGCAGGCTGAGGCGGCGGGGATCACTCCTTCTGTGTATATGAACCCGATTTTATTAAAGCCCACCAATGAGACGGGCAGCCAGGTGATCGTAAACGGAGAGGTTCTGGGGACCATGAGTGCAAGGGAATATTTTGCCTATAAAAAGAACCTGATACCGGAAGTTAAGAAAGCTTATGACAAATTGGCGTCCGAGTATGATATTGTAGTGATCGAAGGTGCGGGCAGTCCGGCGGAGATCAATCTGAAGCGGGAAGATATTGTCAATATGGGAATGGCTAAAACGGCAAAGGCACCGGTGCTTCTGGTGGGAGATATTGACCGGGGCGGCGTATTTGCGCAGCTGATCGGTACGGTGATGCTTCTTGAGGAGGACGAAAGAGAAATCGTCAAGGGTATAATCATCAATAAATTCCGTGGAGATAAAACCATTTTGGACCCCGGTATTGAAATGCTAGAGAAAAAAAGCGGCATTCCCGTGGTAGGAGTGGCCCCTTATCTGAATATTGAGGTGGAGGATGAGGACAGCCTGACAGAGCGTTTTGACGGGAAACAGGAAGTGGATCTGATCGACATTGCCGTGGTCCGCATTCCGCGAATTTCCAATTTTACGGATTTTAACGCGCTGGAGGTGATTCCCGGGGTATCGGTGCGTTATGTGAAAACTGTCCGGGAACTGAAAAATCCTGACATGATCGTGCTTCCGGGATCCAAGAACACCATGGAAGACCTTCTTTGGATGCGGCAGAACGGATTGGAAGCAGCAATCTTGAAAAAAGCCGCAGAAGGCAAGATCATATTCGGTGTGTGCGGAGGCTATCAGATGCTGGGAGAGACCCTGTCTGATCCTGACAATGTGGAAGCAGGCGGTCAGATAAAAGGCATGGGACTTCTTCCTATGGATACGGTATTTCAGGGGGCTAAGACAAGAACCAGAGTGGAAGGAAGCTTCCCAAATGTGCAGGGCGCCTTAAAAGGGCTCACAGGGGTGAAACTGGAGGGATATGAGATCCATATGGGTGTGTCTTCCCTGAGAGAAGGAGCCAGGCCTCTTGTGAACATTATGGATACGGTAAAGGGTACGTCAAAAGAGGATGGAGCTTATAAAGGAAATGTATACGGCTCTTACGTGCATGGTATTTTTGACAAGGAAGAAGTGGCAAAGAAGATAGTGGAGGCCATTGGAGATTTGAAAGGCCTGGATGTAAGTCAGATGACAGGTGTGGATTTTGCGGAATTTAAGGAAACACAGTATGATATCCTGGCAAGTGAGCTGAGGAAACATCTGGATATGAAAAAGATATACGAGATCCTGGAAGCCGGCATTTAGAAAGGGCGGATGAGATGAAAACAGAATTAGAGAATGTAAAACCAAAAGAGATTGAAACCAGAAGCTTTGAGATCATCACAGAGGAGCTGGGGGACAAAAAACTGGTTCCCGGCACAGAGCTGATCGTAAAGCGCTGTATCCATACAAGCGCTGATTTTGAATATGCAGATAATCTCTGCTTTTCTGAACATGCAGTGGAAAAAGCAATTGATGCCATTAAAAAGGGTGCGTGTATTGTGACAGACACACAGATGGCAAAGGCAGGCATTAATAAGAAAGCGCTGGCAAAGTACGGCGGGGAGGTTTTCTGTTTTATGTCTGATGAGGATGTGGCTTTTTCCGCAAAGAGTCAGGGGACAACGCGGGCGGTGGCAAGTATGGATAAAGCTGCGTCTATGGGAAAGCCTCTTATATTCGCCATTGGAAATGCGCCCACGGCTTTGGTACGCCTGCATGAATTGATACAGGAGGGAAAAATTTCGCCATATCTTATAATAGGGGTTCCCGTAGGCTTTGTAAATGTGGTACAATCTAAGGAAATGATCATGGAGACAGACGTACCTTACATTGTGGCAAGGGGAAGAAAAGGCGGCAGTAACATTGCTGCGTGTATCTGCAATGCGCTTCTCTATATGATCGATAATGAGAGGGATTACTGGAAATAATAAGGGATAAGACCTTCAAATGCGGAGGCTGCTGTTCACAGAACTGTGCTCTTGGCAGAGCTTTGAACAGCAGCGTGCGAAGTGAAATTGCAGGAAGGGGAAGTATAATATGAAGTGTGAAAGATGCGGCCATGAACTGGACAACGACGATTTATTCTGCTCAAAATGCGGAAAAGCGGTGTTCGAGGAATATATGGATGAGGACGACATCTGGGAGTTTTATAAAAGTGATGAAGAACTGAAGGCCATGAAAAAAGAGGCTGCTGCAGCAAAAGACAGCGGTTCAGAAAAAGAGCCGCCGGAGACGAAAAAGAAAGATTCCGGGGGGCATAAAGGAAATGCGCCAAGTGCTGGGGAGGCAGAGCCGGTCAATGCAGGCTATAGGGCGGCTGATAAGGGCGCAGAGTTGGTAACAGCAGGCCATAGGTCTAATGAGAGCGACAGCGCAGAGCCAGTGAGAGACGGCTATAAGGCTGCCGATAATATTGGCGCAGAGTCGGTAACAGTAGGTCATAGGGCTAATGACAGCGACAGCGCAGAGCTGGAAAGAGGCGGCCATAGGGCTGCCGGTAATAGTGGCGCAGAGTCGGTAACAGCAGGCCATAGGACTGAGGATAGCAGTGGAGTAGAGTCAGTAAGAGACGGCTATAGGGCTGCTGAGGATAGTGGCGCAGAGCTAGTAACAGCAGGCCATAGAACTAATGACAGCAGCAGCGCAGAGTCAGTAAGAGGCGGCTATAGGGCTGCCGAGGATATTGGCGCAGAGTCGGCAGCAGCGGGCCATAGGGTTGAGGACAGCAGCGGTGCAGAGTCAGTAAGTGCCGGCCGCAGGACTGAGGACAGCAGCAGTGCAGAGTCAGTCAGCACAGATAACGGACCTGCTGATGACAGGAACAAACCTGTCATTCCGGGATATGAGGCAGAAGATCATCAGGCCGAAGATTTTGTGAAAGCGGATCATGAAGATGTGGATCCTGCAGACACGGATGAGCTGCCGTTTGAAGATATTTTAACCCAGGCTTCAAAAGCAACTGCCGATAAAGCAAAAAAAGAAAAATACCGGGGAGAGCCGGAGAAGAAAAATCCTATTTGGCTAATATCCGGATGTATCTTACTTGTCTGTCTTTTGATCGGAATCCTGTGGGGTGTGCGCACCATGCAGCAGATGGATGAGGAAAAAAAGGCATATTACGCCAAGACGGAACAGCAGGACAAGACGGCTGGTGCCCAGGCGCAGAATACAGAGAATAAACAGGATTCAACGGATAAAGAGACGGACAGCGGCAAGGAAACAGATGCCGGTAAGAAAGACGCCAGCAGTGGAGAAGCCGCTGCGGAAGAAAAAGACAAAGCATCTGAAAAAGAAACAGATAAGGAAGAAAAGCCGAAAGAGGAAAAAAAGGAAGAGAAGAAAGAAGAAAAAGAAAAGAAGCAGGATTATTTCAAACAGGTGGATGCGGATAGTATTGATTTTTCTAAATTCCAGAAAGTTTCCATAGCCTCTGCAGACCAGAATTCCCAGCAGTCCTCTGAAAAGTATGATTACAGCGCGGCGAGTGCTGTGGATGGAGACATTGCTTCCTCCTGGCAGGAGGGAGAAGACGGACTGGGAGAGGGTACCGGCATCCGGTTGGATTTTGACAAGGCTCACAAGGTGCGGTATATTGTACTCTATCTTGGAAACTGGAGAAGTGAAAATATGTGGGAGGCAAATGCAAGACCAGCGTCTCTGACTGTCAGTGTGGGAGACTCCCAGAAAAAGGATGTGGAGTTTTCCAATGAGATGAAAGCTTTTTGTCTGTCCTTTGATGAGCCTGTGGAGGCGTCTTATGTATCCCTTTACATCAAGAGCGGATATGAGGGCGACAGATGGAATGACAACTGTATTTCCGAAGTTGAGATATATGAATAAAAGATATATGAATAAAGGATATATAAATAGAAGATGAAAAAAGCAATGGAGCAGAAAATCGACTTTCTGCTCCATTGCTTTTACAGCGACTGCTTATACTCTAAAGTGTGTTTGAAAAACAGTGCGATTTATTTGTCGATGGCGCGGATGTGGTCAATAAAGAGGCGGCGAATGCCTTTATATTCACCGAGGCCTTTTAAAACAGCTTTCACTTCATATCCCTCGTCTTTAAACTGGCTGTACCAGGATTCCGGGTCATCCCCTGCCATATCATTTTTCGCATGGTCTCCGGCCACGATCATAAAGGGCGCAAGGACCACTTCCTCCGGCTGATAGGCTTTTACCATTTTTTTCAGACTTTCCATGGAAGGATAGGCCTCCACTGTACCCAGGAAGAAATTGTGATATCCCTTATCCTTGAAGGTATAATCCAGGGCAGCATAGATAGAATTGGCAAAGTGTGTGGTGCCGTGTCCCATGAATACCAGTGCCTGCTTTTTTGTGATATTTGAGAATTCTTCAGCGATGGCGGCGATGACTTTATGACTGTCCTCCTCTGTGGTGAGCAGCGGATCTCCGAAAGAAATCGAATGGAAGGAATCCCGGTAGGAGAGAGCGTCCTCCTTCATCAGGTCATTTTCAATGCCGTTGATCACATGGGTAGGCTGTACCAGTACATCTGTGATGCCGTCTGATATCATCTGTTCCATGGCTTCTCTCACTGTGGGGACAATGATGTTGTCACGATTTTTCAGCTTTCGTATGATCATTTTACTGGTCCATGCGCGATACACGGGATAGTCCGGGAATACCTCTCTCATGGAATCCTCAATGGCGTCAATTGTGACTTTTCTGGTGTCCTCATGGCTGGTACCGAAGCTGACTGCCAGGATCGCTTTCTTTGTCTGTGTGTTCACTGGTGATATTCCTCCGTAATGTGTAGTATTGATATTGACATCTGCTATGTATTTTTCAAGAGCCTTTAGATTTTTAGGGACAGTCAGAGTGGGCTTTAAAATACCCTTCATGCACAGGCTGTCAAATAACTCCAGCACAGCAGGCGGTTCCAGGTTGGTCTGTGCCAGAACTGCTTTGTTGCTGAAAACATCAGCGGGAGTGCCGTGCATGAGAACCTTTCCCTCGTGAAACAGCATGATCTCGTCTGCCCATTCATAGGCATAATTCACATCATGGGTTGCCATGAGGACCGTGATCCCTGACTCTGTAAGGCGGTTCACGATCTGGTTGACCATGGTGGTATGCTTGGGATCCAGGGCGGCTGCTGGTTCGTCTAAAATGATAATGTCAGGATGCATAACAAGAATGTCAGCGATTGAAACCTGTTTTTTCTGGCCGCCGCTTAAGGAGTGGGTGGGTTTATGGCGGAAGGGAGTGATCTCCAGATAATCAATGACCTCCTCCACCTCTTTTTTTGCCTCCTCCTCAGACACGCCCAGATTCAGGATACCAAAAGAAATCTCCTGATATACACTGGCTGAAAAAAGCTGGTTGTCAGGGTCCTGGAATACGATTCCAACTTTGCTGCGAAGCTTTAAAAGTCCCTTCTTGTCATATGTGACCGGTTCCCCGTTAAAATACAGGGTGCCTGAGGATGGGCGGTGGATGCCGTTGCAGCACAGAAAGAAGGTGGATTTTCCGGACCCGTTGGAGCCCATAAAGGCAACCTTCTGTCCTCGTTTGATCTCCAGGCTGAGACCGTTTAGGGAATGGGAATTCTCATCGTCGTAAGAAAAATATAAATCCTCTGCTTTTAATATGATGTCCTTGTTCATGCGAAGAACCTCCTCCAGATCATTATGGAAAATAAAAAGATTTCAAATAAAACAATCCACACGATAACTTTTTTCTTGGGAGGATAAGTTTCATTCAAAACATGGATGGTGCCGTCATAGCAGCGGGCTTCCATGGCGCTGTAGAGGGCATTGGAGCGCTTGACCGCCCGGATCATCAAAACAGAACCAAGAGCACCGAAGGAATTTAAGCTTGTCCTGTAATCCCTGTTTCCCAGACGGCTGTTCTGTGATGTGGAAATATAATACGCAGTGTCCAGCAGCACAAAGATAAAACGGTAGATGAGCAGCATAAGCTCGATCATCAGCTTGGGACAGTGCAGCTTTCCCAGTACATTTAAGATGTCCGGCATGGGTGTTGTCATGGAGAGAAAATACAGGCAGGAGACTGCAGACAGGGCTGTCAGGATCAGCTGCAGGGCATAGAGCAGCGCATCCACGCTTCCTGTGAGATACCAGCTGCCTATGGGGATGGCAAACAGATTCAGGGGTTCATGCTTTAAATTCAGAACAATGGCAATGGTGCTCAGAATCAGGAAAGCCAGCGGAACAGTCAAAAAGTGTATATAGCGGGAAAAAGGGATTCCCCCCTTATAAACGGTGAGAATCCCTGTGACTGCTAAAACAATGCATGCGACCACGATGGAACGACTCATTACACAGAACAGAAGTGTAATCATCGCGAACGCAAACTTTTCACCGGCATTTTCATATCTAAGCTTGGAATTGTAACAAAGCTTGTCAATGGTTATCATAAGTTACTCCTTTCGCCGGATGCAAAGTATCATTCGCCTTTTCCCAGCTTCTTTCTTTCTACAAATCTTCCCATAAAGAAGGCCAGGATGCCCACTCCGATGGAAGCCTGTACACAGAACAAAAGACTTTCCACTTCGCCGGGAAGCTCGCGGCCCAGTATTTTTTCAAGGATCGGTTCCGCGATGGGCTGAAAACTGGAGTCCACTTCCTCCACTACCTGGCTGCCGGCATCGTCAGAGCCGCCGAATTCCGCGTCCTTTAAAGCGAAGAGCGGAACAAATGCGATCAAGAGAATCACGACTAATAATGCGATCACTGTTTTCTTCATATTATTTTGCCTCCTTTAAAAAACCGATGGTACGCAGTTCTGGTTTTGCATAGGTTTCAAGTCCCATGATGATAAGAACGGTAATGACGCCTTCGATAATTGCCAGAGGTAACTGTGTGGGTGCGAACACCAGCATGAATTTTCCCATAGCGCCCATGATAGTGGTATCTGCATGGTGAGCCAGTGCCATCTGGACAGCAGTTACACAGTATGTAAATAAATCCCCGAGAGTTGCGGCAAGGAAAATGGATACGTAACGGTTCACCTTGCATTTCTTACAGATATAGAAAATTCCGTAGGATACAAAGGGGCCGGCGATCGCCATGGAGAAAGTGTTTGCGCCCAGTGTGGTGAGTCCGCCGTGTGCCAGCAGGATCGCCTGAAAGAGCAGCACGATGATGCCCAGGATGGAAACTGCGCTGGGGCCGAAAAGGATGGCGCCAAGACCGGTTCCTGTCATATGGGAACAGCTGCCCGTCACGGACGGAATCTTTAAAGATGAGATAACGAACACGAAAGCACCTGACATTGCCAGCAGGGTGATCAGATTTCTGTGTTCATTCAGGGTTTTTTTGATGGACATGAATCCTGCGATCAGGAATGGTACGCAGATAACACCCCACGCGATGCAGAATCCTCCGGGAAGATAACCTTCCATGATGTGCATGGCGCTTACATTCGGCACAATACCAAAGGTTAGTGCGAACATACTTGCCAATGCAATGATTTTTTTCTGTTTCTTACTCATTTTGTCTTTTCCTCCTTCTGATTTGAGTAATAAATACCTAGCATATCATTCGGAACCGTGTCCGAATGGGCATAAAAAAACCCGGCGGTAAAAATACCGACAGGCCATCAGAAGAACAAACGCGGTCAGCAGACTTTATAAATAATATAATATGTGCCGTTTCCGCCTGTTCTTACACAAGGCCATCGTTCGTAACCATTGTGTAAATCGCTTGTGACAGGCAGGTCTTCTGACTCGGGCGTCATCACCGCATTTTGCCTTCCCAGTTTCCCAGTGACATCATAAAATGCAGCTCCTCCCTCACAGCGGCGCGACCGTGTGAGCTTTTAACTCAACTTTCCTATTATTCCGCCAAAGCGGACACCTGTACACACTCAATTCTGTAATTATTGTATCTCCCCGGAAGTTTTTTGTCAATTGAATTCGACAAGAAAAATCATGATTATCCCCAGGCGGCCGGCTCATACCCCGGGAACAAGATGTTGCACCGGGTTTCATTCTGTGATAATATGAAAAAACAGCAGGTGACGTATAAAACAATACAGTTTTTTGAATACGGCATCGAAAAAACGGAAACGAAAGATATGGAGTGTAGGAACTATGAGTATTTCCATGATTGGAATCGACCACAGCAGAGCATCCGTAGATATCCGGGCCAGATTTTCTTTCACCAAAAAAAACGCGGTGAGCGCTATGGAGCGTTTGAAAGAAGACAAGGATATCTTAGGGTGTATTATTTTGTCAACCTGCAATCGGATGGAAATCTGGGCCAGTGTGCAGGAAGATTGGGAGGGGTCACTTTTAAGTTTTTTGTGCAGTGAGAAGGAAGTTTTGGAGGAGGATTGCCGGGAGTATTTCATCACAAGGGAGGGGAAAGACGCGGTGGAGCATCTGTTTTACCTGACCAGCGGCCTGAAATCCCAGATCCTGGCGGAGGATCAGATCATTACCCAGGTGAAGGACGCACTGACGCTTTCCAGGGACGCTTACTGTACGGACGGCGTGCTGGAGGTGCTTTTTCGGATGGCGGTGACGGCAGCGAAAAAAGTAAAGACTGAGGTGGCTTTTTCAAGAGCCAATACCTCTGTCATCCACCAGGCCATTGACCGTCTGGAAAACCAGGGATTTTCCATTCAGGGCAAAACCTGTATGGTCATCGGAAACGGTGAGATGGGAAAAGTGACGGCACTGGCTCTGAAAGAGGCAGGGGCGGATGTGACCGTTACAGTCCGCCAGTACCGGAGCGGTATGGTGACCATTCCCCAGGGATGTGAGCGTATCAATTACGGGGACAGGATGGAACTGCTGCCGCAGTGTGATCTGGTAGTGTCAGCCACAGCCAGCCCGAACTGTACCATAACAAAAGAGCTTTTTGAAAACGCAGAGGTTCCTCATCATGTGATACTGATCGATCTGGCTGTGCCCAGAGACATTGACCCGGAGGTGGGGGAACTGCAGAATGTGACCCTGTATGATATTGACAGCTTTAAGATTGACGCCGCATCTCCAAGGCTTCAGGCCAGTATGGAGAAGGCGGGAGCTATTTTGGATGAACAGATGTCGGAATTTTACGACTGGTTTTCCGGGCGGGATGTATTTCCCAGGATCCAGGATATCAAGACTGAGGCAGTGGAGGATTTGAATGCCCGGATCTTGAAAATCCTGAAAAAGACACCCATGGAGGACAAGGACAGGGAAAGACTTTTGAAAGCCATTGATACGGCGGCAGGAAAAGTGGTCAACAAGATGATCTTCGGACTGAGGGATTCCCTGGAGCAGGATGCGTTTATGGAGTGTGTGGCCGGATTGGAGAAGGTGTATGAAGACTGAGAAAAAACTGTTTCCCCTGTACACGGACCTGACGCAGAAGAAAGCTGTGGTCATAGGCGGAGGAAAGATCGCTGCAAGAAGGATCAAAAGCCTTTTGGGATTTGTAGGTGAGCTGGTGGTGATCGCACCGGATGTACAGCCGGAGATCAGAGAGCTTGCAAAAAGCGGAGAGCTGGTGTGGAAACAGAAGCGATACGAGAGGGAAGATTTGTACGACGCTGATCTGGCCTTGGCCGCCACAGATGACAGAGCTGTAAATGAAGATATCTACAGCGCCTGTAAATGCCTGGGGATACTGGTAAATACAGCCAGTGACCAGAATAAATGTGATTTTCATTTTCCCGGTATTATCTGTCACGAGGGTGTAGTCATAGGATTTAACGCAGCGGGAAGAGACCACAAAAAGACGAGACAGATGCGGGAAAATGTGGAAGAATTTTTGAATACGCCGGGAGGTATGGAATGAGCAGCACAACAGTAGTGATCGGAAGCCGGGAGAGCCGGCTTGCTGTAATACAGAGCGAAATGGTGAGAGACTACATAGAGAAGAACAATGACGGGCTGAAGGCAGAGCTTCTCACTATGAAGACAACAGGAGACATCATTTTAGACAGAACCCTGGACAAAGTGGGGGGGAAGGGACTGTTTGTAAAAGAACTGGACCGGGCCCTTTTGGACGGAAGAAGTGAGCTTTCCGTTCACAGTCTGAAGGATATGCCCATGGAAGTGCCCGAGGAACTGCCTCTTCTGGCTTTTTCAAAAAGAGAGGACCCCAGAGACGCACTGGTGCTTCCCCAGGGAGTGACAGAGCTTGACAAGACAAAACCGATCGGCTGTTCAAGCCTCAGGCGCACGCTTCAGCTTGCTGAACTGTTTCCTGACATGGAGTGTAAAAGTGTCAGAGGAAATGTGCAGACAAGACTGAAAAAGCTGGACAGTGAAGAGTACAGTGCGCTGGTCCTGGCAGCAGCAGGACTTAAAAGACTGGGACTCACCCACAGGATATCCAGATATTTTGAGCCGGAGGAAATGCTTCCGGCAGCCGGACAGGGCATTTTGACGGTCCAGGGCAGAAAAGGGAACGATTACTCCTATCTGGAGGGTTACGGAGATGCGGACAGTACCTGCGCGGCTCTGGCGGAACGGTCTTTTGTGAGGTTTTTAGACGGCGGATGTTCTTCACCGGTTGCAGCACACGCGGTTGTGGATCAGGAGAAGATCGTGCTTACCGGACTCTATTACGAGGAGGAGACCGGTGCTTATAAAAAAGGCAGCCTGGAAGGAACCAGGGAGGAAGCGGAGGAGCTGGGCGTGCGCCTTGCCAAAAAACTGAGAGAGGAGTGCCGAAAAGAGCATATGACAGCGAAGGAAAAGGAACAGGAAACAGATAAAAAGCCCTGCGCAGGAAAGGTCTGGCTTGTGGGCGCAGGCCCGGGGGACATCGGACTTTTCACCTTAAAAGGCATGGAGACTTTGAAAAATGCACAGGTGGTGGTGTATGACAGCTTAGTGGGGCAGGGGGTATTATCCCAGATCCCGGCCGGCGTGCGTCTCATCAATGTGGGAAAACGCGCGTCCCACCATATCATGCCTCAGGAGCAGATCAACCAGGTCCTTGTGGATGAGGCAAAGAAGGGATACCGGGTCGTGCGCTTAAAAGGCGGGGATCCCTTCCTCTTCGGAAGAGGCGGAGAGGAGCTGGAGCTTCTTACAAAAGAGGGAATCCCTTACGAAGTGGTGCCCGGAGTGACATCTCCTCTGGCAGTTCCTGCTTACAACGGCATTCCGGTGACCCACAGGAATTTCTGTTCCTCTCTGCACATTATCACAGGACATAAAAAGCAGGGAGAGGCCTATGATATTGATTTTGATGCACTGGTACGCACAAAGGGGACACTGGTGTTTTTAATGGGAGTGACGGCGCTTCCTGATATCTGCAGTTCCCTGCTTCGGGCAGGCATGCCGGGTGAGATGCCGGCGGCTGTCTTACAGAAAGGGACCACTGCAGGACAGAAACGGATCGTGGCTACGGTTTCTACTCTGGAGGAGGAAGTAAAGCGTCAGGGAATCGAGACACCGGCTATCATTGTGGTAGGTGAGGTGTGTTCTCTTGCGGATACCTTTGGATGGTATGAAAAGCTGCCTCTTGCCGGGTATAAGGTGCTGGTCACAAGGCCAAGAGAGACAGTTTCCACCATGTCTAAAAAACTGCGTCTGATGGGAGCCGAGGTGCTGGAGCTTCCGGCTATCCGCACAGCCCCTCTCACAGACCAGAGTGCGCTTCTGAACGCATTTGAGCAGCTCCAAACCTATGACTGGCTGGCATTTACAAGCCCGATCGGTGTGAACGTGTTCTTTGAGGAGATGAAAAAGGCAGGGGCAGATGTCCGCAGACTTGGCAGAGCCAAGATAGCTGCCATTGGAAAGGGCACCAAAAAGGCACTGGAGGAGAGAGGCCTTTTTGTGGATCTCATGCCGGAAGTGTTTGACGGGGAATCCCTGGGAAAAGCATTGTGCGAAGCCTGCAGCGGCAATGAGAAGATACTTCTTCCGAGGGCTAAGATCGGCGGAAAAGAGATCATCCAGGAGCTGGAGAAAAAGCCGGGACTTTTCATCTGTGATGTGCCCACCTATGACACCTTCTATGAAAAACAGGAAATGATCGATGAGAAAAAAGCCTTTGAGAGCGGAGAGATCAACTGCGCGGTCTTCACAAGCGCGTCCACAGTAAAAGGATTTGCGGAGGCGGTAAAAGGGCTTGACTTTACAAAAGTCACGGCTGCCTGCATCGGTAAACAGACAAAAGCCGCAGCAGACGCATACGGTATGAAGACATTTATGGCAAAACAGGCCACCATTGACAGTGTGGTGGATTTGGTTGTAGACTTGAAGAATAACAGGTAGCTGTAAAGGCACGGAACAGTTACAATAACAGAGGAATAAAGGAGTGTAGCAGCATGGAAATGACAGTCAGACCGAGAAGGCTTCGGAAAAATGATACCCTGCGCAGGATGGTGCGCGAGACCAGGATGGACAAAAGTTCCCTGATCTACCCTATATTTGTCCGCGAGGGAGAAAATATGGAGGAAGAAATACCCTCCATGGAAGGACAGTTCCGATACAGCATTGACAGACTGCCCTATGCCCTGGAAGGGCTTATGAAGGCAGGCGTGGATAAAGTGATGTTTTTCGGTATTCCGGACGAAAAGGATGAGGTGGGAAGCCAGGCGTATGCAGAGAACGGAATTGTGCAGAGAGCGCTTCGGGAGGCCAGAAAACAGTTCCCGGAAATGTATCTGATCACAGATGTCTGCATGTGCGAGTACACATCCCACGGCCACTGCGGCGTGCTGTGCGGTCATGATGTGGAAAATGATGCAACGCTGGAGCTTCTGGCAAAGACAGCCCTGTCCCACGTGGAGGCAGGGGCTGATATGGTGGCACCTTCAGATATGATGGACGGCAGAGTGGGGGCGATCCGTGAAATCCTGGATACCCATCAGCACAAGGATATACCGATCATGTCCTATGCGGTAAAATATGCCTCTGCTTTTTACGGCCCCTTCAGGGAGGCAGCAGGCTCTGCTCCCTCTTTTGGAGACAGAAAGAGCTATCAGATGGATTACCACAATAAAAGGGAAGGCCTGAAAGAAGCGCTTCTTGACGTGCAGGAGGGCGCTGATATCATTATGGTGAAACCGGCTCTGTCCTACATGGATGTGATCAGTGAAGTGAAACAGAGTATCCATCTGCCGGTAGCAGCTTATTCTGTCAGCGGTGAGTACGCCATGGTGAAGGCAGGGGCAAAGCTTGGATATATTGACGAGGAGAAGATCATCTGTGAGATGGCAGTGAGCACATACCGGGCCGGAGCAGATATTTACCTGACTTATTTTGCGAAAGAGCTGGCCGGATTTATGGACGAAGGGAGAATCGGGTAATGACAAGATCAGAGGAATTATTTGAGCGCGCCGTAAAACGGATTCCCGGAGGTGTGAACAGCCCTGTGCGGGCTTACGGCGCCATTGGAGAGACGCCGCGCTTTATTCAGGGCGCAGTGGGAAGCAAAATATTTGATGTGGACGGCAATGCCTACACGGACTATATCGGGTCCTGGGGACCTATGATCCTGGGGCATAATCATCCCGCCATCCGCGAGGCTGTGATCAAGGCCAGTGAAAACGGCTTGAGCTTTGGCTGTGCAACAGCAAAAGAGGTGGAGATGGCAGAATTCATCTGTGAAAGGATCCCTCATGTAGAGATGATCCGCATGGTTAATTCCGGCACAGAAGCAGTCATGAGCGCCATCCGTGTTGCCAGAGGTTTTACGGGAAAAGATAAGATCATCAAGTTTGCGGGATGCTACCATGGACATACAGATGCCATGCTGGTGAGCGCGGGAAGCGGTGTCATGACCAGCGGTGTGCCGGACAGTGCCGGTGTGCCAAAAGGCTGTACACAGGACACGATGATCGCTGTGTACAACGATCTTACCAGTGTGGAAGAGCTTTTGACCAAGAGTAAAGACCAGACGGCCGCTGTGATCGTGGAGCCTGTGGGCGCCAATATGGGCGTGGTCCCTCCCGCGGACGGTTTTCTTGAAGGACTCCGTTCCCTCTGTGACAAGCATGGAGCACTGCTGATCTTTGACGAAGTGATCACCGGATTCCGCCTTAAATTTGACGGGGCCGCAGGATTTTACGGTGTCAGGCCTGACCTTGTCACCTATGGAAAGATCATCGGTGCGGGAATGCCAGTGGGTGCCTATGGCGGAAGAAAAGAGATCATGGAAAAGGTTTCCCCGGCAGGACCGGTGTACCAGGCGGGAACGCTCAGCGGCAATCCCATTGCCATGGCAGCAGGGCTTGCCCAGCTTAAAATCCTCTATGAAGATCCGGAAATCTATACAAGGCTGTATCAGAAAGGGGAGATGATGTTCGAGGGGATCCGCAGGATCTTCACGGAGAACAATATTTCTTACCAGGTGAACAGCGTGGCATCTCTGGGATGCATCTTCTTTACAGAGGAGAAGGTGACAGATTATGCATCTGCCAAGACTTCAGATACAGACGCATTTGCCGCATATTTCAAATATATGCTGAATCATGGGGTGCATCTGGCACCATCACAGTTTGAAGCCATGTTCCTGTCAGATGCCCATACAGAAGAGGATATTGAAGCAGCACTGAAGCTGATAAAGGATTATTTCTGCGCATAACCGGCAAAAGGAAAACGGAGGACAGCTATGAGTGAGACAACCTTGTGGACAGGGCTGATTGTCATTTTTGTGGCAGTCGTATTTGTGACCATGTTTCAGGAAAACAAGAGAAGACAGAGAGAGTTTTTTCAGAAGATAAAAAAGGGCTGGGGCCAGATCCCGGACCGGGAATACACATGGGATAAGCTGGAGCAGATCGCGCAGTATTACCGGGAGAGAAAAGACGATCGGTTTGTCATAGACGATATCACCTGGAATGATCTGGATATGGACAGAGTGTTTATGCTTCTGAATCAGACCGTATCCTCCCCGGGAGAGGATTATCTGTATTATATGCTCCGTACTCCTGAATTCCGGGAGGAAAAGCTGGCCGAAAAGGAGCAATTGTACAGCTTTTTCCGGGAACACGAGAAGGAACGCCGGAAGGTCCAGGAAATCCTGGCACATATCAGAAAACCGCCCACAGCGTCTGTCTATCAGGCCATTCATGTGACAAAAGAGTATGATGCGGGAAAGACATGGAAGCAGATCCTCATGTGTCTGGCTTTTGTGCTCTCCATAGCGGCGTTCATAGCTGTTCCGAGATACGGTGTTTTTGTGTTTCTGTTTGTGACCTGTATCAATATGGGGACATATTTGAAGGACAAGGAGGTCATCAATATATACCTGACCGGATTTAGATGTATGCTGCAGCTTTTAAACAGCGCAAATTCCCTGAATAAGCTGAAGATGGGGGAGCTTCACAGGTATACGGAACGGCTGAACGCCTGTGTAAAAGAATTTTCCGGATTTCGCAAGGGCGCCAGTCTTGTTTTGGACCGGGATGGTTTTGCCAGCGGCCCGGAATCCTTTATCCTGGATTATATCCGGATGATGACCCACATAGATCTGATCAAGTTTAATTCCATGATGAAGGCCATGAAGGAGCACAGGGCGGAAGCTGAGGAGATGCTGGAGATATACGGACTTCTGGATGCCTGTATTTCCATTGCCTCCTTCAGAGAGGCTATGCCTTACTACTGCGTGCCGGAGTTTACAGGGTATAAAAAGGGAAGTGATGTGAGGATGAAGGTGGAAAACCTGTATCATCCGCTGATCCATGAACCTGTGGCAAACAGTATAGATGCCTCCGGGGGCATTCTCGTAACCGGATCCAATGCTTCCGGAAAATCCACGTTCCTAAAAAACGTGGCGCTGAATGCCATTCTTGCCCAGACGGTGAACACTTGTACAGCAACAAAATACGCTGCGCCGTTTTTTAAGATACAGACTTCTATGGCACTCAGGGATGATCTGGAGAGCAGTGAGAGCTATTACATTGTGGAGATCAAGTCTCTGAAGAGGATACTGGAGGAGTCCCGGGACGAGACACCTCTTCTGTGTATCATCGACGAAGTGCTCAGGGGAACCAACACCATAGAGAGGATCGCAGCATCCTCCAACATTCTGGCTCATTTGAGAAAGCCCCATGTGCTGCCGTTTGCGGCAACTCATGATATTGAGCTGTCATATATGCTGGAGGGGGCTTATACCAACTATCACTTTGAGGAGGAAGTCAAGGAGGATGACGTGGAGTTCAACTATCTGCTGAAAAAGGGCAGGGTTACCACAAGAAATGCCATTCGTCTGCTCTCCATGGTGGGATACGACAGAGCGATCGTAAAAGAATCAGAAGCTGCGGTGGCAGATTTTGAATCCACCGGAATCTGGAAAAAGGTAGGAAATTAATATGCTTGTAAAAATATATACAGACGGTTCTGCCAGGGGAAATCCGGATGGACCGGGAGGATACGGCTGTGTCCTCCACTACACAGATGCAAAAGGAACGCTGCATGAGCGTGAATTTTCCCAGGGATATGTGCGTACCACCAACAACCGCATGGAGCTGATGGCAGCCATTGTGGGTCTGGAAGCGCTGACAAAACCGTGTGAGGTGGAACTGTACTCAGATTCCAAGTATCTGGTGGACGCCTTTAACCAGCACTGGATCGACAGTTGGCTGAAAAAGGGCTGGAAACGGGGGAAAAACGAACCAGTTAAGAATGTGGATCTGTGGAAACGGCTTTTGAAGGCAAAAGAGCCTCACCGTGTGGCTTTTATCTGGGTGAAAGGACATGACGGACACGAGATGAATGAGCGCTGTGACTATCTGGCTACCAGCGCGGCAGATGGAGATGATCTGCTGGTTGATCCTGGTGTGTAAAAACTATAATATTGTAAAAGATATAGGTGACAACATTTTAGACTTTACAGTAAATTTATCTAATGTTATAATTCATGTAAAGAAAGGAGGATTATCATGAACTATGCTTGTGTTTCAAAACAGCCTTTTATTACAAAAAAAGATTTATCTGTGAAAAAGCCTTTGCTGGCTGAAGCAAAGTCACGGAGAGAGTTTATTCGTTCTCATGATTTTACAGTCAATGTTGATCCTTCTACAAAAATAGCGGAGATAAAAGTTACGAAGAGGTAATATGGAGAAAGCGCTAAATGTTGTTAAGTATGATGCCAGTTTGCAAAAGCTGGCATCTTCTTTCCATTCAGGAAATAATTATCTGGATAAATTTTTAAGAGAGTCTGTTTCGTTGGATGATGGTTTTGGCAAAACATACGTATTTTTGTCAGAAGACAATCAAAATATTATAGGTTATTACAATTTGGGATTAGGTTACATAGAACAGTACGACAATCAGATCACAAAAAAAATAGGTGGTGCTATTCATATAAATTGTTTTGCGCTGGATGAACAATTCCATGGACTTTTGCAGATGTATACAGATGACGGGATCAAAATAAATCTATCAGATGTTTTATTAAATGATTGTTTGGAAAAAATAGAGTATATTCGACGGGAATATGTGGGTTTTTCTTTTGTGACACTAAGTTCAACAAAAGAAGGGTATGGCTTGTATTGCAGAAATGGATTTGAGGATTTGGAAGAGGATATGGGGTTTTCAGCGGAAGATTCAGATATTGAATGTACTCCGATGTATTTACCTCTTGATATTTAAGCGGATTAGAAAATATCAAATTTATAAAGGCATGGCTGTGCAGGTGTTTCCAGTGCACGGTCATGCCTTTATTTTATCTTTTGTTTGGTTATCTGTTTTGTTTTCTCTTTTCGATTTCAGCGGAATACTTTTCGATATCCTTGCTTGACAGCTTATAACCGAATATGAGGATCAATGCTCCGAGTCCTACTGCGATAGCCGGAATGATCGTGAATCCCATGCTGATCCCACGTGCTAGTTTTACTGTAACTTCATTGGACTGCACCACTGCAAGGGAGAACCCTGCCATGGCCAGGCAGGCATTGATCAGGATACCTCTGCTCACAACACCGATCTTCAGTGGGATATTGCTCAATCCCATGATCATGCCGGTGGCATTTGTGCCTGTTTTATACTCACTGTAAATTGCACAGTCTGCGTAGAGAGCCGGTCCGCAGGCATTGGTCATGGTACAGAAGAACTGCGCGATACTTACCATAATAAGAACCATCCAGGTGCTGTTGTAGAATATGAAACCGAGTACCAGCACAACTACCATGCACAGATAAGAAATGATAACCGTGTTTCTGGCAGAAAATTTACCGGCGGCTCTTTTGGAAAGATAAGATGCAGCAACTCCCAAAAGATTGGAAATGAGGATAAAGGTGGCTGTCAGTCCTGCATTGCCTGCAACATAGGTAAAATAGTAGACGGCAATGCCGCTTGCCACAAACATGTAGACGTATTTTGCCAAATCCGCAACGATCAGTCCCAGAAGATAGGGATTTGCTGCCAGGGATTTCAGCATTCCATGTCCCTTTGCTGTGTGCTGATCCTGTTTTGCTTTTTTCTCTCTCTGAAGCCTGGCAAATTCTTCCGTACCGCTTTCTTCATATCCTTCAAACATTTTAAAGTGTGCAAAATATCCTGCTGCCATCACAGCACCAAAGACAAACGCAGCCGCACCGTATGAATTTTTGGCTCCCACAACAGCGGCCAGAATGGATACAACCCCCGGTCCTACATAAGAATAGAGAACCATACCAAGTGCGCCCCATAAAGCCCTTGTCGATGAGAGTGCCATTCTGTCCTCCGGTGTTTTGGAGGCAATGTTGATCATTGAAATATTTGCCACAAAAGGAATGTTCCAGGCAATATGGCTGGTGATCGTGGCCACAATGATAATGACAATACCTGCCACTCCATCATTCAGCTTGATGAACTGAAACGCATAGAGAAACGGCACCAGCCACGGGATCACCACCAGCCAGGAGCGGTAACGCCCCCATTTCATGGGTTTCATGGTGTTGAGCAAAACACCGTATACCCAGGACAATGCCGCATCTACCAGACTTGTAAGCGTAGCTATGAGAGTTACGATAGGTATTGTGAACTTCGCAATATCTGTCAGGAAAAATTGGAAATAATAAGTTTCAATATTGGTCATAAAATTGAAACCAAAATCTCCCACGCCAAAAAAGCGTTTTAATGATTTGCTGATTTCTTTGTGTTCATTGCTGTTCTGCTCATGATTACTGTGCTCTTCCATAATCCTTCCTCCTATGCTGTCTGTATAAAGAACAGACTTTGTTATAAGTTACATGGTCACGTTCCCTCCTGTTCTTTTTTATTTTATGTATTCCGTACATAATTTTCAGGTGATCAGTAAGAAGTATATTTCACAGTTTTATTTGAGGTCTCTATATTTTTTGTGCAAATAGTAGTCAGTTATTTGTTTTTTTCTTCTGTTAATTATACAGCGTATATAATGGATGTACAATATTTTATTGACATTTTGGAAATTTTTGTGAATTTTTTCAGCTTTCATTATGGATCATACCGATATAAGAGAGAATAATGGGAGGAATAATTGACATTTTTGAAAATTGAAAATTTTCGCATACATAGATAGAACCGGAGCAGTCATGCCCCGGTTCCATTGCAGAGAAGAAAAAATCTGTAAAGTATAAAACATTTAACACCTGCATTTTGTCGAATAGACCATGAGTTGTAAATGGCTGCTTTTGGCAGGTTTTCCTGAGAAATCGGAGAAAGTCTGTTCTATTTTCATACCTCTCTGTGCCAGGATGTTTTGAAGTTCTGTCAAGGAATAAAGTCTTATGGGATCCCCTTCCTCAATGACAGGTAGTTTTGCAGGTTCCCCGTAAGGAAGCTCGGTTCCGCCGAACAACATGGTCCGTTTGGCAGGATCCCACTCAAATTCGGACAGAGAAAGCGCATTTCTGCCGGCATCCCACCCGCGCATAGGAAAATAAAGCTCTGCGAATTCCGCGTTACAGATATCCATAAAATGTTTGCCGCCAGGCTTTAGAGCTTTGGAAATAACATCAAATATTTTCAGATTCTCTTCCTCTGTCTCCAAATATCCAACCGCACCGTCTGCAAGGTTCAGAACCACGTCATACTCACCGGGGAAATCTATACTGCGGATATCCGTATGTATAAAGGATACATTCTTCAGATTCCTTTTTTCAGCGTTTATTCTGGCATCAAGGATATAATCTTCGGTAAGGTCAATTCCGGTAACTGAATATCCTTTTTCTGCAAACCGCAGAGCATGGCGTCCGTAACCGCATGCCAGGTCCAGGATTCTTTCGCTGCCGTTTAAGTGTAAAGTTTTAATGATAAAATCTACCTGGCGGTTGGTATCTTCTGCCCAGGACTGTTTTTTTATTTCCAGTGACCAGTTATTTTTATAACAATCCCATGATTTTGCTCTCATATATTATTCTCCTTGTTTTTTATTGCCGGCAAGCTCATCATAACAGAACAGGAGAAAATTACTAGACTTGTATTGTGCGGTATGCTATAGTGTTGTAATAGATGCGGATATTTTTAGGGGCTGCTGCACGAAATGATCGTGCAGCAGCCCTTTAATCTTTATCGCTGTTTATAAGACTGCGTCGGAAGGCGGAAGGTGTGATGCCTCTTACATTTTTAAAGGTTTCGGCATAGTAACTGGAACCGGAGAAGCCGTGCTTTAATGCGATTTCTGTGATGGAGAGATCTTTTTTCACCAGGTCGGGAATGCTCTGTTCCACACGATAAGCGTTCAGATACTCAAAAGGCGTCTGATGCAGAATGCGCTTACAGATACGTCCGCATTCCCCTGTGCTCAGTGCCGCGGCATCCGCGATATCTGCTAGAGAAATTTTCTGCGTATAATGACTCTGGATGAATTCCAGGATGGATTTGGCTTTTCCCGTGGATTCCCTGCTCCGTGCGGTTATCTTTCGCTTGGTTCCTTTTTCTGTGAACACGGCAAACAGAGCACCCCAGCAGGAGAGAAGACTGGCTTTCACATGCAGTTCCCAGGCAAGGGGTTTTTCTTCATACAGATGCAGGCATCGAAGCAGAAGACCGGGTATGACATGGCTTTCATCTGTATTTTCAGAGCTCAAAGAGTATGCGGGAAAGGCGGCTGAGTCCAGGATCGGGGAGATATACTTTTCACGGATCAGACTGTCTTCGTATCCATACAAAAAACGGGGATGAAAAATGACGGATAAAGTGGAGGCCTCTCCGCTGATTATCGTACCCATATGCAGACAGTTGGAATTGATAAAAAGACCTTCCCCCTCCTTCATATCATAAATTGTCTCATTGACCTGATACCGCATAGCGCCGGAGAGGACAAGCATCAGTTCTGATTCGGGATGCCAATGACAGACAAAGTAAGAAGGTGCGGCGTTTCCCTCCGCCTGAAAATCTATACAGCGCACATCCACGGGAAATGCATAATTTCCGTGTGATATTTGTTCCTTTAAATTTTTATCCACTGATACAACAGATGATTTCATAGAAAACACCCCCTGAACTAAAATATGATGATATTGTTATAAAATCTGCTGAAATTCTGATAGAAAATACTGCTTTATGTCATTATACTAGAGTCCGGAAACAAGTACAAGAGAAATCAAAAGGCCCGCATTGTGCGCGCTCTGTAAAGGTTCAGGAGGGAATAAGAATGGAAAGAAAAAGTAAAAGAGGGATCATGGCATTTATTGGAATTGTTATGACAGCAGTCAGTGTGGCTTTTTTCCGCTACGCGAATTATGGTGTTGACCCATACAGTGTACTGCTGACCGGAATAGCACAGACTTTTCATACCAGTTTTGCTGTGGTGGCCAATGTTATGTGTGCCGTGCTTCTTGTGTTTGCATGGAAGCTGAAAAAAAGTCTGGTAGGTTTGTCTACACTTATGAATCTGCTTCTGTATGGCGCAATGACAGATGCGGTGTTATCAGCACTTAGAAGCATTTGTGAAGCGCCTTCGCTGGGTGTCAGGATCATATGTCTTGTAGGCGCAATCTTCCTGATGTCATTTTCAGGAGCCATGTACTACACTGCAGACCTGGGAGTATCTACTTATGATGCCATTGCCCTGATCATGGATGACAGAAAGATTGGAAAATTCAAATACTGCAGGATCGCTGTTGACCTCACCTGCCTGATCGCAGGAACCCTGGCGGGAGGAGAGCTTGGAATCGCAACAGTTATCATTGCCCTTACGACGGGACCGCTTATCCAGTATTTCCGCACCAATTTGACAGAACCAATCCTGGAAGGCCGCAAAATTCCCGCTTTTCTTTCTTGAAACCTGACAATTCCTGTGCTATTATTAAAACCAGTGATTTATGATAGTTACAATCAGGAGGTATGAACCGTGCAGAAATACGGAGTGAACGAACTTCGGAAAATGTTTTTGGAGTTCTTTGAAGGAAAAGGCCATCTGGCTATGAAGAGTTTTTCTCTTGTTCCCCATAATGATAAGAGTTTATTGTTGATCAATTCCGGTATGGCGCCGCTGAAGCCATACTTTACAGGCGCTGAGGTGCCGCCCAGAAAAAGGGTGACCACCTGTCAGAAATGTATCCGTACCGGTGATATTGAAAATGTAGGCAAGACTGCCCGCCACGGCACATTTTTTGAGATGCTGGGCAATTTCTCCTTTGGAGATTATTTTAAGAAGGAGGCGATCCGCTGGTCCTGGGAATTTTTGACCGAGGTGGTAGGTCTTGACGCGGACCGTCTGTATCCTTCCGTCTATCTTGACGATGACGAGGCCTTTGATATCTGGAATAAAGAGATCGGAATTCCGGCAGAGCGTATTTTCCGTTTTGGAAAAGAGGACAACTTCTGGGAGCACGGTGCAGGGCCCTGCGGACCATGTTCTGAGATTTACTACGACAGAGGTGAGCGCTATGGATGCGGGGAACCCGGCTGTACTGTGGGCTGTGAGTGTGACCGCTACATGGAAGTGTGGAACAACGTATTCACCCAGTTTGAAAATGACGGGGAAGGCCACTACGAAGAACTGCAGCAGAAGAATATTGACACAGGAATGGGCCTGGAGCGTCTGGCTGTTGCCGTGCAGGATGTGGACTCTATCTTTGATATTGACACCATCTGCGCCCTCAGAAACAAAGTCTGTGAGCTGACCGGCACAGAGTATAAAAAGGACGAAAATGTGGATGTTTCTATCCGTCTGATCACAGACCACATCCGTTCCGCTACCTTTATGATCTCCGACGGCATTATGCCCACCAACGAAGGCAGGGGATATGTGCTGCGCCGTCTGATCCGCCGTGCTGCCCGCCACGGACGTCTTCTGGGTGTAAAAGGCAATTTCCTGGCTGCGCTGAGCAGTACAGTCATTGAAGGATCCAAGGACGGTTATCCGGAGCTGGATGAGAAGAAGGACTTCATCTTTAATGTTCTGACTAAAGAAGAGGAACAGTTCAGCAAAACCATTGACCAGGGTCTGCATATTCTGGAAGAGATGGAAGCAGAGATGAAAGCAGCGGGAAGTACACAGCTTTCCGGTGAGAACGCGTTTAAGTTATATGATACCTATGGATTCCCTCTGGATCTGACAAAGGAGATCCTGGAAGAAAAAGGGATCACTATTGACGAGGCCGGTTTCAAAACAGCCATGGAAGAGCAGAGGGAAAAGGCCAGAAAAGCCCGCGAAGTGACCAATTATATGGGAGCTGATGCTACCGTATATGATGAAATAGACCCGGAAGTCACAACTGAGTTTGTGGGATATGACAATCTGTCCCATCAGTCCAAGATCACAGTTCTCACCACAGATACAGAGATCGTGGAGGCACTGACAGAGGACGAGAAGGGAACCGTATTTGTGGAGGAGACTCCGTTCTACGCTACCATGGGCGGACAGGAAGGCGATAAAGGCGTGATCGAGCTGGGAGATGCCCGGTTCGTTGTAGAGGACACCATTAAGCTGCGCGGCGGCAAGGTGGGCCATGTGGGAAGACTGACAAAAGGTATGTTAAAGACAGGCGATGTGGTGACTTTAAAGGTCAGCGCAAAAGACCGTGCGGATACCTGTAAGAACCACAGTGCCACCCATCTTCTGCAGAAAGCCCTGAAAACGGTTCTGGGTTCCCATGTAGAGCAGAAGGGTTCTCTTGTGACACCGGACAGGCTGCGCTTTGACTTTGCCCATTTCCAGGCTATGACCCAGGAGGAATTGGCTCAGGTGGAGGCAATGGTCAATGAGGAGATCCAGGCAGCACTTCCCGTTGTGACAGAGGTTATGAGCATTGAAGACGCCAAGAAAACAGGGGCCATGGCTCTTTTTGGGGAAAAGTACGGAGATAGTGTGCGCGTGGTTTCCATGGGAGATTTCTCCAAGGAACTGTGCGGCGGTACCCATGTATCCAATACAGGTGTGATCACAACCTTTAAGATCGTTTCTGAGGCGGGTATCGCAGCCGGTGTGCGCCGTATCGAGGCACTGACCGGTGACGGTGTGTTCGGTTACTATAAAGAAATGGAACAGAAATTGGCTCAGATCGCAGCACTTTTGAAAACTACCCCGGCGGAGGCAGTGGACAAGATCGCTCATCTGCAGGCAGAGGTGAAAGAGCTTCACAGTGAAAATGAGTCCCTGAAAGCAAAACTGGCACAGGAGGCAGTGGGCGATGTGATGAACCAGGTAAAAGAGGTGAAAGGCACAAAGCTGCTGGCTGTATCCGTGGCAGATGTGGATATGAACGGACTGCGTGATCTGGGTGACCAGTTAAAAGAAAAACTGGGTGAAGGCGTGGTTGTCCTGGCCAGTGTAAACGGCGGTAAAGTAAATCTGCTGGCAATGGTAACAGACAGCGCTATGAAAGCCGGTGCACATGCAGGCAACCTGGTAAAAGGTATGGCTGCGGTTGTAGGCGGAGGCGGCGGCGGACGTCCAAATATGGCTCAGGCCGGCGGGAAGAATCCGGAAAAAGTGCCGGAAGCCCTGGAAAAAGCAGCAGAACTGCTGGAAGGCCAGTTAAAATAAAATTTAAATAAAATATTTTAAAGAAAATAAGCCAAAATAGTTGACGTACGGCAAAAATCTGCTATAATATTTGATGTGCAGTAAAAATACCCAGACAGTTGTATTATGCACAATCTACAACTGGAGGGAGGTTAGGTGTGAGACTATGTCAAATGTAATCGTAAAAGAAAACGAAACTTTGGATAGCGCTTTACGTCGTTTCAAGCGTAGCTGTGCAAAAGCAGGCATTCAGCAGGAAATCCGTAAAAGAGAGCATTACGAGAAACCAAGCGTTCGTCGTAAGAAAAAATCTGAAGCAGCTAGAAAACGTAAATATAATTAATGTGCAGTAAAAGCCTCTGGACAATGCCAGGGGCTTTTTTACGACTCTGCAGAAAATGAAACGCAAAGAGAGGATGGTGAGAAGATGAAAAAGATCATTGACCTGGTGTCCAGCCGGATCTTTGTATTTGCCCTGGCTGTGCTGCTGCAGCTTGTATGGCTGGTGGCATTGGCGTGGGGAATGAGGAATATCTCCGCTACTGTGGGATGGATCATGAATATCCTGAGTCTGTTCCTGGTGCTGTGGCTGGTCAATAAGAAGATCAACCCTTCTTACAAGCTTGCCTGGACCATTCTGATCCTTGTCATTCCCGTCTTTGGCGCTATTGTGTACCTGCTGTTTGGTGAATCCCGTGTTGCTAAGAAAATGACAAGGGAATCTGAGGCTGTACTCAATGAGATCGGCAATTATTTCAAGGAAGATCCCGGAACAAGGGCAGAGCTTCAGGATATGGACCTGGGAGTTTCTATCCAGTCAGCCTATATCAGGGATTATGCAGGTTTTCCTCTTCATAAGAATACGACCACCAAGTATTACCCGGTGGGGGATACCATGTTTGTAGATATGCTGGAGGAGATCAAGAAAGCGGAGCATTTTATTTTCCTGGAATATTTTATTATACACGACGGAAGAATGTGGCGGGAAATCCTTCAGGTGTTGGAGGAAAAGGTAAAGGAAGGCGTAGATGTGCGCCTGATCTATGATGATATGGGGTGTGTGACCACCCTGCCGCACAGATATTATAAAGAACTGCAGAAAAAGGGCATCAAGTGCGCGGCTTTTAATCCGGTGCGGCCTGTGCTGAACATCATACTCAATAACCGGGACCACAGAAAGATCCTGGTGATCGACGGGCATACAGGGTTCACAGGGGGCATTAATCTGGCAGACGAATACATCAATGAGGATGTACGGTTTGGACACTGGAAGGATACCGGGGTTATGCTGCACGGTGAGGGCGTGTGGAATCTCACTGTGATGTTTCTGCAGATGTGGGCAGTTATCACACGCACAAGAAGTCACCTGCCGGCGTACGGACCCTATATCTATCATCCGGAGGAATTTGAGAATGACGGATTTGTACAGCCCTACGGGGACAGCCCTCTGGACAATGAGATCGTAGGTGAGAATGTTTACCTGAATATCATCAACCAGGCGAAACGATATGTATATATCTGCACACCGTATCTGATCATTGACAATGAGATGATGACAGCCCTGTGCCTTGCGTCTAAAAAGGGCGTGGATGTGCGCATTGTGACGCCGGGAATACCGGACAAGAAGATGGTGTTCCTTCTCACACAGTCTTACTATGAACAGCTTCTGGAGGCAGGAGTCAGGATCTTTCAGTATACGCCGGGATTTATCCATTCCAAATCTTTTGTCTGTGATGACGAGATCGCTTCTGTGGGAACTATTAATCTGGACTACAGGAGTCTGTATTTGCATTTTGAGTGTGCAGTTTGGATGTACCGGAGCAGAGCTGTTATGCAGGTGAAGGATGATATGGAGGACACTTTCCCGAAATGCAGGGAAATCTCTATGAAATTCTGCCGCAGCCGGAATATTTTTGTGCGCATGGCACAGAGTATCCTGAGACTCTTTGCCCCCATGCTTTAGGAAGGAAAGTATTTTTTCTTTACAAGCTGGGGGCTCCCATGATAGAATGGGCACATAAAACCGGAGTGGGTCTGAAAATTGATATCAGTAAGCTGTGCATCACAATGAATTTTCAGCCCCACTTTAGTAATGTAGACACATGTTACGAGATGCGCCAATGATATAAGGGGAGATGAAGTATGATTTGGACAAAGAGTATGTTGGGAATAGATCTCTACCATATCACCCAGTGGTTTTTAGCCTACAGTATTTTGGGATGGGTGGTGGAATCTATCTACATGTCAATCTGTAACAGGCGGCTTACCAACAGGGGTTTTGTGAGAGGGCCTTTCTGCCCTATTTACGGAGTGGGAGCCTTGTCTGTGTTTTTTCTGCTGAGGCCGTTTTGCCATAACCTTCTGCTGTTATATGTGCTGGGCTGTGTGTTTCCCACACTGCTGGAGTATGTGACAGCCAGGATCATGCAGGCATTGTTCGGTGAAGTGTGGTGGGATTATTCGGAGAAGCCTTTTAATTACAAAGGAATTCTCTGCCTGGAGAGCACTATTGCCTGGGGATTCTACACATTGGGCTTGTTTCTGTTTCTGCACGAAGGTGTGGAGCGCTTTGTGGACAGTTACCCGTTCAGCGTGGGATACCGGGCCGGATCACTGATGATCGCGCTGTTTACAGCAGATTTTTTACATACCTTATACGAAAAGAAAAAAGACAGTCTGCCTGCCTCTTTGGGAGAAGTGAGAGAGGGGATACGTGCCCTGATCTATGGCAGATCTTAATGATGAGGGACGCCTGGAGGGCGTTCCTTTTTAGATTTTGCGGAGCATACTCCCAATCAGCCAGCGTGGTAAGGCTCATATGTTATCAGAAGACAAGAAATTAAATGCAGCAGAAACAGGATATTGTGCAACAAAAGGGGCTTTTTTTGACACAGCTCTATATAAAAAATAATATTTTGCTGTTAAGGAAAGGGGAATCGTAAAATGAGAATTAGTCAAACAGGAAAAAGAGCTGCTGTATTAGGAATCCTGGTATTCTTATGTACCTTGATCTTATCTGCCTGCGGTCAAGACCAGGACGGGTATGTACCGGCAGGGGAAGAGAGGGAAGGGGAAGAGGAGGAGAATACCATTACCGGAAAGATCATAGAAGTCCATGATACATCACTTCTTATGCTGCGTGAGGAAGATGCGAATGGAGGACTTATGGATACAGGAGTGGATGGTGTCAAAATATATGATCAGAATAAACAGGAGATAAAAGCGGACGCGCTGAAACCTGGAATGCGCATTCGATTGTCGCTTCAGGAAGACAGTACGATCATGGAGCGTTATCCCCTGGGGATCACCGGTGTGCAGGAAATCTGCATTCTGGAACAGGAGAATGATCATGTCGGTTTGTACCTGGATATCATAAAGGGAATTTACGGAAATGACACCGGACTAAACGACAATATGCGTATTATGGCCCTGGATCTGACGCAGGTTAAAAATCTTTCCGACAGTGAAAAAGAGGCAGTCAGATATCTGCTGGGGCCGCTTCTGGAAAACTGGCAGAAAGACAGTATCGGCAGTCCGGGTTCCGTAAAGTATCCAAACCCGGAGGTGATCCTTGCAACACAGGAAGACTTGAAGGAACAAGGGCTGTTGAGTGAAGACGGTTCCTATTTTACAGAAGGGATTCTGATCAAAATAAGAACCGTAAAAGAGCGGAAAAACAGCTTTACTTTTTCGGCTGAAAAATGGCGTTCGGGTCTTGGAGCCAACGGATATGATAACTGCAAAGCCTCCTTTAAGGATGGAGTGGGAACATACGAGTTGAATTTCACCTGGATTTCATGACTGTATTCTATTTTTAACATTGGTGTAATACAATTCTATAAGAGTATTACTACGGGAGAGCGGTATGTTTCGGAAAGCATCTGTTTTTCTGGTCTTATTTTCCCTTATCATCAATATAGCCCTGCCGGTTACCGTGCATGCGGAAGGGGAGGATTTGATTACAGCACCTCATGGGGTTCTCATGGAGGCATCCACAGGAACCATAATCTACGAGAAGGACAAAGATACCAAGGTCTATCCGGCCAGTATTACGAAAATCATGACACTGGTGCTGATCTTTGATGAGATCGCAAAGGGCACCCTACATATGGAGGATGAAGTGACCACAAGTGCCTACGCTAAGTCCATGGGCGGTTCCCAGGTCTATCTGGAGGAAGGCGAGAAGCAGACAGTGGAGACCATGATCAAGTGTATTGTCATTGCCTCCGGAAATGATGCCAGTGTGGCCATGGCGGAACACATAGCCGGAAGTGAGGCGGAGTTTGTCAAACGCATGAACGAGAGGGCAGCAGGGCTTAACATGACCGGCACCCACTTTGAGGACTGCTGCGGGCTGACAGAGTCCACCAACCACTACACAACGGCATATGACGTGGCACTCATGTCCAGGGAGCTGGTGACAAAATACCCTAAGGTTCTGGATTTCTCCTCTATCTGGATGGAGAATATTACCCACAACACAGCAAAGGGAAGCAGTGAATTTGGCCTAACCAACACAAACAAGCTTCTCCGCAGCTATGACGGCTGTGTGGGATTAAAAACCGGGAGTACCAGCCTGGCAAAATACTGTGTCTCTGAAGTGGCAAAGAGAAACGGGATCACACTGATCAGCGTGGTCATGACAGCGCCTGACTATAAGGTACGGTTCAAGGATGCGGCAGCTATGCTGAATCTGGGCTTTGGGGCCTGTAATCTTTATGTGGATGAAAATAAAGACAGCCTGCCAAAGGTTCCTGTGAAGGGGGCTGTTCAGGAAGACACCTCAGTGTCCTATGAGGGAGATTTCCGCTATCTGGATACAAAAGGAGAGGCTCTTGACAAGGTACAGAAGAAGATCAATCTGAAGAAAAGCGCACAGGCCCCTGTAAAGAAAGGGGGCAAAGCGGGGACGGCAGACTATTATCTCAACGGGAAAAAGATAGGCAGCGTGAACCTTTTATTTGACGAAAAAGTTGAGAAGGCCGTCTATATGGATTATGTAAAAAAGGTATTCAAAACTTTTTTCTAAAAAATAGAATTAGGGTATTGCAGGATAGAATTGTTTGCATTATAATAGCCCGGTAACAAAAAGACGGAGGGTGCCCGCTGGCACCTTCCTTTTTCGTGAAAATGACTTGATGGCGGAGAAGAGACGGTGCGGCGCTTTTCTGTCTGCCGGCGGACACATTGTTTACAGGGAGAATGAGGAGAGACATGCAGAAAGATATGACAGCCGGCAGCCCGGCAAAAGCGATCGTAGGTTTTACAATTCCGGTACTCATCGGAAATATTTTTCAGCAGTTTTACAGCATGGTGGACACTATCATCGTAGGAAAATTCGTTGGTACCAAAGCACTGGCAGCGGTGGGAAGTGTGGGTACTATTAACTTTTTGATCATAGGATTTATGCTGGGACTGACGGCAGGCTTTACTGTGCTGACTGCCCAGAGATACGGCGCGGGAGATATGAAGAATATGAGGCGGACCGTGGGGTCCGCGGCAGTGCTGTCCCTGATGGTCACCGTTGTCATGACCATGATCAGTATGCTGGGCATGCACGGGCTGTTAAAATTCATGCACACCCCGGAGGATATCTTTGCTGACGCGTATCAGTATATTATGATCATCTGCGGAGGTATTTTTGCCACAGTGCTGTACAATCTCCTTGCCAGTGTTCTGAGAGCACTGGGGAACAGCCAGGTGCCGCTTTATTTTCTGATCCTGTCAGCGCTTTTGAATGTACTGCTGGATCTGTTATTTATCATTGTGTTTCAATGGGGAGCAGCAGGCGCGGCTTATGCCACTGTGATCTCCCAGGGGGTTTCGGGCATTCTCTGTCTGGTGTATATTGCAAAAAAAATGCCGGAACTGCGCCTTCAGAAGGATGATTTCCGCCTGTCTGCCCATATTGTGAAGATGCAGGTGGGAATCGGTATTCCTATGGCGCTCCAATACTCTATCACGGCGATCGGCACCATGATGGTACAGTCCGCGCTGAATATGCTGGGGTCCATGGCAGTAGCGGCATTTACGGCAGCCAGCAAGGTGGAGCAGATCGCCACACAGGCGTATGTGGCGCTGGGAACCACCATGGCAACTTACTGTGCCCAGAATATGGGAGCGGGAAAGATAGACCGGATACGAAAGGGATTCAGGACGTCCACCTGGATCGGTATGGTCTATTCTTTGATATTCGGCCTTTTGACAGCTTTTTTCGGAAAGTATCTGACATATCTCTTTGTGTCAAGCGATGTGCAGACACTGATGGGCCAGGTGGATATTTACCTGAAGTGCGCATCCCTGTTCTTTATTGCCCTGACCATTGTGAACGTATACCGAAACGGCATTCAGGGTATGGGATATGGTGTTCTTCCTATGATGGCAGGCGTGGCAGAGCTTTTAGGCCGGGGTATTGTGGCTCTGGCTGCGGGGATGAACAAAAGCTACCTTCTGGCATGTCTGGCCAGCCCTGTGGCCTGGGTGTTTGCCGGCGTGCTGCTGCTTTTTATGTATCGCATTGTTATGAAGCAGCAGGAAAAAATTTTTGTGAACAGTAATGCTTAGGAAAAAAGAGAGTCCCATCTTTTCTTTTTCGGCTTTATAGGGTAAAATAGAGAGAAAAGGTAACTGTACTGAACAGTTACGAGAAAAGAAAGAAAAGCAGGGAATATTCGTGAAGAAATTTGTGACCACAACTTATAGGATTACAACAGATAAGATCAAAAGACATCCGCTGAAATTCGTGATGATAAGTGACCTCCACAATGTGGTGTTCGGGGAAAAAAATGAGCCGGTCTTTGACAGGATAAAGGCTCTCGGCCCGGATGCCGTACTGATAGCCGGAGATCTGGTGCTTGGGAAAACAGATGCATCCCTGAAACCGGCTGCGGCATTTCTCGGTGAGGCTGCAAAGCTGGCGCCTGTATTGTATGCGCCGGGCAATCACGAGCAGCGGATGAAATTGTTTACAGAGGAATATGGAGGAAGGTTCTCTGCCTTTGAGAAAAAAATAAAGCAGATGGGAGTTTCTTATCTGGAAAACCAGCGTACCGTTCTGCAGATAAAAGGGGAGACCGTGGCGGTTACCGGACTGGACCTGCCTTATAAGTATTACAGCAGAGGACTGCAGAGGGGACCCGGAAGGGCAGAGCTTGAACATCTCATCGGCAGGCCGGATAAGGATGTATATGAGATCCTTCTGGCCCACACACCCAGGTACGGGGATGAATATTTTGCGTGGGGGGCGGATCTGATCCTGTCGGGCCACTATCACGGAGGCGTGATGAGGCTGCCGTTTTTGGGCAGTGTTATCAGCCCTGATTTTAGGCTGTTTCCCCGCTATGGATACGGGGAATACAGAAAAGGTCCAAAGACTTCGGCAAAAAAAGCCCGCCCGGGACAGAAAATAACAGGCAGTGAACAGATTATGATCACAGGCGCAGGACTGGGAGAGCACACCATGCCTTTGAGGATCAATGATCCGAGAGAGCTGGTGGTGCTGGAATGTCTGCCGAAAGAGGTGTGAGATGGAAGAAAAAAATTGTATAGTAAAAATACGTGAAAATATCAGGAAGGTAATCGTGGGAAAGGAAAAGGTACTGGACCTTCTTCTGACAGCCCTGACCGCGGGAGGCCATGTACTTCTGGAGGATGTTCCGGGGACAGGCAAGACCATGATGGCAAAATCCCTGGCGCGCTCTATGGACGGAAAGTTTTCCCGGATCCAGTTTACGCCGGATCTGCTGCCCTCAGATGTGACAGGATTGAACTATTATAACCAGAAGGCAGGGGAATTTCTTTTTAAAGAGGGACCCGCGTTCTGCAATATCCTTCTGGCTGATGAGATCAACCGGGCCACGCCCAGGACCCAGTCAAGCCTTTTAGAGTGCATGGAGGAGCATCAGATCACTATTGACGGGGAAACCAGAAAGTTAGAAGAACCCTTCTTTGTGATCGCCACCCAGAATCCAGTGGAGACTACAGGTACCTTTCCTCTTCCGGAAGCCCAGATGGACCGTTTTTTTATGCGCCTTTCCATGGGACTGCCGGACAAGGAGGAGGAACTGGCAATCGTGGAACGCTTTGAGGACAGGCAGCCACTCATGGAGCTTCCCTGTGTGTGCACAAGGGAGGAACTGTTAAATGCCAGGGCAGAGTATAAAAAAGTATATGTACACCCGGATCTGAAGTCCTATCTGGTGGAGGTGGTACAGGCCACCAGAACGGCGGGGGATGTGATAGCAGGTGTAAGCCCCAGAGGAACGCTGGCCTTGTTTAACGGTGTAAAAGCCTATGCCTATGTAAAAGGCAGGGATCATGTGGTGCCGGAGGATATAAAAGATGTGGCGGTTCCCATACTGGCGCACAGGATGGTCATGACCTCCGGGTACGGGCAGGAGGAGAGCGGCAGCCAGGCAATGAAACGGATCCTGGACCAGGTTCCTGTACCCACAGAGGAGTGGAAGAGAAAACCATGACAATTTTTTTACTTTTGCTGGGGGCTGTCCTGCTCCAGTTTTTGGCAGAGTGGTTTTACCGAAAGAATTGGGACAGACACCTTGAACTGGATGTAAAGTTCCAGGAGCAGCCCGTTCATGAGGGGGAGAGAGCATATCTGACGGAGACCATTGAAAACAGAAAATGGCTGCTTCTCCCCATGCTGCAGGCAGCGTTCAGAGTACATAGAAATCTTTTTTTTGAGGAGGAGGAAAATACCAGTATCTCCGACTATACATATAAAAGAGATATCTTTTCTGTGCTTTTTTATCAGAAGATCCAGCGGGAAATCCCGTTTTTAGCAGGAAAACGGGGATACTATGAGATTGAGCAGGCAGAAGTTTTGACAAGAGGTCTCCTAATGAACCGTGAAATGTACCTGACGGTTCCTGTTTCCACCCATCTGTATGTGTATCCGAGAACCATTCCCTTTTCAGGCATGGAGATTCCCTTTAAAAAGCTGATGGGACAGGTTCTTGTGCGGCAGCGGATGTACGAGGATCCCTTTTCCTTCCGCGGTCTGCGGGAATACCGGCCCGGAGACCCCATGAATAAGATCAACTGGAAAGCCTCCGCAAAAGAAGCAGGCCTTATGGTAAATCTTCTGGACTCCACCTCCAGTGCCCAGGTCCTTATCTACCTGGATGTGGAGGATGAGACCATATGGAAATACGGGGAGATTCACGAGGCAGGCATTTCTCTGGCAGTCTCTCTGGCAGAGCAGCTTCTGCAGAGAGGAATTGCTACAGGCCTTGTCACCAATGGAAGGGACCATATCACAGAGACCCCCATCGCCGTACTGCCGGGCACAGGAAGAGGCCAGCTTGTAAAGCTGTATCAGAATCTGGCAAGGCTGGATCTGGAGCTTCCTGTGGGTAAATTTCCTGAACTTCTAAGCAGGCAGCGCCGTCTTTTATCAGAGGGTCAGGGCATTCCTGTGCTCATATCCAAAAACCAGGGCAGGTCTCTTTTTACAGAGATGGAAGCCCTTGCAAAAATTGGCGGCAGTGCCATGTGGATCTCCACGCTGTATAAGGATATGGAATGGAAACTGCCCTCTTCCTCCTGTATGGAGATCCTGCGCTGGGAGGTGCCGAGATGAAAATAGATCTTCTGGTTTTATACCGTTTTTTTCACACGTTTCTTCTGGCAGACAGTCTGGCTTTGATGATCCTGTCTTTTGGGGGAGATATCACACCGCTCCAGTCTGCAAAGAGCCTGATATTGTTTGTCCCCATATTTCTTTTATACTGGACAGTGCGTCGTTTTAAAAGTCTGTTTCTTTTTGCGGCATCAGGCGCGGCGAGTCTGGCAGTTTTGTATTTTGTGTCTTCAACCATATGGGAGCGGGGAGCGTTTACTTTATGCGGAGTCCTTCTTATCCTTCTATACTTTTTTGAGCGGGCCGGAAGCGGAGAGAGTATGCTGGTGCGGCCTTCCTACGCGGGTCTTCTGATCTTTGCAGGTGTTTATATCTATGCACTGGCATACCACAGGAGTATGCTGGGAAGGCTGATCTGTCTCTGCACGGGAGCTTACTGGCTGCTCACCATTCTTTCGGAGAACCGCCGTTCCCTTCTCAAACTGTATGAACAGAATGAGAAGCTTCACAGATTCCCAAGAAACAGGATCGCGGAGGGAAACAGGATTGCCCTTGGAGGTTTCTGCGCTCTCATTACTGCAGGAATGGTGCTGCTGCCTGTGTCCGGGTTTGACAGGTTTCTGAAAAGGCTTGGGCATTTGCTCTTAAATGTTCTGAGAAAGATTTTTTCCGGCCTGGGCGGGGCGGAGGAACTCATTGAGGAGGAGCCGGAGATGGCAGGGCAGATGCCTTTTCTTCCGGGAGAGTTCCGGGAGGCCTCCCCTTTCTGGCAGACACTTTTTCAGATACTGGAAAAAGTGTTTATCCTGCTGTTTCTGGCGGCAGCGGTCTATGTGATCTGCCGTATTCTCTACAATATATATAAAAAGTATCACGAAACCGTTCTTTCGGATGGGGATCGTGTGGAATTTCTCTCACCTGCAAAAGGTGATAAAAAAGAGTCCCTGGGAAAGGAAAGGCGAAAAAGCGGATTTTTCGCTCCCCGCTCCGTAAATGAGACCATCCGCAGATATTATAAAAAGAAAATAGAGCGGACAGCCGTAAAAAAAGTGCCGGAGTCTTCCACGCCCCAAGAGATTGAAAAAGCAGCGGGGCTGTGGGAAAAGGAAGAGATCCGGGAGTTTCATGAGATTTATGAGAAAGCAAGATATGGGAAGGAAAAATGCGGGCAGGAGGAGTGCAGCCGAATGAAGGAACTGGGAAAAAGGATGTAACGCTGTGCTATTGTTGGCAGTATGCCATGAGGAATATTCTGGACTTTTTATAGAAAATAGTGTAAAATGCTGTAAGTGGTATGCCCATGCACCGGCAGCGGCGTATGGCGTATAGATTTTTGGTGACTGTAATGGTATGTAACAGTTACAAAAACAGTTGGTCACATGAACAGTCATATTGGCAGGAAAAGGATGATAACAAATGGGAATCCCGGTAAAGCTTCCGGTGTTTGAAGGTCCTCTGGATCTGCTTCTGCACCTGATCGAGAAAAATAAAGTAAATATTTACGACATTCCCATTGTGGAGATAACGGACCAGTACATGGAATACATTCACCAGATGGAGAGAGAAGACTTAAATATCATGAGTGAATTCATGGTTATGGCGGCAACCCTTATCTCCATCAAGTGCAGAATGCTCCTTCCAAAAGAAGTCAATGAGGGCGGTGAGGAGGAGGACCCCAGAGATGAACTGGTGCGTCAGCTTCTGGAGTACAAGATGTATAAATATATGTCTTACGAACTCAGGGACCGGATGTCAGAAGCGGCAAAAAGCATTTACAAGCTTCCAAGTCTTCCAAAAGAAGTGGAGGACTACAGAGAGCCTGTGGACACCGGCGAGCTTCTGGACGGTCTGACACTTGGACGTCTGCACAAGATCTTCCAGGACGTACTGAAACGGCAGGAAGATAAAAAAGACCCCATCCGAAGCAAGTTCGGTAAGATTGAACAGGAGGAAGTCAGCCTGCCTGAGAAAATGACGGATGTGGAGGAATATGCCAGAAGGCACCGGCGGTTCAGTTTTCGGGATCTTCTTGGAAAACAGGCCAGCAAATTCCAGGTGGTCGTCACATTTCTGGCGATCCTGGAGCTGATGAAGACAGGAAAAATTTTCATCAGACAGGAACATATCTTCGATGATATTCAGATTGAGAGCAGGGAGGAAGGGTACCCGTATGGAAATTGAACATCTGGAGGGCGCTGTGGAGGCGCTTCTGTTTGCTATGGGAGAATCTGTTGAAGTTTCTGCCATTGCTAAGGCTATAGGACATGATACGGAAACCACCAGAAAGATCATTCGGAATATGATGCTGAAATATAATGCCAAAGACAGGGGCATTAAGATCATAGAGCTGGAAAATGCATATCAGATGTGCACAAAGGAAGAGTATTATGACTATCTGGTCAAGCTTGCCCTGCAGCCTAAAAAGGCAGTGCTGACAGACGTTATGCTGGAGACACTCTCCATAATTGCCTACAAACAGCCAGTCACTAAGCTGGAAATTGAGAAGATCCGCGGCGTCAAGTCTGACCACGCGGTGAACAAGCTGATGGAGTATAATCTGGTCCAGGAGGTAGGACGCCTGGATGCGCCGGGGAGACCCCTGCTCTTTGGAACTACGGAGGAATTTTTGAGGAACTTCGGGGTTCAGGGACTGGACGAGCTGCCGGAGCTGGATCCGGTGCAGATAGAAGATTTCAAGGCAGAGGCAGAAGAAGAAATTCAGTTAAAACTGGATGTATAAACGGGGGAAAGAGACATGCCAACAACTTATACGCATGACATTTTCGGCAAAGAGGTATATAAAAGACTTCCTTCCGAGATAAAAGAGGCAATCGGAGAATCAAAAAGTATGTATTTGATCGGTCTGCACGGACCGGATATTTTATTTTATTATCAGCCCCTGGTGAAGAACAAGGTCAGCGGACTGGGACATCAGGTGCATGTAAGGGATGCGGCAGAGTTTTTCTGCCAGGCTGTTGTGAAGTACCAGGAGGAGCCAACCGCGCAGATGCTCTCGTATCTTCTGGGATTTGGCTGCCATTATATCCTGGACAGCACCTGCCACCCCTATGTGCGGAGGTTTGAAAAGGAAACGGGAGCCTCCCACTCAGAGATTGAGTCCGAGCTTGACCGGTATTATATGCTGCGTGAGGGAAAAGATCCCTTCACTTACAGGCCTGCGGTAAATATCTGTCCCACCTTGGAGGGATGCCGGACCATAAGCCGGGCTTTTGGAAAAATATCGGTGAAGCAGGCGGCAAAGGCCCTAAGGGGCATGAAATTCTATACAGACGCTCTTGTCTGCGGCTGCAGCCTGAAAAGAGAAGGGCTGCTGGGAATCATGAAGCTGTTCGGATGCCGCGATACTCTGGGAGGCCATATCATACCGGCCGAACCGGACAGGAGATGTGATATGGCAACAGATGTGCTGCGTCATCTGTATGATGAGGCATTGGAGGCAGCAGCAGAGGCACTCACCAATCTGTACGGCTGCATGGTAAGGGAAGAGCGGCTGTCACAGCGTTTCAGCGGTAATTTCGGCTGAGAAAATCAGGAGGAGTATGAAGGGATTAAGCAGACTTGAAAAACAGTGGGTGCTGTATGATGTGGGAAATTCGGCATTTGTCATGCTGTGTACCACCATTATCCCCATATATTTTAAAAATATTGCTACAGGAGAGGGGATTTCCCTGGCGGATTCCACAGCGTATTTAAGCTACGCCCTGTCCGTCTGTACGATCCTGGTAGCGCTTATGGGACCGGTATTCGGAACCCTGGCAGACACAAAAGGATATAAAAAGCCTATGTTTGCCTCATTTTTTGTGATTGGCGTGGTCGGATGTCTTTCTCTTGCCATACCAAAGCAGTGGCTGGCATTTTTAGTGGTGCTGGTGATCGCCAAGACCACATACAGCATGAGCCTTATTTTTTATGATTCCATGCTGGCAGATGTGACAGTGGACGAGAGGATGGATATGGTATCCTCCCATGGATATGCATGGGGGTATATTGGGAGCTGCATTCCCTTTACAGCCTGTCTGCTCCTCATACTTTTTGCTGAGAAGCTGGGCATATCAGGGGTCACTGCCACCATGATCTCTTTTGGGATCACAGGGATCTGGTGGTTTGCAGTCACAATTCCTCTTTTGAAAAATTATGAGCAGAATCACTGGGTGGAAGTAAAAGACAGCCCCGTGAGGGAAAGTTTTTACAGACTTAAAAAAGTTATCCTTAAGATCAACAAGGACAAAAAGGTACTTTATTTTCTGGGGGCTTTTTTCTTCTATATTGACGGGGTTTACACCATCATTGATCTGGCCACCTCCTACGGAAAAGATGTGGGGATCGATGACACGCATCTTCTTCTGGCGCTTTTGCTGACGCAGATCGTGGCATTTCCCTGTTCTTTACTGTTTGGAAAGTTTTCGGCAAAGTTTAAGAGTGAGAAGCTGATAAAAGTCTGTATTCTGGGATATTTCGGAATCGCCCTGTTTGCGCTCCAGCTTGACAGAGCGTGGGAATTCTGGTTTTTGGCTGTCTGTGTGGCTGTATTTCAGGGGGCGATCCAGGCGCTGTCCAGATCTTACTTCGCCAAGATCATCCCAAAGGAAAATTCCAGTGAGTATTTTGGATTTTACGATATTTTCGGCAAGGGAGCAGCGTTCATGGGAACCATGCTCATGGGTATCTCCACACAGTTAAGCGGCAGTTCAAGGACTGGAGTGGGTATGCTGGCTGTCATGTTTCTCATGGGATTTTTCCTGTTCGGGAAAACAGAGAAGATAAACCGCAGTGCTGCATAATAAAAAGAAGCTGTACCAAATCGGGAGTGAGCCGGTTGGGTACAGCTTCTTTTTGTTATATTCCGCCAGGGACAGGCATATAATGTATAAGAAATTTTGTGTGCAGGGATGGAAGCATGAAAAAAATTATAAGCTGGATTTTGGTATGCGCAGTGATAACGGGATGCTTCGTGGTACATAGAGATACCGTCTGGGCAGGGGAAAATGGACAGGATGTAGGAAGCCTGTATGCCACCTCAGCGGTACTTATGGATGCGGACTCAGGAAGGATACTATATGAAAAAAATGGGTTTGAGAAAAGGCCCATGGCCAGTACGACGAAGATCATGACCTGTATACTGGCTCTTGAGAATGGCAATGCGGAGGATATAGTGACTGCCTCCGCCTATGCCGCCTCCAGGCCCAAGGTGCATCTGGGCGTGACGGAAGGGGAGACCTTCCGCTTTGGAGATCTTCTCTATTCCCTAATGCTGGAGAGCCACAATGATGCGGCTGTGATGATCGCGGAGCATTTAGGGGGAAGCGTAGAGGGATTTGCAGACATGATGAATGCCAAGGCCAGGGAGCTGGGATGCGAAGACACATATTTTATCACGCCCAATGGGCTGGACGCTTCTGTTACGGTGGGGGAGGAGCAGAAGGTGCACTCTACCACAGCGGCAGATCTGGCACGTATTATGAAGTATTGCATCAAGGAATCCCCATGCAGGGAAGATTTCCTGAACGTGACCAGAACTGCATCCTACAGCTTTTACGATGCGGACAAAAAGCGCAGCTTTTCCTGCAACAACCATAATGCCTTTCTCAATATGATGGAGGGTGCGCTTACCGGAAAGACAGGTTTCACAGCCAATGCAGGGTACTGTTATGTGGGAGCGCTTACCAGAGACGGCAAAACCTTTATTGTGGCCCTTCTGGCATGTGGATGGCCGAATAATAAAACCTATAAGTGGAAGGATACAGTAAAACTCATGAATTACGGGCTGGAAAATTACAGCTACCGCTCCTTTTTTGACGCGGAACTTCCGCAGATACCGGCAGCTATACAGGTAAAGAACGGACAGAGCGAACACCTGGGAGATACAGCCCTTAGCCAGGTGGAAGCGGAGACCGCAAAAGATTTCGGCATGCTGATGCGTCAGGATGAGGAGATTGAAGTGAGCTATGAGGGGAAAGAATCTCTGAAAGCTCCTGTAAAGGCGGGAACCCAGGTGGGAACCATTACCTACCGGGTGGGAGGACAGACATTTCTCACCTGTCCCGTAAAGATCAAGCAGTCTGTAAAAAAGATAGATTTTCCCTGGTGCCTGGAAAAAACCATGGATAAGTGGGCTTTCGGCGCGGCAGGCTGAGGGCGGTATACTTTACAATTCCTGATGTTGTGATAAAATATAAGAGAAAACGCTGGACAGACGGGCAGACAAAATTGTGCAGACCCGTCTGAATGTTATAAGGAGGAATCAGAACATGAATACAGTAATGGAAAATATTTTGACGAGAAGAAGTATCCGGGCCTTTAAGAATAAAGAAATTCCCCGGGAAGAGCTGGAACAGATCGTGCAGGCAGGACTTTATGCCCCCAGCGGCCAGAACCGTCAGACCTGGAAATTCACTGTGGTGACAGACAGGGAAAAAATCCGGAAGCTGGCGGAAGTGATAGGGCGGAAGCTGGGAAGAGACGGCTATGATATGTACAGTCCACAGGTTCTGATCATCCCTTCCAATGAAAAAGAGAACCCGCATTCCATGGAAGACAACGCCTGTGCCATGGAAAATATGTTTCTGGCGGCTCATTCCCTTGGTATTGGCTCTGTGTGGATCAATCAGCTTCGTGATATCTGCGGTGATCCTGAGGTGCGGGAGATCTTAAGCGGCTGGGAAATTCCGGAGTCACACTGCGTATTCGGCATGGCAGCTCTTGGATATGCCGCGGGATCTGAGAAAAAAGAAGTGAGAAAAACAGGAGAGGTACATTTTGTAGAATAGGGCATTTAAAATGGGACATATAACATCAAAAGACGCATACAAAAATTTGGAAGACAGGATCAACTGGTTTACCCAGGGGGCACCGCCGTCAGACACCTTCTATAAGATCCTGCAGGTGCTCTACACAGAAAAGGAGGCGAAATGGGTGGCGCTTCTGCCGGTCCGCCCCTTTACCTTGAAAAAGGCGGCCCGGATCTGGGGAACCACGGAGGCAAAGGCAGAAAAAGTTTTAGACCATCTGTGTGAGAAGGCACTGCTGGTGGATTCCACTTACAGGGGAGTCCGCCGCTTTGTTATGCCGCCGCCTATGGCCGGTTTTATAGAATTTGCCCTCATGAGGACCAGAGGGGATATTGACCAGAAGTATCTGAGCGAGCTGTACTATCAATATATGAATGTGGAGGAGGATTTTGTAAAAGACCTTTTCTATGCCACAGAGACAAAGCTGGGCCGGGTCTATGTACAGGAACCGGTGCTCACCACGGAGAATACCCTGCATATCCTGGATCATGAGCGGGCCAGTCATATTGTGGAGGAGGCGGAGTACATCGGGCTAGGTACCTGCTACTGCAGGCATAAGGCTTATCATGCGGGACATCCCTGCGAGATAGATGCCCCCTGGGATGTATGTCTGACCTTCGGCAATGTGGCCCGCTCCCTGGCGGAGCACGGCGGACATGCACGGCTTATCTCAAAAGAGGAGGCAATGGATGCTCTGGAGCGCTCCTATGATGCAGGACTTGTGCAGATCGGGGAGAATGTCAGAGAGGATCCGGCCTTTATCTGCAACTGCTGTGGATGCTGCTGTGAGGCACTGCAGGCGGCCAGAAAGTTTTCACCCATGCAGCCCGTAGCAACGACTAATTACATCCCATCCGTGGAGGAAAATACTTGTATCGGCTGCGGAAAGTGTGAAAAGGCGTGTCCTATCTTTGCTGTTTCTATGGTGGAAGTCCAGGATGGCCAAAAAAAGAAAAAACGTCCTGTGGTAGATACGGAGATCTGTCTCGGCTGCGGTGTATGTGCGTCCAGATGCCCCAATGGTTCCCTGAAGCTTGAGCGGCGCCCGGTACAGGTCATAACACCGGTGAACAGTACGCACAGATTTGTGCTGCAGGCCATTGAAAAGGGAACACTCCAGAATCTCATATTTGACAATCAGGCATTTGCCAACCACAGGGCAATGGCGGCGGTGTTTGGTGTGATCTTAAATCTTCCTCCGCTGAAGCAGGCACTTGCCAGCAAACAGTTTAAGTCTGTGTATCTGGACAAACTTCTGTCCAGTGCTGTAAATAAAAGCAGGAAAAAGAAATAATATAAGTCAGATTCCTTTATATATATCAAACAGTAATGAAAAAAATGTGAAAAAAGTGTGAAATTAGCACTCGGCTATTGACAGTGCTAATAATACGTGCTATATTACAGATAGAACAAGAGAAAAGATAATTTCCCTTGCGAGATGTAACAATTCGTTGATTGATATACATGAAAGGAGAATGACTTATGAGAATGATGCCCAGTATTTTTGGAGAAGATTTATTTGATGAATGGATGGATTTTCCTTTTGAGAAGGAGTTCTTCGGAAGAAAGAATCCACTGTACGGAAAGAACGAGAAGAATCTTATGAAGACCGACGTAAAAGAGACGGATGAATCCTTTGAAGTGGATATTGACCTACCCGGCTTCAAGAAAGAGAACGTATCTGCCAGACTGGAGAACGGATACCTGACGATCCAGGCGGTAAAAGGCCTTGACAAGGATGAAGAGGACAAGGAAGGCAAATATATCCGCAGAGAGCGCTACACCGGAAGCTGTTCCAGAAGCTTCTACGTTGGCGAGGGTGTTACCCAGGATGAGATCCGTGCAAAGTTTGAGGACGGAATCCTTCGTCTCACCGTTCCGAAAAAAGAAAAAAAGCAGGTAGAAGAGAACAAATATATCTCCATTGAAGGATAAGTTTTTTCTGCCCCTCCTTTGAGGACCGCCGCTTACAAAAAAGCGGCGGTCTTTTTGCGTATTCGGCCCAGTTGTCAGGACACCGGTTCCTGCGGTTTACAAATTCTGCCGGTCTGTGCTATGGTTAAAGAAAAAACAGAAGGAACGATCCGGCAGTTCTGCGCGTTTTTTGCGCTTACCGTAATTGTGAGGAGACGGAATCGTTCAGATAGGAGATATCAGAATATGAAAACGATCATCATGAATTTTTCCGGTGTTTACCCGGAGGAGGACTTCTATAGACAGGATTCCTATGAAATGATGGACTTTACCCGTGCGGAAGGTGTCAATTGCTACTGCACCTGTGAGTCGGAACAGGATATCAAGGAGAAGATCAGGGAATACGGTCCCTTCGGCATTCATTTTCTGGATTCCGGCAATTATCATTATTTGAGCAAGCTTTGGATGGAGATGATAGACGTTCCTTTTTCCCTTCTTCTTTTTGACAACCACACAGATATGCAGGAGTCTGCTTTTCTCGGACTTTTGTCCTGCGGAAGCTGGGTGAGAGAAGCTCTGAGTAGCAATCCTATGCTGAAAAGTGTGTGTGTTGTGGGTCCAAAAGAAGTGGATCTCCGAAAGGATATGCCAACAGAGAAGGTGACATGGATATCTGGGGAGGAATTGCGGGAAGGGAGAATGGAGAAATTCGGGGAATTTCTTAAAAAAGACTCCTGTCCCCTATATCTTTCTGTGGACAAGGATATCCTTTGCCGCAGGGATGCAGTCACCAACTGGGACCAGGGAGAGGTGAGACTGGACAGTCTCATTAGCTGGATCGAGGAAGCGGCAGAAGCAAGAAAATGTATCGGAGCAGATATCTGCGGGGAAAATCCTCCGGAAGGCGGTTTCTGTGAAAATAGGGAATTACACATAAACAGTCAGACAAATAAAAGGTTAAAACAGGTAATGGCTAAAGTGTTGGTAAATTTTACTAATAATAGTAATTCTTATCAGAATGATTGACACGAGGAATTGTAAGCCTGTATAATAAAAATCAAATTGTAAATGTCGAAATATGTCAGTTCAGCAGTGCAGAAAAAGAAAGGCTAAGTTCGATCATGTATACGGAGGAAAAAGAGGAAAGAATGGAAGAGAGAGCACAAGAGACAAAAGACATCAGGGAATTTCTGCCATTGTCAAACAGCCAGCAGAATATATGGAATCTGGAGATGGCCCACCCGGGTACGCCTATCAATACCATATGTACCGTACTGCGCATTGACGGTAATTTTCATGTGGAGTATCTGCAGGAATGTATCAGGCTTTGTTATGAGGATTATCCGGTTCTGCGCACCAGGATCACCCTCAGGGATGGTGAAGTCTGCCAGTACATAGATTCACATATTCCAAGGAGTGTTCCGTTTCTGGACTTCTCCAGGACGAACAAAAAGGGGGCCGATATCTGGGACGTCTCTGTGGCCCGGGAGCACATCACGCTTCTGGATTCTCCCCTTTGCCAGATGATACTATTTAAGAGAGCGGAAAATACAGGGGGGATACTGACAAAGGTGCATCATATCATTGCAGATGCCTGGTCCCAGACCGTTGTGACCAACAGGATCATCCACAACTATTTTCACATGCTGAAAGGCGAGGCGCCCAAGACAGAGCCAATGCCGGATTATGCACTGCATATTGAACTTGAGAACAAATACCTTGTCTCAAAGAGCTTTGAGCGTGACACAGTATATTGGCAGGCCATGCTGAAAGATATCAATCCCGCGGCGGCAAAAGAACACCCCTATGCACAGGTAAGCCCTGTTGGGATCCGCAGATCTTTTACGGTTTCCAACAGGATGAACCGTATGATCGCAGGGTTCTGCAGAGAAAAAAAGGTATCACCCTTTGCTGTGTTTTATATGGCTCTGGCTGTCTATCTGCGAAGGATCAAAGGACAGGAGAAATTCTGTATTGGTGTTCCTACGATCAACCGTCTGAATTTTAAAGAGAAACAGATGGCAGGTATGTTTGTCAATACCCTGCCTTTTGTGAATGAGCTGGATGCCTCCATCTCCTTTCAGGAGTTTAATGAGAAACTGCAGACGGACTGGTTTCAGCTTCTCTATCACCAGAGAATGCCGTTTTCAGAGATAAAGAAACTGGCAGCTCAAAATCACGAGGGAGCAGCGCCGGACCAGCTTTTCGGGATCGTTCTCTCCTATCAGAACGGACAGATCCATCATCTCCAGGGCGCACAGGTGACCTTGGAAGGCCGCTGGCTTTACAGCGGCTATCAGGCAGAGCCTCTTTGCATCCATTTGAGCAGCAGGGATGAGGACAACCGGTTTCAGGTGGATTACGATTATCAGACGCAGCTTTTTTCCGAGCGTGAGATCACCACGCTGCATCAGCACCTGATGGACATTCTGCACAGCGCCCTGCTGCATCCGAAAACTCCCATAAAAGAGCTGTCCGTCATCAGTGAGGAGGAAGAGGAACGCCTTATTTTTGACTTCAATCAGACAGATACCTGGTATCCCAGAAAGCAGAATATAGCGGATCATCTGCGGGAACAGGCTGTTATGAATCCGGGAAGGGCAGCCGTGATATTCAGAGATAAGCGGATGACCTATGAAATGCTGGTGAGGGAGGCAGACACACTGGCAGAGAAGATTGCCTGTTTTTGCCCTGAGGGAGGAAAAAATATAGCCGTCCTCATGGAACGCAGTGACAGGCTTCTTGTTGTAATGGCGGCTGTGGCATTTTCGGGAAATGCATGGCTGCTCATGGACTGCCGGCAGCCTGCAGCACGTATCAGGGAACTGCTGGAGGACAGCGGGGCAGCTCTTGTTATCTCAGACGGGACAGCCGAAACCGCTGATTTTCCCATACCGGTTTTCACGGAAGAAGAGCTGCAAAAAGGAGCGGGAGCTGCCTGTGCCTGTGCGGGGCCAGATGATTTGGCGTATCTGGTCTATACATCCGGCAGCACCGGAAAGCCGAAAGCTGTGGAGGTGGAGCAGCACAGTGTACTGAATCTGGCAGCCGCCATGACCCCGCTTTACCCAAAAGGTGCGGTTCTGTCTATCTGTAACGTAGGGTTTGATGCCTTTTTGCTGGAGAGCATCAGCGCGCTGCTCAACGGCAGGACTATTGTGATGGCTGAGGAGGCAGTGTGCAATATGCCCTCAGCCCTTGCTGAACTGATCTGCGGATATGACGCAGGATTTATGGCTTTGACACCCTCCAGGCTGTTGGAATATTTAAAGGACGCGGCATTTGGAAAGGCCATGTCTCATATAGAATGTATCGTGTGCGGAGGGGAGAGTATGCCTCCGGAGCTTTATCATGCGCTTCGTTTCTGCTCTTCCGTACAGCTATATAACCAGTATGGTCCATCCGAGGCCACTGTGGCTGTGAGTCACAGCGCGGTGACCGGGAATGAGATGATCTCCATCGGAAAACCGCTTGGGAACTGCCGGATCTATATCCTGGATGAATCCATGCGGCCTCTACCAGTGGGGGCAGTGGGTGAGCTTTATATTGGTGGAGACTGCCTGGCCCGTGGCTATCACGGGGATGAGGAACTGACAAAGAAGAAATTTGTGGAGGACCCGTATATTCCGGGCGAGCGTCTGTACCGTACAGGCGATATGGGATACTGGACCCAGGATGGAGAGATCATATTCACAGGCAGAAAAGACGGACAGTTAAAAATTCTGGGACACAGAATGGAGCCTGCGGAGATAGAGGAAAAACTGGTTTCACATCCAAAAGTCAATATGGCTGCTGTGAAGGCCTTTGATAATCTTCTGGTTGCCTATTATACTTCTGAAGAGCAATTAAAGGGGGATGAGCTTCTGGCTTATGCGGCGTTCTACCTTCCCAGATATCAGGTCCCTGCAATGGCTGTGCAGTTGCAGGAGATGCCGGTGACGGCCAATGGAAAAGTGGATCACAAAAAGCTGCCAAAACCGGTCATGCCTGATATCCAGGAGGCTCCGGCTGATGAACTGGAGGAAAAGCTGTTGGAGATCTGGAAGAAATCCCTGCAGCAGCCGAACCTGAGTATCCATTCCGATTACTTTTTAAACGGCGGGGATTCCCTGAATGCAGTTGCCATGCTCACAGAAGTGGAACGGGAATTCTCTATCCTTCCTGAGCTGACCGGGCTGTATGCCTGCCGTACGGTACGTCGCTTTGCGAATCTGCTGCGGGGCAGAGAGGCAGATGCCTCCGCTTTCCACACGGAGATCCCCAAAGCTCCGAAGGACCAAACATACCCGCTGACAGCCGCCCAGAGAAGCTTTTATGTACTGGAACAGACAGATGTGACCAAGACGGGGTATCATATGCCCGGGATTTTTCTTGTTGAGGGAAACCTGGACAGGGTAACACTTACCTGTGCGTTTCGCAGGATCATCCGTGAAGATGAAACCTTCCGCACCGGATTTGAGATCACCGGCTCCAATGTACAGGCCCGCGTCCACGAACAGGTGGATTTTGAGCTGGAGGAGGTGACGGGAGAGAACATAAAAGAAGCGGCAGACAGATTTATCCGGCCTTTTCAGTTGGACAGACCGCCGCTTATGAGAGCAGGGATGTTTACAGACGGGGAGAAGCAGTATCTGCTTTTGGATATCCATCATATCATATCTGATGGTATGAGCAGCCAGCTTGTCTTTGAACGGCTTCATAAAGCGTGTCTCCAGGAGGAGACAGGCATGCCGGATACCACTTACAGGGATTACGCCTGGTGGGTGGAAAAAAGACCGGCCGAGCTGCAGAAACGGCAGGAAGGGTACTGGAGGAAAAAGCTTTCTGAAAACCGGGAGGAACTGCGGCTTCCCACAGACAGGATACGCCCCGGTGTGTTTGACGGGCGCGGCGGCAGGTATTACTTCCATATGCCCAAGGAGATGGAGGAGGCAGGAAGAAAATTCTGTGCCCAGCAGCAGGTCACCCCATATATGATGCTCTTATCCGCATTTGGCATACTGCTTTTTGGTGTGTGCGGACAGGAGAAGATCGTGGTGGGAACCCCTGTCTCCGGCAGACGCCACGGAGATCTGAGTGGGGTAACCGGTGTGTTTGTGAATACACTTCCCGTCTTTTTAGAACCGGAGAGGAAAAAAAATTATCTGGAGTATTTGCATCAGGTGAGAGAGCGGGTGCTGGAGATGCTGGACAACCAGGATACACCCCTTGAAGATATTGTTGCCATGTCAAATGCGGAGCGTAACAGGGACAGAAATCCCCTGTATCAGGTGCTCTTTTCCTTGACGGCCGCCCAGACAAAAAATCTGCCTCTTGGTGAAGCAAAACTCACCATGCTGCAGATGGAAGAAGTATCTGTAAAAATGGATCTTCATCTTGAAGTGATCCAGAACGGGGAGGAAAGCAGGTTTTGTTTTGAGTACGCGAAATCCCTGTTTGACAGCGTGACCATTGAGTTTTACAGCCGCTGCTACCTGGAAATCCTCAGACAGATCCTGGAACTTCCCCATCAGGAGATCGGCAGCATCACTCTTCTGGAGCCTTGTGACAGCATCCGTCTTTTGGAGGAACCCAATTATCTGAGGATGCCTTATGACGGCACCTTTATTGACCGTATGATCGACCGGCAGGCCTGCCTTTACCCCACCCGCACAGCCGTATGCTGGGGTAATGGAAAGTCATATACTTTCGGGGAATTAAAGGACAGGTCAGACGGTCTGGCAGCTTATCTGATAAGTAAGGGTATCCGGCGTGAGGACCGAGTTGCATTTCTTCTGAAACGTGACGGGGATATGCTGGCTGCCATGCTGGGGATTTTAAAGGCCGGAGCTGCTTATCTTCCGGTGGACCCGGCGCTTCCCAAGGAGCGGATCTGCTACATGCTGGAAAATGCCGGAGCCAAGCTGCTTTTGCGAAGCGAAGAGATAAAACTGCAGGGGGAGGTTCCATGTCCGGTTCTCCTGCCTGTCTTCGGCGGAGATAAGACGAAGCTACCTGTAAAGGGGCGCACGGGAGAGGATGTACTGAATGTGATCTATACATCAGGAACAACCGGGCAGCCCAAAGGAGTCATGATGGTACACAAGGCAGTCTCCAATCTGGCGGCACATGTGGATACCATTCTGGGAAATGAAAATAGCTGTGTGCTCTGTGCGTCCAACTGTGTTTTTGATGTATTTACCATCGAAACACTGCTGGCTCTTGCCCGGGGCAGACATATCAGTGTGGCGGATGAAGAAGAAATGCTGCTTCCCTGGAAAATGGCAGAGAGGATGAAGCGGGACGGGGCCACCGTGCTGCAGCTCACACCTTCCAGGATGCAGATGTGCCTGCATGAGGCTTCTTTTGCGGAGGTTCTGGCACGGACGGAAGTGCTGATCCTTATGGGAGAGCCTTGGACACTGGCGCTGAAGGAGCGGATCAGGGGTCTGACAAATGCCAGGATATTTAACATCTATGGTCCCACAGAGACATCCGTTTACAATTGCCAGGGCGACATTACAGAGGACAATGCCATCCATATAGGAAAACCCATCGGCAACTGCCGTTATTATCTTCTGGATCAGGAGATGCGCCAGGTCATGCCAACAGGTATGGGTGAAATTTACATAGCCGGGGAATGTCTTGCGAAGGGATATATTAACCGGGATGATTTGACAGAACAGGCATTTATGCCGGATCCTTTCTTTCCGGGAGAGAGAATGTATAAAACCGGAGATCTGGGACGGCTGCGGGCCGATGGTAACTGGCAGTGCCTGGGAAGAGCGGATGCCCAGATAAAGCTCAACGGACACCGGATCGAGCCGGAAGAGATAGAAGCCCAGATTCTGCAGTCCGGTTTTGCAAAAGAAGCGGCAGTGGTACCGGTCAGAAGGGAGGAAACGGTATTCTCCCTCTGTGCGTTCCTGGTGCCTAAGGGGGACTTTTCAGAAGATTCCGTGAGAGCCTGTCTGGCTAAGAAGCTTCCAGATTATATGGTGCCTGGTCAGGTGAAGTCCATTGACCGGCTGCCCCGTACATCCAGTGGAAAAGTGGACAGGAAGGAACTGGAGCGGAGTGTGCTGCTTTTAGGCGGTGATGAAGAAACCGTGCAGGAGAAAGTGGACAGGAGGCAGGAGGAGGTGATTTCCGAGAAGCCGCAGGAAGGTTCCGAGGCAGACAAAACGCCGCTGGATATCTGGCGGGAAGTTCTGGGGAAAGAGCCGGAGGTGGATAAGAGCTTTTTTATGCAGGGAGGAACTTCTCTGACTGCCATTGTAGTTCTGAGCCATTATTACAGCCGGCACTGGGATTTTTCACTCAATGATTTTTACCGGCATCCTACCCTGCGGGAGCAGATGCAGATGATCGGAGAGATCAAAGAGGATACTTCTGCCCAGAGCCAACAGCCGCCGAAGGCAGATCGTGAAAAGGTACAGTCTGATGTCACGGAAGAACAGGAAGAACGTCTTCCAAGATATGTATGCAGTCTTTCCGAAAAAGTGGAAGTGGGTGAAAATCTGCTTTTGACAGGAGCTACCGGTTATCTGGGTGCACATCTTCTGCGGGAGCTGGCAGCAGACGGGCAGAAAACCATATACTGTCTGTTGAGAAAGGATGGAGAGGCCAGACTTGACAAGGTACTTTCTTTCTATTTCGGGAAAAACGGTGCGGACAGGATAAAGAGACAGATCAGGATACTGGAAGGTGATATCACGCTTCCGGAGCTGGGGATCAGTGAGACATTATACCACGAATTGAGCAGTACCATAGATACCGTAGTCCACGCAGCGGCGGATGTGCGTCATTATGCGCCCATGGAGGAACTGCTTTTGACAAATGTGGAGGGAACGAAAAATGTGCTTTCCTTTGCAGAGAAGGGGCAGGCGCTGTTTATCCATATCTCTACTGTAAGTGTTGCGGGGGAATTTTTAAAGGATGCGCCAGGGCTTTCGGCGGTATTTTCCGAGAGAGACCTGGATATGGGACAGAACTGGGAGGAAAACCCCTATGTAAAAAGCAAGATCCTGGCAGAGACGCTGGTCTGCCGGGCCATGGACAGGGGATTGAAAGCCGGTATATTCCGGGTAGGACGTCTCATCGGTAGAAAAAGTGACGGGGTATTCCAGATAAATCCTGAGACCAACGCATTTTACCGACTGGTGAGAGGCGTTCTGGAACTTGATCAGATGCCGAAAAGGTTTGATCAAATGCTTCTTGAGATCACACCGGTGGACCAGTGTGCACGGGCAGTTTGCAGGCTGATGGGACAGCCGGGAGGTGCCTGGCATATAGCAAATCCTGACGAGGTGACTTTAGCGGATCTTCTGGAAGAGTGCAAAAAGGTGGAGTGTGTCCCGGACCAGGAGTTTGAGGAAAGTCTCAGGAAGAAGGCGGCTGAAGATATATCTCCATATATACAGGCAGCCGCGGAGACGTATTTTTCGGGAAGAGCACAGAAAACCACCATATACGTGGATGCAAGAAGGACTGTATGTGAATTGAAGCGTGTGCAGTTTGACTGGGAAAATACAGATTTATACCAGGCAGTACGTTGTTTTAAAAGCTGAGAGGAAAGCAGGGATATTTTATGGAACGTATCATGACACATATGGTGGATATAGCCATCACCATTCTGATCTTCTTTCTTTACAGCTGTCTGAGAAAAGGCAGACTGCCGCTTCTGCAGCGGCTTTACGTGGTGGCATCCGCCTTTCTGCTCATCTGGCTTCTGGCGATCGCCGGAATTCTGGGAGGCGCGGACGGCAGTATTCAGGTGCTGACGGTGCTGGATGCCATTACCTGCTCTGCCTGTGCGCTGATGGTGGTCAGCGTACTGCTTCTGACCATTGCGTTTATCTATAATTATGAGAGTCTGCCGAGAATATTTTATTTCCTTTATATTCTTCCGATCGTGACATCTTTGATCGTATTTACGAATCCGTGGCATCATCTGTTTTATAAACAGTTTTCTATTTATGCCTCAGAGGTGAAGTTCGGACCGCTTTTTATCTTGTCGGGGAGCCAGTATTATATTTATTGTATCATATCCATTGTGCTGGCTCTGAGAAACGGCATTAGGAAAAGGAATAAGAGCGCGGTGTGGCAGTCTGTGTTGTTCGCCTGGGGGCTGATCGTGCCGGTAAGCGTCAACCTTCTGGCTACGCTGAAGATCGTGAATTTGTCCATTGCGGCGACGCCCATTGCTTTTATGTTCACCATTATCTGCCATGGGATAGCAATATATTATCTTAATTTTCTGAATATCAAGCCCATTGCGCTGCAGAATATTATAGATAATATTTCGGACGGCTATGTGATCATATCTTCAGACAGTCAGATCATCAATATGAACGATGCTTTCCAGGAGGCCTTTGGAGAGAGCTACGGCATGAAAAATAACGTGTATCTGGACCGGCAGGTGGAAGTTCTGGATGAGCAGAAAAAGGATGTCATCTATGATCTGCTGAGCTTTTTTGATATCTGCAGGCAGACGGTGAGCGTTATCACGTATGAGCAGGCAGTGATCAAAGAGGACAGGAAAATCTACTACTCCGTGGAACTGACACCTGTATTCGGAAAACGAAGAATGATGGGCGTAGTGGCGCTTTTTAAGGATGTGACGCGGGTGAAAGAAGAGATCAGACAGCAGCAGCAGAAATTGAGTCAGGAGATGGAACGGGAGCGTCTGGCCTCCTTAGGGCAGATGATCGGAGGGATTTCCCACAATCTGAAGACACCTATCATGTCTGTCTCCGGCAGTGTGGAATCCCTGGAAAATCTGGTGGATGAGTATACAGAGAGCCTGGGGGATGAGGAAGTCACGATTGAGGATCATCGGGAGATTGCGGGGGATATGAGAGAGTGGCTTGGAAAGATAAAGGAGAGCTGTGCCTACATGTCTGATATCATCACCACGGTAAAAGGGCTGGCTACAAATATGAATACCAACAACATTGTGGAATTTACGGTGGATGAAGTGTTCAGAAGAGTGTTTCTGCTGATGAAGCACAGCCTGGCAAAGCACAGCTGCATTTTGTCCATGGAAAATGAACTGCCCGGAGATGCTGTTTTAAAGGGGGATATCAATAATCTGGTGCAGGTGGTCAACAATCTGGTGGACAACGCAATGGATGCCATGAAGGAAGAGGGTGGAAAGATCACCCTTTATGCAGGAAAACAGGGTGGGAATATTCTGATTGCAGTGAAAGACAGCGGACCGGGAATTGCACCGGAGGTTATGGACCGGCTGTTTCACTCCATGGTGACCACAAAAGGGGCAATGGGAACCGGCCTGGGACTTTACAGTTCCGCAGGCTTGATCAGGGGCAAGTTCAGCGGCAGAATGTGGGCTGAGAATCTGCCGGAGGGCGGAGCAGCCTTTTATGTGGAGCTGCCCCTGCAAAGTTAGAAGAAAAAGATTATTTGAGGTGAAGAAGGTATGCGAAAAAATAAGGCAGGACAGCAGAAAAATGGTTTCACCATGCTGGTTCTGGATGACGACAAGAATATTACGGACGCGCTGTATTCCTATTTTGAATCCTCCGGCTACACTGTGGACACGGAAAATGACCCGCTTGCTGCACTGGAGATGATGAAAAATAAATCTTATGATATTCTTTTGCTGGATTTTATTATGTATCCCATCTGCGGAGATGAGGTAGTGGCACGCCTGAGAGCATTTGACACGAGGATATTTGTGATCATGCTCACCGGGCACAGAGAGGTTGCGCCGCCTTTGAATACTGTCCGGGAGCTGGATATCCAGGGGTATTTTGAGAAGAGTGACCGCTTTGACCAACTGGAGCTTCTGGTGGAAAGCTGTGTCAAATCCATCAGGCAGATGCGGACCGTTTACCGTTATCAGGACGGGCTTGGTTCCATTTTAGGCTCCATTCCCAGTATACACCAGCTTTTGTCTCTGGAGGTGGTATTGGGCAGGATCCTGGAGCAGATGCTGAATTTGGGGGATGATAAAAATGGATTTGCCTGGATCAAGCCAAAGAAGATCATATCTTCCATGTCTGTGGAAACTCTGCCGGATGAGATTTTTCAAGGGAATGGAAGATATGAGAAGGAATTGGAGCATTTTTTGAGTGAGGATTATCCGCATCTGAAACAGGCAGTGCAGAAGGCCGGCAGTGATGGAGAAATTTTGGAGTTTGAGGGGCTGTTTCTGGTGCCGCTCAAGGCAAATCATGATATTTTTCTGGGAATCCTCGGGATCGGAAAGGATTCTTCCTATCCTGATGTACAGCGGCGCCTGCTGGCTGTCTATGGGGAACAGGTCACCACGGCGCTGCACAATACCATTCTTCACATGCTTTTGAATATTAACAACAGAAAACTGAGTCTGACCTATGACCGGATGAAAGAGAGTTACATGCAGACCGTGGAGGCTCTCCGTCTGTTGGTGGATGCCAAGGATGACTATACCCGCGGACATTCAGACCGGGTCTCCATGTATGCGGAAAAGATAGCGGAAAAAATGGGAATGGAAGAATCCCAGACGGAATGTGTCAGGTGTGCCGGTCTGCTTCATGATATTGGCAAGGTGGGGGTCTCTGATGCTATTTTGTGCAAAGATGACAAGCTTACAGAGGAAGAATTTGCGGTGATACGAAGACATCCGGAGATTGGAGAGAAGATCCTTTCCTGTATTGATATGTTTCACAATCTGGGAGAGATCGTGCGGGCGCACCACGAGCGCATGGACGGGGGCGGTTACCCTGACGGACTTTCAGGAGAACAGATTCCCCTGGAAGCAAGGATGATCTCCATTGCCGACGCCTTTGATGCCATGATGTCAGACCGCCATTACAGAAAGCGCCTGTCACTGGCAAAAGCTAAGGAAGAGCTTGCATTGGGAAAGGGAACACAATTTGACGGAAGACTGGTAGAGGTTTTTCTGGGACTGATAGAGAATGGTGAACTGGGAGAACTGGAGGAGACATGAGATTTGATTATCCTTTAAACAATGTGAATACATATGAGACAGTGGGGGAATTTCTGCAAAAGGCAGAGGCTAGGTTTGGAGACAGGCCGGCAGTTAGTGTCTATGATGGGGAGGGAAAGGAGCACTGTCATACTTACCGGATGCTTATAAGGGATGTGAAAGCTCTTGCGCTCATGCTCCTGGATATGGGGATTGCGGGGAAACATCTGGCCATAGTGGGAGAGAACAGCTATGAGTGGCTTGTACTGTTTCTGGCCTGCTGTTCGGTTGGCGGTGTGGCGATGCCTGTGGATGTGGAGCAGCAGGACGAGAAGATCCTGCATTGCATCACTTACGGGGATGCCTGTATGACTGCCGTTTCCCGGGAGTATGAATTTCTGTTTCATGGCTCCTGCGGCTGCCCTGTGATCTATCTGTGGGATCATCACGACGAACGCAGCTTTTCCTCTCTTCTTTCCCGGGGATATGAGGCATTGAAGGGCAGAGAGGCGGAGCTGGATCGGGTGATGGATAACGTGCGGGGGGAAGAAACGGCTGCTATTATCTATACATCCGGAACCATAAGCGCTCCCAAACCGGTCATGCTCAGCCACGGCAATATAATGTACAATGCCTGCCATGCCCAGGCACTTGTGGAGGCAGGGAATAAGGCATATACCTGCCTGCCCCTGTACCATGCATATTCCCTTGTGTGCGGCGCCCTGAATGTACTGAGCCAGGGACAGCACCTGGGTCTGAACGGAAATGTGAAAAACTGGATGCGGGATCTCCGCCTGTTTTGTCCTGAGATGATCCTTCTTGTACCCATGATGATGGAGTCCCTGATCCGCAGCATCCGGCTGGAGCAGAAGCGGGACGGCACCCGGGAGGAGGCTAAAAAGGCGCTGAAGAGATACCAGAGCCGGAAAAAGTATCATCTGTCCTGCAGCCCTTTTATTCACCAGGCTGTATCCCGGGTACTTGGAGAGTCGGTTTTTCTTATCATATGCGGAGGTGCCCAGCAGAATGAACGGCTGGCCCAGGAATTTGGGTGTTATGGGATCAAAGTTCTGCAGGGATATGGTGTCACGGAGTGCGGCCCTCTTGTTTCTGTAAACAGAAACCGCAGACACAGGGAAAACTCTGTGGGCGTTCTGCTTCCGGGAACCGGTGTGAAGATCCAGGACGGAGAGATACTGGTAAAAGGCCCCTCTGTTTTCAAAGAATATTACAAATCTGACGAGGAGACAAAAAAGGCCTTTTCGGATGGCTGGTTCTGCACAGGGGATCTGGGATACATGGACAAGAAGGGATTTCTCTACATTACCGGAAGAAAAAAGAATCTGGTGGTATTCAGCAATGGGAAGAAAGTGATGCCCGAGGAGCTGGAGGAGCTCATATGTGAGATACCTCTTGTCAGGGAAGTGATGGTGTATGGTGCCAGCAACGGGCAGACTGCCGATGATGTGAAGCTTTCCGCCGTCATATACGCGGACCCGCAAAAGACCAGGGATATGACTTCCTATGAGGTTCTGGAGCGGATCCAGGAGGAGATCTATGAGCTGAATAAAAAACTGCCTTTTCACAAAAGGATCCAGCTCATCCGTATGACAGAGGCAGAATTTAAGAAAACATCGATCCATAAAATAAGAAGGGGGCGTTTTTAATGCGCAAGGAAGATTACCTGTCTGTTATTGAAGAACTTGTATATCAGGTGACCGGAATCAGCGAACTTACCCCCGATACGGATTTTATCAGGGACCTGGCGCTGAATTCCCTGGATGTGGCAAATCTTGTCTGTGCCTTTGAGGACAGGTTTCAGGTGGAGATCCCTGTGCGGGATGTGTGGAAGCTGTCTCAGGTGCGGGATGTGATAGATTATATGCAGAAAAAAGAAATGCATGCACACGGACTGTAAAAAACGGACTGTAAAAAACAGGTGTAAAATCTTCGGAATTATGGTAAACTGTTAGAAGCGAAATCGAGAAGAGGTGTAAGGTTATGAAAAAAATAGGTTTTATCGGTGTGGGAGTGATGGGAAAATCCATGGTTCGCAACCTGATGAAAGCCGGGTACGAACTGTCCATTTATACCAGAACAAAAGATAAGGTGCAGGATATCATAGAAGAAGGTGCCGTATGGCGTGACACTGTGGCAGAGTGCGTCAGAGACAGGGAGGCTGTCATCACCATGGTGGGCTATCCCGAGGATGTTTGGGAGGTTTATTTTGGTGAGACGGGCATCATAGCCAATGCCAGGCCGGGAACCTATGTCATTGATATGACAACAACCAGTCCGAAGCTTTCCATGGAGATTTATGAGAGAGCCAGGGAGGCGGGGATTTACGCAGTGGATGCCCCTGTTTCCGGCGGAGATGTAGGTGCAAGGCACGGTACATTATCTATTATGGCCGGTGGTGACGAGGAAGCCTTTGAAGCCTGCCTGGAGTTGTTTAAGTCCATGGGCAAGACTATCATCTATGAGGGAAAAGCCGGGAACGGACAGCACACAAAGGCAGCCAACCAGATCGCTCTGGGCGGAGTGATCGCAGGCGTGTGTGAGGCCATTACCTATGCCCGTGCGGCAGGACTCGACGTGCAGACCATGCTGGACAGCATCAGCCAGGGCGCTGCGGGAAGCTGGCAGATGAACAATATGGCACCCCGCATGATAAAAGAAGATTACGAACCGGGATTTTTTATCAAGCATTACATCAAGGATATGAAGATTGCCTTGGAAGAATCAGATGCCAGAAAGCTGACCCTGCCTATCCTCACGGAAGTGCTGGATATGTACAGAAAGCTGGATGAAGAGGGGATGGGCGATCTTGGCACACAGGCACTGATCAAATATTATGAAGAGCAGTAGCAGGGAACTGGATGACAAATTTCTGTCAAGCGGACAGGAGAATATCCGTCTGGCCATTGCGCTGGAGCGTTTTTTTGAACTGTGTCCCCAGGATGGTGCCCTGTACGGACAGTACAGGGATTATCTGAAAAAACGCTTCCGCCCTGCCATGGAAAAACTGATCCGGGCAAGAGAGACGGAGAACGTAAAAGTTCTTTTTGGTCTGGCAGAGGTAACCTCTGTGCAGATGGATGAGCTTCTGGCGCTGGCACAGAAGTATGGAAACACAGAATGTGTATTATGGCTTCTGTCAAAAAAAGAAGAGCAGTTCGGATTTGGCGGAAAGGATATGGAATTATGAGACAGGCAGAGGAAATTGCGCAGGAGATCTGGTCATTGGCCGATCAGGAAATTTCCTGCGCCTGTCCTTTTTTTGCGCTGGCATGCAGCTTTCTAAAAACTACAGCAGATGATACATGTGTCTGTACCTGTACAGACGGCAGGGCTGTTTACTATTCTCCCAAGGCGGTTCTGGCTGATTTTCAGGAAAAGGGAAGAAAATATATCAACAGGATTTACCTGCACAGCCTTTTCCACTGTCTCTACCTGCATCCTGCAGACCGAATGGATCGGGATGAAAAATTGTGGGATCTGGCATGTGACATAGTGGCAGAGTATACAGTGGACTGTCTTGGATTTCCCTATCTTACAGGGAAGGCCGGGAAGGAAAAAGACCAGGTTTACTGTCTGTTCTGGAAGGAAAACAGTTCCAGGACCGCAGCACAGATTTATGAAATGCTGCTGGAGGGAAAGTTTGAAAAGAGGTGCATAGATACCTGGAGGAGCCTGTTTTTTACGGATGAGCACAACCTGTGGCGGGAGATTTCAGGCGGGGAGCTTGAAGGGATCCGCAGGATATGGGAAAAAGCCGCGGCATATGCAAGCCGTGATACAGGGAATGCCGGCAAGAGGGCAGGAAGTGAAAAAGGGAATACAGAGGAATGGTATGAGCTGCAGCAAAAAAGAAGGTATGATTACCGGAGATTTCTGCGGTGTTTTGCTGTGCAGAGAGAGGAAGTACAGCTCGATATGGAAAGTTTTGATTATATTTCCTATTGCCTTGGACTGTCCATGTATGGTAACATGCCACTGGTGGAGCCTCTGGAATACACAGAGGCATACAAACTTGAGGAGATTGTCATAGCTATTGACACGTCCAGCTCCTGTTCCCGGGAAATGGTGCAGCGTTTTTTGGAAGAGACCTATTCCATGCTCAGTGAAAGGGAGAACTTTTTCAAAAAGATGAATGTCCATATCATACAGTGTGATTGTTACATCCAGGAGGATGTGACACTCGGCTGTGAGGAGGACTGGCGGGCCTATATGAAACAGATCCGCATCCAGGGAAGGGGCGGTACAGACTTTCGTCCTGTATTTACTTATGTGGACAGGCTGATCAAGGAGAAAAAGATCAGAGATCTGAAAGGACTGTTGTATTTTACAGACGGGGACGGCATCTATCCCACTGAGAAGCCGGATTATGAGGCGGCATTTATTTTTATAAAGGAACCGCCCGGAAATGTAAAAATACCTCCATGGGCCATTCGGCTGTATCTGGATGAGAGAAAGGCAGGGTCATAAGTATGAATATCAGGCAGGCGAAACAGGAAATTGAAAATACCGTGCGGGCCTACACAAAAAAGAAGAAAGACGGAAGCTATGCCATACCGGCGGTTCATCAAAGGCCGGTGCTTCTGATCGGTCCTCCAGGAATCGGCAAGACCGCAATTATGGAACAGATCGCGGATGATCTGCAGGTCGGACTTGTGGCTTACACTATCACCCACCATACGAGGCAGAGTGCAGTGGGACTGCCGGTCATTGAAAAGAGGCAGTTTGACGGGAAAGAATATACCGTGACAGAATATACCATGAGTGAGATCGTGGCATCGGTCTATCAGTGCATGGAGCAGACAGGCTGCAGCGAGGGAATCCTTTTTATAGATGAGATCAACTGTGTCTCGGAGACGCTGGCCCCTACTATGCTGCAGTTTCTCCAGTGTAAGACTTTCGGAAGCCATAAGATACCAAAGGGCTGGGTCATCGTGGCGGCAGGGAATCCGCCGCAGTACAATAAATCCGTGAGGGAATTTGACATGGTCACCTTAGACAGAGTCAAAAGGATCCAGGTGGCTGAGGATTACGGCGTGTGGAAATGTTATGCAAGGGAGCATGAGGTACATCCATCCATTCCTGCGTATTTAGATGTTCGGAGGGAGAATTTTTATCGCACTGAGGCAAATGCGGAGGGGCAGTATTTTGTCACTGCCAGGGGATGGGAGGACTTGTCACGGATGATGTATGTGTATGAGGAGCTGGAGCTTCCCGTCACGGACGAATTTGTGTTCCAGTATATCCAGCATCCTGATGTGGCAAAGGATTTTGCGGGTTTCTACGGGCTTTGCAGAAAATACCAGGAGGACTATAGGTTTTCTGAACTTTTAGACGGGACTATGGATGCTGCTTCCATAGAGGAAAAGGAGGAGCGGCTGCAAAAAGCAGGGTATGACGAACGAACCGCGGTGATCAGTCTTCTCTTAGGAGCGGTACATACAGCGCTTGCTCAGTATGCCGCCTGGGAAAGGCAGACGAAGTTACTCTATGAGGAGGTCCGCAGGCTGAAAAGCAGTCTGGAGGCGCCGGATGCGGAAGAGGCGGATACCATTCTGGATCATGAGATCGCAAAACGGCAGCAGGCATGGGAAGTGAAAAAGAAGGCGGGGCTTTACAGGGAGAATGAAGCCAGCCTTGCCCTGTATGTGACAGACTGGGTGAGGAGATTCCTTTATGAGTGGAAAAAGGTAAAAAACCAGGATGCATGTTCCGCGTCCGTGCTGCTGAAGGAAATGTTCGGCCTGGAGAAGAAAAAGCTGAATGATTCCGGAAAGGATATGCAGCAGCTTTTGGAACGGGCGTTTGCATTTGCCGGAAAGGCGTTTGTGGGCGGACAGGAGTTGGCTGTGTTCACAGAAGGGATCACCAGGGACGAGACAGTCATGAGATTCATTATGGAAAACGGTTGTAAGGCATACCAAACAGCAGGGGAGATCCTGCAGACAGAGAAGAGGGAGAGTGAACTGAAGGAGGAGATCCGGCAATTGTCCGATTTCCTTCAGACAGGTGAAAAAATTTTATAATTATTAAAAAAAAGAAGATACTAAGTAACAGTTCAGACAGGTCTGCGCGTTGGCTGCTATCTGAAAAGTTACGATACGAAACCGTAAAGACGGACGGGCAAAGAACTGGAAAGGACAAAACAAAATGCTGAATAATATTTTGACTAGTGTGAATGATTTTATGTACACCTACCCGTTATTGATACTGCTGGTGGGGGCCGGCGTATATTTTACTGTGCGGACCCGCTTTGTACAGGGGCGCCTGCTAGGCGAAGCTTTTCGTGTACTGCTTGAAAGAGCAGAGGTGAAGGACGGCAAGAAGCAGGTATCCTCTTTTCAGGCACTGATGATATCAACCGCTTCCAGAGTGGGAACCGGCAATATTGCCGGAATCGCCACTGCCATTGCTGCCGGGGGTCCGGGAGCTGTGTTCTGGATGTGGGTGATGGCTGTGATCGGCAGTGCATCCGCCTTTATTGAAAGTACCCTGGCACAGGTGTACAAGGTAAAAGATGGGAAAGACTTCAGAGGGGGACCTTCCTATTACATGGAAAAAGCCCTTGGAAAGCGGTATCTCGGGATTATTTTTTCAATACTTTTGATCATATGTTTTGCCTATGGATTTAACGGACTGCAGTCCTTTAATATGTCTTCTTCCCTGGAATATTATATTCCGGGGTATGCGGACAGTATATATCCGGCTGTCATAGGCGCTGTGCTTGCGGCGGCCACAGCTTTTGTCATTTTTGGAGGTGTCCACAGGATCGGGTTTATAACATCTGTGATCGTGCCGGTGATGGCCGGGGGATATCTGATCATGGGGCTTGCCACCATGGTGATGAATGCGGAAAGGATCCCTGAGGTGTTTGCGCTGATCTTCCGGGAGGCTTTTGACGGCCGGGCAATTTTCGGAGGATTTGCCGGAAGTGCCGTGGTGATCGGGATCAAGAGAGGACTTTTTTCCAATGAGGCAGGTATGGGAAGTGCGCCCAACGCTTCCGCCAGCGCAGCGGTGAGCCATCCCGCAAAACAGGGACTGGTTCAAGTGCTCTCTGTGTTTATTGATACACTTTTGATCTGTTCTGCCACTGCTATGATGCTGCTCCTCTCCGGTGTGGAGGGAAAATCAGGCGTGCTGGACGGGATTCCGTTTGTGCAGCAGGCGATTTCCGCCAATGTGGGAACATGGGGGATCCATTTCATAACATTTTCTATTTTTACGTTTGCGTTTTCCAGTTTGGTGGGGAATTATTATTATGCAGAGTCTAATATCAAGTTTATTAAGGATGATAAAAGACTTTTGTTTGTGTTTCGGGTGAGCTGTCTGCTGGCAGTGTTTTTGGGGGCGCAGGCGGATTTCTCGGTGATATGGAATGTGGCGGATATTACGATGGGGGGGATGGCTGTGCTGAATATTTTGGTGATCCTGGTGCTTGGGGGGACGGCTGTTAGAGTGCTCAGGGATTATGAAGAGCAGAAAAAGAAGGGGGTTGAACCGGTGTTTCGGGCTGAGAAACTGGGGATAAGGAATACGGAATGTTGGGATGATTCACGAACTTTAAAATAAGTGGGGGATGCCATGCCGGAAGTGGTTGACACCGTATGCCGGAAGTGGCTAATGCCGGACGCCGGACCTGGCCGCAGGTTTCCCTGTACGGACGAGAGCAGAGGACTTTCAAGCTAACACGTAAGCCGCACTAAGTTCATCGCCTTAGGGCTCTTCACTAAGTGCTTGCTAACGTGTGGATCTTGAAAGATCCCCTACCGCTCTTAGACGTCCGTACAGGGAAACCTGCGGCCAGGTCCGGCTGTTTTTTTAGATCGGGATGGATATTGAATGAAAAACTGATCCCCCAGCTATGCTGGGGAGAATGGAATAGTTGGGAACGGTGAGGTTTTGAATAAAAAATTTTATGTTATGTTGAGAATGGTGTCGCAGGCCAAACTTAAACCATACTAAAACATAGAAGGTGGTCTATATGAACAATAGAAGGACATCACATATTAAATGGAGATGCCAATGTTATATTGTTTTTATTCCAAAGTATTGTAGGATAAGGTTCAAAAAGATGTCAGAGAAATAATTAACACATTATCGTAGAGATAAAAATGTTGATATTATAGCAGATGCAGTTTGCATAGACCATGTGCATTTAAGTGTAACGATACCGCCGAAAATAAGTGTTTCAGATTTTATAGGTTATTTAAAAGGCTAAGGTACCTTGATGGTTTATGGTGGGCATCCAGGATTTATTACAGATGAAGTATATCAAAAAATATATAAAAGAGTAAGCAGAAGAAAAAAGAAGATTCAAGAAGTCTATAAAAAGATAAAGAAAAATTTTTTACGGTTATACTTGACTAATTTTGTCTAGATTGTTATAATATTAACAGTCAAGGAAATATTTAGGTAAATAATAAAATTTTAATATTTTTTAGGAGGATATCAAAGATGAATCAGTGTTTTGGATGTAACACATGTGCAAGTGCGGATAAGAAGCTGGAGGGGTATATCCGGGAGCTGCCTATGGAGACTTCACATCACAGGGTGGAAGGACAGAGTACAAAGTGCGGGTTTGGTCTGCAGGGTGTCTGTTGCAGGCTTTGTGCAAACGGACCGTGCAGGATCACACCTAAGGCGCCGAGAGGAATCTGTGGTGCTACGGCAGATGTGATCGTTGCCCGTAATTTCCTGAGAGCTGTGGCAAGCGGGTCAGGATGTTATATACATATTGTGGAGAATACAGCGCTGAATGTGAAAAAGACAGCTATGGCAAAAGGCGAGATCAAAGGAGAAAAATCTCTCCAGAGATTAGCTGAGATTTTCGGCGTGGAAGGAAAAGATAAGTGGGAGACCGCCCAGATCGTTGCCCAGAAGGTACTGGATGATTTATATAAACCGGAATATGAAAAGATGGAACTGGTGGAGAAGATGGCTTATGCTCCCAGATTCAAAAAGTGGCAGGAGCTTGACATTTTGCCAGGCGGCGCTAAAGGTGAGGTGTTCCATGGGGTTGTGAAATGTTCCACAAACCTGAATTCAGATCCTGTGGATATGCTGACAGACTGTCTGAAGCTTGGAATTTCCACAGGTATTTACGGACTGACACTGACAAATCTTTTGAATGACGTTCTGCTTGGCGAGCCGGAGCTGAGACTGGCGCCTGTGGGACTCAGAGTGATAGATCCGGATTATATAAACATCATGATCACAGGACATCAGCACACTATTTTTGTGGATCTGCAGGAGAGACTGACTTCAAAAGAAGCTGTAGAGAAAGCAAAGGCAGCAGGGGCAAAAGGATTTAAGCTGGTTGGATGTACCTGCGTGGGACAGGATCTGCAGCTCCGCGGAGCACATTACACAGAAGTGTTTGACGGTCATGCCGGAAACAACTACAGCAGTGAGGCTGTGCTGGCAACAGGTGGTATTGATGCAGTGCTCTCTGAGTTTAACTGTACACTTCCGGGTATTGAGCCGATCTGCGAAGAGCTGAAGATCAAACAGATCTGTCTGGATGATGTGGCAAAGAAGGCGAATGCAGAGCTGAAACCTTATGTATTTGAAGAGAGAGAAAAACAGAGTGAAGAGATCATAGATGAGATCATTGCCGCTTATAAGGAGAGAAGAGGCAGTGTGCCGCTGAATCTTATGCCGGAACACGGAAATGACAATACGCTTACAGGCGTGAGCGAAGGCTCCTTAAAAGAATTCCTGGGCGGAAACTGGAAACCACTCATCGATCTGATCGTCTCAGGGGATATCAAAGGTATTGCCGGTGTGGTTGGCTGTTCCAACCTGACAGCAGGCGGACATGATGTTCTGACTGTGGAAATGACAAAAGAACTGATTGCAAAAGATATTCTGGTGCTGACAGCGGGCTGTTCTTCAGGAGGTATTGAGAACTGCGGACTGATGACACCGGAAGCAGCCAAGTATGCAGGACCGAAGCTTCGTGCTGTCTGCGAAAAACTGAACATCCCGCCGGTTCTGAATTTTGGACCTTGTCTTGCTATCGGCCGTCTGGAGATCGTTGCAACAGAGCTTGCAGAGGCAATTGGTGTGGATATCCCTCAGCTTCCGCTGGTACTGTCTGCTGCCCAGTGGCTTGAAGAACAGGCTCTGGCTGACGGATGCTTTGGTCTGGCTTTAGGACTGCCGCTGCATCTGGGACTGCCGCCGTTTGTGACAGGAAGCAAGCTGGTGACAAAGGTGCTGACAGAGGATATGAAATCCCTCACAGGCGGGCAGGTTATCATCAATGGTGACGCAAAAGAGAGCGCTGATATTCTGGATAAGATCATCGAGGAAAAACGTGCAGGCTTAAATATCTGATACAGGGGGATGCGGTTATGAAAAGAATAATGGTAGATGCCAGTAAATGTGACGGCTGTAAAAGCTGCTCCCTGGCCTGTATGCAGGCGCACCGGGAAACTCCGGGGACAATTTATGACCTGGACGTGACAGACATTTCCAATGAAACCAGAAATTATATTTATAAAAATCCGCAGGGCGGCTATACACCTATTTTCTGTCGCCACTGCGACCAGCCGGAGTGTGTGATGTCCTGCATGAGCGGGGCACTCACAAAGGATGAGAAGACCGGCCACGTGCAGTATAACGAGAAAAAATGCGGTTCCTGCTTCATGTGTGTCATGAACTGTCCATATGGAGTTTTGAAACCGGATGAAAAGACTCACTTAAAAGTGATCAAATGTGATTTCTGCATTGACAAAGGCGAGGAACCCAGTTGTGTAAAAGCCTGTCCAAAAGAGGCAATCTGGGTAGAGGAGGTGTAGCATGGGATATGTGATTTTAGGCGTGGGCGCTGCCGGCATCACTGCAGCGAAGACCATCCGGAAAGCAGATAAAGAGACAGAGATCACTATGATCTCCACAGACGAACAGGTACATTCCCGTTGTATGCTGCACAAGTATTTAAGCCATGAGCGGACAGCAGAAGAACTGAATTTTGTACCGGAAGATTTTTTTGAGGCGAATCATATCAACTGGATAAAAGGGAAAACCGTGACAGGCCTTGATACGGCAGAAAAGAAAGTCAAACTGGCAGACGGCGGGGAAGTGTCTTACGATAAACTGCTGATCGCCACAGGCGCTGAGAGTTTTATACCTCCTGTGGGAAATCTGCGGGAAGCCGGAAATGTGTTTGGACTGCGTCATCTGCGGGATGCGGCTGCCATTGACAAGATGGCGGAAAATGCGGATAAGATCGTCATCATCGGTTCCGGTCTGGTGGGCCTGGATGCGGCCTATGGCCTGATGGAAACAGGGAAAAAGGTGTCCATTGTGGAGATGGCGGATCAGATCCTGCCCATTCAGCTTGACAAAACAGGAGCCCTGGAATATCAGAAACGTTTTGAAGCGGCAGGTGCTTCTTTTTATCTGGGAAGAAAAGCTGCTGAAACAAAAATGAATAAAGAAGGCAGGATTACCCAAGTCATCCTGGACAACGGCGAAGCTCTGTCCTGCGACATGGTGATCGTGGCAGCAGGCGTGAGAAGCGCGACTGCAGGTTTGGAAGGCGAGGGTATAGTCGTTGACCGGGGAATGAAAGTAAACGATCATCTGCAGACCGGTGCGGCAGATGTCTATGCGGCCGGGGATGTGACGGGACTTTCCGGTATCTGGCCCAATGCCCAGAAACAGGGAGAAACGGCTGCCCTGAATATGATGGGCGGAAATGTGGAATACACAGACCGCTATGCAGTCAAAAACACCATTAACTTCTTCGGCCTGGTTTCCCTCTGTGTAGGCGTGATCGTGCCGGAGGAGACAGATGTGGTGATCGTCAGAGAAGACGCGAGCAACTATAAACGCGTGATAATCCGCGGCGGAAAAGTAGTCGGCGTGCTTCTTCAGGGAGATATCTCCCATGCCGGCATCTGGCAGTATCTCATCAAAAATGAGATTTCCATAACAGGCATTGAAAAGGATATATTTGATCTGAATTTCGGAGATTTTTATGGTATCAAGGAGAATGGAGAATATACCTGGCGCACCGCGGGCTGAGTGTTAAAAAATCCTAAAAAGGGCTTGACAAAGTAAAGTTTTAACGGGTATACTTGATTGCATATACAGAAATGCTGTGATGGGAACAAGTAATCCCCGTGGATTCTACAGAAAGCTGCCGGTTGATGAGAGGCGCAGAAGGAAGCGGACGATGAATACCTCCCTGAGCTTCACACCGAACAGTGCTTTTGCTGCAGACAGCAGCGGCGGGCTAAGTAGGCTGTGACGGAATGGCACACGTTATCGTGCAGATGAGTATCGTCTTGTGAAAAGGCCGTACTTACTGAGGCAGACGGTGTGAACCGGCTGCGAAAAAAGGTGGTAACACGGAAGCGGATACAGCTCCCGTCCTTTATGAAGAGGACGGGAGCTTTTTTAGTGGTCAAAAGGTCCTTGGAGCTGGATGGCACCAAGCGCAGATACGGCTTTCGTCCGATCACAATTTACAGATAAGTAAAGGAGAAAACAGTATGAAAATCTATGAAGAACTGACAGCCAGAGGCCTGATCGCGCAGGTGACGGATGAGGAAGAGATCCGTGATCTGGTAAACAATGGAAAAGCAACCTTTTACATCGGTTTTGACCCCACAGCCGACAGTCTGCATGTGGGACATTTTATGGCACTGTGCCTGATGAAACGTCTGCAGATGGCAGGCAACAAGCCAATCGCCTTACTGGGCGGCGGCACAGGCATGATCGGAGATCCTTCAGGGAGAACGGATATGCGCCAGATGATGACAGAGGAGACCATTCAGTATAACTGTGACTGTTTCAGAAAACAGATGAGCCGTTTTATTGACTTCTCTGAGGGCAAAGCCCTTATGGTAAATAATGCGGACTGGCTTCTGGATCTCAACTATGTGGAGATGTTAAGGGAAGTTGGCGCCCATTTTTCTGTAAACAATATGCTGCGCGCAGAGTGTTACAAACAGCGTATGGAAAAAGGACTGAGTTTCTTTGAATTTAATTACATGATCATGCAGAGCTATGACTTTTACATGCTGTACAAGAATTACGGCTGTAATATGCAGTTCGGCGGAGACGACCAGTGGAGCAATATGCTGGGCGGAACAGAGCTGATCCGCCGTAAGCTGGGAAAAGATGCGTATGCCATGACCATCACTCTGCTTCTGAATTCAGAGGGCAAGAAGATGGGCAAAACTCAGTCAGGCGCTGTCTGGCTGGATCCCAATAAGACAACACCTTTTGACTTCTATCAGTATTGGAGAAATGTCAGCGACGCAGATGTGCTGAAATGTCTTCGCATGCTTACCTTCCTGCCTTTGGAGCAGATTGATGAGATGGATAAATGGGAGGGCAGCCAGCTCAACACAGCAAAAGAGATCCTGGCTTACGAACTGACTGATCTGGTACATGGCGAGGAAGAGGCTAAAAAGTCCCAGGAAGCAGCAAGGGCTTTATTTACCAGCGGTAATGCAGCGGATATGCCATCAGCTTTCATCGAGCAGTCAGACTTACAGGAAGGAAATATTGACCTCATCACACTTCTGCACAAGAGCGGTTTGGTAGGCAGCCGTTCCGAGGGAAGAAGAGCCATTGAGCAGGGCGGTGTGGCAATTGACGGTGAGAAGATCACAGATGTCAAATATGTGATCCCGGGAGAAAAGTTGGACGGAGACGGGATCGTGCTGAAACGCGGTAAGAAAAACTTCCGTAAAGTGACAATAAAATAATATAATACAAGAGATGCCGGGGGCTGACAGAGCTTCCCGGCATCCGTTACATTTTGTGCAAAATCATCAAAATGGATTTTCTCTGTTAATGCCATTGCATTTTACTTTTGGATATGGTAATCTGGATTCACGAAAAGGTCAGCGCCGTACGATCGGAAACGCGCAGAAAACAATTCTAAAGCAACACCCTATATCCACATTTCAAAATTCTATGGAATTCCCGTATATTTTCCATTTATCAGCATTTAGAGTCAAAGGAATACCAATATTGTTTGGAGCTGTACTATATTCTCACAGTTACAATTGTTTTTCTGATCGTGACGCGCCTGCCGGAACAGAGAGGTTATGAGGAATGAACAAAAAAGGAATGATATTTGAAGGGCTGAAAGTGCGCAATGAGATCAAAAAAGCACTGCAGCAGGAGGAAGGACTGCCCAATTGTATTCAGGAGGAGAACGGATATCTGTCAGCAGAACCGGGAGAGCATGCAGGAAAAAATGTACTCAAAGGCGAGAGAGAGCTGAAACGTGTATTGGAAAAGCTGCTGGAGGAGGATGGACAGGAGATCTGTCTGGATGTAACTTATTTTCTCGTTTTTGCAGCAGCGCAGAATCCCGTCTGCAGAGAAGAGTTAAAAAGACTGGCACCGGAGCAGATCATTGGATATCAGCAGATGTTTTTGGATAACGGGTATCACGGTGATTACTTTTTGTCCTGTCTGGGCTATGAGGAACATTATTTTGCACAGGTGCTCATTGGTATGCTTGAAAAGATACGGGAGGGCAGCGAAGAGAGGGCGGAGGAAGCTTATCATCAGTTTATGGGCTGCATCCGCAAAGGATGGCGCAGTGCCAGACGGGAGCTTTTTACAGAAGAGACTCTGGACTTTGAACGGATACAGGAGTGGGCCGGGCCTTACACAGAACAGCCGGCCATGGGTATGAGCCAGATCTGTATGATCTGCCTGCTGGCTGAGACCTGTCATGTAGAGATTAAAAAGAATGTAAATTTCTATCTCATTCTGGAGTGTATGATTGACAGAAATACGATCTGGGACAGTAAAAAAGAGGAAATTTTAGAATACGAGGTCTGGGGAAGAGCGGGCTGCGCGGACAGTTGTTTTTACCGGAGACTGGAAGAAACAGTGAGGAATCCGTTCCAGGCAGCCTTGGGATTTAGGGTGGAGGGATATGAAGAGTTTGACTGTTATCTGCAAAATCTTTTCCATCTGGGGGGCATAGACAGGAATGTGCTGTGCGGAGAAGAACTGGACGAGAGATCACGGCGGCTTTTACTGGAACTGGGTGAGTTTGAGAAAAATTCGGGTATGGAGAAGTATGTCTATTCTCTTTATATTGTTTTACTGTCCGGATATGTGAAAAAATGTCTGGATAAGATCCGGGAAAATGATCCGGTCAGATGGCAGCAGAAATTAGATGAGCAGGAAAGAGAAAAGGAGGAATTAAAAAAGCAGCTTACAGAATCGGAGGAGCGTTTCCGCAGTATGAAAAGGAAAAACAGTGAGCTGGAAGAAAAACTGGAGCTGGCAGAACGGACTGTGCGCCGCAAAGAGAACCAGCTCCTGCGCGCGGCCAAGCAGCACCAGTCCGAAAAACAGGAACTTGTCAGGCTGAGAGAAAGTCTATATAATTCAGGTAGAGCCGGATGATGCCATGCTTGGCCGAAGAAAATTTCAAATCATCTATTGACAAATACCCCATACGGCATTATAATTGAAAAAAAGTTGAATTGATTAACACTTTAAACCGATGAACAAGAAGAGTAAGTAAAAATATTTATTCCCAGAGAGCCGTTGTTGGTGGAAATACGGCAGTAAGAGTTTTTACCGAATGGCCTTGTGAGGGCAGCTTGAAACCTTCCTGGAGGGGAGTAGACGCTGACGGGGAGCTTATCCGTTATCAAAGAGCAGTGTATGATAGTACATGAAAGAGCGGTTCATATTACGTAAAGGATATGAGCAATATGGGTGGTACCGCAGGAGTTTAGAATTTACAGCTCTTGTCCCATTGGAGAAATCTGATGGGGCAGGAGCTTTTTTATTGCCGCTCTTTGGAAAGGGAGGAAAAACATGACGATCACACCGGACTGCAACACAATTTTGAAACTGGCGGAGGAATATTCCATTGTCCCTGTATGCAGGGAAATCTATGCGGATGTTACAACACCGATCACTCTGCTGCGCAAGCTCACAGGGCTTTCTAAGAGATATTATCTTCTGGAGAGTATAGAGGGCGGAGAGACATGGGGAAGATATTCTTTTCTGGGATATGACCCGGTCATGCGGGTGACCTGCAGGGACAGTAAAGTATATATAGAAAAACAGGGAAAGACTGAGATTGTGGAGACAGAAAAGCCCCTGAATGTATTGAGAGAGATCATGAAAGACTACAAGTCTCCCAGACTTTCCGGCATGCCTCCGTTTACCGGCGGCTTTGTAGGGTATTTTGCATATTCTATGATCGGTTACGCGGAACCGGTGCTCCATATAAAAAAGGGCACATTTCCCGATTACGATGTTATGCTTTTTGACAAAGTCATCGCCTATGACCATCTGAAGCAGAAGATATGTATCATTGTGAATATGCGGACGGATAAGGTGATGGAGAATTATGGCGAGGCTACAGCGGAGATCGCAAGGATCGCCGGGCTGATCAAAAGCGCACCGGTGCCTGCGGCTGAAGCGGAGCCAGAGCAGATTGATTTCACCTGTAATGTGAGCAGGGAGGAATACTGCAGCATTGTAGAGAAGACGAAAGAATATATAAGAGATGGGGATATCTTCCAGGCTGTTATTTCCAGGCAGTTTTGCAGTCCTATGAGAGGAAGCCTTTTAGACGCTTACAGAGTTCTTCGGACAACAAATCCTTCCCCGTATATGGTTTACCTGCATTTTGATGAGGAGGAACTGATGAGCACTTCACCGGAGACTCTGGTCCGCCTTCAGGATGGCAGGCTGACTACCTTCCCGGTAGCAGGCTCCAGGCCAAGGGGGGCGGACGCAGAGGAGGATGAAGCTTTGGAAAAAGATCTTCTGCAGGATGAAAAGGAACTGTCAGAACATAATATGCTGGTAGACCTGGGGAGAAATGATCTGGGACGCATCAGTCAGTTTGGTTCTGTGGAAGTGACGAAATATATGATGATCCACCGTTATTCTAAGATCATGCACATCTGTTCCCAGGTGGAGGGAACCATCCGGGACGACAAGGATGCATTGGATGCAGTTGAAGCTGTACTTCCTGCGGGAACTCTTTCCGGCGCGCCCAAGATCAGGGCATGCGAGATCATCGAGGAGCTGGAGAGTATGGAGAGAGGTGTCTACGGAGGTGCCATCGGCTATCTGGATTTTGCCGGCAATTTGGATACCTGTATTGCTATCCGCATGGCAGTCAAAAAAGACGGTAAAGTCTACGTACAGGCAGGCGGCGGAATTGTGGCAGACAGTGTTCCGGAGCTGGAATACGAAGAATCGGCAAATAAAGCGGCAGCAGTGATGCAGGCCATTAAAAATGCCGGGGAGGTGGAAGAGTTATGATATTGCTGATTGATAATTACGACAGTTTTACATACAACCTGGTACAGATGATAGGCACCATTAACCCGGACATCCGGGTGATAAGAAATGATGAGATGACAGTGGAGGAGATAGAGGCATTACATCCTTCCCACATTATCCTGTCACCGGGACCGGGATATCCGAAGGACGCTGGAATCTGTGAAGCGGTTATTAAGAGACTGCAGGGCAGGGTGCCTATCCTGGGTGTCTGCCTGGGACATCAGGCTGTCTGTGAAGTGTACGGCGCCAGGATCAGCCACGCCAGACATTTGATGCACGGAAAAAGAAGCCGGGTATTTCTTCAGACAGAGAGTCCCATCTTCGCAGGCATGGAGGAAGAAATAGACGCGGCCAGATACCACTCCCTTATAGCGGAGGAGGGAACCATTCCCCAATGTCTCCAGGTCTTGTCCACGGATGTGGAAAATGGGGAAATCATGGCAGTAGGGCACAGAGAGTATCCGGTATATGGACTTCAGTTTCATCCGGAATCCATTCTCACACCCCAGGGAAAGAATATACTTGAAAATTTTTTAAATATAAAAGCTGTAAGAGGAGATAAGATCATGATCAAAGAGGCAATTCATACACTGATGGACGGCAAGGATTTAAACTATGAGATGGCAAAGGCAGTCATGCATGAAATGATGGATGGCATTGCCACACAGGCACAGATGGGAGCTTTTCTGGCGGCGCTTCGCATGCAGGGAGAGAGCATAGATGAGATCACAGCCTTTGCTGAGGTCATGAGGGAAAAAGGGATCAAGATCAAACCAGAGAGAGAAGTCATAGATATTGTGGGAACGGGAGGAGACGAGGCAGGAACCTTTAACATTTCCACCACAGCGGCGTTTGTAGTCGCAGCGGGCGGAGTGCCTGTGGCAAAACACGGAAACCGCAGCGTATCCAGTAAGAGCGGTGCGGCAGATGTCCTGGAAAATCTGGGTGCCAATGTGGCTCTTGACGCAAAACAGAATGAGAACATTCTCAACAAGACAGGGATGTGCTTTATGTTTGCGCCGGTTTATCACTCTTCTATGAAATACGCGGCTCCGGTGAGAAAAGAGATGGGGGTGCGCACCGTGTTCAATATATTAGGCCCCCTCTCCAACCCGGCAGCAGCTACCATGCAGCTTCTTGGCGTATACGACAAAAATCTGGTGGAACCGCTGGCAAAGGTGCTGGGCAACTTAGGTGTGACCAGAGGAGTCGCTGTGTGCGGTGAGGACGGCCTGGATGAGATCACCCTGACAGGGGAGACCACAGTCTGCGAAATACGTTTTGGAGAGACTTCCTGCTACACCATATCACCGGAGCAGTTTGGAATGAAACGCTGTGAACTTTCTGAACTGGTGGGCGGCTCTCCTGCTGATAACGCACAGATCACCAGGGATATTCTCTTCGGGCGTGAGACAGGACCAAAACGCGATGTGGTGCTTTTAAATGCGGGTATGAGTCTCTATCTGGGGATTGACGGCATCACATTGCAGGAGGGCATTGATATGGCCCGGGATCTGATAGAGAGCGGAAAGGCACAGGCAAAATTTGATGAATTTGTAAAAGCCACAAGAGAACAGTAAAGGAGGAGACTGAAAAATGATACTGGAACAGATAGCGAGAGACACAGAGATCCGGGTGACCCAGCAGAAAAAGAAAGTCCCTCTCGGAACCCTGAAAAAAGCGGCATACCAAATGGAGACAGATACAGGATTCCCCTTTGAAAAAGCCCTGGCAAAGGAGGGACTCAGCTTCATATGTGAGGTGAAAAAAGCCTCCCCTTCAAAAGGGATCATCGCAGAAGATTTTCCGTATCTGGATATCGCAAAGGAATACGAAGCGGCGGGGGCAGATGCTGTCTCCTGTCTGACTGAGCCGAAATATTTTCTGGGAGCTGACAGCTATCTGAAGGAGATCGCGGAAAATGTGAAGATTCCGGTTCTCAGGAAAGATTTTGTGGTGGAAGAGTATCAGATATATGAGGCAAAGGCTCTGGGTGCCAGCGCTGTGCTGCTGATCTGTGCGCTCATCGAGCCGGTGCTTCTGAAACGATACATTCAGGTGTGCGACACTTTGGGGCTTTCGGCTTTGGTGGAAGCCCATGACGAGAAAGAAATTTCACATGCCGTGTGGGCGGGAGCCAGAGTCATCGGCGTGAATAACCGCAATCTGAAGGATTTCAGCGTGGATGTGGGAAACAGCACAAGGCTTCGCGCTCTGGCGCCGAAAGAGATCCTGTTCGTGGCAGAGAGCGGTATAAAAGGTCCCGAGGATATTGCGCGCTTAAAGGAAAATGAAGTGAATGCTGTGCTGATCGGTGAGACGCTGATGAAGAGCAGGGATAAGAAAAAAATGCTTTCTTACCTAAAAGGAGAGGATACATCCAATGAGCAGTAAAGTAAAGATCTGCGGCCTTAGGCGTCCTGAGGACATAGAGACAGCCAACCTGTACCGTCCGGATTTTATCGGGTTTGTCTTTGCGAACAGCAGCCGGCGGATCACGGAAGAACAGGCAGAGTGCTTAAGGGCAGGACTGGCGGATGGGATCCTGGCGGCAGGCGTATTTGTAAACGCTCCGGTCCGGGAGGCAGCAAGGATCGCTGAAAAGGGGATCATAGATATCATTCAGCTTCACGGAGATGAGGATGAAGCCTATATCCGCAGTCTGAAAACATTTACTAAGAAACCGGTGATAAAAGCAGTCCGCGTACAGAGCCGGGAGCAGATCCTGGAAGCGGAGAAGCTGCCCTGCGAGTATCTGCTACTTGACACCTATACAAAGGGACAGTACGGAGGAAGCGGAAAAGGATTTGACCTGTCGCTCATTCCAAGGCTTGCCAGACCATTTTTTCTGGCCGGAGGCCTGAGTGCCGAAAATGTGCAGAGCGCTCTTGAAAGAAGCGGTGCATTTGCAGCAGATGTCAGCAGCGCAGTGGAGACAGAGGGATATAAAGACAGGGACAAGGTCAGGGAATTTATCCGGGCGGTCCGGGAACAGGATTCGGACACGAAAAACCATTGATTATAAAGAAGAGGATGAAAATATGAGCAAAGGTAGATTTGGCAATTACGGAGGACAGTACATTCCGGAGACACTGATGAACGCAGTGCAGGAGCTGGAGGAAGCCTATGAGAAATACAGCAGGGACCCGGAATTTAACAGGGAGCTGGACCATCTGCTGAAAAATTATGCGGGCCGCCCTTCTCTGCTGTACTATGCCGAGAAGATGACAAAGGATCTGGGAGGCGCGAAGATATACCTGAAGAGAGAGGATTTGAACCATACCGGTTCCCATAAGATCAACAATGTTCTGGGACAGGTGCTCCTTGCGAAGAAGATGGGCAAGACGAGAGTTATCGCTGAGACGGGAGCGGGACAGCACGGTGTGGCCACAGCTACGGCAGCGGCCCTTATGGGGATGGAATGTGAAGTCTTCATGGGACGTGAGGACACAGACCGCCAGGCACTGAATGTATACCGCATGGAACTGCTGGGGGCAAAGGTTCACCCTGTGGACAGCGGAACAGCCACTTTGAAGGATGCTGTAAATGAGACTATGAGAGAGTGGACCAGAAGGATGGACGATACCCTTTATGTGTTGGGTTCTGTCATGGGTCCCCACCCCTTCCCTATGATCGTTCGTGATTTCCAGAAGATCATCGGAAAGGAGATCAAAGAACAGCTTCAGGAAAGAGAAGGCAGACTTCCGGATGCTGTGATCGCCTGTGTGGGCGGCGGCAGCAACGCCATGGGAGCGTTTTATGAATTCATCAAGGATGAGCAGGTGCAGCTCATCGGATGTGAAGCGGCAGGGCTTGGTGTGGATACGGAAAAACATGCGGCAACCATCGCAAAAGGAACAGAGGGAGTTTTCCATGGTATGAAATCCCTGTTCTGCCAGGATGAGTACGGACAGATCGCTCCGGTATACTCCATTTCCGCAGGACTGGATTACCCGGGTATCGGGCCGGAACATGCCAATCTGAACAAGACGGGAAGGGCCAAATATGTGCCGATCACAGACGCCGAAGCGGTGGAGGCATTTGAATATCTCTCCAAGACAGAGGGAATCATACCGGCTATCGAAAGCGCCCACGCAGTGGCATATGCCAGGAAACTGGCTCCGACCATGGATAAGGATAAGATCATAGTGGTAAATATTTCCGGCAGAGGCGACAAGGACGTGGCTGCCATTGCACGATACAGAGGAGTGGAAATTTATGAGTAAAATATATCAGGCATTTGAAAACAAAAAGGCATTTATTCCGTTTATCACAGGCGGTGACCCTACGCTTGATGTGACAGAGCAGCTTTTGTACGCCATAGAGGAAGCAGGAGCTGATCTGATAGAGATCGGCATCCCTTTTTCTGACCCTACAGCAGAAGGACCGGTGATTCAGGAGGCAAATGAGAGAGCCTTAAAAGCGGGATGCACCACTGACAAATTGTTTGACATGATAAAAAGGGCGAGACAGAAGGTCACAGTGCCGATCGTGTTTCTCACCTATGTGAATCCTATTTTTACATATGGCAAGGAGCGCTTCATGAAAAAATGTGTGGAGTGCGGCGTGGACGGCATCATCGTTCCGGATATGCCCTATGAAGAAAAACAGGAGCTGGCGCCTGCGTGTGATGCCTATGGCATTGACATCATTCCTCTTATAGCACCCACTTCAAATGCCCGCATCACCATGATCGCAAAGGAGGCAAAGGGATATATCTACTGTGTCTCTTCTCTGGGAGTGACCGGTGTGAGAAGTGAGATCAAGACGGACATCGGCGCCATGGTAGAGCTGGTGCGCCGGGCCACAGATGTGCCCTGCGCCGTGGGCTTCGGCATTTCCACACCGGAACAGGCATACGCCATGGCAAAGGTTTCAGACGGAGCCATTGTAGGCTCTGCAATTGTTAAAATTGTGGCAAAATATGGAAAGGACTGTGTGCCCTATGTGGCGGAGTATGTAAAAGAAATGAAAGCTGCCGTGGACCGGGCAAACAACTGAGAACAGCGGAGGATGGAAAATTCCATCCTCCTTTTTTGCGTAAAGCCCCGCATTTCCAGACTCTTCCTGCGTAACCATGCAGATCAGCGCGGTAAATACACGGATATGGGGGATTAGATCTGTATGGCGCCGGCTGCTTTGGAATTTTGCCGGGTATGGTGCAGTATCTCCCCGGGGAAAACGCCTTGCGGGATAATGTCCCGTAAATAGTAACAAAAATATTCATAATAATTAAATATTTCACAAATTTTTGTTGAAAAATCCCTGGAAACAAGGTACAATTAAAATCGGCAGAAATTGGTTTTGTCTTTTAATTCAACAAAGTAAAACCAGGAGGCGATTTCTGCATGAAAACCGGATTATCACGCAGATTTTTCGTGCAGAATCCAGGTAAATAATAAAAAATGGAGGGCTGATAAATGAGTAATACAGCACAAAGCTTGGCAAGTAAAAGAATTGCTTCTTTACTTGATGAGAACAGTTTTGTTGAGATCGGCAGCTGTGTCACAGCAAGAAATACAGATTTCAACTTATCTGAAAAGGAAACACCGTCAGACGGTGTCATCACCGGTTATGGTGTCATCGACGGCAGCCTGGTGTATGTGTACAGCCAGGACGCTTCCGTTCTGAACGGAACCATTGGTGAAATGCATGCCAAAAAGATTGTCAGACTTTACGATCTGGCAATGAAGACAGGCGCTCCGGTTATCGGACTTGTGGACTGCGCAGGCTTAAGACTGCAGGAAGCCACAGATGCGCTGAACGCTTTTGGCGAGATTTATACCAAACAGGTTATGGCATCAGGTGTGATCCCGCAGATCACAGGTATTTTTGGAACCTGCGGCGGCGGCCTTGCAATTGTTCCGGCTCTTACCGATTTCACCTTCATGGAAGAGAAGAGCGGTAAACTGTTTGTAAACTCCCCCAACGCTTTAGAGGGAAATGAAATTTCCAAATGTGATACTTCCAGTGCAAAATACCAGAGTGAAGAGGCTGGTCTGGTAGATGTTCTGGGAAGCGAAGATGAAATCCTGGCGCAGATGAGACAGCTGGTATCCATGCTGCCTTCCAACTACGAAGATAATTCTTCCTACGAAGACTGCGCAGATGACTTAAACCGTGTATGCCCGGAACTGGAAAACTGTGTGGGAGATACCGCCATTGCACTTTCCCAGATCGCGGACAACAATGAGTTCTTTGAAGTAAAAGCTGCATACGCAAAAGATATGGTGACCGGATTCATCCGTCTGAACGGCGCTGTTGTGGGCTGTGTTGCCAACAGAAGCGAAGTTTACAACGATGAAGGGGAGAAGACAGAGTCCTTTGACAATGTGCTCTCTGCAAGAGGATGTAAAAAAGCAGCGGATTTCGTGAAATTCTGTGACGCTTTTGAAATCCCGGTTCTGTCCCTGACAAATGTAAAAGGCTATAAAGCAACAAAATGCTCTGAAGCCAACATTGCCAAGGCAGCCGCACAGCTTACTTACGCATTTACAAATGCAACCGTACCGAAGGTGAACATCGTGATCGGTGAGGCATTCGGAAGTGCATATCTGGCAATGAACAGCAAATCCACAGGAGCTGACATGGTATTCGCATGGCCGGGAGCTCAGATCGGTATGATGGACGCACGTCTTGCTGCGAAGATCATGTATGCAGATAGCGATGCTGCAACGATCAATGAAAAAGCTGCTGAATATGCTGACTTACAGTCAAGCGCCCTGTCTGCTGCCAAGAGAGGTTATGTGGATTCCATCATCGAGGCAGAAGATACAAGAAAATATGTGATTGGTGCTTTTGAAATGTTATTCACAAAGAGAGAAGATCGTCCAAGCAAGAAACACGGCACGGTTTAGGTGAGGTGAATCATATGAAGCAGACATGGAAAAAATTAATTGGTTTAATCCTGATCGGAGTATGCGCGCTGGCTATGACAGCCTGCGGAAGCAGCAAAGACTCCACAGGCGGTTTAAAAAAGCTGGATGATGCAACTGTTGACTCTCTTGTGGAGAGCTTTGGCGGCGTTGTCGGCAACATTGCTGATCTGGATGAGGAGTCTATCGCAGGTCTGATGGAAGGCGATGACGCATTCAGCGCTTCCGCTGCCGTTGCGTGGGACGGTGCCGGCGAAGATCTGGGCGCATATGTGGAGACATCCAAAGGCAAAGTGGAGATCAAAGACGGCAGCTATATCCTGACACTGGCATGTAAGTTTGAGAACCGCGACGCGGACTGCGTCTTTACATTAGATAAAAACGGCAATCCTCTCAGTGTGAGCATTGACCCGAAATATTCAATGGGCGAAAAAATGGCACAGGCAGGACAGAATACAATTCTGGGTATAGGAACTGTTTTTGTTATGCTGGTATTCCTGTGTTTTGTTATTTCCTTAATGAAATACATTCCGGGATTTGTAGCGTCCTTTGACAAGAAGAAAACTGCTCCGGAAGAAATTCAAGTTCCGGCTGCTCCTGCTGCTAAAGCCATACCGGAGGCAGCAGAGGAAGAGGTTGTGGATGACGGCGAGCTGATAGCAGTCATTGCGGCAGCCATCGCAGCATCTGAAAATACATCTACAGACAGTTTTGTAGTTCGTTCCATCAGAAAATCAACAAAAAGAAATTGGCAGAGAGCCTAATCACAGGAGGAAATGGTTATGAAATCTTATACAATTACAGTTAATGGCGTTGCATATGATGTAACAGTAGAAGAGGGCGCAGGAAACGCAGCAGCTCCTGCGGCAGCACCGAAAGCTGCTCCTAAGGCAGCACCAAAAGCCGCTCCGGCAGCAAAACCTGCAGCATCTGCAGCAGGCGCAGTGGCAGTTACCGCATCTGTTCCGGGTAAAGTGTTCAAAGTGGAAGCAAATGTTGGACAGGCAGTAAAAGCCGGCGATAACATCATCATCCTGGAAGCCATGAAAATGGAAATTCCGGTTGTTGCTCCGCAGGACGGTACCATTGCAAGTATTGATGTGGCAGTTGGTGATTCCGTAGAAAACGGCGATACACTGGCATCCATGAACTAGAATTTACAAACATTTGTAAATTCCCGACAGCTAAGAGATAAATCTTGCTGATACAATAGAAAGCACAAATCGAAAACTTTCTATTGTCACGAATACGAACAATGGGAGGTAATATAATGTCTAACGTTACAGATACACTGTCTAACCTGCTCCACCAGACAGCGTTTTTCAATCTGACATGGGGAAATTACCTTATGATTTTAGTTGCCTTTGGTTTTCTTTTCCTGGCAATTAAAAAAGGATTTGAACCGCTTCTTCTGGTGCCGATTGCCTTCGGTATGCTGTTGGTTAATATCTATCCGGATATTATGGCACTGCCATACACGGACGCAGCAGGAATCGAGCACGCAGGTGGACTTCTTCACTATTTTTATCTGCTGGATGAATGGAGTATTCTTCCGTCCTTGATCTTCATGGGCGTAGGTGCCATGACGGACTTCGGTCCTCTGATCGCCAATCCCAAGAGCTTTCTTTTGGGTGCTGCGGCACAGCTTGGTATCTACATGGCATACTTCCTGGCGATCTTTTTGGGATTCAATGGAAAAGCAGCAGCAGCCATCTCTATCATCGGCGGTGCTGACGGCCCGACTTCCATCTTCCTGGCAGGTAAGCTTGGACAGACAGTCCTTATGGGACCCATTGCGGTGGCGGCATATTCCTATATGTCCCTGGTTCCCATCATCCAGCCGCCGATCATGAAACTTCTCACTACAGAGAAAGAACGTAAGATCAAAATGGAACAGCTTCGCCCGGTTTCCAAACTGGAAAAAATCCTGTTCCCGATCATCATCACCGTTGTTGTTTGTCTGATTCTTCCTACAACAGCTCCGCTGGTTGGTATGCTGATGCTTGGTAACCTGTTCCGCGAATCAGGTGTTGTAAAACAGTTAAGCGAGACAGCATCCAATGCTCTTATGTATATTGTAGTTATCTTACTGGGAACTTCCGTAGGTGCTTCTACAAGCGCAGAGGCATTTTTGAAACTGGATACCCTGAAGATCGTCGTTTTAGGTCTGGTTGCATTTGCAGTCGGTACGGCAGGCGGTGTGCTTCTTGGTAAACTGATGTGTAAACTGTCCGGCGGTAAGATCAATCCGCTGATCGGTTCAGCCGGAGTATCTGCCGTTCCTATGGCAGCCCGTGTATCCCAGAAGGTTGGTGCTGAGGCAGACCCGACTAACTTCCTGCTGATGCACGCAATGGGCCCGAATGTTGCAGGCGTTATCGGTACTGCGGTAGCAGCGGGTACCTTCATGGCAATCTTCGGTGTTTAATATTTAAGAAAATCCATATAACGATTCTAAATTTATTTAGGATTTTCTTATTGTCATGATTTCAAAATTTTAGGAGGAAATTAAGATGGCAGAGGTAGTAAAAAAACCTATTAAGATTACTGAAACAATCTTACGTGATGCACATCAGTCCCTGATTGCGACCAGAATGTCCACAGAGCAGATGCTGCCGATCGTAGATAAACTGGATAAAGTCGGTTATCATTCCGTAGAGTGCTGGGGCGGTGCAACCTTTGATGCATCCCTTCGTTTCTTAAAAGAAGATCCATGGGAGAGACTGCGTAAGTTCCGTGACGGATTTAAGAATACGAAACTGCAGATGCTGTTCCGTGGTCAGAACATTCTGGGATACCGTCCTTATGGGGATGACGTGGTAGAGTATTTCGTACAGAAATCCATTGCCAACGGTATTGACATTATCCGTATTTTTGACTGTCTGAATGACTTGAGAAACCTGCAGACAGCAGTAAAAGCTTCCAACAAGGAAAAAGGACATGCACAGGTGGCTCTGTCCTACACCCTGGGCGATGCTTACACTATGGATTACTGGGTAGACATGGCAAAAAGAGTAGAGGATATGGGTGCAAATTCTATCTGTATCAAGGATATGGCCGGTCTGTTGGTTCCGTATGAGGCAACAAATCTGGTAACTGCTCTGAAAGCTGCTGTGGATATTCCGATCCAGCTCCACACACACTATACCTCAGGTGTTGCTTCCATGACTTACTTAAAAGCTGTAGAGGCAGGCGTAGACGTGATCGATACTGCTATGTCTCCTTTCGCTCTGGGAACATCCCAGCCGGCTACAGAGGTTATGGTTGAGACATTCAAGGGAACACCTTATGACACAGGATTTGACCAGAATCTTCTGGCAGAGATCGCTGACTATTTCCGCCCGATCCGTGATGAGGCGCTGGAAAGCGGTCTGCTGAATCCTAAGAACCTGGGTGTTAATATTAAGACTCTGCTGTATCAGGTGCCGGGCGGTATGCTCTCCAACCTGACCAGCCAGTTAAAGGAACAGCACGCAGAGGACAAGTTCTACGAGGTTCTGGAAGAAGTTCCGAGAGTGCGTAAAGACCTGGGCGAGCCGCCTCTGGTAACTCCGTCCTCACAGATCGTTGGTACACAGGCTGTATTCAACGTGATCATGGGCGAGCGCTACAAAATGGTTACAAAAGAGACAAAAGACGTTCTCAGCGGAAAATACGGTGCTACGGTTAAACCGTTTGATCCTGAAGTACAGAAGAAGTGTATCGGTGATACAGAGCCGATCACCTGCCGTCCGGCTGATCTGATCCCGGATGAACTGGATACTTTAAGAAATGAAATGGCACAGTGGTCCGAACAGGAAGAGGACGTATTGTCTTATGCGTTATTCCCGCAGGTGGCAACCGAGTTCTTTAAGTATAGAGAAGCACAGGAGACTAAGGTGGATCCTAAGGCTGCGGATACGGAGAATGGGGCTTATCCTGTTTAATGTTTAGCATAGAAGGGCGAGGGTGCCGTGAGGAACGGTGCCTTTGGCCTTCTTTTTTTTATTAAGGGGGACGGAAGCGGAGATGAGAGGGCCGGGGACGCAGGAGGGGGGGAGTGGCGGAGAGAAATCTTTGGAGTGAGAAGAATCGAAATTTTTTAGTGAAAAAAATTTGGATTTGTGGTATTATAACCCATGTGTGGGCAGAATTTGCTCGTATGTTACGAAAGGCTGTTGTTTATGAGTGGGTTTGGGGCTTGTGAATGGCTGCTGTAAAATACCTTTAGGTAAGGTTTGAAGAGGGGACAGACATGGGTAATGCGGAAAATTTACTCAGTAAGATGAATAAGCAGTATCAGAACTTCAGCAAGGGGCAGAAGAAATTAGCTACCTATATTAATGACAATTATGACAAGGCTGCTTTTCTTACGGCTGCCAAGCTGGGGGAGACCGTTGGTGTCAGTGAGTCTACTGTGGTGCGGTTTGCCATCCATCTGGGGTATAAAGGGTATCCGGAGTTTCAGAAGGCTTTGGAGGAGCTGGTGAGGAATAAGCTGAATTCTATCCAGCGAATGGAAGTGACCTATGGCAGGGTTCCCCAGTCAGAGATCCTGGATACGGTGCTGCATTCGGATATTGATAAGATCAAGCTCACTATGGAGCATATTGACCACGGCGCTTTTGAACTGGCTGTGGAGACGATTCTGAAGGCAAAGAGTATCTATATTGTCGGGATACGAAGCTGCGCTCCTCTGGCAAGCTTTTTGGGATTTTATTTTAATCTTTTGTTTGATCACGTACATCTGATGCATACCAACAGTTCCAGTGAACTGTTTGAACAGATGATCCATATAAGCGGAGATGATGTTATTATTGGGATCAGTTTTCCAAGGTATTCTATGCGGACACTGAAAGCGCTGGAATTTGCCAATAACAGAAGTGCCAAGGTAATAACCCTGACAGACAGCATACATTCTCCGATGAACCTGTATTCCTCCTGTAATCTGATCGCCAGAAGCGACATGGCTTCTATTGTGGATTCCCTGGTGGCGCCGCTGAGCGTGATCAATGCGCTGGTGGTGGCACTGTGTATGCGCAAACAGAAAGAAGTGGTGGCGACTTTGGAGGATTTGGAAAAAATCTGGGATGAATATCAGGTTTATAATAATGATGAGATCAATATGGCTGACGGACAGGATATAGAGCTGAAGAATCCCAGCGGCCTGGAGGATTAGATCACGCGAATAAAGGAGCCTGCAATGGCAAAAATAATTATTATCGGCGGCGGGGCTGCCGGCATGTTCGCATCTGTATTTCTGGCTGAGAAGGGTCATCAGGTGCATGTGTTTGAAAAAAATGAAAAATTAGGCAAAAAGCTTTTTATTACAGGAAAAGGGCGCTGTAATGTGACAAATGACTGTGACCCGGAGACTTTTTTTGAATCTGTGGTTTCCAATCCCAAATTTCTGTACAGTGCCTATTATGGGTACACCAGCCAGGATGTGATGGACTTTTTTACCTCTCTGGGCGTTAAGCTGAAGACGGAGAGGGGGAACCGGGTATTTCCGGTATCTGACCACTCCTCGGATATTATCAGGGCACTGGAACAGCGGATGCAGGCCGCGGGCGTAAAAGTGCACCTGCACGCTGAGGCGGAAAAACTGCTTCTGGAAGAAGGACGTGCTGTGGGAATCCGGCTTGCGGACGGTGCCGAGATCATCGGGGATAAGGTGATCGTGGCCTGCGGAGGGTATTCTTATCAGGCTACCGGCTCCACCGGGGACGGCTATCGCTTTGCAAAAGAGTCCGGTCATACCGTGACAGAGCTTTTTCCGGCTCTGGTGCCTCTGGAGGTCAGTGAGACGTATGTGAGCCGGATGCAGGGACTGGCATTGAAAAATGTGCGTTTTACGGTGAAGGATGGAAAAAAGGTGCTCTATGATGAGTTTGGAGAACTTCTTTTTACACATTTCGGCATATCCGGCCCGTTGGTGCTGACGGCCAGTTCAAAGATTGCCAAAAGGCTGAAAAAGAAGGAACTGCAGGGATATATTGATGTAAAAGCAGCACTTTCAGAGGAGCAGCTTGATGCCAGGATTCTTCGGGATTTTGAGGAGAGCAAAAACCGGCAGTTTAAAAATTCCGTGGGAAGTCTGTTCCCGGCTAAGATGGAGCCTGTTATGCTGGAACTCTCTGGGATTCCTCCGGAGAAAAAGGTCAATGAGATCACCAGGGAGGAGAGGCGGCATTTTGTCTCTCTGATCAAAGCGTTTCCTCTGACCATTACCGGGCTTCGGGATTTCAAGGAGGCCATCATTACCCAGGGGGGTGTGAAAACCGGCGAGATCCAGCCGGGGAGCATGGAGTCGAAAAAAATACAGGGCCTCTATTTTATCGGAGAGGTTCTGGATCTGGATGCGCTGACCGGCGGGTTTAATCTGCAGATCGCCTGGTCTACGGCTTTCGCGGCTGCTTCATCCATAAATGAAAGTATATAATAAGAGTCACAAAGGAGATGTAAAACAAAATGGCATTTAATATTGCGATCGATGGTCCGGCAGGTGCAGGCAAGAGCACCATAGCCAGGGCGCTTGCGAAAAGGCTTTCCTACATTTATGTGGATACAGGAGCCATGTACCGCGCTATGGCCCTCTATCTGCTGAGGGAAAATATAAGCGCAGATGACAGCGGCAGGATAGAAAAAGCCTGTGAAAGTGTGGATATCTCTATTATACATGAGGACGGTGTCCAGAAGGTGCTTCTGAACGGCGAGGATGTAAGCAGTCTTATACGGAGCGAGGAGGTGGGCAATATGGCCTCCGCAAGCGCGCAAAACGGCAGGATCCGGGAAAAACTGGTGGAGCTTCAGAGACAGCTTGCGGCTAAGACGGATGTGGTCATGGACGGAAGGGATATCGGTACCTGTGTGCTGCCAAATGCAGACGTTAAAATATATCTGACAGCCAGTGTCCATACAAGAGCCGTGAGACGCTTTAAAGAATATCTGGAAAAGGGTATGGAGGCAGATCTGGCGCAAATAGAGGCGGATATTGAGAAACGGGATCATCAGGACATGAACCGGGAAATCTCGCCGCTTAAGAAGGCAGAGGATGCGGTTCTTCTGGATTCCTCCGATATGACCATTGAGGAGGTCCTGGATGCCATGACCGCTGTCTGCGGGAAGAAAAAAAGCTGAAGGAGTTGCTATGGAAGTAAAGACAGCCAAGAGCGCCGGCTTTTGCTTCGGTGTGAAACGGGCAGTGGAAAAAGTATACGAGGTTGCAGGAGAGAAGGAATCTCCTGTTTATACTTACGGGCCTATCATTCACAACGAGGAGGTTGTGGAAGATCTGGAAAAACGAGGTGTGTCGGTTCTGAACAGCGAGGAGGAGCTTCTGGCCCTCACAGAGGGAACTGTCATCATCCGTTCCCACGGGGTGCCTAAAAAGATTTACCAGCTTCTCAGGGAAAAGGGACTGGATTATGTGGATGTGACCTGCCCCTTTGTGCTGAAGATACACAGGATCGTGGAGCGTGAAAGCCGTGCGGGACGTCATATCGTCATAATCGGGAACAGAGACCACCCGGAAGTGGAGGGAATCCGCGGTTGGTGTGACGGACCCTCCACTGTGATAAAAACCAGGGAAGAAGCTGAAAATTTCCTCCGGGAAGGCCACGTAAATGTATGTATTGTATCGCAGACGACATTTAATTACAAGAATTTTCAAGAACTAGTTGAAATTTTAGCCAAAAAGAGGTATGATAGACTTGTTTTAAATACGATTTGCAATGCAACCAATGAGCGACAGGCAGAAGCGGCAGAGATTGCAAAGACAGTAGACGCCATGATTGTCATAGGAGGCAAACATAGTTCGAACACCCAAAAGCTGTTCGAGATATGTAAAGGCGTATGTAAAAACACATACTTTATACAGACACTTGCTGACTTGGATTCTGATAGTTTTCGATCCATTCAATGTGTAGGTATTACAGCAGGGGCTTCAACCCCAAATAAAATAATTGAGGAGGTTTCAAAACATGTCAGAATTAAGTTTTGAACAGATGTTAGACGAATCATTTAAGACAATCAGAAATGGGGAGGTAGTCGAAGGTACTATCATCGGTGTTAAAGAAGATGAGATTATCCTGAACATTGGCTATAAAGCAGATGGTATCATCACAAGAAACGAATATTCCAACGATTCTAATCTTGACCTGACTACTGTAGTTTCCGTAGGAGACACCATGGAGGCAAAGGTTCTGAAAGTCAACGACGGCGAAGGACAGGTTCTCTTAACTTATAAGAGACTGGCTGCCGAGAAAGGCAATAAGAGACTGGAGGAAGCTTTTGAAAATAAAGAAGTCCTGACAGCAAAAGTTACACAGGTTCTGGACGGCGGATTAAGTGTTGTCTTAGATGAGGCAAGAGTGTTCATTCCGGCAAGTCTGGTATCCGATTCTTATGAAAAAGACCTGACAAAATATCAGGATCAGGAAATTGAATTTGTGATCACAGAGTTCAACCCGAGAAGACGCCGTATCATTGGTGACCGCAAACAGCTTCTGATGGCTAAAAAAGCTGAAATGCAGAAAGAGCTGTTCGAGAGGATCCATCCGGGTGATGTGGTTGAGGGTACGATCAAAAATGTAACAGATTTTGGTGCTTTCATTGATTTAGGCGGAGCTGACGGACTGCTTCACATCTCTGAGATGTCCTGGGGCAGAGTGGAGAACCCGAAAAAGGTATTCAAAGCCGGCGAGTCTATCAAAGTGCTGATCAAAGATATCAACGGCGACAAGATTGCTCTGAGCCTGAAATTCGAGGATCAGAATCCATGGCTGGATGCAGCAGAGAAATACGCTGCAGGCAACATTGTAGAAGGCAGAATCGCACGTATGACAGATTTCGGTGCATTCATCGAGCTGGAGCCGGGTGTAGATGCTTTACTGCATGTATCCCAGATTTCCAGAGCACATGTGGACAAACCGTCTGATGTATTATCTGTGGGACAGATCGTTACCGCTAAAGTTGTGGATTTCAATGGTGAAGAGAAGAAGATCAGCCTGAGCATGAAAGCTCTGGAGCCTGCTTCCGAAGACAGAGAAGAAGACGCTTACGATACAGAAGAATAAGATATATGAATTCTAAAGGCAGAATTGCTGTGTGCATTTTTGCCCCGGAACATAAAAGACCGGCAGCGGAGTCAATTCGCTGCCGGTCTTATTTCCGATTTATCAGATGTGCACCTGGCTTTTCAGATATTCAAGCAGATAGGATTTCTGCATCTCCTGATTTTGAAGAAAACTGTCTGTCCACTGGATGTAAGAGTCGCCGGATTCATAAGATTCCTTGAGCACAGGCATACAGGGCGTGCCGAAAGCGCGGAGAAAATAGCCGCTTACCCTTTTACAGCAGTTGGAAGCTTTGGCCTTTTCCCGGCAGGAAGGGTCCACATATACCCCCACACTTTTGTGCACAGCCTCATCCTCCAGAGGAAGATAGTAATAATTTTTATAGTCAGCATAATAATATTTTAAAGTGCCTTCTAAAAGGGGCATTTTCATTTTGCAGCAGTCCTTTTCCAGAGTAACGTAAGCACAGGGCAGAGAAAAAGAGAGCGGGACCGGAAATGAGAGGGGGAGCTTTACTGTGAAGAGGACTTCCTGGAGGAGACTTCCATCCATGGCTTTATCTGTTACTGCCAGAACAGAATGCACCCGGAATTCACCTCTGAAAAGAGCCAGAATAGCCCCGAAAGCCAGTAGACGGCCCATGCCCTCCACATCATCGTGGTTGTGAAGAAACAGGAGCTTTAAAAGGGATTCCTGGCCTGTTTTGGCATAGGTCCGGTAGACTTTTATCAGTTCTTTGCCGTCCATGGTATCCTGTCTTTTGTATCCTGCCAGAGGCTCCAAGGATTTCTGGCGGAAATTGGGGGTCTGCAAAAGCGGGCGGAATGGCTGAAGTATCCGGTACAGGTCAATGGAGACAGCGTCTGTGAAGGGCGCTGTAAGCCTGCAGCTTTGATATTTGTGCTGCAGGTAGGGAATGTCAAAGGTGCTGCCGTTAAAGTGCACGAAACAGCGTTTCTGGGCGCACAGGGACTGAAAGGCTTCCAGCACAGCGCGTTCTTCCTCCTCACTTTCCTCCTGGGCGAGAAACTGGATCATTTCCCACTTCCCCTCTGCGCACAGAGCTGCCCCGATCAGATATACACGGCTGTTTCTGTGGCTCAGTCCTGTTGTTTCAATGTCAAAAAATAAAATGTCTTCTTCCTGAATATCTGCGGGAAGAAAGAGTTTAGCATATTCTGGCATGAATTGATAATTAAATATCTTGTTTGTTAGCATTTTAACAATAACCTTTCTGATTGTATAAAAAATAATACGAAAAATAGCCAAATCATTGTAGCAGTTTTTTGAAAATAATGTTATATTATATAAAGACGTAGTAAATACCCAATGGGGCATCCTTTGACTTTATACACAGCAAATATATAACAGCCCGGATATCTGAGCTGTTATGGGCATCCACCCCTGCAAGATACTTGGCCGGGGCGGGATATCTGCAGTCACTACATATCCATATGGTCTGTACAGGAAACCAACAGACCGGGCTGAATTGTTACGCAGGTATGCCTCAGAAGGGACATAAAAAGGAGGCGTCTATGGATTTTAAAGTTGCAGGAATCTCTCTGTATTATATCATAAGCTGGTTTTTTATCTATAGTTTTTTAGGATGGGTGTGGGAATCATGCTACGTTTCCGTCAAATCAAAAAAACCTGTGAACAGAGGATTTATCAATGGTCCGTTCTGTACCATTTACGGCTTCGGTGCTGTCAGTGTCTATCTGATCCTGAAAAATTTCGATCAGGATCTTCTGGTGCTCTATATAGGAGGCGTGGTGGTTGCCACTGTACTGGAATTTATAACCGGATGGCTGATGGAGACGATCTTTCATACCAGATGGTGGGATTACAGCCGGAAAAAATTCAACCTGTACGGGTATATCTGTCTCGGTTCTTCCCTTGCCTGGGGTATCTTCACGATTTTGCTGTTCAAGGTGTTGCAGCCTTTTGTGGAATGGCTGACCGGCCTTTACCCTGTTTCCGTTGGAAAGATTGCAGTAAGTGCTGCGGCGATTTTGTATGGCGTGGATTTTGTCACCTCGGCAGTGGCAGCGTTCGGTATCAGCAAGAGACTAGCAAGGCTGGAAGACATGCTGGAGGATTTAACCGCATATCTGCAGACTACTAGATTATATGAGACAAAAGAAGAGATACGCGATAAACTGGAGGAGATCAGAGCATTTAATCTGGCCGATGCTGCGGAGAAAATCGGCATAAAGAAAGTAGAGTTTTCAAAATTACTGGAGGAACGCTTTTCTCTTTCTGAGAATTATATGGAAAAGAAGGCGGAACTGGAGAGGCGCATGGATGAATTCTCAGAGAAATATTTATCTGCTAGGAAGAAATCCAACATTGTGGGAAAGCGTATGATCCATGCTTATCCCGGACTGCGCGCAGAGTTCAGGCGCTATAAAGAAAGAAAAGCCAAAAAACATTAACTGGCTTCTTATATTATTCAATTAAAGGAGGGACTACACATGGCGTTTTTAACCTTTAAGGGCGGCATACACCCTTATGATGGAAAAGAACTGTCAAAAGACAAGCCTATAACGGATTACCTGCCGAAACAAGAGCTGGTCTATCCGTTATCACAGCACATAGGCGCACCTGCAAAGTCCATTGTGGAAAAGGGTGACCATGTACTGGCCGGGCAGAAAATTGCTGAGACGGGAGGTTTTGTTTCCTCACCCATTCACGCATCCGTTTCCGGTACCGTAACCGCGGTAGGCAAGGTTCGGAATAACATGGGTAATATGGTGGATGCCATTACCGTGGAGAATGATGGGAAATACGAGAGCATTGAAATGCAGAAAGTGGACTCTCTGGATTCTCTTTCCAAAGAGGAGATCATCAAAAGGATCCAGGACGGCGGTGTTGTCGGTATGGGCGGCGCAGGTTTCCCCACCCATGTGAAACTGTCTCCGAAGGAGCCGGACAAAATTGAGTATGTCCTGGTAAACGGAGCCGAGTGTGAACCATATCTGACATCAGATTACCGGCGGATGATGGAACAGCCTGATCTGGTGGTAGGCGGGCTGAAGTGCATGCTGAAGCTTTTTGACAACGCAAAGGGATGCATCTGCATTGAGGACAACAAACCGGACTGTATTGCAAAGATGACAGAGTTTGTGAAGGATGAGCCGCGTATAGAGGTGAAGACCCTCAAAACGAAATACCCTCAGGGCGCTGAGCGCTGTCTGATCAATGCTGTTACAGACAGAGAACTGAATTCCTCTATGCTTCCTGCGGATGTGGGATGCGTTGTGGATAACGTAGATACGGTTTGTGCTATCTGCAGGGCTGTTTTGGAGGGACGCCCTGTAATTGAGAAAATAGTCACTGTGACAGGGGACGGCATAGCTAATCCTCAGAACTTCCGTGTAAAGACCGGCACAAGTTTTGCGGAACTGATCGAGGCTGCCGGGGGCTTTAAAGGCACTGTGGAGAAAGTTGTTTCCGGCGGCCCTATGATGGGTTTTGCCATGTTTGATTATCATGTGCCCATTGTGAAAACTTCATCTGCCATTCTGTGTCTGACAAAAGACGTGGTGGCGGCCAATGAAGAGTCGGCCTGTATCAACTGCGGACGCTGTGTCAGCGGATGTCCCGCAAGGCTTGTTCCCTCCCGCCTGGCAACTTATGCAGAAGAGGGACAGGAAGAACTGTTTGTGAAATTCAATGGTATGGAATGTGTGGAGTGCGGCTGCTGCAGCTTCGTCTGTCCGGCCAAAAGGCCTCTGACCCAGTCCGTCCGGTCCATGAGAAAAATGGTTCTTGCCAACAGGAAAAAGCCAAAGTAGGAGGAGAATAACATGAGTGACTTATTACATATTTCATCTTCGCCTCATGTGCGGTCGAAGGTGAGTACCAGCGGCATTATGGGCACGGTACTGCTCGCGCTGCTGCCGGCAGCTTTATTTGGTATCTATAATTTTGGGCCTCACGCGCTTTTGCTGATCCTCATATCTATGGCAACCTGCGTGGCTACTGAGGCTGTTTATGAACATTTTATGCATAAAAAGCTGACCATCAAAGATTACAGCGCTGCTGTGACAGGTCTTCTTCTGGCTCTGAACCTGCCGCCGTCCGCACCCTGGTGGATACCGGTCATCGGCGGGATATTCGCGATCCTGGTGGTAAAACAGCTTTTCGGCGGACTGGGACAGAACTTTATGAACCCGGCGCTTGCAGCCAGATGCTTTCTTTTGATCTCTTTCACAGGCAGGATGACAAATTTTGCCGTTCCGGAAAATGCCTGGGGCAAAGTGGTGGACACCGTATCAGGTGCTACCCCTCTGGCTGCCTTAAAAGCTGGAGAGAGTGTTGATGTTATGAGCCTGTTTCTGGGCAATGTACAGGGAACCATTGGTGAGACCTCTGCACTGGCTATTCTGATCGGCGCGGCTGTTCTGTTGGGAACAAAGGTCATTGACTGCAGGATCCCCCTTACCTATATCGGTACCTTTGCCGTGTTTGTACTGCTTTTCGGTGGACATGGCTTTGATATGAGCTATCTCGCAGCACATCTCTTCGGCGGCGGCCTGATGCTGGGTGCGTGGTTTATGGCGACCGATTATGTGACCACTCCGATCACGAAGAAAGGACAGCTGGTCTATGGTGTCTGTCTCGGTGTATTTACCGGGCTTTTCCGTATTTTCGGCGGTTCAGCGGAAGGCGTTTCCTATGCCATCATTTTCTGTAATCTGCTGGTGCCTCTCATTGAGCGTGTCACCATGCCGGTTGCGTTCGGAAAAGGAGGTAAGAAAGCATGAAAAAGAGCACGATTTTAAAAGATACGCTGATTCTTACCGCGATCACTTTGATTTCAGGCCTGCTTTTGGGTCTGGTTTATCAGATAACAAAAGATCCCATTGCCCAGCAGAAAGAGACGAAAAAGCAGGAAGCTTATATGGCTGTTTTCTCAGACGCGGATTCTTTTGAACCGTATATTGAGGCTGACGATGCCGATCTGTCCGCATATCTGGCGGAGAACGGCTACACTGCCCAGACAGTCAATGAAGTCATGAAAGCTGTTGACGCCCAGGGCGAAGTGCTGGGATATGCCATCAACATGACGACTTCCGAAGGTTACGGCGGAGATATTACATTTTCAATGGGAATAAAGAATGACGGTACCATGAACGGAATTGAAATCCTGGAAATCGGTGAGACTGCCGGCCTTGGCATGAATGCCCAAAAGGATGATTTCAAAAATCAGTTTAAAGATAAAAAAGTTGACAAATTTGAAGTGACCAAGACCGGGGCACAGACAGACAGCCAGATTGACGCCTTGAGCGGTGCAACTATCACGTCCAAGGCCATGACAGGCGGTGTCAATGCAGGTCTGTGTGCATTCCAGTATTGTGTAGAGGAGGCTGAATAGGATGAGAGAAAATTCACCTGCGGAGCGTCTGTATAACGGTATCATCAAGGAAAATCCTACCTTTGTTCTGGTACTGGGTATGTGTCCGACTCTGGCAGTTACAACAGCAGCCATCAACGGCATTGGCATGGGACTTACTACTACAGCGGTCCTCATGATGTCCAATCTGTTTATTTCCCTTCTCCGGAATATCATACCGGATAAGGTGCGTATGCCTGCGTATATTGTTATCGTGGCATCCTTTGTTACTGTGGTTGAGCTTTTGCTGGAAGGATTTATTCCTTCGCTTTATGATTCACTGGGAATCTATATTCCTCTTATTGTGGTAAACTGTATTATTCTGGGAAGAGCAGAATCCTTTGCATCTAAGAATACTCCGGTTGCTTCTATTTTCGACGGTATCGGTATGGGGCTTGGATTTACTGTCTCCATTACCATTCTGGCGGCATTCCGTGAGCTGATCGGTGCGGGAACCATATTTGGAAAGCAGATCATGCCGGGTGCTTATGAGCCGGCAACCATCTTCATCCTGGCACCGGGTGCCTTCTTCGTATTGGCATTTCTGGCGGCTCTGCGTGCCAGATCCCAGGATAGGAAGCCAAAAGAAGAGCAGCATCCAGTACACTGTATGGAAGGCGGCTGCGCAACCTGCGGCAACAAATCCTGCAGCGGCAAACTTTACGACAACACGGAGAAGAAATAGGAGGATAGGAGCATGAAAGAATTATTGATTATTGCGGTCGGCGCGGCGGTAGTAAACAACGTTGTGCTGAGCCAGTTCCTGGGATTGTGTCCGTTCTTCGGCGTTTCCAAGAAAATTGAGACGGCAGCCGGTATGGGCGGGGCAGTTGTCTTTGTTATCACCCTGTCCTCCCTGGTAACCAGTCTGATCTATAAGTATCTGCTGGCAAATCCCCATGTGAACATGCAGTTTCTGCAGACCATTGTATTCATTCTGGTCATTGCTGCCCTGGTACAGTTCGTGGAGATGTTCCTGAAAAAGTCTATGCCGGCGCTGTATCAGAGTCTGGGTGTTTATCTGCCTTTGATCACTACCAACTGTGCCGTTTTGGGTGTTGCGGTCATCAATGTGCAGAAGGAGTACAATGTGCTTCAGAGCACGGTAAATGGTTTTGCCACAGCCGTTGGCTTTACCATCTCCATTGTACTCATGGCAGGTCTTCGTGAGAAGATGGAATACAATGATATTCCGAAATATTTCCAGGGATTTCCCATGGTACTGTTGACAGCCGGTCTGATGGCCATTGCTTTCTTTGGCTTTTCCGGCATAATCTGAGGAGGCGCAAAATATGGTTACAGGAATTGTAATTGCGGCGGTTTTGGTAGGCGGCGTAGGCCTCTTTATCGGAGTCTTCCTGGGAGTAGCAGGAAAGAAATTTGCCGTAGAAGTAGATGAAAAAGAAATTTTAGTCAGGGAGGAGCTTCCGGGCAACAACTGCGGAGGCTGCGGATATCCGGGCTGTGACGGCCTTGCGGCAGCCATCGCAAAAGGAGAGGCACCTGTAAATGCCTGTCCCGTGGGCGGTGCACCCGTGGCAGCCAAGATCGGAGCTGTTATGGGCGAGGAAGTGGGAGACACGGTACGCATGACCGCATTTGTAAAATGTGCCGGTGACTGTGAAAAAACCACGGAATTATATGAATATACAGGTGTTTCGGACTGTAAGATGATTTCCCAGATGCAGAACGGCGGAGCAAAATCCTGCAGCTTTGGCTGTCTGGGCTCCGGTAGCTGCGTTAAGGTTTGTCCTTTTGACGCGGTACATATTGTGAACGGCATTGCCCAGGTGGACAAGGAAAAATGTAAGGCCTGCGGTAAATGTGTGGCCGTTTGCCCGAGACATTTGATCGAGCTGATCCCTTATGAGCAGCAGCACGCAGTGGCCTGCAGCTCCAGAGAAAAAGGAAAGGCTGTTATGAATGCCTGCAAGGTTGGCTGCATTGCCTGCAAAAAATGTGAGCGTGAGTGTCCGGCACAGGCGATTGCTATTGAGGACAATCTGGCACATATTGATCCAGAAAAGTGTACCAATTGCGGCAAGTGTCAGGAGACCTGTCCGAGGAAGATCATTTGCTGATGAATAAGAAACAAATCTATATTTTAATATGTCTGACAGCCGTCTGTCTCCTTATGGGCGGCTGCGGACAGAAGAAAAAAGACATGGTGTCAAAAAAGGGATTCTTTTTTGACACCATGATTTCTGTCTCCATCTATTGTGACAGTAAAGAACAGGGAGAAAAGCTGCTGGATGAAGTGTTTGCCATGTGCGGCGGATATGAGAATACCTTCAGCAGAACAAAAGAGGAAAGTGAGCTTTACCGCCTGAACCACAGGACAGAAAATGAAGTGTCCGTGTCAGATGATCTGTACGCTCTGCTTGCCTGCGCGAAGGAGTATTATGATAAGACAGACGGAAGATTTGATATCTCTGTGGCGCCGCTGTCTGATATATGGGACTTTAAAAGCGAAAATCCGAAAGTCCCGGATGCGGGGCAGATCAAAAAGGTACTTGAAAAGGTAGATTATTCCCTGGTGCATCTGGAACCGGATAATACAGTGCGGTTTGATGAGCAGGATACCATGCTGGATTTAGGTGCCCTGGCCAAGGGGTATATAGCGGACAGGCTGAAGGAATATCTGGTTTCCCAAGGTATTGAAAGCGGTTTTATCAATCTTGGAGGAAACGTGCTGACCATCGGGGAGAAGGAAGATGGAAGTCCCTGGGAGATTGGGATCCAGAAGCCTTTTGCCGAGAGAAATGAGATCGTGTCCTATGTGGACTCAGTGGGGACTTCTGTGGTGTCCTCAGGGATATATGAGAGGTATTTTGAAGCTGACGGGGAATTATACTATCATGTGCTGGATCCAAAGACAGGATATCCGGTGGAGACAGATCTGGCGCAGGTGACTGTTTTATCAGACAGTTCTCTGGAAGGGGATGCGCTCAGCACCAGTTGTTTGATATTGGGGTATGAAAAGGGGAGGAAGATGATTGAGGATAGTTCTGGGGTGGAGGCTGTGTTTGTGATGAAAGATGGGACGGTGGAGAAGACGGGTGGGGTGGAATTGAAAGAATAAGAGGGGGACGGAAAGTGCTTGTAGCGTGTTGGGGGGCGGCGGGTGTGTATCCTTGGGCTCGAGGTTCCAGAACCTCCGAGCTAACTGCATACAATAGAAAGTACGCTGTGCGAACTTCCTATTGTCGAGAACTGCGACTAAGACGTTCGCCAATGGGCTCGCGCCTAAGTCTTAGTAAGCAGTGGATCTCGTAGAACGTTGCTATTCAGCCTTTCGGCTTCATAGCAACAAAAGCATGCACACAGACTGCAAAAACCGCAGTCTGGCGCGTGGTTGCCTCGGGATTACCTTGCAAATGCAAGGCAACACCTCGCGGGACAGTGGAAGGCTGAACTGTTACCGTAGGACCTTCCACTTAACCTCGCCCAAGGATACCTACCCGCCCGCCCCCAACACGCTGCAAGCACTTTCCTGGTATAGGCAGACCGCAGGGCTTTGGCAGCTCTTGTCCGGTCTTTTTTTCTGCCTATCATATCTACTGCGAACGTACATTTGCATTTTGCCCCTTCTTATGTTAGAATGTAAAAATGAAAATAAAAAAAAGAGATATGGAACTGATTGGCATAGTGTTGCTGATCGCTTTTTTATGCTGGTTTATTCCCTATATACGAGGCCAGTTTACATACGAAAAAGCACAGCTTCGTATCACTGTGGACGGAGAAGAATACGGGATTTATTCATTGGAGGAAGACCAGGTGATCCATATTGGTGATACAAATGTGTGTGTGATCAAAGATGGCTCTGTGACTATGACAGAGGCGGACTGTCCGGATCATCTCTGTATGAAGCAGAAGAAGATATCAAAAAAAGGCGGTACTATTGTCTGTCTGCCAAACAGGGTCGTGCTTGAAATCATAGACGGGAAGCCTTCTGATGGCCCTGATGCGGTCGTATCATAAAGGAATAGGTACATGGAATGCAGAAGTGTAAGGACATATAAGTGTGTGGAATGCAGAAGTGCAAAGACACAGAATTGCATGGGACACAGAGGCGGTGGGACAGCATGGATGGTGTCATTGGACCGTGAGACTGTAAGGGAGAGAGAGTTATGAGGAAGACAGCGTATATGGGGCTGTTTGCGGCACTTGCCATTATATTTGGATATGTGGAAACTCTGCTCCCGGTTTTTGCGGGGATACCGGGAATTAAGCTGGGACTTGCGAATCTGGTGTCTGTGATCCTTTTGTACCTTTTTGGCTGGAGAGAGGCAGCAGCAGTCTCTTTTATAAGAATACTGGTGATCGGATTTCTGTTCGGAAATCTGTTTTCCATATTGTTCAGTCTGTCCGGGGCAGCGCTTAGTCTGCTGGTCATGGTGCTGCTGAAAAAAAACGACAGTTTTTCTGTGGCCGGAGTGAGCATTGCCGGCGGTGTGACACATAATATCGGACAGATCCTCATTGCGGTCTGTGTGGTGGAGAATGTGAATCTTTTTTATTACCTTCCCGTGCTTCTGATAGCAGGGCTGCTGACCGGACTGCTGATCGGTATTCTGTCCGGTGAGATTATGAAACGAATACCTGGAAAGGACTTGACATGATTGCATACTTAAAAGGCGAAGTAGTTGAAATAGAAGAGGAAAAACTGATCCTGGAATGCGGTGACATAGGATATAATATATCCATGCCCGCCTCTGCCCTGGATGGCACCCTGCGTCCGGGACAGGAGGTGAAAATACATACACATCTCCATGTGCGGGAGGATGCCATGCAGCTGTATGGCTTTCTCACACGGGATGATCTGAAAATGTTTAGGATGCTCTTGGGAGTCAGCGGGATCGGACCGAAGGCGGCCCTTGGGATCCTTTCCGGTCTGTCTGCCGATGAATTGCGGTTTGCAGTGCTCTCTGATGATATTAAGACCATTTCCCGAGCGCCCGGTGTGGGAAAGAAGACGGCACAGAAGATGATACTGGAGCTGAAGGACAAGCTGGATCTGCAGGAGGCATTTGATACAAAGACCATGCATGTGCAGGAAGCCTCCCAGGCGGAGACAGGTGACCTTGTGGATGCCAAAAAGGAAGCTGTGCAGGCGCTCACCGCGCTTGGCTATTCCGGCAGCGAGGCTTTGCGGGCTGTGAAGCAGGTGGATGTGTCTCCTGATATGAACGTGGAGGAGATACTGAAACAGGCATTGAAGAAAATGAATTTTTAGTGGGATGAGAGCATGGATAAAAAAAGAGTGATTAGCACAGACGTAATAGAAGAAGACCTGAAAATAGAAGGTAATCTGCGCCCTCAGTATCTGGACGACTATATCGGCCAGGAAAAGGCAAAGAATAACCTGAAGGTATATATAGAAGCTGCAAAACAGAGAAATGATGCGCTGGACCATGTACTGTTTTACGGGCCTCCCGGACTGGGCAAGACTACGCTGGCAGGCATTATAGCCAATGAGCTGGGAGTACATATGAAAGTGACCAGTGGTCCTGCCATTGAAAAGCCGGGGGAGATGGCAGCAATCCTTAACAATCTGCAGGAGCATGATGTGCTCTTTGTGGATGAGATACACAGACTGAACCGACAGGTGGAGGAAGTGCTCTATCCGGCAATGGAGGATTATGCCATTGATATCATGATAGGAAAGGGTACTGCTGCCCGTTCTATCCGGCTTGATCTTCCAAAATTTACTCTGGTGGGAGCCACTACCAGGGCAGGCCTTCTGACGGCACCTCTTCGGGACAGATTCGGAGTTGTGCATCACCTGGAATTTTATACGGAAGAGGAATTGAAGATCATTATACTGCATTCCGCAAAAGTATTGGGCGTGGAGATCGACGAGGAAGGCGCCTGGGAGATGGCAAAACGTTCCCGAGGTACCCCCAGACTTGCAAACAGGCTTTTAAAGAGAGTCAGGGATTTTGCCCAGGTGCGGTATGACGGGAAGATCACAAAAGAGGTTGCCGATTTTGCCATGGACCTTCTGGAGGTGGACAGGTATGGACTTGACCAGACAGACCGGCTGCTGCTCACCACTGTGATCCAGCGTTTTTCCGGCGGGCCTGTGGGTCTGGATACCCTTGCCGCGGCAATTGGAGAGGATTCCGGTACCATTGAGGATGTCTACGAACCTTATCTGATCAAGAATGGATTCCTTCTCCGGACCCCCAGGGGAAGAGTGGCAAGTGAACTGGCATATCACCATTTGGGGCTGGATCAGACAGGGGAATGAGAAAAAGGTTGTTTTTCTGCATATTTCGATTATAATAGACAGTGGAAATAAAATGCAGACAATGGAAAGCACGCTCCGTGAACTTTCTGTTGTCATGAATGAGAATCGGGAGGAGCCCTTGAATGGCAGTAAAGAATACTACACAGGTTTTAATCGGAGGCAAGATTATTACCCTGAGCGGATATGAAAGTGAAGAATACCTGCAGAAGGTTGCATCTTATATGAACAATAAAATGACGGAACTGGGACAGCTCCCAGGTTACAGCCGTCAGTCCGTGGAGACAAAACACACGCTTTTGAGCCTGAATGTGGCAGATGATTATTTTAAAGCAAAGCGTCAGGCGGAAATTTTTGAGGAGGACCTGGAAGCCAAGGACAGGGAAATGTATGATCTGAAACACGACCTGATCACCAGCCAGGTACAGCTTGAAAATGCCAGAAAAGATGTGGCACTTAAAAATGAACAGTTAGATAAGCTGCAGAACAGAATAGAGGAACTGGAAAAGGAACTGGAAGAACTTTTAAAATAAAACTTCCGGAACACAGAATCATAGGGGGCGCGCTTCGGACAGAAGCAACACGCCCTTTTTCTATCAACAGTATTTTTGAAGGAGACAGATTATGAGAGCAGAACTGCTGGCGCCTGCCGGCTCATATGAGGGGCTGCGGGCCGCTGTGACAGCGGGGGCGGATGCGGTCTATATTGGCGGTAAGATGTTTGGGGCCAGGGCGTATGCCAAAAACCCGGACGCGGATGAACTGCTTGAGGCCATAGATTTCACTCACCTGCACGGAAAGAAAATTTATTTGACAGTGAATACCCTGCTGAAAAACAGGGAGCTGGAGGAGCAGTTATATACCTACCTGGCTCCTTACTATGAGCGGGGCGTGGACGGTGTGATCGTACAGGACTATGGGGTTCTCTCTTTTATCAGAAGGGAATTTCCGGAACTGCCTATCCATGTGAGTACCCAGATGGCCGTGACGGGAGCAAATGGGGCACAGCTTTTAAAAGAAGCAGGAGCATCCAGGATCGTGACAGCCCGTGAGCTGTCTCTGGAGGAAATTCATAGGATTTATCAGGAGACAGGCATGGAGATCGAGAGCTTTATCCACGGTGCACTCTGCTACTGCTATTCCGGCATGTGCCTGTTTTCCAGTATGCTGGGAGGTAGAAGCGGCAACAGGGGAAGATGTGCCCAGCCCTGCCGGCTTCCCTATGAAGTATATGACGGAGAGAAAAAGCTTGGCGGCAGGAAAGAGGAATATCCCCTGAGTCCCAAAGATATGTGCACCATTGATATCCTTCCTGAGATTTTGAAGGCAGGTGTCTATTCCCTGAAAATCGAGGGGCGGATGAAAAAGCCGGAATATGCGGCGGGTGTTACGCGGATCTACAGAAAATATCTGGACTTATATGAAAAGGATCCAAGGAACTATCGTGTCCTGGAGTGTGACAGGCAGGAGCTTTTGAAATTATACCAAAGAGACGGATTTAATGAGGGATATTATAAACAGCACAACGGCAGGAACATGATAGCTGTGCAGAATCTGAAAGCCCGGGATAACAGAGAAAACGGGCCGGGAAGACGTGACGAGGAATTATTTTCGCAATTGAAAGTTCAATATGTTGACAAGAAATTGCAAGAAAAAATTTACGGAAATGTAATCCTATTCTGTGGAAGCCCTGCTATACTGGACTTGGAATACGGAAATATCCATATACAGGTACAGGGAGAAGCGGTACAGCCGGCCCAGAACCAGCCGCTGAGCGCAGAGCGGGTGAAAAAGCAGATGGAGAAGACAGGGAGCACCCCGTTTGTATTTGAACGCCTGGATGTACAGACAGATGAACAGGGATTTCTTCCTATGCAGAGTCTGAATGAACTGCGAAGAAAAGGTTTGGAAGAGCTGGCGAAGGAATGCCTTTTGCCGTACAGACGTTCCTTGCGCGGGCAGAGCATGAATGCCGCCGGGATGAATAAGAATGTGAAACCGGAGAAGGAAAAAGCTTCCAAAGATTTTTATGTATCGGTAGAGACCTGGGAACAGATGGAGGAGGCCCTTGGACGGGCAGAGGTGGATGGGATTTACTGCAGTATATCCATGTTCTGGGGAGAGAGCTTTGAGGAGAAGACCAGATACGCTGTTGAATATATAAAAGAGTTTGGCAAGGAGTGTTATCTGGCATTTCCTTATATCCAGAGAGAGGGCATATTGGAGCGCAAAGAGGCAGAGCTTGTGAATCTGGCAGGGTGCCTGGACGGTTTTCTCGTGCGGAACTTAGAAGAGCTGGGATATTTAAAGAGGCTGGGGCTTGCAGACAAGGTGGTATGCGATCACTCTTTGTATGCCTTTAACGATGAGTCTAAGGCATTTCTGGAAGAACAGGGGGTACTGCGCACCACAGTTCCGCTGGAGCAAAACGGCGGTGAGATACGCCGCAGAGACAATGAAAACAGTGAGTGGATCATCTATGGGAACTATCCGATGATGATCTCAGCCCAATGTCTGAAAAAGACATATAACGTCTGTGACAAAAAAGGCGGATTTACCAGACTGAAGGACAGATATGGGAATTTCTTTGCAGCCCAGTGTGAGTGCAATTTCTGTTATAATGTGATCTACAACAGTGTTCCCACCGGACTTTTAAGAGAAGCAGAGCAGATAAAAGCCGCATCGGTTTCGGCTGTCCGTATGAACTTTACCATAGAAGGGAAAGCTGAAACTGGAAGACTGCTCGATCTGTTTCTGGATGTTTACAAGAAAAATAAAGATGTACCCGGCCAGGTGCCTGAATTTACAAAGGGGCATTTTAAACGGGGCGTGGAGTAGGTGAAGATTTGATTAATTTAATTGTAGAACTTTCCAAATATCTGCTGCTGATACTGGCAGCCCTCTATACGCTGGAGAGTTTCAGTGTATTTAAATACAAGGCTGAGGATGATAAGCGGTACATTTTAAGAAAACAGCTTATCGTGATCTTCTTTATGGATTTTGTGGCGTTTCTTGTGATCTTTCTCAAGACGGAAAAGATGGAAGTCATTTATTTTTTCGGAGCACAGCTTTTGTATTTTATAGCGGTTCAGGTACTATATAGGATTTTTTACAAAAAGGCATCCCTGCTTTTGCTGAACCATATGTGTATGCTGCTCTCCGTGGGATTTATCATGCTGGCCAGACTGGACACGGAATCCGCGGTACGGCAGTTTCAGATCGTGGTGATCGCCACAGTCATTGCTATGGTGATCCCGGTAATGATAAGAAAGCTGCGTTTTTTGAACAAGTGGACCTGGTTTTATGCTGCGGCAGGTATGCTTCTGCTCCTGGTGGTGCTTGTTCTGGGTAAGAATGTCAATGGAGCCAAGATCAATATTTCCATCGGCGGATTTGCGTTTCAGCCCTCAGAGTTTGTCAAGATTATCTTTGTATTTTTTGCGGCCTGCAGGTTATACAGGAAAAAGGCCGATTTTCGGGATCATGTGATCACAACGGCAGTTGCCGCTGCCTATGTGCTGGTTCTGGTCATATCCAGAGACCTGGGAAGTGCCCTGGTGTTTTTCATCACATATGTGGTCATGCTCTATGTGGCTACCAAGAAGCCGTTGTACCTGCTGGCAGGACTTGGCTCAGGGTGTGTGGCGGCCGTGGGCGCTTATTTCCTCTTCGGCCATGTGCGCCAGAGGGTAGTCGCCTGGAAAAATCCCTTCTCCGTCTATGAGGGGGCAGGGTATCAGATCGTGCAGGGGCTTTTTGCCATCGGCACAGGCGGCCTGTTCGGTATGGGGCTTTGTCAGGGGTCACCGAAAATGATCCCCTTTGTGAAGCAGGACTATATGTTTGCCGCAATCTGTGAAGAGCTGGGCGGACTTTTTGCCATGTGCCTGATCCTGATCTGTATGAGCATGTTTTTGCTGGTAGTCAATATTTCACTGCAGATCAAGAAACCATTTTATAAGCTGATCGCGCTGGGATTGGGAACGGAATATGCGTTTCAGGTGTTTCTCACCATCGGCGGCGTGACAAAATTTATACCCATGACGGGAATTACCCTTCCCCTTGTCAGCTACGGCGGAAGCTCTGTACTGAGCACCATCATTATGCTGGCTATTATCCAGGGGTTATATATTTTGAGAGAAGACGAGGATGAAGAACTTGAAAAGCAAAAAGAAAAAAGAAGAGAAGCGTCTCTTAAAGGAAGAGAAGGCGTTAGAGAAAAAAGAATTAAAGGCTAAGAGAGCCCGGAACCGGGAATATGCCATAGTCAGTTATTTTTTCGTAGGTATCTTTATTTCTTTGATTGGCTATATGGTTTATTTCCAGGCGGTGAAGCGAGAGGGTGTGATAAGCAGCCCTTACAACACCAGACAGGATCAGTTCGAGGACCGGGTGGTCCGCGGCAGTATTCTGTCTTCTGACGGACAGACTCTAGCCTATACACAGGTAAATGACGACGGTTCCGAAACCAGAGTGTACCCTTACAGCAATGTGTTTGCCCATGTGGTGGGATATGATGCCAACGGAAAAAACGGCCTGGAATCCTTGGCGAATTTCCAGCTCATGACTTCCCACGACGGCTATCTCTCGCAGGCAGCCAATGAGCTGAAAAGCGAAAAGAACAAGGGGGACAATGTGGTCAGCACACTGGACACTTCCCTGCAGCAGACCGCCTATAATGCCCTGGGGGACAACCGGGGAGCTGTTGTGGTCATAGAGCCAAAGACCGGGGCAGTCCTGGCCTCTGTGAGCAAGCCAGATTTCAATCCCAATACTGTGGCCCAGGACTGGGAGTATCTGATCAGCGACAGCTCAAACAGCAGTCTTTTAAACCGGGCAACACAAGGGGCTTATCCCCCAGGTTCCACCTTTAAGATCGTGACAGCCCTGTCATATCTGAAGGCCCACGGCAGCATAGACGGATACAACTACAACTGTGAAGGCAGCATCACCATGGACGGCCATACCATCACCTGCTATGACGGAGAAGTACATGGGGAGGAGGATTTCACCACAGCGTTTGCCAAATCCTGCAACAGCGCCTTTGCAAGCATTGGAGTGGACTTAGGAAAATCAAAACTGAGCCAGACGGCAGAGAGCCTTCTGTTTAACAGCAAGCTCCCGATTCCCATTGAGTATAACAAAAGCAAATTTGACCTGGGCGAGCATCCGGGCAAACCGCTCCTTATGCAGACCTCCATCGGACAGGGAAATACCCTGGTCTCACCTATGCACATGGCCATGATCGTCAGTGCCATCGCCAACGACGGTGTGCTGATGAAGCCATACTATGTGGATCACGTGGAGAATGTGAACGGCGACGTGGTAAAAACAACCAAACCCGCAGAATATAAGCGTATCCTGGAGAGCAGCGAAGCCACTGTGATGCAGAACCTCATGGAAGCCGTAGTAAACCAGGGAACCGCGTCCTCATTAAGCGGAGAGAACTACAGCGCAGCCGGCAAGACAGGTTCGGCAGAATACTACGGCTCTGACGGAGATATCAGAACCCATTCCTGGTTTGTAGGATATTCCACCATGGGAGACTCCCAGATCGCCATCGCCGTCATAGCCGAAGGCGCCGGAACCGGCAGCTCCGTAGCAGTCCCCATCGCCCACGAAGTATTCAACGAATTTTATTACTAAAAATATCACTATTTGTGACACCAAGAGTATTACAAATAATATCACCCGTCCCACATAATTGTTTTTTTCTCTCCCACATAGAAAACTGTGCGGGCTTTAGAAAACCAGGAAGAGGAAGGGAGCGGCCGGGAAGCAGCCAGGTGTGTGAGCGATGTTCCAGTGGAGCGTCAGGGAGATCCACCTGCCCCAGATACTTAATGAAGAGGCCATTGCCGATGAATTTAGTATCTGGGAGCAGGTTAGCTCCCTGGCAGCGGAACGCTTCGCTCGCACACCTGGCTGCCTCCCGGCCGCTCCCTTCCTCTTCCGTCCGCATTCATCCCCCCGTCGCCCCAGTTTCCATTTTATCCCTTGCACAGGTATCCAAAAAGAGTTATACTAATACCAACGAAACACAACGCTGACCCGGAAAAGGGTTTTACAGGAGGACTTGCACTATGATTGAAGCAACGAGCTGTGGCGGGGTGGTAATATATCGGGGAAAGATACTGACCCTGTACAAATCCTATAAGCACAAATATGAGGGCTGGGTTTTGCCGAAGGGTACAGTAGAAGAAGGCGAAGACTATAAGGACACGGCACTGCGTGAAGTGAATGAGGAGGCAGGTGTAGTCGCGAATATCATCAAATATGTAGGAAAAAGCCAGTATAGTTTTTGTGTGCCGGAAGATACTGTGGAAAAGGATGTCTATTGGTATCTCATGGCCGCCAACAGTTATTACAGCCGGCCGCAGAGAGATGAATACTTTGTAGACTCCGGTTTTTACAAGTTCCATGAAGCTTACCATCTATTACGGTTTTCCAATGAAAAGCAGATTCTGGAAAAGGCTTATAATGAATACCTGGATTTGAAAAAGTCAAATCTGTGGGGAAACAAAAAGTATTTTTAGTTATTCAGCTGATGAGAAGGGACTGGTTTTTCCAGCCCCTTTTTGTACTTTTGCAGGGATAGAGTCAGACAACAGAGCTTTTATAAAAAATGGAGGAGGTAGCCATATGTTAGAGCAGATTGATTTGACAAAAGAGATGGGGAAAGAGGAGTACAAAGAAAAGATGGAGGTTCTGGAGGGAACCCTCTCCCGCCTGCAGAGAGAATGCAGGGATTTGGGGATTCCGGTCATGATCCTCTTTGAAGGGTTCGGAGCAGCCGGAAAGGGTGTGCAGATCAATAAGCTGATACATCCGCTGGACCCCAGGGGGTTTAAGGTTTTTGCCATCAAACAGGAATCAAAAGAAGAGCGTATGTATCCGTTTTTATGGCGCTTCTGGACTAAGACGCCGGAGAAGGGCAGGATTGCCATTTTTGATACAAGCTGGTACAGAAGAGTGTCTGTGGACAGGTTTGAGGAGAAAATCTCACCGGAGGAGCTGATGTATGCTTACCAGGAGATCAACACGTTTGAGAAGACTCTCACAGATGACGGCGCTGTATTGATAAAATTCTTTATGTATATCAGCAGAAAAGAGCAGAAGAAGCGCTTCGACAATCTTCTGGACAATAAGGAAACGGCCTGGAGAGTCAGCAAGGCAGATTTAAAGCGCAACGAGGAATACGGCACTTACAAGGCCATGCTGGAAGAAATGCTGGAAAAGACAGAGACAGAGTGTGCGCCATGGACCATTATCGAGGCCATGGACCGGCGTTTTGCCACAGTAAAAATACTCTCCTCAGTCATTGACAGCCTGACGGAGAAAATAGAGAAGGTTAAGGCACAAAAGCAGGCAGAGGAAGAGACAAAGAAAGCGGAGGCCGGGGCAGAAGCGGATCTCGGAGAATATGAACCACTGTCCAAAAAAATTCTGGAATCCTCAACTCTCAGCAAAGCGGATCTGACATTGTCCTATACAAAGGAAGAGTATAAGAAGAGATTAAAAGACCTGCAGGACCGCATGGCGATCCTTCACAGCGAGCTGTACAGCCGCAGGATTCCTGTGGTGCTTGGATTTGAAGGATGGGATGCAGGGGGAAAGGGCGGCGCGATCAAGCGCCTCACAGAGGCCATGGACCCTAGAGGATATGTGGTGAATCCCACGGCGGCACCTTCCGCTGTGGAGAAGAACCATCATTATCTGTGGCGCTTCTGGAAGGATATGCCCAAGGCGGGCCATGTGGCCATATTTGATCGTACCTGGTACGGAAGAGTGATGGTGGAGCGTATTGAGGGATTCTGCACCAAGGAAGAATGGCAGCGGGCCTATAAGGAGATCAATGATATGGAAGCCCATCTGGCTCATTCGGGCGCCATTGTGCTGAAGTTCTGGATGCACATTGATAAAGATGAGCAGGAGCGCCGGTTCAAGGAGCGCATGGAAAATCCGGAGAAGCAGTGGAAAATTACGGATGAGGACTGGCGAAACCGGGAAAAGTGGGATCAGTACGAGGAGGCAGTCAATGAGATGGTCATTCGGACCTCCACCTCCTATGCACCGTGGATCATTGTGGAGGGCAATGACAAATATTATGCCCGCGTCAAGGTGCTGGAATCTGTTGTAACTGCAATTGAGAGAAGGCTGAAAGAATAGGAATCCAATTAAGGATGGAAATTTATGTTAAACTGGTATAAGAATCTGTATGTTGGCGATAATGCAAAAAAGAAACAAAAAAAGCTGATACGGAAGATCAATCAGGGTGCAGGGGTCATTGATGTCTATCTGGTGACCCTTGCTGTCAACCCGGCCAATTCCCTGGAAATCATTTCCGCCAATTACCTGCTGCAGAAGCCGGTCAGGAGGAACTGTCCCATGATCGTAGGGCTGTGCTCGGGATATTATGAGGCTGTGGACCTGGTGGAACAGATCGCAAAAGAAGTCTATGAGGATACAGGTGCCATGGATATCCGCGGCTGGCTCCTTCAAAAGACAACCCAGGAGAAAAAAAGAGACTGACAGGTGGGAAGATGATGCTGATACATATAATTTTGGGTATACTAAAAATAATCGGAATTCTGCTGCTGACAATTTTGTGTCTGCTTCTTCTCCTTCTGCTGTCACTGGTCTTTGTACCGGTGCGCTACTACGGAAGCGCTTTCCGGGAAGAGGGGAAGTACGAGGGAAAAGTGAAGATCTCCTGGCTGTTTCATCTGATATTTGTCACAGGCAGATATGGTTCCGAGACGGACGGGATACAGCTTTCCATCCGTTTTTTGGGAATCCCCGTGGATGTGGTGCTGAAAAAAATCACTGCCTGGAGACAGAAACGGCAGAAGAAGAAACGTCGGAAGAAGAAACCGGAGCTTACGGCTGCGGAAGAGAACACACACACAGCGCCGGTCCGCAGTGCAGAACAGGCACTTTTGGAGGCTGAGGATAAAAGTGACGGGAACGCCGTAAAGGAAAGGGAAGAGCCAAAGCCTCCGGTCTTAGAAAACAGTGCCGGCGGTGATGGAAAAGAAAAAACAAAGAGGCATTCTTGGCATAAAAAAAATCCTGTAGACAAGATACGAAGTATTTTTGCTAAAATTGCAGAGACTATAAAAAAAATCCTTGCGCTTCCCGGGAAAATAAAAGCGGCTTTTGTAAATTTCAGGCGGACAGCTAAGGAGATTTATGGTAAAATAAAACAAATCAGAGAACTGTTGTCCTCAGAGTCCTTTCTGGGAGCAAAGACTCTGGTATTTGGAGAGCTGGGAAGCATTATAGGACATGTAAGGCCCAGGAAAATAAAGGGTGACATTTATTTTGGATTTGATGACCCGGCGCTTACAGGGCAGGTGCTTGCCGCAGCCAGTATCTTCTATCCCCTTTACGGAAGAGGCTTTTCCCTTCACCCCTATTTTGACAGAGTCATTTTAGAAGGCCGGGCACAGGTCTGGGGAAGGATGTACGGGTTTGTATTTTTGCGTACTGTCTGGAAACTGTTCAGAGACTCCAATGTGAAGGAGCTTAGAAAAAAATTCAAAAAAGACAGGTGACAGACGGAAATAAACAATAAGGAGGAAATAACCATGGCTTCAGATAATAGTTTTAAGACAACAGTGGACTCTCTTTTCAAGGGAATGGACAGCTTTATCACAACAAAAACGGTGGTGGGGGAGGCGATCACTGTGGGGGATACCATTATCCTTCCGCTGATCGACGTATCCTTCGGTGTGGCCGCAGGCGCATTTGCCGATGACAAGAAGAACAACGGCGGCGGCGGTATGGGAGGTAAGGTTTCACCGAGTGCAGTATTAGTGATCTCCAAAGGCGGCACAAAACTAGTCAATGTGAAGAACCAGGACGGTCTTACCAAGATTTTGGATATGGTGCCTGATTTTGTAAATAAATTCACTGACGGCAAAAAAGAGGAGGCGGCTGCCGCGGCAGAGCCTGCAAAGAAAACGGAGTCTGTGAAACAGGATGCAGAGGAAGAGAAAACAGAGGAGTAAAGAGATTTTCATACACACTCTGAGAACAAAAAGCCGCCAGGATGTCATTCATGGCGGCTTTTTGCATATATTAAAGTAAACAGGCAAAAGGAGAAACAGAGAGACTGTGCAGAGACTCATTGGATTTTTACTGTTTTGGATTGGAGTAGGGCTGTTTCTTGCCTTGATATTTCCAAAGAGCTTCCTTATGGTATTACTTGCGGCACTCTGTATGCTGGTAGGGTATAATCTGTTCTGCTGCTGAATGAATAGAAGATAGAAGAGGACAAAAAAAGACCTTGTCTCATCGGACAAGGCCTTTCCTCATTCTTTACGCTCTCTCCACTTTACCGCTTCTTAAGCAGGAAGTACAAACATACATTTTCTTTGCAGCACCGTTTGCTGTTTTTACTTTAACAGATTTGATGTTGGATTTCCACATCTTGTTTGATCTTCTATGGGAATGGCTCACGTTGTTCCCGAAATGAGCACCTTTTTCACAAATTGCACACTTTGCCATGGTAGCACCTCCTTAACATAGAATAAGTCCGTGTATACAAACTCACAACAATAGTTATTTTAACAGAAGATTACAGGATTTGCAAGTGAAAATATAAAAATTTTAAATTAATATTTCGTTTTTGGGAAAGATATGTTAGAATGGTTCTATGAAAAAGCGGCTGCCCGGGGTATGTAAGGAGCAGCGGCCAAGAAAAAAGCTATGGAGGTGTCCGTGCATGGATGGACTTGTTGATACAGGATTAGGAAAAATAATGATCGATACGGATGTCATCGCTACTTATGCGGGAAGCGTGGCAGTCGAATGTTTTGGAATCGTAGGCATGGCGGCAGTCAGCATGAAGGACGGGCTGGTTAAGCTCCTGAAGAAAGACAGCCTGAAGCATGGAATCAATGTCATCATCACCGATAATAAGATCACCCTGGAATTTCACGTGATCGTTGCATACGGCGTGAGTATCTCTGCCGTATCAGACAATCTCATCAGCAATGTGAAATACCGCGTGGAGGATTTTACCGGTTTGACTATAGAGAAGATCAATATCCTTGTAGAAGGCGTAAGAGTAATCGATTGATTAAGGAGGAAACTTGTTTTGAATACCAATACCGTTGACGCGAATATGCTTGGCAGGATGTTTCTGGCTGGTGCCAAAAATCTGGAAGCTAAGAAAGAATGGATTAATGAACTGAATGTATTCCCTGTACCGGACGGTGACACGGGAACGAATATGACGCTGACGATTCTGTCTGCCGCTTCTGAAGTGAGTGCGCTTGAGAATCCGACTATGAAGACACTGGCAAAAGCCATTTCTTCCGGTTCCCTGCGCGGGGCAAGAGGAAACTCAGGTGTTATCCTTTCTCAGCTTCTGAGAGGTTTTACAAAGACCATTGAGCATTACGACACCGTGGATGCACCTGCCTTTGCAAAAGCGTTTGAGAAAGGTGTGGAGACTGCCTATAAAGCTGTTATGAAGCCAAAAGAAGGAACGATTTTAACAGTGGCCAAAGGAGCAGCGGACAAGGCGCTGGAGATCGCAGAGGACTGCGGGGATCTTGGCTGTTTCTTTGCGGATGTGATCGCTCATGCGGAGCACGTACTTTCCAGAACACCGGACATGCTCCCTGTTCTGAAAGAGGCAGGTGTTGTGGATTCCGGCGGCCAGGGACTTTTGGAGGTCCTCAAAGGTGCTTATGACGGTTATCTGGGCAAAGAGATTGACATGAATTTTGAAAAGCCCCAATCTTCAGGCATGACCAGACCGGTATCTGCAGAGGAGAGCAACATCAAGTTCGGCTACTGCACAGAATTTATCATAATGCTGGAAAAGGAGTTTCCGGAAAAAGAGGAACAGGCCTTCAAGGAATATCTCATGTCTATTGGTGATTCCCTGGTAGTTGTGGCGGATGATGAAATTGTAAAGGTGCATGTACATACCAATGATCCTGGTATGGCAATCCAGAAGGCTCTGACTTACGGCCAGCTCTCCAATATGAAAATCGACAATATGCGCCTGGAGCACCATGAAAAGGTGATCAAAGAGGCTGAGAAGCTGGCAGCACAGCAAAGAGAAGCCGTGCCGGAAAAAGAAGTGGGATTTATATCGGTATCCGTAGGAAGCGGTATGGGAGACATTTTCCGTGATCTGGGAGCTGATTATCTGATCGAAGGCGGCCAGACTATGAATCCAAGTACAGAGGATGTGCTGAAAGCCATTGAACAGGTACATGCCAAGAACATTTTTGTATTCCCCAACAATAAGAATATTATTCTGGCAGCCAATCAGGCCAGGGATCTGACAGAGAATAAAAATATCATTGTCATTCCCACCAAGACCATACCCCAGGGTATTACGGCTCTGATCAATTATGTGCCTGAGAAGTCCGTAGAGCAGAACACAGAGGAGATGCTGAACTGCATCGGCAATGTGAAGACAGGTCAGGTTACCTATGCGGTGAGAGACACAAAAATTGATGACAAAGAAATCCGCCAGGGCAATATTATGGGAATCGGTGACCACGGCATTTTAGCTGTAGGGGAAGGCGTGGAAGGGATTACCATGGAAACTATCGACGCTATGGTGGATGAGGACACAGAGATCATCAGCGTATATTACGGTTCTGAGGTAAGTTCTGAGGATGCACAGCGTCTGGGTGAGAAGCTGGAGGAGCGTTACCCGGATTTTGATGTGGAAGTAAACGACGGCGGTCAGCCGATTTATTATTATGTGGTATCCGTGGAATAACCTGCGGGATTGAAAGGATAAGAGGTGTGGACGCGCTTTTCTCTGCTGCGGAAACACCTCTTCTTTACTCGATAAAGAGAGACAGAAGCAACAGGCAGGGATGGAGTTACTAAGATGAGAGAAGCAGATGCAATACGTTCTATCAAGGGGATCGGAGAGAAAACAGAAAAATTATTTGGTAAGCTGGGGATACAAAGTGTGGGCGACCTGCTCAGGTATTATCCCAGGGATTATGATGAATACGGACAGCCGGTGGGCATCGGAGAACTGAAACCGGGGAAAAAGGCAGCAGTAGCCGGTAGGATCGCGGGAAAAGTAGGTGTGCGCAGTACAGGCAGACTGACGGTGGTGACGGCTGCCCTGAAAGAGGAGGGGAAAAGCCTTTCCTTAACCTGGTATAATATGCCTTTTTTGAGAAATACCATTGCTTCGGGAAGCTGTTACATATTCCGCGGAATGGTCACGGAGAAAAAGGGGCGTCTTACCATGGAGCATCCGGAGATATTCACACCTGAAAAGTACGGGGAGATGCTGCATACCCTGTATCCTGTTTACGGGCTTACAAAGGGGCTTACCAATAAGCTGGTGGTCAAGACCATGCATCAGGCATTGGAGGAAAAGGAAGTGGTGCAGGAGTATCTGCCGGAGGACTTCCGCAGTCACTATCACCTGGCGGAATATAATTTTGCGGTTTCCGAGATCCATTTTCCAAGAGATAAAAAGAATATGCTTCTCGGCAGAAGAAGGCTGGTGTTTGATGAATTCCTGTTTTTCATCCTGGCTGTGCGCATGATGAAAGAAAAGACCCAGGATACTGCCAGCCATTTTACCATTAAGCCTGTCTGGGAGACCGAAAATGTCATAGAGAATCTGCCCTATCCCCTGACTAATGCCCAGAGGCGGGTGTGGGGAGAGATCGAGCGGGATATGACAAGCCATACCCTCATGTCCAGACTGGTGCAGGGAGATGTGGGAAGCGGCAAGACCATCATTGCTTTTTTATCTATGATACTGGCAGCGGCCAATGGATATCAGTCTGCCCTTATGGTTCCCACAGAGGTTCTGGCCGCCCAGCATTTTAAAGCTCTGAAGGAATTGTTAGAGGAACAGGGGCTTTACTACGAGCCGGTGCTGCTGACCGGTTCCTGTACCGCCAAAGAAAAGCGGATCATCTATGAGCAGATATCATCCGGCCAGGTGAAAATGGTGGTGGGGACGCATGCCCTGATCCAGGAAAAGGTAGTGTATGAGAACCTGGCCCTGGTGGTGACGGATGAACAGCACCGCTTTGGCGTAAACCAGAGGGATGATCTCTCAAAAAAGGGAGAGAAGCCTCATGTCCTGGTCATGAGCGCAACTCCCATTCCCAGAACCCTGGCGATCATCCTGTATGGAGATCTGGATATCTCTGTCATTGACGAACTTCCGGCAAGAAGGCTGCCGATCAAAAACTGTGTGGTGGATATATCTTACCGGCCAAAAGCATATGCTTTTATGGAGCGGGAAATCCAGGCCGGAAGACAGGTCTATGTCATCTGTCCCATGGTGGAGGAGAGTGAGGGGTTGGAAGCGGAAAATGTTCTGGATTATGCAGAGCGCCTGCGAAACATTATGCCTCCGGCTATAAGAATAGAGCCGCTTCACGGCAGGATGAAGCCCGCCCAGAAAAACAAGATCATGAGTGCTTTCGCATCAGGGGAAATACAGATCCTGGTATCCACAACAGTGGTGGAAGTCGGTGTGAATGTTCCCAATGCCACAGTCATGATGGTAGAGAATGCAGAGCGGTTCGGCCTGGCCCAGCTTCATCAGCTCAGGGGACGGGTGGGACGGGGGGAACACCAGTCTTATTGTATCTTTATGCAGGGACAGGATGCCCAGGAGACAAAAGAGCGTCTGGAAATACTGGTAAAATCCAATGACGGTTTTGAGATCGCAGGAGAGGACCTGAAGCTGCGGGGGCCTGGAGATCTGTTCGGAATCCGTCAGAGCGGTGATATGGAATTCGCTCTGGCTGATATTTACCAGGATGCCCAGGTTTTAAAGGAAGCCAGTGAAGCGGGAGGCGCGATCCTTACATTGGACCCGGATCTATCGCTGGAACAGCACAGAAGGCTCAGAGAACGCCTTCTGGATTACGCGAAGGAACGGCTGGAGCTGCCGGGACTGTAGAGAAAAGGTGTGAAGGCATGAAGAAAAACGCATTAGCAAAAGATTTTTTTATGGAGATAAAAAAGACCAGGAACCGGTTTCTGTCCATCACGCTCATTGCGGCGCTTGGGGTAGCTTTTTTTGCCGGTGTGCGGGCAGCGGCGCCGGATATGAATATGTCAGCAGATCTTCTGTATGACAATAGTAATTTCATGGATATTCGTGTACTGGGCGATCTGGGTCTTACGGACAAGGATATAGATGCAATCCGGGATGTAAAAGGCGTGGAATCTGTACAGGGCGGCTACAGCGCGGATGTGCTCTGCAGCACGGAAGATGCGCAGCTTGTGGTGCGTATGATGTCTGACTATGACCAGATCAATAAAATAATGGTAAAGCAGGGCCGCATGCCCCAAAAACCAGATGAGTGCCTGGCAGACGAACGGTTTTTAAGCCTGTCAGGATATAAGGTGGGAGACACCATCTCTGTAAAATCCGGCACGGATGAGGATATTGCAGACACGCTTGCTGTCACGGAATACAAAATTGTGGGCAGCGGCACCACTGCCTATTATCTCAGTCTGGACAGGGGAACCAGTAAAATAGGAAACGGTGAGCTGAGCAGTTTTCTGGTCATCCCAGCCGAAAGCTTTTCTCTGGACGTATATACAGAGGCTGTGGTACGCGTATCGGGAGCAAAAGAACTTTTATCAGGCTCTGAAAAGTATGAGGACACAGTGAAAAATGTGGAGGACCGGCTGGATGCCATTGCAGGCGGCCGCTGTGATATCCGCTTTGAGTCCGTCCGCCGGGAAGGACAGGAAGAGCTGGATGACGCGTCCGCTGAGATCGAGGAGAACCAGCAGAAGCTGGCAGATGCCAAAAAGGAGCTGGATGATGGTGAAAAAGAACTTGCAGAAGGAGAACAGAAGCTGGATGACGCCAGAAAAGAGCTGAAAACTGCCAGGGATAAACTGACAGACGGGGAAAATCAGCTTGCAGAGGGCGAAGCCCAGGCAGCAGACGGTGAGAACCAGATCGCAGACGGCTGGAATTCTTATTATGAGAATGCCTCCACCCTGGAAGAAAAGAAGAAGGAACTGGAGGATGCAAAAGCCCAGACTGCGGACGGCGAAGACCAGATCGAAGAGGCATGGCAGGAGATTGACGCGCAGAAGACAGCACTTGCGGATGGACGCAGCCAGTTAGAGGAGGGAAAAGCCCAGATCGACCAGGGCAGACAGCAGCTGAATGACGGGATCGCTCAGACAGAAGCGGGAATTGCCCAGGTAGAGCAGAAGATCCAGGAGATAGAGGCTGGTCTTCCCACTGTTTTGGACGGTATAAAAGCAGTCACGGACGGGATCAGCCAGGCGGAATCAACCATCGAAGGCCTGAAACAAAACCAGGCGGATATCCGGGACGGGATCACTAAGTTGGAGGAACAGCTTGCCGCTTTGCCCCCTGAGGCTGAGGATATCCGGCAGCAGTTGGAAGAACAGATAAAAATTGCGAAAGAGCAGGAAGCGCAGATAGAGGCAGGCATCACTGCGGCCCAAGAACAGCTTGCAGGCCTTCAGGAGACTTTACAGCAGCTTCAGGGGCAGAAGGCCCAGATGGAGGATGCCCTTCCACAGTTGAAAGCTCAGCAGCAGGCCCTGCCGGCGACTTTGGCGGGACTGAAAGAGCAGCTTGCCAAGGTAGATGCCCAGGCGGAGACCCTTGCAGAAAAGGAAGCAGAGCTTGCGGATGGTGAGAGTCAGATCGCTCAGGCAGAATCTCAGCTTAGGTCAAAGGAACAGGAACTGGAAGCGGGAAAGGCTCAGATCGAGGAAGGGGCAGCACAGCTTGCAGATGGTGAGAACCAGCTTGGTGAGGCCAGAGAACTTTTAGAATCCAAAGAACAGGAGCTTGCAGCAGCCAAGGATCAGATAGAACAGTCCAGAAAAGAACTGGAGGATGGAAAAGCCAAGCTTTCTGACGGAGAGAAGGAGATAGCGGACGGAGAGGCCGAGATAGAAGAGAACAGACAGAAGCTTTTGGACGGCCGCAGGGAATATGAGGAAAAAAAGGCAGATGCTGATGAAAAGATAGCGGATGCCCGGAAAAAGGTGGCAGACGGACAAAAAGAGCTGGATGATCTGAAGGCTCCAAAATGGCATATCCTCAACCGTGATTACATACAGACGTATGTGGAGTACGAGCAGGATGCCGACAGGATAAAGGCCATTGGGGATGTTTTTCCGGCCATTTTTTTCCTGGTCGCAGCGCTCATCTGTCTCACAACCATGACAAGGATGGTGGAGGAGGAGAGAACTCAGATAGGAACCCTGAAAGCGCTGGGGTACAGCAAGCTGTCCATAGCGGCAAAATACCTGTGCTATGCCCTTCTGGCATCTCTCATAGGCAGTCTTGCAGGCTTGGTGGCGGGACAGAAGATACTCCCCCTTGTCATCATCAACGCCTACGGTATTCTCTACAATAACCTTCCGGAGGTGGTGGCACCGCTGCATGCGGGATACTCCATATCCTCCACACTCCTGGCTATTGCCTGTACAACAGCGGCTGCCGGGATTGCCTGCTATAAAGAGCTTATGTCCACTCCTGCAGCGCTGATGCGGCCTGCGTCTCCAAAATCAGGAAAACGGGTGCTGTTGGAACGTGTGGGATTCATCTGGAATCATTTAAGCTTTACGAACAAATCCACAGTGCGCAATCTGTTCCGGTATAAAAAGCGGTTTTTCATGACAGTGCTGGGTATCGGCGGCTGTATGGGACTTCTGCTTGTGGGATTCGGACTTAAGGATTCTGTCCGTTCCATCGGAACCATTCAGTACAATGACCTGTTGTCTTACCATGCAGAGATCGTACTGGAGGATAAGGCCACAACAGAAGAAAAAGAGGAAGTGGTGAATGCCATGGAAAAAGATAAGAATATCAAATCTTTCATGGCAGTTTATAAGACCTCTATGGATATAGAAAATGAGAAAGAGAACGTGACGAAAAGTGCCTATGTGATGGTGCCTGAGAATACCAAGGCATTTAAAGAATACGCGGATCTGCGCAGCCGTAAGACGAAAGAACATTATGAGCTGTCCGATGACGGAATCATCCTATCGGAAAAGCTGGCTAAACTTCTGGATGTGAGTGAGGGCGATACTGTTGTTTTGAAGGATGAGGAGACCGATCATTATGAAGTGAAGGTTTCCCACATTACAGAGAATTATTTTCTTCATTACATATACATCTCGCCGGAGCTGTACCGCAAAGTATTCGGTGAAACACCGGAATTTGTGGACTATCTCACCATCAATACATCCACGGAAAGTTCCTTTGAGAACAGGATGCAGGAAAAATATATGGAGTATGACCAGGTATCAGAGGTTTCTTTTATCACGAAGACAGCGGACAGGATCGCAAATATGCTGAAGAGTCTTGATACCGTTATCTATGTGCTGGTCATTGCCGCGGGCCTTTTGGCTTTTGTTGTCTTGTACAATCTGAACAACATCAATATCAGCGAGCGCATCAGGGAGCTGGCAACTTTGAAGGTCCTTGGTTTTTATGATATGGAGGTGTCCAGATATGTGCTCAGGGAGAATGTCTGTCTGACGCTCATTGGCTGTGTTCTGGGAATCTTCTTCGGGAAAATCCTGCACATGTTTGTTATTTTGACTGCGGAGACAGACATTATGATGTTCGGAAGAGACATAGAAATCATCAGTTTTGTGTATAGTATCCTGATCACTTTATTCTTTTCAGCAGTGGTAAATTTCTTTATGCATTTCCGTCTGAAAAAGGTGGATATGGTGGAGTCCATGAAAAGTGTAGAGTAAAAAACTTGAAATTTTTCCGGAAAAGGTATATGATTAACGGGAAAATCGAAATTTCAAAGGGTATGTAAAAGGAGGAGATTTATTATGCCTATTAAGAAATCAACGACAAAAGCAGCTGCGACAGAGGCTGTGAAGACAACGACCGAAGAGAAGAAGACAGAAGCAGTGAAAGCTGTTGAACCAGCAAAAACCGCAAAAACAACCGAGAAAAAACAGCCTGTAAGACGTGCCGCTGCCAAGAAAGCTGTAGCTGAGAAAAAAGCCGCTGAAAAACCTGCTGCAAAAGCTGCAGAGGCAAAGAAATTTGTCTATGTTCAGTGCATGGGCAATGAATACAAGGTTGAAGATATTGAGAATCGTGTAAAAAAAGCATGGATGGACGAGACCGGAAAAAAAGAGAGCGACATCAAAGAAATGCAGATTTACATCAAACCGGAAGAGAACGCTGCTTACTATGTGATCAACAATGAATACAAAGAAGGCGGAAACAAAGTAGATTTATAAGTACTTTTCGATTGGTTTTATGTAAAAGGAAAAGAGGGAGCTCCTTCATCTGGAAGAAGCGCCCTCTTTTTTTGAATGAAGGCTCATTCAATTTTTGCTGAACAGATCACTGTTCAGAACTTTTTAGCTTTTGATTAAAGCTGGGTAGAACCGTTAGACATCGGAGTAGATCCTCCGCTTGACATCTGTCTTTCCTGTGCTTCGATCATTTTCTTAACCATATAACCACCAACGGAACCGTTCTGTTTGGAAGTCAGGTTTCCGTTGTAACCGTCTGTAAGCGGTACACCTAACTCGTTGGCTACCTCATATTTGAAACGGTTTAATGCACTCTTTGCTTCGGGTACTGCTGCGCTGTTAGAAGAATTTGTGTTAGACATGTTTTTCTTCCTCCTTAAATGTTTTGTTTTTTTGTTACAATGGTAGTATGTGATTTATTGATATTTTTACACCTAGAAGTTCTTTCAAGTTTTGACAAATTTTGTGAATTGTATTACAATAGTGATTCGGTGAATAAAACAATTAATTTGCGCAAGGGGATTTGTATAATTCTGTAAAATATGTATAAAATTTAAAATAATAATTGCAGTTAGTTGTTATATTTGCTATAATTGTTCTGATAAAAGAAAATGAGGATGATAGAATATGAATGTTGGTATTATAGCGCACAACAGCAAAAAGCCTCTGATTGAAGATTTTTGTATTGCTTATAAGAATATTCTGGCAAAACACCAGGTCTATGCCACTGGAACCACAGGCAGAAGGATTGAGGAAGTGACCAATCTGCATGTCCACAAGTTCCTTCCGGGAAGTATGGGCGGAGATAAGCAGTTTACAGAGATGATAGAGCGGGGAGATATAGATATGGTGATCTTCTTCTATAACCCGGCTATGATCGATCAGAAAGAACCGGATGTCTACCAGATATCCCGGTGCTGTGACCAGTACAATATCCCGATTGCTACGAATATCGCCACAGCAGAATCCCTGATACTGGGACTTGACCACGGGGATTTGGACTGGCGGCTGAATAAGTAGAGAGAAGGAATTACAACAAGATGAGAGTGATTGCAGGAAGTGCAAAGAGTATGCCCCTCAAGACAATCCCCGGTACGGACACCCGGCCGACCACCGACAGAATCAAGGAGACGCTGTTTAATATACTGCAGCCATACTTGTGCGACTGCCGGTTCCTGGATATTTTTTCAGGCAGCGGTGCCATCGGAATTGAAGCATTGAGCAGAGGGGCATATTCGTGTGTCTTTATAGAAAAAAATAGAAAAGCGGCAGAGTGTATCCGGGAAAATCTAAAATTTACCCGGCTTGCTGACAATGCAGAACTTTACTGCCAGGACGTATTTTCCGCCCTGAGCGTTCTGGAGGGCAGTGAGCCCTTCGGCTGTATTTTCATGGACCCTCCCTATAACAGGGAACTGGAAAAACAGGTGCTTTCGGTGCTTTCCAAAGCCTCCTATGTGGATGAGGACACCCTGATCGTGGTGGAGGCTTCCTTAGAGACACCCTTTGATTATCTGGATGAGTACGGCTTCACAACGGTAAAAGACAAGAGATACAAGACGAACCGGCACATTTTCCTGAGAAAGGCATGAGATACGAGCGATGGTGAGAGCAATTTATCCGGGCAGCTTTGACCCGGCAACCTTTGGACATCTAGACGTGATAAAGAGAGCGGCGGAGCTTTTTGATGAGGTAATTGTTGGAGTTTTGATGAATTCTGAAAAAAGTCCGTTGTTTTCTGTGGAAGAACGTGTTAATATATTAAAGAAAGTGACGGCGGATATCCCGAACCTGAAGGTGACATCCTTTTCAGGTCTGTCGGTGAATTTTGCCAGAAGCTGTGATGCCAAGGTGATTATCCGCGGTCTGCGGGCAATTACCGATTTTGAATATGAACTGCAGATGGCGCAGACCAACCGGGTGCTGGCTAAGGACGTGGATACCATGTTTCTGACTACCAGCCTGGAGTACGCTTACCTGAGTTCCACCACTGTAAAAGAAGCCGCTTATTTCGGTGCGGATATTTCCCAGTTTGTTCCGGAATATGTCGTTGAAAAAGTGAAAGAGAAATACGCACAAAAGGAAAAAAAGTAAGAATACAATAAGGAGAATGATTATGAGTAGCAGAATTGAACAGATTATCGAAGAAATTGAAGAATATGTAGAGAGCTGCAAATATCAGCCATTGTCCACTACCAAGATCGTAGTGAATAAGGAAGAATTAGAAGAACTGCTTCGTGAACTGCGTATGAAGACTCCGGATGAAATCAAGAGATACCAGAAGATCATCAGCAATAAGGATGCGATCCTGGCTGATGCGCAGGCGAAAGCAGATGCGATCATCGCTGAGACGAAAGTCCAGGTACAGGAGATGGTAAAGGAGTCTGAGGTAATGCAGCAGGCATACGCTCAGGCTAACGAGACAGTGAATACGGCCAACCGCCAGGCACAGGAGATTATTGATGCAGCGACAAACGATGCCAACAATCTGCGTCTCAGTGCGATTTCCTATACAGACGAAATGATGGCTAATATGGGTCAGATCATGGCTAACACTCTTGAGGATGCCGGTTCCAAATATAATGAGTTTGTCCGTTCTCTGCAGGCATCTCTGGATGTGATCAACAGGAACAGAAGCGAGCTGCAGCCTCAGCTTGGAGGAGCAGCACCGGTACAGGAAGCTGCACCGGAGGCCGAAGGTGTATCCTTGAATGACGATGATTTAGATGATTTTGATGAATAAGAACGCCAGAAGGCCTGTGAGCATAAAGTTTAAAAGCTTTGCCCATATGTAAGGCCCGAAGGACAGGTCTGTTCCCGCAAGCATGGATTTTGTCTGAGCTGCAATACAGATACCGCCGAAGGCAGTGATCCCCAGCAGCATGGGATAGAGAAGTGTAAGGCTCCAGCCGGTGCCTGCAAGGGCAGTGATCCCTGTGGTCATTTCCGTGATGCCGCACATGAGATACATAACCGGCCCAAAAGGTGCCAATACTTTTTTAATGACACCCTGGAAGACAGAAAAGAGGATGATATATCCTCCCAGCTTTGTAATGGACTCAAATCCGTTCATAATAGAGGTATCCAGAATTTCTCCCAGAGGGGATTGGACGGATATCTCTTTTTCATTGCCTTCAGGGCGGTCAAGATCAGAGGCAACAGCCTGGCGGTCGGCCTTTTTCCGGAAGAAAAGGCAGCACAGGTAGTTGGCAAGATAAATGATACAATATGTGGGAAGGATCAAAGCCTTTTGCCCCAGTGTCTGGAGACAGACATAGGAGGAGAGAAAGGATGGACCGGGGTGATTGGCAAAAGTGAGCAGATATTCCGCCTCTCTTTTGGAAATCCGTTTTTCGCGATAGAGGTCAGCGGTCACCTTGGCGCCCATGGGGTAGCCGCAGACAAGGCCCAGGATCAAAGCATAAGCCCCGTCACAGGAGAGGGCGAAAAAATGGTGCCACAGTCCGGCAGGAACACGGATCCAGTTTTTCAATAGGTCGGTTTTGATCAACAGGTTAGAGATGATCATGAAAGGCAGCAGGGATGGCAGCAGGGTTTCAAACCAAAGCATCAGCCCGGAAGCCGCGCAGGTAAAGGAAGTATCCGGAAATACCAGAAGGAATGCCAGCATGATCAGGAAGGGGAGGAGGAAGAGGAAGCGTTTCATGGGGGCCTCTTGGATGTTTTTTTTAAGTATATGCGGTTGTTGGGGGAAATATAGTATTCATTTATAAGGGGGATGGGGGAGTGAAGGCGGACGGAAGCGTATGGGAGGAGGCTGGGGGAGAGGAAGGCCGGGGAGCGAAGCGTTCCGCTGCCACGGAACTAACCTGCTCCCATTTACTAAATTCATCGGCAAGGGCCTCTTCATTAAGTAACTGGGGCAGGTGGATTTCCGCGGCCGCTCCACTAAAACATCGCTCCCCGGCCTTCCTCTCCCCCAGCCTCCTCCCATACGCTTCCTGGTTTTCACTGAACCCGGAGATGTTGTGATGCGGGGGTGTATTGTTTTGGTAGGTGTGGAGAGTGATTCGCTGCGATAACGGATGTTCTTGGTCTTTTAGGTTGCATGATATTACTTTATATTACTTTATATTACTTGATGTCACTTGATACTGCTTAAAAGATAAAGTGTAATTTAGGTTATTGATTTTTTTAAATGTGCAGAGCATGTTTTGTTTTTTTATTTTCCAAAAAACTTTTGCTTGATATATCGTTCCGGGGAGGAGAACAGGGGCAGTGGGGGAAGGGGGCTGTGTCAGGGAGGTTAAGTGGAGGAGCCTGTGAGATCCACCGATTATGCAGACTTAGGCGCGAACCCACTGGTGAGCGTCTTAGTCGGAGTTATCGGTTAGCTCACTGGTTCCGGAACCTCGAGCGGACACAGCCCCCTTCCCCCGCTGTCCCGTCCGTGAGCCACCCCAACGAATCAAATAAAAACCAACCCTTAAGCCTTGCCAAGTGGAAGAGAATGTGACAAAATAGAAAACAGCAGAGGAATAAAATTACAGGAGGAATTGATATGTCAGTATTAGAGAATCTGAAACCGGAAAGAGTGTTTCATTATTTTGAGGAGATTACAAAAATCCCCCATGGTTCCGGCAATACGCAGCAGATCAGCGATTATCTTGTGGCTTTTGCAAAGGAACACGGCCTTCGCCATGTTCAGGATGAAAGCGGCAATGTGATCATATTTAAGGAGGCAGCCTCTGGGTATGAGAATGCCCCGGCAGTGATCCTGCAGGGCCATGTGGATATGGTTTGTGAAAAGCTTCCGGAGAGTACACATGATTTTAAGAAGGATCCTCTCACACTTTTTGTGGAGGGGGATATCATACATGCGGACGGCACCACTCTGGGCGGAGATGACGGCATCGCCGTGGCTTATGAGCTGGCTATCCTGGAGGATGAGAAACTGCAGCATCCGGCCATTGAAGCTGTGTTCACAGTGGATGAGGAGATTGGTCTTCTGGGCGCGTCTGCACTGGACACCGCTCCCTTAAAGGGAAAATACCTTATCAATCTGGATTCCGAGGAGGAAGGAATCCTCTGGGCAGGCTGTGCCGGAGGTATGACAAGTATCAGTGAACTGCCGGTAAATTATCAGGAGAGGACAGGTATCCGCTATGATATTAAGGTAGACGGGCTTCTGGGCGGCCATTCCGGTGCAGAGATTGATAAGATCCGGGCAAACGCCACACTGCTTATGGCAAGATTCCTCCATGAGTTCAGAGAATTTGGTGAATTTGGACTGATCTCCTTAAGCGGCGGTCAAAAAGACAATGCAATTCCGCGTCAGGCAGAGGCGTCTGTTTTGACAGGACAGGAGGACGGAGAGAGACTGGTAAGCTATGCAGCAGAATTTACACAGATGCTCAGAAAAGAATACACAGGTACGGATGAAGGAATCACAGTGACGGCTGTGTGCCAGGGGGAGAAGACCGAACAGGTACTTCATCCCGTAAGCCAGGAAAAAGTCATCTTCTTCCTTATGAACTATCCCAATGGAATCCAGAAAATGTGCGGTTTTATTGAAGGTCTTGTGGAGACATCCTGCAATGTGGGTGTTACAAGGCTGGATGAGGAGTATTTGACCTGTTCCACAAGTGTGAGAAGCTCCGCGGGTTCTGCCAAGAAAGCACTGGCCGGGAAAATCCAGTATCTGACTGAATTTTTGGGCGGTGAATATCATGTGGAGGGAGATTATCCGTCATGGGAGTACCGTCAGGATTCTGCCCTGCGTCCGCTGATGGTTCAGGTTTATAAAGAAATGTACCAAAAGGAGCCGGCTGTCCAGGTCATCCATGCAGGTCTGGAGTGCGGATTGTTCTACGAAAAAATTCCGGGACTTGACTGCATTTCCATTGGGCCGGATATGAAAGATATCCATACTTCTGAGGAGACACTTTCCATCTCCTCCACAGCCAGAGTCTATGAATATCTGCTGGAAGTATTAAAAAGATTGAAGTAAATTGAAATAATTGGAATATTTTCCCCTGTCTGTTCATAAAATGATATGTACGGGTAAGAGCAGGATTTTATATGCTCTGGTACAGGCACAGCCGAATTTTATGTCAGATGGGGGAATTTTTGTGCGGAAATGGATACTGTTATTTCTGATCTTAGTGTTTGCGGATGTTTTTGCCATCAGTTCCCTGAAAGAACATGTTTCTCTGGAAGACCTGCGAAAAGCCGGCATTCCTGTGGGTGAAATGGAAAAGGCCGGTATATCTTTGGAGGAGATGCAGCTATATCTGCCCTTCTGGCAGGACATGGAGTTTTTTCCCCTTGCGGTCTGCCCCTCAGAGAGAAAAAATCCCTTTTCCTTTGCGGATACCTGGATGGAGGCGCGGAACTATGGCGGAAAGCGGAAACATGAAGGATGCGATATTTTCGGCAAGGAAATGCTTTCCGGATATTACCCCGTCATAAGCATCACGGACGGAACTGTGGAAAAAGTGGGGTGGCTCCCTTTGGGCGGCTGGAGGATTGGAATCCGGAGTCCGGGAGGAGGCTATTTTTATTATGCCCATTTAAGCGGCTACGGCAGGAAGTTTCAGGAGGGAGAAGCTGTGAGAGCAGGTGAGCTTCTGGGATTTCTGGGTGACAGCGGATACGGGGAAGAGGGGACCTGCGGAAAGTTTGCGCCCCATTTACATATGGGGGTATACGTGAGATACAAGGGGGATGAGGAATATGCCCTGAATCCGTATCCTGTGCTTGTATACCTGAAGGATCATACAAAGGAGATAAGTTACTGAATTTCTATGGTGAGAGCTATAGAAATATGCTATACTTAAAATACCTTACGCGAAAACCAGGCCGTTATAGGGAAAACAAAGCGCGCGGCTCTGGATACCCATTCGGGCACCCGCAAATTGTGCCGCATTCTATGCGGCTATGATAAGGGATAGAAAAACAGGCGCACTGGTAAGGAGTAATGTCTTATGGAGATACATTTATGGCGTGAACTGCTGATTCCGTATGAACTTGCTGTCAAAGAGCTGGTTATAAAATTCAACCATCTGAAGAAGGAGCACAAAGAAAAGGACCTGTACTCCCCCATTGAACAAGTCAGCGGAAGAGTAAAAACAATTAACAGTATATTGGAAAAAATGCAGAGAAAAAATATATCCTGGGCAGACCTGGAGGAGAAGGTGGAAGATATTGCCGGCATCCGGGTCATCTGTCAGTTTTATGAAGATATTGATAAAGTAGCTGAGATCATTAGAAAGCGCCAGGATATGCAGGTGGTGGAGGAGAAGGACTATCTCACGCACATGAAGGAGAGCGGTTACAGAAGCTACCATATGATCGTTCTGTATCATGTGGAGACCTTAGACGGCCCAAAAGATATCAGGGCTGAGATCCAGATCCGGACACTTGCTATGAATTTCTGGGCTACCATTGAACATTCTCTGCAGTACAAGTACAAGGGGAATATGCCTCCTCATTTAAAGGAGAGGCTGAATCATGCCGCTCAGTCCATACTGCTTCTGGATGAAGAGATGTCATCTGTCCGGAACGAGGTTATGGATGCCCAGAATTCCATGCTGCATCAGTCTAATCTGGTGTCTGGAATCCTGAATAATATTGAGAATCTATACCACTATTCCAACAAGAGGGAAGTGGCAAAAATACAGGATGAATTTTACAGGATTTACGAGACAAAGGATTTGTCCAGACTGGAACGGTTCTACCGGGAACTGGACATTATTGCTGAGGGCTATCGTGCCCAGGCAGTAGCTACAGAAGAAATTATGTAAAGGACGAGACAATGAATCTGCCGAGAGCTTATGAACAAGAGATGAAAGAATTACTGGGCACAGAGCTGGAGGCCTACAAAAAAAGCCTTGATCTGCCGGTCATGCAGGGACTGCGTGTCAATACATCAAAGATCACCTGCAAAGAATTTGAGGCTGTCAGCCCTTTTTCCCTGGAGAAGATCCCGTGGATACCCAATGGTTATTTTATAAAGGAAGAGGAGCGGGCGTCCAGGCATCCGTTTTATTATGCAGGCTTATACTATCTGCAGGAGCCCAGTGCCATGACGCCGGCCAGCCGTCTGCCTGTGGAACCGGGAGACTATGTGCTGGATCTGTGCGCAGCTCCGGGCGGAAAGGCCACGGAGCTGGGCAGCCGGCTTTGCAGAAGCGGGATGCTGTTTGCCAATGACATCAGCAGCAGCAGGGCGAAAGCCCTGCTGAAGAATCTGGAGATGGCAGGGATTCCCAATGTCTATGTGACCAGCGAAGACCCGGAGGTGCTTAAGAATAATTTTGCCGGCTTTTTTGACAAGGTGCTCATAGATGCCCCCTGTTCCGGTGAGGGGATGTTTCACCGGGAGCCGGGGATGATGGAATACTGGAAGGAAAGAGGCCCCATGGCCTATGTGCCCATACAGAAAAAACTCATTCTCCAGGGTGCCCGTATGCTGCGGGAGGGAGGAATGCTTTTGTATTCCACCTGTACATTTTCAAAAAGAGAGGACGAGGAAGTGATCGAATATCTGCTGCAGGAAATGCCGGATATGTGTCTGAAGGAGATCCGTCCTTACGAAGGATTCACAGAAGGCATGGGACTTAAAAAATGTGTCAGGATCTTCCCGCACAGAATGCCTGGAGAGGGGCATTTTCTGGCTCTTCTTAAAAAGGGAGGAGATGATCTTAATTCCCGGAGAACCTGCCTGAAGCCGGGAAAACTGCAGGCAGGAAAAGGAAACCCGCAGAAGATGCCGGACTGCGTGGAAGGGTTCCTGTCCCTTTTGTCATATCCTATAGACAGAAAGGATCTGAAACTGGACCGTGACAGGCTCTATCTTTTGCCGAACGGAGAGAGAATGCCTAAATTTCGGTATCTCCGTACAGGACTTTATCTGGGAGATGTGAAGAAAAACAGGTTTGAGCCTTCCCAAGCCCTGGCGATGGCTTTAAAGCCTGAGGAATTCATCTCCTGTATCCGGCTGGAGCCTGAGGATGTGCGGACAGTCAAATACCTGAAAGGGGAAACCCTGGATGTGTCTGATCTGCCGGTCAGGGAGAAGAAGGGCTGGCAGCTTGTATGTGTAAAAGACTATCCTCTGGGATTCGGCAAACTGGCAGGAGGAGTTCTTAAGAATAAATACTATGCCGGATGGAGATGGCAGTAATGGGAAAGATACGATTGGATAAATGCCTGGCCGATATGGGGCTGGGTACCAGAAGCGAAGTGAAAAAGCTTCTGAAGACAAAACAGGTGACTGTGAACGGGGAGACTGTCACAAAGCCGGAGTTGAAAGTTGACCCGGACACAGATGAGATCTTATCCTCTGGGGAGAAAGTGGCATATGAAGATTTTGAGTATTTTATGCTCAATAAACCTCAGGGCGTAGTCTCTGCCACAGAGGACAACAGGGATAAAACCGTGCTGGACTGTATACCTTCCAGGAAAAGAAAAGATCTGTTCCCGGTAGGACGGCTTGACAAGGACACAGAAGGGCTGCTTCTCATCACCAATGACGGTGACCTGGCCCATAGGCTTCTCTCTCCCAAAAAGCATGTGGACAAGACATATTTTGTAAGGCTTAGGGATGAACTGATAGAAGAGGACTGTAAAAAGCTGTGTGAAGGTGTAGATATCGGTGAGAAAAATCCCACTCTGCCTGCAGTTGTCACCAAGTCTGAAAAGGAGAGCAGGGAGTGCTGCATCACCATCAGGGAAGGAAAATTCCACCAGGTGAAGCGTATGTTTGCTGCTGTGGACAATGAAGTGGTATACTTGAAAAGGCTTTCTATGGGAAGCCTTATTTTGGATAAAACGCTGGAACCGGGACAGTACCGGAAACTTTCCGGGGAAGAGATAGAAAGGTTAAAAAACAATGCTTGAAAATATCAATGCGGTATTATTTGATTTGGATGGAACCCTGGTGGATTCCATGTGGATGTGGAAGGCAGTGGACGAGGAATTTCTGGCCATGAAAGGGCTGGATGTGCCGGAGAACCTGGAAGAGTTCCAGCAGGAGCTGGAGGGAATGGGATTTACGGAAACTGCGGCGTACTTTAAAGAACGTTTTGCGCTCCCGGATTCTCTGGAAACCATCAAAAGCACCTGGGTGGCTATGGCAGAGCACAAATACTGTCATGAGATTCCCCTGAAAAAAGGAGTGCGGGAGTTTTTAGGCTATTTAAAGGAGCGGAAAATTCCGGCGGCTATCTGTTCCAGCAACAGCATTGAGCTGATCCGGATGGTGCTGAAGGCTCATTCTATAGAAGAATATTTTTCTGGCATCACCACCTGCTGCGACGTGCCTGCAGGTAAGCCGGCACCGGATGTATATCTGAAAACAGCAGCGGGCTTACATAAAAGGCCTGAGGAGTGTCTGGTATTTGAAGATGTTCCCATGGGTATCCTGGCAGGGAAAAATGCCGGTATGAAGGTCTGTGCCGTGGAGGATGCCTTCAGTGCACCGCAGGCTGACAAGAAGAAAAACCTGGCGGATTATTATATTGATGACTATTTCCAGGTGATGGATCACACATATGAGGTGCTGCTATGACAACAGGATTTTTACCGGTGACAAGGCAGGAGATGGTACAAAGGGGAATCACGCAGCCGGATTTTGTCTATGTGAGCGGGGATGCCTATGTGGACCATCCTTCTTTTGGTACAGCTATCATTACCAGACTTCTGGAAGCTTACGGTTACAGTGTGGGGATCATTGCCCAGCCTGACTGGAGAGATGAGAAAAGTATCTCTGTGTTCGGGGAGCCGCGTCTGGCTTTTCTGGTGTCAGCGGGCAACATGGATTCCATGGTGAACCACTATACAGTTTCCAAAAAACACCGCGGCACAGATGCCTATTCTCCCGGCGGTCAAATGGGGCTTCGCCCTGACCGGGCAGTTATTGTATACGGCAATCTGATCCGCAGGATGTATAAGCATACACCTGTGATCATTGGCGGTATTGAGGCATCCCTGAGAAGATTTGCCCACTATGATTACTGGTCTGACTCCCTGAAGCGCTCTGTGCTTCTGGACAGCGGGGCAGATATAATTTCTTACGGCATGGGAGAAAAAAGTATCCTTGCCATTGCAAAAGCTTTGAATGAAGGGATTCCCATAAGTGAGATCCATGATATACGTGGTACGGTATACCGTACAAAGGAACTGCCCAAAGGTGTTCTCCTGCCGTCCTATGAGGAGCTGTGCAGGGATAAAAAAGCTTATGCCGAGAGCTTCCGCATACAGTATGAAAATATGGACCCTTTTACAGGAAAAGCCTTGGCGGAGCCTTATGATAAGCAGGGATATCTGGTGCAGAACCCGCCGTCTAAGCCCCTCACACAACAGGAGATGGACGAAGTTTATGATCTGCCCTATACCCGCACGTATCACCCCATGTATGAAAAGATGGGGAAAATCCCTGCCATCGAAGAAATCAAGTTCAGTCTTACCAGCAACCGAGGATGTTTTGGAGGCTGCAATTTTTGTGCCCTTGCCTTTCATCAGGGGCGGATCGTACAGACAAGAAGCCATGAGTCCATTGTGGAGGAGGCTGTCCTGTGCACAGAGGAAAAGGATTTTAAGGGATATATCCACGATGTTGGGGGTCCCACAGCAGATTTCCGCCATCCCGCCTGCAAAGAACAGATGACAAAAGGTGTCTGCAAAAACCGGCAGTGCCTGTTTCCAAAACCCTGCAAAAACCTGGAGGCAGATCACCAGGATTATCTGGAGCTGCTGGGAAAACTGCGGGAGTTACCAAAGGTTAAGAAAGTGTTTATACGCTCCGGAATCCGTTTTGACTATGTGGAAGCAGACCGGGACGGGAAATTTTTGGAGGAGCTTGCCCAGTATCATGTAAGCGGACAACTGCGGGTGGCACCGGAACACGTTTCCGACAAGGTGCTTTCCTATATGGGCAAGCCGGAACATGCTGTGTATGAGAAGTTTCTGAAGGATTTTGAACAGGCCAATGCGTGTACAGGCAGGAAACAGTACGCAGTGCCCTACTTTATGTCCTCCCATCCGGGATGCACCATGAAGGAGGCTGTCAAGCTGGCGGAATATGTGCGGGATATGGGATTCATGCCGGAACAGGTGCAGGATTTTTATCCCACACCCTCAACCATGTCCACCTGTATGTATTATACCGGCCTGGACCCAAGGACCATGGAGCCGGTATATATACCGAAAAATCCTCATGAAAAGGCTATGCAGCGCGCACTGATCCAGTATAAAAATCCCGCCAACCGGGAACTTGTAAAAGAGGCTCTTATAGCAGCGGGAAGGACTGATCTGATAGGGACAGACAAAAAATGTCTCATCCGCACAGGAAAAGGTGCGGATAAAAAGGACAGGGAATCCCGGAGCAGAGAAGGAACAAAGGATCAAAGAAATACCCGGAAAAAGAAAACCATAAGAAATATCCACAAAAAGAAGAGTAGGTGATAGTTTGAAGATAGCAGTCATAACCGGAGCATCCTCGGGTATGGGGAAGGAGTTTGTGCGTCAGCTTGCCTATCATTACGGCTGGCTGGACGAAATCTGGGCCATTGCCAGAAGAGGAGAAGTTCTGGAAGAGCTGAAGAAGGAAATCTGTATAAAAGTCCGTGTGATTCCCATGGATATTACAGACAAAAATAGTATAGGAAAATTAAAAGGAATGCTCAGGGAATACAAGCCCTATGTAAAATATCTGGTAAATGCGGCAGGCTTTGGGGTGCACAGAAGTGTGGAGGTGACACCTGTGGAAGACTGTGCAGAGATGGTGGATCTAAACTGCAGGGCATTGACAGAGATAACAAGGATTTTTCTGCCATATATGAGACAGAAAAGCCATATTGTCATGGCTGCTTCCGCGGCTGCCTTTATCCCTCAGCCGCAATTTGCGGTTTACGCTGCCACCAAAGCTTATGTGCTCAGTTTCTCACGGGCCCTTGCCAGAGAACTCAGAGACTATATTGCAGTGACCATTGTCTGCCCGGGACCGGTTGATACGGAATTTTTGGAAAATATAGGTGGAAAGAGCCGTATGCCGTCCTATAAGCGCAGATTTATTGCAAGTCCTCAGGCTGTGGTGAACCAGGCTATTATAGACGCGGCCAGGAAAAAAGAGATTTCCATTTATGGATTTTCTATGAAATGTTTTTTTATCCTTTGCAAAATTGTCCCACATAGGGTATTATTAAAGATTGTAGAACTTATTTACTAAAAGACACATATGAGGAGACAGATTTTCAATGGAAAAAAAGAAGAAGATCAGAAAAGGTGATTTCGGATATATTTCTTCCCAGAAGAAAAAGAGGATCTTATACACCGTTCTGGCTTTTATAGCCCCTCTTACCGTTTTTTTTACAGGTCTTTTGATCAAGGGGAACAGAAATACAGTCTTTACAGTAGTGGCAGTGGTGGCCTGTCTGCCAGGCTGTAAATTCGCGGTGAGTATGATCATGATGTTTATGCAGAAACCAATGTCCGAGAAGGATTTCCGGCAGATCGAAAAACATAAAAACGGTCTGACTCTGGGCTATGAGCTGGTCATATCCGCATATGAAAAACAGACCTTTTTGGATTCTGTTGCCGTATGCGGCAACACAGTGGTGGGATATACCAGCCGTGAAAAATCTGATATACCTTTTGTAGAGAAGCATATCCAGTCAATTCTCAGACAGAATGGATACTATGTGAATGTAAAGATTTTCCGGAAACTGCCGGATTATCTGAACCGTCTGGACTCTCTGTGGGAGCACAGGGAATCTCTGGAAAAGGACATCCGCTTTACACCGGATGAGACATATCCGGATCTGACCAGAAACGAACTGATTCTGCATACGATCTATGCAATTTCCCTCTAGGAGGAGTACATGAGAGAACTGACAGTCAAAGCAGGGGAGAGCGGACAGCGTCTTGACAAATATCTTGCAAAATATTTAAAGGAGGCACCAAAAAGCTTCCTCTATAAAATGCTCAGGAAGAAGAATATCACACTGAACGGAAAAAAAGCGGATGGCAGTGAGAAGCTTCAGGCGGAGGACAGTATCCGCCTTTTTCTTGCTGAGGAGACGCTGGAAAAATTTATGGGCGCTGAGACGGAAGCCCATACCTGCCGCCTGGATGTTATCTATGAGGATGACCATGTGTTGTTTATCAATAAGCCTGTGGGAATGCTTTCCCAGAAGGCGGATAAAAAGGACATTTCATTGGTGGAATATCTGACCGGGTATCTTCTGGAAAAGGGAGCACTGACCAGAGAAGATCTGAAGACTTTTCATCCGGCAGTCTGCAACCGCCTGGACCGCAATACAAGCGGCATTGTGGCAGCAGGCAAAACCATAGCCGGCCTGCAGACACTTTCCGGGGCTTTTAAGGATAGAAGCCTGCATAAATATTATCTTGCACTTGTGGCAGGACGTGTGGCGCATCCATCCTATATAAAAGGATACCTGTGGAAGAATGAGCGGACCAATAAGGTCACTGTGACAAGAGAGCAAAAGAAAGACGCGCTCCCCATTGAGACCCGTCTTCGGCCTCTTTCTTATTCTGAAGAGGGGGACTGCACTCTCCTGGAAGTGGAACTTTTGACAGGGCGCACCCACCAGATCAGAAGCCATCTGGCCAGCATCGGGCATCCCATCATTGGAGACATGAAATACGGCAGCAGACAGATCAACGAAGTATACAGAAAAAAATATCAGGTGTCCTCCCAGCTCTTACATGCCTGGAGGATTGAGATGCCGTCTGTTCCGGGGGAACTTCATTACCTGTCCGGACTTAAGCTGACGGCAGAACTGCCTGCATTATTTAAAAAAGTCATCAAAGGGGAGAAACTGAAATGAGCAGACAATACAATGGGCCTTCCATTATGGAGGAACTCTGGGAATATATAAAAATGATCATATTTGTGGTAGTTGTGGTTTTTATAGTCAACAATGTGCTGTTGATAAATGCCAAGATACCATCAGAATCTATGGAAGACACCATCATGACAGGGGACCGTATCTTCGGCAACCGCCTGGCATACATAAATAAAGACCCGCAGCGTTTTGATATCGTGATCTTCAAGTATCCCGATGATGAGACACAGCTTTTTATCAAGCGTGTCATCGGACTGCCTGGGGAGACAGTGGAGATCAGGGATGGAAAGGTGTATATTGACGGTTCCGAGACACCTTTGGATGACAGCTTTACACCGGAACCGCCGCAGGGAGACTGGGGACCGGAGGTAGTTCCGGAGGGAAGTTATTTTATGCTGGGCGACAACAGGAACCGCTCCAAGGATTCCCGCTTCTGGACCAATACCTTTGTAAAAAAGGAAAAAATCCTGGGCAAAGCTGTTCTCAGGTACTTCCCGTCACCGAAGCTGATAAAATAGTCAGGCGGAGGTGAAAAATCTTTACGGATATGATAGAAACTGAGGAGGAATGGAGATGGCGACCTGGAATTCCAGAGGCCTGCGCGGTTCGGCGCTGGAGGAGTTTATCAATGAGACCTGTGCCCGCTACAGGGAGAAGAATCTTGCCCTGATACAGAAGGTCCCCACCCCTATTACACCTGTCCGCATAGATAAAGAGAGCAGGCATATAACGCTGGCTTATTTTGAGAAGAAGAGTACAGTGGATTATATCGGTGTGGTACAGGGGATTCCGGTCTGTTTTGACGCGAAGGAGTGCAATACGGACAATTTTCCCCTGCAGAATATCCATGCCCATCAGGTTGAATTTATGGGGGATTTTGAGAGGCAGCAGGGAATTGCGTTTTTGATACTCTTTTTCACCCACAGAGATGAGCTTTATTACATGCCATATCGGGAAATGTACCGTTTTTGGATGCGGGGGCAGGAGGGTGGAAGGAAGCATTTTAAGTACGAAGAGCTGAACCCGGACTGCTTTTTAAAGAGAAATAAAAATTTCCTGGTGCCTTTTCTGGAGGGGGTTGCCTGGGACCTGGAAGGCAGGGAAATATAAAAGAGTTGTATTTTTTAACTGAATGGTGTATACTGAATGAAAAGTATGTGTCCGTGAAGAAAGAAATGAAGTATACAGGTAGAACAGCCGTATCCGTCTTTAATTGGCAGATTAGGCTGTTTTTTTCTATGGATTGCCGGCAGGACCGGCTCTTTATTCTATTTAAAATATTGAGGACTACATGAAGAAAGAGGTATTATTTGAATAAAACAACAAAAAAACAAAAGAGCGGGGTGAAGATCATTCCCCTTGGTGGACTTGATAAGATCGGCATGAATATTACTGCTGTGGAGTATAACGATACCATTATCGTCATCGACTGCGGAATATCTTTTCCAGATGATGATATGCTGGGAATTGATAAAGTGATCCCGGATGTGACCTATCTGATCGAAAATAAGGAGAAGGTGAAAGGATTTGTGATCACACATGGCCACGAGGACCATATTGGCGCACTGCCTTATATCCTTCCCCAGATCAATGTGCCGGTCTATGCCACGATGCTTACCATGGGGCTTATTGAACATAAGCTGGAGGAAGCAAAGCTGATGAAAAAGACAAAACGCAGAGTGGTGAAACAGGGCGGTCAGATCAACCTCGGAGAGATGCGCATAGAATTTATCAAGACCAACCACAGCATCGCAGGCGCTTCTGCTTTGGCGATTTATACACCGGCGGGAATCGTTTTCCATACAGGTGATTTTAAAGTGGATTACACTCCTCTGTTCGGGGAATCTATTGATCTGCAGCGGATGGGTGTTTTGGGAAAGAAAGGGGTGCTGGCAGTCATGTGTGACAGCACCAATGCCACACGTCCTGGATTCACCCCTTCGGAGACCAAGGTGGCAAGGACATTTGATACTCTCTTTGCGGAAAACAAGCAGAACAGGATCATTGTGGCTACCTTTGCCTCCAATGTAGACCGTGTCCAGCAGATCATGGATACTGCGTATAAATATGGAAGAAAAGTTATTCTGCAGGGCAGGAGTATGGAGACTGTGATCAAGATAGCGGAGGAACTGGGCTATGTGACAATTCCTGAAAAGACACTGATCTCTGTTAACGAAATGAACCGCTACCCGGATGAAAAACTGGTGTTCATCACCACGGGAAGTCAGGGGGAGGCCATGGCAGCTCTGTCAAGAATGGCGGATTCCACCCATAAAAAAGTTGTTATTAAGCCGAAGGATGCCATTATATTCAGCTCCACGCCCATTCCCGGAAACGAAAAGGCGGTTTCAAGGATCGTCAATGAACTGACCAGAAAAGGCGCGAATGTTATCTTTCAGGACACCCACGTGTCGGGTCATGCCTGCCAGGAGGAGATCAAGCTGATCTATTCTCTTCTCAGGCCAAAGTATGCCATCCCAGTGCATGGAGAGTACCGCCATCTTATTGCGGGAGGAAATCTTGCAAAAGACCTTGGAATAGAGGATGACCATGTATTTATCCTGGAGGCCGGGGACGTATTGGAGCTTTCTGAAGAAAAGGGAAGGGTAGTGTCAAAGGTCGCTGCAAGAGGTGTCTATGTGGACGGTCTTGGCGTTGGTGATGTGGGCAATATCGTGCTCAGAGACAGACAAAGCCTATCAGAGAACGGAGTGATCATCGTATCACTGGCCTTAGAGCGGAAAACAGGAAAACTTCTGTCAGGCCCGGATATTATTTCCAGGGGCTTTGTCTATGTGAGAGAATCTGAGGACCTTATGCGGGAAATGAGGAAAGTAGCGGCAAAGGCCATCGAAAAATGCGAGATGAAGAACCATAGAGAATGGGGCCAGATAAAGACAGAGATAAGGGACAGCCTTGATGATTACTTATGGAAAAAGATCAAGAGAAGCCCTGTTATCCTGCCGGTTATTATAGAATTATAGGAATTGTGGGTTTTGTAATCCATGGAGATTAGGTTAAAAAGGTACTAAAGACCGCATTGGAGCTGCTGCACGTAAAAAGTGTATCGGCTCCTTTTTATATAACAGCCAGACAGAGGATATGTTATAATATAAAAAAGAGACAGAGAATTTCTGACGGAAAATGTATGGATATGGACAGGACAGAGAGGGGGAAGCCATATGTGGAAAAGAGCAGAACTGAAAAGGCGGGGAAGAGAAAATTTTCGGAAGAATTACTGGCCTGCGGCAGCGGTTTCACTGGTACTTGCGGTTATGATGACAAATATCGGAGGGCCGTATCTGATCCGCGGGGAAAAATATAACCTGGTGTCAATCCTGTGGACAGACCTTCTGATTCCCTGGAAGTTTCAGACAGGCATCGGGATCGTATTGATCCGGGATATCCTGTATATATTTATCTTTGCCGTAATTGAAGTGGGAGGCGCTGCGTTTTATATCAGGAACAGGGAAGAGCAGGCAAAAGCGGGCCTGGTATTCTCCGGATTTTTTGTCGGCAGATATAAGAAGTATATGAAGGGCATGTTCATGATGCATCTGGAACTGTTTTTTTGGTATCTGATGCTGCTGGTTCCGGGAATCATAAAATCTTATGCCTTCCGCATGGTGCCTTATCTGCTGGCAGAAGATCCGGATCTTACGTTCGCAGAGATGCTGCACATCAGCGAGGAGATGATGCGCGGACAGAAATGGAAAGCATTTCTTCTGGATGTATCGTTCCTGGGATGGAGGGTGCTTACCACATTGACTCTGGGAATAGCCGGAATCTTTTTTACAGGCCCATACATAGATGCAGTGAATGCGGAGCTGTACGCAGTGCTCAGGGAAGAGCGGAGGGTACAATACGACGCGGACAGCGCAGTTATTGGGGTTCATCCCGCCCATCGTGAATAAGAAAGCTTTCCAGACCGGCTTTGATAAAGGAATCGATCGTCTTTTGAATCTGCCGCCAGTCATTACACTGGTTGCGGAGCGTCAGTTTATTGATGGTCAGACAGCCGTTCATCTGAAAATAAAAAACCGCCTCAGCCTGTTCAAAGGTGAGCAGGCTGTGCGACATCAGCCAGGTCACATAGCCTTCCTTGTACACATCCGCTATTTTGTCAATGATCCTGGAGGAAACAATGTCATCCAGAAAAAGCACCTGGTACTTAGGGGTGCTGTGTACTTTGCGGCAGAAAGGAAATGTGCAGTTGGAAGCTGTGCGGTTGGGGCACAAAAGATGTTCTTCCAGGCTTTTTGTATCCTTCAGCATTTCTGTGAGAATGTCATCCAGCACATCGTCCATATCGTAGTAGTGCAGATAAAAAGTGCCCCTGTTGATCTCCGCCAGCTTACAAATTTCCGTGACCGTGATCTTGGAAAAGGATTTTTTCTCCAGCAGTGCCAGAAAAGTGTCCTTGATCGCCTGACGGGTGTATTTTGTGCGGCGGTCTTCTTTTCTTACTTTTGTTTCCATTTCTTACCTCCAAACTATTTTCACAGACCTATGAAATATCTGTCAGAAATGAACAATTCTTCTGATCTGTTGATAAAATGAACAGATTGCAGAGATTGATGATTGTAATTTTTATAATTACAATTATAATCAATTATAGAAAGAAATCAACAGGTTGTTCAGAAATTTGGAGGTAAATATATGGGACATGTTATAGCAGTTGCCGGAAAAGGCGGCGTGGGCAAGACAACTTTATGCGGTCTTCTGATCCAGTACCTATGCGAGAGCGGGAAAAAACCGGTTCTGGCAGTGGATGCAGATGCAAATTCAAATCTAAATGAAGTTCTAGGAGTTAAGACAGAGATCACATTGGGTGAGCTGCGTGAGGAAATAGAGCGGGCAGGGGTTGACAGCAGGTATCAAATCCCCGCGGGTATAACAAAACAGGATTACCTGGAAATGAGGCTGGCAGATGCCATTACAGAGGAGGACGATTACGATCTGATGGTGATGGGCCGTACTCAGGGTCAGGGATGTTATTGTTTTGTGAATGGTTTGGTCCAGACACAGATACAGAGACTCCAGAGCCACTATCCCTATATAGTAGTGGACAATGAGGCAGGTATGGAACACATCAGCAGGGGGATACTGCCCACAATGCAGACCGCGATCCTGGTCAGCGACTGTTCCAGAAGAGGTGTACAGGCAGCGGGGAGAATCGCCCGTCTGGTGGAAGAACTGAACTTTAAGCCACAGAAAATGGGTCTCATCGTAAACCGCGCACCCGAGGGCAGACTGGATGCGGGAACTATGGAAGAAATACAAAAGCAGAACCTGGAGCTTCTGGGAGTGATTCCCCATGATGACATGGTTTACCGTTTTGACTGTGACGGCAGACCCACCATACAACTTCCGGCAGATTCCCCGGTACGGGCAGCGCTGAAAGAAATTGTGGAGAAATTAGATTTCAGATAAAATAAGCGGGAATAACAGGCCTTGACATTTATGAGAGAGTATAATACAATGAGTTTAAACATTTGAACGCGAGGAGGAGCAGGATGAGTAAGCGAACATTGAGTATTTTATCAGAATGCATTCCGATCTTTACAATGCTGCAGGATGAAAACAGGCAGCAGATTCTTATGCTCTTATTTGATAAAAAAGAAATGTCGGTTACAGAGCTTACACAGCAGCTTTCCCTCTCAAGGCCTGCAGTTTCCCATCATTTGAAATTACTTCTTGACAGTAAGCTGGTTGAAGTGACAAAAAATGGTAAAGAGAGGATTTACCGTTTGAACATGGATACCGCTGTCAGACAATTAAAATCTTTGCTGGCTTCTCTGGAAGAAGATATCAATATGACACCTGAATAAAAGGTGTTATATTTTTAGAAAATACGTTTAAATGATTAAACCTATAAACATATAAATTATAAATATATAAGTATACAGGAGGATTTTCTTATGAGCAAAAAAACGATCGCAATCGTGACAGGGGCAAATGGCGGACTCGGAAAAGAATTTGTCAAGCTTCTTTTAAAAGAAGAGAACGTATCAGAGATATGGGCGATTGCCCGTAACGAGGAAAAATTGAAACAGCTTTTGAAGGAGTCAGGAGATGGGAACATACGAACATTTTCTATGGATCTATCAGACAGAGCCAGCATTGCTGAAATTGAAAAAGAGCTTCATAACAGCGCTGTGACTGTTAAATATCTTGTGAACAATGCTGGCTTTGCAAAGTTCTGTTCCTATGGTGATATCAGTATTGAGGAGTCACTGAATATGATTGATTTAAATATAAGCGCAGTTGTAGCCCTGGGATTGGTCTGTATCCCTTATATGGAGAAAGGAAGTCATATCATCAACATTGCTTCTCAGGCTTCTTTCTTTCCTCTTCCCTATCAGAACATTTACAGTTCAACAAAAGCTTTTGTACGCAATTACACCAGGGCATTGAATGTGGAATTAAAGAGCAGGGGGATATACGCCACTGCCGTTTGCCCTGGCTGGATGAAGACAGGGCTGTTTGACAGAGGGTTGATCGGTGCAAAAAATGGCACAAATAAGTTCTCAGGCATGGTTACACCCGATGTTGTTGCCGCCAAAGCATTTGTGGATGCTAAAAAAGGAAAAGACATTTCTGTATATGGATGGTATGTAAAAGCCACACATCTGCTCTCTAAGGTGATGCCCCAGAAAATAATGATGATGGTATGGGTGAGACAGCAGAATATCAAGACTCCTCTGCCTTAAATATCCGGTTCAACATCACAACAGACGCGATGGACAGCACGAATTCAGCAGCAAACTGTGCGTATGGCAGTCCATACAGAGGAAACAGGTAATTCAACACATACAGTGCCGGGATTTCCAGGAGGATCTTCCGCAGAATGGCAAAAGCAAGGGCTGAACGGCCATGCCCCACTGCCTGGAACACGCCCACCGCGATAAAGTCCAGGCAGAGGAAAGGCAGGCAAAGACAGGCACCCCGAAGGAACCTGGTACCGTAAGTAATAATACTCTCATTGTTCATAAAAGCACGGATGATGGGACCTGCTCCAACGCTGAACAGAATCAGTACCACAACCATCAGAGGAACAACGGTCCGGATCGTAAACATGATACATTCTTTCATTCTCTTCTTGTTCCTGCTGGCATAATTATAGCCGATCAGCGGCATGACCCCCTGAGAAAATCCCAAGGCCACTTGCAGCGGCACCATATTCACCTTCTGGGCAATCCCCATTGCCGCCACTGCATGAGCGCCAAAGGGGGAGGTAAAGTTATTTAAGATGGTCATGCCGGTTACATTGAGCAGGTTCTGAATTGATGCGGGTACCCCTACGCCGCATATCCCCAATACAATTTCCTTCTGAAAACTGAATTTCTTCGGAGAAATACATACCACGGTACTTTTTCTGCGCACATACAGCAGCACGAAGAAATAGCAGCAGGCCACACAGTTTGAGAGAAAAGTGGCGAGACCCGCACCTGCCGCTCCCATATTTAGTCCCCATGGGAGAATAAAGATGGGGTCCAGTATAATGTTTAAAAGACATCCGCTCATAGTGCCTATGCTGGCATGCAGGGAAGCCCCCTCCGCACGCACCATATAAGCCATTACCACATTCAGGATCGCCGGAGTTGCACCGCACATCACCGTCCAGCGCAGATAACCCAAAGTGGCCTCCGATGTATTGGCCTGGGCTCCAAGTATAGTCAGCAGCGGACTTTGGAAGGAAAAACACAAAAGGGAGAACAGCAGACCGGAAATCAGGGAGCAGTAAAAACCAAACGCAGAGCTTCTCCTTACTTTATCATAATTCCTTTGGCCAAGAGCACGGCTCATCATACTGGAACTCCCGACGCCGAACAGGTTGTTCACTGCATTGAATGCCAAGAGAACCGGCGCTGCCAAAGTCACCGCAGCATTCTGCGCCGGGTCATTCAGCATTCCCACAAAATAAGTATCTGCCAGGTTGTAGATCACCATGACAAGTGAGCTTAGGACCGTTGGGATCGACAACTGCATGACAGCTTTGGGGATTGGTGTTTTTTCAAATAAAAGTATTTTCTGGTCATCTGCCATTTTTTTATTTCCTCCTTTATGAAAAGTACGGCGCTCGCTGGGATATCCGCACATAACTCTTTTTTCAACGGGATACTTCCGTCAGCAAAACATTTAAATAAATTATATCATGTATAAATGCGAAAGAACAGCATGGAAAACGGATTCGCCGTTCATGCAGCTTTCTAACATTTCTGTAAGGTTACTGGAAATACTGGGAAGGAGGTAAAAAATAAGTTATAATCATACAGAGGAATAATGGATGAAGACAGGAAAAGGAGCAAAACAATATGAAGATCATGATAGTGGAAGATGATTTGTCCCTTGCCAGAGAAATTTGTCTCCTATGCAGAAAATGGGAGTTTGATTCAACATATCTCAGAAACTTTGAACAGGTAGATGAAGCGTTTATGCGTTTGAAGCCGGATTTTGTTCTTCTTGATATTAATCTGCCCCATCACGACGGGTTCTACTGGTGTGAAAAGATCAGGAACCTATCCAATGTTCCCATCTTGTTTCTGTCCAGCCGTGAGCTGAATGCAGACAAGATCATGGCTATGGCATCCGGCGGGGATGATTATATGGAAAAGCCCTTTGACTCGGAACTGCTCCTGGTCAAGATACGCTCCATGTTAAGACGTGCCTATGAGTATCAGAAAAATGACAGGGAGTATCTGGCAGACGGAGCATATTACGACAGTGCGGAGGGGATTTTTACATATGGAGACCGAACCGCGGAACTGACAAAGTCTGAGAATAAGATTATGAATGCCCTGTTGGAGTACAGGGGAAAAGTGGTGGAGAGGGAAAAACTAATGCAGCAGCTCTGGAATACGGATGAATTTGTAACAGACGCCTCTCTGACTGTGCTGGTATCGAGACTCAGAAGTAAGCTTCGTGACATATCCGGCGGGAAAGAGATCATCGGAACAAAAAAGGGAAGGGGATATTACATTTTATGAAGAAATATCTGGCTGACAGAGGCCCTGCCATACTGCTTTTTTTGGCCTCTTTCCTGTTCGTCAATTTGTATTTTGGATTTATATGCGGTACCAGGGTGAAGATGGGGGATCTGGTCTATCTCGATGTGATAGGAGGAGTGCTGGCTGTGACCGTCCTGGCAGCGGATCACAGAAAACAGAGCAGGATCTGCAGGATTCTCTCAGAGAGCCAGGACCTTCCAAAAGAAGAGATGAAAAAGCTTTTGGGACACCAGAGGTATGAGATATGGTTCCGGGAGAAGGCAGCAGATGAGGAAAAGATACAAAGTCTGTATCATGAAATCCTTGAGCTGAGTGATTATATCACACTCTGGGCACATGAAGTGAAGCTTCCCCTGTCCGCCCTGCGGCTTATGAATGAGAGAAATAAAGACAGAATGCTGCGGGAGGAGATGCAGGAGCCTCTCGAACGGATACAGCAGTATCTGAACACCATGATGATGAGCAGCAAGCTGAAAAAACCGGAGAATGATGTGAAGCTTGAAAAAGTCAGTCTCAGGGAAGCGGCAGCGGAGGCTGTGAAAAATCACTCCTATTTTCTCATAAGAGATGATTTTAATATAGAATTGCACGTAAAAGACATTACTGTTTACAGCGACTGCAGATGGCTGGTCTATATGCTGGATCAGATGATCGGCAACGCGGTCAAGTATCAGGGAAAAGCTCCAAAACTTACTTTCGGGGCTGAGACTTTCCCTGATCACAGGACAGTCTTTTGGATACAGGACAATGGAACCGGCATTTCTCCGGAGGAACTTCCCTATATTTTTGACAAAGGTTATGTTGGAAGCAGCGGGAGAAATGGCGGTTATCGTTCCACGGGAATGGGCCTGTACTTTGTAAGGCAGACCGCAGACAGGCTAGGTATCGAGATCAGGGCATCCTCAGGGGAAAAAGGTACCAGATTTACCTTTACCTTTCAGGATCACGCGGAACATTTCTTTCTGAAATGAAACACGGAACCTTGCAGAAGTGTTAGAAACGGGGAAAAGGTGTTAGACGGATGTAAGGATTTTTTGCTCCTGTTTTGCTACACTCAGACTGTAAAGAAAAACAGTTGGAATTGCGCAGACCTACGCAGCAGTTACTGCGGATTTTTGTAAAAGGAGCCGAGAACATGAAAAAAATACTGGAGATCAAAAACCTGACAAAGACATTTGGCCGCAAAGGATATGAGTCAGTGGTTCTAAAAGATGTTGCCATGGATATCTATGAACACGATTTTATCGCGATCATGGGACCAAGCGGAGCGGGAAAATCCACCCTTTTGAATCTGCTGTCCACCCTGGACAAACCCTCCCGCGGGCAGATCATACTGGACGGAGTGGATGTGACAAGGGTGGGAAACAGGCAGCTCTCTGTGATCCGCAGAGATAAGATCGGATTTATATTCCAGGAATATAATCTGCTGGATAATATGACACTGCAGGACAACATTGCGCTTCCCCTCTCCCTGAATGGCAAAAAGAGCCGGGAGATCCTGGAGAAGGTGGATAAGATGGCGGATATGTTCGGGCTTTCCGCGCATCTGAACAAATACCCTTACCAGCTCTCCGGGGGGCAGAAGCAGCGTGGAGCCAGTGCACGGGCACTGATCACAGAGCCTCGTATCCTCTTTGCGGACGAACCCACAGGTGCTTTGGATTCCCGCTCCAGCCGTGAACTGCTGTCCAGCCTGAAAGCTGCCAATGAGACGGGAAAAGCCACAATTCTCATGGTGACACACGACGCCTACACTGCCAGTTATGCGAAACAGGTCTATTTTTTAAGCGACGGGCAGATTCAGTGCAGGCTGAATCAAAAGGAGGACAGGAAGCTTTTCTATGATGAAATCCTGGGACTTCTGGCATCTATGGGAGGTGAGAGAGAATGAGTCTGATCCGCCTTACCATGTCTAATTTTAGACGGAATTTAAGGAATTATATGTCACTGGTCCTGGCACTGGCATTCTCTGTATTTATATTTTTTAATTTCCAGTGCGTCCTGTATTCTGATTCCATGGATGTGCTGAACAATTACAACAAAGACTATATAGATCTGATCGTGAGGGCATTGTCTGTAGTATTTGGCGTGTTTTTATTCTTCTTTATCTGGTATGCCACCAATGTGTTTTTGAATCAGCGGAAAAAAGAGATCGGTATCTATATTTTTATGGGACTGGACAACAAAAGGATTGGGAAGATGTACGCTTTGGAAGCCTTGTTTTCAGGCTTGTTTTCCCTGGTTGCGGGTCTTGGGGCCGGTGTCGTTTTTTCTAAGCTGTTTCAGATGCTTCTGCTGCGCATTTCAGAGATTAGTGTGGATATAAAATTCTCCTTTTCCCTGAAGCCGGTCCTGGTGACAGCAGTGGTTTTCATGATGATCTACGGACTTATGGTGGTGAAAGGATATGTATCCCTTGTCAGGAGCAGTGTGCTGGATATGCTTTCCGGAGCCAGACAAAAGGAGATGAAAACAGAGCCGGTTCTCCTGGCAGCCGTCAAAGTGATCCTCGGTGTTGGTGTTCTGGGAGCGGGATATTACTGTGCAGTAAAAACCGGTGATATAGACAGTCTCACGTATGCCCTGGCTGCGGTTATCCTGGTCATTGCCGGCACTTACTTTCTTTACGGAGGCCTGATCCCGTGGCTGGTCAGGAAACTTACGGAAAATAAAACGTACCTCTATCAGAAGCAGAGAAATCTGTGGGTGAACAATCTGGCCTTCCGTCTGAAACGGAATTACAGGACCTATGCCATCGTGACAGTGCTCATGATCTGTTCTGTGACAGTGCTGGGAACCTCCATGGCTCTGAAACAGAGGTATGAGAGGTCAGAACACTTTAGGACCACATACACCTGCCAGGTGGTAGCAAAAAGGGAAGTGGACCCGGACGAGATACAAAAGGGCATAGAGGAGCACAACCAGGTGAAATACAGGAGCAGTATCCCCGTGCTGGCTCTGGACCCCGAAAAACTCCAATCAAAATATGTGAGCGCCAATTACGGCATCACTTCAGAATCAGCCATAAAAAGTGCCGCAGAGGAAGCCGGACTGACCTATGGGTATACAAGACTGAGGGACGATGAGTGTATACATCTGACCCACATTATGCTGTTGAGTTTTATGCCGGAAAAAAATGAGAATGTTATGATCGGTGACCAGGAGTTTAAACAGATCGCAGAGAGTAATGTCCCATATCTGGGAGATCTGCAGAATGGTCTGAGTGTATATGTGGTGAGTGATGCACAGTATGAAAATCTTCGGTCCCTTGGGGAAGTCATGTATCTTTATAACTTTAAATTTGAAGACCCTGATAATCTGGACGCCTCGGCTCCCTTTCTGAAATCCCTGGCAGAAAAGGATAAGGACAGCTATGTGGGAGTCAATATGATCCGGAGCGAGGATAAAGAAGGGGCATGGGTGCGTGTTATGTACTCCCTCTGTGTCTTCATGTTTGCGACACTTATACTGGCCTGCGGAAGTATTATCTTTATCAAGCTGAACAATGAGGCGGCAGAGGATATGGAACGTTACAGGATACTGCAGAAAATAGGCATTCAGAGGAATATCCTCTGCAGATCCATGAAAAATGAGATCCGTTTTACTTATTATTGTCCTTTTGTTCTTATGGTCCTGACTTCTTATTTTTCCATTCATGCAGTGGGCACTGTTATGAAGGAGGATCTGATCCGGATCAATCTGTTGAGCGCAGCGGCTATATTGGTTTTATTCAGTATGATATACCTCATATCCGTCCGCACATTCAGAAAAAAGGTGCTGGATGAATGACAGGAAAAACGCGGCATTCCCAATGTGTATCACCGGGAATGCCGCGTTTTTTAGTATTTTCCGTACAGGTCAACAGATTCCAGGAGAGCCTCCATATTCTCCTGGGGACAGTCCTCCAGAGAATATCCGGTTGTGAAGAGATATCCACCGCCGGGTGCCATGATTTCCAGATGCTTTTTGACCTCTTCTCTGATGCGTTCAGGCGTGCCGTACCGCACAGTATATACCGGGAAGCCGCCCATGAGACAGGCCATATCTCCCAATTCTTTTTTCGCAAGCTTTAAATCTACATTTTCAAAATGGTATACCACTTTGTTTTTCGGAACCTCTTTCAGGTATTTCAGTCTTGTATTATAGGAACCTTCCGTGTATACAACAGGAGTGATGTTGTGGTCGATCAGTGCAAGGATCCATTTCTGCAGATAAGGCCAGTACAGTTCTCTGTAATCCTCATCGCTGATGAAATTGTCAAAGCCCTTGTGCAGCATGACCCAGGCATATCTGCTTTTGGTTGCCTGACAAAATCCAAGACTTTGTTTTATATGCAGATCTGCGAAAATATCCAGCGCGCGTCTTACATTCTCCCGTTCTTCGATGAGATCCGGCATCATGCCAAAGGTTCCCCGAAGCGTATCTCCCAGCATATCAAAGGCCGTTGCAGAGCCGCCTCCCATAATAGAATAATAACCAAGAGCACGGAGCTTTTTGTCATATTCTCCGATCACAGCATTCATTTTCTGGGATTCCTCCGCGGCTGCCAGAAGACGCTTGTAGACGGAAACAGCCTGAGGTGAGGTCAGAACCTGCTGTGCGCCTCCTACGATCAGATCATAGTAATCAAGGTCAGCCAGAGGTTCAAAAATCTCCATGGTGCGGGGCAGGTGTTTGGTGAGCCAGAAGCCTGCGGGATCACGGAAAAATTCCTCGTATTCTCCGTCCTCCAGTGTGGGAAATTCCACAAACTGATAAGTATTGTTTTCATCCAGACCTTTGGGGTCTCCGGGCCAGCGGGCGTTTTTCATGCCCAGATTTTCCAGGACTTTTGCGGCAGGAGTGAAATTGCTGATGCTTCCCGTATCGGTGTAAGAGTATTTTTCATAAAAAGCCAGCATGGCGCGGCAGGCTTTTTCATGGTCCACCATACTCTCAGCCATAGTGATGCCGGCTTTGTGAAGAGGATAGGTACCGACTAAAAGTGTATTTGGCACCCGGTCCGGTTCCTGGTTGGAGACAGCGGTTTCCACCCGGTTTTTTCTTTCTTCGTAAAGTTTTTCATAATCTGTCATAGGATAATTCCTCCTTTCCCATAGGGAGCAGACACTGTAAAAGTGAATGGCGAGGTAGTTTTATTGCTGCCTGCTGTATCATGATACAAAAAGTATACTACGGTACCGCAACGTCTTCTACAGCCCGGCATCACAAGTCTTGTTTTTTTGTGTTCGTTTTTTTTGTATGAAACGTACATGCAGACCCACGTTTTTGCATAACAGCGGAAAATCTGCAAAAAATGTAAATATAGATCCCATCGCCAAAGGCGATTTTAAAAGAATGGAGTATACCATGGACAGAATGGACAGAGAAGAAAGTATCAGTGAAATCCTTTCCTATTACGCCGGCAGGGAAGATAAAAAAGAGCAGGAGACAATTGCCTCTATGTTGAGGGAACTGCAGGAGGTCTGCGGCGGGATCAGTCCCGGGCTCCAGGAAAGAGCCGCGTCTGCCGCAGATGTAAAGGTTTCTGTGATCCGGTATCTGGTCCGCATGTACTCCGGGTTAAAGGAAACACCTTATGAGCACACAGTCACTGTCTGCACAGGAGAAAGGTGTAGAAATAAAGGAGGAGCGGCTGTTCTTCAGGCAGTGAGAAAGGAACTTGGCATCAAAAAAGACGGCATATCCCAGGATGGGAAGGTATTTCTGAAAACACGGGGCTGCCTCAGAAACTGCGGGTCATCCCCCAATATTATCATTGACGGAGAACTGTACCCCGGAGTCAAACCGGAAAAAGTGCCTGAAATCCTGAAAAAAATGGGCGGATAAACCTTTCATTTTTAATCTGATGTGTTTTTTGTATAATATGGGCTGATTTCACAAAAGATAGCTAAATGAGGAATGAAATTGAAAGGATGGTAACGATCCCGCAGATTTGTATAAAAGTGCAGGACAGATACCAGGGATGAGAGATTATGGAAGAGTTCGGAATAAAAACATCCATCTATTTTGGCAAAAATGCATTGGAATATTTAAAAAAACTACAGGGCACCAGGATATTCATTGTCACAGACCCATTTATGGTGGAATCAGGGCTTGTGGAAAACATTACCGGATATCTGGAGAAAGACCGCTGCACCATCTTCAGCAACGTGGTTCCCGATCCGCCCCTTGAGCTGGTGACAGAAGGTGTCAGGGAGGTGATAAAAAACAAACCGGACACACTGATCGCGCTGGGAGGTGGATCTGCCATTGATGAGGCCAAGGCTATCATGCATTTTTCCAGACAGATCGGGAATCTGCCCCATATGGAATTTATCGCGGTTCCCACTACCAGCGGAACCGGCTCGGAGGTCACATCCTTTGCCGTGATCACTGACCGGGAAAAGGGGATCAAATACCCTCTGGTGGACCAGTCACTTCTTCCGGATACGGCGATCCTGGATGCCAGCCTTGTAAAAAGTGTTCCAAAATCCGTGGTGGCAGATACCGGCATGGATGTGCTGACCCACGCGCTGGAGGCTTACGTCTCCACAAAAGCCAATGCGTTTACCGATGCACTGGCGGAGAAGGCAGCAGTGACGGTTCTGCGCTATCTGATACGCTCGTATTCAAACCAGGAGGACTCCCGGGCCAGAGAGGAAATGCACAATGCTTCCTGTATGGCAGGACTGGCCTTTGACAGAACATCCCTGGGCGTGAATCACGCCATTGCCCACAATATCGGAGGAAAATTCAAGGTACCCCACGGCAGGACGAATGCGGTCCTGCTCCCCTATGTGATAGAATTCAATGCCGATATGAGGGAATTTAATCCTCGAAAGTACACAAGGGCAGCCGAGAAGTACGCGGCGGTGGCACAGCTTGCGGGAATCGGCGGCGGCAATGTGCGGGCAGGGGTGAAGAGCCTGATCCGGGAGATCCGAAAAATGCAGGAGCAGATGAACATGCCCACAGGATTTAAAGCCTGCGGCATTCTGCCGGAGGAATACCAAAAGCAGAAGGAGGCCGTGGCACAGGGGGCATTGTCAGACGCCTGCATCAAAACAAACCCCAGAAATGTTTCCCGGGAGGATATTCTGGAGCTTTTAAAACAGTCTTATCAGGGAATCCGCGGATAGAGTCAGGACAAGGAGTGGTGCAGGTATGGAAGTGAAAGAGAAACAGAGGATCATACAGGAATTTGTCCCGGGAAAACAGATCACACTGGCCCATGTGATCGCCGGACCTGACCCGGCGATCTATGTGAAGCTGGGACTGGAACCGGAACAGATGGACGCCATCGGTATCCTGACCATAACACCCAGTGAGGGGGCGATCATAGCTGCCGATATAGCCACAAAAGCCTCTGACATTGTTCTGGGTTTTATTGACAGGTTCAGCGGCGCGCTGGTATTTACCGGGGATATCAGCTCTGTGGAAGCGGCAGTGAAGGAGATCCTTGAAACTATGGAAGAACAGCTTGGATTTGCAAAGGCTCCGGTGACAAGAACATGAAAAAAGTAATATTTATCGGGCAGAGCGGCTGCGGCAAGACAACACTGTGCCAGAAACTAAATGAGGAAGAGATCCGTTATAAAAAAACACAGGCTGTAGAACGGTATCAGGATTCCATTGATACCCCGGGAGAATATCTGGAGAACCGTCACTTTTACAACGCCCTAATTATGACTGCTGTGGATGCGGGCATGATCGCTCTGGTGGCTGACCCTACATCAGAATATCGGGCCATTCCACCCGGGTTTGCCGGCATTTTCGGAAAAAAAGTGATCGGGATCGTAACGAAAATACATCAGGCGGGACAGGAGCAGGTGGAAAAGGCAAAAAGGCAGTTAAAAGAGGCGGGTGTTAGCCGGATATTTCTGGTAGATACACCTGAGGGTACAGGCATTGAGGAACTGTCAGAATTTCTGAACCGGGAAGGGGGAGCTAAATGAAAGAAGAACTTTTGAGCGTGGGTATTGACCTTGGCACCAGTACAACCCAGCTTATTTTTTCCAGACTGACGGTGGAGAACATGGCAACCAGCTACACGGTTCCCCGGATGGTGATCACCAAAAAAGAGATCCAGTACAAAAGTGATATTTATTTTACACCGCTGCTTGACCAGACCAGGATTGATTTCGGGAAAGTCCGGGAGATCATAGAGAGAGAGTATGAGAGAGCGGGCATCAGAAAAGAGGAGATTGACACCGGCGCGGTGATCATCACAGGTGAGACTGCCCGAAAAGAAAATGCCCGGGAGGTGATCCATGCGCTCAGCGGTTTTGCCGGAGATTTTGTGGTGGCCACAGCCGGGCCGGATCTGGAGAGTGTCATCTCCGGGAAAGGTGCGGGAACGGATGTCTATTCAAAAGAACACCACCTGACTGCCGTCAATATAGATATCGGCGGCGGAACCAGTAATCTGGCAGTATTTCAGCGTGGAGACACTGTGGACACCGGCTGCCTGGATGTGGGGGGAAGGCTTATCAGGCTTGACAAAGATACACGCCGGATCACCTATATTGCGCCTAAGATACAGAGGATCATTGAGGACAAAGGGTGGGATATCCATATAGGAACCACGGCAGATGAAGCCCTTTTAAAACCGCTGCTTGTGCAGATGACAGAAGTTCTGGAAGAGAGTGTGGGTCTTTGCAAAAACAATCCCTATTACGAAATGATGATCACGAATCAGGGAATTGATCTGTCCCGGGAGATCACCTGCATCAGTTTTTCCGGCGGAGTGGCTGACGCGGTCTATCATCCCGAAAAATTCAGGGATCCCTTTTTGTTCGGTGATATAGGCGTGCTTCTGGGGCGTTCCATCCGGGAGTCAAAATTATTTCGGGATCTGCAGGTGATCGAGAGTGCGGAGACGATCCGTGCCACAGTGGTGGGAGCGGGAAGTCATACCACAGAGATAAGCGGCAGCACCATCACTTACACAAAAGAATTGTTTCCCGTGAAGAACCTTCCCGTTCTGAAATTAAGTGAAGAGGAAAGCCGGCCCGAAGCCATGGGAAGTGCCATCAGGAAAAAGCTGGAGTGGTTTATGGTGGAGGGCAGTATACAGCAGGCAGCCATTGCCTTCACCGGAGAGGATAACCCCAGTTTTTCCAGGGTACAGGAATACGCAAAGTCCCTTCTGGAAGGCATGGAACCTCTTTTACATGCCAATCTGCCCCTGATCGTTGTAGTGGAAAATGATATGGCCAAGGTTCTGGGACAGACCATGTATCACCTTCTGGAATGGAAAAAAGAGGTGATCTGTCTGGACGGCGTCCATCTGGCAGAAGGAGAGTATATTGACATCGGAAAACCCATCGCCGGGGGATGTGTACTGCCGGTGGTAGTCAAAACCCTGGTTTTTAATAAATAAATCCCAAAGGAAAGGAAAAAGCCATGATTTTAAAAACAAAATTATTTGGACATGTGTACGCTTTTCAATCATTAAAAGAAGTGATGGCAAAGGCAAATGAGGAAAAATCCGGAGATAAGCTGGCCGGACTTGCGGCAGAGTCGGCGGAGGAGCGGGTAGCTGCCAAAATTGTATTATCCCAGATCACCTTGGAGGACCTTCGGAACAATCCGGCTGTGCCCTACGAGACAGATGAAGTTACCAGGATCATCCAGGATGATATAAACGAACCTATTTACAGTGAGATCAAGCGTATGACAGTCTCTGAACTCCGGGAATGGATTCTGGATGAAGAGACTACAGGAGAGATGATCCGCCGGGTATCCCGGGGTCTTACCTCAGAGATGGTGGCAGCGGTGGCAAAGATCATGTCAAATCTGGATCTGGTGTACGGAGCCAGAAAAATCCGTGTCACAGCCCACTGCAACACCACGATCGGGGAGGAGGGGACTCTGTCCTCACGTCTTCAGCCAAACCATCCCACAGATGATCCGGATGGTATTATGGCCTCCCTTCTGGAGGGGCTTACCTACGGAGCCGGGGATGCGCTGCTGGGACTGAATCCGGTAGACGATTCCGCAGAGAGTGTTGCCAGGGTGCTGCACCGGTTTGAGGAGGTGAAGCAGAAGCACCAGATCCCAACCCAGACCTGTGTTCTGGCACATGTGACAACCCAGATGGAGGCTATCAGAAAAGGCGCTCCGGCAGATCTTATCTTCCAGTCTATTGCAGGATCGGAGATGGGGAATACAGCGTTTGGCTTCAATGCGGCAACCATTGAGGAGGCCCGCCATCTTGCACTGACAAAGGGAACGGCACAGGGACCAAACGTTATGTACTTTGAGACAGGACAGGGTTCAGAGCTGTCTTCCGAGGCCCACCATGACACGGACCAGGTGACCATGGAGGCCAGATGCTATGGATTTGCCCGCCATTTTTCCCCGTTTTTGGTCAATACCGTTGTGGGATTTATCGGTCCGGAATACCTGTACGATGGACGGCAGGTCAACCGGGCCGGGCTGGAGGACCATTTCATGGGAAAACTTTCAGGGATTCCCATGGGATGTGATGCCTGCTATACCAACCATATGAAAGCAGACCAGAATACCATAGAGGATTTATCTGTACTGCTGACAGCTGCCGGCTGTAATTATTTTATGGGAATTCCCCACGGAGATGATGTCATGCTGAACTATCAGACAACCGGCTTTCATGAGACAGCGGCACTTCGTGAGATCTTCGGCCTGACAGCCATCAAACCATTCCACAAGTGGCTGATGAAAATGGGATATGTGGATGATCTGGGACATCTGACCGCCAGGGCAGGAGATGCCTCCACCCTGTTTTAACGGATATAGAACTTGTCTGTGCTGCTGCAGGGAAAAGACAGCAGATATGAATAAGAAGGAGGACCTATCAAGTGAAAGATGATGAAATTAGATCCATGGTGGAAAAAATCCTGGATCAGATGTTAAAGACTTCGGAAGCCCCTGAACACAAGCGTTTGGAGGCGGTACAAACACCCGCAGTCTCCGGGGAATGCCTGGAGGATATCACAAAAACAGACCTGCGGCGGCAGCTTCTCGTAACAGACCCCGCGGACGCAGAGGGGTATCTGGACATGAAGGCAAAGACACCTGCCAGACTGGGTATCGGCAAAGCAGGAGCCAGATACCGGACAGCTACTATGCTGCGCGTCCGGGCTGACCATGCGGCTGCACAGGACGCGGTATTCAGTGACGTGAGCGAGGAATTTATTAAAAAATGCGGTTTTGTCTTTGTAAAGACACTTTGTAAGGATAAAGATGAGTATTTGACCCGTCCGGACCTGGGAAGACGCTTTTCGGCGGAGGAGCTTGAAGTGATCCGAAAGACCTGTGGCAGCCATCCAAAAGTCCTTGTGATCGTGGGAGACGGCCTGTCCTCCTCCGCAATTGAGGCCAATGTAGAGGATATGATACCCGCCATCCGCCAAGGCCTTGAGATGCACCAGATCACCCTTCCTCCGGTCCTTTTTATCAAATACGCCAGAGTGGGAGCCATGGATGCAGTGGGAGAAGTGACGGACGCTGATGTGATCTGTATGCTGGTAGGTGAACGCCCCGGACTTGTGACAGCGGAATCCATGTCAGCCTATATTGCATATAAACCAAAGCATGGACTTGCCGAGGCAAAGCGTACGGTTATCAGCAATATCCACAAAGGGGGAACCACTGCTGTGGAGGCCGGTGCCCATGCGGCGGAACTGATCGTTAGGATGCTGGAGAAAAAGGCATCGGGAATTGACCTGAAATAAAGCAGGAAGTATTGGAGGAAAACTATGAAGCATGATGAACTGCGTCCCGCGATACTGGGGATCCGTATGATCTCCAATGTCAGTGAGGACCTGGCAAAAGCGCTGGAGCTGGGGCCAAGACAGAAAAGCCTTGGTATTGTAACGGCGGATACGGACGATGTTCTCTACACCGCCCTTGACGAGGCCACAAAAGACGCGGATGTGGAGGTGGTCTATGCAAAGTCCATGTATGCCGGCGCGGCAAATGCGTCCACTAAGCTGGCAGGTGAAGTCATTGGCATCATAGGCGGCCCAAGCCCTGCGGAGATACGCAGCGGATTGAATTCCATCAGGAATTTTATGGAGAGCGGCCCCTGTTTTGTCAGTGCCAATGAAGATGATTCTATTGTCTACTATGCCCACACAGTATCCCGGACAGGTTCCTATCTGTCAAAGACAGCGGGGATTCCTGAGGGGGAGGCTCTGGCTTATCTGATCGCGCCGCCTTTGGAGGCAGTCTATGGTCTGGATGCTGCCATGAAAGCCGCCGATGTGACAATGGTGGCCTTTTATGGTCCTCCGTCAGAGACAAATTTCGGCGGAGGCCTTCTCACAGGAAGCCAGTCTGCATGTAAAGCAGCCTGCTCCGCATTTGCACAGGCAGTGCAGACAGTGGCAGACTATCCAAAAGACTTTGAATAAGGGAAAAGGAGAGTAAAAAATGGAATTAAAGGATAAAGATCTGATCTCCGTACAAGAGACAAGGAATCTGCTTTTAGAAGCAGAAAAGGCACAGCGGGAACTGGCGCGTATGGACCAGGGGCAGATCGACCGGATCGTAAAAGCCATCAGCGATGCCGGAGCTGCCCATGCGGTACAGCTTGCGAAATCTGCCCAGCAGGAGACCGGTTTTGGTAAGTGGCAGGATAAAGTGATCAAAAATATGTTTGCGGCCAAGGTGGTCTATGACGCCGTAAAAAATGAAAAAACCGTGGGGATCCTCCATGAGGACAAGGTAAGAAAGGTCTGGGATATCGGTACGCCGGTAGGCGTGATCGCCGGAATCGTCCCCTCCACAAATCCCACATCCACAGTTATTTACAAGGCTATGATTGCTTTAAAGGGAGGAAATGCCATTGTATTTTCCCCTCATCCGGGAGCAAAAAAATGTATATTGGAAACTGTGGAGATCATATCAAGAGCGGCATGTGAGGCCGGCTGTCCAAAGGGGGCCGTCTCAGCCATCAGCGTTCCTACCATGGAGGCAACCCAGGCGCTGATGAAAAGTGAGCATACAGCCCTTATCCTGGCAACAGGCGGCGGTGCTATGGTAAAATCAGCCTATTCATCGGGAACACCGGCCATTGGTGTGGGTGCGGGCAACGGCCCTGCGTTTATTGACAAAAGTGCAGATATAAAGAAGGCAGTGAAGCAGATCCTGGATTCAAAAACCTTTGACAACGGTACCATCTGCGCTTCGGAACAGTCCATTATTGTAGAGCGCTGCATGGAAGCAAAAGTGGTGGAGGAGCTGAAAAGCCAGGGCGCCTTTGTGCTGACCCAGGAACAGTCAAGACAGCTTGGAAAATTCATTTTGCGGGCCAACGGCACCATGAACCCTATGATCGTTGGAAAGACCTGTGCCCAGATCGCAGAGTATGCGGGACTCTGCGGTGTCCCGTCATCAGCCAGAGTTCTGGTGGGAAGAGAGACAAAGGTTGGTGCGGACGCGCCTTATTCCAGGGAAAAATTGGCACCTATCCTGGGACTTTTTGTGGAAGAAAATACCGACAGGGTGCTGGAGAGAAGTATTGAAATTCTTCACATGGAAGGCGCCGGACACACCTTTTCCATGCACGCAGAGGATGAAGGGCTGGTGAGAAAATTCGCGCTGCAGATCCCCGCGTCACGTTTCCTGGTCAATACGCCGGGAGCACTGGGCGGTATCGGTGCCACCACAGGCCTGTTCCCGGCCCTGACACTGGGCTGCGGTGCGGTGGGAGGAAGTTCCTCCTCCAACAACATCGGACCTCTGGATCTGATCAATATAAAGCGTGTGGCATTCGGCACAAAAGAGCTGGAAGAAATCCGCAGGGAGAGCGAGACGGTACAGAACGGCACATCAGCATCCAGCAGCGGTCAGATAAGCCAGGAGCTTATAAATGCCATTGTGGATAAAATCGTAAAAGAATTCATCTGAATGAATTCAGCTAAATGTAGAATACTAAGAGAGAAAGAACAGTATAGGAAAATGGAAAAGATTTGGAGGTAATCATTATGGCAAATACAAATGCATTAGGTATGATTGAAACAAAAGGACTTGTGGGTGCGATCGAAGCTGCGGATGCCATGGTCAAGGCAGCCAATGTGGCTCTAGTTGGCAAGGAGAGCATCGGTGCCGGCTTAGTTACAGTCATGGTGCGGGGAGATGTGGGTGCAGTTAAGGCAGCTACCGATGCAGGCGCATCAGCGGCAGAGCGTGTGGGAGAACTGGTGTCCGTACACGTGATCCCCCGTCCTCACACAGAAGTGGATGTGATCCTGCCTCATCAGATAGAAAAGGCAGCAGGAACCTCCTATACAGAAGAGTCATCTCCCGTATAAAGGAGCAGATAAATGGAAGAACAGGAAAAAATCCGCCGGATCGTGGCGGAGGCGATCCAGGAAACCCTGGAGAAAAAATCAAAAAAACAGGAAAAACCGGAACACATGACCCATTTGCGGGGTGACCATCTGGTATATAAGGACCATCCAAGAATAGCCTTCCGGGGAGCCATTGACTCCCTGGAGGCGGAGATCATAGTTCTGCAGACCATCACGGAAAAGCAGCACCTTCATACGCTCACGGAGGACCTGGAGGAGATCATCAAAACCATCCGCTGGCTTCTGCGCTGCGAGGTATCCGGGGAGGCTGTGGGTGAGGTCATGCTGCAGGGTCTGGATACAGATGACATGCGGGCACATTCCCACCATCCCAGCCGCTATTACGGCATGAAACATTTCCTGCCCACTTACTGTCACAGTGAAATTGTTGCGTATTTGAACAGACTGAGGACAAAAGCCAGAGAGACAGAACTTACTGCCTACCGCGCATTTAAAACAGAGACCGGCGATGTGGAGCGGGAAGACATCATATGTGTTTTAAACCGGCTGTCCTCCTTATTCTGGATCATGATGTTTAAGTTTTTGACTGGAAAATATGGAGGAACTTATGAATGTTGAGGTAGAGGCAGTTGTAGAGGCAGTTGTCAGGGAACTAAAGGATAAGATGATGGTGGAGGTGGAAGCCTCCGGCAGACATGTGCATCTGTGCAGGGAGGATGTGGAGCGTTTGTTCGGCAGTGGATATAAGCTCACAAAAGTACGGGATCTATCCCAGCCAGGCCAGTATGTGTGTAAAGAGAGGGTATCCCTCACTGGGCCAAAAGGGACTATTCACAATGTGGTCATCCTGGGTCCTGAGAGAAAGGAAACCCAGGCAGAGGTCTCCATGACAGATACCCTTGTGCTGGGCATCCGCCCGCCTGTGCGTCTGAGCGGAGATATTGCAGATACACCGGGGATCACCATCTCAAACGGCAGCAGACAGATCGTCACAGATAAGGGCGTGATCATAGCAAAACGCCATATGCACATTACGCCTGAGGATGCCGCAAGGCTGCATGTAAAGGACAGGGAAGTTTTGAAGATCAAGGTCTACGGAAGCCGGCCGGTCATTTTCGAGGATACCATTGCCCGTGTGAGCAGCGAATTTAGGACCTATGTTCATATCGACTATGACGAGGCAAACGCCTGCGGATTTGAAAAAGGCACCTTTTGCCGCATTGTACGGTAAAAGGCGGCAGTTTGGAGATTTGAACTGCTATGGTAAAGGAGGATGTTCTGGTGAATACATGGAAGACAGACGTGACGGATGGTCTGATCGATGATATCATAGAGGAAGTAAAAGCCCGTATGGATAAGATCCAGGGCCAGTCCTGCGGATGCCGGCGCAAACCAAAAGTCCTGGTACTTGGAGAATTGGAACAGGCGGAAGAAAATATACTGAAGTCCTTTGCAGAAATCTGTACTTCTTTGGAGGAAGGAACCTGTGATTTTGTTGTGGCAGCGCAGGTTTCCGCTGGTCTTCTGGCTTTTACAGCCCTGGGAATCCCCGGACAGCCGGAGGCACAGCGGATTCTTGAGGCTATGCTGAACGGCAAAAAGGTATATTTCCTGGAAAAAGGTCTGGAATACAGGAGATACCGGGAGTCTTCCTACAAGGCGTTATTCCAGAAATACCAGGAGTATGAGGAGGAGATCAGGCGCTTCGGCGGAGAGATCGTCTCCGGTATACAGGAGGCAGCAGAACTTGAAATGCGGACCCGGAAAGAGGAATGCGCGCCAAAAGAGGACAGTACGGCCTTTGATCTGACCGGATTAAAACTGCTGGGAGAATCCGACCTGGGAAAAATACGGGGAACCGGTTACAGAACCGTATTGATCGGCAGAAAAACCATCATTACGCCACTGGCCAAGGACTATATTTCCAATCATAATCTGACAGTCAGAAGACAGCAGTGAGGTGCACAGATGGAAATCGGAACAGTAATCGGAAGCGTATGGGCCACCAAAAAAGACGAGGCGATCAGCGGACAGAAACTGCTGGTGATAGATGTGATGAAACGGTATAGACAGGAAAATGGCTCCCTGTTGGTTGCCGCGGATGTCATCGGCGCCGGTGTGGGTGATAAGGTTTTGATCTGCCGGGGAAATTCCGCAAGAATGGTTGTGGGAAATGGAAAAACACCGGTGGATGCAGCTATTGTGGGAATTATAGATACACTGGATGTAACCTTTCAGTAGACCTGCAGGCAATATATACACAAGGAGGGATGACGGTTGAGCATCAATGAAATAATTATATATATTATGGTAATATTTGCGGCTCTGGGAGCATTGGACAGAATATTCGGCAGCCGTTTCGGATTAGGGGAAAAGTTTGAAGAAGGGATCATGGCAATCGGCGCCCTCGCTGTCTCCATGGTGGGAATCATCGCCCTTGCACCTGTGATCGCCAATCTTTTAAAGCCGGTCATTGTACCTGTGTTTGGCCTTTTGGGAGCTGACCCGGCCATGTTTGCAGGTTCTATTCTGGCCAATGATATGGGCGGTGCGCCTCTGGCACAGGCGCTGGCGCTGAATGAGGATGCGGGCAATTTCGGCGGACTGATCGTAGGAGCCATGCTGGGGCCTACCATTGTATTTACCATCCCGGTGGCTCTTGGGATCATCAGGGAAGAGGACAGGAAATATCTGGCCACCGGTGTTCTTGCAGGTGTGATCACCATTCCCATCGGCTCCCTTGCAGGGGGACTCGCTGCAGGATATTCCATTGTCATGGTGTTAAGGAATTTGATACCCATCATCATTTTTGCTGTCCTGATCGCCCTTGGTCTTTGGAAGTTTGAAAATGCCATGGTAAAAGGATTTACGTATTTTGGTAAGTTCGTGGTGGCAGTTATCACCCTGGGACTTGGTGTGGGAATCATAGAACAGCTAACAGGGATCGTCCTGATCCCCGGCATGAACCCTATCCGTGAGGGATTTGAGGTAGTGGCAGACATTGCCATTGTTCTGGCCGGCGCATTCCCGCTGGTATATGTGATCACTAAGGTGTTCAAAAAGCCGCTCATGGGACTGGGAAAAGTTCTGGGAATGAATGAGGTGGCGGCAGCAGGTCTGGTAGCCAGCCTTGCAAACAGTATCCCCATGTTCGGAATGATGAAGGACATGGATGACAGAGGAAAAGTGCTGAACGTAGCCTTTGCCGTGTCAGCAGCCTTTGTGTTCGGAGATCATCTGGGATTTACGGCAGGATTTAACCAGGATATGATCTTTCCTATGATCGTGGGAAAACTGGTAGGCGGTATCACGGCAGTATTTGCCGCGCTGCTCCTTGTACGGAATAAAAGTGTATCAAAAGAAGCGTAGTAGACAAGCTATGCATAAGATATTGGAAGACAGGTGAAGATATGGAAATAAGCAGAGAAGTTATTGAACAGATCATAACACAGATACTGACAGAGAAAATGGGGACTTCGGGTTATCCGGGTAATGATGTACACAGGCAGGAGATCGCAGGTGTCATCAAGATGGAGGTCCCCAAGATCCATGTGACAGAGACAGACAGACTGGATACCGGAGACAAAAATGACAGGGTATATACACACGATCTGTTTACACTTTCCGAAAGTCCCAGGCTTGGCTGCGGTATCATGGAAATGGAAAAGACTACCTTTGACTGGACTCTGGACTATGATGAGATTGATTATGTAATAGAAGGCTCGCTCACTATCATAAAGGATAACATGCACGTGACAGCAGGGCCGGGGGAGATCATTCTCATTCCAAAAGGTTCCTCAATACAGTTTTCTGTCCCCCAAAGTGCCCGATTCCTCTATGTGACATATCCCGCAGACTGGGCAAAATGATATTATGCCTTCAAAAAGCCTTTTATGATGGTTTCCTCTGCCTCCTCCTCTGTGAGTCCTAAAGTGCGAAGCTTTATGACCTGCTCACCGGCGATTTTACCAATGGCAGCTTCATGGATCAGTACAGCGTCAATACTGCCCGCGAAGAGTTCTGGGGATGCGTTTACTATGCCCTGATCAGCCAGGATAGCGTCACACTCGGAGTGTCCGCTGCAGCGGCAGTTTCCCATGATGCGGGAGTGGTAATCCTGGCGGGAGGTACCTTTTGCGACAGAGCGTGAGATCAGGTCTACGGCGGAGTCCTCCCCATCCATGGAGACGATAAAGTCCGTCTTCGCTGTTTCATTTTTTTCTGTCAGGATACTTTCATGAATGGTCAGCCTGGCTCCTGCAGCCAGTCTGGCCGTTGTCTTTCTCACCGTACTGTCAATGCCTCCTATCTGTACGGTATCCATTTCCAGAATGGAATTTTCCATAAGAACCATATCTGTAACCGGATCTATGCGTTTTTGACCGGTCCCCGTCCCTGTGCCCACGTGTTTTTCTTTGTAAAGAACATGGGCACCTGATTCCAGGAAAAATCTGTGGATGCCATTATGTCGTGCCGTATCCCCGCTGTCTGTGTGGACACCGCATCCGGCAATAATGGTGACATCTGCACCGGCCTCTACATAAAAATCGTTATACACAAGGTCGTCGATAGCTCCGTGGGTTACGCAGGCAGGAATATAAACAATCTCCTTTGCCGTCTCAGGGCTTATATGTATGATAAGCCCGGGGGCATCCTTTTTTGCTTCAATGCGGATATTAGGAGTGGACCGGCGGCCCACACATTCTCCGTTTTCCCGGATATTGAACGCGCCCCGGAACTCTCCGGCAAAGTCGGAAATCATCTTTAAGAGTTTTTCAGAGATTCGATTCATAATACAGACTCCTTAACAGCCGGCGTATAGGCTTTTATTTTAACATATGAATTTTATTTCATATTTAATACGGAATTCTGCACCCAACGTTACGATTCGTCCATTCGGCTTCATAGCAGCAAAAGCATGCACACAGACTGTGGTTTTTGCAAAGATTGACAACAGAATCCCTCCTCATCTATAATACTTGTAAACAATAAACTGCCGTCTCATCTTATGTCTGCAAAGCGGCTGTCATTGTTGAGAGATATTTGGGGAGGATGGGAAAGGGAGGTAGCTAAGTGGTACATACATTTTGGAATGTAACAGGGTTAAATCTGCTCTTTTAAAAAATGATTGACATAGCTATGTGACTGTTCTATAATGACAGATAATTTAAAAGAATCCGTGAAACTCTTAACGTTATGACAAGAGCATATGTTTGTATGTGATACCTGTACAGGTAGCTTGCTGTTTAACTTCTGTTCCTTTGTTGGGGCAGGAGTTTTTTTTAACTAGACAGAGAATCGCTGGACTGATAGATAAAAGGAGAAACTATGAATGAAAAATTCCAATCCCTGTCACAGGAGAAACAACAGGCAGTCATAAATGCCGCTATGGAGGTTTTCGGGAAAAATGAGTATAAAAGAGCATCCACAGACTTGATCGCGGCAAAGGCAGGCATATCAAAAGGGTTATTATTTTACTATTTTCGTAATAAAAAGGAATTATACCTGTACATATATAACTGTCTGATCGAAACCATGCAGGAACAGATCCTCGATGAAAAATTTAAAGAGATAACTGATTTTTTTGATCTTCTGCGTTATGCGACAACCCTTAAAGTACAGATCCTGGAAAGGTATCCTTTTATTTTGGACTTTGCTATGCGTGCTTTTTATTCCGAAAGGGAAGATGTATCAGATGAACTTAAAAATGTAAACACCATGCAGGAGGATGTTTTATTTCAGCTATGTTTTGGGCATATAGATACCTCGAAATTTAGAGAGGAGGTCGAGCCGTTTAAAGTCTATAAAATGCTGCGCTGGATGGGTGACGGTTATATACATGATGTTCAGATGTCAGGTGCAGAGTTTCAGCTTGATAAAATGATGAAAGAATTTGAGGAATGGATGGATATGTTCCAAATGCTTGTCTATAAGGATGAGTTCCGGAAAAAATAAGCATAGGGTATCTATTTCCTTTCTCGCGGCCATCAGCCATGAAGCGGAAAATAGATACCCTGTTTTCAATCATTATTATGGCATTGCTACATATCCCGTGTAAGTTTATCAAAGGCCTGGTTTATTGGCAGCAGCCCTTTAAAAAACAGATCAGGCTCCGTACCGCTCATGACACGGAATCCCATAAATACATAACTTCCGTAAGGTGAATAGGAATCAATACAGCGTTTTACTTCCTCCTCGATCACAGCGTCCGGTGCGTCTTCCCTTCCGGCGGGGCCGTTGGAATCATAGCCCCCGATCACTGCAATCTGCTTTCCGTATTTCTGTAAGATTCCGGCAATATCATTGACCGGCTGGGCTGAGGACCAGGCAACAGCTCCCTCGTCGATGAAGTCCGGGATCAGCGGCTCACAATGGCCGCAGGTGTGCATAATAGGCATCATGCCGTAAGCCTTTACTGCGTCATTTAAGCGTTTGTGGGAAGGCTTTATCAGATCTCTGTATGTCTGCGGGCTTAAAAACAAGCTCTGTTGTGTGGCCACATCATCGTAGCTGGTAAAAAAGTCCGGTTTAAAATAATGAGCAACTCTCTCCGCCAGACGGATCTTGTAATCCGTAATGGCTTCAATCAGACTGCGGCAGGCTTCCGGTTCCTCCGCGAACGCACACAGCCCGTCCATAAATCCCATCAGATGTGTCACCCGTAAGAACTGGGCGTTCCATGCACCATATTCTACGAGCTGACGGTCACGGTCTGCGCCGGATAACTGTATTTCGGCCTGACCCTTCCAATCATATGCATCCAAATCCGGGAACTTTACCACATCCTCCCAGTCAGTGATATCATCCAGTACGATATGTCCCGAAGCCGGTACGGCCTGCCCTCCGGCGGAACGGGAGGCTTCCCAGACAACACCAAACCCATCGGGACCGCCCCCGAAAGGCCCGTTTTCAAAAGTCTCCAAAGAACCTCCTGCCATTACGACCATTCCGCTCATTGCACTTGGCAGATGCTGCGGTTTTTCATGTCCTACAACAGCAGCCAGATAATCTTCCTTTGTAAACATAAAAAATCCTCCTTTCTAAACTACATTTTGTAGTCAATACGTGTCTTTTGTTTTATAATAACATGTATGATATCAGGAAAAACAGACTCCAATCGTAGAAAAAGAGGAAGCATTTAGACTACAAATTGTATGCCAAGGAGAAGAATATGGATTTACAATATTTACAGTACCAATTATGGTATCATGGAATGAAGAATAGTAAGCTGCAGTACCGGAAAAAGCAGGAGTTTGACAGATACGGGTTTTATGAGAAGGGGATGCCGGCAGAACCCCGGATGCTGTATGTGCTCAATGGGCAGGAGCTAGAGCAGTATGCAGGAGATTTGGAAGGATGTACAGTGTTGGCAGCAGGAGACTGTAGTTGGTCGGCTGATTATGCATGCAGTGCCCTTCTTTTGGAAAGTGAACAGAAAAACAGAGTGTGTAATCTCTTGTCTGAGATATTCCCGGCTTATGAGAAATGGAAATTTGCCGTGAATAACGCGGAACTTCTGCTGCCGGAAACGATTCTGGAGGTGACCAGCCCTATCCTCCACACTGGCATGACGGTCATAAACAACAGTTATTGTTATATTGCGCGCAATGAGATGTACCGGGAAGTGATGCGGCAGGATTTTTTTACAGACGAGGAGATCGCCAATCTGGTGTGGGATGAAGATTTTTATCTCTGTCAGGGCAGAACTGATGTATATGAATACAGGATAAAAACGGATGATATGAGGATGCTTTGTTATAATATCCTGTATGAAAAAAGTTACTATGCCAGATTTATTTCTGAACTTCCTGAGACAGACTATCCTGAAATATTCCTAAAATATTTTACCATAACAGCAGAAGCACTGCAGGCACATTTTAATGAACAGGGGATCGCCAGCCATACAGGTGTGAAAAGCGGGGATTTTTGCGAACAGGTGCAGAATCTGCTGAAAGGCAGAATGCCGGCCCACAGGTATGTGATCCGACAGTATGAGTGGGAGGAAAACCATACCTACCAGGTGATCTTATTCCAGTTTTCTGAGAAGTATCCGGTGAGCACAGGAAAAGAGTATCTGAGACAGAAAATAGAGACTCTGTTTAAGGACTGCTGTGTCATCATTCAGGATACAGATTATATCTGTGTCCGTAATTTATCGCGGAGCAAAGAAGAGGATCTGCATGGGGAGCTGGCTTTATTTCTAAGGGAAAATGTTGCAAAAGCCGGGATCAGCAATACGTATACAGGATTTCAGGACTGGGATATGTATGAAAAGCAGGCATATGAGGCCATGGAAATCGGGAGAGAGACAGATGCGCATTTCTGGTATTATTATTTTAAAGATTATGCCTTTGCCGCCATGCTTAGAGCGTGTACTCAAAAGTATCCAGCTAAAGAGCTTATATCCCCAGTTCTTAAAATCCTGAAAAACTATGACAAGGAACACAGAACAGACCTGTGTCAAACCCTGGATGTGTACCTGAAACAAAACTGCAGTGCTACACACACTGCAAAAGTGTTGTTTATCCAGCGCTCGTCTGTTTTAAAGAGAATAGAAAAAATAAAGAAAATAACAGGAGTTCATCTGGATTCCTGTGAAGAAAAAATTTATATCATGGTCTCTTATCACATTTTGGAACAGATGGAAAAAATGAAGAGGAAGATATAAAAGAAAAATATTTCGCACATGTCAACAAGTATACCCGTTTATTAGTCAGGAGTGCAGTTTTCTGCAGTATGTGCGGATTCTTTTTGGCAGTAGTGACTGCAAGTTTGATACTCTTAGGCTGTATTTTTTCCATAAGATCTGCAATTTTTTCTGTTAATTCATTGGCCGGGCTGGTCTCATAAAAGCCAATCAATATGCGATGTTTCTGACATGGTTTGTAAAGCGATTTGTAAAGTGCTTTCGTTGACTTTAGTGCACTGGGGTAATATAATGCTGTTTATAGACTGTTTCAGGATAATGTACATAAAGAGAGGTGCAGCTTAGATGGAAACACAATTGGTGACGGACATACAAAAGTATTCCATACATGACGGGGAAGGAATTCGCACCACCATATTTTTTAAGGGGTGTCCGATGTCCTGTATCTGGTGCCACAATCCGGAGACACAGGATTACCGTAAACAGTTCATGTGGAACAGAGAAAAATGCACGGGATGCGGGGAATGTGCAGGTGCATGTCCCTCCGGAGCTGTTTTTTGGGACGGGCAAAAACCGGTTACAGATGCAGAAAAGTGCAGCATCTGTCATACTTGTGAGGAATACTGTCTGCCAAATGCCAGGGAGTTTTCCGGCAGGGAATATACAGTTGAGGATTTGGTGAAAGAGGCAGTAAAAGACCAGCCTTTTTACGAGCAGTCCCACGGCGGTGTCACTCTTTCAGGAGGAGAGGTACTGGCCCGGGATATGGATTTTGTGGAGCGGCTGATGGGGGAACTGGCAGAACGGGGAATACGGGTGAATGTGGATACCTGCGGATATGTTCCATGGGAGAATATACAGAGGGTGCTTCCCTACACGGACACGTTTTTATATGATATAAAAGTTATGGATTCGGATCTGCACCGGGAAATGACCGGAGCGGGCAATGAAGAAATCCTGGATAATCTCATAAAACTTTCCGAAAGCGGAGCCGCCGTCTGGATCCGTATTCCGGTTGTGGGCGGTGTAAATGATACGGACAGGAATATGAAAGAGACACTGGTGTTTCTCAGTGCCCATTCCATTATGCCCGTATGGATCCATCTGCTACCCTACCACAATACAGGAAGCGGAAAATACCCAAGGCTGGGACAGGAATATCAGGGCAGAGATTTTACCACTCCCTCTAAAGAGCGCATGTGGGAACTGGCGGACATGTGCAAAAAACATGGATTTCAGACCGAAATAGGAGGTTGATATAGATGGAACATGGATTAAATGACAGAATTTCCAGGCTTCGCAGGGAGAGCCTGGAAACAGAAGCCCATATAGATATGGAGCGGGCAAAAATAGAAACAGAGGTATACCGAAGATACGAAGGCACGGTATCTGTTCCGGAACTGCGGGCACTGGTCTTAAAGCATTATTTTGCCGAAAAAACACTGTACATCGGTGAAGGTGAACTGTTGGTGGGAGAAAAGGGGAACGGGCCTCAGGCTGCGCCCACCTTTCCGGAGCTGTGCTGCCATACAGTGCAGGACCTCCATGTGATGAATGACAGGGAATTGATCAGCTTTAAGGTGCGAAAGGAGGACTATGCTTTTCAGGAAAAAGAAATGATACCGTTTTGGGAGAGACGTTCTATCCGGCATCGAATACTGGATAAAATGACTCCTGAATGGAAGAAGGCCTATCAATGCGGCATATTTACGGAATTCATGGAACAGAGAGGCCCGGGCCACACGGTGGGTTCTGAGAATATTTATAAGAACGGTTTCCTTGACTATAAGGACAAGATACAGGAGGCCATGAGGAATCTGGACTACAGCCGGGATCCGGAGGCGCTGGATAAAGAAAATGAGCTTCGCGCTATGGACATTGCCTGTGATGCAGTGATCCTCCTGGGCAGTCGGTATCATGCGTATGCTCTGCAGTTGGCAGAAAAAGAAGAGGATATGGTCCGCAAAGAGGAGCTTCTGCAGATCGCCCATAACTGCAGTGTTGTGCCGGCACATAAACCGGAGACTTACTGGCAGGCGCTTCAGATGTATTGGTTTGTGCATCTGGCTGTGACCAGTGAACTGAATCCGTGGGATGCCTATAGTCCCGGAAGATTGGACCAGCATCTGATTTCTTTCTACCGAAACGATATCAGTAAGGGCAGTTTGGACAAAGAACGTGCAAAAGAACTGCTGGAATGCCTGTGGGTGAAGTTTAACAATCAGCCGGCTCCTCCGAAAGTGGGGATCACACTGAAAGAGAGCGGCACCTATACAGATTTTGCCAATATCAATACCGGCGGAGTGACACCGGAAGGGCAGGACGGTGTCAATGAGGTGAGCTATCTGATCCTGGAATGCATGGATGAAATGAAATTACTGCAGCCCAGCTCGAATGTACAGATCAGCAGGAAGACCCCTCTGGAGTTCTTATTAAAAGCATGTGAAATTTCAAGAAAAGGGTGGGGACAGCCTGCGTTTTACAACACAGAGAGTATTATACAGGAGCTGTTAAATGCAGGAAAATCTATTGAAGACGCAAGAAAGGGAGGCACAAGCGGATGCGTGGAGACAGGGGCTTTTGGAAATGAAGCATATATACTGACCGGATATTTTAATCTGCCGAAAATTCTTGAGATCACCCTCTGCAATGGATATGATCCCGTTGCCGGGGAAACCCTTGGTCTGCCTCTTGGCAAAGCGGAAGATTTTAAATCCTATGAGGAGCTTTTCCAGGCATACAAAAAACAGATTCTGTATTTCCTGGACATCAAGATGCGGGGCAATCATGTGATCGAGGGAATATACGCCCGCTATATGCCGGTTCCGTTCCTGTCTGTGATTACCAATGACTGTATTGTAAAAGGGAAAGATTATAATGCTGGGGGTGCCAGATACAACACCAACTATCTGCAGGGCGTAGGCATCGGCACGATTACAGACAGCCTTGCTGCCATAAAATACAATGTGTTTGACAAGAAAAAATTCACAATGTCGGAACTTATGCAGGCGCTTAGGGATGATTTTGAAGGGCATGGACGTATCCGGAATCTTGTGAGCAATAAGACACCAAAATACGGAAACGATGATGATTATGCGGATGATATCATGAGAGATGTTTTTCAGTTCTATTATGAAAGCGTGACCGGGCGGCCCAATATGAAAGGCGGAACGTACCGCATTAATATGCTGCCGACTACCTGCCATGTCTATTTTGGGGAGGTGATGATGGCAAGTCCAAACGGACGTATGGCCCATAAGCCGGTTTCTGAAGGTATTTCTCCGGAAAAAGGAGCAGATGTCCACGGCCCTACAGCGGTAGTGAAATCCTGTTCCAAGATGGACCATGTGAACACAGGTGGAACACTGTTGAACCAGAAATTTACACCTCAGGTGGTGTCCGGTGAGAACGGACTCATACAGATGGCAAACCTGGTGCGGACGTATTTTAACCTGGACGGGCATCACATACAGTTTAATGTGATAGACCGCCAGACCCTTCTGGATGCACAGGAACGTCCGGATGAATACAAGGATTTGATCGTTCGTGTGGCAGGGTACAGTGACCATTTCCGCAACCTGAGCAAAGCCCTGCAGGATGAGATCATTGACAGAACAGAGCAGTCCTTTGGATGATTTTACTGCCCGAAGAAGGGATGGCAAGTGCGGCTTTCCTGACTGAATATTACGATTTACAGCCTGAACGTAACGATTTACAGCCCTGCAAAAATGCAGTTCTGTGAATCGTTACATCTGCACTTTTCGGGGCGGATTTGCTTTGCTGATCATAGGAGCAGATAGGACAGCAGGCAGCAAAGCGGCGGTTCGAGTATGAAAAATAAAACTTTTATAAAGTCATTGCATCTGAAGGAAAAAAAGAATATAATAAGCCTACATTTTAAAAAGAATTTGTAATACATTTCTGAATTGAAAAGTTCTATTTATCAATGGCGTATCAGCCAAAAGTTCAGCGTGAAAACATTTGGAAGGCAGACAAATAAATACGATTAAAAAATGCAGATAATATAAACATGATTGAAAAGCAAAGAAATATATTGTATAATAAAAGAAAAATAATGCAATCTTTCTTTCGGTCATATGATATCAGCATGTGATCTGTCTGCTTTCCTAAAGGAGGCCATATGGGGAGAAAAAGGTTAGCAGCATCATCCGTGAAAGCAAAGGATGAAGATATTTACAACTGTCTGTCAGAGAATGAAGTATTTGCGGATCTGTTTAACGGTGCAGTCTTTCAGGGAACCCAGGTGATAAAACCTGAGTATCTGGAGGAAATGAATGAGAAAAAACAATTAAAAGTACCGGGCAGAGACGGACAGCCGGCAGTGATCAAAAAGCTGCGTGATGTACAGAAAGGGAGTGGATTGGGAGAGGGGATTCTGAGTATAGAGCTTGCGGCTGAAGGGCAGCGGAAGGTCCATTATGGGATGCCGGTGAGACATATGCTCTATGATGCGGTTGACTACACAAAACAAATACAGAACCTGGAGAAAAAGCATAAAAGCAGAAGGGATTTGTCTTCTGATGCGGAGTTTCTTTCAGGAATGAAAAGGGAAGATAGGCTGATGCCGATCATAACACTGGCATTTTTTTACGGGGAAGATCAGTTATGGGATGGCCCTATGTGTCTTCATGATATGCTGGATTTTCCAAAAGTATTGGAGCCTTGGAAGAGTTATATTCCCAACTATCCGCTGAATCTGGTGTACAGCGGTAATGTCAATCCTGAGAATTTCCAGACGGGACTGCGGGAAGTGTTCGAGCTTTTGAAGGTGGCAAAAGATCAGGCTGCCATGGAGAAATTCCTTGATAAAAACCGGGCGCGCTACAGTGATCTGGAATGGAAAAGAGGTAAGCTGATCGGAGATTTTCTGGATATTCCGTTGATCAAAAGAAATGCAGATATTATCAGAACAGAAGGAGGAGGTATGAATATGTGTACAGCGTTTCAGCAAATGTGCATGAAAGGAGAGCAGAGGGGCAGAAAGTTAGGCGAAGAAAGATTGTCCAAGCTGATACAGTTCCTTTTCCATGACAACAGGATTGAAGATTTACAGAGAGCCTCTTTGGACGCAGAATACAGGGAAATTTTGTACGAAGAGTATGGACTGAGATTGGAAAACGGCAGCAGTTCAGATTTGTCAGATTAAGCTTTAAGATAAAGTGTACAAATATTCCTTGATGAGTTATGATATAAAAGTTAAGACTAAATGAGAAAAGGAATATGAAGTAACAATGAAGAGGGATTTGACAACAGGAAACATCATTAAAACCATGCTCATATTTGCAGGCCCAATGATTCTTGGAAATCTCCTGCAGCAGTTTTACAATATAGCGGATACGCTGATCGTAGGAAGGTTTGTAGGAGCGGATGCCATGGCATCTGTGGGAGCCGCGTATACGCTTATGACTTTTTTGACCTCCATACTGATCGGATTATGTATGGGAAGCTGCTCTCTGGTTTCTTTTTACTTTGGTAAGCAGGATAAGGAAAAGATGGAGGTATGTGTACAGGGTTCGTTTCTTTTGATAGGCGGAGTTACGGTAGGTATAAATGTGCTGGTGTTTGTATTTATTGACCAGATTTTGCGGTTACTGCGGATACCGTCGGAAATATTATCCATGTCCCATGACTATGTGAGTATTATATTTTCCGGGATATTTTTTGTGTTTTTATATAATTATTATGCATACCTTCTGCGAGCTATAGGCAATTCTGTGGTCCCCCTTGTCTTTTTGGGGACTACATCGATCCTGAATGTTGTCCTTGATATTATATTTGTGGTGACTTTTGGCTGGGGGATTGCCGGTGCAGCACAGGCGACTGTAATATCCCAGGCCATATCCGGGATCGGTATTTCTATATATGTATGGGTCAAAGAACCGGTATACAGACTTCGTCTGTTTGGTAAAGCGCGTGTTTATATAACAGGGGAATCCATGCGGGAGATCACTAGATTTTCATTTGCAGCCTCCATCCAGCAATCGGTGATGAATCTGGGAATCCTGATGATACAGGGGCTGGTAAACAGTTTTGGCGTTGCTGTTATGGCTGCCTTTACAGCGGCAGTTAAGATAGATTCTTTTGCCTATATGCCTGCACAGGAATTCGGGAATGCCTTTTCCCTGTTTATCTCCCAGAATCACGGTGCCGGAAAGGAAAGCAGGATCCGAAAAGGGACAAAACAGGCTTTTGTGGTTTCCGCCTTGTTCTGTGGAGTGATTTCTGTGCTGGTATTTCTTCTGGCAAAGAACTTTATGTTGTTTTTTGTATCACCATCTGATACGGAAATTATAAAAATAGGTGTGGGATACCTGCGGATCGAAGGCGCATTTTACATAGGAATCGGAATTTTATTTTTACTGTATGGATATTACAGAGGAATCAATTTTCCTGAGATGTCATTGGTATTGACCATTATATCATTGGGTACCAGGGTGATCCTTGCCTATATACTGGCTCCAATAGAGGCAGTGGGCGTTGTTGGTATCTGGTGGGCAATACCCGTTGGATGGTTCTTAGCTGATGTAACAGGAATTATATATATGCAGCACAGAGAGCGTAAAAATTCTGAATAGATGAGAGAAATCCTGGGATTATTTCCCGGGATTTTTCATGTTCATCTTCCAAAGAAAAGCGGCATGCAGGCCAACAGCTTAAAAAGAATTGAAAATTGAATATTTATCCAAATACACAAAAATACTGTTTATGTGAGAAAAAATCTGATTTATGCAATAATTCAGTAGACATCAAAAAAAATATAATGTTATAATAAATATAGGAAAATGCATGGCGTATTCAGAAATGGGGTGTGATTGGAATATGGCAGGATATGAGAATAAGATAATGAAAAGTAATGATTTTTAATGAAAAGTAATGATTTTATTTGCCGCTATAAATCTGATAACTTTGCATACTGGAATTGCAATTACATCTGCAGGGAAGCATTCCTTTCAAGACAGCAGGCCCGGCTTCTTACGTATCTCCAGAATACTTATTCCAACTAGGACTTTTAAAGGATGATTTTTCGATCAAGAACCGGCTGTATATGTATCATTTCCTGGAACAGGGTGATGTTTTTCAAACATTTTTTTCAAAATATAAAGGCATTTCGGATACACGTCCTGTTGTGGAAAGAGGTGCGGTTATGCTTTCAGAAGTGGGAAAGACGGCAATATTAATTGATGTAGAATAGGTGCAGGACTTTAGACTTAAAGAAAGAGGTCTTATAAGAGAACATTTAAAAAAGGGTAATTATAAAAATCCGATATCGGGTCTGACTGCCGATATCGGATTTTGTCTGTAATACTGGGTCCGTTATTTTTCAGTAAATTCTTTTAACGCTCTGCCTATACGCATGATCCCGTCTGATATTTTCTCTTCCGGCATATTAGAGAAATTAAGACGAAGTGTATTGCGTTTTTTTGTGTTTGGGAAAAAGGAGTTACCGGGAACAAAGGCAACATTGTGTTCAAGACACTTTTCAAGCAGTTTCACGGTATCTATTTTTTCGTCCAGTTCAATCCAGAGGAAAAGCCCGCCCTCAGGTTTTATGAAACTGATATTGGAAGGAAAGGACTGTCTGATGGCTTCTATGGCTGTATCACGCCGTTTTCGGTATACCTCACGTATTTTATCAATGTGGACATCAATATCATATTGTTCCAGATAAGCAGAAATGACCATCTGGGCTATGGTATTGCACTGCAGATCCACGCCCTGTTTTACAAGAACGTATTTACGGATCACCTCTTTCTCCCCGGCGATCCAACCAATCCTGTAACCGGGACAGAAGATTTTAGAGAAGGTTCCTGTGCACAGAACATCGCCTGCCCGGTCAAAGGATTTTATGGATGGAAGGAAGCTGCCCTCATATCTAAGCTCTCCGTATGGATTATCCTCCACAACCGCAACACGGTATCTGGCAGAAATCTCTGCGAGCTGCTGTCTGCGCTCCAGGCTCCAGGTTCTTCCGGTGGGATTTTGGAAGTCGGGGACTACATAGATCAGTTTTGCCGTTGGATATTGCTTGAGAGCCTTTTCCAGTTCGGAGATGATCATCCCATTCTCATCTGTACGGACCTCCGCAAATTTACAGCCATATGCCTTAAAAGCACTGATGGCAGCAAGGTATGTAGGACTTTCACACAGCACCACATCCTCTTCATCTAAGAAAACTTTTCCGGAGAGGTCAAGGGCCTGCTGGGAGCCATGTGTGATTAAAATATTTTCATGGCTAAAGGAAGTGCCAAGCTGGGTATTCATCCTCTTTGCAATCCATTCCCTGAGGGGCTGGTATCCCTCCGTGGTGGTATACTGCAAGGCATGTTCTCCATTGTGGTCCAGAACATAATCATTGACAGCTTTGATCTCCTCAATGGGAAAAAGTTCAGGAGCCGGAAGACCGCCGGCAAATGAAATGACCTCCGGCTGTTCTGTGAGTTTTAAAAGTTCTCTGATCTCTGAAGCAGTTACGGATGACATTCTTCTTGCATATTTATATTCCATGGGTATACTCCTTTTACATATCATTATAAGATAGGGTTTATTTCGTTGTCAGTCAGCGGTTCCTCCTGTTGGTGAGCCAGGATCAGCTTTCTGATCACATCACATAAAATTTTGATGCCGCAGGTGATCCGGTCTCTGGGAGGGAAGGTATAGTTTAACCGGATATAACATTCACCCTTTTGTTTTGACAGGTAGGCCGGCATGCCCGGCAGAATGGCAACCCCGTTTTTAGCTGCCTGTAAAGCCAGCAAATCCGCTGATAAGCCATCCGGAAGTCTGCACCACAGATAGTATCCGCCCTCCGGTATATTCCAGGAAAGGCCCTTGGGTGCATAACGCTTTAGGGCGTCAGCCATCATATCCCTTCTTTCCCGGTATTCTCTGCGTATGGATTCTACATATTTTTCCATCTCCCCATTGACAATAAAACGCTCCACGATCTGCTGGGAAATGCAGCAGGAATGTAGATCTACAAGCTGCCGGATGCTGGAAAAATGATGGATCAGTTTTTTATCCGCACAGATCCAGCCCAGGCGCAATCCGGGATAAATGGTTTTGGAAAAAGAACTGAGGTATATGACATTTCCATTTTTATCCATTGTTTTCAGAGGAGCAGCGGCCTGTCCTCGGAACCCCAGTTCACTGTATGGGTCATCCTCTAAAATGGGGACAGAATACCTGGCGGCTAATTCCAGAAGACGGACTTTTTTTGCAGTGCTCATGGAGACGCCACAGGGATTGTGATAGGTGGGCATTGTGTAGATCAATTTCGGATGATAACGGATCAGGAGCTGTTCCAGCATTTTCACATCCATCCCGTCACTCTCCATGGGAACTGCCATAAGCCTGGCACCCATAGCACGGAAGCTCTGTATAGCGGGAAAAAAGGAAGGCTCTTCGATCAGCACAATGTCTCCGGGATTCAGAAAGGCGCGGGCTGTAAGATCAATACCTTCCTGCGCCCCGGAAGTGATCATGATCTCTGAGGGCTGGCAGAAGCAGGAGCGCTTTTGCATATACGATGCCATGACTTTGCGGAGAGAAGAAAAACCTGCCACAGGAGAGACAAGCATTCCTTTCGGGTTGGATAATAACTCGTTCTCGATTCCTTTAAAGGCCTGAACAGGGGGATTCTCAAAGGAGGCGATTCCGGCGGCGAAGGATATTACATCCTTCTGGTTTGCCATTTCCAGATATTTATTTACATCAAAGGTATCACGGTTCTTCAGATAATCGCTGAACAGATACTCCCACATGGGTTCTTTGCGGTAATCCGTTCTGCGCTCCTGATGTTCTTCCTCCCTGACGGCAACGGTGCCTCTTCCCACATGGGATGCCAGCAGACCGTCAGCCTTTAATTCTTTATATGCGTTCAGCACGGTTGTCCGGTTAATTCCCAGGGTATCCGCTAATTGGCGTTCAGATGGAAATTGAAAACCATCGGGAATCTCCCCGGAAATGATCTGAGCCTGGATCTGTTCCGCTATCTGTCTATATAAGGGTGTCTTTTTTGATTTGTCTATTTGAATTTTCATTGGTTCCTCCAATTGGTTCGGTCCAATGTGTATTATAAATGAGAATTGGCGGAACATCAACAGCCAATCACGATTAATTTTTTACAGCCAATTTTGCGCGTATACTTCTTCCCTGAAAACTGTACTCAGGATTATTTCATTTTACAGCTTCTGTGAGCGTCCGATATAAAGTGGCATCCATCTGCAGCTTTTGTTTGATCTCTTTTCTGATACTGGCCAAATCCTGGGATATATGGTTTGTATCTGTCTCGGGAACAGCGGTGATTTTTATAAAGACCAGTTTATTCCCCGGTCCGTAATCATGGAGAGAAATGTCTTCCACTGACCAGGCAGGTATATATACTGTGACAATTTTCATGATTTCTTCCTTTACAGCAGGATCAGCGCCCTCTCCTAGAAGAAGGACCATATTCTCTTTAAAGGAGTTAAATCCTGATTTGAGAATGACTATGCACACAAGAATTCCTAAAATGCCGTCGGTGGGAATGCTTACATAGGGAACTGCAAGGATTCCCATAAAGGTGGCTGTGGTTACAAGGGCATCGGAAATATTTTAATTACCTGTACAAAACGGATTGTATTGGGAGCGGCCTTGTTTTTAGAGGGCAGTGTCAATTGCAGACAGAGATCCTATGTGCTAAACTATACAATATCATATCAAAGATGCAGAAAGTAACCGTGATGAACAGAAGGTTACAATGAAAACAACAGGATATTGTGGAAAAAAGGATCATTTGGGAGGTAGACTTGAAATGTCGGAAAAACAACTGAAGTTCAGATATGCTAAGAGAAATGACGCGGCTCTTGTTTTAAAGTTTATTAGGGAACTTGCCGCATATGAAAATATGGAAAGCGAGGTGACAGCCACAACAGCGGATCTGGAAGAGTGGGTATTTGATAAAAAAAAAGCAGAAGTGATTTTCGCTGTAATAGATTCTGAGGAAATAGGCTTTGCGTTGTTTTTTCACAATTTTTCCACCTTTTTAGGGCGTGCAGGGTTATATCTGGAGGATTTGTATGTCAAGCCCCAGTACAGGGGGAATGGTTATGGAAAGAGCATTCTGAAAAAACTGGCTCAAATTGCAGTTGAGAGGGGCTGCGGACGCCTGGAATGGTGGTGCTTGGATTGGAACAAGCCAAGCATTGACTTTTATTTATCATTGGGTGCCAAGGCTATGGAAGACTGGACCGTTTACCGCATTGCCGGTGAGACACTGGAACAATTATCTGCTGAATAAAGAATTATCTATCTAAATTATCTATCTATATAAATCCATATAAAAAATCTCCGTTTTATTTCACATGGAAATGAGCGGGGATTTTATTCTGTCCAAAGGACTGCCGAAGCTGCGGCAGTCCTTTTTACTCTAGAATGTGCAGAAAAGGTATCTCTCACGATGTTTTCGACACTTTATTTGCGGCAATTTCGTATAAAAGCTCCCACAAATCATAACTGCGTCGAAAAAATGTCGAAAAATACGCGAAAAGTGATTGGCAATGGTGAATACAAGAAATATAATAACTATATACAGGTGATATGCGGGAGGAGGAATATTATGGAGTTAACGCAGGAACAACAGAATATGCTGGACGGAAAGTATGGGGAAGGTACAGCATATGCAATGAAGATCCAGGTGGCGATCGGGGAATCCTTTGATGCACCTCGGATGGTGCCCATAACAAGGGCACATGTAGCTTTGTCCAATCAGGACGCAGATTTGTGGTTTGCGGAGAAATTGCTGAATGCAGGGGCATACTGCAGAGTCTCTCCCACTGTGAATCCGGGATTCTGTATTTCGTTCTTTAAGGAGCGGGATATGGTGTCAGAGGAGGACGCGGATTTTATGCAGAGGACGCATAATGCGTATAAGGGCTTAGGTGCGACTCTGACTTATAACTGTACCCCATACGTTGCCACGAACGTCCCTAATTTTGGTGAAATTGTGGCTTTTTCGGAATCAAGTGCAACCCCTTATGTGAATTCAGTCTGGGGAGCCAGAAGTAACCGGGAGGGAGCCAACAGTGCATTATGTGCAGCTATCACAGGATATGTACCTGAGTATGGACTGCTTCTTGATGAGAACAGAAAGGGAAATATTCTGGTGGAAGTAAAAGCAGATATGAAATCTGATTTTGAGTATCATCTCCTGGGATACTGCGGTCGGAAGATTGGAAGCGGGATTCCCGTATTTACCGGGCTTCCAAAGCACATAGGCAAGGAGGCACTGACAAATCTGGGCGCGCAGCTCAATACATCCGGTGCATACGGAATGTACCATATTGTGGGATGTACACCGGAAGCGCAGACTTTGGAACAGGCGTTTGGGGGAAAGGAACCGGAACGAACAGTAACCATTACCAATGAGGACTTGGAGGAAATACTGGAAGAGATTTCAGCAGAGGGAAACAGGGCAATTGATTTTGCTATGTTTGGATGTCCGCATTTTACCTTGGAACAGGCACAGCATATTGCCAGAAGATTACAGGGAAAGAAATTGAAAAAAGAGATGTGGATCCTCACTTCCTATCATGTAAAGGCCTTAGCCGACAGAATGGGCATAACAGAGGTGATTGAGGCGGCCGGCGGGAATATTGTGCCGGATACCTGCCCGGATCAGCCCTGCTGGAGACATTTGCAGGGGAAAACAGGAGTCACGGAATCACCCAAATGTGCGTATTACCCCAAGCGCAGAGGTATTAATTTTGTTATACGTGATCTGGATACATGCATTGACGCAGCACTGAACGGGGAGGTGGTCTGATGGAAAAGAAATTTAGATGTCATAAGATCTCAGAGGGGATCGTAGAAGGGGAAGCATTGGTATCAGGCGATAACATTATGTTTTATCTGATCGAGCCGGATACGGGGAAAGTCATTGAACCGGCTCATGCACTGGAAGGGCAGAGCATTGCGAATAAAATACTCATATTCCCCAGTGGAAAGGGGAGTTCCGTAGTGCAGGCAGACGGTCTTTTTCAGCTCAACAAAAAGGACAATGCACCGAAAGGTATGATCATCCGGTATCCGGAAACAGTCCTTGTTTCCAGTGCCATAATCATGGATATTCCCATGGTGGACAAGGTGGATGAAGCATTTTATGAAACAGTAAGATCAGGAGACCATATTCGGATCAATGCAGATGCGGGTGTAATAGAAATTTTAGACTAATGTTTCCGCGCGGGATGCGCAAGGAGGAATCAGGATGAAAAGATTAGCGGTTTTATTAGCTTGTGCACTTTGTGTTACTTCTCTTTACGGATGCGGCGGCTCCGGCGGCGATAAAGGCGGAGATAAAAAGGAAGGGACATCTGATACAAAGCAGGAAGAAAAAGATGACGGTACACAGGAGAACAGCCAGGAGGCGGATGCCGAACTTGACGGGCTGGATCCCATTACCTTAAAGTTTGCCAGTATAGGGCCGGAGAGCGGTACTACCCAGGCGGACGGGGAAGCCAAATTTATTGAATATGTGGAGGAAGCGTCAGGAGGAAAGATAAAGGTAGACCATTATCCCAATGGAGCACTGGGAGGGGATACTGAGATGCTGGAAGGCTGCGCCATGAATACGATCCAGATCTGTAATCCGGCTATCTCTGTGCTGACTACTTATGATGAGAAATTTGGTATTCTGGATATGCCGTTTTTATTTGATGATTATGAGTCGGAATTAAAGGCGGTAAATGAAGGCAAGCTGGGTGATGAATTTGACAAGATGCTGGAGGGTACGGGAATCCGTATTGGTGACACCTATTATTTTGGCGGCTACAGAGGACTGAGCAACAGTGTGCGGCCGGTAGAGTCACCGGAGGACATGAAAGGTCTTAAAATCCGTGTTATGGAAAGTCCGGTGTACATTACAGCCTTTACTCTTATGGGGGCAAATCCCACACCTATGAGCTTCTCAGAATTATTCACAGCACTTCAAAACAAGACTGTAGACGGACAGGACAATGACCCGTCACTGACTTATACCTCTCAATATTATGAGGTGCAGAAATATTACAGCAATCTGGAGCATACCATATCCATCGGTTGTCTTGCTATGAGTGATGAGTGGTACAGCGGTCTGCCGGATGCGTATAAGAAGATCATTGATGAGGGTATTAAACAGCAGTCAGAGCTGGTCACAAAAAAGAGTCTCGAAATGTATGAGTCTTATTTAAAACAGCTTGAGGATGCAGGCATGGAAGTGACAAAGATCACGGAAGAGAACCGTACAAAGTTCAAAGAAGCGGTAGAGCCCATGTACGATGAATACAAGGAGAAACTCGGAAACGAGATTTTTGATATGGCACAGGAATTTAACAAGTAGCATATGCGGCAGCAAAAGGGGGAAGTTTTTTGAAGAAGGCTAAAATTCTTGTTACTATATGGAATAAAGCGGAGGAATACTTTCTTGTTTATTCCTTGATCCTGATGGTGGCTCTTGTTTTTATCCAGGTTATCATGAGGTACATATTTAATAATTCCCTGAGCTGGAGCGAGGAGCTGGTGCGCTATATATTTATATGGCAGATTTGGCTTGGGGCCAGTGTCGGGGCGAAAAACAATGACCACATCAGGATTGAAATATTCAGCAATAAATTAAAGCAGAAACCAAGAGAAGCGCTGGAAATAGTGATCAACCTTATGATTTTTGTATTTTATTTATTCCTCATATGGCAGGGGATCCTGTATCTGAAGACTGTGATCGCTACAAGTATGACTTCCACGGGTCTTCAGATCCCATTATGGATCGTATACATTTCCCTGCCAATCGGTTCGGCGGCTGTGGCTGCCCGCCTTGCCTGCAGGGTCGTCTATGAGATCACGCATTTCGGACATCTTCCCGTGCAGGATACATCACAGGCAAAGGGGGTGGAGTAGAGGATGGAAATAGCAGTTTTATTCGGCAGTTTCTTTATCCTGCTGCTTTTAAGTGTTCCGGTGGGACACGCCATCGGAATTTCAGGTTTACTGAGCTTTCTTATATGTACAGATTATTCACCCATGGTATTTATTAAAAGTTCCTTATCCGGGACAGATTCCTTTACGCTTTTGGCAGTGCCGTTTTTCATGCTGGCCGGAAATCTGATGGCAACGGGAGGAATTGCAAAGCGGATCGTAAACTTTGCGGACAGTCTTCTTGGATGGATGACAGGGGGTCTTTCCATTGTGACAACCATTGCCTGTATGTTTTTTGGGGCAGTTTCAGGTTCCGCCGTTGCCACAACCTCAGCAATCGGTTCTTTTATGATACCGGAGATGGAGAAAAAGGGATATGACAAGGATTTTTCAGCGGCATTAGCGGCAGCAGCCGGGTCCGTGGGGGTTATTATTCCGCCCTCCGTACCTCTTGTCATCTATGGTGTGGCTGTAAACGCATCTGTAAAGGATTTGTTTACCGCGGGAATATTACCGGGCATCATGATGGGCATTGCCATGATCATCGTGTGCGTCATCACCTCCAGAAAGCATGGGTGGAAAGGCGATGCAAAGCGTCCGGAGCCAAAAAAAGTATGGAAGGCATTCAAAGAAGGTTTCTGGGCACTGCTTATGCCGGTTATTATCCTGGGAGGAATTTATAAAGGTATCTTTACCCCCACGGAGGCCTCTGTTGTGTCTGTGGTTTACTGTATCTTTGTCAGTATGTTTGTGTACAAAGAGATGGATCTGAAAGGGCTGTATAAAGGATTTCTGGGAATCGTGAACCTTTGCGGCATTACCCTGTTCATGATGGGATTTGCCAATGCGTTTTCCTATTTCCTTACCATTGAACAGATTCCCAACAGATTAACAGAATTGTTTTTAGGCATCAGTCACAATAAATTTGTGATCCTGCTTATGATCAATATCCTTCTTCTGATCGTGGGATGTGTGATCGACAATATTCCGGCTACCATAATTCTTGCGCCCATATTGCTGCCGGTAGTAAAGGCGATCGGTATGAGCCCTATCACATTTGGCGTGATGCTCACTATGAACCTGGCGATTGGGTTTATCACTCCGCCCTATGGCATCAATCTGTTTATGGCAACCGCTGTCTCGGGGGTGCCCATGGATGCTATGATGAAGAGGATAGGCGGTCTTTTGGTATCACTTCTGGTTGTACTGATGCTGATCACTTATGTGCCGTGGTTTACACTGGGATTCCTGGGATAGGGGAAGCCTGAGGGAAAGTGAGGTTGGAAATGCCGCTATTATTGCCTGAAGATTACAATACATTGATCCCCCCTCTTTATAAAGTCCGCCAGGTGTTCGGCAGAGAAATTCTGCCGGACATTCCGGCGGCTATACAAAAAGAGTTTCAAAGAAAAGTGATAAGTGGTATAATAAAACCAGGAATGCGGGCAGCAGTTGCAGTGGGAAGCCGCGGCATCCGCAATTTACCGCTGATCGTAAAAACAATCCTGGAAGAGTTGAAAAAGCTTGGCGCAGAGCCTTATATTGTCTCGGCAATGGGCAGCCACGGCGGAGGAACCGAAGAAGGACAGCGTGAGGTTCTGTACGGCTATGGGATCACGGAGGAAGCCATGGGTGTCCCCATTGTCACGACCACAGAAGTGGTATGTCTGGGAGAGATATCAGGCGGCAGGAAGGTATATTTTGATAAGTCCGCTATGGAGGCGGATGTGATCATTCCGGTCAACCGAGTGAAGCTGCATACGGATTTTGTATCTGACATACAGAGCGGCCTCTGTAAAATGCTTGTCATTGGACTGGGAAACCACAGAGGATGTACGGCAGTCCACGAGGCTGATTTTTCTGTCTTTGGAGAAGTGATAAAAGAAGCAGCGGCCTGGATACTGAATAAAGCACCGGTGGCTTTTGGTGTTGCCGTTTTGGAAAACGCTTATGATGAAACCAGCCATATTGAGGCTGTTCCGGCTGAGATCCTGATCGAACGGGAAAAGGAACTGGTAAAAACAGCGAGAAGCAATATGCCGGTTTTGATGATCCCCGAGATTGATATTCTCATTGTAGAAGAAATCGGAAAAGATATATCCGGGGCAGGATTTGACCCTAATATTCTGGGGAAAAGTTATATCCTCAAAGAATTCGTCCTGCCGGTTCCCAAAATAGATAAGATGGTCCTGCTGGACGTCTCTTTGGCCTCTCATGGAAACGGGATCGGGCTGGGGATATTTGATATCATTACAAAGAAAGTTTTTGAACAGCTTGATCGTGAGGCCATGTACGCAAATGCTATCGCGGTAAAATGCGTGGAGGACTGCAAAATCCCGCTGATAGCCGAAAATGAGGAGGAGGCAGTTAAGATAGCCATCAAAATCCTCAGAAATGCAGATAAAGACAACTTAAGGATCGTGAAGATCAAAAATACCATGGAGCTGGGAGAAATCATGGTATCACATGCACTGCTTAAAGAAGTAGAGAAAAATCCACACCTGGTTTTGGAAAATAAAATGTGATATGAGGAGGCCGAGATGAAGGTCAAGGAAAATTTATGGGAAACGATCCGATATGGCAGGCCGGACGCTCTGATCAATGATGAGACTAAAGTATGCAAAGATATCTGCAGATGTAAGGAATATGTGAAGGTACCGGATATCTGTAAAGTACCTATGGACTGGAATAAAGCAGAGGAAGATACCAGAAGGATACATGAAGAAGGAAAGCTGACAATGGCTATGATGGCCTCCGGTTTGTTTGAACAGTCCCATGCGCTCATGGGATTTGAGGATGTATTTATTGCCATGCTGGAGGAACCGGAGGCCATGCACCAGCTTCTCGACCTCATTATGGAGTTTAAGCTGACCTGGTGCCGTATGCTGGTGGAAAACTGTAAGCCGGATGCCGTTCTTTTTCACGATGACTGGGGATCCAAGAAAAGCCTCTTTGTCAGCAGAGATACATGGGTTGAGTTTTTCAAGGAGAGATACCGGAAAATTTATGGTTATCTGAGAGAGAACGGGGTACTTGTGGTGCATCACGCAGACTGTTACTGCGAAACCATAGCAGAAGATATGGCGGAGATCGGTGTTGACGTGTGGCAGGGTGTAACCCCTGAAAATAATATTCCCATGATGCAGAAGCACCTCAGAGGGAAAATGGCATTCATGGGGGGATTGGATGCGGCGGTGATCGATGTGCCGGACTTTAAGGAGGACATTATAAGGGGGGAGGTAAGAAGGGCCTGTGAGGAATATGTGCCCGGAGGAGGATTTATTCCCTGTCTGACATACGGCGGTGATGACGGCAGCATTTATCCCGCTGTGGATGAGATCGTCAAAGATGAGATTGCAAAGTGGAGCCGGGCATATTTCCACAAATAATGACAGGGATTCAAATAATGTGTCAGGAATGCGGCTTGACGAAGCAGCATAAATGGTGCTAAACTAATCCTAGTCTAAAAGCAGGTGGAAGAATATGGAAGTCAGTAATTTTGTAAAGAAGGGAAGTACCAGGAATCGTACAGAGATTGCCTATGATAAGATAAAGGATTCAATATGCAGCGGTGCGATCAGGCCGGGGGATATTCTCAGCGAATCCCAGATCGCAGCGGAACTGGAGATGAGCCGGACTCCCGTCCGGGAAGCTCTGCGGATACTTGCCAGCGAGGATTTGGTAGTGATCAAGAATGGTATCGGAGCTTATGTGACAGAGATATCAGAGAAGGGGACCAAAGATTTGTTCGCAGTCCGAAAGCCTCTTGAAATATTGGCATCCAAGTCAGCCATTCACAATATATCAAAAGAGGAAATCCGGCAAATGGAAGAGATTTTCCAGAAGCTAAGGGTATTGGATGAATCGGGAGCACGGGTCGATAAAAAGATGTTTACGGATATGGACTGGGCACTGCATGACTTGATCATTGAAAAATGTGATAACCAGTATGTGAAGAATATTATGGCAAATATCAATGCCAATATTAAAAGGCTCCAGATATCCTCCTTTTACGCATTAAATGATATGCAGGAAAGTACGGCCCAGCATCTCAGAATTTTACGTCTTCTTGAGAAAAAAGAAGAAGATGCTCTGGAGAAGGCATTGGCAGACCATGTGGAATGGTCCATGCGCGCACTGCTCAGAACCTGAGAATAAGAACTTTATAAGAACTGTTGTAGATAAGGCTTTCTATGATATATAATAAATCATAGAAAGCCTTAACATATGCACTGGCGTCTGCCGTAACGTTTGATCTAAAGCATATCTGTATCAAAAATCGGGACAATATATTTTTGGATCAAATCGATCCTGTCTTTTGCTCTCGGTATAAAAAGGGCGGAAATGGAAACCACCATATTTTTGTCTCTATTCACATAAATCGTATTGCCCCCGTCACCCATGGCGGCAAATTCATTTTCCTTATCCCCGCAGAGCCACCATAAGTACCCATAGGGCAGATTTTGTTTTTCCCAGCGGCTGTGTTCTTTTGTGCTCTCATCTATCCAGCTTTTTGAAACGATCACCTGTCCATTCCACATGCCGCCGTTTAAGTATAATTGACCTATTTTAGCCATATCAGCGGGTGAAAGGGTAAGGCCCCATCCGCCTGCGTTAATGCCGGATCCATCAGAGACCCAGCCGCTGATATCTGAGGAATTGTTGAATGCCATCTGTTCTTCCTTGCTCTGAAAAACAATATTTTTTTCAACTGTGATCCCCAGGGGTGCAAATAAATTTTCGGACGCAAAGTCCAGGACAGAACGGCCGACGGCCTTTGCAAGAATACCGGATAAGATATCAGGTCCGATGAGAGGTGCATAACGGAATTTGCCGATCCTGCCTTTTCCGCCCAACAGATCAAGGGTAAATCCTACCCAGTCTTCACTGGTAAAATATTTTATATAGGGGGCAAATTTATATTTGTAGGGAGCCGTCATTGTCAGCATGTTTTCAAGGGTAATATTCTGTATTGTGTTCTCGCCCTTTTTTACAGAATACCCCGGAAAGAAGTCCAATACCTTCTGATCAACGCTTTTTATATACCCCTGATCCAGCGCAATACCCATCAATATGGAGAGAATGCTTTTCGTCACCGAGTAGACATGAAAACGGCAGTCTCTTGTGCATGCATGATAGTAATTTTCATATAGTGTTCTGCCGTTTTTCAGAACAATGATGCCTGTGGTATTGTTGTAGTCCCTGCATATGATATTCTCCAGTTCTGAAATCTTTTCCTGATTCATATCTCGTTCTCCTTTGCGTTTGATCTGGATGCCGCCTGTGTTTTTGCTGTCTTTTTCTTGACAGGATAATAAATTTCCGTGATGAGTTCATCTTCTGATGATACCTGGGAGGGATCCGTGATGTACACTTCGCAGAGCGCGCCGTTTCCCTCGTAGCCCTCCTTTTCTGCCCATTTCCGCTGTTTTGCGTATACAGAGGGCAGCGCGGAGTAGGAACCGTGCAGGACGGTTTTCAGGCACAGTCCGGGATTGTGGTCCCTTGTCCCTGTGGCATATTCCTTTACCGGGATGGCAAATTCTGTATCCAGCCCAAGGGAAGTGAATTCTTCACTGTGGAACAGCACCATGGGCGGGGCAGCGGCCGTCAGCTTATCATCCAGCATTTTTTTGAATAATTTTCCGTAGCATTTTTTATATTCCTCAGGAAAATCATTTTCCTGCACCATTTTCCTGACAGACAAAAGATACATTTGCGGCAGCTCTGCGAGCTGGATCTCAATCGTATCCAGATAAGACATGATGGATCTTCCCTGTTTTAGGGTTGCGATATCCTGGTTCATCTGTTCCAGAGTTTTTTTGTATTCCAGGATCTGTTTTTCCATCTCCCTTTCTTTTCTTATGAGTGCAGGATAAAGGATTTCCTCTGTCAGCTCCTCCGAATGAAGAATAGATTTGATCTCATCCAGGGAGAAGCTGTAAGATTTCAGCCGGTTAATGAATAACATGGTTTCCAACTGACGGATGGAATAATACCGATATCCGCTTTCCGGATTGATCTCTTCCGGATGGATCAATCCTATTTCCGCGTAATAGCGGAGCGTCTTGGCAGACACCTTGCATATAGCTGAAAATTCACCAATTGATAACAAAGCATATCCTCCTTATGGCATGTTTAAGATTATCTTTATGTTACACCCTGCCCTAAGGGGAAAGTCAATATGTTTATCCCTGGGATTACCATCCGGAAACGTTTGTTCATACACAGGAATTTGATCAGCGTTCCAGAGATTTTCTCAGATATCTGGCTGTGATCGTATCGGCGGTTTCTGCCATTTTCCGGGGGGTTCCGGTAAATACGACCTGACCGCCGTCAGTGCCTCCGTCAGGCCCTATGTCAATGATATGATCTGCCTGTTTCATTACATCCAGGTTGTGTTCGATCACAATGACAGTGCTGCCGCGCCTGACAAATCCATCTAGAAGTCTCATGATGTTTTTCACGTCAGAGGCGTGCAGGCCCGTGGTGGGTTCATCCAGCAGATAGATATTTCCCTTTTTGTCCAGGTACTTTGCCAGCTTCACTCTCTGGCGTTCTCCTCCGGAGAGGGTGGAAAGCGGCTGCCCCAGGGTCAGATAGGAGAGGCCTGTTTCTATCATTGCCTGGAGCTGCTTGTGGATCTTTTTGTGGTCCTGAAAGAATTCTGCAGCCTCCTCGGCTGTCATGTTCAGAATATCCAGTATATTCTTACCTTTGAACCGGTAGGATAAAGCCTCATCACTGTATCGGCTGCCTTCACAGACTTCGCATACAGTGGTTACAGGATCCATGAAAACCAGTTCCGTTACAACCACACCCTTACCCTTGCAGACGGGACAGGCACCTTTGCTGTTAAATGAAAAGAGAGAGGCATCCACTCCGTTTTCAGAAGCCAGTAATTTTCGGATATCGTCGAAGAACCCTAAAAATGTGGCGGGCGTAGACCGGCCTGTGGCTGTGATGGGAGACTGATCCACCAGTACCACCCGGTCCTTATACTGCTGTGCAAACACATCCCGGATAAGACTGGATTTGCCGGAGCCGGCTACGCCGGTCACAACGGTCAGTACATTGATGGGAATATCAACAGATATATGTTTCAGGTTGTGAATATGGGCGTCTCTCACCGACAGGAACTGACTGGCTTTTCTCGGGTTAGGTTTGACAGGGATATATTCCAGCATGGCATTTCCCGTCAGGGTTCCCGACCGGAGCAGTCCCTCATAGCTTCCCTGATACAATATCTCTCCGCCGTTTCTGCCTGCCAGCGGTCCCACGTCGATCACCTCATCGGCAATAGAGATCACATCCTTGTCGTGTTCTACCACAAGGACGGTATTGCCTTTGTTTCGCAGATTCTGCAGCAGTTTTGTCATGCGGTGGACATCCCGGGGATGCATTCCGGTGCTTGGCTCATCAAAAATGTAAGTCATGCCAGTGAGGGAACTGCCTATATAGCGGACGAATTTTAGGCGCTGTGCTTCACCTCCTGACAGGGTAGTGGATTCCCGGTTCATGCTCAGATAGGGAAGTCCGATCTCGATCATGCGTGTCAGGGAGGCAGTCAGGGTATTGACAATAGTCTCACCTCTGGGATCAGTGATCTCCTGCAGGACAGTTCGCAGCCTGGTGAATTCCATCTCACACATTTCGTCAATGCCGTATCCGTTGATTCGGCAGGAAAGTGCCGCGGGATTCAGGCGTTTTCCGCGGCAGACAGGGCATTCCCGCTCTTTGATGAGCTTTTTCAGACGGAGAAGGGAGCGGTCGCTGGAGGCCGACGGGTCCCGTTTGATGAGCAGCCGGTTCATATGGTTATAAATCCCCTCTACCTTTTTATTGACCGGCTTTTTGCCCCGTTCATATGCCCCATACAGCAGCAGGTTTCTTTCTTTTTCAGAATAGTCCTTCCACTTTTTATCCAGATCAAACAGGCCGCTCTGGGTATACTGTTTCCAATACCAGTTGCCAAAGTGGAATGCAGGCAGTTCAACCATACTCTCATTCCAGCTCTTATCCGGAGTAAGCACCTGGTCCATATCCAGATCCAGGATTTTTCCGATACCGGAGCATTCCGAACACATTCCGTTGGGGTCGTTGAAGGAAAAGTAAGAGGCTGTTCCCACATAAGGTGTTCCGATACGTGAGAAGAGCAGACGCAGGGCAGAATACATGTCACTGATGGTCCCAACAGTGGAGCGCGCATTTCCACCCAGTCTGGCCTGGTCAATAATGACGGATGCGGTGAGATTGTCTATAAGATCCACTCTCGGTTTTTTATATTTGGGAAGTCTGCCCCGAATAAATGCTGTGTAGGTCTCATTCATCTGCCGCTGACTTTCCGCGGCTATGGTGTCGAATACTATGCTGGATTTACCTGAGCCGGAAACCCCTGTAAAGACAATAATCTTTTCTTTGGGTATTTCCAAAGAGACATTTTTTAAGTTGTTTTGTTTTAATCCCCGGATGATGATTTTATCCTTATGAGACATACTATTCCTCACTTTCTTTTTGACGTATGACCCATTATAACAGCATAAGAAATAAAAGTCCTGACTTTTTTTGCTGCGTTTTGTCAGGGAGAGCACAGTACACTAGTTGAGTTTCCGGAAACCAAGAGGGGTGATACCTGTTATTTTTTTGAAAATGGAGATAAAGTGGCTTGCGTCTGTAAATCCCACCTTATGCGCAATGTCCTGAACTTCCAGGCGGGGATTCATGAGAAGATATTCCTTTGCCTTGTTGATCCTGTAAATGGTCAGGTATTCATAAGCAGAACACCCAAGGAAACGGTTGAACAGCCGTGACAGATACTGAGGGGAGATATAAACCCGGCGGCCAAGCTCCTGCACTGTGAGTTCCGTATTGTAATTTGTTTCGATTTCCTGTATTACAGGGGCTACGTATCTCTGATACAGGGAATCGTCCATCAGACTGCGCGTATAGATGCCGTCCGCAAAAAACATCAGAAGCCGGTAGCAGTCCGTGGACAAAGCTTTGGCGTCCATAGGCGGGTTTTCATATTTTTTCATGATAAGGGAAACAAGAGAGGCTATCTCTGCTCCCTGTTCTTTTTCTATAAAGAGGAAGGGCCTGTTTCCGAGAAGCCGGGGAATACTGCTCTCAATGGTGCCTGTAAAGGTGGCAAACAAGGTGAGCCATTCCTCTGTCTCCTTTGCGTAGGAATGTTGGATAAACGGCGCGATCAGTACACCCTGCCCTTCCTGCAGGATGTGTACTTTTCCCTGGATCATGATTCGTCCGTTTCCTTTTTCGGACTGAAGGTAGTGGTACAGCGGATATCCCTTGGGACGGGACGTGTTTTCCTGCACCCAGTGGTTTCCTATGGAATCAAATGTAAAGGGTTCGCTGACCGGTGTGTTTCTAAAATGGATGGGCATAGATATCACCTGTTTCAAAATGTTATATTATTTAGCTTAACATATTACACAATCCCCTGTCTATCTGTAATATAATCAAATCAGCAGGCAACAGGTAAAGAGAGCGGTAAGCTTTCGGAAAATCATATAAATAAGGAGACAAATGATCATGGAAGGTAAATTTAAAAGGATTCTATACGGCGGAGATTATAACCCGAACCAATGGCCAAAGGATATCTGGCAGGAAGATATGAGGATTTTCAAAGACGCCCATATCAACAGTGCCACCATTAATGTATTTTCATGGGCTAAGATCCAGCCCTCAGAAGAAGTCTATGATTTTAGTGAGCTGGACGAAATCGTTGAGATGCTCAGCAGGGAAAATTATGATGTTGTGCTTGCCACATCCACAGCGGCGCTGCCAGCATGGATGGTTAAGCGGTATCCCGAGACTGCAAGGACAGATTATGAAGGAAGACACCACAAATTCGGACAGCGGCATAATGCCTGTCCAAATTCACCGGTTTATCAGAAGTATGCGAAGGCCCTTGCAAAAGAACTGGCAAAGAGATACGGAAGCAACAGCCATATTGCATGCTGGCATATTAACAATGAGTATGGCGGGGACTGTTACTGTGAAAACTGTGAAAAGGCATTCCGTGTCTGGCTTAGGAAAAAGTATGGGACACTGGAAGCACTGAACAAAGCATGGAATCTGGAATTCTGGGGACATACCATTTACGATTGGGATGAGATCGTGCTGCCAAATGCGCTGAGTGAAGGGCTTGAGAATGACAAGACGGCATTCGCGGGGATTTCTGTGGATTACCGCAGGTTTATGTCGGACAGCCTTCTCGGCAACTACGTTATGGAGCGGGATGCAGTCCGCTGTTATGACAAGGAGACTCCCATTACAACGAATCTCATGGGCACCTATAAAGGACTGGATTATTTTAAATGGGCAAAAGAGATGGATGTGGTGTCATGGGACAACTATCCCCGTTACGATACTCCATGGAGTCAGACCGCCATGTGTCATGACCTGATGCGGGGGCTGAAGGATGAACCATTTATGCTGATGGAGCAGACTCCAAGCCAGCAGAATTGGCAGCCATATAATTCCCTGAAAAGACCGGGACAGATGCGGGCACAGAGCTATCAGACTATTGCCCATGGGGCGGATACCATCCAGTTTTTCCAGCTTCGCCGGAGCGTGGGCGGATGTGAAAAGTTCCACGGGGCAGTCATTGCCCATGTGGGCACAGAGGATACAAGGGTGTTCCGGGAGGTACAGCAGCTTGGACAGGAACTGGAACAGCTAAGAGATATGACACTGGACTCTGTGAATGAAGCGGAGGTGGGAATTGTATTTGATTGGGATAATTATTGGGCACTGGAATATACCAGCGGACCTAACGTGGATCTGAAATATGTGGACCAGATCCATCAGTATTACAGGTATTTTTATGACCGTAATATTCCAGTGAATATGATACCGTTTGACGCGGATTTCAGCAGATATAAAATGGTTGTGGCCCCTGTACTCTATATGGTGAAAGCAGGCATGCAGGAAGCCCTGGAGGAGTTTGTCAAGAACGGCGGGGTTTTGGTCACCACATATATGAGCGGGATCGTAGACCAGTCGGATAATGTGTATCTGGGCGGATACCCGGGAGTATTGAGTAAAATGGCCGGAGTGTGGGTGGAAGAGATAGATGCACTGGCACCGGAACAGGAAAACACGGTGATCTTTGAGGACGGTGACAGCGCGCCGGGCAGGCTGGTCTGTGATATCATACACTTAAGAGGTGCTAAATGCATCGGAAGATACGGACAGGATTTTTACGAAGAGAGTCCGGCTGTGACAAAAAATAGGTTTGGGAATGGAGCTGTATATTACATCGGAACCGAAATGGACAAAGAGGGTATTGCAAAGGTTCTTGACATGGCGGCAGAAGATGTAAGCGTAAAACCGGTAATAGAAGAGAAAACCGGGCTTGAGATCACCTGCCGGAGAAAAGACGGATACCGGTACTATTTTGTCATGAACTTTAAAAACGAAGATTTGGAGATTCCCTCCTGCTTTGCAGGAAATACAGATCTGCTGACCGGGGAATCTGTAAAAAGCGGAGAAATCCTTTCTAAATTTGATGTGAAAATCATCCGCACAGAAGAATAGGTTCTTCTATAAAATTTTATAAGATTTACGGAAAATGAGGGCTGTCGCACTGAATAATGCGTGTACAGCCCCTTTTTCGTGCAGGAATGGACGAATACAAAATAAGGAGAGACATTTCTGCAGTGAATCGTATTTTGCACATTTTACCGCAATATGATAATCTGTATATGGACAGCCCGGTGTCTTATATTTACAGCCCCGCGGGAATGATAAGGCTATTTATATTAAAGTGACGGGACCGGCCAAAAGAAAAAATAAAGCAGAATATTGCGGATATGGAGTGACAATGGTAAAAGAGATAAATAACGGATTGCTTGATAATCTGGAGAAACTGCATACAACAGAATTAGGTGTTGTACGCATTAAGAGAAACCTTTCCCTTGATACGGATCAGGTGGCTGCATGGTGCCAGGAAAAAATAAAATCACCAGATGCCGTTTTTGAAAGGAAAGGGAAGAACTGGTATATCACTTTAGATGACTGTGTGATCACAGTGAATGCCAACAGTTGGACTATTATAACAGCACACAGGAAAAAATCAAAAAGGTAGCCTACCGGACAGGATTGGTTTTTTGTTTTCAAAAATATCGACAGGAAAGGCAATGGCGGCTGCACTGCTGTTTTCTTATGCCATTGAGTTCTCACAGTTATATCAGGCGGAGTGGATCAATGCGCTGCGTCATACTGCTTCGGGAGGTCTGGTATTGGGGTAACAGCTTATACTTTTTACACTTTTACCCTCCACTATAACACCAGACTTTTTGTCCGTGTTAATATAGTCTTTACAAGGAGGCATAAAAGAATGAACAAATATAGGACTTCAGAAATTGCCAAGATCATCGGTATCCATCCGAATACGGTACGCCTATATGAAGAGTTGGAGCTGATCCCGAAACCTGACCGCATGCCAAATGGCTACAGGGTATTTACGGATCTTCACATAGAACAGTTTCGCCTTGCCCGTCTTGCATTTCAAGTTGAAGTGCTGCAGAACGGGCTGCGGAAAAAGATTGTACAGATGATAAAAGTATCCGCTGCAGGTGATTATGACAAAGCACTGGAACTCACAGAGGGGTATCGGATGTGGCTTCGGCAGGAAATTGCCAACGCGGAGGAGGCCATTGATATTGTAAAGCGGATTTTAGACGGCAGACAAGAAGAGAATGTACACACCATGAAAAGGAAAGAAGTGTCCGAATACCTGAATATTTCCATGGATACCTTGAGGAATTGGGAAATGAATGGTCTGCTCACTGTTAGGCGCAGGCAGAATGGGTATCGTGTCTATACAGATGATGATATCCGTCGTCTGAAGATCATTCGTTCCCTGCGGTGTGCCAATTATTCTCTGGAAGCCATTTTGACCATGCTTGGACAGGTATCAAAATACCCCGGGATAGATATAAAAAGGGCGCTGGATACTCCGAAAGAGGACACTGAGATCATCGCAGTGTGTGATAAACTGGTGACATCTCTCACAAAAGCGGAGTCCAACGCAGAGAAAATGTTGGATAAGCTCAAAGAAATGAAAAGTAAATTCTAACTATTCTTAAACCCTCCATTTAACCACCAATGTTCTTTCCTGTGATATTCTTTTTCTTGAAAAAACAAGGAGGAAAATAATATGCAGGAAGTAATTAAAGTCGAACAGTTGGCAAAATCCTACGGGAAACTGCGCGCAGTGGAACATATAAGCCTGGCGGTTGACCGGGGTATGGTTTTTGGCCTGCTTGGAGCCAATGGCGCGGGAAAATCCACAACAATTGAATGCATCTTGGGAACAAAGAGAGCCGACACAGGTACTGTCCGTATTTTGGGAGCAGACCCTGTGCAAAACCGAAAAGAACTTTTTGAAAAAGTAGGCGTGCAGTTCCAGGAAAGCAGTTATCAGGAGCAGATCACAGTGGCGGAGCTTTGCCGGGTGACTGCCTCATTGTACAAAAAATCTGCGGATCCCTTTGCTTTGCTTGCCAAATTTGGAATTGCAGATAAGAAGAAAAATCTTGTCAAAGACTTATCCGGAGGGCAGAGACAGCGTCTGTTCATTGTTCTTGCGCTGATACCCGGTCCGGAAGTTGTTTTTTTGGATGAACTGACTACCGGATTGGATGCGAAAGCGCGCAGGGAGGTATGGAAAATACTCTCGGACTTAAAAAGAAAAGGTCTGACAATTTTTCTGACCTCACATTTTATGGATGAAGTGGAGGTATTATGTGATCGTATCTGCATTTTAAGAAAAGGAAAAATTGTTTTTTGCGGTACCGTTTCAGAGGCTATAGAAAAAAGTCCTTATGAAAAATTTGAGGATGCTTATCTTTGGTATACAGACGAGGAGGAAAAAGCCAATGAAAACATTTAGAACCATGTTGAAAACAGAACTGAAGCTTTCACTGCGGGGAATGGATATGTTCATATTCGCCATCTGTGTTCCCGTGGTGGTATTAGTTATTATGGGAATCATCTACGGAGGGAAGCCGGCCTATGAAGGGGCGGAATATACTTTTCTGGAACAGGCTTTTGGTGCAGTCACCACAATATCTATTTGTGCCGGCGGGGTCATGGGACTGCCTCTTGTCGTCTCTGATTACCGCAGTAAAAAGATATTGAAGCGTTACAAAGTCACCCCGGTCAGTCCGGTCATGATATTATTTGTGCAGGTGGTCATCTATACCTTATATGCAGCCGTATCCTTTTTACTTCTGTATCTTACAGCGGCACTTTTTTTCGGCTATCAGTTCCGCGGATCAGCGTTTGATTTTCTGGCAGGTTATCTTCTGGTGCTGGTATCCATGTTCAGTATAGGCATGATGGTTGGAGGCATAGCGCCCAACACAAAAACAGCGGGTGTGATCGCAAGTATCCTGTATTTCCCCATGCTGATCTTTTCCGGTGCGACACTTCCCTACGAGATCATGCCTGCGGCCATGCAGAGGGCGGCAAATATTTTGCCTCTGACACAGGGGATAAAATTACTGAAAGCTGCTTCCCTGGGGCAAAGTACGGAAAATGTGATGGTTTCTGTCATCATTATGATCGTGATCGCCGTACTCTGTACAGGGATAGCTTTTCGATACTTTAAATGGGAATAATGTGGTCCTGCATCACCAAGTGTTAATAGATTTTGCCCGTTGACTGTGATACAATAAATGATATCAGAAATGCAGCATATACAGGTAAAACGGAATGCCGTCTGACGGCAGGATGTTACAATACTACAAAACAGGAGGCAGTATGGTGGGAGAACCTTTGCACTTTGAGACACGTGATGCGTTCAGAGACTGGCTGAAAAACAATTCTGTGACCAGCGATGGGGTCTGGCTGTTATTTGGAAAGACAAAAGAATTAGTGACTGTAAAAGCTGGAGAAGCGCTGGAAGAGGCCCTCTGCTTTGGCTGGATCGATGGTCTGATGAAACGCATAGACGATAAATCCTATATGAAATATTTTTCCGCGCGCAGAAGTAACAGCAAGTGGTCAGAGAAAAATAAGGCATTGGCAGAGAGCCTGGAAAAATGCGGTCTGATGACAGATCTCGGCAGAGAGAAGATTGAGGAGGCGAAGAAAAACGGGCAGTGGGACAGTTCAGGGGGAAAAACGGTTGTGACAGAAGAGCAGATAGAATACGTGGCGGATTTGCTGAAAGATAATGAACTGGCGTATGCGAATTTCCTGAAGATGTCTCCGTCTGTCAAAAGAACCTACACCAGGGCATATTTGGATGCAAAGACTGACGCCGGGCGTACAAAGCGTTTGGCATGGATGACTGAGCGGTTGGAAAAAAATTTAAAACCTATGTAAATCTGCCGCGGCACTTATTTATTCACAACCGGTCAGAAGACAGAATTTAATGAACTGTAAGTTGAAATTAAAGAGGATTCTGTTGTTTTTAAAGATTTAAAACTTGACATAGAATAGAGGTGCTCAAAATGGAATTCAGAAAGATATTTGATACCATACCGGAACAGTTTGACCAGTACAGGCCTCGTTACAGCACAGAGCTGTTTTCCGAATTGATTGAATATGCTCATATAGGTCCAAATAAGTCGGTTTTGGAAATAGGGCCAGGTACGGGACAGGCCACTTCCCCTATACTACAGACAGGATGCGATTACCACGCGATTGAACTCGGTGAGCATTTAACTCAAATGATGAAGCAGAAATACGGTCATTATTCCAATTTTGAAATTATCAATGATGACTTTGTCACCTATGATTTTGCAGAACAAAAATTTGATATGATCTATTTCGCTGCGGCGATCCAATGGATTCCTGAAGAAACCGCGTTCTCTAAAACGCTAAAGCTGCTGAACCCGGGAGGAATCTTAGCCATGATGTTTACTGAGGGAGATTATAAAGCTCCCAATGAAGCCCTGTATAACAGAATTCAGAAAGTGTATGACGAACATTTCAAACCGGATATCAAATATGAGCAGGGCGGGTTTCAATATGAAAATGCAATAAAATACGGATATGTGGACTGGAAAAGACGTGAATATTATGGAAAGAGGGAACTTACTGCCGAAGAATATGTCGGTCTTTGCGGAACCCATTGTGATCACATTGTTATTCCCAATCCACATAAGACTGAGTTTTTTAACGGCCTTTATTGTGCTGTTAAGGAAGCCGGGAACAAGATCATTTTCAATGATACCTATGTGCTGATAACTGTCAAAAAGCCGGAATAGAATGGCTGGATTTACCCATCTATAAAGGGGTTCCGGATATAACAGGTCATGTGCCGGGAGACTGCAGGATAGGGCAGGAATCATGTGAGGAGAATACGAAAGATTGGAGGAAGCATGTATGATATACACCTTGGAGTACATTTCGCCGGTTGGGCGGATCATGATAGGGGCGAAAGAGGACGCTTTGGCCGGACTTTGGATCGAGAATCAAAAATATTATCTTGGCTCAGTGAAAGAGGAAATGGAAAAATGTCAGGATTTGCCGGCTCTGATACAGGCAAAAAAATGGCTGGACCGTTATTTCGCCGGGGAAAGGCCAAAAATCAGAGAATTGAAGCTGGCTCCTTCGGGCAGTGAATTTCAAAAGAAGGTATGGAAACTTCTGATGGAGATTCCATATGGTCAGGTCACTACCTACGGAGAGTTATCCCGTAGAATAGCCCGGGAACAAGGCATTGAGAGAATGTCAGCGCAGGCTGTGGGGGGAGCTGTAGGGCACAATCCCATCTCCATAATCATCCCCTGCCATCGTGTAGTGGGATCAAACGGCAGTCTGACAGGATATGCCGGCGGTATTGAGAAAAAAATAGCATTACTGGAACATGAGGGCGTTTCCATGGAAAAATTCTTTGTGCCAAAGAAGGGAACTGCTCTCTAAAAAGGGAAGGGAGGAAAAGGTATGTCGATAGCGATCGTATGGTCAAGTGCCAATGAAGATGGATTGACGGCGTCAGCTAAGGGGGCTATAGCTGAAGGAATACGGGAAAACGGTGCTGATGTGGAAGAGATTTATCTGAATCATCTGAATCATGCTGCCTGCACTGCGGGAGGCAGGAAGATCATACAGCAGGCGGCTTGTGGATGGGTTTGATATGAAATATTAGTGAGGACAGAACTGCCGGAACCAGGAGGACAAGCCTGTAGGTTCCGGCAGTTATTTTATTGATCAAATATTTGTTTTAAGAATCCGTAACCTTCTGTATCAAGAAGATCATAGGGAATGAAACGTACGGAGGCGCTGTTGATGCAGTAGCGCAGTCCTCCAAGTTCAGCCGGCCCGTCGGGAAAGACGTGGCCGAGATGCGAATCACCTGCCCGGCTTCTTACTTCTGTGCGTTTCATATTAAAGGTGGAGTCTGTTTTCTCAGTCACAACCTCCGGTATGATCGTCTTTGAAAAGCTTGGCCATCCACAGCCGGAATCAAATTTATCTTCTGAGCTGAACAGCGGTTCTCCTGTGACTACATCCACATAGATCCCTTTTTCAAAATTATCTGCGTATTCATTGCTGTAAGGGCGTTCTGTATCACTGTTCTGTGTCACCTGGTACTGGATATCAGTGAGCATTTCCTTTAATTCTTTCTCATCCGGCATCGGGTAATTCTCCGGCTTGATCTGATCAGAGAGTGTGTTCGTGCCAAGTCCTTCCTCCTCAATAAAATCATCGGCTTCTTTCAGATTGATGTGGCAGTAGCCGCCGGAATTTTTATCCAGGTAGTCCTGATGATAATCTTCGGCCAGGTAGAAATGATCCAAAGGCAGAACTTCCGTTGCAATCTCTTTTTTATATTTCTCTTTCTGTTCTTCAACTGCTGTTTCCGCAGCCGTCTTATCCTTTTCATCGACATAGTAAATTCCGGAGCGGTACTGGCTGCCGCTGTCATTTCCCTGTCTGTTGAAGCTTGTGGGGTCTACCACCTTAAAGAACCCGTCTAATATCTGTTTGGTCGTGATTTGAGAAGTGTCATACACAACCTTAACAGTCTCCGCATGTCCGGTGTTTTCATTACATACCTGCTCGTAGGTGGGATCTTCTGTATTTCCGTTTGCATAGCCCACATCCGTGTCATATACTCCGGGAAGCTTCTTCATGTAAGCTTCCAATCCCCAGAAACAACCTCCGGCCAGATAAATCGTATGTGCGTTTTCCTTGTTCCTCATAGTTTCCTCCTTTTTTCGGATAGACTGCCTGCGCCTATGGACTTCAGCCAATATTTTTTCATAGGATCATCTTCTTTCTTTTCAGCACGACCGGGAACAGGTTTACAGGTGGGTTTCTTAATATTTAATATAAACCTTTTCTACGGAAAAAACCATAGTATCGCATATTTTACTTTTGCTGTTCGCTGTCAGGTGCATTGTCAAGTCTCTTTTTACAATGGGGACAGTAGTTTGAAAACCAGATGCGCATCCCATAACGCTTTCCACACTTTGGACAGCACCATAAATTACTGTTCGTATAAGCCGGCATAAGAAAGTATCCGATCAATAAGAATAATAATGACAGTACGGCATCCTTTTGCAGATAGAAGAGCACGGCCGTTATTGCCGCATAAAAAAGGATAAAAACACGGAACATCTTTAATTTCCGCAAAGTCATTGTAAGATGTGCTCTTTTCTTCTCCTGCAGCAGTCCGAACGCAAAGATACCATCAAATAAAAGTGTCAGAACAATATAGTGCTTGATTGTAATGACAGGGCTATAGATGGATGGCTCCCGGATCACTGCTATAAGAAGCCAGATAAAAAACTGAAATAAGGTAAAGTAAAGGGTTTTCCGAAGTGTTTCCAGCATTTTTTCTTCCTTTCTTTTTTACGCAGTATATCAGATACATATCAAGTCCATATGAAAGGAGGAGAAAATTTTTGTGAAATGGTATTTTTACCTGCCGTAACGTGCTGCTGAGTACGGAGTGAGCAGCATCTGGAGATCAGTGTTTAGCCGTTAAATTCCTGTTTCCTGTTGCAAAAGAGGGGGCTTTGCATTATAATTATATGGATAAGGTTCCAAGAATGAAACCATGAGGTACAGCTCTAGATCTTTTCATAGACAAGACTTAAATAAAGAGGGGGAAATCGTATGAACCGCGGTGTGACCAGGAGAATTGCGGGTATATTATGCGCTTTGCTGCTGTTGTTGACAATGTCAGGCTGCAGCCGGCAGGTACCAAAAGAAAAAACCGTGATCAAAATTTTATATAATGAGGATTTTAAACAGATAGAGGAACTGGTGGAATCCACCTATGATGACATTGATATCCAGACGGAATTGTCGCTCTATCCCAGCGAGCAGCTTCGCCGTCTGAACAGGGGAGTAGGGCCGGATCTGGTGATCACGGCACAGCCTGACACGAATCTGGTAAAAAAATATTTGCTGGATATCAGTGATACAAGGGCCAGCGCGTCCTATGACGGTACTATCATGAATGCATGGAAGACAGACGGAAAGACCTATATGATTCCCCTGCCCGGCGTGTACAGTGGATACGTGATCAATGAGACGCTGTTTGAGCAGGCAGGGCTGTCACTGCCTTCCAATAATACAGAACTGGTTGCTGCGCTTTCCGAATTAAAGGAAAAGGGGCTCGGGGTCGGAGAGGATGGTGTCAGTTTTTCCATCAAGAGTGACTATAATACATCAGTGGGCATGTTTTATGTGGGCAACATGGTGCCTGATTTTCTGGGGACTGTAGAAGGGGTAAAGTGGCTGGCAGATTTCCGAAATAAAGAGGCATCCTTTACCGGCGTTTGGGAACAGAGCTTCACACTGTCAGATGCCCTTGTCGACGCCGGACTTATGGATCCAACCGATATTGCCCGTCAGCGCAGGTCCGTCCTCTGTAAAGAACGGTTGAGCAATGGTACCCTTGCGGCCGCTTTTGGAGATTCCACACTTTATTATGAGTGTATTGCCGCCAACCGGGAAGCGGTAAAGGAAGGCACATCAAAGGCATATACCTACCGTATGCTCCCGTTTCTCAGCGATGAGGGAAATGAACCCTGGTTATTGTTCGCTCCGTCTGCCCTGATGGGCATAAACAATTCTATCAGTGCTGAAAAGCAGGAGGCCTGCAAACGTATTCTGGAATTACTTTCCACACCCGAGGGGCAGACCGCTTTTATTGAGGATCTGAGCGGGGGTATATCCTGCCTTACGGATTATGAGCAGCAGGAAGATTTGATCCCACACGGCGTTGATGAGCTGATAGGATCGGGATATATTTATAATGTTTTATTTCCGAGCAAAACCGTGGAATACCTGGGCGGTTATGTTAGGAATATCATGGCCGGCAAATGCTCGGTGGAAGAAGCCCTGCAGTCCATCGACCAATTCTATTACGAGGGAACAGATGAATCCTCCTATGATTTTTCAATCATAGGGACTGTAGACCATGATCTGCTTCTGGAAAACTTTAATGTCCGTATCAAAGAGACAGAACTGGGGAATTTTATAGCTGACTGCGTTGCCGAAGCCTCAGACGCCCCCATTGCGGTGGTCAACGGCGGCGGGATCCGGGCCAGCTTTTATGAGGGTGTGGTCTATGGGGGAGATCTCGACGTGGTGTGTCCCTTTGACAATCAGATCATTGTGTTGGAAATGAAGGGGCAGACCCTGTGGGATATGTTAGAAAACGGCCTGTCAACCTGGACGGATGAGTTTCCCAGCGGACGGTTTTTACAGGTTTCAGGTATCCGCTATACCTTTGACAGCAGTAAACCGATTGGCAGCAGACTCGTAAGTGTGACAATGCCCGATGGGACAGCGCTGGATGTAAGCGCGAGTTTCCAGGTTGCGGTGACAGACTATATGGCCGGCGCTAAAACTTATGTGGAAGGCAATGGGGATGGGTATACAATGCTCAATTATTATGACGATACCATTCCAAAGGGCAATGTGACCTTGATAAAAGAAACCGGTCTGCTTTACCGTGACGCTTTGGCACAATATTTTGAACAGCATAGGGATAGTGTTGTGGATGTGAAGCTGGAAGGAAGAATCACGAATTTGGCCCGGGATAAATAAAAAGGCGAGGCAGGCGGAAAGGATGGAGGAGCATTGAAAACTCACATAAAAAAGAATGATAAGCGCAGGATGCTGATTTTTATTCCCGCTCTGCTTTTGATGGCTGCTATCCTTTGCGTCTCCGCCATGACCATTTACCGGGGAGTGTCAGAACGCACGGTAACCAATATCAGCGGGGTCTATCTGCGGGAAATGACGGCACAGCTCAGCAGTCATTTTCAGACTAATCTGGACAGCCAGTTTTCTCAGATCCACACGATCACCAATGCAATATCAGAGAAGGACCTCCAGGATGAGGCGAGCATGAAACGCTTTCTGGAACAGGCACAGAAGGACAATGATTTCACACACATTGCGTTTATCAGCGACAAGGGGATCGCTTATGCCGCAGATGGCGCTGTACCTGCAATGTCTAAGATTTCCGGTCTTGACAAATTACTGGGGGATTCCGGAAAGCTGATCTCTGTCAACGAAAACATTTGGGAAAGCAGCACGATCCTGCTGGGTACCACTATGACTCCCATACAGTTTGGAGACAGTCAATTAGTGGCCATTATCATTGGACTGCATACTTCCGATATTGGATCAAGGCTGGGGATGGACAGTGAGACAGAGACAAATTCCTACACCAATATTGTGACTAAAAACGGAGATTTTGTGATCAAAAGCATTTTTTCCGAGGATGTGATACACGGCAGTAATCTCTTTACTGTCTATGAGCAGAAGGCAGACTTTGACGAGGGATACGATTTTCAGTCCTTCCGGGCTGACATAGACGCGGATAAAAGTGGTTTGACGCTGCTCACTGTGGGTTCTCACCATGTGTACCTCTATTATATGCCGATTCAGGGGACCGATTGGTACATGGTAACAAGCATGGCATATGAGACTGTGAATGATAAGATCGTCTATTTGAGTCAGTTCATGGCTGCTGTAAGTGTGGGGATCTTTTGCGTCATATTTATCACAGTGCTCACTTTCTTTTGGCTGCTGAGGCGCAGCGAGAAGCACAACAATGAGCTGCTGCGGATGGAAAAAGAACGGGCAGAGGCTGCCAACAGGGCTAAAAGTGATTTTCTGTCCCAGATGTCTCACGAAATCCGCACACCCCTCAACGGTATCATGGGAATGGTGGAGCTTGGGAAAAACCACATCCGGGAACCTGACAGGATGCGCAATTGTCTGGATAAGATCACGCTTTCGTCAACACACCTGCTCTCCCTGATCAACGATATCCTGGACATGTCCAAAATTGAGAGCGGCAAGATTGAATTGCATCCCGAACGGTTTGATCTGGGAAAGCTTTTGCGGACTTTGACCACCGTGTTCCATGTACAGGCGGTCAATAAGAAGATTGATTTTCAGATTTTCCTCCGCGGTGAGGTCACAGAGTATCTGCTAGGGGACGCCCTTCGTTTGAATCAGATTTTGACTAATCTGCTTTCCAACGCTTTAAAGTTTACACCTGCCGGTGGGCATGTCAGTCTGAATGTAGCGACACTGCGCTGTGATAGAAGCAGGGTATGGCTGCGCTTTGAGGTTAAGGACACTGGCCGGGGAATCGCGCCGGAGAATATTGATCATGTGTTTGAGGCTTTTGTGCAGGAAAACAGTGGAATTGTACGGCAGTACGGAGGTACCGGGCTTGGCCTTCCCATTACCAAGAACTTCGCAGAAATGATGGGCGGCTCTATTTCCGCTACAAGTAAAGTGGGAGAGGGCAGTGTCTTCACGGTTGATCTGCCCTTTGACTATGCGCCGGAAGATACCAACGAAGATATAGAACGCTGCGGGAAAGGCCAGCCGGTCCTGGTCGTCAATCAGGTAGAAGAATTGAAAACACATCTCGCGGAAGTGCTGATAAAGGAAAAATTTTGTGTGGATTCTGTATCTGATGTGGAGACTGCTCTGAGCAGGATGCATACGGCAGCGCAGAGCGGTGCTCCATATGAAATGTGTTTTGTGAAATGGGATATTTCTCATGAGATGCAGCAGTTTGCCGTCAAAATGAGAGAAGAGGCCGGCAATACCGGACTGAAGATCATTCTGACCGGGCAGGACCAGGATGAGCTGGATGACACAGCCGCTTCATGCAGTGCCGATGCTGCTCTGTGCCGGCCGGTATTCCACTCAGATCTTGCGGTACTCATGAAAAAATTGTCAGGAGAAAATCATGACCAGTGGAATACAGCACAGGCTGATGTAATGGCAGGAAGACAGGTTCTGCTGGTAGAAGACAATGAAATCAATCTGGAGATCGCAGCCGCTCTGCTGCAGGACGTTTCCGCTGTTATCACCACGGCCCAAAACGGACAAGATGCGGTTTCCCGGTTCTTAGGATCACCGGAGGGCTTTTATGATCTGATCCTGATGGATATACAGATGCCGGTAATGGACGGATTAAGCGCAGCACGGGCCATCCGTTCACTTCCCCGCTGGGATGCAAAAAGTGTCATTATTATTGCCATGACGGCGAATTCCTTCCGCGAGGACGTACAGAGCTGCCTGGACAGCGGCATGAACGCCCACGTTGCAAAGCCTTTTGTGATGAATGACATTATCAGTGCCTATACGGCGGTTTTACAGGAACAGGAGAGAGAAGTTACACGGACGATTCCTTGACTGCTGATTGTATATATTAATACTCTCGTGTATAATGAATACATCATGGAGCAGCCGGATCAGTTTCATGTCGGAATTGAAGAAGCCGCGAAACAGGAAGAAATGGCAAAACAAGAAGGAATGGCAGAACGGGAAGGAATAGAGAGATGAATCGTATTTTGATAATAGACGATGACAGAGAGCTTTGTGTGCTTATGAAAAAATGTGTAGAACAGGAGCATTTATCGGCTGTTACTGCAAATTGCGGCGCAGAAGGGCTGCGTTTGTTTGACGAAAACAAAAACAGCAGCATTCTTTCTCTTGTGATCTTAGATGTCATGATGCCGGATATAGACGGTTTTCAGGTTCTGAAAAAAATAAGGGAAACAAGTAATGTGCCGGTTCTTATGCTGACTGCCAAAAGCGGTGAGGAGGATAAAGTCTCAGGACTGCGGCTGGGGGCTGATGATTATCTGACAAAACCGTTCAGTATCAGTGAACTCATGGCGCGTGTCAATTCTCTCATCCGCCGGTATACCACTTTTAACAATACAGCTTTCACCGCAAATGAGGAGTGTATAACTTTACAGGGCATGGTGATCGACAAAGCAAACCGCATGGTTTCAATAGATGATATTCCAATTGAACTCACAGGAAAAGAATTTGATCTGCTCTCCTTTCTGGCATCTAATAAGGGACGGATTTTTACTAAAAAACAGATATATACACAAGTATGGGAACAGGAATATGCCTTTGATGATAACAATATTATGTCTTTTATCAGTAAACTGCGTAAAAAGATCGAGCCAAACCCGGAACGGCCTTTTTACATTTTGACTGTTCGTGGTGTTGGGTATCGTTTTAATAAGGAGGCATGATAAAATATGAACCTGTATCTGGTTTTGGCGTTAGCCCTTGCTCTGCTTGGCACAGCATATGTTATTTCTGTTTTACGGCGTGTGCAGACACAGCTTATGATCATAAAAAATGCCCTGGAGGACATAAAAAACGGAAATCTTAATCGGCGTATCCTGGCAAAAGAAAACGATATGACAAGGCAGATCTGCTTTGATATCAACGAAATCGCGGTCAGCAGCCAGACACGCCTGATTCAGCAACAGCAGTCAGAACAGGCGTACAAACGGTTAATGGCCAGTCTATCCCATGATGTAAAAACACCGCTTGCATCTTTAGTTGGTTATTTGGAAGCGGTTGAAAGCAAAATTGTTATGGGGGAAGAAAAAGACGAATATATTCGTGTGGCATCAGAGAAAGCCCATAACTTAAAAAGCTTTGTGGAAAAACTGTTTGAATGGGTTAAGTTAGACTCCGGGGAACAGGTTTTCTTCTTTGAGTCTTGTGACATGAATGAGTTATCCCGCAATATTATAGCTGATTGGGTACCTGTTTTAGAGAATCACCATTTTGAATATGAATTTGATATACCAGAAACAGAATATTCCATATGTATAGACATAAACGCATATACCCGTATTCTTAACAATTTATTACAAAATATCATGATCCACAGCGAGGGTGATAGAATGTCACTGCGGATTTCTGAAAATGAGAAGCAGGCTCAAATTATGATAACGGATAATGGGAAAGGTATATCTTCTGATGATCTGCCGCATATTTTTGAGAGAATGTACCGATGCGACCATTCACGTTCCGGAAAAGGAAACGGACTTGGTCTGTCTATCGTCAAAGAACTTGTCACTGCCCACAAGGGAAGGATCACGGTGAACAGTGTTCTTGGTTCCGGAACTACATTTATGATCTTATTGCCGAAAGCTCTGTGATATCACAGAGCTTTCCTGTCGTCAGTGCGTGTCAAAAACAAGAGAATCGCAAGGCGGCGGCAAGGTTTTGGCAAGGTTTGTGCAGTATACTTTTAATTAACTGCTGAACGTTATCTTACGTTTAGTTCGGTATATACGCGGATTTGCTGAATGGTTAAAAACAGATCAACGGAAAGGAAAAAATAATATGGAAAATTTTGTGATTGAAACAAAACAATTGACAAAAGTATACGGAGAGCAAACGGTAGTGTGCAAGGCGGATCTTCATATAAGAAAAGGCCGGATTTACGGGTTGTTAGGGCGTAACGGAGCAGGCAAGACTACTGTCATGAAAATGATCTTAGGATTGACGCCCATTACTTCCGGTGAGGTTAAGGTATTCGGACAAAACATCAAAGGTCAGGAAAAATGGGTATTTCCCCGTATTGGAGCGATTATTGAAACACCGGGATTTTACCCCAACCTGACAGGAACGGAAAACCTGGAAATTTTTGCGAAGCTGCGGGGTACAGCCGCCCCAAACGCGGTGGAAAACGCAATGAAAGTAGTAGGTCTGCCTTATAAAGATAAAAAACTGGCCGGTAACTATTCCCTTGGAATGAAGCAGCGCCTGGGCATTGCAAACGCTATCTTGCATGACCCGGAGCTTTTGATCCTGGATGAGCCAACAAACGGTCTTGATCCTATCGGAATTGCGGAAGTAAGAGAATTTATCAAGAAATTAAGTGTTGAGCAAGGGAAGTCAATCCTTATTTCCAGTCATATTCTTTCGGAAATTTCCCTGTTAGCCGATGATGTGGGTATCATCGACCACGGCGTTCTTTTGGAAGAAAGCAGTATGAGAGAATTAGAAAAGAAAAACTGCAGATACCTTCTGCTGGAAGTTTCTGATATTCCGAAAGCATCCCTTATTTTGGAACGTCAGTTTCAGATAAAAGATTATTCTGTCCAGGATGACCATACTCTGCGTCTCTATGATACCACGCTGGACATTGGTGAAATAAATAAAGCCTTTGTAATGCAGAATGTAACAGTTACCGGTTCGGGACTCTGTAATGATACCTTAGAGGATTATTTCAAAAAGATTACAGGGGGTGAGGGGATTGCTTAAGCTGATTCAGGTGGAATTTTTGAAACTGCGCCGCAGAAAACTTATTTGGATCATGCTGTTGGCTGCTTTTGTCATGCCCTTTTTTGCATTGCTGTATTTCAACTATTTTGGGAAAACAGGTGTTGATCCAATGCTGTTCTATAAATGGTCCGCTTTCGGTTACACATCCTTTATTATACTGCCCTTCATTTTGGGAATACTTTGCACCATACTGATGCACGACGAAAACAGATATGATATGATGAAACAACTCTGGATTGTGCCTGTCAGTAAAATGGGATACTTTTTCAGCAAATTCGTTATTGTTTTGGTTTACGCCATTTGCTTTATGCTGATCACGGCTGTCGCATCTGTTTTGTTCAGCGTACTTTCCGGATATGTGATATTTGACTGGGAAAGCGTTTCTTTCTTACTGGAAAGATGCTTAGAGACAGCTCTTTTGGCGGCGCTTGCGATCCTGCCGATCTTGGCGGCGGCTGCATCACAAAAGGGATATATCTTGCCTGTTTGTACTTTATTGGTCTATATATTTTTTGGCTTTTTTATCATGTCAGTCAATATGTATCTGCATCCCTTATCCGGTATAGCTGTGATCATAGCAAGGGATGGGGAAATACCGGGGCTTGCATTGACGCAGGCGGCTCACGTTCCCTTGGCACTTCTTTGTTTTTGTGTTTGGGATGTTGCTGCGGTAATACTTGCAAAGATTACATTAAGAAGAAAGTGAGGCAGAAGGATGAAAATACTAATATGGGCGGAATGTAAAAAGCTTCGCCGCTCCAACATTGTTTTCCTCACCGTATTTGCGGTGGTCATGATAGCCGTCATACTTTTTATAGGCGGAAAAAGTATTGACAGTGGTTTTCAGGGCATGGATGACCCAGGCTGGTATATGATCATGGCTCAGCCATGGGCAACCTTGTTTGTCCTTCCGGCAGTCATTGCTCTTTTGGGAAGTTATATGATATGCAGGGAGGAACAGGAAGATACCGTAAATCTGCTCAGGCTTATTCCTGTCAGTGAAACAAAATTAGCCGCTGCAAAAATGATCGTTACTTTTGTTTTCAGCATACTTATTTACCTGCTGCTTTTTGCTTTGACATTTTTAACAGAAGCAGTCCTGCATGTTCATGAGCTGACGGTGGAAATGGTATTAGGTTTTCTAAAATCATATTTTTTAGAGGGAGTGTGCGTTTTTTTAGCCATTTCTCCCATCATTGCGCTGGTTTCGTATAAGAAAAAGAACTATTGGCTGGCATTGGTATTAGCGGAAATGTACTCTTTTGCCGGCATGTTTATGAGTATGTCAAACGCGCTGAGAACATTTTATCCTATTTCAGCAGTGCTGGGGGTTTCCGGATACTATGAAACGACTGCCGGAAATAGGCTGGAAAGTATGATGGTCCTGCTGTTCTGTGGCTGTCTTTCCGCCTTTATATTGAAAAGGCTGAAATATAACGAAAAATAAGAAGATCTCCAAAGTATACTGACCTGATCTGTCACGTTCCTTTTTGTTATCTTTATGAAATCTTTAGAAAAATATAGAAATATATATAATTGACTCATAGATAGGCAAATATTATAATGAGACATACAAATTACCTGCATAAGACAGATCAGGAAAGGATTTACTAAAATGGACAGAAGAAAAGCACTGGTTCTGGGGCGAAGCTGCCTTGCAATCTTGAAAGTGGAATTGTTTTTTAAACTTGTCTCTGTTTTGATATTGAGGCCGTTTCTAAACTGGGTTTTTACTGCCTGGGTTCTGGGGGATACGCCTGCATTTAACGAAGTCATGTTTCTCAGTGTACTGTCACCTGTCAGGCTGATACTTACGGTGGTGCTTTTTCTGGCAGCCGCGCTGTGGTGCTGCTATGAGATCAGCTGTCTTCTCCACGCAGTATACCGGTGCCAAAAGGGAGAACGGCCCCGTCTGGAGGAGATTTTAAGCAGCTCGGCAGAGGGACTGAAAGGTATGAAGCATATTTCTGTCCTTTTGGCAGCAGTCTATTTTGTACTGTTTCTTCCTCTGGTACATGCGGGATACTTAAATTCCCTTGTTTCCCGTGTTGAGATTCCCAGATTTGTGTTGGGCGAACTGCAGAAGACCAATCTGGGGACACTGGGCGTTCTGGCTGTTCGGACCGGATACACAGTCCTCTTTCTGGCATTGGCGCTGGTGCCCATCGCTATGTTTTTAAAAAACATGAATTTTACTAAGGCAGTAAAACAAAATTTTTACTGGTTCCGTCAGATCCACCGGAAGGATAAGATGAAAATTGGGGGAGCCTTTCTTCTGTGGATCGCGGCAGAGGGCAGTTTTGTGTACCTTTTTCAGGCAAAACTGATCCAGAGTCAGGATTTTAATATTTCGGTGCTGAAATACTTTGTCCGTTCCCAGTCATTTCGTGTGGGATTTCTGTATTGGATAGTGCTCACTCTGCTTGAGTGTGGCAATGGCACTTGTCTATCTGCTGATGTTTCAAATCCTGGACAAATACCGGGAACTGCCCGTTCCTTCGGAGACAAAAAATATCAAGGCTTTAAAGCGAACCACCGAGATGGTTGCGGGCGGAGGAAGAGTTCTCGCCAGGAGAGGGAAAAGGTTCTGGATTTCCAGAAAGCATAAAAAACTCTGGGCAGGGCTTGTCATTTTGCTGATCGCAGTGGCAGCAGACGGATATTTTAGTGAAACACCACTGGTTCATCAGCCATGGGCCATCGGGCACAGGGGATGCCTCTATGAGCCGGAGAACACCATTGCAGCAGTGGAGAGAGCCGACAGTTTTGGGGCTGACTATGCGGAAATAGATGTAAAGCTTTCAAAAGACGGAATTCCCATGGTGATCCATGACGATAGTCTGCGAAGACTTGCCGGTATTTCTGATAAGGTGGAGAACATGACGGCCGCACAGCTCGAGGAGCTGACGATCACCTCCAATGGAAAGCAGGGAAAAATACCAACATTTGAGGACATGATCCAGGCAGTTCAACACATGGAGAATAAGATTGGACTGCTGGTGGAGTTTAAACCATCAGCGGACAATAAAAAAGAACTCATCAGCAAGGTGATTGAGATCGTGGAAAAATACAGTGCCCAAGAGCAGTGTATATTCATGTCCATTGATTACGAAAGCGTTTCTCTGCTAAAGGAGCAGCGCCCTGATTGGTGGGTGGGTTACTGTATTTACGGCAGTACCGGAAAGTTTGAGGAGGCTGTCTGGAATTATAGGATTGATTTCCTCGCGGTGGAAGAAGGGGTTGCCAGCAGGCGCTTCATGGAACGTGCGCGAGACAGCCTGATTCCTGTGTATATCTGGACATCCAACAATTTTGATGATATGGCAAATTATCTTCAGAGAGGGGCATCCGGTATTATCACAGACATGCCGGATCTGGCCAGAGCAGAGATTGATAAATATCTGAAGAAAAATAAGGAATATTATATGTACGAGGGGGAAGGGTATCCTGTTCAGTAGGAACCTAAAACACCTGCAGGTATAGAAGTGAAAAACTGATATGGAAAGCATATATACTGAAGGGACATCCGGCAGTACAGCAGCATAAGACAGATTAACTGCAGATTGGAAAAGAGAAAGGAGCAGATCATGAATGCGGAGAACAAAATTCTGCTGGTTGACGATGAAAAGGATATTGTTGAGCTGATGGAAGAGGTGCTGCAAAAAGAAGGATTTCACTGGATCCAAAAAGCCTGTACCGGCGGGGAGGCACTGCAGATCTGCCGGGACTTTCAGCCCAATGTGATCGTGTTGGATATTATGCTTCCCGATATTGACGGACTGGAAGTCTGCAGACAGATTCGTGAGTTCTCTTATTGCTCCATCCTGTTCCTGTCCTCAAAGAATGACGATGTTGATAAAATACTGGGCCTTGCCTGCGGCGGTGACGATTATATAACTAAGCCGTTCAGTCCCCGTGAAGTAGTATACCGCATAAAGGCCCAGCTTCGCCGTCAGCAATACACGATGGCTATTCCATCAGATGAAACAGAAGGATTGACTGTGGGGCCGCTTTTTGTTGATAAAGAGAGCTGCCGGGTTTATAAAGAGGGGCAGGAGATCGGATTGACCGGCCGTGAATATCTTCTGCTCGTCTATCTGATGGAGAATGCGGATAAGATCATCAGCAAAGAGCGTCTCTATGAGCAGGTGTGGGGAGAATACAGCAGTATATGCGATAATACCATTATGGTGCACATCCGGCATTTGCGGGAAAAGATTGAAAATACCCCCTCTCATCCGCAGCAGCTCATCACAGTGAAAGGGCTGGGCTATAAGCTCAAAAAGAGGATTGACTAAATGAAGCGTTCAGGCTATCGCACCATATTCCATATATACCTGATTTTTTTTATATCTCTGCTGGGCGCTGTTCTGTTGGCAGGCTGTCTGTTCTTTTTGACCATTACTGTTCAAATGCCGGATGGCAGGCTTGTAAGAAGTGACTGGCCGAAGGATTTTACAGAGAGCTTCAGAGAAGAGATCATTTTTGCAGACAGTATGCCACAGATCAAACAGACGGGAATGGAGTCTTTGCAGGAGAATGAGATAGGGATTCAGCTTTTGGACCCTTCCGGCCGTGAGGTGTTCAGCTATCAGGAGCCGGAGCAGGCCAAAGCTGTATATTCCGGCGCAGAATTACTGCGGATCGCTGAGACAGGGAAGCTGGAGGCGGGAGAAGCTGCTGCCTTTGCGGGAACGGTATCCAATTCCGGGAATGAGTATGCCTATATCCTGTTTTTTCCTGTGGATGTGCCAAAAGTCACAATGTATGTGAACGGGAAACGGTTTGCAAGCGGCAAAACGATCATTTTACCTATCCTTTCAGTGCTGCTCTTACTTGTACTTGTTTCAGGGGTTCTCTATGGCCTTTTTACCACAAAGGCAATAAAACGGCTGATAAGTGCTGTTGGGGAAATCGCTGCCCGCAATTATCTCCCTGTTCAAGAACACGGCGTATTCCAGGATCTGTATGAGAGTCTGAACGGACTGGATGCGGAGATCCGGGCCGGAGATCAACTGCGGCAGCAGACAGAAAAAATGCGGGAGGAATGGATCGCCAATATCACCCATGATCTGAAGACGCCTCTTTCCCCTGTCAAAGGGTATGCTGAGATTCTCTATGAAGCTGACGAAAAAAGTGAAGAACAATACAGGCGTTATGGGCAGATCATACTGAAAAATGCGGCTTACATGGAAACGTTGATAGATGATCTGAAGCTGACCTATCAACTGGATAACAAAATGCTTCCTGTAAACCTTGAGGAGCAGAATATAGTCCGTTTCCTGAAAGAACTGGTGATCGACATTTTGAACACGCCGGAATATGAAAACAGAACAGTCCATTTTGAAAGCTCAGCGGACACCATTTCCTTTCAGTTTGACCAAAGGCTTTTTACGAGAGCCTTTCGTAATCTGATCATCAATGCCATTGTGCACGGGGAAAAAAATACGGAAGTTACCCTTAGTGTGTCAGAATCTGACACGGTACTAAAGGTTCTTGTGGCTGATAATGGAAAAGGTATGAAACCGGAAACTGTGGAACACCTTTTTGACCGTTACTATCGAGGAACCGACACCGGACAAAAAGCAGAGGGGAGCGGTTTGGGACTGGCCATCGCCAAAGGGATCATTGAACTGCACAGAGGCACCATCTCCGTTTCCAGTGTCCCTTCTGTGGGAACTGCCTTTCAAATGGAATTTCCCCTTCGTTAAGGTTAATTAAGGCTGCCTGAAAATTAGATTAAGGTTGGCAGGTTATCATGATTTAGTGATAGCCGTCAGCCTTTTTTTGATTTCAGGAGGTGATTAAGTGAAGAGGTTGATGCTGTGTCAGGTGCAACACTTACCAGTGACACCGTTTTAAAAGCGATCGAAAACGCATTAGAGGGTTCTGAAAAGTAGTCCTATAGAAAGTGGGTGTTTATTTGAAAATCATATTAAAGTACATGGTAACGAATGTCAAAGAGAGAAAGACTCGAACGGCTGTCATGCTGCTGTCTATTTTGCTGTCTGCCGCTTTACTGTTTGTATCCTTTTCCATAGGCGCGTCATACGAAAGCGCACAGCGCAAAATGGCGCGGGGTATGGCAGGCAGTGCGACGCTCTCTGTGACCAGATCAGATGGAGGAATCAAGGACGGCATTCTGCCGGAATTATCCTCAATCCATGCCAGCGTTGGAATGGTGGAGGGAACAGCACTTTATAGTGAAAATGGTTATTATGAGACCATTGACTTAATTGCGGCGGATCTTAGGAAGCTTTCCAAGATCAATCCTCCACGCTTGGTAAATGGCGGTGATATCTCAGATTTTTCCGGCAGTCAAGTGATCTTATCGGATCGTTTTACTTCCAAATATGGGATAAAAAAGGGGGATACCATTACACTGCAGGTTGGGGAAACCCCAATTTCTTTTACAGTTGCGGAAATCGCTGCGTATGATACGGTTTTTCTTCGTCATACAAGAGGCGCAACTGCCCTTGTGCCTCTTTCCACGCTGTCCGGATTATTGGATCAGACAGAGGGCTATACGGAGATATTAGTGGAACCTGCCAAAGGGGTAACCACTGCTGAGCTAAAAAATGAGTTGGCAGCCATGCTTCCCTCGGAGGAATATCAGATTTCGGAAGTGATAAACGAAGCGCAGATCGAGGCAGATGCAAGACAGAAATCCATGCCCTTTTTCCTGATCAGTTTTTTCTCTCTGACCATGAGTGTCTTTATTATTTACGGAAGTTATAAAGTGATCACGTTAGACCGTCTCCCGGTGATAGGCACTTTCCGAAGCATTGGCGCCACACAGAAAGCCGTGACAGGAATCCTTCTGCTGGAAAGTATGCTGTATGGTGTTATAGGAGGCCTGATCGGCATTCCTGCCGGCATATTGGTCTTGAAACTGATCCTGCGGGGGATGGGAGAATCTATTTCGCAGGGGATAGAGATTCCCGTGGTGATTTCTCCGTTCAGTATTCTTTTATCCTTTGCAGCGGCAGTGACTGTGTCCTTACTCTCTGCATGGCTTCCTGTGCGTCGGGCAAGCCGTCTGCCCATCAAAGATGTGGTACTTGGAAGTGTGGAGGAAAGAACTGTCCCCCGGCGTTTTATCGTGATGGGCGGTGTGATCCTTTTTGCTGTTTCCATGATCCTTCCAAAGCTGGCATCGGGAAAGATGCTCTATCCGGCAGGGGGATTTTCCCTTTTGGGACTGATCACTGCCACGATCCTGATGGTTCCGCTGCTGACAAATCTGATCTGTTGGGGACTGGAATATCTCTTGGGGGCAGTTCTGGGAAATGAGGGCAGGCTTGCTGCCCGGAATATGCGGGACAATAAAAATGTAGGGCAGAATATTACGCTGCTGTTCATCAGCATTTCCGCAGTGATAGCCATTACTGTTGTGGGAAACTTTGTGACTACTTATGTGGGCGATGTATTTCGGGATGCCGAGCTGCAGGGCTTCGCAGACGGATATATGGAGCCGCAGTTCGTTGAGCGGGTAAAGAATATGGAGGGGATAGAAAAAGTCCTTCCCCTGCATGTTTACAAAGATCAAATGCAGGCAGATGGCAGGACGCTGAGCCGCTTGGAGGCGACGGATGATTTGGATTGCTACAGTTCTATGATGGGGCTGCAATATACAGAAAAAGGGATGAAAGAACAGGCGGTTTCGGCTTTTGCCGGGCAGCGGGCTATTTTGTTAAGTGAGAGCTGTATGGAACGCATGGGCTTTTTGGCGGGAGATACCATATCTCTGACCGGTGATACGGGAGAAAACGAATATCGGATCGCAGGCAGTTTCAAATCAAGGGCTACAGACGTAGAAGCGGTGATCCCATCCTCTTACGCGGTGGTTGATTTTGGAGCATCTGCCTATGACTTCCTTGCATATACAGCCGCAGACCCTGAGGCTATTATGATACAGATCCGAAGCTTGTTTGGAGAGACAGCAAACTGGAGCCGGACCGTGGAGGAATTTAATGAGGATGCCCTGTCTACCGTAGGCGCCTTTTTACAGCCAATGCACAGTTTGACCTATTTCATCCTGCTGATGGCGGCAGTGGGTGTTATCAATAACCTGCTGATCAACTACATGCAGAAGCGGCGAAGCACAGCTATGTATAAATCTGTGGGGCTTTCCAACCGGCAAAATGTAAAAATGACCCTGATAGAGGGCTTCGTCTCTGGTCTGATCGGGGCAGTCATTGCTATTTTCGTTTCCTATATGGAAATAAAAACAATATTCCTTGTAGCAGGACCCAAAATTGCAATGGCACCCAAACTGGATGCGGTCACTTTTTTAACCGCCGGCGGTATGGGAGTGCTGGTAACACTGATAGGTTCTGTCGTTCCTATCATAAAGAGCCGCAGGATGAAGCTGGTGGAGGAGATTAAATTTGAATAATACAAGAAGACAGGAGGTCTTTTCAATGAAACAGGGAGTAGGAAATATTGCTGTTGAAGGAAAACATATCACAAAGGATTTTCGCCTCGGCGCCGAGACAACAAGGGTGTTAAAGGATATTTCGCTGCAGGTCATGCAGGGAGAGTTTGTGTCCGTCATGGGACCCTCCGGTTCCGGGAAAAGCACCCTGCTTTATATTCTGGGGGGACTGGATACGCCGACCAGAGGTCATGTTCTTTTGGACGGCATGGATATTTCCCGCTTCGGGGATGAAAAAATGAGCCGCATCCGGCGGCAGAAAATTGGCTTTGTATTCCAGTTTTACAACCTGATCCCCAACCTGAATGTGGAGGAAAATATCATGCTTCCGCTTCTTCTGGACGGGAAAAAGGCATGCGGATACAAAAAGGAGCTTGACCGGATTTTAGAGGTTGTGGGTCTGTCTGACCGCCGCAGACATACGCCTCGTGAGTTATCAGGCGGTCAGCAGCAGCGTGTAGCCATAGCCCGCGCCCTGATAGGCAGCCCGGAAATCCTTTTTGCAGATGAGCCTACGGGAAATCTGGACAGCAGGACCGGGACTGAAATTATGGATCTGCTGCGGGAGATCAATAAAAACATCGGTCAGACGATCATTATGGTGACCCATTCACCCGAAGCCGCTAAGAGCAGCAGCCGCGTGATCACAGTAAAAGACGGTGTTATTGTTTGAGGGATAAATGGAACTTGCATCAAAAAGGCAAGAGGTTTAGGATGCTTACAAAAGAGGACAAGAAAAGCGAGGATTCTATTTTCGAGATGCGATAAGATAGAAAGACAGGAGGCACTGTGATGGAGTGGTTAAAAAAATTAAGTGACGCAATTGATTACATTGAAAAAATCTGGATGGGGAGATATCGTATGAGGAGGCTGCCCGTATTGCATGCTGTTCTGTCTATTATTTTCAGCGCATGTTTACTTACGTGGCCGGAATCACATTGGCTGAGTATATTCGCCGCCGCAGGATGACTCAGGCAGCTTTTGAACTGCAGAGGACAGAGACGAAAGTTGTGGATATCGCATTGAAATACGGTTATACTTCCCCCACATCTTTTAACCGGGCATTTCAAAAGGTTCACGGCATAAGCCCGAAGCAGGCAAAGATCAAGGGCTGCAGTCTGAATGTATACCCGGTTCTACGATTTTCAGTTACAGTTATGGGAGGAGAATCTATGACATATCGTATGGAACAAAAAGAAGAAATACGCATTGTAGGGATCCGCACACCAATGACGGAAGATATGGAAGAAAACCAGAAAAACATTCCTGGATTCTGGGAGAAATCCCTGAAAAGTGAGAATATCTGGAAAATCTGCCAATTATCTGACAGGGAGCCAAAGGGGGTGTTGGGCGTCAGTGTATACAAGAATCCACAGGATATATACTATTACATTGCCGTATCTACAGACAGTCCAGTGCCGGATGGAATGTATGAGTATACCATACCTGCCGCCACCTGGGTTATTTTCAAAAATGACGGGAGATTTAAGGAAAGTGTGCAGAGCATTTTCCGCTGGTTTTATGCGGATTGGCTCCTGGTATCCGGTTATGAATATGCAGGTCTTCCGGATTTAGAGGTGTATCCGTTTCCTACAGGCAGTTTGGACGCCGGGTATTCTGAAGTCTGGATCGCAGTAAAAAAGAAGGAGATGCTCCTGTAGGATCATCTCCAACGGAGGTCCTCTTTTTAGGGCGTATAAGGGGCAAAATTTGTAGTTTCCCGGTATCGGGCGGCGATGGCATCCGTGATGGGAATCAGCCGGCAGTCCTCAAGGGTATAGATCTGGTCGCAAAGCTGCTCAATATCCTGAAAACGGTGTGAGGTCAGAAAAATGGTTTTCCCTTCTGCTTTTAACATACGGATAATGGCTTTGACATCCTCGTAGGTTTTATAGTCCAAAGCGTTGAAGGGTTCGTCCAGAACCAGGATATCCTGGTTCTCCATAATTGCCTGTGCCAGTCCCAGCTTTTGTTTCATGCCCAAAGAATAGTTGTCTGTCTTCGTGGTATTATCAGGGTCAAGGCCCACCTTGACCATAGCGTCTCGGATTTCACGGTCACCGATTTTTCCCTGAATGTCAGCAAGAAATTTTAAATTACGGAACCCGCTGTAGATGCCGATAAATCCCGGCGAGTTAATAAATACCCCTATATTTTCAGGAAAATCCATGCCGCCTTCTCCAAGCTGTTTTCCCCGCACGAATACGTTTCCCGCGTCCGGCCTTTCAAATCCGCATAATATCTTGAATAATACTGACTTTCCGCTTCCGTTGGCACCTATAAGCCCAACGGTTTTTCCTTGTTCCACGCACAGAGAAACATTTTTAATGATCTCATGTTTGCCGAAGCTTTTTGATATATTCTGAAGTTCAATATATGGTTTCACATTACATCCTCCTGATTCCATTATTTTTTATATCCATATTTTAATAACCATCCAAGCATAAGTACGAGTGCGAAGACCAGAATACCTATTGCGGTAAGGGCTGGAATTCCGGCTTCTGTTTCAAAAAGGCCAATCCGGGCTGTGCAGGAAAGCCCCAGCGGGAGATATGCGGTACCTGGCACAGGTATCACACAGAGCAGATTTCCGGCAAGCAGCACCAGGAATCCCGCGGTGATCTGTCTGCACAGCAGGTATACGGCAAACATGATCAGGAACTGCAGCATTGTGTCAAGAAATTTTATTTAACAATAATAAATAGTCACAATTCTCTTTCTTTTGCTTTTTTGAGTTGAAATCACAAAGAAATTCCTTTCCTCTTTACAAACATAAAGTAAAATTGTATAATGATACAAAACGGATATTATAATGTACTAGTACGATATAATAATACGACTAGTGCGATATATTGTCAAGAGGAGGCGGAATTTTTTTGGATTCAATGAATATGATTGTGGCTAAAAATATTAAGCGGCTGCGTGAAGAGAATAAATTAAGCATGGACGAGCTTGCAAAGCTGAGCGGTGTCAGTAAGAGTATGCTTGCACAAATAGAACGTGGGGACGGGAACCCGACAATATCCACATTATGGAAGATTTCAAATGGAATGAAAGTACCGTTTGACGCTTTGACCGTTCGTCCGAAGAGTCCCTATGAGATTGTAAAAACATCAGAAGTTCAGCCTTTGCTTGAAGATGGCGGAAAAGTAAAAAATTATTCCATTTTCCCGGACGATGAAAACCGCAGGTTTGCAGTATATTATCTGGAATTAGACGAGGGCAGTTATTGGGAGTCTGAGCCACACTTAAAGGGGACCACTGAATTTATTACAATCTTTACAGGGAAGATTGAAATTTATGCTGACGGTCAGAATTTCGTGATCGGAAAGGGCGAGAGCATACGATTTAAAGCGGATACGGTTCATTCGTACAAAAATGTGGGGAATGAATCGGCTGAATTACACATGATACTTTTTAACCCCTGACAGTATCGTTTGAAAATCAGTGCTTTGACACCAAAAAATGCCAGCCGGGACTTTCAGCCTGCGGCCGGTGCCGACTATGGTGCGGCGGGCTTCAGCACTGTAAAGAAGTCTAAAGTTACGGAGGAAAATACATGAAACTACGGGATAGTTATACATGCCCATTGGAATTGACGCACGATATTATCCGCGGAAAATGGAAGCCCATTATATTATGGCAGTTGGGGAAAGCTCCGGCTTCCCTTTCAACTTTGCAGAAGGATATCGCCGGAGTTGGACAGAAAATGCTGTTGCAGCATTTAGGGGAACTGCAGAATTTTGGCATGGTACAAAAAGAACAGTATGAGGGCTATCCCCTTAAAGTAGAATACTCTCTCACGGATAAAGGAAAACGAATGGTAAGGATTATTGCCGCTATGCAGGAAGTTGGAATTGAGCTGATGATGGAGGACGGTAAGGAAGAATTTCTGAAAAACAAAGGTCTGCTGTAGATACACACAAAAAAGTGTGTAATGTACAAGGGCTTCTTGTCCTGTTAGAATAAAATAAAAACAGGAGAAGATTTATTATGATGAATAATCCAGAGCAGACCATAGGAAATATGGCAGATAAATGCAGTACAGTTTTTATCAGTTATATTGATCAGGAGGGATTTCCGATCACAAAGGCGATGTTGAAGCCCAGGCTTCGGGAGGGAATCAATGTATTTTGGTTTCACACAAATACATCTTCAAACAAAGTGAGATTTTTTCGTGAAAACCCAAGAGCCAGTATTTATTTTGTAAACCAGCGTTTCTTTTGCGGAGCAAGTTTGGCCGGAACTGTAGAGGTATTAGAGACAAAAGAGGCTAAGGAATTGTTATGGCGGGAAGGTGACACCATGTATTATAAAGAAGGTGTGACAGATCCTGATTATTGCGTTCTGAAATTCACAGCCATAAGAGGGAGATATTATAGTAATTTTCACTCAGAGGATTTTAAAATTTAATATTTTGTATGATAAACAGCAAGAACAGGCAGGCTGTCAATGGCAGGTAAATGGGTTTCCGCTCAACATTGACAGCCTGCCTGTGTCTATACAGTCTATCCGAATGGTGCACAAAAAGAGAGGAAATGTTCTGCCTTATAAGATATAATGAAACGACCATAATGAAGAAAGGGGCAGAAGCATGGAGTGGAATGAGAGATTGCAGTTGATCATTGATTATGCAGAGGACCACCTGCAGCGGAAACAGGGACCGATGGATCAACAGGAAGTATCAGAGCTTGCCGGGTGTTCCTTTGATTCTTTCCAAAAGGTATTTTTCTATATGAATGGTATCAGCTTTTCAGCGTATATCCGTTCCAGAAAACTAACTTTAGCGGGCCATGATCTAAAGAGCACAGATAAGAGGGTGGTTGATATCAGCTATCAATATGGGTATGATTCCCCTACGTCTTTTACAAAGGCATTCCGGAAATTTCATGGAATGACGCCAAAGGAAGCCAGAAGCGGGGACAGGCAGTTACGGGTAGTGCCGAAAATGCAGGTGGTTTGAAAATGCAATGATACAGCTTTGAAAGCTCATACGACAGAGCATTTGAGCAGGTATGGATACCAATAACAGATTGGAAAGGAAATATAAAACAGGAGGAAAAGCCTATGGATTTACCATTTCGCATAGAAACGAGAGACAGCTTTCGTGTTATCGGTTACTCGATACAGACCATAAACCGGAAAGGAGAGGGGAGAAAAGCAATTCCATTACACTGGTCTAAAATAAAGAAGCATGGATTTGAAAAACAATTGATGGAATCAGCGGATCAGGAGCCTTACGGATTATTGGGCATAAATATTTATAACACGGACCAAAAGGATTCCAGAAAATTTGAATATATCATTGCGGTTCCAAGTGGCCGTGATGTGTATGACGGGCTGTCAGAATACATCGTGCCGGCCGGAACCTGGGCAGTTTTCCCTTGTACGCAGGAAACTATAGGAAAAACAGAGGCTCAGGCAATCATGAAATGGCTTCCAAAGTCCAAATATAAATCGTTAAATAAAGGTTATATTACCGGCAGGATGAAATCAGGGGCACCGGATATTGAATTCTATGGAGAAGACGGGAAGGCTGAAGTATGGATTGCGGTCAAAGAAAAATAGCAATATGATTCACTTCTATCGGAGGCTTTTATGTGTGCCTGAAAAAAATTAAAAAATCTATTGACTCTCACGTCACGTCATAAGCTAGGATAAAGTTATCAAGAACAGGGAGGAAAAACAGATGAGGACAGTAAAAGAGGTTTCAAACCTGACAGGTATCAGCGTACGCACGCTTCACTATTATGATGAGATCGGATTGTTAAAACCATCCGTTCTCACTGAGGCGGGATACCGGCTTTATGACGATAAAGCCCTGGAAACTTTACAGCAGATACTGTTTTTTCGGGAGCTTGATCTGCCATTGAAACAGATCAAGCTGATTTTAGAAAATCCTGCTCTGGATAAAGAACAATTATTAACTGGCCAAAAAAGAATGCTGGAATTAAAAAAAGAGAGATTGGAACGAATCATTGCCAGCATTGAAGACATTTTGAAAGGAGATAACAAGATGGATTTTGGAATTTTCAGTAAAGCAGATATGGAACAGATGTACCGTGATATAGAGAGCAACATGACAGTCGAACAAAAGGAAATCTTCGTAAAAGAATATGGCAGTATGGAAGCATTTCGGAATCATTTCCTGGATAATGCGTCCAGCGAAGAGGCACAGAAAAATTTGGCTAAAGTGGTGGAATGGTATGGGGATAAAGAGAGCGCAAAAAATGCTGCCACAAATCCTGATAATGCGAAAATCGTTGCGGCCTATGGGAAAAGACTGGACCAGGTAACAAAAAAATTGGCAGCCAAGGCGGGCAGTGACGTCAATACGCTTGAAGTGAAAGAAATAGTGGGAGAGATGGACTTTGTGTCCAAACAGCTTTACCAGATGGAAGATGTCACTGCATTTATGCTGGATATGGCAGAGAAATATGTAAATAATGTGGAAATGCAGAAACAGTTGGATGCAGTGTACGGAGAGGGCAGCACTCTCTTTATCGGGCAGGCTCTGCAGAACTTTTATAAAACTGAAAAGTAAGGCATGCGAAAGAAAAACGGAATAGAATGATTCATGGAAAAGCATTACTGCTAAAGCAGGACTGCCTGTTAAAAACAGTAATGCTTTTTCCTTCTTTTGGAAAAAATGTGCAATGAGAAATCGCGATTGTGCCTGAGGGAGTCTGTGGTCAATAAGGGTTGGTTACTGTTAGGGTTTTCATTGGAGGTGATATAATCGATTACATACTTGTCTCCTATAAAAAGTCCATTGCAAATGAGAGGTGATTTTATGGCTATGTGGAATCCATGGCGCGGCTGTCACAAATACAGTGAGGGATGCAGATATTGTTATATTCACAAAGGTGATTTGAGAAGGGGTGTTGACACCGGCAAAATTATAAAAACAGACAAATTTTACGCTCCTGCTGCAAAGAATAAATCGGGCGCATATAAAATGAAATCCGGGCAGGTAGTTTACCTTTGCTTTTCCACGGACTTCCTGATCGAGGAAGCGGATGCATGGCGGGAGGAATGCTGGCAGATGATCCGGGAGCGTTCGGATCTTCATTTCATTTTTCTGACCAAACGGATTGAGCGGTTCCGGGACTGCATTCCAGATGACTGGAAGGACGGGTATGAAAATGTAACGGTTGGATGTACCGTAGAAAACCAGGACCGTGCAGATTACAGATTATCCATATTCAGGGAGCTTCCTATCAGGCATAAAAATATTATATGCCAGCCCTTGATCGAAAGAGTAAATCTGGAACCCTATCTGGAAGAGATTGAATTAGTGGTGGTCGGCGGAGAGTCTGATAAAATGGCTCGTCCTCTTGACTATGACTGGGTTCTGGATATCCGGGAACAATGTATTTCTCATGAGGTTCATTTTGAATTCCGCCAGTGCGGAACCCATTTTATAAAAGATGGGAAGACATATACCCTCAATGTACGGGATCTGTGCAGTCAGGCAAAAAAAGCGAATATTAATTTTTAGGGGAAAGCGGTTATTGCAGTATTTCCTCAACAGCTTTATCTAAAAAGATTTCTCCGTCTAAGTGCTCTAATTCATGGCAAAAGCATTTTGCCATTTCATCTTCGCCGGTGACTAGAATTTCTTTTCCGTATTCATTTTGCGCTTGAATGATAACTTTTTGAGGGCGGATAGTTTTAACAAAACGGTTTGGAAAACTAAGGCAGCCCTCGATACATTCCTGAACGCCGCTGCATCCGATGATTTTAGGATTTACCAGCTTGAGCAGAGTATCACAATAATCAATCACAACTAACCGTTTTAATATCCCTACCTGGTTAGCTGCTAAAGCTGCTCCATTTTCAGTTTTATGTAATGTTTCAAGCATATCGTCCAGAATCTGTCGGGTTTTGTCATCAATGACTTTTACTTCTTTACATTTTTTTCTCAATATGGGGTCATTGTCATACCGAATGTTCCTTGCTGCCATTTTTATCCCTCCTGCTGCTGTCAGCTCTTGATTTTCGCTGGCTTTCATCAAATAAAAAAACCTCTTCGATAGAACGACCAAATATCTTTGAAATGTCATGTGCAAGCCAGATGGATGGCTCAAATTTTTCTGTTTCTATGGCATTGATCGCCTGTCTTGAGGCTCCAACCATTTCGCCTAATTGTTCCTGGGTCAGCCCCTTTTGTTCCCTTAATTCCCTGATCCTATTTTTCATTTAAATCCTCCCATCTATCAGGTTTACCTTACATACAGTATACTTGACGTTTTGTGTAATGTCAACCTTACAAATGCTTTTTCCAAAATCCAAGGAAAACCTATCCGAATGGTGCACAAAAAGAGAGGAAATATTTTGCCTTATAAGATATAATGGGAGAATCACAGTCAAAGAAAAATAGGGAGGAATTGGTGATTATGGATAAGAAGATAGAATTTCAGGATTTTATTGCTACAGTCCCAGCAGAGAATCAGGATTTTGTGAAGGAACTGCATGACAAATTAATGGACTATGGATGTAAGATAGAGATTAAGACGGCAAAAAGCGGTTATATGGTTTCTTACACATATAATAAAAAGACAGTTGCCAATTATGTGTTTAGAAAAAAGGGAATGCTTGTGCGAATTTATGGAGTTCATGCAAATGACTATGAAAGTGTTCTGGAAACACTGCCGGATGAAATGATATACACCATTCAGAAAGCACCCATATGTAAACGCATGGCGGATCCGGATGCCTGTAATCCAAAATGTTCGATGGGGTATGACTTTTGGCTGAAGGGCGAACACTGTCAGAAATGCCGCAGCAGCGCCTTTCTGTTTATGGTCTGCCCTCAAAACAATCCATGGATCCGGACATTATTATTACATGAAGTAGAAGCATGGGAAAAATCTAAATACGAGCAGTAGGATTCAGGCAATATTTATATAAAAAAACCAAACATTTACAAAATATCTCAGACTTTTTGTGTTATAATGAGTCTATGTTTTTCTGAATAATTCAAACCTCCATATCGAATGCTATTTCATTGTTTGTGTCATATTGTTCAAGAAAAATATGTGTAGGAATGATATTATGATCTCATAGCAGCTGCGGGGGAAAATCCTAACCAAGAATGGAGAGGCTGGCTATAGGCGGGCACAAGAAAAAGGAGGACTCCCCTGCAGGAAAATTTTACCGACGGAGGTTGTGTATGGAAGTTAATTTAAAAAAATTAGAACGTGTTTTGAGTACAGCAGAAGTGATCTATCTATCAACAAGTAAAAATGACATAGTTTCATCAAGGCCGGTAAGCCCTTTAAATATAGGGCTTCGTTTATATGTGAGGACATCAGGAACCGCCAGAAAAGCGGAGGAAATGCTTCATAATCCCAATATTGCAGTCTGTGTGGGAAATTTTTATTTTACAGGGAAAGCGAGGTCCTTAGGCTCTGTATCCGATGAGCGGAATGCGGAGATCAAAGCCTCTTATATATTGCGCTATCCGGATTCCTTTGGCAGTGAGGATGAATTTATAAAAAGTGATGAGGTATTCTTTGAGTTATCTATCGAGAATGTATCTGAATGGATATACGAAGATAATAACCCCATTGGTCTGGCAGAGCAGAAGCTCTAAAGAAGGGGAGTAAATGAATGAAAGACTTTGTATTTGCAGCGCTGCCATTTCTGATCATTGGGGTATGCGTGGCTATCATCATGGTTCACTATAAGACAAAAGACAGCGAGAAAAAAGAAAACCATTTAGTTGAGGGCATGTGCATTGGCATGTGCCTGGGCGTTGCGGTTTCAACTGTGCTGCACATAAATATTGGTTTGGGGATCAGTTTGGGCATGCTGATAGGAGAGACGGTAGGTGTTTATGTCAAAAAAGAATAGGGTGTTATTGTGCTCATTAGACTGAATCCTATGCTTAGAGTGATCGCTGATGCAGATGGATTCCTTAATGCTTTTATGGAATCGGGTTTACAGGTTTCCTGTAATACGTTAGAAGGTCAAATTTCAATATATTGGTACATCGGCACCGTTTTATCTTTTATGATTTATGGTGCCATTTTGGATTGTTTTAAATGGGGAATGAAACATTTGCGCAACCACAGGAAATGATCATTAGCAAAATGGAAAGGGGAAATCATCAGAATGGATATTGAAAAAAGTATTCTGGCTGCAAAAAAAGGATTTGAGAATAGCTTTTTTTCCGGAGATTTTTATAATAAACAAACACAGGACGAACAACACCTGAATGCAATTCTTGAATTTTTACCTATCAAAACAGGAATGAAAATTTTGGATTTAGGTACCGGCAGCGGATACCTGTCGTTTTCTATTGCGAAAATACATCCTGAAAACATAGTGATTGGGCTGGATATTGTGGAAAGAGCATTAGAGGCAAATCGTATTAAGGCGGAGAAGGAGAGCATCAGAAATATCAGCTTTACCAATTATGACGGCATTTACTTTCCATTTGCCGTCAACGAATTTGACATGGTGGTTTCAAGATATGCGTTACATCATTTTCCGGATATCCAAAAAAGTATATCGGAAGTCAGCCGTGTCATAAAACAAGGTGGGTATTTGTTTCTGTCTGATCCCGCGCCAAATGCCAATGATACCGACAGGTTTGTGGACGAATATATGCAGTTGAAAAAAGACGGGCATATTAAATTTTACACAAAGGATGAGTGGAAGAAAATATGCGAAAAAGCAGGACTGAGATATGTAAAATCCTTTGACAGTTCCATTCGGTTTCCAAAGAAAAAAGATACTGCTTATGGATTTGAAGAAGTGCTGAAGAAATATCCTAAAAGCGTCATTGACAGCTATGATCTTGAAATCCTTGAAGATGAAATATATATAACAGAACAGGTCAATAATATATTGTTTATCAAACAATGATCAATTCCGGTGTATCTGACTGATGTAAAGTTCTGAAAATGGAGTATGGAAGGACATTTCTGTGGATTGTTGAAGATTCTTCCTTGAAAAATATGGCTGCATATGTTTTTGATTGGAATTGAAAGTGAGAAAAAAATATGGCGGAAAGACCTTCTTTAGATAAGCATTTAGACAGTAAAACATTTCGTGAATTCTATTATTTGAAAGAGGAGTTAGTTGATTTTTGCAGGAAATATGGTCTGCCTGTATCAGGCGGGAAAATTGAAATAACAGATAGAATTGCCTGGTTTCTTGATACCGGTGAGATACGAACGGCCTTACCGGTAAAGAAAAGAGTAACAGCAGTCTCTGTTATTACCGAAGATACAAGAATTGAAGGGGATTTTGTTTGTTCTGAAAAACACAGAGCGTTTTTTAAGGAGCATATTGGAAATAGTTTTTCTTTTTATGTTGCATTTCAAAAATGGTTAAAAGATAATACAGGAAAAACATATAGAGAAGCCATTGAAGCATACTATAAAATTCTTGAAGATAAGAAAAAAGGAAAAACAAAAATTGATAAGCAGTTTGAGTATAATACATATATTCGAGATTTCTTTGCTGACAATCAGGGAAAATCTTTAGAAGAAGCCATTAAGTGCTGGAAATACAAAAAACAGTTACCGGGGCACAATCGTTATGAAAAGTCAGACCTTATGGCATTAAAATAATATGCTACGAATATGCTCTGGATTGTAGAACGCAGTTTGCATGAGTCGGGCTATAATTGCCGGCTTGGTATAAGGCAGTGTGAACGGGGGGATAGAGTTGAACTATTTTCAAAAAAATAAAGAGGCGTGGGAGGAAGCGTTTGAACATAGGCATCCCGGATGGGGAGAGGAAGACTGAAAATCAGGAACTGCTGAATTGAAGATCAGATGGAGGTTACATATCTAAACGATGAAACAAAACTCTTTAAGGTTGTCAATGTACCTTTTACAGAAGATTTGAAGGAATACTGCGAATCCGCATTAAAGACAGCGAGAGAGCAAAAAGAATACTTTACCGGGCCGCTTGGGAATGATGTGTTTCAATGCTCTCCTATGCCATGGGTCACATATACACATATTTCACATACCAATTCCGGAAAGAAAGAGAATGCAACTCCTCTTTTTGATTGGGGAAAGTATTATGAAAAAAATGGGGAAATGATACTTCCTGTTTCTGTTCAGGCGCATCACTCTTTTGTAGATGGCTTACACATAGGGCAGTTTGTGGATAAACTGCAGAAATTTTTTGATGAGTATTAAGTTTTAGAGTAACAGCTTTCGGTGGGCCAGTGATTCGGAGGTTATGGAGAAGAGGATCATATGAAAAGATACATTGCATTATTGAGGGGGATAAATATAAGTGGAAAAAACAAGATTCCCATGGCTGAATTAAAAGCAGGTTTTACAGAACTTGGATTTGCAGAGGCTGCCACATATCTTAACAGTGGGAATGTGATTTTTTCAAGTGCCATTGATGATATTGATACCCTTTCAAATAAAATCAAGCTGTTGATAAAAGACAGATTTGGATTGGATATACCGGTTTTTGTTCTTTCACAGGAATTGCTTGAGGATATAGTAAATCATGCTCCCGATTGGTGGGGAGATGACAGTAAAGAAATATATGATAATCTTATATTTATCATGCCGCCTTTATCGTATGAGAAGTTTTACGAGGAAATCGGTAATCCGAATGAGGAGTATGAGAAATCCTATCACTACAAAAATGCTGTCTTCTGGTCTTTTTGCCGTAAGGATTATCGAAAGACAAATTGGTGGTCAAAGACTGCCAACTCAAATATAAGCGGCGATATTACAATCCGGACAGCAAATACAGTAAGAAAAATTGTGGGTATGTAGTATGAGAGGGGTATCCATTCCGGCACATAGAAAGTGATGTATCAACTGGAAGTGATGATCGTAAAATGCTGGATGAACCGGTAAATAGATAGATTAGATGTTGAAGGGATTAAAAAATAAAATGATGATACATGAAAGAAATGATAAAATATGGGAACATATGAAATCAGATTGTTCAAAATGTTCGGGATTGTGTTGTACGGCTCTGTTTTGTTCAAAAGCAGATGGCTTTCCAAAAGATAAAGTATCAGGACAGCCATGCATTAATTTATTAAAAGATTACCGATGTAAAATACATTCGCAGCTTGAAAAGCAGAAAATGAAGGGCTGTATTGGTTATGACTGCTTTGGCGCCGGACAGCATGTGACACAAGTTATTTATGAAGGTCAGACTTGGAAGGACATACCAAACCGATCATCAGAAATTTTTGATATTTTTATAATTGTGTTTAAGCTTTATCAGATCAGATATTATTTGATAGAAGCAACGTCGCTTATTTCAGCACAGCCATTAAAAAAATCCCTTCAGTGTTTGATTGAGGAAAATATTAAAATGTGCAATGACAGCCCTGCCGGTATCTTATCTTTAGATTTAGAGCAATACAGGCAGAGGGCGAATCATATTTTAAAGCAAGTGTGTAAGCTGCTTCAGCAAAGTATCCGTAATACAGGCAAAAAACTTCCAACAGATTTTCTTGGAGGCAATTTCAAGGGACAGGACATGAGTGGAGCAGATCTTAGCACCAAACTTTTAATAGCCGCAAATTTTGAAAAGAGCCTTTTCAATGGAACAATTTTTTTAGGAGCTGACACAAGAGATACTAACTTTAAAAATGCGGATTTAAGTGAAGCTGTTTTTTTGACACAAGGACAAGTTAATTCCGCAAAAGGCAGTCGTAATACAAAATTGCCCTATCATTTGGATTATCCATCTACATGGAAGTAAAGAACAAATTACGGTCTGTCAAACTGAAAATCAGTGATTGGAAAGAAAAGGGGGAATCTTATGTCTTGGTATTTTATTGTAGATACTTATATTGATGAACAAAAGGGGCGTGGGGAATACGACGAGTATATTCATGATGTAAAACCGATTGTCGAAAGCTATGGCGGGGAATATTTAGCAAGAACGGAGAATGTATGTAGTTTTTGTGGGGGAAGAACTCCCCAACGTGTCATTCTGATAAAATTTGACAGCAAAGAAAATCTGGATGCCTGTTTCTCTTCGCCCGAATATAAAGCCATAATGTCAAAACGCATTAATAGTGTTGACAGCAGGGCTGTTATTGTGGAGGGGATCAAATAGAAAAGTGAAATCAGCCGTAACCCTGTTTTTATGGCAAAAGGAGTATGTGATATGGATAAAACCAAAGGATGGGATTATATGTGTCTTGCATTGTATGCATTTGCGGGACTGGGAATAGAAGCGCTTCTTGCATTTCTTATAGAACCGTTTTTATACGGAGGCGCTTTGAGTGAGTGGTCAGTTTTACAAAATATTGTTCATTGGGTCATAACATGTATTCTTTGGGGAGTTGTTATTTTTCTGCTGATCAAAGAAGCAAAATGTAAATATGGTTTTGATCTGTTTCAGAAAACGGAGAGAATGAAACCGTTTCAGTGGATCGCTGTGGGCGCATGTCTGATATTTACATTGTCCGTGTCATATATTGACTGGGGTGGATTTAAGGTTGTAAAAGAGTTTTATTACAACGGAGTGCTGAAGTTTATATTTCAGTATATATATTATGTTTTTGAAACAGGGCTATTTACACTCATCATCGTTTTCGGACAAAAGGCATTTGAAAAATGGTTTGGGAATCAGAAATTTCCATATGGCGGAATCGTGGCTGCATTGACCTGGGGGGCGGGGCATATTTTGACAAAAGGGTCGCTCTTTGCGGGATTATTAACTATCCTTAGCGGATTTATATATGGGGTTACTTATCTGTTGGTCAATAGAGATATTAAGAAAACATATCTTCTGTTATTCGTCATGTTTGTGTTTTAAGGAATACATGAATGAAAAGATTAAGAGGCCGATAAATACTATTTTACAGAATGAACAGTGATGCATTTGATTTTAAAATGAAAGACTTCTTGTAAGACACTTGACAAGTAAGTTTTATTTCTTTTATAATCAAGTTATTAAAAAGAGGAAAAGGGGTGAACACAATGCTGTTGTTTGGGAAGTTCTGCATTGGATTCGGCTCTGCACAATCATATAAGACAGGACATTGTGTGGAGCCCAATCAGATAAACAGATTTATTTGAGAGGTAGGGCTGTATAGATCAGAGGATTCTGATTTAAGAGCCTTATTTGTGTTACCTTTTGAACAACTCAGATGATTGGATATTTGGCCGTGGACAATGTTTTGTCTGCGGCCTTTTGTTATCTAGTTCCGCTATGTCTTTATTGTAGCATGGAAAAAGCAGAGGGCCACGCCGTGAGGTATGGCTGCCTCTGCTTTTATTTTTTGAAAGGACTATTAAAATGGAAAATCAAGAACAGTATTTGTTTTTGGTTATAATGCGGTTTGTTCCCTCATGAAGGGTTTTGGAGATTCCAAAAGTCCGCTGTACTTTGTGGCCGTAGCTGCAGTGATAAATGTTTTTTTGGATTTTATATTTGTTGGTCCTATGGGTATGGGGATAAAGGGCCTGAGAAGTTTTGCCATTCAAAAAGAGAAGCTGATCATCATTTTGAAGGTGGGTTTACCGACAGCTCTTCAAATGGTGATCGTCAATATTTCATATCTGTTGATCACGGGAATGCTAAATACCTTTGGTGTTTCGGTGGCGGCAGCTTCCGGTATTGGACTAAAGGTAAATACCTTTGCAGGTATGCCGTGCTGGGCCATCGGACAGGCGGTAACTGCTATGGCGGGGCAAAATAAGGGAGCACAAGATACAGAAAGAGTAAAGAAAACCACGCGGTATGGATTATTGATAAATACTTTTGCCACGTTTCTTACAGTTGTATTGGTCCAAATTTTTGCAGAAGCCATTATTATGCTTTTTGACCCTGCCGGTACAGAGGTGATCACAGAAGGAGTCATGTATCTTCGTATCTGCTGTAGTATCAACAGTCTGGTTTATGCAGTAATGTACACGCTGGATTCTTTTGCAATCGGCGCAGGCTCTGCGAATATTGCCATGTGTAATGCTTTTTTGGATGCCGTTATCGTGAGACTGCCGGTCTGTTGGTTACTGGCGTTTCCCATGCAGATGGGAGCAATAGGTGTATATATTGGTCAGGCGTTGTCTCTCATACTGCCTGCTCTGGCAGGTATTGTCTACTTTAAGAGTAAATTCTGGGAGACAAAAAAATTGATCGGCAATACAGAATACTATGAAAAATAATAAAAAATATAATAAAAAGTAAAATGGAAAGGTATGGTTATGACTATGAAAGGCAGTAATATGAATCTCGCCTTTGGTTTGGAAGTAATCTATGAGGACGCAGAATTTCAAGTGAATGATCATGATAAAGTAGGTATTGTTGGTGTCAATGGTTCCGGGAAAACCACATTGTTCCGTGTTCTGCTGCGGGAGCAGGAATTAGACAGCGGAAGTATTAACACGCATAATGCACGCATTGGTTATCTGCCCCAGGAAATTGCGGTGGAGGATGAGTCCTGTACGGTACTTGAATACCTACAGGGGGGACGTCCCATTGGCAGGCTGGAGACAGAGCTGGACCGGATTTATCAGAAGTTGGAACAGGCGGATGTTTCGGAGCAGGGGCCGTTGCTTACACAAATGGAGAAGATCCAGACCCGTTTAGAGTTTTTTGACTATTATAATGCGGAAAGTATTCTGCTTGATATGATAGACCGCATGCAGATTGACATTGATCTGTTGGAAACGCCGCTTAGCCGGCTGTCCGGCGGGCAGAAATCAAAGATAGCTTTCGCGCGTGTTCTGTACTCAAAATCTGAAATCCTGCTTTTAGATGAACCCACAAATCATTTAGATGCAGCTTCAAAAGAGTTTGTGACGGATTTTCTCAAAAATTATAAGGGGCTGGTATTGATCATCAGCCATGATGTGACCTTTCTTGATCAGATCATAAATAAAATACTGTTCATCAATAAAGTGACGCATAAAATATCCATCTATGATGGCGATTATAAAACTTACAAAAAGAAATATGCGGAGGAACGGCGTCTGCGTGAACGAATCATTGCTCAGGAGGAAAAAGAAATCAGGGAGCTGGAAGATTTTGTACGGCGGGCAAACCAGGCAAGCCGTACCAATCATGCGATCAAACGCATGGGACAGGAACGGGCGCTGCGTCTGGAGAAAAAACGGAGCAGGCAGCACAGCCGTGAACGGGTTTATAAGCGTGTTAAAATGGATATCCATCCTGTGCGGGAGAGCGGGGATATCCCATTACAGGTGAAAAACCTGTCATTTTGTTATCCGGATCAGCCGTATCTCTACAAAGATCTGTCGTTTCAAATAAAAAGAAAAGAGCGTTTTTTGGTGGTTGGCAAAAACGGTGTGGGAAAATCCACACTGCTCAAGCTGATCATGGGTATTTTTACCCCTGATGCAGGGGAAGTTCGGTTTCATCCGAAAACGGATGTGGCTTATTATGCCCAGGAACTGGAACAACTTAATCTGCAAAAAACTGTTTTTGAGAATGTACAGACAGAGGGATATGCCGTTAAGGAGCTGCGGTCTGTTTTAAGCAATTTTCTTTTTTATGAAGATGATATCAATAAAAAAGCAGAGGTTCTGTCTCCCGGTGAAAAAGCCCGCATTGCACTATGCAGGATTTTGCTGCAAAAGGCAAACTTTCTGCTTCTTGACGAGCCCACGAATCACTTGGACCCTGAAACACAGAGTATCATTGGCAAAAACTTTGATCTTTTTGAAGGTACCATTATGGTTGTCAGTCATAACCCGTGGTTCGTTGAGCAGATTGGCATCAACCGGGTGCTGATCTTACCTGCCGGCAGAGTCGTGGATTATTCCCGTGAAATGCTGGAATACTATTATGGCTTTAATAATATAGAGGAGGACTATTAAAATGGCGGATTCAAAGAAATTATATCCCAGAACAGGGGATAAACAGACGATTTACTTAAAAAATGCAATTACTGACCCGAGTATTCAGGTAGGCGATTATACAATGTACAATGATTTTGTCAATGACCCAACAGGTTTTGAGAAAAATAATGTTCTGTATCATTATCCCATAAACCATGACCGTTTGATCATTGGCAGATTCTGCTCGATCGGATGCGGGGCAAAATTTCTCTTTAACAGTGCCAATCATACCGTATCATCCCTGTCAACCTATCCCTTTCCCCTTTTCTTTGAAGAGTGGGAACTTGAAAAAAAGAATGTGACAGATTCTTGGGATAATAAGGGAGATATCATCATCGGCAATGATGTCTGGATTGGCTATGAGGCTGTTATTATGGCAGGGGTAACCATTGGTGACGGGGCAATTATCGGTGCCCGCGCTGTAGTGACAAAGGACGTATCACCATATACCATTGTAGGCGGTATTCCTGCAAAATCCATCAGAAAGCGTTATTCGGAGGAAACCATTGACCTGCTGACAGAATTAAAGTGGTGGGACTGGCCGGAGGAAAGAATTGCAAAGAACATAAAAGCGATTCAAAATGGCCGTTTGGATCAATTGAAATAAAGTTTTGCGGGAGTGCCGGGGCGCAGGTATTTTCTCCCCCGCTTAAGCAAAGAGCAGCGACAGCTCTGTTGGTATACTTTTTTCTTACCAACAGGATAGCAAAAACCGGAAATGGTGTAGCCATTACGGGTTTTGCTATCCTATAAATAGATATTCCTCATCACCAATATAGACCCTTAATGGAGCGGGGGCAATACAATGGCATCGGCCTCCTGAATTCCGCCGGCAATGAGCTTTTCTTTTCCGGCTTTAAAGATATCAAGTGCCAAGCGCTGCAGTTCTGCCGCAAATAGCTCTCCGTCTTTTTCTTCCAGACTTTTCAACAGGACAGTAGTTGAGCGGGAATCAAACCTGAAAGCATAAGGCTTTACGTCATTGAGTGGATACCCCAGATACTGAAAGTACATCAGGCCGTCCAAGATCTGCCTCAATGCGGGTGACTGCGCGTTCTCTTTTAAAAGGTTGAAGCAGATACCGAAAGTCATGTAGTAATCCTTGGAAATCTGAATATTTTGCAGCCAGGATATGGTTCCCTGAATGGAACGGTCCAAAAGTGTAGGAAAAACAGCCCGGGCTATATCTTTGCAGATGATCAGAATGATCTGTGTGCTCTGCAGATACTGCAGCAAAGCTTTTTTTAAATTCGGAGTGGAGAATTTTGAAATGGGCGCAGGGTTATCCAAACCCACCAGCACACGTGTCCCTTTTCCGGGGATGGTTTCTACAACTCCAATGTCACTGAGTATTTTCACCGCTCGGCGGACGGTTATCAAGGGCATTGAATACTCCTTTGCCAGAGAAGTAAAGGAGGGAAGGAATTCCTGGTTCCCAAAAGAGGAATAAATTTTCCGGAGAAGTTTCATAGCCAGATTAAAACTGATCAGCGGGCGTTCCGAAAAATAGTTCCATTCGTATGGGATCGGTTCAACCGGATCCTCTGGCAGGGGCAGCGATTCGTGATACAGGCGCATGGCCTCAATCTGTTTCTGGTAAAGGCGGACAAGTAAATCTTTTAGCTGTCCGTAGTCAGATGCCTTACATAGAGAAAGTATCTGTTCGGTTTCTCTTTTTAAATAGGTCATATAACCATAGATATATGCCTTATCCCCCAGATGCATGATCGAAGAGTGCCCAAATAAGCTTGTGCTCAGATATAAGTTGAGAAACAAAGGATTTCCCAGGACCTTCAGGATTTGAAAGAAAAATTCAAAGAACGGATATTCACTGTAGGGTGACATCCTCTTAAAAATTGCAGTGAGTTTTTTGAGATCATCGTCACCACACAATTTCAGACCCTGGAGCATGACCTCCGGCCAAATCAGCAGCATGGTATTACACAGATCCAAGAGTGCATCTTTTGCAGCATAGCTGTAAGCCATGTATTCTGTCCGGCATTCCTCTTCTTTGATATCATAAGTAACAATTGCGCTTCGTCCCTGGCTCAGAGAAACATAATTGTCTTCCTGCAGAAGCCTTAGGGCATTGTGTATGGTGGTGCTTGAAACATTAAAGGTTTGGCACAGTTCAGGCACGGTAGGAAGACTCGAACCGGTGGGATACAAGCCGAAATGAATACAGTTAAACAGGTGTTTGTAAGCTATATTGTATAATTTTAATTCATCCAAGGTTTTTTCATCCTCCCAAAGATATCAATTTCTTATTTAATAAATTTAATAAACCCTTACCGGTCTCCTAATAATTTAAATATACCACATATTCTCCTAAACGGAAAGAAACGTAATTGCTCAGTTTTACAGACCGGAATTGTCTGTTTATAATACGTTCAAGAGTTCATCATACGGAATCATTCCAAGTGTAAACTTTTCTAAAGCAATGTATTTTTCTTCAGATTCGGAGTTGCTCCTTTTTAATAATTTTTCTGCCAAATCTGTTTCATTTGCAAGCGGCACGTAAACATGACTTTTATTGTTAAACGATTCAAAGTATCTTAAGCCAAATCGTCTCTGTGATTCCGCATTAATGTGGATTCCATCAGGATTAGAAAATAAAGAATTGCCAGTAACAAAATAGCAGTTTTCGTGATTTTCAGCATATTTCTGAAGCTCTTTGTTGATCTCTTTATATTCTATACATCCTGCACCAAACGCAGATTTCCCCAAATAGTCACCCAATCCCCCTATGATAAAAGGCACATTCTCAATTCCTAATTCTGTTCTAAAACCATTTACGATCCGGTCAAGCTTTCCATAATATTCTTTGTATTTTTCACCATAGCTGTCACTTTCACCTTGATGCCATAATATCGCAATAAGCTCACTGTTCTCTAGTGCAAATCTTGTTTCGCTTACCGCATGTCGAAATAGGGTTCCGCTCACCTGCCACTCATCAATAGAACTTCCTCCTTCTGCACAAGGTATTAAACCGATTGTTTTATCCCTGTTCGCATTACACCAGGCCTCTGCAAAAGAAGATGCCGGTCCGATACCTGCCACGGTTCTGTCAAAATGGATCGGTTCCGCCATCATTTGCCATCGCCCATTTCTTAACATAAAAATCCTCTCATTGTAAATTGGTGTGGTTTCATGCAAAAAACCACGTCCAGCCATATTAGACTGTCCTATTAATAACACCGATTTCATTATATCATCATTTCATAAATCTAAATATATGAAATTAAACCCACAATTACAGCAAATAGATATTTTCACGATTTTTTAACTTATATGGAAGCCATGTCTGCAAAGACATTTATATTTTATCATTTTCACACCATTAAGGATACTATTTTATTGAATTATGTATGAACATAGCTTATAATAAAAAATATTAAATGAGCACAATAAGTATGAAATAGAACAGTTTGGCAGATTGGATTTATGTCCGGACACAGCAGAAGTCTGTCAGTGGTTTGACGTTCCGGCAGAACTGGCGGAGATTGAACTGGCGGGCTGATGACACCCTCTATCAGGCCAAGCGAAACAGCCGTAACAGAAATGTTCTGATATAAGTTAGAGCTTTCCAAACTCGATGTCAATATGTTTTCTGCCGCAGATAATAGTCTCATAAATGATGGCTGTGGGTTATACCGCGGCAGGCTGATCCTGCCATATGAACATCTATCCAGATTCCAGAATGATCTGATCGATTAATTAGAATACAATCAATAAGCAGAAAAAAAATGTTGACAAATTTATCCAAACGATATATACTACAAAACATATCGAAATAGTAGGAAATAGAAAGGGGCAGGAACATGGGAAGAAATGAGATCACAGTAAGAAAAGAAATGTGTATGAATATGTGCATTATGTGCTGTTGTATGTGTAAAAACATAGAACTTTCTTTTTTGCGTATTCATAGGCATGTTCTTGGCAGGGATAAATAATCTCCATCCTACAGAAGGATTCATGTGAAGCGGATACCAGAAGAAGGTGTCCGCTTTTTCTATTGTCAGGAATTAGAAGAAATATGAAAAGCATACAAGGAGGTGATGCTTCCAGATTTTTGTGACAGATATTATTCAACACCGTTTTTGAACAAAAATTAGGCATAGGGATGCTGAAACTGCTGGAATGGCATAGGTTTGTAAAGCTGAAGTTGATGGTTCGAGTCCATCCAGTATCAGCTCCATAAACTGACAGGAATGAAGGAGGATAAGAATGGAAGATCATACAGTTGGAACAGATGAACATACACATCAGGAACATCACCACCACGGTCATCATCATGGAGGCATGGACGGCTTCCATGATTATACGGAAGCGGTAAATGCGTACCGGAAGACGTTCTCCAATAAAGAGAAGGTACTGGAGCAGACGCCAGACCCGGCAGTAAGGGAGATGCTGCTGCATATGCAGGAGATGGGGGTGGAGACGGTCTTTGACCGGTTCGACAGACAGCAGCCCCAGTGTTCTTTCGGGATTGCCGGAGTGTGCTGCAAAAACTGCTATATGGGGCCGTGTAGGATCACAAAAAAATGCCCCCGCGGTGTCTGCGGCGCAGATGCGGATGTCATTGTTGCCAGAAATCTGCTCCGGGCACTGGCAGCCGGGGCCGCAGCCCACGGAGCAAGGGGACGTGAAAGTATGCTGGCTTTGAAGAAGGCAGGGGAAGGCACGCTCGATCTGCCTATTGAAGGAGAACAGAAGATTAGGGCAGTCTCAGAAATTTATGGCCTTCAGACACAGGGTAAAACGATCAGGGAGCTGGCTGTGGAGGTAGCGGACATTTTGCTGGAGGATCTTTCCCGGACCGTTCCCGACCCTCACCGTACACTGGCTGCATTTGCGCCGAAGGAAAGACAGGAGGTATGGGCAGCGTTAGATATCCTGCCGATCAGCGTCTACCATGAAGTTTTTGAGAGCCTGCACAGGACCAGCACAGGGACAGACGGTGACTGGAGGAACCTGATGAAACAGTTTTTAAGGACCGGCGTGGCGTTTGCCTGGACCAGCTGTCTGGGGAGCTCCATTGCGATGGACAGTCTCTATGGGCTGCCCCAGAGGGGCCGTTCCAAAATGAATCTGGGCGCTTTGAAAAAGGGTTTTGTGAACATTGCAGTCCACGGGCATTCCCCTCTGCTGGTCAGCGAGATCGTGCGCACCGGGCAGTCTGAGAAGTACCAGAAGAAGGCGAAAGAAGCAGGGGCAGAGGGGATACAGTTCTATGGGATCTGCTGTTCCGGACTTTCCGCTATGTACCGGTACGGCGGAGTCATACCACTTTCCAATGCAGTAGGTTCTGAACTGGTGCTGGGCACAGGGGCGCTGGATCTGTGGGTGGCAGATGTACAGGATGTATTCCCTTCGATCATGGACGTGGCAAAGTGCTTTAAGACCACGGTGGTTACCACAAGCGACTCAGCGCGTCTGCCCGGGGCGGAGCACTATGCCTTCGACCACCATCACTCGAATCTCAATGAGATCCATGATCTGGCAGTCAAGATCGTGGAGCGAGGGATAGAGAGCTTTCAGGACCGCAGGGAGGTCCCGGTCTTTATCCCGAAATATGAAGTGGAGGCAGAGACGGGGTTCTCCGCAGAATTTGCAGCAGAGCATTTCGGAGGGCTTGAGGCCATTGCAGATGCCATGAGGGAAGGAAAGATCCTTGGCATCGTGAACCTGGTGGGATGCAGCAACCCAAGGCTTGTATATGAGAAGGCGGTTGCCGAGACAGCAGAGATCCTGCTGAAGAACAACATCTTGATCATGACAAATGGCTGTGCCTCGTTTCCGTTGATGAAACTGGGGTATTGCTCTGTGAAGGCTCTGGAGCAGACAGGAGAGAAACTGAGAGGATTTTTAGGGGATGTCCCTCCTGTCTGGCAGATGGGGGAGTGTCTGGATAATGCCCGCGCTTCAGCTTTGTTTGCAGGAGTGGCAGCAAAAAGCGGCCACGCCATTAAAGAACTGCCATACGCATTTATCAGTCCGGAATGGTCCAATGAGAAAGGGCTGTGCGCGGCACTGGCCTTCCGGCTTCTGGGTATGAATTCTTACCACAGTGTCTATGCCCCTACCCAGGGTTCCGAAAAGGTGACAGAGTTTATGGCGTATGGGACAAAAGAGCTTTTGGGTTCGGAAATGGTGGTAGATGTAGATCACATCGCTTTGGCAGAACGGATCGTGAGAGATCTGAAGGAGAAGCGCAGGACATTGGGCTGGGTACAGCCATAAAGGAGGCAGGGATGAAAAGAATAAAAGCATTTGCTGCATGGCTTACGCTGGCACTGCTGGTTTCCAGTGCAGTCTACTATAAGTATGTCGAGATACAGGCATCCGGCATTTCAGGCAGGGCAGATACTCAGGAGAAAGTCATAAAAATCGCATATCTGCCGATCACCCATGCAGTGCCCTTATTTAAGGCAAAGGAACTTCTGGAGGAGGAGAAAGGGACAGCGGTGCAGCTTGTACGGTATGGCGGCTGGGGAGAGCTGATGGATGCACTCAATACTGGCAGGGTGGATGGCGCATCGGTTCTGGTGGAACTGGCAATGAAGGCAAGGGAACAGGGGATTCCCCTGGAACTGTCAGCTCTTGGGCACCGGGACGGAAATGTGATCATCACAGATCCGCAGATCACAGAGGGCAGCCAGCTTCGCGGTAAGACCTTTGCCATACCAAACGAGCAGTCTTCCCATAATATCCTGCTTCAGGAGCTGCTGAAGAAATATAGCATCTCCACGGAAGAGGTGACCATTCTGGAAATGGCGCCTGCGGAGATGCCGCCTGCGCTAAGAAGCGGACAGATTGACGGATACTGTGTGGCAGAACCCTTTGGCGCAAAGGCGGTCAGCTCTGGGATCGGGACCGTCTTTGCCGAATCCGGTGAACTGTGGGAAAACTCCATCTGCTGCGGCATCGTATGGAACCAAAACGCGGTTCAGGATAAGCAGGAGGCAGTAAACCAGTTTGAAAAATCTTATCGTAAAGCCGGTGATACTCTGAGCGAGGAAGACGCGGAAAGGATTGCTGAAAAGTATCTGGAGCAGGAACCTGATATCAGCCGCCAGTCCTTAGCGTGGATCTCGTTTCAGAACTTATCCGTGAGCAGGGATGCGTATGAGGAACTGTGTGAAAAGGCAGAGGCTTTTGGCTTGAGCCAGGATACCCCTTCCTATGACGAATTTGTAAAAAAGCAGGAATAAAGAGACGGAGGTAAAGCATGAAGAAGATCAAGACATTTGTAGTTCCTTTTGCTGTGCTGCTCCTTTTATGGCAGGTTCTGGCAGCAACAGGAGTATTTCCCAAAAGCCTGTTCCCGGGGCCTGCGGATGTATATGAAGCGTTGGCAGAGAGGGCATTTTCCGGGAAGCTTCTGTTGGATATTGGAGCCAGCATGTATCGGTTTTTAATTGGATATACCTTAGCTTCCATACTGGCAGTTCTGCTGGGACTTATCATGGGATGGATGCCCTGCATTTGGAACTATATGAATCCTGTGATCCAGATATTACGCCCCATATCACCGGTTGCATGGCTCCCCTTTATCGTCCTGTGGGCTGGGACAGGGGATATCCCTGCCATTGTGATCATCTTCCTTGCAGCGTTTTTCCCGGTTTTGCTCACAACAGTCAGTGCGGTAAACAAGCTGGATCCGGTATATAAAAAGATAGCGAGCAATTTTGGACTTGGGAAAGCGAAGACACTTTTTGGAATTATCTTCCCCGCCTCCTTTCCGCAGATCGCATCCGGCCTCCATCTGGCTCTGGGAACCGCCTGGATCTTTTTAGTGGCGGGAGAGATGGCAGGGGCACAGTCAGGCCTTGGCTATCTGGTTGCGGATGCCAGGAACAGCCTGGAAACAGACCTGCTGATGGCGGCGATACTAGTGATCGGGCTGTTGGGGCTGGTTCTGGATCTATTGATCGGCTGCGGAGAGGACCAGGCAAAAAGATTATGGGGATTTGGAACGACGGAAGGGGGAAGAGACTGATATGGGGCTGATCGAGGTAAATGCGGTTTCTAAAAAATACATTCAGGAGGAATCGGAATTCCGGGCGCTGGAGCACGTGTCGCTTTCCGTAGAAAAGGGGGAATTTATCTGTCTTTTGGGACCAAGCGGCTGTGGAAAGACCACGCTTTTAAACGCCGCCGCAGGATTTGAAAGGATAGATTCCGGAAGTATCTTCATTGACGGAAAGGAAGTAGAAACCCCCTCCCCTGATTATGTGACTGTTTTTCAGCATTATGGACTTTTGCCCTGGAAGAGTGTGGAGAAAAATGTCATGATGGGGCTGCTTGCAAAAAAATATAAAAAGCAGGAAGCAAAAGAGCGGGCGGATAGCTATCTGAAACTGGTCGGTTTGGAACGGTTTAAAAAATTTAAGCCATGGCAGCTCTCCGGCGGGATGCAGCAGAGGGTATCCATTGCCAGGGCGTTGGCAGTAAAACCACGGATCCTGTTCATGGATGAACCATTTGCTGCATTGGATGCCATCACCAGGCTGCAGATGCAGGATGACATTCATAGAATTGCGGAAAAAGAGAAGATCACAGTTATCTTCGTGACACATGATATCGAGGAGGCCGTGGCACTGGCAGACCGGATTGTTGTCATGACACCAAATCCCGGGAAGATCAAAACGATCATACCTGTTCCTCTTGGAAAACATAGAGACAGGACTTCTGATGATTTCCTTGCGGTGCGAGATAAGGTATTCGATGCTTTTGGAATGAAAGAGGAGGAACGGATTGAGTATTATCTATGATGAATGATGGGAATCATCCACTATTTCTACTGGAAAAATTATTTGGAGAGAATAGTGATGCAATCATTAAAAATTTCCATAAATTACAAAAAGACCTTACACAGACATGTTTGAGCGTGAAAAACTATAATTCTTTAAATATGAAAACGGGGAAATGTTGTGACTCAAATAAAAGGGCAGTATTAGTTTATTGCTCCAATGGAGATGCCTCTGATTTTAAGGGAGGCCCGGAAGAGAAAGATTCATGAAAGACGTTATATTACGGTTACAGGAACTGGACGGGTATCCAGAATCTGCATCAATGATGGGAGATTTGATGGCAAGTCGTATTTTGGTGGAAATAAGCGCAGATGAGCTATCAAATTGTGAAGAAGGGGTGTTTTAAGCATGAATAAGAAATGAAAAAGGGTATGACACACCCATCGGGGAAAATGGAAACCTGTTATCCGGCGGAGAACGGCAGCGTCTCTCCATTGCCCGCGCAATCCTGAAGAACAGTCCGATCCTGCTTCTGGATGAAGCTACGGCTTCTCTTGATATTGAGAATGAACTGGCTGTTAAACAGGCCATCGTAAATCTGTTAAAGAACAAAAAAACAGTGATCATGATTGCACATACACTTGCAATCGTTAAGAATGCCGACCAGATTTTAGTAGTGGAAGATGGAAAAATAGCAGAATCCGGTACACATGAAAAACTGCTGAGAAAAAATGGGAAGTACGAGGCTATGTGGAATGCAGAACAAAAACTCTCTGTTTGTTAAAAACTATAATCAGTCTCTTGCTGCCGTAGATCTTGGAACGAAATTAACGGAAAAGACGGTAGCTTCGCTAATGAATGTGGTTGACGGCACTGATGAAATGATATTTGAAATAAATCAAATCGCGGAGGCATAAAAAAACAGGCTGCCGCGACAGAGATGGTATCCTCAGGTATCGACCAGATATCCGATGTAGTACAGACAAACTCCGCCACTGCGGAGGAGTCAGCCGCTGCGTCTGAGGAACTCTACGGGCAGTCTCAGCTTCTAAAAAACAGAGTGAGTCGTTTTAAGCGGCATGCTAATAATTAGATGCCGCACTTTTCTGTTTATCCATATACATTCGTTCATCCGCAATCTTCAGCAAATGCTCATGATCAGTTCCGTCTTCAGGGAAGAATGCGATTCCTACGCTAATGCCTACGGATTCCTCTGTGGCATCTCCACTCAGGTTATAAGGCTCGCTGATAACCTTGTGTATCTTTTTATCAACCTCCTGTCTTGCCTTGTTGTCAGCATCCAGTTTGAGGATCATGACGAATTCATCTCCTCCTATCCTGGACAAGATATCGGAGGGACCCAGAAATTTTTCTAAACGCCGCGCCACTTCCACCAGAAGCTGGTCGCCGTATCCATGCCCCAGAACATCATTTATCTTTTTAAAGCCATCTAAATCCATATATAAGAGCATGAAAGGCTGGGTCTTCTTCATGCATGATTTTTCCAGATACTGCTTCAGCCATCTTCTGTTGTAGGTGCCCGTCAGTTCGTCTGTGACTGCCATGCGGTGGATCTGGTCCTGTTTCTTCTTGTTCATATAAACCAATTCTCCGCACAGGAGGCTTAGCAGCAGGATGATCACGGCTTTCACCGTCATTTCTCTCCAGGGGAACCATCCTGTTTTGGACTGCAGGGTCAGTGTCCATATATGGTTGGGGACACGGATACTATTATCGATGGTCCACTGTCCTGTGAAATCCGTGGATTGGGTAACTACTACCGGCTGATCATCCACCATACAATGAAGGCTGTATTCATAGCCGGATTGTCTTAATTCCTCCAGATGGATATCTCCGATGGCATCCGGCAAGTCCAGGATAATAACAGAGAATCCCCAAAAAGACTCCTCCCCCTCTTTGTTGGTCAGGAAAATGGGATTTCTGGCAACCAGTCCAAAGCCGCCTTGGTCCAGATCATATGGCCCTGACAAAGCGATTTCCTTGGTGTCCACGGCCAGGCGTGCGTCCCTTTTACGGCTGGGATTCTGAAAGATGTTATCCCCAATCACTTCTTCGTTGCCCTCCAGGGGATAGCAGTAGCGCACAACCCCTCCCGGCAGGTATTGGACAGCCCTTATGCCGGGAGTGTCTATCATGGACCTTGCCAGGTCACGGAACGTTTCTTCCGGAACCTCTCCATTACTGGTGATAATAATAGATTCCAGGATGTCTGTTTTGTGGAACAAGGAATTCAGGAGTGCCTCTATCCTCTCTGCATATATTTTTGTCTCACGTACTGCCTCTGCTTTTTTAAGGTTTGCTTCCTGAACACCCGCATATAAAACCAGGCACCCCAGGATAAGAAATAAGCAAACGGCTGTTATCACAAAATAACGGAAACTTCCTTTTATTCTCTCATGCATATACCTATATCCTCACGCTGCTGTCATATTTGTTCTTATTGTACCAAGGAACACAACGATAATCAACAAAAAGAATCCCGGCCATCAGGCGTTCTGTTATTAATAAAAATGATATGCTCAGACAAAAATATGGAATTCGTGTGAAGAGTAGGCATTGCGAAACGGCCCTGTCACAAAGCGGGATTCAGATTGTATTAAGTCATAGGATACGTTATAATTTTAATAAAGAATTTTAGCAGGAGCGGTTAGTAGGAGCAGTATCCGCTGGCATCTTAAACCGCGTTACACTGCAGAAAAAAATAGATTCATTATAATCTTTTTGACTAGCCTGGCTGTTCCAAGATGTCGGGCGTAGAGTATGAGATAAACAGTTACGAGGAGATGCATTCTGCTCTGGACAGCGGGAAATGAGAATTGTAACCTTTGGTTTATTTTCAAAAATTGATTTTGGGAGGTGTGGCAGTCGTGAATATAACAAATAAGAATATTGATGGTGGGAAAGCCTTTGACTGGGGAAAAACTTCGGCAGATTATGCAAAATTTCGGGATATTTATCCACAGGAATTTTATGAGAGGATCATAAGCCGTAAATTATGTATAAACGGTCAAAAGGTACTTGATATGGGAACCGGGACTGGAGTTCTGCCCAGGAATATGTACCCCTATGGAGCAAAATGGACAGGTACAGATATATCTGTAAATCAAATTGAACAGGCAAAAATTCTTTCAGAGGGAATGGATATTGATTACTATGCATTATCAGCAGAGAATGTGGATTTTTCAGAGGGGTCATTTGATGTAATTACTGCATGTCAATGTTTTTGGTATTTCAATCACGAGGAAACGGTGTCTAAGTTTTATCGGATGCTTAAGCCGAATGGACGTATTCTTGTCTTGTATATGGCTTGGCTGCCTTATGAAGATAAAATTGCAGGAGCAAGTGAAAAACTTGTGTTGAAATATAGCCCAAAGTGGAGCGGTACAGGAGAAACCATTCATCCAATCGTTATACCGGATTGTTATAATGAAAAATTTGAATTGGTTTTTCATGAAGAATATCCTTTATATGTACATTTCACTCGTGAAAGTTGGAATGGAAGAATGAAAGCCTGCCGGGGAATCGGTGCTTCACTTACGGAAGAAGAAATTGCCATGTGGGAGCAGGAACATATAAGATTACTTACTGAAATTGCACCTGCTGAGTTCGATGTTTTGCATTATGCTGCCATGGCGGAACTTAAAAAGAAGGAATGACTGAATTCCCGTTTTTCAGGCTGGTTAAGTTCGCTTTATTAGCAAAGAATGGCTTTGATAGATAAGGCACAAACTCCAATAAGCCGGAAGGGATGGAGGTATCGATAATGAATTGTCCTAAATGTGGAAGAGATATGATGTCTGGATTTTTACAAACAGGAAATTTAATTGCGTTCAATAAAACAAGGCATAGAGTATCGTTAAATCCCAAACAGGAAGAGGATGTTATGATAGCGAACAAAGTTTTCACAGGTTCAGATTTTCACGCCTTTATTTGCAAAGAGTGTGGTCGGGTTTTGTTTGATTATAAGAATATTATCACCCGTTTATAACTCCCAGACTGTCTGGTTGAAATCCAAAACGTAAAAGGGTGCCGATGAATCCAACATTAACTATACTGCCACCACTTGTAATAAGTTTATGATTTATATCCCCCGCTTATCAGGATAAATTGATTATCATTTCACGTTAATTTATGCCCATGGGCAATATAGTGGTAAATTTAGCAAAGAAAGTTAGGTTATCGGATTAAACCATTTAAGTTATATTTTTTTATTTAATGCAACATGCGGTGTTACATTAAAATCTAAAAAAGCACACATGGGTTGATGGTTTTGCAACGCTCCATATGCCATAATTAAAAATAAAAACACATAGTGTACTGGCTGAAAACAAACAGGACAGTACAACAGATCAAAATGAATATGGAGATGAGAAATATGAGTTTAGGGACAAATATCAATTATTTGAGAAAACAAAAAAAATTAACACAAGAACAGCTTGCAGAAAAAATGAATGTTACCAGGCAGACGGTTTCAAGATGGGAAACGGATAAAGTGGTTCCGGAATTCGCGAAGCTGGTTGATATAAGTTCGGTCTTTTCATGTAATTTGGACGCACTTGTCAAAGAGGAGCTTTCTGCACAAAGAGAGATATATTCAGACATAAAAATAAAAAGAGTGGCTTCATTCAAGATGGCAAGTTACGTGATTATTTCTCCGAATCCGGAAGATGATGTAAACGGATACATGGAGAGATGGGCTGTAAACAGCGGACTTAAGAATGCCTGTCCGGATGCAAAGCTTATTGGATGGGATTTCCCTTTCGTATCTTTGGAACAGCAAAGCAGGTTTGGAATGCGTGGATATGCAGCGGCTTATGTGATTCCGGAGAGATTTGAAACGGACTGTCCGGGAGTACAGTATTTAGAAAATATAGAGGCGGATTATGCGGTAATAACAATTACAGAGCCTTTTGTGCAGGCTTTTGAAAGAATTCCGGCTGCGTATAAGATGATTATGGAATATCTTCAGGCCAACAATTTTAAAGAGAAACAGCAGGACAATATAATTAGTTGTTTTGAGCATGTATATGAAAAAGATAAAGTGACCTGTATGGATGTATATGTTCATGCGAACGGCGTGACGAAAGTGGACGCATTTTCACAATTTATCTAGCCCCTTAAGATGCGAACTACGTGAGAATAAAATAGGCCAGATTCGCTGTATCACCTTATTTAGGGAGGATAAAAACTCAAAACAGTCCTGCAGCAGGCGAGAGGCGGCAGCAACGAATGTCGCCGTCCCTCGTGACTGCCACTATGTAAAAGCAGAGGGATTACAGAGCCTGAATCTTAACTGCTGAGTAACTCGACTGGTATTGTTATTAGAGTTCAATTACTTTTGGTTCTTTTGTAAAGGAATAAATTGTAGCTGTACCGTGTTCAAAATAGAATACAGTCATTAAATTATCATCTACAGTATACATACTGCTTAATGCAGCAGTATTGGTGTCCATCATGGCTATTCTTGCTTCACGACGCAAATCTTCTTTTACCTCTCCTTCCACACGTATCCATGTTCCTTTAGACATACCGCAGATTTCAACTTTTCCATTCTTTTTCATCTGCTGATATACTTTTTTCTGGTTGTTTGTGAAAAAGTACAGCTTACCCTCAAAACCACATACTGTCCCCAATGGTCTGACATGAGCCTGTTCGCCCTCACTAGTAGCAAGATAAAAAGTTCCACAAGATTTCAAATACTCCATAACTTCATTCATGTTAAAAACTTGCTTTCAATTCCACAGTTGTTTTTTTGATACTTTACAGGTATAATTATATCACAAGACAAAGAATGCGAGTACGATATTTAACGATACCGGTATCAAAAAGGAGCGTGTATTGATGAAAAAAAAATTTGTTTGGTGTTTGCCCATATGTGACAGCTCAAAAGGTGCTTACAGGAAAATGGTCTATGTACATTTTATATCTGCTGTCAGACGGACCTATTCGATTTAATGAGTTACAAAGACGTATGCCGGAAGAGATGACACATACCACTTTATCACGACAACTAAAAACTCTTGAAGATGAGGGGTTGATTATTCGTACGGAATATCAGCAGATCCCTCCAAAGGTAGAGTACCAGTTGAGTAAAATTGGCGAAAAATTCAAAAAAGTATTGGCTACTCTTGAAATATGGGGAAATGAGTATATCCAGTATTTAAATTTTTTAGAGGATAAATAACACAAAGCATAAAATTATTATTTAGATTGTTGTAGTAGACAATAATTGGTTTAGTGGGCTAATATCATGTATACAGCTTCTGGCTCGCCATTCGTTATTCCAAGCTGTGGTTTCATAGGATAAATGGTTATTCCTGTATCTCTTAAAGAGGCGAACAAATATATAGATAAATATCACTGGACACACTAAAATTCTCAGGGATGTAAGTTTACTGCTGTTGTCAGTGTTGGATGACATCTGCTTTTATCGTATTTTAGAGCTGTTTTGCAGAAATGCAAAGGACAATAAGTGTTATCCAGGAGTACAGTCAGAAATGATTCCTTATTATTTATGATGGAAGTCCTTCCAAGTTCAAAAAACGCCATGAAATTGAGGTTGCCTATAATTATTTACTTGAAGTTCTTCCTGAAACTGCGTATAATTGAACAAGTATGCATAGTTATGTAGATTGACTTCCACAGCAATAGCAATGGACTAAAGTGCTGCGTACTGTGGGATTTATAGAAAAAAACACGTTATAATGCAGAATGATGTGTCAAGCCCAAATAAAGCACGCATCTGTTATCGCAAATGTGAATTTGAGGCACATAAGCCGTAATGTGTTACGCGCTGTTGTCGACTGTTGCCGCTTAATATCAAACAGTATCAGGCAGTTGAGGTTTGAAAGAAGTGTTGCCGAACAGGAAAAATCCGGTATTTTTGCATGGATTTTATGTCATAGAAACTGGCTTGAAATTGTGTATGAAAAGGTTATATCGGAATAGGATGTGCCGAAAGGATGTTAAGCATTTTGTTGTGCAATATTAATAAAATACAAGGAGAAATAATGAGAAAACTAGCTTTAAGTGATGAAATATTACTAAAAATCGAGAAGCCGGCACGCTACATCGGCAATGAGGTGAACTCGGTGATGAAGGATGCAGATGAGGTGGATGTGCGGTTTGCTATGTGCTTCCCCGATGTCTACGAAATCGGAATGTCACATCTGGGAATTCAGATATTATATGATATGTTTAATAAAAGGGAGGATGTATGGTGTGAACGTGTCTATTCCCCCTGGCCGGATTTGGACGCTGTCATGCGGGAAAAGGAAATCCCTCTCTTTGCTCTGGAATCCCAGGATCCCATAAAAGATTTTGATTTTTTGGGTATAACCATCCAATACGAGATGTGTTATACGAATATTCTGCAAATCCTGGATTTAAGCCGGATACCCCTACGTTCCAAAGACAGGGGAGAAGAATATCCGATCGTTATGGGCGGAGGCCCTTGTACTTATAATCCAGAGCCGCTGGCTGAATTCTTTGATGTTTTTTATATTGGCGAAGGGGAAACGGTTTTCGATGAATTCCTGGATATATATAAGGAATACAAAAATGCGGGAAAAAGCAAAAAAGAATTTTTAGAGCGCGCGGCAGAGATACCGGGCATCTATGTTCCTGCATTTTATGACGCAGCGTACAACGAGGATGGAACACTGGCATCCTTTACTCCAAATAATCCCCATGCAAAAGAGAAAATAGAAAAACAGGTGGTTATGGATCTCTCAGATGTCTGTTATCCGGAAAAACCTGTTGTACCATTTATCAAGGCCACACAGGACCGCGTTACCCTGGAAATCCAGCGTGGATGTATCCGTGGCTGCCGTTTCTGCCAGGCCGGTATGATTTACAGGCCTACCAGGGAACGGGATGTGGAGTTTCTGAAAAAAACGGCTCAGGCTATGCTGGAAAGTACCGGACATGAGGAGATTTCACTGAGTTCTTTAAGCTCCAGCGATTATTCCAAACTGCCGGAGCTGATCGATCATCTGATCAGCGAGTGCTCAGCAAGAAATGTAAATATCTCCCTGCCCTCCCTGCGTATTGATGCCTTTTCTCTGGATGTCATGAGTAAAGTCCAGGATATCAAGAAGAGCAGTCTGACCTTTGCTCCTGAAGCGGGAACGCAGCGTATGCGTGATGTCATCAATAAAGGACTGACAGAGGAAGTAATCCTTAATGGCGCGGCCGAAGCTTTTGCCGGAGGCTGGACCAGAGTAAAGCTGTATTTTATGCTGGGACTTCCCACAGAGACGGAGGAGGATATGAAAGGTATCGCTCATCTCGCCGAAGAGGTTGCAAAGAAATACTATGAAATTCCGAAAGAACAGCGCCGGGGCAGATGTCAGATCGTAGCAAGTACCTCCTTTTTCGTACCGAAACCCTTTACTCCTTTCCAGTGGGCTTCTATGTGCCGCAAAGAGGAGTATCTGGCAAAGGCGAAAGTGGTAAAAGATGAAATCCGCGCGCAGTTAAATCAAAAGAGTATTAAATACAACTATCACGAGGCAGACGTCACGGTACTGGAGGGGATTTTGGCGCGGGGTGACAGACGGATCTGTGATGTTTTGGAGCTGGCCTACAAAAACGGAGCTGTTTTTGACGCGTGGTCTGAATATTTCCGATATGATATCTGGATGAAGGCTTTTGAAGAACTGGGCATCGATCCGGAATTCTATACGCTCCGTGAGCGTCCGGCTGATGAATTGTTCCCCTGGGATTTCATCCATGCAGGAGTGACGAAAAAATTCCTTTTAAAGGAATGGGAGAGAGCGAAAGAGGGAGTTGTGACGCCGAATTGCCGGGAAAAATGTTCCGGCTGCGGCGCAGCTTCTTACAAAGGAGGTGTCTGCATTGAAGGTTAGAGTGAAATTTGCGAAAGAGGGAGCAATGAAATTTATCGGCCATCTGGATATTATGCGGTACTTCCAGAAAGCTGTAAAGCGCGCAGGGCTGAACGCTGCATTTTCCGAGGGATACAGCCCTCATATGATCATGTCTTTTGCGTCTCCTTTAGGAGTTGGAATAACCAGCACAGGCGAATACTTTGATTTGGAGCTGAAAAGCGTATTTTCCTCAAAAGAAATGGTCAAAAAGCTGAATGATGCTATGGTGAATGGAATGCGTATATTAAGTATCCGCCAGGTGGAAGACGGAAAAGCGGGAAAGGCCATGTCTCTTGTGGCTGCCGCTGACTATGTGCTGACATTTCGTGAGGGAAAAGAACCATCCGAGGATTGGAAAAATAAGATTTTGGAGTTCACAGAACAGCCGTCCATTCTGATCATGAAAAAAACAAAGAAAAGTGAAAAAGAAGTGGATATCCGTCCGTTTATTTATCATATGGAAGAAAAAGAAGGACATATTTATCTGACTTTGGCTGCCGGAAGCTCTAATAATACAAAGCCGGAGCTTGTCATGGAAGCTTTTTGCCAGTTTTTAGGCGTGCCTTACGATGAATGGGCTTTTATGGTTCATAGAAGTGAACTTTATGCCGATACCGGCACGGAGGAGGAGCGGCATCTCGTGCCGCTGGAAGCTTTGGGTGAGGAAATTGAGTAAGCTGATCCTGACACCTATGGATATTTCCGGCAGGAAACGGCTGACGGCGGCTCTGATACAGGACAGGATGGTCTGTCAGCTTGACATATGCCGGTTTGAGCATAAGAGTATTTTGGGCAACATTTATGTGGGAAAAGTAAAAAATATCGCTGAAAATATCCGTGCGGCCTTTATAGAGATTGCTGACGGTATCATGTGTTATTATTCAATGGATGAAAAGTCAGTTCCTCTTTATACAAACAGGAAAAAAAGCGGAAAGCTGAAGCCGGGCGATGAGCTTTTGGTGCAGGTGTGCAGGGAACCTATCAGGGGAAAACTTCCCTGTGTAACCTGCGATCTGAATTTTCCGGGAAGATATCTGGTAGTTACCGCTGTCTGGGCAATGCCTGGTTTTTCAGGAAAGTTAAACGCGGAGGAGAAAAAAAGACTGAAAGAAACACTACAGCCTGTTCTGCCAAAGGATGCCGGAGTGATCGTTCGTACCAACAGCAGAAATGCGGCAGAGGAAGAGCTTCTCTCTGAGCTTGATCGGCTTTTGGAATGTCTGCGCCAGGTGAAAGAAAAAGCTTTGACTAGAACCTGTTTTTCCCTGATCTATGAAAATCAGCCGGAATATCTGCAGGTTTTGCAGAATGTATATGAGCAGGACCTGGAAGAGATCGTCACAGACAACAGGGAACTTTACGAGCAGGTTGCCCGTTATCTGGAGTATTACGGAATGCCGGCAGAGAAGCTGCGTCTGTATGAGGATAAGCTTTTGCCCCTGTCACGTTTATATTCACTGGAAACGGTTCTGAAGGAAGCCCTGTCTGAGAAGGTATGGCTGAAATCGGGAGCTTTTCTGGTCATCCAGCAGACGGAGGCATTTGTCTCCATAGATGTGAATACCGGAAAATATACCGGTAAAAAAGATATGCAGGAGACTTTCCGAAAAATCAATCTGGAGGCGGCAAAGGAGATTGCCAGACAACTGCGTCTCCGCAATCTGTCCGGTATGATTTTAATAGATTTTATCAATCTGAAAGAGCAAAAAGACAAAGATGAGCTGCTGCAGACTCTGCAGAGATACCTGAATCAGGATCCTGTAAAGGGGAATGTGGTGGACATTACAAAACTGAATATTGTGGAAGTGACCCGCAAAAAAATAAGGAAATCCCTGGCAGAAGAGCTTCGGGAAGAATATCAGGAAAGTGTAAGGTAATCATAGTTATGAAAGTAAAATCCATGCTTACAACGCTGTGTTATATTGAGAAAGGCGACAGCTATCTGATGCTGCACCGGATCAAAAAAGAGTCTGATGTAAATAAGGACAAATGGATCGGTGTCGGCGGACATTTTGAGGAAGATGAAAGTCCGGAGGATTGTCTTTTACGGGAAGTAAAAGAGGAGACCGGCCTGACCCTGACTTCTTATAAATTCAGAGGCATTGTCACATTTATTTTCAAACCCCTGGCAGGGGAACCGGACACGGAATATATGTGTCTGTACACAGCAGATGGATATGAAGGTACTTTATGTGCCTGCAATGAAGGCATTCTGGAATGGGTGCAGAAAAAAGAAGTGTTGAATCTGAACCTTTGGGAGGGGGATAAGATATTCTTCAAGCTTTTGGAGGAGAACCATCCGTTCTTCTCCCTGAAGTTAATGTATCAGGGTGATACCTTGCGGGAGGCGGTGTTAGATGGAGAGAGAATACGGTGATCTTATGAACCATCAAAAGAAACGGCTGAAACCGGTACATGGAATTCTTCTTTTTGTGCTGGTTATGGTGTCTTATTATACAATTATTGCCTGGATGCAGATAAAATTTGGAATGTACGGGCTGGCCATGACAGAACTGTATCTCCTTTTACTGTCAGTGGGGATCACAGCGCTTTGCGGTGCTGATTTCGCAGAGGTTTTTCCGGTGAGAAAACCGTCATGGAGTAAAATTTTCGGCACACTGCTGCTCTGGGCAGGAGTATACGCATTGGTGCTGCCGGTGACCATGGTGATCGCATGGCTGTTTCCTGAGCAGATGTTCGGGACAAGCAGCGCACTGAACGATATAATTGCAAGTGTGCCGCTGTTGATCTCCATTTTTATCACTGCCATAATGCCTGCTGTCTGTGAGGAGGCCATGCACAGAGGTGTTATTCTTCACAGCCTGAAAAGCCTGAAACGAGAGTGGCTGATCGTGCTGATCATGGGACTTTTGTTTGGTTTGTTTCATGGGAGCGTATGGCGTTTTATGCCCACTGCGCTTTTGGGCGGGGCGTTGTCCTGGCTGATGCTCAGAACTGAGAATATGATTTATCCGGCCCTGTTCCATTTTGCCAACAATTTTCTGCCCACGCTTCTCTCTTTTGGACAGACTGAGAGTGATACGGCAGCCGATGCGGAATATCTGATGGAATTCGGAATTCCGGTAGCAGCTCTTGGTATCTATGTGGCAATTGCCTGTGCAGCACCTTTTGCCATCTATACCGCAGGTTATCTCCTGCGGAGAGAAAAGGGCAGAAAGGTACCATATTTTCCGAAAGAGCATCAGACATTTTGGATCGTATTTCTCACAGTTTCTTCAGTTATACCGGCTATGATAGGCGGAGTATTGTTTTTATACGGGATTTTCTTCGACGATTCCCTGTGGGAAATGATAAGACAAAGTCCAGTGGAGAATTTTACCGTTTTCTTACGGCTGCTGTAGTTAAGAAGCAGATTTACTGAAGGTAAACAGATTAAACAATTTTTTTGTAAAATTTTCAAGATTATATTGACGAACAAACATTCCTGTGCTATTATAAGCGAGTATGCCGCACAAAGAGGTTTGAAGCGCTGTGAAATAGTCAGCCACCATATTTTGGCGAGTAATGATAATAGGAGGTGCCATATGTACGCAATTATTGCAACAGGTGGTAAACAGTACAAAGTAGCCGAAGGCGATGTTATCAGAGTAGAAAAACTTGGAGCAGAAGCTGGAGAAACTGTTACATTTGACCAGGTCCTTGCCGTAAACAATGATGGGTTAAAAGTTGGTGACGACGTAGCAAGCGCTACTGTAACCGCGTCTGTAGTTGGAAACGGTAAAGCAAAAAAGGTTATCGTTTACAAATATAAACCGAAAACCGGATACCACAAGAAAAACGGTCACAGACAGCAGTACACCAAAGTTAAGATTGAAAAAATCAACGCTTAATTATGACGTACATTACGTTTTATCAGAACAGTGACGGCGTTGTGACAGGTTTTGATACCAGTGGACATGCCGGGTATGCCAGACAGGGCGAGGATATCGTCTGTGCGGCTATTTCCGCTCTTGTCATCAATGCGGTTAATTCTATTGAACAGTTCACAGATGATGCTTTTAAAGTGGATGTGGACAGGGAAAATGGCGGTATCGTATTTAGGCTGGAGGCAAAACCTTCCAAAGAGGCTGCATTGTTGCTGAATTCCCTCATTCTCGGATTGCAGAGAATGGAAGACGAAGAAGAAAACAGACAATATATTGATGTCATATTCGAGGAGGTGTAAGGACATGTTAAGAATGGACCTTCAGTTTTTCGCTCATAAAAAAGGTGTGGGTTCTACCAAGAACGGTAGAGATTCCGAATCTAAAAGACTGGGCGCAAAGAGAGCAGACGGACAGTTTGTAAAAGCCGGAAACATCCTTTACAGACAGCGCGGAACAAAAATTCATCCGGGTGTGAATGTAGGACGCGGCGGCGATGATACTTTATTTGCATTAGTAGATGGTGTTGTTCGTTTTGAGAGAAAAGGCAGAGACAAAAAACAGGTTTCTGTAGTACCGGTAACAGCAGAGTAACGATAGAATCTGCGCTTGGCGGATTTTCTATTGTCATGAATTAAGGGGGGCTTCAAATCGTTCTGGTTTGAAGCCGCTTTTTTTAGCAATATATCTGCCAAGGCAGATTTAGAAAGTCAGAGGTTTTTATGTTTGCAGACAGAGCAAAAATTGCGATTCGTTCCGGAAAAGGCGGTGACGGTCATGTGAGCTTCCGAAGAGAATTATACGTTCCCAACGGCGGTCCTGACGGCGGTAATGGCGGCAGAGGCGGAGATGTTATCTTTGAAGTGGATAAAGGTCTGAATGCCTTAACCGATTATCGGCATAAACGAAAATATGCGGCAGAGAACGGACAGGACGGCGGCAAGAAAAGATGTCATGGCGCCGATGGCAATGATATTATCCTCAAAGTTCCGGAAGGGACTGTGATCAAGGAAGCCGCTTCCGGAAAGGTCATTGCTGACATGTCCGGAGAAAACAAAAGACAAATCGTGTTAAGGGGCGGAAAAGGCGGCAAAGGAAACATGAACTATGCCACAGCTACCATGCAGGTGCCAAAATACGCGCAGCCGGGACAGCCGGCACAGGAGCTTGAGGTTATGCTGGAGCTGAAGGTGATAGCAGATGTGGGTCTGATCGGATTCCCAAATGTAGGAAAGTCAACTTTGCTTACTAGAGTGAGCAATGCCAGACCGCAGATCGCCAATTATCACTTCACAACCATTAATCCTCATCTTGGAGTTGTGGATCTGGAAGGCTGTGATGGATTTGTTATTGCGGATATTCCGGGGCTGATCGAAGGGGCATCGGAAGGTGTGGGTCTTGGACACCAATTCCTGCGTCATATAGAGAGAACCCGTGTACTGATCCATCTGGTGGACGCTGCGTCTACAGAGGGAAGAGACCCCATAGATGATATCTATAAAATCAACAAAGAACTGGAAGCCTATGATCCGAAACTCATGGAGCGTCCCCAGGTTATCGCGGCCAATAAGACAGATATGATATACAGTGAGGATGAAGATCCTGTTGAGCGTATCCGGCAGGAGTTTGAGCCTCAGGGAATCAAAGTGTTCTCAATTTCGGCGGCTACAGGAAAAGGCCTGAAAGAACTGCTTTATTATGTAAAGAGTCTTCTGGATAAGATTGATAAGGAACCAGTCATTTTTGAACAGGAATTTTTCCCGGAAGATGTGCTGATCACGGAGAATCTGCCTTACACCGTAAAACAGGATGAAGAGGACGAGCACCTGTTCTATATTGAGGGACCGAAAATTGAAAAGATGCTGGGTTATACCAATCTGGATTCAGAGAAAGGATTTTCTTTCTTCCAGAGATTCCTGAAAGAAAGCGGCATCCTGGCAGATTTGGAAGAGGCCGGTATTGAAGAGGGCGACACAGTACGGATGTACGGCTTTGATTTTGATTATTACAAATAGGAGATAACATGACAAGTAAACAGAGGGCTTATTTAAAAAGTCTTGCTATGACTATGGATCCTGTCCTGCAGATTGGAAAATCCAGTCTGACACCGGAGAATACGGCGTCGGTAGCTGAAGCATTGGAAGCCAGAGAGCTGATCAAGATAAATGTACTTCAGAACTGTATGGACGATCCAAAGCAGATCGCGGAAGTGCTTGCCGAGAGGACAAAATCCCAAGTGGTGCAGGTGATTGGCAAGAAAATAGTTTTATATAAAGAAGGTAAAAAGGAAAAGAAGAAAATATTTCTTCCATAATAGGATATCCTGATAAGAGGAACAGTCATGTGCGAGAAAAGAAAACGAGTGGGCATCATGGGCGGGACGTTTGACCCCATCCATATTGGACATCTGATTTTGGGCGAGACAGCCTATGAGCAGTTTGACTTAGACCAGGTACTTTTTATGCCTGCAGGAAATCCTCCCCATAAGAGAAGGCGCCTTCACAGAGCAACAGATGAACAGCGCAGCGAAATGGTGAAAAGAGCAATCGCTTCAAATCCACATTTTTCTCTTTCTTTGGAGGAGATGAACGAGGACGGATTTACCTACACCTACAGAACCCTGGAACGTTTGAAGGCAGAGCACCCGGATACGGACTACTTTTTTATTCTGGGCGCTGATTCTCTCTTTGACTTTGATAAATGGAGGGAGCCGGGCAGAATATGCAGGGCATGTACGGTGGTGGCAGCTACGCGGAATCATACCAGTCAGGAACGTCTGGATGAAGCAATCCGCTTCCTGGAGGAAAAATACAGCGGAACTTTCCGCAAATTGAATTCCCTGAATATTGATATTTCATCTGCTATGCTTCGCTCCTGGATAGCAGGGCAGAGGACCATAAAATATTATGTGCCTGATAATGTCATTGCGTATATCAGGGAGAACCATATTTACGAGGAATGTGATACAAATGAATTATGATTTGAGAGCCTTTTCAAAAAAGTTGAAAAAACATCTCGATGAAGAGCGTTATGTGCACACTCTTGGGGTGATGTATACAGCTGCAGCTTTGGCTATGGCTCATGGCGATGATTTGGAAAAGGCGCAGACAGCAGGATTACTTCATGACTGTGCGAAATGTATACCAAATGACAAGAAACTGAAGCTGTGTGAAAAAAAGAATATTCCGGTTTCTGAGATAGAAGAAAAAGCACCGTTTCTTCTCCACTCAAAATTAGGGGTTTATATAGCCAGGAAAAAGTATAATGTAGTGGATAAGGAGATTCTGTCTGCTGTCCGTTGGCATACCACAGGCAAACCTGAGATGACTCAGCTTGAAAAGATCATCTATCTGGCAGACTATATTGAACCGGGCAGGGACAAGGCGCCAAATCTTGCGAGAGTGCGCAGGCTGGCCTTTGAGGATCTGGATGAATGCATGTATGAGGTGTTGAGGGATACGCTGGATTATCTTGGAAGCAATCCGAAAACACTGGATCCTGCTACAAAAGAAGCATTTGTTTATTACGAGGAGATCCATAACAATAAAACAAAGAAGGAGGTGAATATATGAACAGTAAGGAAATTGCGCGGATGGCGTGTGAAGCATTGGAAGATAAAAAGGCGTTGGAAGTAAAAATCATCAATATTGAAAAGGTATCCACTTTGGCAGACTATTTCATTATTGCCAGCGGCAGCAACCGGAATCAGGTACAGGCCATGGCAGATAATGTAGAAGAAATCCTTGGGAAAGCACAGATAGAGCCAAAGCAGATCGAAGGATATCAGAATGCAAACTGGATCCTGATGGATTACAGGGACGTAGTAATTCATATTTTTGATGAGGAAAATCGTCTTTTCTATGATTTGGAGAGAATCTGGAGAGATGGCTCCCTGATCGAAAAAGAAGAGCTGGATAAATAGAATTTAATTGATAATATTTTGGATTTTCAGAGCAGCCGTACAGAAAATGATTTCTGTACGGCGTTTTTTATTCTAATGCAGGAATTTTTACGGATCCATTTTTCTGGATCTATCCTATCAATACATTACAGACAAAATGTGATATAGCGGACATTGATAAGAGAAAGGGCAGACATTGCCGCATTGCGGTATAATTACCCTTCAAAACCGTCAATACAGCCCGCCGCGTGCTTACGCATCTTTTATCGGGGAGTGGTTTCCCGCAAATGCGACGAACAGCTTGCGGAAAACAATTTTTAATCAAACTCCGGGCTGATCCTATCCAATTCAGACGGATAGTATTAAATTGTCCTGTTATTTCATAAAACGGAAAACTCCAATTACTTTGCCAAGAACCTGGAATTGTTGTTCCGGATGTATTAAAATGGGATCCATATAATCATTCTCCGGCTGCAGGCGGATATGATCTTTTTCTTTGTAGAAAGTTTTGATCGTTGCGGAATCTTCTACCAGTGCAACGATTTTGTCTCCGTTTTCGGCATTTTCCTGCTTTTCCACCACTACATAGTCACCACTGAAGATACCGGCGTTGACCATACTGTCTCCCTGTACCACCAGCATAAAGGTCTGTTTGTTGGGCATGTATTCGGAAGGAATCGGAAAATACCCTTCTACATTCTGCACTGCAAGGAGCGGCTCTCCGGCGGCAACTTTTCCGATGATCGGTACATTTACAGTTTCTCTTCTGACAAGATTAAAGTTGTCATCCACGATTTCAATCGCACGTGGTTTGGTTGGGTCTCTTCTTATGTATCCGTTTTTTTCCAGCGTCTCAAGATGAGAGTGTACAGATGAGGTGGATTTTAAGCTGACTGCCTCACAGATTTCACGTACAGATGGCGGAAAGCCGCGGTTCAGGATTTCATTTTTCATATATTCTAAAATTTCGGATTGTTTTTTGCTGATTTTTCCATATGACATAAGTAATACCTCCGGTTCTGTTCTGAGTGGGGTTCGTTATTGGAGTGTTATTGCCTTTTACTCTCACAGTTATTTAAAAATATAATAACATATTTTGACATGAAATGCAAACAGATATTCGGAATATTTGTTCGGTTTCTATTGACAAACGTGTGTTCTTGTATTATGATGGGTTATAGAAAAAGAACGCATGTTCGCGAACATATATTTGCATGTACGGAGGAGAAAGCTATGAGGGAGATCAGGAGAAGGGCAAGAAAACAAAGAACAAACAGAGTAAAGCTTATAGGAATTGGTTTTTTAGCTTTAGTGATAACATTGATTTTTTCAGTGAGGGCAGCTGCTACGGCTAATGCAGGGACCGCTGACAGCAGCAGGACTAAGTATTATACCAGTATCCAAATTGAGAAAGGTACCAGTCTGTGGGAGATTGCCGAAGACTATATAACAGAGGAATATGCCTCTGAGCAGGAATACATAGAAGAAGTTATGCGGATGAATCATCTGAATAATGATGTGATATACGAAGGAGCTTATCTCTGTGTTCCATATTATTCCTCCGAACAATAGTGAAGAGTGCACACGGGGAAGAGGGGGCGAAAGGATCTTATGAAAAGAGAACTAGGTATTGCAAGATGCGGACTGGCATGTTGTTTATGTTCAGAAAATGTAAAGTGTGCAGGCTGTCATGCGGAAGAGAGCGGATGTACGGATAAAGAATGGTGTGAAAATAGAAAATGTTCAATTGATAAAAATATCAGCCATTGCTTTAAATGTGCGGAGGAATGTAGAAAAGGCCTACTGGCAAAGATGAAGCCATATGCATTTACTCTGTTTCTGAAAAGATATGGGGAAAAGTGTTTGTTGGATTGCCTTGAACAAAATGAAATAAATGGTATTGTCTATCATCGTGAAGGCATAAACGGTGATTATGATGATTTTGATGATGCAGAAGAATTGATAAAATTTATAAAAACAGGAAAAAGGTTTCTGAATAAATAACAACCGGTTTTCATATGCTTCTGGTCACGTATGCTTTTTTGTGATAAGATAAAAACTAAAGTACAAAGAATCGCCTGCTGCAAAATTTACCGGCAGTTCTTCTGAAGCTATGGGCATAAACAATGCAGAATGCAGAAAAATACGAAATGCTGAAAATGCAAAAAAGCACAATGAAGAACAGCGATACAGAACGATCACAATACAAACAGAGCTGATGAGTACAGAGGAAAGTTTATGAATCGAAAGAAAGTGACATCAACAGATGTGGCAAAGAGAGCAGGGGTTTCCCAGGCCACAGTATCAATGGTACTAAATCAAAAATATAATGTTTCTTTTTCCAGAGATACGATCAAAAAAGTTGAACAGGCAGCAAAAGAGCTGGGATATACTAACGAGAAAAAACCACGTGCGTCCAGAATACGTATGCGTGGTACGATATTTGTGGTCTGTCCGAATTTCACGAATCCATACTATTTTTCCCTGATACAGGGAATAGAAAAGACGGCACAGAAGAATAAATTTGATGTTTTTCTATGTAATACCAGAAGGGATTATCAGACAGAAGAAAAGTATTTAAAAAAGATAGAAAAACTAAACCCATCAGGGGTTATTTACACCTTTGCCCCCACCTTCCCTGAATCTCTGCAAAATGTGGCCAAAAAGATACCGGTTGTTCTGATCGGTGAGAAGGATGTAGTTTCCGGGATAGATACAGTAGAATTAAACAGCGAAAAAATGGGACGTATGCTTGCTGAGTATTTGTTGGAGCTGGGCCACCGAAAGGTCGGATTTATCTCTACACCTCTGACAGAGCGGCAGTCTGCCAGGAGGGCAAGGATTAAGGGGTTCTGCGATACCTTTGCAGCTGCGGGCTGTTCGGACGGCGTATATGTCAGAAGCCTTCCAAAAGAGATGGATATCATGTTTCAGGAAATTGACATGGAATACAGAACAGGATATGAACTGACCTTAGAGTTGATCCAGCAGGTGCCTCAGATCACAGCCATTGCGGGGACCAACGACATGGTTGCCCTGGGAATCAGGGATGCGCTGCTGAAAGAAAAATACAGGATTCCGGAAGACATTTCAGTTATTGGATGTGACAATCTTCTTTTTTCAGGGCTTAGAGGCATTGATTTGACTACGGTAGAGCATTATGTCTCAAAGAAAGGGGAAGACGCCTGCGAGATTCTTATTCAGGAAATGGGAGAGCAGAAAACAAAAAACAGCAGCAGCGGGGAAAATATGATCCATCACATTGAATATGAACCACGTCTTGTGGTCAGGGGAAGCAGTTCCTATCCCAAAATAAAATAGACGATTAGACAAGAAGTTATTCTTTCGTATATTTTGGGGTAACTATTCAGCAAATCTGCACATTTACTGTGCTGAGTGTAAGAAGACATTTGTCATCTAAGCAAAAGTTCTATGGACAACGGCAATTTTGCACGGATTTTATTTGTAACTGTCTAGTATCCTTACAGTTACAAATATCAAATTAAAAAAATCAAATTGTATATAAGAGCATTTTTCAAACCGGATATTTTGCACTGTACTGTGTGAATGTGACATGTTCGATTTGGGAGATGCTTTTTATTTGTTTTTGTGTTTAGACAATGCGTTTTAATGATGGTTATTCTGTCCGGATCTGTACGAGGGTGATGGGAACCCCATAGGTTTGCAGTTAGTGAAGTTCATTTAATTATTAATACAGAAAAGAACAAGAGCAGGAGATAGTTCGAGACTGATCATAAGAATACATAAAAATAAACAAATTCTTGTTTGATCTTGAAAATGATTAAGGAAAAGCGTAATATATACTTATATGTAAGTGATAATACGCAGTAAACAATACAAATGAGGGTTGGTGAGAATAAAATGGGCGAATATATGCATGAAAAGCACATAAGTAAGTAAAAACAATTTTGAATAAATACAAACAAGAATGAAAATAAGAAAACAAATAAAATGAGAATTAATGCAAAATGTTTGGTTTAAAGCACCATCCCTTTTGTATTAAAGTATATAAAGAATTAAAAGAACAAAAACCCAAAGAAGCCCAGGGAATTTAAAAAACTAAAAAACATTAAATTAAATAGAGTTATTTGCAGCGAATAAACTAATAATCTGTAAAAAATTTTCAGACGCCTGCTTGTAAAAATTATATAAATTTAATTATAGTGACACAGAAAGGAGAAAGAAGTCATGTTTATGGAAGAACGGCAAAAAATGATCGTGGATATGGTAAATGCATCAGGTCATATAACAGTCAATGAAATACAAGAGCATTTTAAAGTCTCTTCTGATTGTGTCAGAAGAGATCTGCGTTCTCTGGAGAGCAGAGGGCTTTTAAAGAGGACACACGGGGGTGCGATCAGTACAGGCCCCATAGGTAAAGGGCCGGAAAAGCTGTATAATCCCAAAGAGAATACAAATATTGACCAGCGCTGCCTTGCGGCGGCAAAAAAGGCGGTGGAATATATCTCGGAAAATGATGTGATATATCTGACTACTTCTGCGGCCGGCTATTATATGGCGAAATACCTGCCTGCTGATTTTCCCTTTACAGTAGTGACTAATTCCGTGACAGTGGCGGATGAGCTGAGAAAACACCTGAATGTATCGGCTATATTACTTGGGGGAGAGATGTCACACCGGGGCCACTGCCACGATTTCTATACGATACAGATGATGAAAAATATAAGTCTGGACAAAGCTTTCCTGTCACACACAGCTCTGTCCGTTGAAAATGGCGCATCCCTCCACAGCAGTGCAGGAGTGGAGCTGGGAAGGCTGATCATGAAAAACAGTTCTATGAATATAGGTGTATATCCCTCTGAGAAACTGGGAAGAAAGTCGATCCATTTGGTCTGTCCGATCACCGCCTATGACCTTCTGATCACCGATGACCAGGTTTCTGAAGATTTTGTTCTCCAGGCGGAAAAGCGAAAGGTGAAGGTGGATATTGCGGTTGTGTAGAGGGGGGAGAGCTATGTACTGTATCTTAGTGACGGGCATTCCGGCATCCGGCAAAAGCACTATGGCAGAGTATCTGTCTGAGGCGCTGCATATTCAGGTCATATCAAAAGACAAAATTAAAGAAATTTTATTTGATACAGTTGGATTTCATTCGAGGACAGAAAAAGTCAGTCTTGGAACAGGTGCTATGGAAATCATGTATTATTTTGCCGAACAGATGATGAAGATGGGACAGCCTTTTATATTGGAAAATAATTTCGAGAATGTTTCAAAACCAGGTATCCGGTCACTGCTTGGAATATATGGTTATCAGGCAGTGACAGTGCGGCTTACCGGTGATCCCCATGTGCTTTTTCAAAGAATGACAGAGAGAAACAGTTCTTCTGACAGCAGATTTCCAGCTTCCGGGACCGGTTTTGGAGATTGATACCACGGATTTTTCAAAAGTGGATTTACAGCGTATAACAGAGGAATTGCAGGGAATTCTCTCGAATATTTAGACGGTGATTGACTAAATGATTCATTTGGCAAAAGCCCTGATGAATGATTTAGCAAAAGCCCTGTGAATAATTTAGCAAATGTCCTAATGAATGATTTAACAAATATCCTGATGAATGATTTGGCAAAAGTCCTGTGAATGATCTGACAATAGATCTAATGATTAAGCTGCCAATTGATCCGTGTATATTGATTGGACAATTAATCCTGCGAAGAACACCGGCAAAAAAGCATTCAAACATGTTAATAATTTAAAATATTAATAATACTATAAGTTAATAATTTGAATACAAATTTGACATTCAAAAAGAATCTGCTATAGTTAAGAACAGATATCAAGAGGCTCATGTCTCGGCTTATGTCTCAAAAATCAAGAGATAGAGCCTCATGGCCTGTGGCTGATTTTTTGTTTGTACCAGAGTGTGCTTATAAGAAATTGCGATCAAGATTCCGGCCGCACACAGCAGGCTGCAAAGAACAGATACTGACGGAAAGGATTAGAACAAAATTATGGAAAAGACAAACTGGAAAGAATACCTGGAGAAACCCTATCACTGTTCCTGTGGAAGGACCCATGTATGCAGCATCGAGGATATTATTATTGAGGAGAACGCAATTGAGCGTCTGCCTGAAATTCTTAAAAAACACGACTATAAAAAGCTCTGTGTTGTCAGTGATATCAATACACAGAAAGTCGCAGGTGAAAAGGTATGCGCAGTGCTTGAAAAAGCGGAGTATACATACCAGACGATCATATTCCAGGACAAGGAACTGGTACCGGATGAGGATGCCGTTACCTATTTCCTTACAGAGATTGACAGAGACTGTGATCTGATCATTGGGGTGGGTTCCGGTACGATCAATGATCTGTGCCGTTTCATCAGTTTTAAGATGAATCTGGATTATTATATTGTGGGAACAGCACCGTCTATGGATGGCTATGCCTCCAATGTATCCCCCCTTATTATAAAACACCTGAAAACCACATATGAAGCACATACGGCCAAAGTCATAATCGGAGATTTGGATATTCTGGCTCAGGCGCCTTTGTCTATGATCGCAGCAGGTGCGGGTGATATTTTGGGAAAATATGTCTGCCTGACAGACTGGCAGCTTGCCCATATTATTAATGGGGAATATTACTGCCCGGAAATGGCAGATATGGTGAGAGAATCCATCCAGAAGGTAGTGGACAATGCAAAAAGAGCTGCACAAAGGAATAAAGAGGCAGTGGCAGCTATTATGGAAGGCCTTGTACTGAGCGGTATTGTCATGAGCTATATCGGTAATTCCAGACCGGCCTCAGGAAGTGAGCATCACATGTCCCACTATTGGGAGATGATGTTTTTACTTGATCAGCAGCCGGATCCTCTTCACGGCACAAAAGTAGGAATTGGAACCGTGGCAGCTATTAAGATGTACGAAAAATTGAGAACTCTTGGAAAAGAGGCAGTGCCCGGCAGTCTGCCGCATTTTGACTATAGTGCCTGGAGCGGTGAAATTGAGGCAGCCTATGGACCGGCGGCGCCGGGTGTGCTGAAGCTGGAGCAGTCTATCGGCAAAAATAAGGATGAGGAAGTAACAAGAAGAAGAGAGGCTTATCTGCAGAACCTGGATAAGATCCAAGCGCTCATTGATGAACTGCCGAAGGCAGAGACTATTATTGATATCCTGAAATCCATGGAGGCACCGTATGCTCCGGATCAGATTCAGGTGACAGAGGATGTTTTTAAACGGAGCATTTACTATGCAAAGGATCTGAGAAACCGTTTTGGACTTCTGCAGCTTTTATTTGACCTGGATCTTCAGGAAGAATTCAGCGGTGAGCTGATCGAGGAAATATATAAAGCATAATTGACATTGCGCCGGCCGGCTTGTCTGTGATAAACTGTAAGCAACGATCAGAAAAAGGAGCTTAGAGTCATGAGACAGGTTTTGGAGAATGAATATTTAAAAGTATCCGTGGAGGATCATGGAGCCGAACTAGTCAGCGTATATGATAAGGAAAATGAGAGAGAAGAGCTGTGGCAGGCAAATCCCCCCTATTGGAACCGTCATGCGCCTGTTCTCTTTCCGAATGTAGGAAAGCATCATAACGATACATACCGCCTTGGCGGAAAAGAGTACCACACCAGCCAGCATGGATTTGCCAGGGACAGAGAGTTTGACTGTATCAGCAAAACGGAATCGGTGCTTATTCACAGGCTGGTTTCGGATAAGGATACGAAAAGTTATTTTCCTTTTGACTTTGAACTGTATATTACCCACCGTCTGGAGGCAAGACAGCTTACAGTGGAATGGAACGTGGTGAATAAAAGCGGAGAGACCATGTATTTTACCATTGGAGGCCATCCGGGCTTCAATGTCCCCATACTGCAGGACAGCAGACAGACGGATTATTATCTTTTGTTTAAAAAAGGACCGGCACTTAGTTATAAATTAGTGTACGGGGACAGTGGTACAGCAGAGGCAAAAAAAGAGTATGCCCTGGACCTGGAAGAGGCGGATGGATATTACAGATGCCGCATCACGGAGAACATGTTCGACAGAGATGCCTTGATCTTCGATGATACTCAGGTTGAATGGGTGGGAATCGGGTATCCCGACGGAACCCCCTACGTAGCTATGGAGTGTGAAGGCTTTACAAATTTTGGAATCTGGACAATGCCCGGAGGACCTTATATCTGTCTGGAGCCATGGATGGGGCGCTGCGATGACTACGGGTTTGAGGGGGATATTACTGAAAAAGAGGATATCATTGCTCTGGAAAAAGGGAAAACTTTTGAAAAAAGCTACCGCCTGACTTTTTACAAATAGGCGGAAATCGGGCTGAAACCTATAAAATTTAATTTAAGTATACTGCAGAAAGAGCTGCCGGGCAGAAATGTCCGGCGGCTTTTTTGGATGGCACAAATTCTTTTTTTGATTTGTAGGGATTTTATAGAGAAGTTTTTGCTATCCTGGTTTATAATATGGATGATACTGCTCCCGGATAACAATTAGTGTATCCACAAAAGTGTATCCGCAGAGCTGAACAGGAGGAAAAATGGCTGAAAAAATATTGATCGTAGATGATGAAAAGGATATCCGTAATATGCTGAGAGACTATTTTGAGCTGCAGGGATATGAAATCTATACAGCGGCAGGTGGGGAAGAAGCCCTGGAAAAAATGAAGATACAGCCGGATATGATCCTTCTTGATATTAATATGCCGGATATGGATGGCTATGAGGTGTGCAGAAGGATCAGGGATCATGTGAGCTGTCCCATTTTGTTTCTCACTGCAAGGGTGGAGGAACAGGACAGGATCAATGGACTGATGATCGGCGGAGATGATTACATTATGAAGCCATTCAGCATGGATGAACTGGATGCCAGGATACTGGCTCATCTGAGGCGTGAGAAACGGCTGGCATCCAGAGAACAACTGCAATTTCAGGGAAAACTGGTTATCAATTATTCACAGAGAAAAGTATTTTATGACAGTGTACAGATTCCTTTTACCAGGATGGAATTTGATCTCATAGAATTTCTGTCCATGCACAAGAAGCAGGTCTTCAGCAAAGAACGCATATATGAAGCGGTCCGCGGCTATGACGGGGAGGGGGACAGCAGTATTATCATGGAGCATATCAGAAGGATCAGGCAGAAACTGAAAAAATATACAAAGCATGACTATATAGAAACCGTTTGGGGAGTGGGATATCAATGGATTGGATAGAGGAATATCTGGAGAATCTGGGAAAGAAGATTAGGAATCTGAACCTGAAAAAATCTCTGCGCCTTTACATTTTTGTGGCGGTACTGGCAATCTGTCTGGCCTCTGCCATGACCATACAGACCTGCAATGGCTGGAAACGGATCATTGAGACGCCATACATGCATAAGGAGTCTAAGAATGTATTGGATAAGGATAAGAATGGTGTTTTCACTTTTGAATATTATGTACCGGAAAAAGAGCTGACAAAGACAGACATCATTCTTCTGGAAGGCATCAATATTCTGCAGTATGGTTGTGTTCTGCTGTACTCTGTTCTGGCGATCGCGTTTGTATCCATACTGTATTACAGAAATAAGTTGAAGATTCCCATTGATATTATGACAGACGCAGCCCGGCACATTTCCGGAAACGATATGGGATATTCCTGCAGGTACGAGAGTGTAGACGAAATGGGACAACTCTGCAGATGCCTGGATGATATGCGGCTGAAGCTCATCTCCTATCAGGAGAACCTCTGGAAGCAGACAGAGGACCAGAGGACTCTGAATGCGGCATTTGCCCACGATCTGCGCACTCCGCTTACGGTTATGCAGGGGTATGTGGATCTGCTGCTGCGTTTTTACCCGGATGGCCGTCTGCAGGAGGAGAAGGTTATGGAAATTCTTCATACCATGCAGGAACAACTGGGCCGGCTGGAGAACTTTGGCGGTACTATGAAAGAGATTCACAGTATGGAAGAACGAACACCCAAAAAGAAAAGTATTACTCTGGCACTCCTTTGCGATAAGATCCGGGAGACAGCAGTACCTTTACAGGAGACAGAGGGTATGGAGATCCAAGTGAAGTTAATGGGAAATCCGGAGACAAAGCTGCTGGCAGATGATTCTTTTGTGATGGAAGTGGCGGAGAATCTTCTTTCAAATGCGCTTCGTTATGCGCAGAAGAAGGTGGAAGTGCTCCTGGAAGCCCAGCGTGAGGAAGGCCCTTTGCGCCTGTATGTAAAAGACGATGGAAGAGGATTTTCAAAAGAAGAGCTGGCAAAAGCGGTATCCCCTTATTACAGGGACAAGGAAGGGGATAGCAGTCATTTCGGAATTGGGTTGTCCATCAGTGCCCTGCTCTGCAAAAAGCATGGGGGAGAGCTGGAGCTTGCCAACAGCATTTGCGGAGGTGCCATTGTCTGTGCAGTTTTTTCCTGTACGTAGAGAAAGTATAGAGATTTTTCTTTTATGATAGGACTCAGACAAGAAGAAAGGAAATAAGGGATATAATATGGATACAAAGATAGTGATCAAAAATCTGAGTAAAACTTATGGAAAAAAGCAGGCTCTGAAACATGTGGATCTGACCATCCACAAGGGTATGTTCGGCCTTTTGGGACCAAATGGCGCCGGCAAGACAACACTTATGAAGATCATTGCCACTTTGCTGCAGAAAACAGAAGGGGACATTCATGTGTGTGGGATCAATATTGATAATGACAGGGAGATCCGGAAGATCATCGGCTATCTGCCCCAGGATTTTTCCATGTATGGGAATATGTCTGTGTATGAGGCCATGGATTATCTCGGAGTATTGTCCGGGCTGTCCGGGCCGGCAAGAAAGGAACGGATCCCGTCACTGCTGGAGCAGGTAAACCTGACGGATGATGTAAAAACAAAAGTGCGCGCCATGTCAGGAGGAATGCGCAGGAGGCTGGGAATTGCCCAGGCTCTGCTCCATGACCCTAAAGTGCTGATCGTGGATGAACCCACTGCAGGGCTTGATCCGGAAGAGAGGGTACGTTTTCGTAACCTGCTCAGTGAGACGGCAAAGGATAGGATCGTCATACTCTCCACACATATTGTGGGGGATGTGGAAGCTACCTGTGAGGATATAGCGGTTCTGAACCGTGGCTGTGTGCTCTTTCAGGGGACTGTCACAGAACTTCTGGAGGAAGCTGCCGGCAGGATATACAGTGCCCAGGTGTCCAGGATGGAACTGGAGAGTATCAGGGATCATTACACGGTTACCAGTATGATGATGCAGGGGAATCATGCATCTGTCCGTCTGATCTCGGATGAAAAACCTTTCAGCGATGCGCAGATATGTGAGGCCAATGTGGAGGATGCCTATATGTATCTGATGCAAGAGGAGAGGAGGGGGAAATAATGTTTTTTAAACTGTTTGCCAAAGAATGCGGGCAGATGCTCAAAAGTCTGATCTATTACCTGTTTCTGGCTGCACTGATTTTTTTCTACGTAAGCCAGGTGGGAAGCTTTACCCCGTATTCAGAACCCTTAAAAGGACAGGAAGAGAGCTACGGAGTCAAAGCAAGCTCTGATAAGCAGCAGATCATGGGGGCAACCCTTGCCATACTTGCAGGAGAATATGAGGAAAACAGTTATACCGCTTACCCTATGGGCTTTTATAAAAATGTGGTCCTGAACAAGGAAAAGCAGGAGAAGATCCATAAGATCCTGATTGACTGTACCGGAATGGAGGAGGGATACACAGAGGCCATTTATGTGCCGAATCTTAAAAATCAGACAGATGACAGTGCAGTCATGCAGATAACAGGAGTCAATCCGCCGGTTCTCTCACCGGCAGAGAGCCTGCCGTATGACAAGTTTTTGAGATATATGAAAAAGGCAGACGAAATCATTGGCGGAGGCACCAGCTATGATGTGGAGAATGTAAAAAACAATGCGATGACCTATGCCACATACGAGGACGCTAAAAAAACTTATGATGCCAGTCTGTATACGGACCGGATTTCCAGAGGAAAAGCCAGACTGTTCTGTGATTACATGGGGATCATTTTGGGACTTCTTCCGGTATTCCTGGCAGTTACCAGAACGCTTAGAGACAGACGTTCCATGGCACAGGAAGTGATCTATGCAAGAAGAGCGTCCTCTGTTACCATCATTGCGGCCCGCTATTTTTCCATGGTATTTTTGATCTTAGCGCCGCTGTTTCTGCTGTCTGTCATGCCTACGCTGCAGTGTGTTTATTATGGGCATCAGCTGGGTGTATCAGTGGATGTGATGGCCTACGGAAAATATATACTGGGATGGATACTTCCGGAAACAGCCTTTGTACTGGCCTTGGGGTTCCTCCTGTCGGAACTATTTGGAGGGCCGGCTGCCATTTTTGTGCAGGTAGTGGTCTGGATCGTAAGTATCAGTGCAGGGGGAACAAAGCTGACAGGTATGGTGGGATGGAACCTGATCCCCAGGTTTAACAATGACCAGGCCACAGAGGTATGGCTGTCCGTGTTCGGGCAGATGGTTAAGAACAGGTTTCTGTACACCGGGCTGGCCGTGCTCCTCATGGCAGGTACTGTGCTCATATATCACATGAAACGGAAAGGAGTGCTGGGAGGCCGTGGAAAGAATTTTATCCATAGAAAAGGAACACTTTAAAAACCATTATACCGGACATTTGGCGGCTGCTCTGCTGTTTTGTCTTTTCGCTCCGGTGATTGTGGGGATGGAAGCACTGAACCGGTATCAGGCGGGCCAGGTTTTAGACATGTATTTTTCACTGCTGGGAATTGTGCTTCTGACACCGCTTTTTATGTCGGAGCAGAATAAGGATATCAGGGATCTGCTGGCAAGCAAGGAGTATCCGGTGAGAAATGTCCAGCTATTGCGGCTACTGCAGGCGGGTTTGGGTTTGGCATTGATGAATTTGTTTATTTTATTTCGGATGAAACTGGGGGAGTGTACATTCCCCTTTGGAACCTATTTTTTATGTACGATGGCAAGCTGTATTTTTCTTGGGGGCCTTGGGATTTTTGCTTATGGGATCACAGATAATCTGGCCATCGCCTATATGATACCGGTGTTTTATTATATCTGCTGCTATGGGGCAGGAGAGAAGTATCTTGGAAAATTTTTTCTGTTCTCCCTGATGCAGGGAAAAACGGAAAATAAAATATGGCTGGGGGCAGCAGGCATTTTGCTGACTGCAGCGGGGATTGTGATAAGAAACAGAAAGAAATAGGGAAGAGGGCCGCTTTTGGCAGGTTAATCCTGCCGGAGAGCGGTCCTCTCCTTAGTCAGCTCAGGGACATCCATGCATCCCACATAGCGACCCACCCGCCGGTATTGGTGATAATCTGTAATGGGAATGTCATCAATGGTTCCGTTCAGTGATTTCAGGACGATCCTCTCATGGTTTTTATAAAATCTTCCGATAAACAGCAGTCCGTAATGAAGTACCATCCATATTTCGCCGTTTTTGGGACGCAGGCCGTCATTGCGGTGAAAACCCAGAACAGAATTTTTGAAAAATTTTGGCTCCAGTAAATCGGTGCGCACCCATACCAGAAAGGTACAGCTTTCCGTCAGAGGATTTTTATCTATGGTTACATTGTGGGTTTTTACACTGTCAAATTCGGCCCAGCCGTCAACAATGCTGGTAAACTCATAACATCTCAGGGACATGGTTTTATCGGTCTTCATATGTACCATGCGGTCGTATTCCAGATCGATCACATATTTGATGTATTCCTTCTGGCAGGAGGGCAGCAGTTTGAAACGGCGGAGATATTCTTCATAGTCATAAGGAATAGCGACAGAACGCCCTGAAAATTCATCCAGAGAGCAGTTGAGTGCTTTTGCTATGGCTGACAAAGTTTCGTATCTGGGGTTGGCAGTGATCCCGCTTATGATCTTGGAAAGTGTTCCCACGGGAATATTGCTGATCAGGGACAGCATCTCTATGGTATAGCCCTGTGCCTTCATGATTTCTTTGATTTTTTTATGGTTCATTGTATGTTCCTTCCAAATATGGAATAATATGGCAGCGTGCTGCGTTGACAAGTATATAGGGGTTTTTTATAATAGACACATTCGTGTCTTACAAAATTACTGAGAAATAGTCTGTTTGGGAGGAAATATACCATGAATAATGAAAATTTTCAAGAAATGCTGTCTGATGGAAGGATATTGGAAATAGCTCTTCAATATGTGTTGCAGGCAGGGATAACCAAAAAAAAGGACGGGAACACAGAAAATATGACCGGTTATTTACAGGAGCTATTGGTGGATATGGACACGGGGGCGCGTACAGGGATCCTGCTGAACAGGCTGGGGATCACGCCGAATTTAAAGGGGCATATGTATCTGAGAAAAGCCATTGAACTGGAGGTGGACGGGAACAGCAGTATGAATGGAATGATGAAGTGCCTGTATCCCCAGGTGGCATCTCTCTGTGATGCGTCTCCTTCCAGTGTGGAGCGGAATATCCGTCATGCGATCGAGGTGATGTGGGAGCGCGGCAACCGGGAGCTGTATCAGGAGATCACCAATCATTATGTTCAGAAACGTCCAAGCAATGGACAGTTTATCACTTCGATCGCCGCGTATTTCAGGGATAGAAATATTCTTATGCACTGAAATACAAAAACTTATGATAAAATTAATAAATTCTTAGTGATTTCCTGGTATGATAGATGCGGGAAGGAGGAAGCGAAACAATGGCAGAAGAGATACTGGTAGTAGATGACGAAAAGGAGATCGCGGACCTGGTGGCCCTGTACCTGGAAAATGAGAATTATCAGGTTTATAAATACTATACAGCAGAGGAAGCCCTTGCCTGTATCCAAAGGGAAAAGATCGATCTGGCTTTACTGGATATTATGCTTCCCGGTATGAGCGGCCTGGAGATATGCAGGAAGATAAGGGAAAAATATACATTTCCTGTAATCATGCTGACAGCAAAAGGGGAAGAGCTGGATAAGATAACGGGGCTGAGTCTTGGGGCAGATGATTATATCACAAAACCGTTCCGGCCTCTGGAGCTAGTGGCGAGAGTAAAAGCCCAGCTTCGCAGATATAAGAGATATAATTCGGGTTATGAAGCGGATAAGGATATTCTGGAACATTCAGGACTTGTGCTGAATATCAGGACACATGAGTGTACACTGGATGAGAAAATACTCTCCCTGACCCCTACAGAATTTTCCATTCTGCAGATCCTTTGCCGGGAGAAGGGAAAAGTAGTGAGTGCGGAGGAACTCTTTCATGAGATTTGGGGAGATGAATACTTCAGTAAAAGCAATAATACCATAACGGTGCACATCCGCCACCTGAGGGAAAAAATGAATGACTCTTTTGAAAATCCAAGGTATATTAAGACGGTCTGGGGGTATGGATACAAAATTGAAGGGTAGAATACTGTTTCTGTTAAAAGTTATTATGGGCATTTATGGAATCCTTATTGTCTGTTACGGTATTTTTTATTTGGTGGATACGTTTGGGAACGGTCTGTTTTTGGACTGGTTTGTCAACAAATTTGTGATCATTACGTCTCATGGCAATACAGAGACGGGGGATTTGTTTTACAGCCAGGAGATATCCTGGTCAGTGCTCAAAGATTTTCTGCTCAAATGTTTTTGCGCCATAGTTCTGTTCATGGCAGCAGTCATCAGCCTTGTGATCCATTTCTATACAAAGCACAAGGTGGCGGACGCAAGGAAAGAAGCGGGAAAGCTGATCCGTATGTATATGGATACGGAAAATGCCGATGCGGAGGCGTTATTTACCAGCCGGTATGAAGAAATCGGAACAGAGATGGAGCGTGTAAAAACCACCATGCAGCGCCATGAACAGATATTAAAGGAGGAATCCAGACGCAAGAGTGATCTGCTGACATATCTGGCCCATGACCTGAAGACACCCCTTACCTCTGTGATGGGATACCTGAGTCTCTTAAGGGAGGCACCGGATATGCCGGAGGAACAGAAGGAAAGATATGTAGGGATCGCTTTTGATAAGGCATGCCGTCTGGAAAATCTGCTGAATGAGTTTTTTGAGATCACCCGCTATAATCTTCAGGAGATCCCCCTGGAAAAAGAGACCATTGACCTGTATTATATGCTGGTTCAGATGATGGATGAGTTTTATCCGATCCTCTCAGCCCATGGAAACACGGCAAATCTGCATGCGGATGAAAACCTAAGGCTGTATGGAGACCCGGAAAAGCTGGCAAGGGTGTTCAATAACATTTTGAAAAACGCAGTGGCATACAGTTATCCGGACACTGCCATTGAGATCACTGCCAGGGAGACAGACGAGGCGGTAGAGATCTCTTTTGCAAATAAGGGAAAAACCATACCTAAACAGAAGCTGGAATCCATATTTGAAAAGTTTTTCCGGCTGGATGAAGCACGCGGCAGCAATACAGGCGGCGCAGGACTGGGGCTGGCGATCGCAAAAGAGATTGTAGAGCAGCACGGGGGATGTCTCCGGGCTGAGAGTAAGGAGGAACTGACTGTATTCTGCGTGTCACTTCCACTGCACTGATTCTGAGAAATAACCACATCTTAGGATTTTCTTAGGAAAATATCAACTGAATATTAAAGGAAAGAACTCCCCGAAAAGATATAATGTCTTTGAGAACAGGGGAGTTCTTTATATATACAGAGAGGATGTGCAGGCAGAATGGAAAGAAGAGAAAGAACAGAAAGAGGAGAAAGCACCGGAAGAACAGAAAGAACAGGAAAAACAGGAAAAACAGGCAGGAGGATGACCATAAGGCAGCGAAGGAGACAGCGGAGGAGGAGGCGCATGCTGGCGGCAGTTATGCTGTCTGTGGTCCTGCTAAGTTTTACCGCGTATTTTGTTTTGGGACAGGATAAAGGGGAGAGGGAAAGCCTGAGCGGACTGAGCAGTCCGAATGCCATTCTGGAGGAGGTGGAAACAGGGAAAGTCCTGGCGGATAAAAAAGCAGATGAAAAGATATATCCGGCTTCCCTTACAAAAATCATGACAGCAGTTCTCGCTGTTGAGAATATCGGGAATCTGCAGGAAAGAATTACCGTTCCAGAAGAAATTTTTCCAAAGCTTTATGAGGAAGGAGCATCCATGGCAGGGTTTTGCCCTGGCGAAGAGGCTGTGGGGTTAGATCTGCTCTATGGGGTGCTGCTTCCCTCCGGGGCAGAATGCTGTCTGACCTTTGCTGAAAGGATTGCCGGCTCAGAGGAGGCTTTTGTGGACATGATGAATGAAAAAGCAAAGGAGCTCGGAATGGAGCATACCCATTTTACGAATTCTACAGGACTTCAGGATGAGGATCATTACTCCACGGTCAGGGATATCTCCGTGCTTCTTCGGTATGCATTGGCCGGCGATACCTTCCGCCAGGTGTTTACCAGCAGCAGCTACAGCACAAATCCATCTGCATGCCATCCTGAGGGATTCACATTTTACAGTACTATGTTCCAGGAGATGAACAGCGCGTCTGTGACAGGCGGGGAGATCCTGGGAGGGAAAACAGGGTACACGAAAGAGGCAGGACTCTGTCTTGCCAGTCTGGCGGTGATCGGCCAAAAAGAGTACATCCTCATTACCGCCCATGCCAGGGGAGACCATGAGACAAGGCAGTATCATGTGGAGGATGCAGTGAAGGTATATACTCAGTTGGGAAAACAGCTTCCGGGACAGTAACAGTTACGATTCACAGCTCTGCAGAAAGCGCGGTCCTGTGAACAGTAATACACTTTGCAATGCACAGATTAGGCAACAGTATACGGTGAAATGGGAGAAAAAATACTTGAAATGCATTTCCGGTTGTGGTATGCTGTCTTCAGAATATTTGAGAGAGGTGCTACGATGAGAAAATAATCTATTTTTTGAAAACATGCGGAACTGTAAGAACGATACCAGGAGGTATCGGATGTTTGTCATGTTATCAGAAGATAGGTTATATTCATGGGAGGCCTCTTTTTTGTGTCAAGTGGCTTTATTTTTGCGTGGATATAAAAATCGTCTGGTAACAGGCGATTTTTTTCATGGCGCCAGAAAGGTAACCGTTACGTTTTTGCGCCTGTTGGGAGAGTGATTTACTATGGCAAAAATAAGCGTTTCAGGATTGACTTTTTGTTATGACGGAAGTTATGATGATGTATTTTGTGATGTCTCTTTTATGATCGACACAAATTGGAAATTGGGACTTATCGGAAGGAACGGCAAGGGAAAGACTACACTGCTCAAGCTGCTTTTGGGGCAGTATTCCTACAGGGGAAGTATCAGCAGCTCTGTTTTATTTGACTATTTTCCTTTCCGGATCAGGGAGGAGGAGATGGAACGTGATACCATTGAGGTGATTGAACGTGTACAGCCTGAATATGAGCTGTGGAGAATCTGCCGGGAGCTAGATCTGCTGCAAATGGAGGCGGACATTCTCTATCGTCCCTATCAGACTCTGAGCCATGGGGAACGCACAAAGGTCATGCTGGCTGTACTCTTTTCCAGGGAAAATTATTTTTTGCTCATTGATGAGCCAACCAATCACCTTGATATGGGGACAAGAAAACTGCTGTGTGATTATCTGAAGAGTAAAAAGGGATTTATCCTGGTGTCTCACGACAAATGGCTGTTGGACTCCTGCATTGACCACGTACTGGCTCTGGAGCGGAACCAGATCGAGGTGGAGAAGGGAAACTTCAGTTCATGGTGGGAAAATAAAAAAAGGAGAGACCAGTTTGAAATATCTGAGAATGAAAAGCTGAAGCAGGAGATAAAGAAAATGGAGGAATCTGCTAGAAAAGCCTCGGCCTGGGCAGATAAAGCGGAGCAGACGAAAATCGGCTTCGATCCTGTAAAAGAGCACGATCGGTCTATGGGCACAAGGGCATATATTGGGGAAAAGGCCAGGCGGATGCAGCAGAGAAGAAAAAACCTGGAACGCAGGCAGCAGACAGCAGTCAGGGAAAAAGAACATCTGTTGAAAAATCTGGAACAGCCGGCTCAACTTCGGCTTACACCTCTCACCCATCATAAGGAGACTTACATCAGAGTAAAGGATGCCGCTGTCTCTTATGACGGTTATCAGGTGATCGAAAATTTCAGTATGGAACTAAAACAGGGAGACCGCATTTTACTGCAGGGAAAAAACGGCTGCGGAAAGTCCAGCATTCTGAAAATGATCCTGCAGGACGCCGGCATGGCCCTTTCCGGTTCAGAGGGTCTGGAGGTTTCTGGGCTGCACGAGCTGGCAGCAGGGCTTAAAATCTCATATATCAATCAGGATACTTCCTTTTTACAGGGGAGTCTGGATGCGTATATTGAGCGGGAATCCATAGACAGCAGCCTTTTTCGGGCTGTACTGCGCAAGCTGGATTTTGAGAGAATCCAATTTGAAAAGCGTATGGAGGAGTATTCAGAAGGCCAGAAAAAGAAGGTTCTCATAGCATCCAGCCTCCTGAAACCTGCGCATCTCTACATTTGGGATGAGCCAATGAACTATATTGACATTTTTTCCAGGATGCAGATTGAGAATCTGATCCTGGAGTATGAACCCACCATGCTTTTGGTAGAGCACGATAAGGATTTCGCAGACCGCTGTGCCACTCAGGTGATCACAGTTTAGAGTCCGGATCGTAATGGCGGCTTAATTGGGAGAATTTTTCCGTGAGTATTCCTGTGGCCCAGTCATACATCTGGGTGGTATCATACTGTCTGTAAGCGCATTCCTGGGCTGCCAGCATTGTCACATAGATATCATACCAGAGGGCACGAAGCTGCTCCTCAAAAGATAATGCTTCTATGCCGTAACCAAGGAGGAAATCAGGCTCCTGTCTGTAGGTACGGAACCCCACCTCCATAAGAGGATCAGCCCACATACTGCGCTCCCAGTCAATGAGTCCGGTGATCCTGCCGTTTTTGATGAATATGTTGCCATCCCATAAGTCCCAGTGTACCAGGCAGGGGATGGTAACCTGCTCAAACAGAGCTTTGCTTTTCTCAAGATATCCTTTGAGCTTTGGAACAGGGATTTTTAAATCCACGGACATGGCTTCTGCGTCTGCCAAGGCCATGTCTATCATACAGCAAAAAACCGTGTACCAGTTTTTGTTCTGCATTTGAGGCAGGCCCATATATCCGAACTGTTCTCCGGTAATGCTGTTGATCTTCCGGTTCAGTATCCCGGTATCCTTTCGGATCTCTTTTATGTCAGATTCCGGCAGGGAATCCGCCAGGGAGGAGAGGCTTTCTCCTTCCAGCTTTTCCATGAAAAAGTAGGGGGAGCTGCACAGCGTGATGCTGTCATCAAAAAAGAGGATTTCCGCCACAGGCACATCTGTCTTCTGAGCGGCTAATCTCATGGCGGTTATTTCACTGTACATGATATTTTTTTCGTAGGACATGATCCGCGCGTCTTTGGGCGGGGCGATTTTCAAGACACTTTCCCGTCCGCTGTCAAAACGCAGAAGATAGGCCACATTAAAATATCCCTCGGTCAGTTCCAGGATCTCTGTGCAGGCTTCACGGGGAAAGGCTTTTTGTGCCATTTGTTTCAGGGTTTCTGTGGACTGTGTGTTTTTTGTCATGCTTATCATATGGATACCTCACATCGCTTTTTCTGTATATCCGGATCGTCCGGATCACTATTATTTTAAATGCATTTCAAAAAGAGCTGCGTATGGAATCAGTATACAAAAAAACATTTGAAATTACTATAGTTTAAAGCAAAAATCCCATTGCCAAAGGCAATTTGCTTGGATTTTTGCTCATAACTGTAAGGGCACGGAACAATTACAAAATAAGGTGACTGTGGGGTACAGCGCCGTTACAAAACAGGAGGAATTTATGGATACGATCAAAATTACAGGTGCTCATGAGGGCTGCCTGAAAAATATCTCTCTGGAAATACCCAAAAATAAACTTGTTGTATTTACCGGATTATCAGGTTCCGGAAAGTCCACACTGCTGATCGATGTCTTGTTCAATGAGTGTCAAAGACAATATCTGGAAGCCATGGCCTTACAGGGGATCAGCAAGCCGAAGGTGGAGCGCATACAGGGGGCGTCGCCTGCCATAGCGATCCTTCAGACTGCCGCAAACCGCAGTCCCCGGTCTACTGTGGGGACTATGACAGATGTCTATACAAATCTAAGGATGATATATGAGAAACTGGGAGTCAGGACCTGTCCTCACTGCGGCGGGATGATCTCTTCTGCTGAGTGCAGGGAGGAGACAGAAAAAAAGGGAAGTGATTTTTATGTCTATATGTACTGCAGCAGGTGCGGCAGGAGAATGGATAAAATTACACGCACCTTTTTTTCTTTCAATACTAAAGAAGGCGCATGCCCGGTATGTGAGGGGATTGGAAGGATACATTCCATAAAAAAAGAGCGGGTTACAGACGAGACGCTGTCTTTGGAGGAGGGCGCCGTGCGCTTTTTTGAAAAGCAATACGGAAAGTACCAGTGCTCTATACTGCAAAAAGCCTTTGTTCATTTTGGCCTGGATCCGGATCTTAGTATCCCTTTACAACAGTTTAGCAGGGAACAAAAGGCGATTCTCTATGAAGGGGCAGACAGCAGTGCCGTAAAAGAGTTGTTTCCGGATCGGGAACCGCCCAAAAGTGTTTCTGGGGGCAGATTTGAAGGGATATATCCCATCCTGTGGAGACGCCTGGCGGAAAAAAATGGGGATACAAAGCAGCTTGGGGAGTGTTTTGATGTAGTGGAGTGTCCAAAGTGCGGCGGAGAGAGGCTTGGAGAGATCAGCCGAGGGGTGACGGTAAGGGGCGCCCGCCTTCCCGAGCTTTCCCTTTTTTCCCTTGAAAAGCTATATGAATGGATACAGGAACTGAGGGCGGATCTGACAGATCGGGAAAGAGAATTTACGGAAGTCTATCTGTTGGATATAGAGACAAAGCTTAACCGATTTATGAAGGTGGGGCTTGGATATCTCTCCCTGGACAGGCAGATCATAACTCTGTCCGGAGGGGAGATGCAGCGTCTTTGTCTGGCTGCCGCACTGGATTCTGAGCTTTCCGGTATTATATACATTCTGGATGAGCCAACGGCAGGGCTGCATCCAAAGGACACAAAAGGGCTGATGGCAATCCTCAGAAAGCTCCGCGATTTGGGAAATACGGTGCTTGTCATTGAACACGATGTGGATGTTATGGCAGATGCTGACTATGTAGTTGATATGGGACCCGGTTCCGGAAAGTACGGAGGAGAGGTGATCGCAGCAGGCACCCTGGACGAGATCATGAAGCAGAGCGCCTCGGTGACCGGAAGATACCTGCAGGAACCGCAGACAGGGAAGAGAAATTTCAGGGTCCCCGATGGTGTGGTGCACATTGAAAATGCGGATATTTATAACTTAAAGCATGTGTCCTTGGATATTCCCACAGGGTGCCTTGTTTCCGTCACCGGTCCCTCCGGTTCGGGAAAATCCACACTTATCTTCGAGGTACTTGCAAAGGGAAGGAAAGACACGGAACAGAACCGCGTCACAGGGCTTGAGAGATTTCACAAGATTGTAGAGATTGACCAGTCTGCAGCGGCCAGAATGAAGAGATCCAATGTGGCCACATTTTCCGAAGCTTATACGGAGATCAGGACCGTCTTTGCCCGTACGGAGGCCGCAAAAAAGGCAGGCCTTTCGGCAGGACACTTTTCCTTTAACAGTCCGGGAGGCAGGTGTGAAAATTGTGAGGGACTTGGATATGTGGACAATAACATGCTGTTTTTTGCCAACACAGAGGTGGTGTGCCCTGTGTGTAAGGGAAACCGGTTTGACAGAGAAGTGCTGGCTGTAACATACAGAGGCTGTTCGATCAGGGATATTCTGGATATGTCTGTGGATGAGGCGGTGGAGGTCTTTAAAGACCATAAAAAGCTCATAAGGATTTTAACTCTTTTGCAGGACGTGGGACTCGGTTACCTGCAGCTTGGGCAGTCTCTGACCACCTTATCCGGCGGTGAGGGACAGCGGCTGAAGCTGGCAAAGGAGCTGATCGGGAACCGAAGCAAAAAACAGTGTCTGTATTTAATGGATGAGCCGACTACGGGCCTTCATCCAAGAGACATCCAACATTTTCTTGCACTTCTGGAGTGGTTGACAGATGCTAAAAATACGGTGGTTGTTGTGGAGCATAACCAACAGATCATCAGAGACAGTGACTGGGTGATCGACCTTGGCCCCGAGGGCGGGGAAGAGGGCGGAACTGTTATATTCGAGGGAACACCGGAAGAGATGAAAGCCTGCGCTGCCAGCATTACAGCAAAATATCTGTAATAAAATCCCCCAAAAGCCGGAAACTACAGCCGGCTTTTGGGGGATACAATATATCAGAATTCAGCTTTTTTAAAGATACCAAAGCTTATCCTGTACATTGCCGCAGTCCATAGAAGGAGTACAACAGGAGAAATGCAGGTAAGCGTTAGGATAACAGTATCTGTGAGTGCGACACCGAGATTCTTCATCAGATAATACACACCCAGACAGAGCAATACGGGGATCAAAAAAGCGGCCAGCATTAACGCGCGGGCTTTTTCTGCTCCGAATTTAAAGAGCAGAGGAATGACAATACTGCCAAGAAAAAAGGAGATGGCCATTCCTGCCAAACAGACGGCCAGAAGCTCCTGCCATTCGGACAGAGAAAGAATATGGAACCTGCCCATAACACTGCCGCCTGCCACACCAAGGACTCCGCCGAATACCATGCCAAAGAGACAGAAAAGAAGAAGGACCGCAAATTTGCTCAATACTAAATCCTTTCTGGAGATTGGCATGATCATGGCATATTTTTCCCATTTTGCATTTTCATCAAAATTAAAAGTAGTGACTACCATCATGGCACACAGGATACAGCATGTGATGACATAAGCCTCTGCACCGCCCTGGGGAACCGTGATAAACAGAAACACAAAGAGCATCAGGAGCAGAGATTTCATATTATGTATCATATTATACATATCTTTTAAGATCAGACTTTTCATGATAGGACATCCCCCTTAACATATAAAAGAAGTATATCGTCTATTGCAGCATTGTCGATGACAAGATCCTTATATCTGCGGGCCATTTTTTCCCTGTCAGATACCAATACATCCCACTGGTAATCCTTCTTTCTGCAGGCCAGGATATCTTTTTTATCCAGCATTTCAAACTGGGAAGAACTGCAGCGGATAATACCGTAGTTATAGATCAGTTCGTCTTTTTCCTTTCGGAAGATCAACTTTCCCTGGTGTATGAACACAATATAATCGGCAACCTTTTCCAAATCCGTAGTGATATGGGATGACATGAGAATGGAATGGTTCTCATCCTGGACAAAATCCATGAACACATCCAGAAGGTCATCCCGCATAACCGGGTCAAGGCCGCTTGTAGCCTCATCCAGAATGAGAAGCTTCGGATCATGGGAGAGAGCAGCGGCAATGCCGAGCTTCATTTTCATGCCCTTTGAAAAGGTTTTGATCTCCTTATCTGCGGGGAGGGAAAACTGTTCCAGGTAGCCGTGGTATGTCTGAGAATTCCACTGTCTATAGGCCGCTGCGGAGATTTTTTCAATCTTAGCCGGTGTGAGGGTTTCGTGGAAATGTATTCCGTCAAATACCACTCCGATATTCTCTTTCATGTCTTTTCTGTCTTCTGTCAGCTCTTCCCCGAAGAAGCGTACCGTTCCGTCATCTTTGCGGATCAAATCCAGAATGGCTTTCAGTGTTGTGCTCTTGCCTGCGCCGTTTTCTCCGATGAGACCAACGATCGTACCCCTGGGAACTGAGAATGATACGTGGTCCAGCATAAAATCAGGATACTGCTTTGTCAGATCCTTTACTTGTAAGATTGGCTCCATAGTTATTCCTCCTCCTGATAAAAGATAGATAAAAGCTCGATCAGCTTACCCAGGGATATGCCGCTTGTGCGTCCGATATCAGCGGCAGCCTGTAAGTGTTCCTCTGCCTGGCGCTGCTGTTCTTCCTGATAAAAATCTTTGTTTTGGGCTGCTACAAAGCTTCCTCTGCCTACAGTTGTCTCAATGAATCCGTCTCTCTGCAGATCTTCGTATGCTTTCTGAACGGTAATGACGCTGACATGCAGAGATTTTGCCAAAGCCCGCATGGAGGGGATCGGCTCCCCGGTCTCCAATTCCCCGCTCATGATCAGAGCCTTTATCTGGGATGTGATCTGTTCGTAGATGGGCTTGCTTGTATTGCTGCTGATAATGATCTCCATGTATCAGGTCCTTTCTGTTTTATAGTGTACTTATTGTATAAGTACATTATAGGCATATGGTGACATATTGTCAAGTGGTTATTGTTCACAGGCTGCTATTTAGGCAACAATTCAGACTTCCACTTTAGGCAGGCTTTTTCTATACCGGGGCAATACAGGACAGAAGCGCATGCAGCGGCGCGGACAGGAATTTATCTCTGTGCCATACCGCAAACAGCTCATTTTCCAGGGAAAGTCCTTTTATATCAAGGGGGATCAGAGCACCCTTTTCAAGCTCATCCTTCAGCAGAAGGTCTGGAAGAACCGTAATACCAAGCCCGGCCTTTGCCGCTTCCATGAGGGCGGGGGAATTGACGCTTACCCACAGAGGGCAGACCGAGTGGCCTGACAAGAGAAGTGTGCTGTCCAGCACGTCGCGGATGGCGCTGCCTTTTTCCCGCAGAAGCAGCTTCTCGGAACAGAAGGTATCCAGGTCCATAGAAGTGTGGGAACATGGATATTTGGGAGAACAGGCGGCCAGAAGAGGATATTTGTCAAAGGAGGCGTGGAAAAAAGGACCCTGGGGAACAGAGCCTTCCAGGAGTGCCAGATCCGCTTTTTTGCTTTTTAGGGTTTCCAGGGCATTGGCAGCGCTCACAACCTCCACCTGAACCGTCACACCGGGCCACTGTTTCCGGAAACCTACAAGGATATTCGGGAGCCAGTGGATTGCTATGGTGATGCTGGATACTACATGGATAGGGGCCTGTTTTTCCAGACCCTTTATGCGTTTGTCCAGGCTTTCACAGGCAGCCAAGACAGGCAGGATCTCTTCCAGGAGAAGTTCTCCGCTTCTGGTGAGCTGCACCCGCTTGGAAAGCCGGTCAAACAGCGCGGTCTGGGCGTATTCCTCCAATTCCCGGATAGCATGGGAGACCGCTGACTGAGTGATGTATAATTTCTCTGCCGCTTTTGTAAAGTTGTTCGTCTCGGTGACCGTTTTAAAGATATAGAGATGGCGCAGTGTCATCATAGTGTATTCCTCCCTGTTTTATCATGAATAAAATTTATGATTATCACAATATTATATCGTTTTACAGATGGATACACAAGGGATATACTGTCTCTTTAGGGAGGATTTCAGTATGAAAGAAAAAATAAAATTATGCCTGTGGCTGGCGTATATCAATCTGTTTATCAGTGCCTTTACCTTTGGGGGTGGCTATGTGGTCGTGCCCATGATACGGAAATATTTCGTGGAGAAAAAGCATTTGTTTGATGAGGAGGAGCTGATCCGTATGGCGGCCATTGCCCAGTCCACACCGGGAGCCATTGCCGTAAACATGGCGTCTCTTGCGGGCTGGCAGGCGGCTGGTATGGCAGGCCTTGTCATCAGCGGCGTCTGTTCCGTCATTCCGCCGCTGGTCATTCTGGCAGTTATCTCAAAATGGTATGCAGCGGTGGCTGCCAATACCGTCATAGCTGCTGTGCTGAAAGGGATGCAGGCAGGGGCGGCCGCTCTGATCGTGGATTTTGTTGTGGATATGACACGGGCTGTTCTGAGAGAACGCTCACCTCTTCTGACCACCATGACCGTTTCGGTGTTCGCCATAAGTTTTCTGACAGATGCCAACATCGCGGCAATACTTCTGGTGTGCTGCGGTCTCTGCGCAGGGCGGGTATGGTTCAGGAAGAGAGGTGAGATATATGGGTAAGCTTCTTCGGCTTGCAGTGACATTTTTCCAGATCGGGCTTTTCAGTATCGGAGGCGGGTATGCCATTATTCCACTGATACAGGAACAGGTGGTGGAGCGCTTTGCGTGGGTATCACAGAAGACATTTACGGATATTATCACCATATCCCAGATGACACCGGGGCCTCTGGCGGTAAACACATCTACCTTTATCGGCATACAGATAGCGGGAATACCGGGAGCGGTTCTGGCCACCTTTGGGTGTGTGATCTCCGGTATCAGCATCTCGGCTTTTTTATACAGACTGTTTCAGCATTACCAGAAGTCAGAGTATATCATAGAGCTGCTGAACGGTCTGAAGGCGGCTTCCCTTGGGCTTATCATCTCTGCGGCTTTTACGATCCTTTTGCTGTCCTTTACAGGGACATCGGTGGTATCTGAGATAAAGACAGCGGACTGGACAGCCGTTCTGGTCTTTTTGGCTTCGCTTTTTATGCTGCGCAGATGGAGGATAAACCCAGTGGCGGTGATGATCGGTACGGGGATCGTAGGAGGCTTGGTCTATACGTTTTTCTGATACTGACCGTATGTTGGAAGAATTTTCAGGCACATGGCGGCGCAAGTATGTTATAATGACAGCAGCGGACCAGATGACAGCTTGTACGATATAAGGGAGGCAGTAAAATGGATAATAAATACGATGTGATCATTATCGGTGCAGGTCCTTCGGGAATTTTCTGTGCCTATGAATTAAAACGCCAAAATCCCCGGTTAAAGGTTCTGATGATCGAAAAGGGAAGATGCATAGAGAAACGCCGTTGTCCAAAGCGGACAACCAATGTCTGCGCCGGCTGTAAGCCCTGCTCCATCACAACAGGGTTTGCGGGGGCGGGAGCTTTTTCAGACGGAAAGCTCTCCCTGTCACCGGATGTGGGAGGCACGCTCCCCGAAATCCTTGGCTATGAAAAGGCGGAAAAGCTGATCCATGAAGCGGATGAGATCTACCTGAAATTCGGGGCTGACAAAAAGGTATACGGAATTGACGACCAGGCGGCCATATGGGATATCCGTACAAAGGCCATCCGCGCCAATTTAAAGCTCATTGAGTGTCCTATCCGTCATCTGGGTACAGAGGAGGGCTATAAGATCTATACACGCCTGCAGGAGCATCTTCTGGCGGAAGGTGTGGAGATCCTGTTTATGACCATGGTGGAGGATATCCTCATTGAGGACGGAAAAGTAAAAGGTGTGGTGACGGACAAACAGGAAACTTTTTACGCGCCGCAGATCGCGGCCGGTGTGGGCCGGGAAGGCTCGGAGTGGTTTGCAGGAGTTTGCAACGGACATCGCATAGAGACAAAGAACGGTACTGTGGACGTGGGTGTCCGTGTGGAAGTCCGTGACGAGATCATGAAGGAATTAAATGAAAAGCTGTATGAGGCGAAGCTGGTGTACTATACCCCTACCTTTGATGATAAAGTGAGGGTTTTCTGTACAAATCCTTCCGGTGAAGTCTCCGCGGAATATTATGAGAACGGCCTTGCCGTGGTGAACGGCCATGCGTACAAATCCAAAGACAAAAAAACGAACAACACAAACTTTGCCCTGCTGGTATCCAAAAACTTTACAGAGCCTTTCCGTTCTCCCATTGAGTATGGCAAGCATATTGCCCAGCTTGGCAACATGCTAAGTGACGGAAAGATCCTGCTGCAGAGGTACGGGGATTTTAAGAGAGGCAGAAGAACTACTGCTGAACGGCTTACAAGGAATAATATCATACCTACGCTTAAGGACGCGGTTCCCGGGGATCTGTCCCTGGTATTTCCCCACCGGATCATGGTGGCTGTGGTGGAGATGAGCGAAGCCCTTGACAAGGTTACACCGGGGATCGCAAGTGATGAGACTCTGCTCTATGGGGTGGAGGTTAAATTCTATTCCAATAAGGTATTGGTCAATACAGAATTCGAGACAAATATAAAAGGGCTGCGCTCCATGGGAGACGGCGCATCGATCACCAGAGGACTCATGCAGGCTTCGGCAAACGGCCTGTGTACAGCGCGCGCTATATTGAAGACATTTGGGGAGCAGCAGGGAGGAGATACCGCAGATGATGAGGCTACTGGCAGCAGAAGATGACCAGGTTCTAAGAAGAGAGCTTTCCAGGGACCTGGAAAACCATGGATATGAGGTGGTGGTGCCTGAGAACTTTGAGGATGCGGAGGACATTGTGAGAAGAGGGGAAGTGCATCTTGTGCTTCTGGATGTCACGCTTCCGGGAAGAGACGGATATGAGATATGCAGGAGTATCCGGCGCTTTTCAAAAATTCCCATTATCTTTTTGACCAGCAGAGACACCGATATGGATGAGCTGTATGGCATGACTATGGGCGGGGATGACTTTGTGCGTAAGCCTTATAAAATGCCCATACTGCTTGCCAGGATTGAGGCTCTGCTCCGGCGCAGCTACCCGGATGCGGAGGCAGAGAGGGAAATCATATGGCAGGATTTCTGCCTTCTGCCCGCCAAGGGAAAGCTGCGCAGGGGAGACAGGGAGATTTTTTTGACCAGGCAGGAGACCCTTCTCGTAGCCTGCCTTTTCTCCCGCCCGAAAGAGGTGATCCGAAGAGTGGATCTTATTGAGGAGCTGTGGGATGATCAGGTCTATATTGATGACAATACCCTCAGTGTCCATATAACCCGTCTCAGAGGCAAATTAAAGGAACTGGATGCGGGGGATCTGATCAGGACCCGGTATGGGCAGGGGTATTCCATATGAGTGGGAGAATGTATTGGCGGCAGCAGGCGGTACCTGTACTTTTGCAGGTGCTTTGCCTGTGTGCTGCCTCTTTGTATCTGCGGGCCTTGGGTCTTACATGGTTTCAGATCCTGCCCCTTGGGATGGTTTATATGGGCGGTCTTGTGCTGTGGAATCTGATTTGTTTTCTCAAAAAAAGGAAGTATTTTCATAAAATGGCTGTTCTTATGGAGAGTCTGGATAAAAAGTATCTCTTTCCCCAGGTGTGGAAAGGCGCAGATACCTGGGAAGAGGCAGGATATTACTGTCTGATGAAGGAGTGCACCAGATCCATGCTGGAGGAGACCGAGGAAGCGGGAAGACTGCAGCGGGAATACCGGGAGCTTCTGGAAAGCTATGTACATGATATGAAGCAGCCCATTTCCGTCATCTCTCTCATTGCGGGAAGAGAAAAGACGCAGGATAACAGAGCCGTTCTTCTGGAACTTGAAAAAATGAACCATCTCTCAGAACAGATCCTGTATTTTGGACGAAGCGAAAGCCCCCACTCGGACTTTCTGATACAGAAGGTAAATACAGGGAATGTTATCAGGGAATGTCTTTCTATGAATAAGCAGCTCCTGATACAAAATCAGGTTGCCCTGGATATTCCGGAGACTATACCCGGAGTTTATGCGGATGAGAAAGCACTTTTGTTCGTTTTGAACCAGATCATTTACAATGCGGTCACCTACAAAAGAGTGGGAGTGACTCCCAAAATAACCTTTTTCTGGCAGACTCCGGGGGAAGATAAGCTGCTGCTTCACATTCAGGATAATGGTCGCGGCATCTCTTCGGAGGATCTGCCAAGGGTTTTCGAGAAGGGTTTTACAGGAAAAAACGGCAGGGAAAACCACCGTTCTACCGGCATGGGTCTGTACCTGTGCAAGAAAATATGTGACAGGCTCGGGACCGATCTGTGGGCCTGCTCTGAGGAGGGCGTTTATACCCGGTTCACCATCTGCATGCAGATTCTTACGGAAAAGTAAGATTTTTGCAAGAATGTGAGATACATTGAAAAGAGCAGATATGATACCCTGTACCCGAGGTGATAAGTATGGAACCATTACTGAGTATTGAACATGTCTCCAAATATTATGGAGAGAACGCAAATGTGACAAAGGCATTGGACGATGTCTGTTTTACTGTGGAGTCCGGCGAGTTCGTGGGTATCATGGGTGCCAGCGGTTCCGGCAAAACCACAATGCTCCAGTGTATCTCCACACTGGATGAGCCAACCGGCGGACGGATCCTGTTGGACAAAAAAGATATCACAAAGCTGTCAGAGCGGGAGATCGCGCATTTCAGAAGTGAAAACCTGGGATTTGTATTCCAGGAATATAATCTTTTGGATACCCTGACTTTGGGGGAGAATATAGAACTGGCTCTGACCATACGCCGGGCACCGAAGGAGGAGATCAGAAAGAAAGTGGAGGCTGTTGCAGGCAGACTGGGAATCCTGGATCAATTGAATAAATTTCCGTTAGAGGTTTCCGGGGGACAGAAACAGCGCTGTGCCTGTGCCAGGGCTTTGGTCAATGAGCCGCGCCTGCTGCTGGCAGATGAACCCACCGGAGCTTTGGATTCCGCGTCCAGCGCCAGGCTTTTGGAAACCATGGATGACCTGAACCGGGAAATGGGGATCACCATCCTGATGGTTACCCACGATGCCTTTACAGCCAGTCACTGCAGCAGGATCCTTTTCCTTCGGGACGGGCGTATTTTTACAGAGATGCGCAAAGGGAAAAAAGAAAGAAAAACATTCTTCCAGGAGATTCTGGATGTGATGTCCATGTTAGGCGGTGATGTTGCCCATGTACGCTAAGCTGGCTTTACGAAATGTAAAACGGAGTATGGGGGATTACGCCGTCTATGTGCTGACCCTTGTCCTGAGTATTACCATGATCTTCGCCTACAACTCCCTGCTGTTTTCCGATGCCATCAATTCCTTCAGCAAGCTGATGCGGCCTATGATGTCCATCCTCATATGTGTGACAGTTATGGTGGTATTGATCCTGGGATGGCTGATCTCTTATATCACACATTTTATCTTTGAACAGAGGAGCCGGGAATTTGCCTGCTATATGACCATGGGAATGGAGCGGCCGGCCATGAGCCGTCTGTTTCTTATTGAACAGCTCATCATCGGAAGTGCGGCACTGGCAGCAGGGATTTTGCTGGGAAACGTCTTTTATCTGGCGCTCAGCCAGGTGATCTTCAAAATGTTTGACAAGGCCTATTATATGGATCTGTCCTTTCAGGTCCCAGCCATTTTTCTGACGGTTCTGTGCTTTTTCTTTATGTTTGCATTCAGCCTGTTCAGGCAGAACCGGGTCCTTAAAAAAGTGAAGATCAGGGAACTGATGGATTACAGCAGGCAAAATGAAACCGGGGCTTCAAAAAGCCGGAAAAATATCACATTAAAAATGGCAGGAGCCGTTCTTTTGGGCATACTGGGACTTCTCTGCCTGTATGTGGCGCTGACGGTGAGGATTGATGCATTCGCAGGGTTTGCCAACATGCTTCTCATGGCAGCAGGTGTTATTCTACAGGGAGTAAGCCTTATGCTTTTTTACAGGCAGCTTGCCCAAGGGATACTGAAGCATTATAAAAAGAGCAGAAGGAGACTGCACCATCTCAACATCTTCTTTTACCGCCAGCTCACCGCCCGTCTGAATACCAACGGCAGACAGATGGGGGTCATATCCATTCTGCTTCTGCTTACCTTCATGGGACTCGGAGGAGCGTCTTTTATGGCAAATGCCTATGAGGATGCATTGCGGAAAAAAGTCCCCTTTGATGTGGAAGTCTCACAGCATTACGGCAGACTGGATGCAGAGGCATGCAGGAGTTTTGTGGAGAAACACAGCAAGATCAAAGAAGATCTGGCCTATGATATTTATCAGCTTGAGGACAGCACCATCCTGGTGGAAATGCTTGACCGCAAGCAGGAGGTGGTGGAGGGCTTCGAGGACTGGGCAGCAGAGAGCAATATGGACCTCTGTATGAAAGTATCAGATTACAATAAACTGAGAGGTTTTCTGGGAAAAGAGCCGATTTCCCTATCGGATGACGAGTACGCTGTTCAGACCCAGGAGGCCTATTACAGAAAGAAGCTGGAGAAAGGGAAGCGTGCCCTTGTCACAGGGGGCAGAACATACCGCCTGAGTAAAGTGCTGGAAGGGCCTTTTGCGCAGGATAGTATGAACGAGAGCGGATTCGGTACGAAAACCATCCTTGTTCTGCCGGATGCCGCATGTGCTTTGCTGACACAGGGACGGGGATGTTATGCAGCTATGGTGGAAGACCGGGAGAATACGGATTATCAGGAGGCGCTTCAGAAAACCATAGAGAAGACGGCAGGTCCCGACGGTCCCAGTTTTGTTCTGGCGTATACCTATAAGGGACAGAAGCAAGAGCTGCAGTCCATCTATATGATGACAGCTTTTATCTGCTGCTACGCTGCATTTATCTGTATCTTCATCTGTGCCGCGATCCTGGCAGTGCAGCTTTTGAGCAGCAGTAAAAAATACCGCTCCCAGTATGACCAGCTCAGAAGGATGGGAACTACAGACAGTGAGATCAGGAGGCTTATCGCAAGACAGAGCGCGGTATACTTCTTTCTGCCCATGGTACTTCCCCTGTTTTTCCTGTTTCTTTATATGGCCGGCATCGGCATCGCCTTTCCGGTACAGCGCCGTATGTTGTTTGGTTCATTCGGCGCAGCAGCGACGGCCTTTTTGGCAGTGTACGGGTGCTACCTGCTCATCACCTGCCTGCAGTACCAGAAGAATGTCCTGAAAGGCACCAGGCAGTATCATCTGCGTGACTTTATCTTAAAAGACAAAAAATAGATAAGAAAAATCGGCAGGCTGCCAAGGTCATAAAAGAAAAGATTGTAATGTAAACAGGAAAAAGTTATAATAAAACAGTAGTATGTTAAATTAAAGACAAACAGGAGGTATGAGAGATATGGCAAAAATATTAAGCAGCCCCGGAAAATATGTGCAGGGTGCCGGAGAACTGAAAAAGCTTGGCACGTATGCGGAAGGTCTTGGAAAAAATGCGCTGGTATTGATCAGCAAGGGTGGCTATAAAAGAATCGGTGCAGAAATCGAAAAGAGTTTTGCAGAAACCGGCTGTACCCTGCATTTCGACTATTTTAATGGGGAATGCTCTAAGAATGAGATCAACCGTCTGAAAGATATTATGAAAGAAAAGGGGTGTGACCTGGTTATCGGTATCGGCGGAGGAAAAATATTCGATACTGCCAAAGCTGCTGCATATTATGAGGATACACCGGTTATCATTTGTCCGACCATTGCCTCCACAGATGCGCCATGCAGTGCACTGTCGGTTATCTATACCGATGAAGGCGTTTTTGAAGAATACCTGTTTTTGCCCAGGAACCCAGACATGGTGTTGATGGATACAGAGGTCATCACGAAATCCCCGGTACGACTGACAGTGGCCGGCATGGGAGATGCCTTGGCTACATATTTTGAGGCCCGTGCCTGTGCGGCAAGCGATGCGCAGACATGTGTAAACGGTAAATCCACCAGCGCGGCTATGGCCCTTGCAAAATTATGCTTTGATACCCTGATGGAGGAAGGTGTAAAGGCTAAAATCGCTCTGGAGGCAGGTGCCTGCACAGAGGCAGTGGAAAAAGTCATTGAGGCCAATACGCTGCTGTCCGGTATTGGTTTTGAGAGCGGCGGACTTGCAGGTGCACATGCCATTCACAATGGATTTACGGTATTGGAGGAATGCCACTCCATGTATCACGGAGAGAAGGTGGCTTTTGGAACCATCACTCAGCTTGTTCTGGAAAATATACCTGCAGAGGAGCTGGAGGCGATCATTGATTTCTGTATTGAAGTAGGTCTGCCGGTTACCCTGAAAGAGCTGGGTGTCAAAGAGATTACCCCGGAAAAGGTTATGGCAGTGGCAAAAGCAGCCTGCGCAGAGAATGATACGCTCCACAACATGCTTTTTGAGGTGACGCCTGAGACGGTCTCCTCTGCCATTTTGGCGGCAGATGCCTATGGCCGCTATTTTCTGGGAGAATAAATGGATCACGGTGTAAACTGCCGGATACCGTAGGTATTCCGATATTCGCTGAGGGTGTAACCGGTCAGCTTTTTAAACTGCTTTCCCAGATGACTCTGGGAGGAAAAACCCAGATACGCGGCAATTTCGATATAGGAATATCCGGAATAGGTCAGCATATTTTTAGCCAGGCCGATCTTCTCGCGCAGGATGAAATTTTTGATAGAGATTCCCTCACATTGATGAAATAACTCAGAGAGATAGCTGGCGTTCATACCAAGAAAGCCGGCTATTTCCTGTGTGGTGATCCTGTCGTGAAGATGGGAAAAAATATAATCCTTACAGCGCCGGACATGGGGATTCTTTTCTCTGTGACCCATGCCCCTTTGCTGTTCCTTCTGTTCTCTCACCATATTGGTGTACTGGTATTCAGCCTGCCGCAGCAGATGTGTGATAGATGCCAGATCAGAGGCCTCCTCCACTTTATTGATATAAATGTCACTGAGGGAAAAAGAAATCTCCGGAAGGATACCGCCCCGTATCGCTGCACGGCTTGCCAGGGTAATGACTACGATTCCTACGTTTTTCCAACTGCGGAGCCTGTCCTTTGCCAGAACACCGATATTTCCCGTATAGTCCTCTGCCCAGCTTTTCTCCAACTGTTTCACGTCCCCGTTTTCAATACTGGAGAATTCCCGCAGTTCCTGGTCATAAGGGTTATGTCCAAGAGAGGCCTCCTGATTCTCAAACAGCAAATCTAAAAAATGTCTCTGGATCTCCATATCCAGTGATCTGTCTATACAGTTAAATAAGATCAAATCCCTTTCATTCAAAGTCTGTTCCCAGAAAAGATTATGCATAAGAAGAAGATTCCCCGCCAAATCTGAAAAATCGCAGAATGGCACAGTATCTAAAAAGTTGTCATCAAAACCAGGCTGTTTTTGACAGTGGAGCAGCCGCACCGGCGTCTTGAATTTTACCGGGCCGATGATAAATAGGTGCTTTGGAACCGTAACCACGGCATAGACCAGCTTATCCCCCGCAGATAGAAGAAATGGCAGGGTTTCCCCAGACTGCGCAAGCAGGGATTCCTCCAGATTCCCGTGAAAAAAGCTGCTGTCTGTAAAGTCAGGCCGCCCGCAGAAATTCTCCTGAAGCTGCCTGGTTTCTCCGTAATCCCGTACGATCGTGTGCAGGCTGTATGAGACATGCTGCAAAAGATAACTGACATTCATCCACATATACCTCCCGGAAATGATTTAAGTACAGTATAACAGATAATCTGGTAAAAGTGATAAAAAACTGGAAAAAGTGATATATAATCCGCTTGTTTTGTCATAAAATCAAGGAAAATAAAGTCCGAAAAGGAGAATGGATCATGTATGTAAAAGGTGTAAATCTGGGAAACTGGCTTGTACTGGAAAAATGGATGAGCCCGGCGCTTTTTGAAGGGACCACAGCGGAGGATGAATACTATCTGCCAAGACAGCTCTCCAAAGAGGTATATGAGGCGAGGATAAGCATCCACCGCGCGGAGTATATAACGGAGAGAGATTTTACCAGGATCAAATCTATGGGAATGGATGCTGTCAGGATCCCGGTGCCCTACTTTATATTTGGAGACAGAGAGCCGTTCATCGGCTGTATCAGGGAACTGGATAAAGCGTTTAACTGGGCAGAAAAGTACGGTCTGCAGATATTGATCGATCTGCACACAGCGCCGGACAGCCAGAACGGATTTGATAACGGTGGGATCTCCGGAGTCTGCAAATGGTCCCAGGAGCCGGATGAGGTGGAATTTGAGCTTAGTGTTTTGGAACGTCTGGCAAAACGCTATGGAACCAGGCAGGGACTGTGGGGCATTGAGATCCTCAATGAGCCGATCCTGGAGGATATGTGGAAGACCATGGATGTGCCTAACCGCTACAAGCCTGCTGATCCGAAAAAAGCAGAGGGAACCAGGCCGAATACCATGGAATTCATACGTGGTTTTTACCTGGAGGCTTATGACAGGATCAGGAAATATATGCCGGATGAGAAATATGTGGTATTCCATGACGCTTTTGAACTGAAGGCATGGAAAGAATTCATGCGCGGAGAAAAATATAAAAATGTTGTACTGGATACCCATCAGTATCTGATGGTTGCGGAAGCTCTTGGCTGTGAGCAGACAGTGGAATCCTATACAGCTTACATCCGTGAGACGCTGGCAAAGGACATTGAGGAGATGCAGCAGTATTTCCCGGTCATCTGCGGGGAATGGTGCCTGTTTAACTCCCTTGCCTGCGGATGCGATACAAAGGGCGGACAGAGCGTTTTAAACGGTGTGGAAGGCTTCGGGGAGGAAATAGTCAGCCCAGAGGAGAAAAGGCGCATCTACAGCACCCTTGCAGAGGAACAGCTAAAGGCCTGGAAAAAGGGTTCCGGATATTTTTACTGGAGCTATAAGCTTCTGGTGGATACTGTCAATGACGCCGGATGGATTGGATGGGACAGTTGGGATTTCGGAAGATGTGCGGATCTCGGATGGTTTCCCAAGGAAGGGGAATAAAAAGCAGCAGGGAAAGGTGAAAAGGAGAAAAACAGATTATGAAGACAGATATGAATCCTAATGCAAAGTTGTCATTTGTGGAGAGGTTTGGATATGGCGTGGGGGATTATGCAGGAAACCTGGTATACTCGGCGATCAGTGCCTTTCTGCTTGTGTACTATACAATGTAGTGGGGGCAAATGCCGCTGCTGCCGCTTCTATCATAGCCATATCAAAAATTTTTGACGGAATTTCGGATCTGGTCATGGGCTACATCATTGACCACACCCACAGCAAATGGGGGAAAGCGCGTCCCTGGATCGCAAGACTCTGTATCCCTCTGGCTGTCTGTACGGTTCTTATGTTCAGCGTGCCCTCCTCCTTTGCGGGAAAGGCACAGCTTGCCTACATGTTTCTGACTTATAATCTGGTCTCTACCATATTTTATACAGGAATTAATGTGCCCTATGCTACCATGAACGGCCTTATGACCACAAATCAGTATGAAAGGGGGCTTCTGGGCAATTTCAGGATGCTGCTGGCTACGGCGGGGACCATGACCATCAACACAGTAGTACTGAAACTGACTACAGCCTTTGGCGGCGGCGATGCCTACAGCCAGAAGGGATGGACGCTGACCTTTGTGCTTTTGATGCTTGTATTTGTGGGACTCAATCCAGAACCCCGTTAAACCGTGTCAGTATCCTGGCAAGAAAACTCACCTCACTTCATGTGCGCATCACAACGAAAATGGAGTTTCAGCCTGAAATCTATCAGCACAGCGCAGGTCTGATCCTCTATTATGACAATATGAATTATATCAATCTGAGAAAGTATTACAGCCAGACCTTAGGACAGAGTGCCCTGTCTGTGGTAAGTCTGGAAAACGGAGTGAAGACGGAATACGTGGATACCAGAATCCCTGTGAAGGATGTGCCGGTCTACCTGCGGCTGTACGTGGATGGGAGGGAATCCTGGTTTGAATGGAGTTATGAAGGTACCGCGTATCAGAAAATCGGCAGGATATTCCATACTGCCCACTTTTCTGATGAATACTGTAAGTACGGGGAATTTACCGGAACCATGGCGGGACTGACCTGCGCGGACAGAATGTTCCACAGACATTACGCGGACTTTGATTTCTTTGAATATAAGAAGTATTTGAACGGTGATCTGCCGGGTCCTTTTTTCGTCGCATGAGGAAGTTATCCATTGTAATTACAGAATGAGTATATTATAATGATATCATGTTTTTTTGTAATGTATACAGAAAAGAAGGATGATATCGGAGGATGGATATGGGGGCGAAGGCAGTTGTCAACAGCAATAATATAAGCGGTCTGATCGAACGGACATTAAACTATGTAGACCCAAGACTGGTGGACCACGGAAAAAGGGTGGCATCCCTTGTCTATGGAATGCTGGAAGTACAGAAAAAGTATTCTGCGAAGGAGGTCCAAGATATCTGCATCCTCGCCATGCTGCATGATATCGGTGCTTATAAGACAGAGGAGATCAACAGGATGGCTCAGTTTGAATCAGAGGATATCTGGGTGCACTCAATCTATGGGTATCTCTTTCTTGCTGATCTGTCTCCGTTAAAAGAGTGGGCCAGGGCCGTTATGTTTCATCATGTGGCAGCAGTCCATCTGCCGGATACTCTGGAAGAGAGGATCAGGGAAGCTGCCCAGATGATATGTCTTGCTGACAGGATTGACATATACCTTCAGGAAAATAAAGACCCTGAAAAACTGTTCCTATATCTGGACAGAGTAAGGGGGAGCAAATTCGACAGCAATATTCTTGATTTGTTTTACAAGGCGGAAGAGCAGTTTTCCATGCTTGCGTGTCTGGAAGAGGAGAAGGATTTTCACACGATCCTTCCCAATGTCCGGTTGTCTGAGCAGGAATGTGAAGATTATCTGAGGATGATGATTTTTGCCATTGATTTCAGGAGCCAGCATACAGTGACCCATACGATCACCACCACCCGTATTAGCTGCTGCGCGGCCAGGCATATGGGGCTTTCCGGTGAACAGATACATAATATTTATTATGGTGCGCTTCTTCATGATCTGGGGAAGATTGGGATTCCGGTAGAAATCCTGGAGTATCCGGGAAGACTAAGCAGTCAGGCTATGGCGATCATGCGTACACATGTGGACCTGACAGAAAAAATCCTGGGAGGCACTATAGAAAAAAAGATCATGCGGATCGCGCTTCGGCATCATGAAAAGTTGGACGGAAGCGGATATCCCAGAGGACTTAGCGGGGAGGAGCTTACCATAGAGGAACGGATCGTGGCTGTGTCTGATATTGTCAGCGCTCTGTTGGGCACCCGCATCTATAAAGAGGCATTCTCAAAGGAGAGGACCTTGTCTATTATAGAGGAGCAGGCCGGGGAAGGAAAAATAGACAGAAGTGTGGTGGAAGTTTTAAAAGAGAACTTTGATACTATTTTAGAGGAAGTGGAAGAAGGCTGCAGGCCTGTTCTGGACACATATTATGGTCTGCGCAAGGACTATCAGTATCTGCTGGGCAAATACTTGTATAACGGTGCAGAATCCGCAGTGGATGGGAAAAAGGAATCATAACGGATCAGGACAGGGCATAGAATATAGTATCCAGAGAGAAGGAGGCACTGCCCATGTCCGTAAATTATAGAGTTTCTTATTTTCTTGACCGCTTTGATTTTCCGGTTCCCCAGCAGCTTGTAGAAAAATATTACCGGTATAAACTGGGACATCCATGTTTTCTGATGAAGCAGAACGGAAGATGGACGATTGTGTCGGTTCAACAGTGACAGTGGGCGTGCAGAGGTGAAAGATACTGAGAAAGGCAGAGATACTTTTCTCGGTATCTTTTTCTATGTATCAACTTTCGTATATAGCAGCTATATCATGTATTCTACGCCTCATTTCTGCCCGGATATGTGCCGGCTCCAAACACTCACATTTATTTCCGAAACTCAAAAGAATATCGTAGTGGTATTCATTCTCTATAAAAGGAAAGTTGACAAGATAATATTCATCATCATCTGTGAAAAAATCTTCATAAGTGCAATAGTCAAGGACCCTGTCCATGATGGATTTATGAATACGGATTTTGATTTTTGTCTGCATAGTTTCCAAAAATTCAGCAAAGTCTAAAATTGGTTTTTGGTAATCCCGGGCTGTAAAAGTTTCCTCCTGCATTTGCAGGTTTGACATACGGGATAGTCTGAATAGGCGGTAATCATTTCTTTTATGGCAATACCCCTGCAAATACCAATGACTGTTTTTTAATACAAGCTGATACGGCTCGACTGTTCGTGCGCCCTTATTTCCGTGGTGTGCTATATATTCAAAGGTCAGCAGTCTGTTTTCCTGCAAAGCTTCTTTGATCATTTCAAAATAGGGTTGTATGCTGCTGTTTCCCGTCCATGGGCTTAAATCTATACATATTTGATTTACCTTTAATTCAATGTCTTTTGCTCTGTCGGCGGGGATGAAGCTTTTTACTTTTGCAAGAGCGTGTACCAGTTCCTCACCTCGTATCATATTGGAAAGGCTGGTAAGTCCCATCAAGAGAGCGGAAAGATCTGCAGTCGAAAAAACCTTTTTATCTACCTTATATTCCTGCATGATTTCAAAACCGCCGCCCACTCCCGATGCTCCACGAACAGGAATCCCTGCCATATTGATGGCGTCTATGTCACGGTAAATTGTGCGGGGTGATACTTCAAACATATCTGCCAGCTCCTGGGCGCCTATACGCTTTTTGTCAAGAAGTATCATAATAATGCTGACAAGCCTGTCTACTTTCATTTGTTCACCGCCATTCAATATTTTGATCGCTGTCATATTATTGTTTTTTATTGCTGCCATACTGTTGTCAGTGATTATATGGTACTATAAAAATGCTGGCAAAGCAATAATAGGATCACGGAACAAGAAATCAAAAAGAGAAATCAGAAAGTTGAGGAGAAGAAATGAAAAAACAAGCCTTAGTTATTATTGACATTCAAAATGATATTACAAAGAACTACAAGGAAATTATCGGCAACATTAACAAAGCCATTGCGTGGGCAGTTGGCAGTAATATCCATGTGATTTATATAAAACACAACAATTTGTCTGCGGGGACGAGAACCTTTAAGCCGGGTACGCCGGGTACTGAGTTGGTCTCCGACATGGATATTGTATCTGGTAATATCTTTACAAAATCAAAGGGAAACGCATTGACAAGTGAGGCTTTTGCTGATTTCATTAAGAAGAACGAGATTGGCGAATTTTTCATAGCCGGTGCTGATGCAATAGCCTGTGTAAAATCCACCTGTTACAACATGGCTATGTCAGGATATACGGTCCATGTTTTGTCTGACTGTATTACCAGCTATGATAAGCGCAAGATTGATGAGATGCTTCAGTATTATGAGAGCAAAGGGTGCAGCGTTGAAAAACTGAGTGAGATAATCGGAAGCACTATAAATCCTGAATGTTAGAAGGTCCAATGTGGGATCCGAGAAGGGTGAGAAGTGCTGTCTGAAAGGATTTTCTTAATAGGGTATAGTTAAAATGCTTGACGACACGCCAAAAGCCATCATCAGAGAAGCCGCCTTCCGTAATGAGGCAGTGGATATGAGGATTCCATTCCAGAGGCCTCCCAAATGTGTGAAGGACGCAGACAAAGCCGGGAACAAAGTTTTTAGATCTGTTGAGGTTATGGAACATACGCAGGACAACACTGCGGACAGCCTGGAAAAGGCAGTCAAGAAGAGAGCGGTCATCCAGAAACAAGTGCCGTAACTCATCATCAATGGTAAAGACGCAATGACGGTGAGTGCAGTGTATTAGTTTAAAAGCCATTTGAGAGGAGCGTTCCTGGCGGTATTTGACGCCGCAGGTGGGGCAGAAACGGCTCTTGCAGCGAAAAGGAACGAACTTCAAGTTGCCGCAGTGAGGGCAGGCATACATGGCGCCGCCAAAAGAAGGGTCACCACAGTTAATCATCTTAGAGATATTTTCCATTTCAACATCTCTGGGATGAAGTGTATATTGAATGATTTCGTAATTGTCTTTAAAAATCTCTTGTAAGATGTTCATGGGATAATTATTGATGTTAGAATATAAATAGTACAAGGTAAAATGAGAGTTTCTGAAAAGACGGAGACTGCCAAAAGCGAAAAACGCCGGGTATCTGTCTCTGGAATGCTGAAATATTTAGGCGTTTCGCGGTCTGGCTACCTTGCGTGGCTGAACCGCCTTCCTTCTGATACCCAAAAACGCAAAGAAGCGGTGAAAGCCAAGATTCAGGATATTTACGATGAATCCAAGCAAAACTATGGTGCACCCAAAATCGCCAGGGAGCTGCAGAAGAACGGAGAAATCATCTCTGAACGAACGGTTGGCAAATATATGAAAGAAATGGGTATCAAAGCCCCGTGGGTAAAGCCATGGACAATGACCACCAAAGATTCTGATTTCAGTAACGAACTTCAAAATATCCTGAACGAAGAGTTTCGTCCTGAACGTCCGAATGCGGTATGGTGCAGCGACATTACTTATATATGGACGGTAGATGGATTCGTCTATCTAACCAGCATCATGGATTTATATTCCAGAAAAATCATTGCCTGGACGCGTTCACAAAATCTAGAAGTATCCTGCGTGATTGAAACAATAAACAAAGCAAAAGCAAGGCGAAAAACAGACTTACTGCTGATCATTCACAGTGACAGGGGCAGTCAGTATGTGTCCAGGGAATACCGAAAGGCAACTGCAAAAATACAGCGCAGCTATTCGAAAAAGGCATTCCCTTGGGATGGGATAATGCATGTATTGAGTCTTTTCATGCCCTTATCAAACGAGAATGGCTGAACCGGTTCAAAATCCGAGATTACAAACAGGCTTACCAGTTGGTATTTGAATATCTGGAAGCTTTTTACAATACGAAGCTCCATAGCCATTGTGATTATATGTCACCAAATGATTTTGAAAAGCTGTATGAAAAAGCACAGAAAAGCGGCTTACTTTTAGCGAGCTAAAATGAGGAAATTTCTCTCATTTTAACTTGTACTAAATCTTGACATAGGACCAAATATTTAATTATATAGGCTTTCTATTTGAAGGCATAGCCAAATCATGAAGTCATATATGCAAGAAATATTAAATATATATATTTAAAGTTTTTATTGACAAGAGAACAAAAATTAGCTAAAATAAAAGGAGAACAAATGTTAGCCAAGAAAGGAGAAGAATTATGTTAAAATTATTTTTTGGAAATTCATCCGCAATCATCAGTACTTTTTTACTAATTGTTAATTTGGGTTATATGTTATGGGGGTATATGAAGCAAAATAACATCCAGAAATGGGGATGGATTATTTTGGCTTTGATAGTACTAAATGGGGTATTTTGGTACTTTGCCAATGTACGTGACGAATACTCAAACTCTATCGTGTATGCAGTAGATAAGAGTGTAGAAGGCGGTTTATTCTCAGTTAGCAGTATTCAGTCAATTATTTATTGGATTGGAAGCATAACTATTTGGATAAGTGGAATAGTTGCGATTTTTAAACCTCAATTAAGACATAATATATTTAGTATTATGGTAACAGTAGCATTAATTCAAATTATATTTATTGAAGGATCACGGGTTTGGTTATATTGTACTAATCCTACACGTTTTAATTACATGTGAAAGGAAAGTATTTATGGCTAAGAAAAATACGAAAGAAATAATATTATTTAAAGCATTAAGCTTATTTGCTGACAAGGGCTATGATGGTGTGACGGTACGAGATATTGCTGCTGAAGTGGGCATTATGCAAAGCTCATTGTATAAGCACTACAAAAACAAGCAAGAAATATTTGATACATTAGTAGAAGAGATGCAGTTAAAGTTTAAAGAGGCTGCATTGATGTTCCATTTGCCAGAGGGGGAATTAAAAAAAGTAGCAGAGGAATACGCGATAGGTGGGAATGAAATATTGAAGAAGATTAGTAAAAACATATTTCATTACTATCTTAAAGATCCTTATGCTTCGAAATTTCGGAGATTATTATCAATAGAGCGCTACAAAAATAAAGATATCGACAATATTTATAGAAATATGTATTTAGATTCTGCTATTTCCTATCAAGCTACAATATTTCGTGAAATGATTAAACAGGGATTTATCCGGGATTGTAATCCGGAAATTATGGCATTACAATTTTTTTCTCCTATTTTTGTTTTGTTGAACCAATATGATTGTATTCCAGAAAAAGAAAAAGAGGTAATAGAATCTTTAGAAAACCATATCGAACAATTTGATATGGTTTACAGAAAGGAGTAATTGATGAGAACTTTAATCGCATATACAACGAAATATGGATGTACAACAAAGTGTGCAGAAATTTTAAAACCTTTTCTTGAGGGAGAAGTCGTAATACGTCCTGTAAAAGACATTAAAGAGAAGCTAGATTTGTTTGATACTATTATACTGGGTGGTTCGGTTTATATGGGGAAGATTCAGAAAAGTTTAACACACTTTTGCTGTCAGCAAAAAAAAATACTTTTAAAGAAAAAATTGGGAATTTATATTTCTTGCTATACTCCAAAGGATACACCAGGGTTCTTAGAATCGCTATTTCCGGAGGAGCTATTAAAACATGCTACGTATGCGACTACTGTAGGTGGTGTAATGGATTATAAAAAAATGAATTTTGCTTATAGAAAGCTTTTTGAATCACTAAAAAAAATAGATGGATTTAATGAAGGATTTACAGAGCCTTCTATCAATATAGATGAAATCCATAAATTAGCTGATGCAATGAATAAGAAATAAGATATAAATTTGTATGAAGTTATTTATGAAATTCTACGGGAAAGTGACACAAGGAAATTCTCTTAATGAGAGTTTCCTTGTGTCATTTTTATTTTTAAGCATCTTTGAGTCTTGATATACGTTTTTGTTTTCCTTTTATTAGTATAATTATGACAGGGGTAATCTTTTTCAGTGTTGTTCTACATTTTATTGGGATGTTTAAACAGTGGATAGAGCCTTGAATTAATGTGTCTTTACTGCTGCTTACGTCCTGAAAGTATACTATCGATAACACTGATATATGTAAAAATAATATACAGTTCAGTGTTGTTTCCTGTATTTTTCTTTGATTAAGAAGATATTTCATGCAGGTTCCTTGTCTGTTAGAGGTATTTTACAAGCCTTGTATATCAACAGCCGCCATAATGTGGCTGAGACATTGCTAAAGTTAATTATGCCTTCCCTTAATGTCCATTTTATATTGTAAGAAACTTTTTTTAAAGTTGGTTTCTAATTAGTAATTAATTTCACATAATATATGTACTATTAGGTCATACTGTATTTACAGGCCATTAATATTTGGGCAAAATGCACTTACAATACAATAGTGGAGGTGTAATATGATTTATGATTTTGAAAAGGAAATAAATTATAGTGAAATCGGTATGCGTATACGTAATAAAAGGAAATCATTAAAGATGTCGCAGGAGAGATTAGCAGAGAAAGCTGGGATTGGTTCTTCTCATGTTTCACATATTGAAACCGGAAATACAAAGGTAAGCATGAAAGTGTTTATTAATATAGTGAATGCTTTAGATGCTACTGCAGATGAAATACTATGTGATTATATCGATAAGGCTGTTGGGGTGTTGGAATCAGAAATTTCGGAGGAACTTAAGGATTGCAATGAAAAAGAACTCCGGTTTATAATGGATATGGTCAAGTATATTAAATATTCACTCCGTAAACGAAGAGTACTATAGTAATGAGGATGATTATATGAGAAAAATAACAATAGTAGATGACGATATCGTATTTACTAAAAAGATAAAAAAGGCGATAGGAAAATACTACTTGGAAAAGGGGAGGTCTATTGAAATTTTAGTTTATCATAAAACGGAACTTGTGCTTTATGATGTTGAAGAAAATAAATTTTCGGATATATATTTGCTTGACATAGAAATGCCTGGTATTAATGGGATTGAATTAGCCACTAGAATCAAAGATGCATATAAGAAATCTTATATCATCTTTATAACGTCACATTTACAATTTACCTTAGACGCTTTTGATGTTAAAGCTTATCAATACATACCAAAGGAACAAAATATATTAATTGAGAGATTGTATAGGTCATTAGATGAATTAGAGAAAGAAATAGACGAAGGTGACAAATACTATTTAGTACAGACAAATTCTCGATATCAAAAGGTACAGTTGAGAGAGATATTTTACATTTATAAAGATGGTAAATATTCTGTTATTGTTACAGAACATGAAAAAGTATTTGAAAGAGAAACTCTTAAAAATATATTTATGCATTTGGAGCGATCCTCGGATGGGTTTTATATGTTGGATAGAGGGTATATTATAAATTTGATGCATGTAATGAAAGTAGACGCAGGAAATTTATTTATGAGAAATAGTGTAAGCATTCCAATTACAAAATCACGGATTAAAGAAGCCAAAGATGCTGTCTATGGATTTTGGAAAGGCTACTTAGAATAATGAAATATTTATATAATATACTACAATTTATATTGTCATATATCGAAGTTTATTTAGCGTATCGAATAAATGGGAGTATTGCTAAAGAAGATAAGAAAAAGGGCTTTATATGGGAACAGCTCTTTTCTGTTGGACTAGCATTTGCAATTTCTATCAATAGAAATATTAGATTGTTTTCAATAATGATATTGTTATTTATGATTGTGTGCATCACTCTATCTAGTAAAATGATATATAAAAATAATATTGGAATATCAGCATTGGTAACAGCAACTTATATATTGGGTGTTACCTTAGTAGATTTGTTTGTTGTGTTTTCAATAGGATTGATTTTAAAACAACAAGACTTTGGTACTCAGATAGGGAGGGAACTTAGCGCTGAACGTATCATAGTCATGGCTATAACAAGAGGGATTATTGTTGTGATTTGTCTATTAATAGATAAAATTAGAAATGGATTTCCCAATTATAATAAGACTAAATATGCATTATCTTCGATTGTAATTATTGAAATCATAAGTATATCTATATTTCATAAAGTTTATGCATATGATATTGTTGGGAACTTAGCAGGATATTGGTTTATGTGGATAACAGTTGCGACTATTATAGCTGCTTTGTTTTTCACATATGTAATGTATAGAAATAATAAAGAAGCTGAAAAAATTACTCTTCAAAGAATGAAGTTGCTAGAATATAATTATCAAAATATGATAACTCATTATAAACAGAGTGAACATGTTTTTCATGATTTTAAAAATCATTTATTTGTTATTTCAGAGTTGATAACAGAGAATGAAATAAAACAAGCTTTACAATATATTTATAATATCGCTGAACCCTTTCAATTGATTAGCAAAGATATTTGGTCAGAAAGAAAAATAATTGATCTGGTACTAAATTATAAAATATATGAATGTATGAATCAGAATATAAAAATGGATTTAGACATAGATAATATTAGTAATCCTCTCTCAATAAAGGATAGTGAACTGTGTGCATTATTTAGTAATCTATTGGATAATGCAATTGAAGCTTGTCAAAAAATTGGCAGTATCGAGAAAAGATGGATTAAAGTTAGTGTTAAGCAAAGAAATAGTATGCTTTTTATAAAAGTTGAAAATAGTATTATAATAAGGCCAATTGAAAAAGAGAAGAGGTTGATAACTATAAAAAAGGATAAGGAGAAGCATGGAATAGGATTCGATTCTATTAAAGATATTGTGATTAGATATAATGGTAAAATAGATTATATTTATACAAATTCCACATTTTTAGTTGATATAGTAATTGGATGCTAAATATTTTGTTTGATGATACGAGTGAGTAAAGGACAAAAACATAGAATTTGAGCCATAATTCGCAAAATATAATTTAAAAATGATATAATAATATTGGATTTTATTAATTTAGTCATTTATGAAAGTGAGGAGATTACTGTGAAAGAAAGTAAATCAAGCCAAAATCGTGAAATAGACACAAAAAACAGGCTCACATAGTGAACCAAATTAAGAGTATTCCCACCTAGATAAAGAGGCGCACCTGCACATCAATAGCAAAACGGGTGGGTGCATCTGATACTGATGCCGGGAATGCCTTATAAAATCAAGTCTATTGTAGCACGAAAACTTGAAAGTGTGAATCACTTTCATTACTATTTGTGCCGCCAACTGAAAGGCGGCGGAATGGAGATTACTATGAGTGAGATGTATTTAAAAAGAAATGAAGAAATTGCGTTATTATCATCTGGAGATTTGGAATATGAATTGCAACAGCTAGAAGGTTTGAATGGGACTAACAACACAGAAGATATATACATTTCTATAGATAATGCATCCTTTTTTACTATATTCTGTTGTTAATAGTAAAAGGATCTAGTCAGGTCTATTATGAGAGGGCAGTTCTGGTATTGTATGACTAGTAGCTTTTAAGTTACTTGGGATCAATCCGTCTGCCCTTTTGTATTTCATTACTGAGAAAACATAAGTTACAAGAAATCTTGGTTAAATGTTTCATGTCCAAAGGGATAGAAAGGAATAGAAAGGAATAGATAGAGTATTGAAGAAATTCATTGATTTTAATAGGATGGATGTATCTCAAGATGTAGAACTAATGCTTGAGGAGATTTTATCCAATAATTGTCAATTCAAGAAATGGAGTGATATTGAATATGGTATTTTGGGGACGTTTTACACTCCATTTCTCATCCTTGCACAAAAGTTGTTAAAAAAAGCAGAAACTAATAAGTGGTCACAAAAATTGGAGAAGTCTTTCTATCAGGTAATTTACAATGATATAGAGAAAATTGGTATAAGGACGCTTATATTGGAAATGAACATTTACAAGACTACCAAGGGGCTAAAAGGAAAGAATAGTACGATGGAATATAACTATTATATAAACGAAGTACTTAATGATAGTCAGTATATAAAAAAGATACTTTATAAATATCCTGTGCTAAAAAAGTGTTTGATTAGAAAGGTTTACTATGATAGCGTATATCTCATCGATATATATACAAAATATCACTTAGAGTATGAAAAACTCAGTAAACTGTTTCATTTCTCTAAGAATGTTCAGTTAGAAAGTTTCATTGATTCCAATGGAGATGCTCATATTAATGGGAGAAAGGTGTATATATTAGAATTAAGCAATAAAAAAAAGTTAGTATATAAACCAAGAGATGTAAGTGTGGAAGTTATATTTTATAATATCCTAAATTATATTGAAGGGTCTTTTAATATAAAAAAAAGCTCACTGAAGATCTTGGATTGTGGTGACCATGGGTGGTCTGAATATATAAGATCTGAAAATTGTAATTATTTTTCTGAAGTTAGATTGTATTATAGAAGAATAGGTATCATACTTTTTATTGCATACATACTGGGTGTGAGGGATCTGCATTATGAAAATTTGATTATATCTGGTGAGAGTCCTTTCTTTATTGATACAGAGAATTCATTAGTATATTCTCAAAAGGTTGATATATTAAATAGTGCAGAGGAGGAAGCAAAGAAATTCTTATCTAATTCAGTATTAAATATAGGAATATTACCGCTAACTAGAGAAAGAATGAATGGAATAAAGGTGGATTTTAGTGTATTAGGCCAGGTGGAAGAACAGATATTGCCTATTAAGGTGCCGTATATTGTAAATGTTGGAACATCTGATATGAAGATTGCATATACAACAAAAAAGATTATTAAACCTACATGTGTTCCAGATGTTAATGGGCAATATTTACCTTTGGATGTGGGATATTCGGAATTACTTAAAGGGTTTAGAGATAGTTATCATCTGTTTATGGAAAATAATGCAATTTGGAGAAGAGTATTTGAAGAATTAAATAATGAGGTGAAAAGCAGGTATTTAATAAATGATACTTATATCTATTCTTCATTACTCAATAGTTCTTATCATCCAAAGTTGATGGTGGATGAAAAAGAAAGAACTGAATTTTTGGAAAGGGTATTAATTAAAAATAGATATCAGAATGACTCCTTAAGAATAATGGAAATTAGTTCTCTGGAAAATTGTGAAATACCGTATTTCTATTGCATATCTTATAAAAAATCATTATTTGATTTAAATGGAAATGAGGTAAAGGATTACTTTTCTTACACACCAATAGAATTATTAACTTTTAAGCTGAAAAAGCTATCTGTGTATGATTTCCGGATACAGAATAACTTTATTACAGCAGCATTGGGATTAAATAATCTGACATTATATACAAAAAATGTAACTTATAATATGCTCAGAAATTCGAGAGTTCATTATAAAAATATCAATGAAACACTTTATAAAATAGCGAAAATCATAACAGAAAGAGCTGTTTTCAATGCCAGTAGAGATGAAGTTACATGGTTTATTAAAAAGCCAAGTAAAACAAGTAAAGTGATTGAACCCTGCGATTTGTATATTTATAATGGTCTTGCAGGATTTGCTATTTTTTACTATTCATTAACTTACTCTCAATTAAAAAAAGATGAATATAAAAATATGTGTGAGTTAATAAAAAAGCAGCTTTTCAGATATACTGAAGAGTTTATTAGGGAATTACCTCACAATAGAACTGGAATTATGAATGGAGAAGCCTCAATAGTATATTGCTATCAAATATTATTCAAAATAACTAAAAAAGTTCAATTTATAGAATATGCGAAAAAGCATATGAATGGGGTATTGCAAATAGCGAAGTATGATATGCAAAATGATTGGTTAGCAGGTAATGCTGGAGTTATAGTTGTCTTGGTTAATATGTATGCTATTACGAAAAATGAAAGATATATTAATGCAATTCAAGAATTGATATATAATATGGTTCGAAAAGGGATTCATTTATGTGGGGGCATTGGATGGAAATCGGTTGAGAATCTTCCACCACTGACAGGGGTTGCTCACGGTAATAGTGGTGTTATTATGGCATTGACTAAAGCTTTAGAAGTATTCCCTGAAAAAAATAGTCTAATAAAATTGATTAAGGATGCTTTGGTATATGAGAATTATAATTACAATAAAAAATTTAATAATTGGCGGGATCTTAGAACAAATACAGTAAATGATAATGGTGATAGAATTGGGTGGTGTAATGGGGCAGCGGGAGTGCTTCTTTCTAGATTGGAAATACTGAGATTGAAAATACCGGAAATTAGTGACATTGCGAATAAAGATGTCAACAAAGCCTATGAAAAAATAAAAACTTCTAAAATAGGTGATGATTTGTGCTTATGTCATGGAATTATGGGAATTAATCTTATTCTTGATGAATGTGACAAAACAAAGTTGAAATCTTACAAATTAGTTGAAATAATACAACATCATTTACAGAATGAATATGAAACTGAATATAATATGGGGTTTATGACGGGACTATCAGGAGTAGGATATGCGTTATTATCTTTCATAAATGAAGAGAATCCTAATGTTTTAAAGGGTGAAATATGAATTATATGATGTTTTAGAATTTAGAATATGAATAAAAAGGGGCTGTCGGTTAATACTGATTTTTAAAGCCCCTACACCAAAACAAGCATATCCCGCAGATTTCCTTGCTTTTCAGCAAAGGACGTTCTGCGGGATATGCTTGTTTTTCTTTACTTCTCCTATTTTAGGGCGCAAAATCCCCTTTTTACATATTTGCAGCTCCGCTCTGGCAGCTAAGCTGTCTTTTGATCAGATTTTCCTGCGTATTTCTCGATCTCATGGTAAAGAAACCGATGATATTTATTTATATTCCGGCCAATTGCATACAGCATGAATTCTTTATACACTTTTTCTGAATTGCGGTAATTGAACCGACGGAAGTTTTCGTTTTCCTTGATGTCCCCGAAGTGCCCTTCGGTCTGGATGGAACGGATCTGGCGCTTCAGGATCCCCTTCTCACTCTGGATGTTGGCATTGGATGCTTCTTTCAGTTCCTCCCACTGCTCATTGATCTTCATGACTTTATTTCGGTCACTGTTTTTTTCCGCATTGTACTTATACAGACAACGGGATTTATGTTCACAGCCGCTGCAATCTGCACATCCATAGACTTCCCATGTCTGGCTATACCCGTCCTGCTCCTTACTTTCTGTCCGGATATGACGAAGCTCTCTTCCGTCATGACAGATATAGTAGCGCTCATCTTCAAAGATATGGGTTGTCATGTTGTAATATTTGCTGATATCTTCTTTATAGGCACGGGTTTTCCGTTTTTCGTGATCCTGGAGTTTGATATAACTGGCAATCCCATTGTGTTTCAGATACAAGAGGTTTTTCTCGCTGCAGTATCCGCTGTCTGCTGTCACTTCATCCAATACTTTACCAAAGGCTTTCTGATGCTTCTCCAAAACCGGGATCAGGGTGTTATAATCTGTACGGTCATTGCTCACGTATCCGTGAACGATGAAATAGTTCTCCACCGCGATCTGAACGTTGTAAGCTGGTTTTAACTGACCGTTGAGCATGTGGTCTTCCTTCATCCGCATAAACGTTGCTTCCAGATCCGTTTTGGAATAACTGTTGCGGTCTTTCCCCATGATTTCAAAGCATTCTTTATATCCCATCAGGCGGTTTCCGCATTCCTCCAGTTCCTCATACAGTTTTTGAAGCTCGGACTTCGTTTTTCCCTTACTGTGGACGAATGATATCCCCTCACCTTCTGTAATCTGCATCAGATTCTTCTGAAGCTTCAAAATCTCAAGAGGGGAGCAGTTATCTATTTCGATGATTGTATTGTTTGAGAGCTTCTTA